>Ga0123337_10000063_pt1 | contig 220145 bp, 241 predicted proteins | sample frozenSSSSmetaG_FD_89792 | JGI IMG/M metagenome (GOLD analysis project Ga0123337, IMG submission 89792) | Glacier valley bacterial and archeal communities from Borup Fiord, Nunavut, Canada, to study Microbial Dark Matter (Phase II) -... | ecosystem: Environmental > Aquatic > Freshwater > Ice...
GGCAGCGCCCATTTGGGCATATAAATAGTAGATAGATTTGATAGTTTAGCTAGATTCTATTCTACATGCTTTATCACATTTTGCTTCCGTGCACACAGTCCACCAATACTGTGTTCAACACTAAACTCTTGCCCTATGTCGCCCAGAACCACGGTTTAGCAAATAAATTGACTGTACGTGCATGACAGATATATGGAAGATTCGGGATCCATATAGAGCTAAATCATGGGCTTACAAGCAATTGATTTGGTGAAAGAATCCATTCTCCATTTGATGATCCATGTTGAGCGTCTACTTGAGCCATTAAAATGTCATTAATAAATGAGACGTTACAATAAAATAGAAAGACGGACGTAATATGGATGCTGAGATATTGTTAAAGTGAATAATTATTCACTTACACTTAGTTACCCTGTATATATAGCCCTACTTTTTACCATAGATAAGTATTCTCTTTATAAAATACAATGCTTTAATAGACACTCTGTGCAGCACGATACGTATTGTGTTGTTGATTGCTTGTGTGGACTGTGAAAGAATATAGATAGAAGTATACTAGGCGGCGTCGACGAAGGGATTTGTTGCTACTAGAGCGGTATTTCTTGTTTTAGTAGAGAACGTCTGATGTTCTCCATCTGTTGCAAACGATCGTCCGTCAGAGCGGAAGTAGGTAGAAATGTAGTTTGAGATTTGTGCGTAGGTTCAAGGCGTACAATCTTCGGAAGCCCACCCCCTCCTGTCGTCCCCCCTCCATGTGCTCGGTATGATAAACACCTCGCTCCCTTTAAGATGCAACCAAGCGGTATTTACTGCTCCTATCTTTTCGATATCTAGACATTTGTTCCATCCGTTTACGGTAGTATAGAAAAAGCTTAGCCGCAAACCTAAAATTCACCTCGTCTTCAAAAGTCCCGGCGGATGTCACTTGACTCGTCTTCGTCATCGTTGTTAGCGTTTAACTGTCGTACGTAAGTTGTACAAGAAAAGACCCCGACAATTCTTTCGCCTTCAATCAGCAAGCTTCAATGCTGAAAAACACTCCAGGAGACTGGAAAAGTCGATACTCACCAGGACCACAAATATACCAAAGTCGAGACATGTAATATTAGAAAGGATATTCGGTCCGCACATTTTCAGACCCACTTCCCTTCCTTCTGGGGACTGTCAGGTCCCATCTTTCGTCCTCGTCACCCTTTTCGCCGAAACCAAGCTTATGACGATTGTATTCTGCGAACTTCAACACGAACAATTGCCGTATACACGCATGGATGAGGATCAATCGGTAGAAACAGTGAACCTGACCACAAGGAAAGCAGTCAAGGATAAAGAAGGCTACTTGAGAGGCCGAAGGATTTATATCAAGCCTCCCATCCAACGGAGTTAATGTACGACGAGAGACAGATACAAGTGAACTAATTTCACAGAAAGGAAGAGAAAAACGCGTAAAAGGGTAAGTAAAACAGAGAACAGAAAGCATCATATCCAGCTTCCATCCACCATCACGATCAAGTTTGTATTCACCAAGCTTCAGACCGGTTGAAGAACAAATAAAACTAACTCGACAGCGTCTTCAGGCAATGTTCCCCTCAGCGACCGCCGCCCAGCCAGTCCGACACAGGTCTCGCAGAAACTCTGCTCTGGTCCTAACCATTCAGCCTCCACTCACCACATCACGAACAACACCTCTCTTCCCCCCACCAACGGTCTTCCTTCCAACTCCGCCCACCTCACCATTCTCGCCAAGTTCCAACAACCTCCTCGCCGTCGCCTCTGCTATCCCAGCTTCCTCGACTTCAGGTGAAACTGGCACTCCCATCTCCAGCAGCGACGACACAGAGGATATCTTGACTGGCATCCTTGCCGTGTCCGGGACGCCATTGAAAGATGGTACGGGAGTTGCTTTTGTGTTTAGGAGCTTGTATATAAAGTTGGTCGGAGAGTGGAGGATAAAAATTGCTGTTCTGAATATGGAAGATAGACAGGAGGCGATGGAAGGTGGAGAGACGGATGGTGCGTGGTTGATTGGGGAGGTGCTGGGTACTGTTGTTATGGTTCAGGAGGGAGAGCTTGACAGCATGGCGCAGTTGGGTGAGTTTCTTTGAATGCCATTTTGACGATTGGAAGCCTTGCATATGCTTTTTCTCTTTTTCCTTTTTCTGGAATCAAATGTTGAGTTGTAGAAGATGTGCTGACTGCGTTCTCACTTCAGCACCAGAAGAACAACGGTTTCTTGATTCTTTGAGCGCCTGACCCATCTTTGATGCTTCGATGGGTATTTGGCTGTAAGATAGAGAAATGAGGAATATGGAAACAAGGCTATACGGCTGCAATTCTACATTAAATAAACTGAGTCCACGAAATAATGGAAGGAAGATGAGACATATGTGAAACAGACGCATCATAACTGATGATGATGAAAATATAGTATATAATGCCCTGCCATTCTTCATTTTCTCTATCTTTTTTCCTTACTCACAGCTCCCACAACTATCAACCTGAATCTAGATGTATTCTTGGTGTCCTGTTGTTATCTCCTAACACATTCATTGTTAATCAAGAAGGTATATTATTCAACAAGGGTTTATCAAGCACAGACGACATATGCGACTCAAACAGAGGAGAACTGGGCTACTTCTTCGGGGTCTCGGAGAGTTACAACAGGAGTTGAAATAGTTTTTTGAAATTTATTGCTGCTTTCTGGATGGATGGTTGCTGAATCTTCTTCAGGATTTGACACCGCTGGTATTCCCTTTACTTGACTGTACAATACCGTTGCAAAACGGGGTTTTCTTCCTATTCACGAATTATGAAAGTTAAAGGTATCCATTTATGATCCTCGGTGAGGTAGTAAACTCCGAGCTGTACATTCGTGCTGTGATTGATTAATATTTAACACAAGACTGTAGACAATAACGAGTAAAAGGTACTTACGCCCACAAAAGTATTTTTTCGGGGTCTCCATTATCTGACTATCTGAAGGCCGTAGAATTCTCATCTCGCACCACTTCTTCGCCCTGCGCTGAAGTTTGTGGCCTTTCTTTTGCGCTCCTTCCTAGCCTTCTGCCGAAAATTATGTTGAGTTTCTCATGAAGAGTCAGGATAATATAGTGGCCATTTGCCGACTCCACAAGTCCCCAGAATCGATCCTTAAGCAACTTCCCAATTTCTAGACGCCGGCTGAATGAGCTACAGCAGGATCCGCTTCCGTCAGAGCGTTGTAGATCTCCATATATGCTACTGGGTTTTCGGTCCCGAGATGAGTTCGATAAATAGTGCGAATCAGCCTTAGATCCTCTCCCAACCGAGTGAGGCCTCTGCAGAGATAGTACACGATATCTTCAGTTGTTTCTATGCATCTGAGGAGACTTTAGACTTCTTCTTACTGACTTATTGTCGTAGGAGATGGACAATTTGTCGAAGGGATTCAGTTCTCACATCTGCATGTCTTACATCATGCATTCACCGAACACCAGAGCAGAGTATTCACCTGCCTTCCAGTCCAATAGCCGACTGATGCCTAAATAGGCACCGCCAATTTGGGCATATAAATAGTAGATAGATTTGATAGTTTAGCTAGATTCTATTCTACATGCTTTATCACACTTTTGCTTCCGTGCACACAGTTCACCAATACTGTGTTCAACACAATTGCCCGAGCGCGAACTATATCTCCTCCACTTTTGTTGGTGGCCTCAATTACAGAACGAGTAGACTGGTCTGACGGGCAATGTTTTAACTTGGCCATTTCCTGGTTGACGAATTTCTCGATGCCGAGCTCGATGTCCGATGCAGTGTAGCTCAGAAGAAAATTCGTGACGAGTTGCATTTCGGAAGCGCTTCGGCTCGTGACTATGTTGTTGAACTTGCGATTCACCGCGACTGTTTGGGTAAACTCTTCGATCTTCCCTAGAAATCGCACCCTTCTCTCATCGCATTCATGGATAGCTCAATAATGACCCATATCTCTGACAATGAACTGCTTAGCTTGCAGAAAACTGGCCATAGATTCTCGAAAATGATTGTATCTTGCAGGAGGCGGAAATAGAGGCCGTTGTCTGGATGTCGCCGTATGATTTCAGGCCGTTGTTTGATAATCATCCACGTTATTGAGCGTAGTTCGTAGTATTAGGAACGGACTTGTAATATCCATATTGCAGTGGTAAATAATCACAGGAGCGCGGTCAGCTGCACTGGCAAGTATCCTCTCGTAGAAATGCAGCGATCATGGATTTGCCGCTCCCAGCTCCGTCGATGACCCCCAAAAGACGGGAAGTTCTCGAATCTCTCCAGGTGAGGAACTCCTCTGTTTTGACAACAAAATCGCAGATTCAATAGGTCTACTCTGCCAAATGATATTTCAGGAATATCTCTTCTTGCTTTTCGGCTGCTTTCGATAGAAGATACTTTCAGAAGATACTTTCTCAGGTGTTGGGATGTCTGAGAGGCCATTTGAGTATTTGCCTCTGCAGGAAATTTTGTTAGCAGCAACGAAGTACTGCAGTAGTACTCTCCTGTCACCAATAGTACTGCAGTACTTGAGAGTAATGCCAAGGCCTAAGCAGAAAATCACTGAATCTGGAAAATCTGAAGCTATACATGGGCATTCTTTCATGATTGGTATACCCTTAGGATCTGAATCCTTTAAATGATCAACTCCTACAAATCCTCTGAAAGGTTAATTGATCCTTTGCAAAGCAGTGGAATCACCTAGCATTCAATGGTGTATAAGAAATCTCTCATTCTTACATAATTAAAACTCTTTTTCGAGTACCCGCCATTACAATATAATCATTGAACTATCTTACTTTTGACCCCTTTCCACTGCTTGATACAGCACTGAAATAACCCCATCAATGCTATTTATAGACAACAACATGAGCGACTCAGAGCTCTCTAGCTTATCGATGTCACCTTAGCAGGCCCATATGCTACCAGAGCTACCTTCGAAGGAACTCCTACCTCTCCATCACCATTGGTGACCTCTATTACCGCATTCTTTATCTTCTCTATTTACAAAGCAGCTATATACATGTACATTATTAGAGACTATTCTAGTTTCTATTCAGTTCAAATCTCAACAGCCAGGGTGCTTATATACACCTATCGTATGCAACATCAAAGACAATTTCACTAGCAATCTTTGGAAATACTTAGAGCGTGTTCATCCTATAATCTATCACCCTGTGAAGCAGTCATCAATTGATTCTTATAAAAGTAGTAGACAGTCTATCACTTCTGCTGCTATCTTTTTTACACCACGTCTACCAACTTCGACACCTCATCATGCTCTATATCAAAGTAAAAAAAAATGTCGTGAGTTATTGAGGTCTTTTCTGGTCAACAACCTTTCTCTTCGACTAGTAGAAAACTCCTCATTTCACTTCCTTATTATACATGAACTCAATCCAACAATCTTAACAATATCTCATAAATCTATTATGCTGAAATAGGTATGAAGTGGTGTGTACAGCTTGAATTGGATACTTGTGATATCCAAGATTAGTGGGGACCACCACCTCTATATATAATACAGAAGAGTGGGGAAAGCCTGGTACAGTTCATTTTAACATAAATAAGTTAGAAGCCTCTCGTGTTGCTTGGAGTATGGATTCAACTCTTAGTTAAGCTTGCACAGCAGCACATAGTAACCTTAGTAGCTATTATACACTTATTCAAGGCCAAAGTCATGCAGTAGTAGCTACAATTTTGCGACCCCAGGGTTTAACTTAAATGTCTTTAAGATATTATGGCCAAAAGTGTTAGATGAAGCAAAACGAGCACAAGTCCTTGTTCAATTTAAGGATATCTTCTATAATTATCAGCAACGGGAGCAAAACATTAAAGCTGCAGCTATCTTAGCTACAGTTGAGGAAGAGGGTTATGGCGTTATTCTTCAAAAAGTTCATTCAGAGGATGAGTTATTTATAGCTCAAGGAGATATTGATTCTGAAACTGAGTGGAGCCGCTGGATCAAGCAAAAACCTATGCCTCAAGACACTGATATTTAAGTACAGGGCTGGGAAAGAGTATGAATATCCAACGATTGCACGGATGGCTAGAGACCATTTAGCTATTCCAGCTACATCCGCCTCGTCACAGAGTGTATTTCATGTTGGTAGTGATATTGTTATAAAGAAGAGGAACAAACTAAATGAAGATATTATTAGAAGGTCACTATGCCTTCGCAATTTGGGTGTCATTCCAGAAGGCAACGATCGACGATGAAGAGGGCATTAAAAGGGATAGTTAGAGACATGGAGGTTAAGTGGCAATGGCAAGGCGTACAATAAGGTAGTTGTACGAGTTGTAAAAATTGAATTCATTATTTTGTACATGAAGTATTCGAGTATCGATTCAAAAGTAAGACCACTCGCCGAACACTCCCCCAGTTTTGCTAATCAAATCTAATAAAGTGCGCCCTCAGATATATGTTTTGCTTGCTTCAATTCCATACTTGACTCGTGGAGATTGTGCAAAAGATCATAGAGGAGAACTCAACGAAACATTATTCCCGTCTTGATTCCAAGATCTCTCTTCTGCACACGAGTAGCAACCTTCTCAGCTCCAGAAGCCTTGAACAGACCATTTCGTTGATGCTGCAACGCACGATCCTTAAGCAAGCCTCCTGGTGCAGCCGTTTCTAACGATCTTGGCTCAACTGTCATATCCATTGATGGATTTTGTGTGACGGAAGATGATGAGATTATGGCTAGGTTGGTCTCATTCTCATATATTGAGAGAAGGATGCCTTGTTGACGTTTGAGTAGTTTCGCGCTTGATAATGGTCCTCCACAGGAAGGGGTTTGGTCTCCGGGGCAGGGAATGTTGCATTGGCTGTCTGCGACGGCTGTTGAGACTGCGGAGATATCGTTTACGTCACTACAATAGCAGTCGCTGTTTATGATATTGGTATGATATAAAAAGAAACGGTCATGGATATCTTGGGTAACTTACTTGCCATGAAGGCCACCATAGTTGTATGAAGTGCATGCGCTCAGACATATAAGAGGTGTCATGGTGCTACTGCTCAAGACCAAGCTAAATTCGGCTGCAGCTGATGAACTGGAACACGAGTTATAAACCCAAACTTTTCCGTTCAGTCGGATAGGTGTGGAGATTGGAGCTGGACCAGATGTTGTTACTGGAGAAGCTGTCGTTGTAGCTGTCGTTGTAGCTGTCGCTGTAGCTGTCGATGTAGCAGTTGTTGTAGTGGTGACAGTGGTAGTGACAGTTGTAGAGATGGTAACTGTCCCTGGAGCATTGCTGATTATCGTCGTGACATAGACACCAACAGCTAGAGTGATTGTGTAATGGCCGATGGTCTCGTAGATGTTGATTGCTGGTGGGAAGTAAGCCGTAAATGGAGCATTGTGGACTGCATATGTGAAATGTATTGCTTCAACGATCACGAAGCGGTATACTCCATTTGTCGTGATGGTACGAGTCCCAGATGGAAGACTGATGGTTGTTGGCGCGTTCTGGACAACGACGGTAGTATACCTCTCCGGTACCACGGTCACGGTTTGGACTCCATTTTCTGAAACAACTTGACTTGTGCCGACAAAAGTGACCGTGGTAGGACGCGAGATGTAAGTGACGGCTGTTATTTGTGGTGCAACGGTCAATGTTTGGAGACCGTTGGATGCGACTCGCACTTCTCGTACGTAGGATCGAATGGAGGGAACTGTGATGGTAACAATATGTGATACCCAAACTTGTCTCACAGATGTACAGACGTTATTGATACAAGTTCTGATGACGACAGCCTGTCCCACGGATCCATCCTTGGAAGGTCCGCAAGTTGTGCAAATACCACTGCCACCATAGCCCGGGATAGCCCGAGGTCCAATTTGAGAGAATCGCACAATAAAGTCCCTGACGATAAGAACGATGCTAAATTTGGCAGTGGTTTTGATCCTGCTAAGAGAGGATTTTCCAGCAGTCAATTTGGCCCGTCCTAATTCAGGTCCGTTGTAGCGCCTGTCCTTTGCAAAAGTGTGTGGCCTCCGGGTAACAACAGTATGGTAAGATGTAGATGTGCTTGTTTCTTGACTGATTGTAACAAGCTGATCTGTGGCCGTGATGGTACACTTCTGGTTCGGTTTGTTTGAACGAACACAGGGGATGACAGTTGACAGCCAGAGGGATGTTGAACATGGGACCGCAGTGCTACACGTCCTATTTGATGTAGTAGAGCAGGCAGCAGCTGCTGAACATAAAGAGAAGGTATTAGTCTTGCATGCTACTGATGTTGTGCATGTTGAGACTGGCTGATATTGGGCGGTGACTGTGATCGCAGGCGGTGCCAGACTTGCTGGGCAAGATGGACATGGTATGATAGTAGTGAAGGCAGATCCTGAGACCGTGAATGGAAGGCCAGTCAGAAACAAAATGAACAAAAGAAGATTCTGCATTATGTTTGAAGCCATTATAAAGACCGTGTGTGAAGTTGGAAAATGTTGGAAAACAATATTGGATGATGATAGTTCTTATAAATAGGGACTAGGAGGATGAACCTAATATATTAAGAGCAGTCTAAACGATGTATAGCCATGATGAAATGTCAAGCAAGGGTTACACTTACACTTACATTGCTACCAACGTTTCAGCGGCACATTTATAGAAATCAGTCGATTTTCAGCAGATTTGGTAATCCGAATTTCAAGTAATTTGAGAATGCCAATTGCATGCCGATGTGTTGTTTGCCCAGAGCCTGTTCTCTTGGCAGAGCAACGTGCAATATTTCCTAAAACGTATTCTCTTGAACAGATGAAACGCCATTGATAGACTCCACTTCGTGTGGGCGCAGCCTCTACACAGCAAACCCCCGTCGCCTGTACATTCCACCAAGATTTACGATAAAATGCCATATTTTCTAAAACGTATTCCCTTGAACAGATGAAATGCCCTTGATAGAGTCCACGTCATCTGGCTGCAGCCTCTACATAGCAAAACCTTGCCGCGTGTGTTGGATAAAGGGTGGGTGCCTGTAGTCATCCGGGGGGATTCTCATATTTCAGAATTCATCAAAATCATCGGGTTCATGCATGGAGCATCGGTCTTTGAGCCTTTGTTGGAGGCTCTCTATATTATGAAAAGCCTGCTCTAGATTAGATAGTTTTACAATACAAGTTTTATATCAATCACTTCAACCGCATGTACATTCCGCCGAGATTTATGATAGTTACACATTTTCCTCCTTTTCGGACGCTACATAAACTAGATGTCTTACATATTCTACTGGCCCTACGTGGAACGCTGTTTAAATTCCTCTAGGAGGTCGTGGAAAACATGCGGCGTTCCGCTAGTGAAGAATTTAAGATATGTTGATACAAAAATCCTGTTTTTCTGCTCTCTCCAACCTTTAGCTACGTTCCACTTAGATGATTTATATATGAGAAAACGGAAATGTAACCCTGTTAGGCTAGTAAATGACGATAATAACCCATGCCTACTCCCGCCATCGCCACGTCCTCACTCCACCCATCGGATTGATATCGTCATTAGTGCATCGTCGGCACTAACAACAATATCGACTAAGGGCCTCGATGAATATGCACTGCCGCGTGTTTTCAATGCCTCTGCCTTCTGCCTGTGCCCGCTCGCCCTGCCCGCCACTCAATTGTGAGACTGGTGATGCACCGTCCTGCCCTTGCTTCTCATTTGAAAGCCTTGTGAGTTGCCTCCTTCAAAGGTGAGAATTTGGAGAAATGTAGCTATTTCCCCACATGGAGAGAACACGAAGCTAAATAAATATCACAAACAACTAAATTCCTCTCTTGCGAACCAATTTACAGGGTATTCTGTTTTTACATTCTCGAGCTGAAGATAAGGAATTGAGACAATAATGCTGAGCATGAAAGTGGCTCGCCAGGGTATTCTTCAGACAATCCCATAACAAAACAAAAAAAAAGCTCGTATTCTATTTACATTTCTAAAAGTCTAGCACAAGATAGGAAATCAGTCGGCCATCTCAAACGGGCTGGGATCAGGTACTAGTCCTTTGAAAAGTTTCTCCATAGACTGCCTAATCTCCTCAATTTGGCCCTCGTCATTAGTTGAAACATCATCATTGAGACACAGCTGTCCTACAAGTCTTTTCTGTTTCAATATGCGCTTCAGAAGTACCTGTTTTATCTGATCTGCATCCGTAATCATGAGAAAAAGTGCATCAGGCTCCATGATAGTATATTGATACCGTTTCATTGCCTTGATAACAGTAGCTCTTGCGCTCTGTTGGAATTCTTTGTTCGGTAGCAGAGGTGACAAGCCTCTCTCAGCTTTATTCAATATCAGTTTCAGCAGACAATCACCGCACTTCGGGTGCTGTCGAGCCAGGGAATCGAAAATAAGGGCCGCGGAGAAGACAGGGTTCGTGAACGTCTGATCAGAAGATTCCATCGAAAACCCCGGAGCCATGCACTCATTGACATCAAACTCTGAGCAGTCGATATCTTGAATGGTCGCAGGGCCATCAAGTGAGGTCCATAATATGTCCCGATTGACTAGTGGTGGCGCAAGTCCAGCAGCTTCCAACGATTCCTCTAGTTTATAAAACATCCGTTTGCGGAAAGTGCTATTTGCTTCGTTTTCAATTCCTTTGCTAAGATCTCCCATGATATCTTGTCTCTCTTCCCAGTCAAGGTAGCCATCATTGTTGACATCAGAGCGGAGCATGATATAGCTCCAGAGTAATGCCTCCCGATGTCGTTCAATGGTGTAGTGGAAGGTCGCATACCATGAGTAAAGCTGAAATCCGGTCTCACCTCTGAATCGCTGGCAGGTGCTTTGTAATGCTGGCCTGGGGAAAGAGTTCATAACTTCAAGGGTCAGACTTCGCGACATCGAATGACCGAAATGAACTTGTCCCTTTCGTTTCCTTTCACCAAATCGTCGGTTGAGTAACCATGAAGTGTATATTAGGAACGGCTTCTCACCAAATCGATGAGCATCTACATCTTGTGGTGGAGCCCGAGTGTTGTAAGAATTCGTCTTGAAAGCCATCATGGGCCCAAATAGAGGAGAGTAAATATCGGAGGCGGCATGAGGTTTTGCTAGAATCATGTCGTCTGATAAGGCAAAGAACTGTATCTTCTTGTCAGCAAGTTGTGATGGTGAATGGTACGTTTTGGCTTACTCTGTCTGTATCTGACTTGCTGTTGTGCATTTGGTTCTCAATTGTAAGAGAATTGAACGTCGGCAGACATCTAGCTTCCCTCCCAACAAAGAAATCCTCCTGAGAAAGCACTTGGACGACTTCCGCAGTTTCAGGATCATTCTTCAGCCAAAGTGGCCTCTGTCGACTGTGGATAGCAGCTGGGTTGTCTAGGTTGACTTTGTCTGCTATGCCCTCCTCGCCGACGGCATTCACAAGGAGCTGGATCTTGTTACGGAAGCTTCTTGCGTATTTTTCCACAGATCTGATGGTATACCGAAGCTCATCCCAGTCACGATATCGATTGGTTTTATGAGATGCAATCCACACGCCTTCTGGGTCATTCATAGTCGAATTGAGCTCGTAAGGGAGAATTGTATCTGCAAATGCTGGATCTGAGCCGTTAACCCCTTCTTAGTGTCAGTATCCAGAACCACATGGGTAGTCACTTTGGAATCTCACAAGTATATATGAAGTCAATCTTTGGTTCTTGGAGTAGACCAAATGATTCTGCATCATATTGACCTTCGGAAAACCACGTATCTTCCCATCCTTCCAGCTCAACTCCAGAGGTAGCCTCCTCAAATGTTATATGAACGATATCCGGAAATGCATCTGCCCTCTCACTTTCCTTCAAAAATTGCGAATATGTTGGAAACCTCTGAACCGGAGAGGCTTTGTGTTCAATTTGAGGTTTCACATTTTCTGGTATTTGAGACTCTCCGGACCTAACAGGTTCTCCATGAATACCCAGAGACAAGCGGCTAAGTTGTTGTTCTCCATCGTCTTCCTCCTCCGGAGTGATGTTCGTCAATGGTAGACGAGCGGCCGACTTTGCCGGGGAGTTCGATTGCGATTTCGATGTCGTGTGTGCATTGGGTTCTGCTGAAACGGATTCCACAACAGATGTAGCCTCTTGAACAGCCAGCAACTCTGAGCGAGCCCTAACTTCTATCTTTGTTGAAGGAAGAATCTCCGAACGCTTTTCTCTAAGAGCTATTTGTTCATGCTCGTGATGCTTCTGAAACTTTATATCTCCCGTTCGCCACTTAGGTACAATGCGTGACTGAAAATTTTGAGGCTCATTGGCGGTTTCGTAATCGAGCCTTTTCAGCACTCGCCATAATCCGAAGCATACAAGGAACAAAAGCCATGTTTGCCAACCGCCTCGGGATCGTTTACGTTTGTATGCAGTGACTGAAGACTTTTTCCATTTTGTCTCTCGCGAGGTTGGAGGCCAGTTCATCTTAAGATCTTAGGAATATGATAGATGGTAAGAAGCAGAACCTGGCCAGCCAATGGATTGAAACGTGGGCAACAGGGCATATTACAACACAAACCTGCCAGACTTCCCAACTTTAGAGGGACGTGCTCTTTCAGCCGATGCTATCTAGAATAAAAATGATGCATTCCAACCAAGTGATGATTCTATCTGGCTAATAGTGCTGTCACCCTTATCCTTCTTCAGAAGCAGCTACCTCCATAAAAAGAAAGCTGCATGCTATAAGCGCATTATTTTGAGATTTGCTATGAGTAATCTCTTAGTGAGTGGAGACTCTCTCCCTGCGGAAAAAGAAGAAACAGAAAAAGTGGTTCGTGGTAAATATAAAAATATAAAAAAATGTTGGATAAGTCATAAGTGAATTATGTCCTGTTTCGACGACTGCGACGTTGAAACAAACTTGCTTAGTTGAGTTTAGGGCAGCGACGGCAGGAGGGCAGGGCGGAAGCTCGGGTCGGGATCCCCGTCCCTGTCCGTCTCCCTTTGGCGACCGCCCAAAAGAGAAAGTTCCCATGTGATCTTGTGATCTTATCTTTCGTGGTCTAGATTTGCTTCCAATGCTAGCTCTTTCGTGGTCTACATTTGCTTTAATCCTAGCTGTGATCGGATGACCTAGGATCTTCCCGTCCGGCACGCACCGCTCTGGTCCAGGCCCAAGGTCGACTCGCACTAGTGAAACCTTGCGTTGTATGTATCAAGCCGCCATGCGATAATCATGGGGATGTAAGTGTATCATTAAGTATCATTAAGTGAAAGTGTGGCTTTTGCGTGCTCATGCACTGTTCTGCCCTAGGAGACTCGCACTAGTGAAACCTTGCGTGGTATGTACTAAGCCGCCATGCGCATAATTGTGGGCATGTAAGTGTATTATCAAGCATCATTAAGTAGAAGTGGGGCTTTTGCGTGCCCACGCGCCCTTCCTAGCCTTGAGCATTTATATTCTTATTTTAATATATTTTAATATATTTTAATTCCGCCACTTTGACGCTAGTCACATGCCGTTTTCAAACTTGTTTGACTTTTTATGGCCCCTCTTCAGTCTTCACTGAGAAGGCGTAAGGCTAGACCCAAACAAATATTCTTGAGATTTTGACATCCGTGCACTGTAGAAGATAGTCGCCACATAACACAGCAGAATTGTAGATTGAGAAAGAATTGATTAATTGATACTATTCTAAACTATGGAATGCTATTTGAATGTGATACGGCGTTTGTATGAGGGTTGAGAATCCTCATCCATTGTGCCGTCGTCTCCATGGTAACCACCCAGATGACGATTCCTTTCAACATTCACCACTCGGATTTCTCGTCTCTCTCCAATCTACATGACCGCATCTACGGAATGCTTCAGTCTAAATCAACTTTGAGCAGATTTCTACGATTTTGAGATATGCCGTACGGAATTGATCTTTTGCAAATGTTTTGTTACCTGTCCTGAAAAGTCCTCCGCTCCAAACATCTACCTCGGCACGCCATGATGGGGCTTCTGCCTGTGAGAACGAAGATGAAACCTAGAATGACCATGATGACCGTATTACTTCTACCGTTGATATACTACATATGCTACGTTTATCGAGGCGCTAGCATATCCACCAGACCTCTTCCCGATCTGCCAGGAATGATTCATGCCTCGTTTGGGAGCAATTGTCAGCGCAAGAGTGGATTGAAATCGCCAGTAAAACCGATGCTGACGGTCAATTCGATGTCGCCCCGATTTGGGAGCATTGCTCCAAGAGCACACCAACCCCGGGTTGGTGTTTACCTGTAATAAAGCGAACGATGGCATTGGAAATGTGCGAAACCAACTTTTGTGCTGTATACGATATGCGATTGAAGCAGGTGGGGGACTAGTACTCCCTCGACCCCTTGTTCGAGCTACAAACCTGACACGGACAGGTACTGGCATCACGGCACACTCCACGTACATGTTGTACATGTTGTAGGAAGCAGTTACTAAATAGATAGCACAGCGGAATATATTGAGAATGAATTAGTTAATGAATACTATCTGAACTATAAATTGCTATTTATATGTGATACAGCGTTTATACATTAAGCGGTCGTCTATAAAATTCTCATATTTCACGGAGAATTTCATGGAGAATTTCACGGAGACCGCCGTGACCACCCAAATGCTGATTCCTTCCAACATATGTTTGACAAAGACCATTTTACCACAATCATGGCGGACGCATGTCCGAATTTCAAGATCTACGATTCGATTGACGGACTGAATCATCTGCCAACTATGTTATACGCGCAGACTTTGTTTATGGGCAAGTCATCTCAGAGCCAAAACGGTGACGGGAAAGATTTGATGTCTGGTTCAAGAACGAGACGGAGACTTTTGGGATTGAGTCACCAACTGACGAGACACCGCTCCTCGTCGAGCTCGATTAGGCTTTGTTGTTTTCTCAGCCTGTTGACTTCGACGGAGCAAAATTGTTGAACGTGAATCCAGAGCAGGACATTCACCTACTCTCGCGGATATTCACTCACGCTAATAGCCAACACTAGGGCACACAATAAATAGCTTCGTTTAGTATATAGATTAATATAACATGCTTTCTCATATTTCCCTTCTGCACACACAATCTTGAGTATTGTGTTCAACAAAAATTCAAGAATTCTTTTAGACGAGTTCTCCAACTTCGGCCAGACATTCGCAAAGTGGCATCAACCACCGCAATAGGAGTATGTGGCCATGAAAGTTTAGATTTCAGGAAGCTAATAGCGAAAGGGGTAGATCGCGCCTTATTGGAGCATGCATATTGCAAGCAGGCGTTCAGCACTTAATAAATCTCTTAATTTCTCACTCAAATCTCAACTTAACTGAACGCTTCCTTTCTCAGATGTATTCAAACCCCCACCCCCCGCGGGAGAAATGCTTCCTGCCAGACCTGTCAAGGGTACCAGGACATGTCCATGGAAGGTATTTCCCGCAGCCATGAGGAAGGTGGAACATGCAAATTGTTATGACTGAATGTTTGGGGAATTAAAAATTGAAATTCTATTTTATAACTAGATTTTAATAAACAATTGACCTCACTCCTAATCTATCAGCTGCAACTCCTCGTCAATTTTCCGCAATGTGTCGTATTTCTTTTCGGCTCCTATTGCAGTATCTTTTGACGCCTCATGAGTAAGTCGCGAGTAGTAATAAGTTGCTGCTCCCGCAATGCTGAATCCAAGTGCTTGTACCAGCGTCATAGGGCTGTGGTACACGGCCATATCAATGACGGCGAGCAGGATTGCCTTTGGGATTCCACTCAGTGTCAAAACTACTGAAGAAGTCTTCTTGATCTATGATGATCTTGATCAGAATGACTGGTATGCTATGGGGGAAGTTGCAACTTACCACAGTCACTGCAGCGATGTTCAATGCGAAAGTCAGACAGCCGTTGCACAGAAACACCAGCGGACCAATATCGGGCGACTTCGTTGTTATCAAGGTCGTGTATTCAAAGAAAAGGATGCAAAATGCGTTGATGATTGTACATGCTGGGGCAAAATAGTAAAGTAGAGTCATCGAACTCATTTTCGCTTTCCCTCCTAAAAGATGTTGCTGGAGAGCATTTTTATATGCCTCAAAAAGCACAGCCGCACCTTGAATCAGGAAGCCAGTAAGCACGAATCGAAGTTCCCCGATTGATGAGATCGCAACACCTATGACGATGACACACACTGTGAGGAGAACTCGAATAGAAGGCTCGGGATTGCGGATTCCCATACTCCAGCATGCCAGAAGCGTAGCCACCGGACCGATTGCCTGCAGCATCATGTCAACATTTTCCTCAATGAAAGTGGAGTCATTGTATACCTTGAGCATCTGAATAAATGATATGCTCAGATAGAGGTATACAAGATTCGACAATATCAAACTCAAACTAAAGCACATGCCAATAGGAAGTATGGCTTTCAAATATAGCCTGACATCCATCTCTGTGTTTGTATCCACGAGAGTCGTCGTGCGGGCCAATATTTGTGTTGCAATTGTGGCAAACAGCATATGCCATGTCGTGAGGGTGATGGAGAAGGGAAATCGATCCAGAATCCATTTGTTGAATACGATAACAATGGAACTCAGCACGATCCAAAGTCTGGATGCAATTAGTACCTTCTGAATGTCTACCAGGCTCAGTAATACTCACGAAATATACCCCAGGCTTATCAAGCTATTCCTCGCTGGTGAAGCACCCATGTTCAATATTAAGAGTTCAAAAGTACGCAACAATGCGTCCTCTGAAGGTTGTATGTTGAAGCTATGTGATTGTGACCATTGATAGACAGGAAATTTTGTGTGAGAAGGCTCTCATGTGGATTGCATTGATCTATAGACATAAGAGGGTGGCTCAAGAGACTAATCGCAAATAGTAGAACAAGCTCCATCAAAGATAAAGTAGAACCTTGCTTGTTAGCTGCAAGGGCAGCCCAACATACCACCGCCTTACGGCCCTCAGTATCCCACGCTGAGCCATTTTTGAGAGCCGATTTGATTGTTTCTAAGATTCGCCTAATTTTTCTGGGGCCAACGTCGTTGAAACACAGAGCAATGAAACCATTGAGATTCCTATTTCCCCCCCAAAAAAATAGGAAACAACAAAAGTTAAGGACTTCGAAATAAGAGTGGAGTCACTGAAGACTGAGCGCTAATCAGCGGCCCCCTTCTTGGATTTTTGGGCGTTTCAAACTCCCTAGATCCAAGGCCCGACAAGAATGTCAAGAAAGGATTGCTGCAGGCAGTCCTGCAGGCGAGGCTGTACATTGCTTATTATTCGACAGAGTATCTAGACCGCAGTGAATGGGCCTCCGAGTGTGGCATGCTTTTAAATGCACTTCACACTCTATTTTTCCCCTCTCTATGCGGTTACGGAACGGATTAAAACCCGTGATCCGTAATAACAATCTCTTCAAATATGTGGAGGCCAGGTGTCATTTCTTTCTCAATATCGTCGCTGACGCCACCTGCAGGAAGAGTTTCATGGATGAATGAGACCACTTCCTGGTCGACTGGTGTTCAGTGTTTTCGCTGAGTGTTGGCGATATGATCCGTCGGGTGCAGTTAGGAAAACCCAACTAATCCACCCACCATTCCCTTGTGTTTGAGCTCCTCTTAGCACTTAAAGATGACTAGCCATCCTCAAGAGTTCTAGCGGACACCACTTGGAGGAGAGAGCTCGTCATCCGCTAGGAAAGGTAAAAGATACAATACCACAGAGGATACAGTACTGTAGAGGACGCAGTACCGTAAAATGCACAGTACTATAGAAGACACTCTTGAAATGATGAGTCAAATTAAAGATGATAAAAGTGATTGATTGAATGAATGAAACTATCTAGTCTATGAAGCTTTATTTGTATTCAAATAGAGCCTTTTTGAAAAGAGTGTGTGTTTGCATGAGGGGATTGATCCCTCATGCACCTGAGCCGTTTCCCTCCCGTGAGCCATTTTCTCACGGGATCCAAACGGAGGATTCTCAGGGTCAACCGGGTGCCCCCCACCCTTTATTTCAACAGACACAACACAACGAGAGGGAAGATTTACTCTATTTTATTTTATTTCATATTATAAGATTTTTGTCTTAGAACTTAGGGGTTAGAACTAGTCTGACTCTGGAAGTTCAAGATCTACAGAAAGCTAGATGGCAATGGAGGAGTATTTCTTGGTAAATTTAAACAACACACACTACACTCACAATGCTTTTTGGCAGAACTGCACCATATATGTTGGACCCCTCTCATAATTGCAACTGATGATCCTTAAGAGGTGACTATCAAGCGATTCTAATTAATTGATTTCTTACCTTGATAGTTCTAGCAGCTAACTCTACTGTTCCTTAGGCAAATCTAATACAGAAAAGAGATAACTACTGCACCAAGAAAGTGTGCAAGAAATGAAGACCCCCTTCAAGTCCAAAAATGAGTATCAAAATCAAACGGACTTTTCCTCCCAATGACAACAGACAAATCATCCTCGAACGTTATGCCTTCCGTCAGCGCCTTCTGTTCCTCCTTCGTATACGGATTTGTGAACGGATATCTATGACACATTCCTTTGTTTCCCACCGCCCTCCTCACAATCGAAATGTTCCACGAAAAGCTTGAATCTGACATACCCAGAAACTGTGATGATTTGAGCAGTACTAGGTAGTCCACCAACGCCTGCTGATCCCAAGTCATGGCCTGCAGGTCCGAGAGGTCTTTGCCGGTCAGGAGAGTAGTTTTGGTGACGACAGGGGTTGGAGAGACGGAGGATGCAAAGAGCGAGATGGAGGTGATGTTACCGGAGGCGATGTAGATGACGGGCAGTGAGCGGTTGGCGGCGAGGCGGCGATAGAGCACTGATTGGGCTTCGAAGCTCATCCAGCGTTGCTGCGTAAGTTAGTATACTGTTAAGATAAAATGCAGAAGGAGACCTACTTTTACTGCATCTTTAGAAGTCCGTAAATGAATGCCGAGAAAAGCATCTTTTGCAATATTATTACTAGGGTTGATATCAAGACCATACTGGTTAGAAAGCTCGTAGAGCACCTTGCCTGCAAGATAATGTACGTCTTTCCGGAAGGTTAGAATTTGTCCGAAGTTTTCAGCAAAGGAAACACCGTCTTTGCAGACTTCGCTGATGGATGTTAGTAGGCGTAATGGTTTTGATGGTGGGAATACATACTAGTGACCCATGGTCCGATGGAAGTTCACTATGCTAGTGCTGCTTGTATTGCTCCTATGCTCCTTGATCCAGTTCGTCCCAAGCTTGCGAATATCATCGATCCTCTTGTGTTCGCTAGGCTTCATCTCACCGATGACTTTGGCCAGCGTGGGTGTTGGAATTGCGTCCCTGTTTTCGTATATTGACATCTGTGGGCATGCCTGGCGAAGCCTGGTCACAAATACATCGCGGTCAAAAAAGAGGTCTAGCTTAACACCTTTCGAATAGTTGTTAACGATGACTTCGCTGGCATTTGTCTGAATTCGTGGCGAGACATTGGGTACAATAATTCCAGCACCAGACGCCATTGCCCATCTGACACATGACAGCAGCATTTGTCGTACGTTGCCCACACCGCCACGCATGGAACTGCACTCGAAAATGAGGTCTTTTTGCCAGGTTTGGTTGGCACAAAGTTCACGAATAGATGTGGGGTCGTAGTGTTGTACTTCTGTTTTTGCTGCAGTCCGGACAAAGTCATCTCGGGTGAAAGTAACTTCAGGAGAACTGGCTGCTGTCAGAGACTACAGGTTGTTAACATTGTGATTGTGTCTTGGAAAGTAAGGGTTTCCTCATACTACTTCTTTGCTCTGGGGTTGTTCTTGACTGTCGAGGTATAAGCGGTATATCTTCAAGTGAGATTTCCAGTTGAGCCCTGTCCAGACTGCGAGGACAATTGCGAGATAGAGGAAGATGATCCGGCGATGAAGACGCAATTTTAGCATCAACATATTTACTCATCAAGCTCAAGGAGTCCTCGCTGAGTAAGATATGTTCTAACTATCACAGTTCTTACTCTTACATCTAGGTAGAAACGTCCAGAAGCGAAAGGTACGTGTACAGCTATACAATTTCGAAAGTGATCCTAAGCCTTCGGTCACAAGCCGGAGAAGTAATAATATATGAGCTGTATATCAGCTACTTGTGCAGATTAACGGGGCTAATAGAATAGTGGTCTAACCCTGCTGTGGGACCTTGTCGTGGAATTCAAAGCACAAACCAAAACGACATCAACAAGGAGAACTAGGAAGGAGAACTGGGGAAATTCACAAGGAGAACTAGGGTCAACAAGGAGAACTAGGCAAATTCGATCTCCTCCTGCGTTATTTAGTCCGCTTACCCTTTACATTAGACCCCACTCTGTCCCCAAACTTGTCCGAGTGCTTATCCTTCGAATTTATTGCAATTTAAAAAGCGCCGGAGCCTAAAGAGGAAATTCTTAAAGCGGCCACTCCGACTAGCGGTGGACCCCACACAAGCAAGGCACACATGTCTGAGAGGTACACGCGTACATCGAAATTGTCTCCACATTCCTAAAGCCACGACGTCAGATACCGACTTCATTCCTAAAGCCAGGACGTCAGATACCGACTCCATTCACAACGACTCTATACACTTTACACAGCGTCAACCTTCACTACCGATAACGACTGCTCCCATTGTTCTCATCTTTATTCTCTTCGAATCGTACAGTGCGGCGACGCTAGACCCTGCCTGCGGATAGGCTTCTGTTTTAATGTTGTTTAATGATATAAAGAAATGAAATATACGAAGAATAGAGCAAACATGCGCTGCCTAGCTTTTGTTTCTAAGATTTCGACAATAGACGTGCTATTTTTCTGTTAAACTTCATTTTCCAAAGAGTGTGTTGGTAGGTTTCCATTGATTTTTATAAGTGCAGAGATGGTTCTGTTCATTTTTCAGTATCTTTGATGCATGCTTGCAATAGGCTTCGCTAGAAGCGTGAGTGCAGTCTGGCGATACCACTTTTGACCGGATTCTAGAGGAAGTGTGGAAGTTGCTGGCAAACATTGAACTGGTAATGGCTGTTTTGAATTGATTTTTCCACAAACTATAGAATACAACCTCCGTATATAGGAGGTAGGCTGAATTCTGTATGCTGGAGTGGCAATAGTCCTCAGCTTCGAACATCCTTTAAAGGATCTTCAAAGGTTCTCTAATAGCTACCATGGTAGCAGGCTGTAAAGCCTCCATAAAGCCTCCATAAAGCCTCCATAATGCCTCCATACGCTTGGTAGACTGAATAGTATTCAGCTGTACAAACTTCAACTGTTTTCATATATCAATTCCTTCAAGTGCCTACGAATGCTCATTCTCACATGGGGACCACTCGTTCCTTTGTGGCCTGCATCCGTGAAGGTCTGGTTCCGTTCAATATCTGAATCTTTTATCGTGCCCATCTTCCATTGACCCATAAGCGGCGGATGGAGCACCAAGCCTGGGATCTTGCCTTGCCCTGTCAATTTTGCTAATTCAAGGTCGATCGGCTTGTTGAGATGGTCGAGACCGATTTCGAAGAGGGCGCGGCGGGCACCCTCAAAGGTTATGGCGTAGGCGCTCGTGCAGTGCGGATCTCGTGCACGGTGGATGGTACGAGTGTTATCTGTGGTTATCCCATATAGACGAGCATCTTCTTTGACCCATGATTTCTGGTCGTGAAGAGACTCAACCGTGGGATCGGCATAGGAGATTATGGGACCGAGATTGTCGGGATCTGCTGAGTGTTTGCAATGTCCGAGCCAGAGGTATGTCCATGACAACCCTAATATGTCAGCGCATTTTCAACACAATGGACTCTGTGACTTGCCATAAGGATAGGCCAACGTCGAATCTGGAATATTCTCTGATACAAGAGTCAATTGGTCCTTGATCCTTATATCCCAGTCGACGTCGGCTTCCAGTATCAAGGCTGTTTCTAGCCGCCTGTCGATTACCATTCGCAGCATGTTGAGATGTGCTCTCCAGCAACCCAATTCGGCCTTACTAAGAACTTGAGCACCTTTGCCAGGTGGGATTGCTTTTTCAGTCACTTCTCGCACTCCGTCCACCAATACTATGTCGATCTCAGTATAACTTGAGAGGAGGGCAGCAGTGTCGATTTGATCGGTACGTCTGTTTTTATTTTCAGTTTCAATAGGGCTCCGCATGGGGTTTGCTCACTCTGGCAAGACTGCCATAAATATAGCACCGAAACCAAGAGTACTATTTTGGATCGGATTCTCAGGTTGAATTAAGTTTGAGTTGAAGCTGAAGCTGCGATGAGGTCCAGGACAACATAATAAGAACCATAATGTCGATATGCACATGAAGAAGGCTAAGACACGTCGCTGAGATAATATTGTCGTTCTGGAGGAAATATACATGTTTTCACGATGCTGAAGATCTTCTAGGTAGTAAAAGTCTCGAGAAAGTTGTGAGCGAAGAGAAAGGACAGACAGATGGGAATTGGAGATGGCCAGGAGTAGACTAAGAGGCACGAGAATGGTCGCCTGAAAGTGAAAGTGAAAGAGAATGCAATGCGATCGCCGCCAGCCGATAGTGATACGGGAGACAACATCCTGGTCCTCCGACCAAGGAAAGTGTCGAATTCCAGACCATAATTATCACATATTGTAAATCGCACTTGTCCGCATACAGTATCATATATTTTGGAGTTATATCATATATGTACGTATGTTGCGCTAAGACATTTAAGGCTGTAGCGCTAGCAGGGGCTTCTGGCAAGGGACAAGCGCTGATAACCCTGACCACGGAGGCTGGCCGCATGAGATGGATTCTTGCGAGAAATTCTTGTGAGAAAATTCGAGACATCGAGACATCGAGATATCGTCTCCCTTGGGGACAAGAAATATGGATCAATCATCTATCCAAGGGCACAAGGGTGTTTTAGTACACTGTTGTGTGTCGGAACCTGTACGCAGGAAGGGGCAGAACTTCCGACTTCGTCGAAACACTCTTAGTGCTTGGAACTTCCACAGCGTACATACATACGTACTTTCTAAGGTAGGTGACAGTCCTGTTGACTCTTTGCCCTCGATATCCATCGTGATTTTGCCTCCCCACCCTACAATGCTGGCTCGTCGGCATTTTCCCCGATTTCTATACCTCACGGTATCCTTCATCTTCTTATATCTTTTCGGCCTGCGACGGTATACCTCGCGCCCTGCAATCGCTCTAGACAACTCTCTCAATGTCCCCTTTGCAACGCCCGCTGAAGTTGAGGAATTGGCATCCCCTCCCAGCGACCTGCGACTTCTTTGCGACCAAACAAGCTGGACCGAGGGACTCTGGTTGCATTGTCACGGAAACTGCGGAAGAGCAAAAGGCCACGAGAAATCATACTGCGGAGGACTGAATAACATCCGCAATCGCTTGCAGACATGCATTCGCCTCGCCATAGACACCGGCGCTGGTCTCGTTCTAGCGACAACAGCGACACGCGACCAAAAACACCTGAAAAAACTCGGTGCTGGCAAGCTCGTTGATGCTTCCACATACTGGGACACGTCGCATTTGCAAGCATCACTCGCAGTTCAATGCCCACGACTTCAACTGCGGTTTGAGGGTAATCTCAGTGGTGTAGAAACTAAGCTCGATGCTCCAAAGCGTCATTACCTAGAGCCGCCGCTGTCTGTGAACGGCTTCCGCACATTGATAAATTCTGTCCTCGCGACAGAGAAAATCACCAACATCACCCCTTCCTCGCCTGTTGTTGTCGCATTTGGTGACTCCTTCATCGGTTGGGACTACACCAGCTCCAACGAACTATCCAGCATCCGCAAAGACCTCTTTAAGACACTCAACTACAGCCCATATCTACTTTCCATTGGTCAAAAGATCCTACAATCACCGCATCTGCAAAAAGGTTATATTGGCGTCCATCTACGCGGAGAGCGAGATTGGCCCAACAGCTTCGGCAAGTTGAAACATCAGATCCGCCAGTACATCAACGAAATGGAGTCTCTCCCACGCGCCGAACCATGGCATCTTCGGACTGTTTACGTCAGCTGTGGTAACCAGAGCGCCATCGAGAGCTTCCGCGCCCGACTAGAGCCGATGGGTTACACTGTACATGACAAGATGTCCCTTCTTGCTTCCTCGCCCAAGATGCTTGCGGGTGTAGAGCGTCTTTCGTTCGACGAGCGCGGCGCCGTGGAGTATCAGATGCTGGTCAACGCAGATATCTTCCTAGGCGTCGTTATGTCGAGCATGAGTTCACTGATCGCGTATGAAAGGAGCCTGGCTGATAGAGACGATTTCTTTCAGACGTGGATATATCCCGGGAGTGAGAAGATCGGGTGGAGGAGGACATATGCGGAGACGCCAGTTATGAAGGGGGATCACAGGACGAGGTTGATGGTTGTGAGTGGTGATGACATTATGGGAAGCTTTCCATAGACTTGAGGCTAGTTGATGATTGTCATGCGTTTATAAATATTTCATCCTAGGCATTTTAGAACTGCCATATAGCATGAGATGAATGGAACTATAGATTCTGCTTATACATAAGCCTCTTCTACACCAAAATAAAGCGACTACTTTGAATACTACAAGCTATCTAAATGGATTTCACGGCCATGCTCGTGTACCAAAATTATACTTACTCCGTCCCCCAACAATAACGCTCCTCTCGTCCTCAAACGCCACTCCCACTCCATTCTCCCCATCTCCTTTCCTAACTCCCATCATACCATCCCCCCTCTCACCTCCACAACTCCCCTCCTTCCCCACTGCCCTCCTCGCAACAGCCACCGCCCATGAAAAGTTACTATCTGTCATTCCCAAGAATCTACTCGACCTCAGCAGCACTAGATAATCGACCTCGGCCTGCTGGTCCCAGGACAAGCTTTTCAGCCGCGCAAGTTCATCAGGGCGGGACGAAAGAAGGGAATATTTTGTGACCACAGGCGTAGGGGCGACAAGATTGGAAAAGAGGATCGTGGAGGAGAGATTCCCAGAGGCGACGTAGATTACGGGGAGGGAGTACATGCGGGTGTAGTTATGGTAGGCCGTGCTTTGGTCAGTGTAGGAGAGCCAGCCCCCGTTAGTGGCGTCTGATGAAGTTCGTAGCTGAACTCCGATGAAGGCATTATTTGTGATCCCCTGGACGGGGTTGATGTCAAGACCGTATTGCGCGGACAGTTCGTAAAGTACTGCCGCGGCAAGCTGATAGATTTCTTTTGGAAACTTCAGGATTTGGCCGAATGAATCTGCGAAAGATGCACCGTCGTTGCAAATTTTGCTGCGGCGACTGTCAGTAAGCAGCCTTTTAACTTTTGTACGTACAACTACTCACGATTGTGTGGCCGCAATTCCGAAATTCATAATGCCTTTCTTCCCGTCGCTGGCGGGGTGTTCGTCAACCCACTTCGCCACCGCAGAGTTCATTTCTTCGAAAGAAGGATTTGGGACCCTTCCAAAAGTCCCTAACGTCTCTGCATTCTCGACATGTTCGAGCTTCTCATAGACCCTCATCTGCGGGCACGCTTCTTGTAGTCTCTCCACATACGCCCCTTGATCGAACAGATAATCAAGCTCGCCTGCTTTCGTATATGCATGTACGATTTCGCTCGAGTTCGTTTCTAGCCGTGGTTTTATGCTCGGGAGAATGATGGCGGCACGGAAGGCAATTGCCCAGCGAAGGCAGGTGAGGACTTGTTGACGGACGTTGTTGAGGCCGCCGCGACGGCCGGGGCAATGGAGAACGAGGTTGGTGGGCCAGGCGGAGGTAGATGAGCATAGTTGCTGGACAGGTGTGGGGTCAAATGAAGGAATCTCGATGAGAGAGGCTGAGGCGATGAATTGCTCTCGAGAAATGGCACCGCTCTAGAAATACTTTAGCGTTTGTGTGATGATGCGTTTCCGGGTTGAAAGAGTACCTGTTTGATATATTTTCCAGGGAAATTAGAGGCGGCAAAGTGATTGAAGATTGGAGAATTCCACCAGGCTATGTACACGAACCAGACAATGAAAAGCAATATGAGGGATCTCATGGTACGTCGATTCGCAGGAAACTTTTGCACAAGCATCTTCGAAGTTATCAATACAGAAGCATAGATCTTCAACAATACAATTTTGACACTGGTGACGCCGAGAGACAACAAGTGATGGCTTCGAGACATGTCAATTGTCGCCATCAGGTCAAGGATCGTTTCGCGAGCTACCGTGCCTAAGGGTTATTTCCCAAGAAAAGTGTTATCTGGCTGGGATGATTGGCTCTTGGGATTTGTGTGTCAAAGGCATATAAGGGCAGTCCTTGTATGGCGAAGTATTTCGAGTGCAAGGTGAACACAGCGGTTTTCTCCCTTACAGTCCTAATTCCCTATTACTTGCCACACGACGACACGGCACCGTACTCAAGCGTGTTTATGTAAGGGGTCATTGATTAAAGCAGCATCCCACTCTACGAAGTATCATGACATGAAGCGGCCAGACCACCGCGAGCCAAATATGTGCAACATATCGCGGAGGTTCCGAGTTGCACTCTCGAGTCTCGGCTCAAGCAAGGCGCCGATCCCACATTAGCCGACAAGGCGCTGCTGTAGTTACGAAGTAGTTTAGACAAGCGCAAAATGGGTAAAATGAGATACGACTCAAACGTCCCTTGCAGAAACGCACGCGAAAAGCATGATGAGAAATCCGAGAAGTTTCTAGTCGTTCCCATAATAATCGTCGGAACCGTGCGCTGAGTCTGCTCTCCAGTTGCAGCCTAGTGCGCGCCCATCGTGACGACGTGTCGATGGCCTGGCACTGTGGGAGAGGGCGGCGTCTCCACACTGCTTCCAGTAGGTGGCAGGGGCGGATTCTTCGCCGAGCATCATGGTTGAGCTCCGCCCTGGGAGAAGAAATGGATCGCTGTCAATGCGCTTAGGCGCCATGATCTCGGGATCCAAAGGGTGAGTGAGGATGCAGAAGATTGAGAGTAAGAGATAGAGATGAGAGTAAGACATTCAATGTGATGAGTATCGCGAGTTGCAATACATAGACGCAAGTAAAGATGATGGACTTACTGAATCCCTGGCTGGCAAATTACCTCTGCCAGGCACTGTTCTCAGCGCCCACCTTCCAACACTCCCGTTTTCAGCTTAGGAAGCGTCGATTACCTACCGGATTCCAAGACCAAGGCTTAGATCACATTCACGCTCTGCATGTATCGGATAGAAGATAATTTTTCTGAGATCACCCCCGCCTCCACTTCCTTCTTCCCGTTCCCGCCAACCTTCCTGTTGAATAATGGGTTGGGTGCCTGTAGGCGCCCGAGGATTCTCAGTTTGGAGAATTCATGAGAATCTTCATGCGCATGCATGGAAGATTCTATGCATCAAGCACCGGCCTTTGAGCCTTTATTTCTAGCTCTCTATATTATGAGAGCCCTATTCTAGATTAGCTAGTTTTACAATCAAGCAATTCATCACATTCATTTCTACAGAAAACAGATCGTGCGAGCGTGGCATGCGTTGCATGTGCGTCGTCGAAGGCGAAATGCGAGGACCAAAAATCTTATCATCGATATCTGAATAGAGGAATTCAATGTCGGGTTTCATCTATCACAAATGTCACCAGACAACATTAAGTCTAAGTAAAACTTTCGATACTTTGTCTGAGAAAAGTATCAAATGGACAACTGGATCCATGCCGCTAGCTTCAATCCCGCTGGTTCAAATTCTCATTTCCTGAAAACTCTCATTACTGCTGAATCAATGGCCATATAAATCCCTGTCATCTGGAAAATGGGTTTAGCTTTGCAAGATGTGACCAGGCTCTCTATTGTGGACATGGTACGTACAGGGACCCTCTAAAATATAGAACGTTTGTCTAAATCATCCTTCAGTAGGAAAGCAATAGCAAAACTCGAGAACTACAATTCTAGCAGGCTTTTATGCTTCTTCTAGACATCGGATTATGGGGTGGTTTCAAACGCCACATGGAACCCGCAGAAAGCTTCACACAGCTTCTAGTTACTGTGAGTAATTCAATTTCTCATGATCTCCGAGGCTCATGAACTAAACGTTCCTAGATGCTTCGTCGTGCTAGAGTATTTGCAACTCCTCGAGAGGCTGCATCCTTTAATCTAAAGGAGAATAATTCCGGAGAATTATTAGATACAAAGTGGAAACAGTGGGTTAAACAAGAGTCATTTAAGCAGTTAATTCTCCCTAAAGTCTATCTAAGGTTTTAGTAACTAATGCAAACAGGCTTGCAATTCATCATTTCATTCATAATACTTAAGCGTCCATTTCTTATCATACGAGCAAGCCATTCGGTTCTGCTTCCATAATTAACCTTTACATTGCCCTCTTCAAGAGACTTATTCCTCGCAAAATCTGCTAAGGAATGGAAAGGTAATGTCTTTAAGAAGCGATCTATAGCTCCATCTTCTTTCCCTAGACTAATAGAGGTTCTGCATGATACAATTATTTTAGATGTGCTTCATGAACGCATCAATGTTGAACTCTACTGCACTACACTTTAGTATTGTTATTAGAGCTAAATATGGTCATTCTAACAATCTAACAAGTTCTACCCTAAGGACGAGAATTAGAAAAATCTGCAGAAAACGCTGTGGCTCGTCACGCAGCAATCAGAACTTTATCGTGAAATTCAAGATTTTGGCTCTTAGCTCTCTAGCTTAGACAGAGAGTCTCATGAGATCAAAATTGTCGAGGAATTGTTTATGATGCTTCTGCTTGTGTCCCCGGAAGAGCTCTAACGTTATGCTAGGAAATTAGGAGGAGGAGAATCGTTGCGTGCTTTGAAAATCCCTCAGAGTTGGGTTTAAAATGCTGATGCTAGGAAAGCTGTGTGGCCTGTAGGCCAAGTGTTTCATGCTGCAAGATTCTTGCATCCCGCTGAAATCCGCGGGTTCTATGCCATCTCGGTCTACTTCGCAGCTCTCACCTTATGGGTTTACGTTTATATTTCCACTCCAATGTCTCGAAGCAGAGAAATTATGTCAAAAAATCAGCGGACAGAGAAGTTCGAACAGGCTCTGTCGCTCTTCCTCATCGGTTCTCATCCTCATTTTCTGGATTAGGTTGCACTTCCACTTTGACTAGTCGGAATGTTTCGTCTTTAGATGGAGTAAGGCCTTTGGTTCTTTGCAATTGCCATCCTTGACCATTTTGTCTTCGATGGTGTATTCTTCAAGGTCATATTTGCCGTAGCATTTGGCTTTGCGCATCTAGGGACGACCTAGGATGAGGTCGTAACTGGTGTGTTTTGGGATGATGAATGCGTTGACTGGGGCCTGCACTCCTGAGGTGATGAGGTCGAAACGAACATGTCCATCACCTAGCTGAGTTTCACCATTTGCAAGGGTGATGATAATATTTTAGTTCGTTTTAATAGTTAGTTCAAGTATTTGAGCCATCTCTGCGGAAATGACATTGACTCCAGCTCTTCCATCCACTAGAATTCTGTTCATGCTGCATACGTAGGCGCCCTTCGTCTTGAGATTTGGCGTATGTCCTGAGGTGTAGAACAGGGGAACCTAATATTCTCCGTCCAATGGTCCTTGGATCGTAGTTGAACTTACGGTGGTCTCCCTAATAGTCTGTTCCGCCGATGTTTTCTGGCGGATGGCAGCAAGGTTGTTCTGGATGGAGAAAAGTCCAGAGAAACACGGGTCTTCCTCTCTGTTGGTCACGGTGACCCTTGCCTGACTGAATATGTCTCAGAGAATTAAACCATATTTGCTTCACTTGAAGATCCAAATGTCGTTCTCAAAAATTGGATTATCAGGTAGCTTATCGCGCCACAAGATGCGATGCTTCAGTGATGTATTATTGTTGATCATAATACAATATTGTGGGCACGGAACGTAAGAGTGTGAAAGTATATAGAATTAATCTATCTACTGAGACTATCTATTTATGTGTGCCCTGCCTGTCGGCTATTGGAGTGGACAGTAGGTGAATATCATGCTCTGGATTCACCTCCAACAATTATACAATACAGGTATTATGTATACACAGCTTTAACCGAATATGATTAGGTGGAAATATTTGGAAAGGTGGGCCGAAACTGGGCTATTCGTCTCTTATACCTATCCTCGATCATCCTAAACATACTTTATCGATTCCAACACTGTCTCGGTGCAGGCAGGGAATGCATTTCGAAATGTGAAGGACCCCGCCACTTGTATGTGGAGCCGAAGAAATCCAAATCCACCCCCACAACCCGAAGTCCGTCATTATCACATCTTTACACACCATATGACGAGCTTTGGTTATTGCCATTTTCCTCAAAATAACGATCATCTAATTTCAGTTTCCAGAAGCAGATTAAGCAGAAGTGTTGTTGTGTTTCAATTTCCAAAATCGCCCTTCTTCAAAATGGTCACAAATACCATCAGAGATCTCCTCGAGGTCACAAGTGACGTGGAGAACAACCTCGTCTTCGAGAAGAACATTTCTATTCCGATTTCCATTGAAGGCCTCCGACCTCCGAGTTCGATGCAACGTCTACCGTCCAATCGCGCTAGAGAAATCCAAATTTCCCGCCCTCGTCACATACGGCCTTTACGGCAAAGACATAACCTATGAAAAGTACGTCCGGTGTCTCTTCACATCTTGTGGTGTGATAACCCCCCTCCCAACTAATTGCTTTACAGTTTCTTCGCCAAATTATTCAGTGAAGTCAATCTGGAGTACAACGCGAAATACTCTGCCTGGGAGACTCCAGGTCCGGTTTTTTGGACCAGAAATGGATATGTGGTTGTGCGGGCCGACGAGCGCGGACTTGGCCAGTCGCGGGACCTGCTAGATACTATCTCCCGCGAGACCAGCGAGAGCTTTTTTAATGTTGTGGAATGGGAATGAGCGACTACTACCGTAACCGCCTCCGCCATGGCGGTATCCTCTCCAACAATTTCCTAAGGTTTCTGGTGGAACCGTCAGGTCATCACGAATCAATATAGTCGTCTAGGGCGCGCAGCCTCAAAATGGGCGAGGACACTATCGAGTGAGATTTGCCGGACAACGTTCTTGAGCAGAACAGCCAAGACTAGAATATTGACAACGAGTATTATGCCTCGAAAGAGTTCAACATTAAAGACATCGAGCTACCGCTTCTCTCCGTCGCAAACTGGGGAGGCATCCTGCTGCATTTGGTCGGCAATGTGAATGGCTATGCATGGGCGGCTCTAAACTCCACTTCATCACAGGACGCCATGATCTACCATTTTACTATAAGCAGGAAGTTGAAGTGCAGAAGTCGTTCCTTGATGCGTTCCTTAAGGGCGAGGACACGGTCGGTTGGTCAGTTCTAGGCAAGGTCGCACTTCATCCTCCGCAAAGGAGATGTGGGCCTCAACGATGTAGACGCCGAGCTCACCTATGAGCGCATTGCGGAATCGGCGTGGCCTCTGCCCGGCACACAGTACACCAAGTTCTTCCTAACTTCCCAGAAGACTCTTGCCAGTACCCCGGATACTGAGACCGCCACTCTATTGTGCAAAGCCTTGGGTCCGCTGAAGGAACCACAGCTTGTGCAGTTCATCTCTAACCCCTTCGAGGAAGAAACCGACATCATAGGATATGTCACCGCGCACCTCGACATCTCCATCATGCCTAACTCCTCCGCAACAGCACAGGAGAAAAACATCGATCTCTTCGTCACCCTCCGCTATATCTCTCCCGAAGGCAAGGAAGTCTTCTATACCGGCACCGCGGGCGATCCCGTACCCTTGACAAAGGGCTGGCTGCGAGTTTCGCTGCGCAAGACCCGGCCGGACACAATCACTACCCCTCACATCCTCCATGCCCCTCAACTCCTCACCCAGCTCCCTTCCCTCAACCACCCGATCCCCGCCCTCCACCCGCACATACAACATCCTCGACCACTCCGTCTCACTCCTCTTCCGCCACGCATGCATCGTGCCCCTCTGGCCCCTCCTCCCCACCCTCGTCTCCCCACCATCCCGCACCAGCTCCACCTCGCCCTCGAGCACAACGCCGTCATCCAGGCTCACGGTGCGGTGCATGGGGCTCTGCGTCGCAGGCGCCACGTCGACGATGCCGCTGGAGATGGTCAGCCCGGGCGGCGCGGAGGGCTAGCAGGCGTAGGTCGGGATGTCGGCGGCAGAGGAGAGCAAGGCCGCGAAGGCTTTGGTTAGGTAGGCGAGGAAGAAGTTGGCGGTTCGGCAGACGTGGTGCAATGGGCGGTGGGGGAGAGGGTGGTGGTGGTTTTGGGGGGTTGTTGACTCTCTTGTCTTCGAAGAGATTGAGAGGTTGAGAGATCAAGAAATTGAGAAGTTGAGAGTGTGCAGATTTCTTCGCCACGGAGAGGTTCAAAGTATTTAGATAGTGGGAAAACGAAAAAAACAGAGTCTCACTTACCAAGGAATTGCGTTAGTCTTCGAGGAATATAGTGAGTTGTTTGAGAGGTAAAGGGGGGAAGTACTGGGACCGGAGGCGGGGTATCTACCGACTCCCCTCCACACAACAAACAACCCCACAAGTGCTTTGCCTCACAACGTCTCGACAGCGAAAATTCTATTTCCCTAACTCTCTACAGTCCTCTAATCCATCTACTCATTCCCCCTCTTTCCTCTCCTACCACCCCCCTCCGCCTTGCTCCTCACCGTACTGGCAGCCCCTTCCTCCGGGCGCGGCAACCCCTCCTCATCGCCCGGCTCTGTATACCCCGCTCCGCGCGGCCTGGCATGGCGCAGGCGGTCGCCGCGGATGACGTTGGCTTGGCTGACTACATCCTCCTCGTCTCGTGCTATGAGTTTGTTAGGCGGCGTTCTGGAAAAACAGAGGAGGGGATGGGGGACCCACCGAGCGTCTTCGCGGACTGCGGGTCCATTTCTTCCTTGGGTTGCTCGAGGGACTCCTCGCCTTTCGGAGCCGGGAATGGTGAGCGGATGTTGCTGGTGTAGGAAGGGTCTTCGATTTCTTCTTTGTCGTACTTGGCTGGCATTGTGATTTCTTGGAAAGTGATTATGGGGATTTGCAGTCGTTGAATTCGAGGGTGATATGTGTTGTGAGATACAGTAAAGTAGAAAGGAGTTGGATCCAGGTCAGGGTCTGGTCAGGTGTGATATCTTATTACTCCATGAGGCTCGCCGATGATGTGACGTAAGACTTTATGTCAAAGATGACGCTTTCATTACAACCTCATGTCGAACATTTGCAACCAGAGAAAGGGGCAGAAAAGGAGAAACATATAGATGGAAGTCTGTTGACAGGAAATGGAGCAAATGGTGATTCATCACTAGATCAACCGATATATTATAACAATAACACGCAACTTCCTAGTCAACTCACCCACTCTACGTAAAGTGAGAATGGCACAAGGGAAACGGGCCCCGCAATCAAGACGCGACGGTGCTGAAGGAGAATATAAAAAGAGAACTTAATCCTTCCCCCAGCCCTCTTTTACAGACAACGAACCATCCATCCTCTTCAAGCAAGACCACAAACCCCCACAGACAAAATTCGTCAATTCGCAAGCAAAGCAAAGGCAATGGCTCCCCCAACCACCAGCAAGAACCCCGCCAACTTCGCGAACCGCTCGAAGGAGGAGATGCACGACATCGCCAGCAAAGGCGGGCAGGCCAGCCATGCTGGTGGGTTTGGGTCGATGGACCCTGAGAAGCAGGTCAGTACACGGCATTGCCTACCTCCCAATATTCGTTGCGTCTTGCGTTGTTGACGTGTTTCTTGCGCAGAGAGAGATAGCTAGTAAGGGCGGTAAATCCTCTGGTGGACAATTTGAGTCTGGCAGTGAGAGGACTAGACAGGCTGGGAGGAAGGGCAGAGCTGCGAAGGGAGGGGAAGAGGAATCTGAGGAATAAGGAGATTAGGAATGTAGTCGGTGTTTAGGACTAGAATTGAAGGCGATTTATGGATTTGGTTGCAAAGTGTAATTGATGATAGTGATAATGATAATGATAATGACGTGCCAACAGGATCCATTCAGGGGTTGAGGGAGTAGTTTCCATGAAGAGCATTTGTTTCAGGGTCGTCAACAGGCTCAGTCTTCATGGTTGTGCACCAGTGACCAGTGATGTCGTAGTTGAACCCGCTCAACCCTCCCTTTTAGGCGTCAGCTCCGACGCATTTTCACATGACTTCTCACACGACTCTCACATGACTTGTCACATGACTTCTTCCCTGGGGTATGCTTTGGCATTGTTCATGATCTCGCGGGTTGGAAGCCGGAGTGCAATTGCGCCGGGAAACAATGAATCATGAGATCTCTGATCCCAAATCCCAAATCCGAGGAAGGAAATCGCAATAAAGGAGTGGAAGTGGATGGCCAAAATAAAGTTGACGCCCCCAAAGTTAATCCTGCCATGCATGCGATTGCTAAACAAGGAGATCCTTGGCAGTCTGCACGACTTCAAATCAAAGATGCAAAGAGAATAGAAGAGTCTTGAAGATCGTAGGAAACGGCTGCAAAAGAAAATGGATTGTCCAGAGAGCATCTATCGACGATTTCTCTCGATTGTGGGGGAGAGCATCAGAGCAAGAGGTGAATTTCCATGTATCCCGCCGCCTTTGCGCAACCTGATCCTTCAAGATTGGTTCCCAAAACAAAAGAAATTTTGAAATCTTAGCGTTGATTAAGGGAAAATAACAATACCTCTTTCTTCAAATACCAAATATGCACAGCGGTGAGATGACAGCGGTGAGATGCTTTCACCTTCGAACTTGTCCTGGCCGCGATGTCGCCGCCAATGCGGTGATATCTTCTCAACCTCGGTTCTCATCTTCCTCAGCCTTGCGCACAGCCTTGTCTTTCCTCAGCCTTGCTCCTTTTTCCTCAGCCTTTCCTCCTCCTCCCTTCCACATCTCCACTTCCGCCGCCCAACAACGCAGCAGCATCAGCGTCACCACAGCCCACTCTCCTCGTGCCATCAGCCCAACACATACATCACACTGCCAAACTCGCAGCATTGCTGTGTACATAACCCAAAGCCATGCGCCGCCCCACCGGCTCTCTGACATCTCCTCGGCCCCGGCACCATCAGCCCATTTCTCGTGCTCCCGGCGCGCCGGAGCTCGGCATCTGCGCCGGCACATCACCCGATCATCTGCCGTGGCGTTCCAGAAAGCCCTAGCGTCCGTCCGATTCGATTCCTCTCCACTACTGCCCGTCACCGTCACCGCCCCAGTATTCCCATCTCTCTCCCTCTCCCTCTCAGCTCGGCCGCTCTCCGTGTCCCGCACAGCAGCACCAAGCCCTGCCATGCCATGCCTCACTGCAGAGAAACATCAGATCTCATCCGCTGGCTGGGGCAACGCCTTCAGCATTCATCCAACGAGTCGGGTCGACTTTTTCGACCGGCCATCCGCACTCTCCCTCACCCAGCGTGCGTCGAGCTAGCGTAGTAGCCCCTACCAAGAAGCCCAAGACCCGCCAATGCCGAGGCCGACTCCGGCGGGTCCTTCTGACGTACGTCAAGGACGCATGGGCGGGGGGCGGCCGTTACGGTCCCCACAATGCGCCATGCTGACGACCTGCCTGCCTAGTCTAGTATCGCTGGTCGCCGATGTACCTCGTACGGATGTGCGAGGAGATTTGTGCACGGTGGGCAGGTTGCCGAGTTAGCTGGCAATGTGGGGGTGCGTTACGTGTCAGAAGAAAGGTTAATCCTGAGGCCCTTTTTTTCTCTTCTTTTTTCTTCTTCTTCGTCTGGCTGAGGGGTCGGAAGTGCGGATGGCGCACAGGATTCGCGAGAGATGAGGGCGGGCGAGGCGGGCGGTCGATGGATGTATGGAGGCTCGGCCGCGTCGTGGGAAGAGGTGCTCGGAGGCGGGAGCGAGCTTCTGACAGTCGGCGGGTGGTGACGATGGATGCAGATCTCGTGTCCGTCGTCTGTCACTTCGCATCGGAGTCGGATATTAGATGTTGGCGATCGACAATGTCAAACACCCTATGATACATAGGTACCTAGTCCGATCGCTTGCCTCACGTGCCAACCCCCCCCTCTATCGCACGATGTGTAATCATGATCAGGGTCCAGGATGAAGCAAGAATATAGTCATAATCTCATCATTTCCCCCCTGTTCCCGCTTCAATCTTTCCATCTGTGTCTTATTTGTACAATGGACATCCAAAGGCCAGCCAGCATCAGACCCGGGTGTTAGAGCGCCGTCGCAATGCAGTAAAAGGCAGATATGATACAGTAGTAGCAGGCCCCCCCATCCTTTCCCTTCCCTTCCCTTCCATTCCCTCCCCGCAGAAATCCCACTGCCCTCGAGCGCCATAAACCCCAGAAAATGCCGCCTGGATCTAATAATCCACACGTAGCCCGTGGTCAAAAAAATATCCGCAAAACAATATCCCGTTTTTCGTCCCTGCTGTGTCTCTTCGCTACTCCAGAAGGTGCATCTCTGTGCCTCATAACTTCTCGTTCTTCGCGGCCTTCCGCGCACCTCGCTCCGGCTCGTAGTCCTCGCCGTAGCTGGTCTCGTCGTCGCTCTCCGACCCGCCCTGGATGTTGGCCGCGTCGTGTGCGCGCGCGGAGCGGGCGTCGGACTCGGCGCGGGCGTTGCTGATCATGGTTGGGAGTTGCCGGCGACGGGCGTTGATGAACCAATTTGAGATCTGGTCTGCGAGGAGTCCTGTCAGCAACTCGCCTCTGACGCAAGCTTGGGTGGGGAAACTCACTCATCTGCAGCCCCGTCTGCATCATCAGCTCCTGCTTCTCGTCCTCCGTCGGATACGGATGATGCAGATGCGCCACAAACCAACTTCGCAGTTTATCCGTCGTCTCCTTTGGCAGGTTGCCTCTCCTTTTCCTCTGCGGTCCCTTGAGATCGTGTACTTGTCCTGCGCCTAAATCGTTGAGGTAGGGCTCGTGATGGCCATGAGTGTACTCTGCAGCATGGTAACCTGGTGGGTATGCTGAGCGCTCTTGCAAATGCTTGCCACGGCTATCATAGCCGTAAGCATATACTGGTGATGAGTATCCCGGTGGAGCCTGGTCATACTGCGGCGGAGGATATTGTGATTGAGGATATTCAGGATAGGATCCTCGCTCGCGCGGCGGATAGGGGTTCGCACGATATTCCCCAGCCCGGGTCGGGTCAAAGACTGGAGAGCGGAGCGGCTCGGGGTGATATAGAACACCCCTGGCGGACGCTGGATATGCCTCGCCGTTCGAGTAGAGGCCGAGTCCATGCTGCTGATGCCTTGGAGAGCCCCGAGAGCCATTCGCACCTGGATAATCCCGAGAGTCGTTCTCTGGAGTAATGATCCTCCTCTTATTCGCGAATGGTGGCGAAGGTCTGTCTCTTGATTCTACGATCGGCATAATCGATTCTTCTGCTCTGTATAGTGGTCCATCTCGAGTAGGACGAAGATCAATCTCCGGAACGGCCTGTATATAGTTAGTATGAATTCGGATATAGTTGCGAAATGGTGACTTGCCAGCCGTATCGGAGGTAGTTCAACCCTCTCCAATTGGGACCGCGGCCTCGTGGGAAGGTTAATTTGCTGTCTTTCTTCCCAGGCCACATCTCTTGGTGGATAGGGCGAGGAAGCGTGCATAGTCATGGTAGCCATTGAAGGTGAATATCTGCCTGGTTCGTACAATGGTTGTTGCTGTTCAAAGTGTGTAGCTCTTGATTCCATACCAGGAGGAACGTCTCAAAGATCAATATTGTGTACGAGATGAATCGTTCCACTAAATCGTGTCTGCAATCTATACCACGAAGCGTCAGCGATGTTTTCTGTCGTTGATGACATTGATACATTTTCAATCACACATCTATCATGAATTTGACGTTGTGGAGTGAGCAATGAACAGTTCATAGGGCAGGATATCAACTAGAGCATATGGAGAGAATGCCAGGGATCACATACCCTATAAAAATAAAAGAGTCTTGAATGTAAAGGGTAGACCCTGAAACTAAGATAAATGATACAGCCGGATAATTGGCTGGAGGGCGACTTGTTGAAAGAAGGCGGCCTAAATCAGACGAAGATGAGCATCTGTATGAGAATGGAAACACAGATGATTGCCGTTGTAGTAAAACGCTTGAATGTAAACCGTCACCTGGAGGTGTCAAAAGGAGAAATAGATGGTCCTGGCTTCACATCAAACTTTAATAATGATGACGAATTGACTGCCAGATCCAGTGACCCTTACTTAAGCTTCTGATGGTGGCGGAGAAGCCGGAAAGGAGGATGAGCAGTGAGCTAAAGACCCCTGGTTTTTTCCTTCGTCTCCAGATCTAGGGTCCCAAAAGATGGATGACAAGTCTGGCTATAGGGCAAGGCTAAAAAGAACAAGAATAAGGATAACGGACTTTCTTCGAGGACCTCGAGCTCGAGGCAGGAGATGTCTTCATGTCTTTATGTGAAGTGGGGTTCGTCTGTGGGACTCGCTGCTCACGCTAGAGTACTGTCTCACTGCCTCTCATCCAGACGAATAACACACAGCACACGACAAACAGCACACACATGGGATTTCCAGCCCTTTCCTGGGGTGAGGGGTGAAGAGTGACTGACAGGAGGACAAGATCTGTAGACTCACGGACGTTCTTCTCTGTGGCGCTGTCAAAGGCGTCACGACACGGCACGACACGACACGACCGGAAGCAGGAGTGTGTGGTTCTTGTCGAGTGGAGGGAGCGAACACGATCTTGATGGATTCTGAGCCTGGCGGCGGTGAATATGCATAAGTAACTGGAGGAGGATCATTAGTTTTGTGGAAAAAGCGGAGGAAAAGGATATGCAGTGACAGGAAGATCCGGACACTCGGAATCTGTGCAGATCACAGCGGGTGGCTGTATGAGTGTGGTACACTGGTACTCTCTCCATCTGAGTAGTCCGTAGTGTATGTATATGTATATGTATGTGTATAGGTAGGTACATACATACCTAGATCAAGAGACAGGAGACAGGAGCACAGAAGGACGAATGTGGGAACCGCAAAGTGCGTGCATGTACACAAGTGGTACGTATTAGCAGCAATTGGTAGACGAGGATGGAGGGGAGGAATATAAAGTCTATTGTGGTACTGTGTAGAGTATTTGGTAGTGGTGTTGTTGACATTCTTCTTAATTGTTAACAGATGTTAACAGAGAAGAGAAGGTGGTGACATGACGTGAAGGACGTGAAGAGGAGTGGGAAGGAAGCGGAATACAAAGGAGAGATCGAAGAGCAGGGGGGGTACCTACACAGTGGGCAGTGTACTGCATAAAAGTAGAGTACCACCTAGGTACCTTAAGATCTTACAGCCATTACTTGTTATTTATTTCTTACTTACATTATTGTGGTATTCTGCATTATTCAACTATATTATCTATATTACTGCTTTTGGCCCATGTATCTATACCGATGATCTATTCTTGCCTTCCTGTCCTCCTTGTCTCCTTGTCTTCGTTATTGCGGATCTACTGCAATTTATAATGTTACTCCTGGGATTTCACAGCACAGCATAGCACATATCTACCTACCGTACACACAACATACCAATACCATACCATGTTGTGTACACGCACAAGGCCAGCTGTTGCAAGCAGTCTCTCCTCTCTTTCATACCTATGGCGACGCTGATTTTGATTCTCACTCAATCAACAAGAACAATGCTGGGAGCCAAGCATATGTCAAAGTCAATTGGAGATGCCGATCCACTGAGTCGCCGTGGCCCGGGCACCAGCGGGCGTCCAGCAAGCCCGGTCCTGTCATCGAATAGTAGGTACATACAACAGTACAACAATAGTCCCAAAGGACTCGAGGGTGAGCAAGCAAGGCTGCCGGCAGAAATGTATGCAACTATCCAGACTAGAGTGTCAGTTATCAATAATCTAATCCAATCCATCTCACTACCGATCTTGTCATTCGTCATTTACTGAATCTATATCAGACCGACCGACCAGTTGCAGTGCGTGAGTGCACTGTCTCAAATCCTCGATGGAGCCCAGCAAAGGAAATGTCCGAGCAGTCCGATGGAAGAAGAAACGACTTTTTGATGCCGAAGACAGGGAGGCATGGCAGTGACGGATGTGGATGAGAGGAGAGACACCTTTAACCTATTTGGACTCATTTGGACTCATTTGCGCCCATTTTGGAGACATCTGGTGCATGGCGCGAGAAGATTGGCTGCCCTCGTCTGATTCTTCAGCTGACTGTTCGTCGATCCATCTCCCTCTGCCTGTCAATCTCGTGCCCGATCTGTCCGGAGTACGGAGTGACCCCATTCCACAGATGGCGGCGTCGATCTGACTCTTGACGCGTTCCTTCTTCCTTCTTCCGTCCGTCCTTGTCTCCGCCCATTGGCGACTATTACCTACCTTGCAAGGAGATGGCCGTTTTCGCATGAGCTCTACCGCACTACCGCTGTACCGCTCGCTCTATCTCCTAGGACGCGTAAACCGGAGATGAGACTTGGGCTTAGAAGGGACGAGAAGACTTGGTCCAGAAGAGTTTTCACGTACCTAGGTAAACATTATTGTTGAGGCGACATCACTCTACGAAGTACTCCGTATTGTTCGGGAAGCTCGGGCGCTTGCCAAAGCCAAGGCCAAGTGGACTGTCTTAGCCTCCACATCACGTCGAGTCCTTCACGAGTGACAGTTACATACGTCAATTACATACAATGCCATATCGTTCGCAACTCGATGGATGGACGCAGTGTAGCATATACATATATGTGTATATATCTGGCATGCTTCGACTTTCAAACCAACCTCAACTTCTTCTCAATTCGCAATTCCCAATTCCCAAATCCTCACAGCAGAATTCTCTCAAGGAAAGGACTGCCGCATGTACCGATAAAGCCACTTGTTGGTAACGGAGGCTGAGCTTCATGACATGACATGTCACCGCTAACTTGGTCAGGACTAAGAGGGAAACTCGAGCCTCTCCGGCTGGCATGTTATCCACCCAAACATCCACATCCCATCATCCCATCAGCCTCGGCGTACAGTAGTAACGCCACGCGTGGCATCTGGCATCTGCAGCAGCTATTGAGAGCATCGCTGGACCGATGGATATCCATGCTCAAACATCCAGACATCCATTGATCAACGTTGATACTGCACATCACTGCACTTATTGTTCTGATCATGTCCCAAAGGGGGATTGCAATAATACTGACGTCGCATCTCTGCCAGACAAATCACCGAACGAATACTGCATAATACTGCATGAATCAACATGAATCAACATGGCTGCACAGTACATACATACATACATACATACATAGTATGTACATATGGAGCCCGCCGGAGTTATCCCCTAGTTGTCAGATTCATGGGCCGTGGAGGCCGGCACACGGCAGTATGCATCTGATGTCTGGGAGGTGCTCCAGCTCCAAGCACCGGAGACCCTCTCCTGCCTGTGACATTGTCCCGCCCCATCAGTGGTCTTGTCCCGTCACTGCTCCGTACGACGTCAGGGAACTGCCAGCTAACATGATCGACCCCGGCATCTACTTCTCTTCCACGAGCAATTCTCTTCTCCCGCTTCCCTCACGTCCACTTCGAAACCTGGGATTCGGGAAGACAGGGGGCCGGCTTCGGACTTCAGTGCGGGTACGAGAGGAAGTGCCGAAAGACACAAAGCGGTTTGTTTCTCTCGCCAAGTTTTCTCGAATTTTAAGCGCACTACTGCACTTACTCGCAGGTTGACACTTGTCGAGATCGTGACATCGTCTGACAATTGATACATCCCGGATCCACGTTATCGAAGACTTATCATGAATCGTTGCGTGGCTGGAAGCCGTTGCCGAATTTTGCCAATCCTCTTGATGTGAGAGGACAGTAGCGACACCACCTGAATATCCATGGCGCTGGGATTGCCTGGAAAGCCCCGAGGACGTCGTGCTCACCGACAAAGCAGATCCATTCGGTCCCGGGGCCTGCAGAATGTCAATATTTTCATCGATGCTGCCTGCCAGTTGCCGTTGGGATGCACGACATGAATACCGTCGCATGCCATGATCCCCCGCTATAGACTATGTACAGCATACAGCATACAGCATATAGCATCACCGTGTCGAACTGCGGTGTGCATCCTCCTCATTTATCTCTGCCATGGCTTCCATCTTCGTCTCACATGGCCACTGAAGACGCATGCAGCGGGCCAGCGGCAATCACCAAGAAAATAGGTGGGTAAGGTAAGCAAGAAAAATCCAGTCTTCATGACAGGCGGCGTAGCGCAGCTCCAATCACTGCTTGCTGTCACTGCTATCCACAGCGTCGCGTTTTCGTTGATGGACTAGCTAGCATCTGTCGTTTCGATGGTAGTTTACCCTGTCATTCTCAGCAGTGGATGTCTAGGTTACCAATGATTGATTGCCATTATTCTCCGCCCAGACATTGTGCTGTGCATAAAATTCATCTTGCCAAAGGCTTCCAAGAAGACGGGACGGATGAAACAGCCGGGCCCAACAGCGCTTGACATGTCTAGGTACACAATATTTTCCGACATGATACATACATCCACTTTCTTGTTTTGGTTCCTGATATGCGGAATAGAGTAGGTAGTTATCAATTAAGATCGCGCTCGCACCGCCTCGCTCTTCGGCGTGCATTAAACAGCGAACACTTGGCGCCGGCCCATGTTCGATATGTTTTTCATCAGAAATATCAAATCTTCTAGATTAATATTATGTCATCATAACAATGTCACGATGCCAGAGTGGTTAATGGGTAAGACTTGAATTCTCCAATTCGGTCATCTTATGGTTTCGGCCTCGTAGGTTCAAATCCTGCTCGTGACGATTTGATTAATTTGTTTTTGCTTTTCGACGCTCCCACCCCATATTTTTTCGGTTCTCCGGCCTTTTTTTTTTTTTTGGCTCTCGCTTGTCCTTCCTTCCCGTGGGAGATTTCGGAGATCTGTACATCTCCAAATCTCCAAATCAGAATCTCCAAATCAGAATCTCCAAAGTCACAACAAAGGGAAGGGCCAGCCAGCTCTGCAATAATGGAGATCGATCCAGACGCCCGAACGTGCAGCTCTGCCTGCTGTGTGCTGTGCATCCAGAGACCGGAGTTGACCCGTTCCGTCGAGCAAAGCATCTCTCACCGTCTCACCACCTTCTTCTTTCCTTTTCACTCCGAGCGTCACAGAGGCGTGCTGCTTGCTAGTGCTGCTGCTGCTGCTGCTGCTGCTGCCGCACGACGACGACCACCTTCCTGCACGCACCCACGCGGCATTGTGGAGCGTGAAAGTCCTGGGATCCCTCCCCTCAATCGGCGCGGGTGTTCCCTGCCACTGCCAGACAGACAGACCTCTTGCTATGTAACTCCTGACGTGACATGCACCCGACCCGCCAAACGAACGAACGCGACGGGACACCAGATCCTGCTCCTGCTCCAGCTCCGTCGGGCCACAGAGATCCTGCATAGGTATGTAGGTATACAGTATACTCTGACTGCGTGCAACCTGGCCACCTCGCCCTCCCGATCCCTATCCCCATCGATCTGCTCCTCCCGAATCCAAGTCGTCGAGGGCGGGCCTGGGCCGAGCTTGCTGCCTTTCTTGAGCATGGCAGGGCCGGCCTGGATTGCCCGTTGCCGGCGCGTTTGGGTCACTGGCACGCACAGCAGAAGACGCCTTTTGCAGACTCTCCCTCTCGCGCAAGCTGGCCTGGATTCAGATCGAGAGTCTCCGCAACACAAGGAAGGGAGGCACATGCGTGCTATGGAACTGTGGCCGGCCCAGGCACAGGCACAAGCAAAGCAAGCACAAGCACAGCAGCAATTCATCGGGCATTATCCGCATGATATTCTTCCGATCTATTCCTCCGATCCCAGTATCTATGTACGCACACGTACATAGATACACACACATGGATACATAATAGGTAGTAGTGTCGAGATGACAGCTCCGTCAGGTAGATGAAAACTCCGAGTCAGGTATTTGCTTCATGGATCATTGATTGACCTTCTGTGATTTTTCGCTTAATTCCGATCTCACAGCCTCGCTTGCTTCATGTAGGCGAGCGAGTAAGCTTTCTCACAACGCGAGGGAGGGCGACTTTCGATTCGCAAAAGGGATTTAATTTGTGAGAGAGAGATTGACCAAAAGGAGAAAAATAAAAAAATAAAAGAAAAAAGATAAAAAAAGATCTTGAAGAACAGTGTGCTGTTCTTGAAGGGTTATATTCCCTTCGCCCGGAATCGAACCGGGGGCCCCCGGATGTGATGTTTACAGTTACAGTCCGATGCTCTAATCCAACTGAGCTACAAAGGGGGAATTGTTGGGAGGACATCACTATTGAAACTTGAGACATGAACGGAGATTGGGGTTGCTATCGTCTTCATTCAAAATATCCTATGGTTAAAGATGTATGCATTTCTTCACAGGTGTTCTCATTCTGTTACATCTCTCTATAACCTATGAACATGAGAAGAGTGGTTGATCTCTCCCATCTTTTTTCTTCCTCTCTCGATCACACATTCCAGCTACGAAGCAAAATGCTTTTCTTAATTCTTCCGCACCATAAACCCCATCTCCAGAACTAAGACTAGATACTAGACTATGTTTTGTTGCTTTACAACTCTAAAAAGAGGAGTTAAAAAATCTGATTTCATGCCCTGAAGTAGGGATTAGGGAAGCCCTAGAAACATTGGCTTGATGCGAGCTCTCTCTCGCTATTGTTCTGCGGATTTCGGATCTTGAGACCTCCTCCCTCCTCCTCAGTCTCTCTCCTCAGATGCCTTCCATTAGACGCAAGACATCCCACCTGTTCAACCAACTTTGTATAGTCGGCGAGAGGGGTGCGGAAGGGGAGGAGCACTCACGACCACCACGAGATGTGCTTGCTGTCCCAACGGCCTTTGTAGGAGAGCTCGGGAGCGTCAGGAGTGTACGACTTCCATCTTTCTGCGGAGAGATCGATGCGAGTATCTGGAAAGTTTGTCTCGCGGATATGTCCGTTCTCTTCGATTATTGCAGAGGCGAGGCCTGCGAAGACGGCAACTGCGAGGGAGAACCTCATGGTAATTCCGAGATCTTCGACAAGGCGAAGATGGATTGTGGCAAGTGAGGATCAGTACTCACATGGAGAGGCAAGAGAGGCAAGAGAGGCAAGAGAGGCAAGAGAGGAGATAAATGATGTGAAAATTTTCTTGCGAAAACGAGACCTGCATTGCATCACTCATCTGCGAGGTACCGGCGCCGTCCAGCTTCTGATCCATATCTACCACGCTGCGGGGTATGCAGGTAGATTGGAGGAAATATATTCTTCAAGAGTGAGATTGTACAGGAGCCCCGACCAGGAGCACGCAGATGCCATGATATTCAATTCGTCAACAGCGCAAATCAAAAAGCTTGTTCTCCGGGCAAATGGCACCTATGCGAGTCTGCGGACGGAAATCTGGCAGTCTGAGCCAGTTTCGGCGTGAAAGGTCTCGCAGAGATGGATCATAAGACATGGATATTTGAGGTCGTGATATAAAGTGCGGAGAACATGCACGCGTTTTGAATGAATCGCATGCTGGGCACGGAGGCTGTGCCTCCGGTTGATCCTCCGGTTGATTAACAATCCTTGCTAAGGAGTAAGTGCTCGGAGTAAGGAGCCGGCAAACGTTAATGCGCAGAGGCTCAATTGCTCTTGGAAATTGAATTGAAAGATGCGAATAACAGCAATAACAACAATGAGGAAAAGGTTGGAGAATCGGCGTGATGCCTTACCACTGCAGAATCAGATCTTACGAATCCGACTTCGAGTCAAAAGGACCTGGCTATGGAAATTGCATGTCCATGGGTTGGATAAGAGAGGCGAGGTCGGGGTGGAAATTGACTTTGAGAAAGAAATCTTGATGATAGAGGGTCGCGGAGTCCTTTTATGGAGGAAGAAATGGAAAAGTTGGCCGCACGGGTTCTGTGTTGCATGTTTGTCCAATAATCTCAAGCGTTTTTCACCATTTGAAACCAAGGCCGACATGAAAGCCGACATGAAGGCCGCAACGACACAGAAGCCGAAGAAACCAAAGGGTAAAAAGAGTTTTGGAAATCTCAATGTCGGAAAAAGGCTCATAGACCGAGAGTAGCAGCAAGAGAAAGCAAACCCCCACCGGCAGAGCTGGCTAACTCAGAGGACTCACAGTCGATCCTTCATCCTTGGAGCTCCATCCTCAATGATGTATGGAATTTCTTCATCCCGATCAGTCAAACTTTTCACCATCAGACCGTTGGAACACATCGTACCGCGGTTCTTCCACCCATAGCCAACATCTCGCAATGTCCGATCTGATCACCCCGACAAAAGGACCCCTCTTGATCGCACGTACTATTTTGCCGCTCTGAACTTGCAGCATACCTACCATCGCTCGTACCTCATTGCCTCTGCCGTGAGCCTAAACGCCCTCTCTTGTCTCGGTATGCTGAATTTCACAACAACCTGGAGTTCCTTGTATGCATGTTGTTTTTTACCCCCCGATGGGGGAAGAGATTGGCATGCAAGTGCTGTTGGGGCGATAAATTTCGTGTTATGCTGCAATAAAAGAGAAGTGGACTGGGAACGCAGGATGCAGAAAAAGAGAGGCGAGGTAAAGGTGCGGTTGGTGGAAGGAAATGGTTGGAGAATGTGAAGAACAGGGGACAAGAAAGAAAAAGGAGGTATGGATTGGGATTTGATATTGGGAGAAACCATGAAAAGTGCCTGGTGAAACGAAAATGCCTTCCCACTACGTCGAGGACTATTCCAGCGTTCTCCATACTCATTCCCAGGTCCCGATTTCAATGATACGTGCCCAAGCATATTTATCGACAGAGCAAACAGAACGATGGTCAGATTGAACCTCCTGTCCTCAACATACACGTTCTTCAAGACATCCCCATCCCATCCTTCTCATCACAACGCCCCACAAACTGCCGAAAAAGCCAAACCCATTTCACGCCCAACAGTACCACCAATCCTCCATTCCATAATTCCACCACAATCCGCTCTCGCTCATACCACCGCCCTTCAATTGTCCCTCGCCTGCAACTTCGCCTTCCTATCACCCATCGTGGCTACAGAGTCTCTGGCTGTGATGGCGGAGTCTCTGGCCCTGACGCTAGGGGTGGAGACGAAGGTTCGTCCGTTCCAGACGAGGTCTGTGCCGTTGAGCGAGCGGGTTTCTGGATCTGCGGAGGAGAGGTCGATGGGGGTCCCGCTGTTGGGGTGGGTTAGTGAGGAGATCGATAGAACGCATGAGGCAGGAAAGATTGAGGAAGGACAGGAAATGGGGAGACGTACAATTTGCGCTTGAGTTTGGTCATCTGTTGGTGTTAGACTGATGTCAGCTTATGTTCTCCATCTCAAGAGAATGGCTCTTGTTTTGATATCCTCGTTTGCGGAGTTAATAGAGGACTGGGAGGAGGATAGATCTACTCCGCAAATGGAGCACTTCTCCATTTAAGCACAAAGAAGAAAAAATAAGAGCACTATCTAAGATCAGATCAGGAGAAAAACAACTCACAAGCCGCGGATCCTCCGAGCGTCCTCCCAGGAACATGATACACAGCGCAAGCACAATGCCAACAACCAAGAAACAGAGGCCCACTGCGATCACGACACGCTCTGTACGTCCAAAAGCGTGCGGAATATCGTAGTATGGACGGCTGTTGGAGGGGAGTTCTTGGTCCATGCTGGTTGGCACTGGATCTGTTGACGCTGATGGTGCTGGAACCCTAGTTGTATTCATTAGAAATGGGTTGTAGCAAAGATTAATGAGGTTGTTACTTACTGCAGTACTGGCGGAACAAGTGTGGCACCAATGGTGAGAAAAGGAAGGTTCATAAATCGTAGATCGGAAGAGAGTGGGTGGGTGGTGCGGATTTGAAGTTAGGATTTGAAGTTGAGGGAACGCAGGCTGAAGGTATGCGTAGATCCTCTCACCGCGACATCTATTCACTGCTGGCGACAAGAACGACATAGAAAGAATAGAACAACGAATTTTTCCTATTGAAAGCATAATTCCACTTTACTTTTAGCCATAGCCATCATGTTATCTACTCATTTTCAGCATCAGCAGCATACTCTGCTTATCAAAACCAAGCACATAAACTTTCCAGTACAGCCTTTCTACTCCTCAACCTTCTGTCCCTCCTCATCAACAGTATCATTCTCTTTTCTTGATGATCATACTTCTCTTATTCTTCCTCGTCCTCAATACCCAACACATTTGCCGTATCAGCAAACCACTGCAGCTTCTCCAACAGCAGCGGGTGAAAGTCATTCTTGCTTCCAACCTCCCACAATCGCCTCCCCACCCTCAGCAGGTCAATCCTCACTACTTCATCCTCATCCTCTTCTTCGACGGTCTCCAACAAAGCACTTTCGGCACGCGCGGCTAAGATGACTCGTGCACAGATAGCAAAAACTTGCGGTCTGGATGTCCATCCAAAAGGACCATCGATCCTTTCTGCCGCCTGCCTCTCGATCGCACACAGACCTATGTAGGACCACAGCGAGACATAGGCTTGAGCATCTTCCCAGTGCTCCCCCTCCCCACACATAAGCATCTTAATCCACATCTGCGCCTCGCGCACTTCATCGATGTACAAATTCTGATCTTCCTCAATGAAGAGAGAGTTGTCTTCAATTAGAGCATCCGCAAGCTCGTCCTCTACATTGTTATAGGGCCTAACCTGGCATTGACCCTTCCCTGTCGTCACTTTCCTCATAACCGCGGTCGAAAAGTTTTCGTCTGATTGATAGTTTCTGCACATCCAGACCGCGAATCTCTCCGCAGCGGCCTCAGGCACTTCGGATTTCATGGTCAGGTTAGAGACAGTGAGGGCGCCGAGACGGCGGATATCGTCGTCGTCGTCGGAGAGAGAGGATAGAAGGGCGAGATTAACGAAAAGGAGGGCGGGTAGGAATAAGGCAAAGTGACTGTTGAAGCTGTAGAAGTATTGGATGGCTTCAAGGGCGGAGAGGCGGGCGTCGAAATCCTAGAAATGTCCATGTTAATGGAGAACGATAGAAGATATTTGAAAGAGAGTGGGAAAATGGAGGAGAAAGGAAGAGGGAGCACAAGGGACTTACTTGATCATTACTCAAGGCATAGAGGACGTCTTTGCCGAACTTGAATATTTGGTCTGACAACTCTTCTTTTCCTACGACAGGATCCGAGCTCAAGAGCTGCCGCTCGTAAGCATGAATTTTGAGGCGAAAAATGGAGCCTTTAGCCTGAATAATAGCGTTCTCGAGATCCGGACTATTGATAACAGACACCAAAAATCCATTAATCATTTCCATATGCATGTCGTCAATACCAAGGAACAAGGGGTTCGCCAGCCATTCCAGAAGCTGTCGAATCTGGCCGTCCGTCAGACTGGCATAATTAGTGAATCCAAGGACAACAGAAATGCACCGCAATGCAGACGCTTGAACTCTTCCAGGCCAGGACACTCGTCGAAACTTGTGAAAAAAGCCCACAAGATCGATGCGATCTTCTGTTGAAAGTGTTTCCAGATCAAGGATTGTCAAAATCTTGTCTAGTATCTCAACCGCAAGGTCTGAATCCATTTCATCAATGCTCCAGTGAAGAGTGCCCTTGATGAGATCTTGAAGACGGTTTTCCAACCGCAACACATAGATGTAGTGAAGAGCATAAACCTTGGATAAGGAGGCATCTGCAGAGAATTCAGGGTTGCGGGCCCTCATTTCATTTATGGATGCGAAGATTGCATCTAGGATTGTTGTGGGACTTTCAGAGTTAGAGCCGAGAAAGTCGTGGATAGCATGGGTCTGAGGTGGTGACGTTTTGAGGATTATAGCGTAAATAGGAAAGAGGGATTCCTCGTATGAAGCGAGGAGGATCCCATCCGTGGGATACTCTCCGTGCTTCAGGCATATGAAACTCATGGCCTTCAGCACCTCAAGTAAGTCATCTGCACAATTAAATTAGCTAAGGACTAAGGAACAGACCAGAGTGTGCCTACCTGTCGTAGTTATTTTATCCAAATCATGGCGCTTCTGCATCAAATACTTGATCAGAAGGAGAACGCCATAGAGCCAGTTCGTTGAACTCTGGTTTGCGTTTAAGAGTTCAACAATTGTAGTCACCCAATCATCATCCAGCAGAAATGTGCATGCAGTTCTAGCTGCAAGATCCCGAACGTCCCATGTGGAGCAATTGAGATGCTTAATAACATGAGCAAAGAACTTTTCACGGAATTGTGTGCGATCCTTTTCAGGAGGACCAACACGTCTGACGAATTCGAGCGCGGGGAAGATCTCCTTGGCATCAGTGGAATCTTTGATCTCAGAACTCAGAAGTCTGAGGAGCAGTTCTGGAAGTTTTGGATAACGATCGTAAGAGATTCTGATGGAACGGCCGTCCCATCCAGCTTCAGTAGCTTCCTTGCTTTCACTTGTTCCAAGCATACAGTCCATAAGACTCTTGATGAGAAGGAGGCCACAATTCGAGATTGCCCAGCTAGGTTTGCTTTGTTAGCAGCTTTATCTTTTGTGCCAGACAAAGGGGGTTCAAACTTACATCTTCGACTTTAAGCTGTCAGCTGCAATGAGAAAACAATCTGTAACATAGATGTCCGCTTGCTTCCCCAATGTAGCACTCTTGAAGATATCCTTGAGTGAATTCATTGCATGAACTTGTGAGAGCTGCACTTCATCCCTGCCTGTATCAATGACTGGTGCACGAGCAGTTGACTGAAGTTTCTGCATAACAGAATCGAATGTTACCACAGGTGATGATGCAGACAAGATGCCAGTCATAAGCGCTGGAATGCCAGCAGAGCGCCTTGTTGTCGAATTCTGCTCATCAATGCAAGCCAATGCCCCCTATAATGCATTAGGAGGCTTCCATACGTATTCATTTTTTAATAACTTACATTATACCAGTCAAGGAGCAAAGCTGCTCCTCCATTTTCAACAATGGAGGCATGTTGTGTCAGCTTGCAGCACTGAGTAAAAGTCCCAGCGACAGTCGAGAACGCTCCTCTGTGTCTCAGGGTCGAAAGTTGTTCAAATGTCAAGTTTCCAACTTGTTGAAATGAGTTAAACGTCAGAAATGGAGATTCCTTAGAAGACTTGACAGTCAATTTTGAGACGATTGCCTGAATCAGCAGACTAAACAGCATATTAGTATTTAAAAAAAACTTATAATCGTTAACTATGACATGTAGCATACCTTGACTCGTGGCAAGCCCGAAAGCTATAACTTAACACATTCTTCACATCAGTATCTGTGAGGTTTTCTGAAGACTTTGGAATATGGCCCTCGGGAGAGTCATTGCACAGCACGCCTTTTACAACATCCCAAATGTTGACACAGCATTTGACCAGCCTGTCTTGGAGAGTGTGTATTGTCCAGTCTGTTAAATCTGAGGAATCTGTGTTCTTTGCAACAATGCCTTCGTAAGAATCTGGTGATATCAACTGCCATAGTTGTCTAAGGAATATCAGCATGACCCTAATAAAGAACTATTTCATGACTTCCACAACACAAAGAGTGGCTCATGCACAGTGATCTCCTACAAGCATATAAGGAAATCATCAGGACGTACCTCATAGTTGCAAGCTGCCCGTGAATAGGAGCTGTATAGGACGCCGTTTCTAGGTCTTTTGAAGCACCAAGTACGTCTCCTTCAAGTGCTGACAGGAGCAATTCGAACAGCTGAAGACGCTGCTGATTAGTGCCAAGGAATTTGAATTCAAGCACAAATGTATGTGCAAGCCCATCAGCTATATCAGCACGACCTGTCTGAGATGATGCCATTTTGGCTTTTGAGACAAGATCTTGCAGGAGCTGAGGGACCGAACCATAAGAGGTATCGATTAGAGGACCAAAGGATTCTTTTGGTGCAAAGTTGAGGACAGAGACTGAACTGTTACGGACTTCCTCAAATGGATCCAGAACCAAATCCAAGAGTAGACGGACTAGACTGGGTGAGAAGATGTTGATTTGTTGTGGCCAGGAGGTGTCTGATCCGTGGGAGGTGGAGAGTGCGCTTATTGAGGAAGAGGCCTGCACTCCCGTCTTCAGGAGAATCTCTAGCGACTTTAGGGACGTTATATGTCTCTGATAAGAAGCTGTAGGCACCAGCTCCTGTGCAAGGAAATCCAAGTACCAGTACAGGAACTTGTTGTGTTCTTGCACATGTTTGAGTAAGTCCTCCCCTTTTCTTCCAATCTCTTCTGCCGTGCTTGTTCCATTTGACAGAGCTTGCTCTTTTGCTGCATTCAACCCGATTTCTCGATTCAATAGAGCCAGTGCTCCCCTCAACCGCTCCAGCATGTATTTTGTATTAGTAAACAACTCATTGCGAAACTTGGCATCTGTATCCGCGTGAAGAATATACAGATTCTGATGGATTACGTCAAGACTCTCTGATGGAAATGGTTTTGTTGAAGACAATGACAAGACAAGAACAGAGAAAGCTGAAGACCTGACACTGGAAGCTGTATGCTTCAATAGATCCCCAATGACCTTGCTGGGAAGTGCAACAAAGTCTCTTTTCTTTGCTGATGCTTTCTGTGGAGGGAAAATATCTTGACATAATGAGCATACACCTTAAGCTTTGATGTTTGAGCAAGACATACCTGGATCATCTACAAGCCCCAGCTTCTTTCCCACTTCCATTGCAGATAGCAGAAGAGAGGCATGACTGTCTACCTCCTGGCTTCCAATTGAATCAATGGGGTTGTGTTCAGAGAGATTTCTGAGGAATTCCAAAGATCCCAGTCTATCCAACTTGAAAAGGGGAGGGAACAGATAGTTCTTGACATTTTCGAGAGATTCCGGGTGCTTACCAAGCCCTTGTTGTATCCATCTTTGCCAATATGCGGAATAGCTTCTTGATACTTCAGACTTTCCAATAGGAGAAGTTTTCAATGCTCCAAAGAGACTTACGAGAAGTTTCCCTGCAGCGGAAGAAGTATCTGGTAGGGACATCCACTCAAACACACCAGAGACAAATCTATCCCACTGAATGTCGTTCTGGGTCTCCTGTGCAGAATATAAGATCGAATCGCCATTGCCACAAACATGGCTATAAACCTCAAACAGTTCAGAAAGGTCAAATGTGCCCTTGGATAAAAAGTATTCCAGCATCTTGAAAGCCGGCTTGACCAAAGGCTGGGCAGATTGATGTGTGATGATAGATATTAGCCTGTTCAACGCTTCTAATTTGAAGTCATTGGCAGCCGTCTTGTCAGGATTGAGAGAAATCAGAGAAGCCAAAAGTTCCAAAACTTGCCTCATGGATCTATGTTGGTTTTTCTCATTCCACTCAACATAGAAGTCAAACAGGTCTTGGCATGTCTCACGTGAGTATGCCAGGCTCCTGAGGCTGCATGATTTGGATTTCCGGCATTGCTCGAGGAAGTAGCAGAGCTTGATGCAAGCATTGCCCGAGATATGGCGTGGCTGAGAGGCATCTTCAATGAATCTCTTAAAATGATCTCTCGCAACGCTGGAGATGTTAGTGATAGACAGGGTTGAAAAGACAGAAAACTGACCTCTCTGGCTCGGAATCAAGAGATTGCAATAAGTCTTGTATGGAACTCGAGTCCACGGCCTTGTCGGAAACCATTTTTGGATCTTTGACACTCTCGTTCTCTACGTTTTGAAATTTTGCAAGGGTCCTATGGTCCGTTTGGCTTGTGGTCCCGCCACTTCTCATATATGCATCAAAGCTTTCTCTTTTTATTCCTTGAAAGCAGTCAGAACGATATAATGAGCGGCTTCTAGAAATTCATATAATAATCTTGTGAGAAGGGTTTCATGAGCGCAAAGAAACTACATATAAAGCATCGCGTCCAGGCCTGTCGGGCAAAGAGAAAACCCACGCCAAGCCCAAACGCACGGTCCACCTGAATTTTGACGTCGGCCACCAGATTTCTCCATCGCTCATCATCGAATCCAAAAAGTTCCAATCTGCCATAACCACCCCCCAGCGCTCCTCTCCATCACATCCGCCATGTCGATCTGGGATTCCCTGACTGGGCGCAAGTCCTCCTCAAGCCAAACCTCCACAGCCACGGCCACGACCACACCCACACCGGCGGACACATTCCAGCCTACTCCTTTCGACCCGTCAGAGGGCGCCGAAGTCAGCTCCTTCCTCGGTGGCGCCGCCTTCCCAGATCCTTCACAACTCCATCCCCTCGCCGGCTTGAACCAGCAGACATTAGACTACATCTCTCTCGAGGACTCCGCGCTCTCCGACCTCCCGGGGTCACAGTCGGCGTTGCCGTCGCGCGGCTGGTCCGACGATCTATGTTACGGCACAGGAGTCACATATCTTTCGGCATTAACGCTCGGAGGTGCATGGGGTCTGCAAGAAGGTCTACGAAGGTCTGCCGGCCAGCCGCCAAAGCTGAGACTGAACTCGGTCCTGAACGCTGTCACAAGAAGAGGTCCGTTCCTCGGCAACTCAGCTGGTGTCATCGCGATGGTGTACAATGGAATCAACTCCTTCATTGGCCACTTGAGAGGAAAGCATGATGCGGCGAACAGCATCGCGGCGGGCGCGTTGAGCGGAATGATCTTCAAGAGCACAAGGGGTGTGAGACCGATGATGATCTCTGGTGGAGTTGTCGCGACTGTGGCAGGCGCCTGGGCCGTACGTGTACCCATCACATCTCCCTTGGAGCATTACTGACAACATAAAAGGTTACTCGCAAGGCTCTGTTCTAAATGAAGAAATACTCTCTATTGATCGATGCTCCTATCGATCCTCGATGTCATACGAATCACCCACCTACCTCACACATGCTCGCGAATCTCGAAGAGTTACTACCACCACTTGTACCAGAACGGCACCCTTTCTCACCTTGTTTGAACAGTTTTAGAATACTCATATATGGGCGCGGGTTGCATAAGCGATGGATGATCATCTACCGTCATGAGACGACTGTAAATATAGAATCCGTTGATGTTTTGTCGCGGTGTGGGAGTCAGAATTGTACGAAAGGCTAAAGATAATCAAAAAACTTGAAACTATCCTTTCGCGTCTTGAGCAAGTTGGGTGAATTTTCAGAGTTCCGAATTTGGAGAACTTCCACGTCAATTTCAATGTTTACCTTGGTTATCAACCTCCTCGCGCATAATAACAGGTATTCATTATGGATGAAGACAACGTAAGGGAAGCAGCGATCAGGAATTTTAAGGTAGTGTCTTTGACCATGTTCCATTTCATACTTTCCTCCAGAGATTGAACTAACGTGTAGCTCAAGATGCAACCTCGTGAATATGAAAAGGCTCTTTCAGATCTGCAACTCGCGTCGTTTTATTCTCCTTCCAGGTCCCAGTCCAAGACCTCGAGGCCCAACCCCGCCAATGAGGAACTCTACGAGGGCCAATATCGACAACTAGGTTTTCGAACTTCGCAGGGCATCGAATGGTTCAGCTTGTCGCCCCCCACGCTCGCTAGCTGTCTCATTGAATCGGAGATGCACCTTTTGAGAACCGCACCAGTCGATAACATCGACTTCGCAAGCGTGCTTGATATTGCAGCCTTCGACTTTGAGTCTGGCCAAACTGTTGGATTTTGTGGTGAAAGTCTGTTGGATGTTGTGGACCAATCTGTGGCTAGGGAGACCAGACAGCGTCAGAAGATACGACGCGTCACGTTAGAGATGCTGCGTGGTCTTCACGGAGTCACAAAAAGTGTGGTGGGGGAAGCTGAGAGGCTGCTTGACGATGAGATCTCTGCGCGCGGAATAACTGTATTACCAGAATGGAAGAATAGAGTTACAACGAAGGCAAGTCATGCATCCGTTTCTCAAAAATCCCTGCAACTGACTTCTACAGGCATGTGCTATTGCACGGGCTAGACTGCATGGACCTTTGAAACGGAGCCCTCGAATCGGGAGCGAAGAATTTCATATCAATCTCCGCAGAATCGTGGATGGCAATTGCGGGAATATCAGGAAGACTGATCTTTTCTTATCTTACGGCATGCCCTTTAGCCATTTCCTCTCGATGCTCAGAGATGAGACTATGCTTTCTCACAAGCCGGTTTCTGGGATTGATGGAAGGCCTGGCTGGACACTGAGCGATGGCCCGTGGAAGTACAGATTCGATCTTGCAAAGGGACCACTTGGAGACTGGTGCGATTTGAACAACGAGCTGGGATATAAGGAGGTTTTGAGCAGTTTGAGACGCGGTGAAGGTGTTTTGACCATGATGCACGTAAGTTGATAGATTTGTACAGTGCCGTTGATGAGTGACCAGGAGGAACGAACACCACTAAAATCGGACAGGGAGTTGAGGTCGATATGATTACTCGGTACCATGACGACGAGCAGAGGATCCGAATCAGAGATGGTTGGGATAGCTGCGATGAAGTTACAGACCAGAATGGAAATGCCGTCTTCAATCCACCAGGAGCGATTGACTTTCTTTCTTTTCTATCTCATAGACCGTAAGAGTGAAATCTCTGACGCAATGACTTTCTTTGGCGAAGAACATTTGTTGATTAGTGTGAAAAGGACGGGGAATTATTCATAATGTAGACAAACCGATAGGAGCGAAGAATGTAAAAGACCAATAAGATTCAGAGGATTTTTCACTGTAAATTGCAATATAACAATATTCAGAGCAAGGATGTCCTACTAATAATTGATATTAATATTGATATTGTTGGCATACTTGGAATTAATTTGAGCACCAACTTCATCAGCTCTTCTCTCCACAATCCGCCTGTTGTGTAAATCATCGCTGCTGACGGCAACTTCCGCCAAGCACACAGTGCCAACTTTGGACAAGACAACGACAAATTCCAGAATTTAGAGAAACCGCATCCCTCTGGATCAAACAAATTTCATACCGACACACATGTCTTGCATGAAGCCCTGCCCAATTCAGCATCACCTCTGAAAGGCCACATCGATCCTGCAGTCGCCACCTTGCTCCCTCAATCCACCTAGAGCTGCACAGGCAGCTCACGTTCAAAACGTCTTCCACAAAGAAACGAAAGATCGATAAGGAAGAGCTCGTGGATCCCAACTTCAACTCAGAGATTCCTATAGCATCAATCGAGGACCTGCCCACTGTGACCGACCCTCAGCCGAATCTGCCCCGACATATACCACCACACGTGCATAGCGAAGCTTCCTTCTTGACACAAGATTACATTTCCTCTGCAGCAAGCTCACCGAGCGCTGCTTACGCGGGGCTGTCGATCGAGAGCGAGCGAGGCGGGGAAGCAGAAGTTGAGGTCGGGCCCCACAATACAGTAGGCCGAGGAAATCGTAGCCAGTCGCCCAACAGATCATTCATACACAGGACCATGATGGGAGGTGCTGCAGACCTGCCTCACCGGTCTTCCTCACCGCTGAAGAGGCCAGCGTCTGACCTGGAGCAAGAGACACCTGCGAAAGACAAAGAGGATGTCAAAGAGGATGTCGATATGGACCGGCCACAACCTTCCACAGAAGCAACAAGTGATGCAGACCAAACTGCTCAATCTACAGATGCGACACAGAGCTCACAACCCGAGACTGTCCAGCAGTTGAGTCAAGATACAGATACCACAGTAGGCGACGTAGATGAGGAGTTTGGTGCAGGTGCGTTTATGGTGATCTGGAACCCAACCATGATATTTACTGACAATGATAATGATCAAGACATCCCTCCCATTGATGAACAGATAAGACGAGTCAAACAGCTACACGACGCCTTCGAAGCCCAGCCTCTGACCCCTGGCACCAGAGCATATATTATATCCAACACATGGCTAGAGCACGTTCAGGCCCACGGATCTGGCGCCAAAGTGCCCAAGCAAGATGCGGAAAGCCCTATTGGACCAGTGGATAACTCAGACATTATTCAAGAGATTCTGACGGATCAAAATGGCCAACCCTTTGCTCGACTGAAGCCCGATGTCGGGGTCGGGTCTATTTCATACTTCCCAGTAGAGGCATGGGACCTCGTCGTACAATGGCACGGCGTCAAGCGAGGTCAACCCCCTATTATCAGACAGGCGGTTGATACAAGCATGGATTCCAGCGCCCCGAATGTGCAATTCGAATTACATCCTGTTGTGTTTGTCATTCACAGGCTGTGGGCAGCAATTAGCCGTATCCCTGTATCGCAACTTTTGAAAGCTAGTAAGCCATCAGCGCCAATCTTCATAATGAGCCGCAACGATAAAACCCAGGATTTCCTCCGAAACATCAAGCGAGCTGCTGGAATCGAAGTCTCGAAGCAGGTACGGGTGTGGAGTGTTCCACAGTCTTTTGACACCGTACCATCAACTGAGGGTTCCATTATCATATCATCTCCTTCATCCAGAGCAACCACGCCTGCTCCTGATGTCAAGTCTGAAAACGATTGGTCGAAATTGCTGATAGAAGCAACTGCGTTCAATTCCCTGGTAAGGGGCCCACAGCGGGACCTACTCGATGTCAAAGATCACACAAGCGATCCCAAATACAACGGCAGTTCTACAATTGATATGGCGGGACTAGGCAAAGATCAAGGGCTTGTTCTCGATGAACTTGTAGAAGGTCACGTCTTTTTGGCCGCATACGTCGAAAAGATGGCCAAGCAAGGCTCCAAGAGTGTCGCTATCAACGTGACAAGTGCCAATCGAACATCAGCGACAGTCAAGATAGACAGTGGACGAAGTAGTCCAGCACTATCGGGGCCCATGACTCGCGGACGAACACAAAAGTCCGGAAAAACTGTAGGTACTGTTGGCCTGACCAATCTTGGAAATACCTGCTACATGAACTCGGCCTTGCAATGCATTCGCAGCGTTGAGGAGTTGACCAAATATTTCCTTTCGGACGAGGCAAATAACGAACTCAATACGGAGAACCCTCTGGGGAAAGGTGGTCATATTGCTCTTGTGTACAACTCACTCCTACGGGAGCTTTACAAGGAACCTCCACCTGCATCCATAGCACCTCGTCAGTTTAAGAATACCTTTGGAAAGTATTTCGGTTCCTTCTCGGGCTACGGACAACAGGACTCACAAGAATTTCTCGGCATTTTGCTGGATGCTTTACAAGAGGATCTGAACCGTGTCAAGAAAAAGCCATACATTGAGAAGCCGGATTCTACAGATGAAATGGTCGGTAATCCAGATGCACTTCGGAAAATGGCAGAGGAGGTTTGGAATATCACCAAAAGACGTGATGATTCTGTCATCGGAGATCTCTTCACTGGGATGTACAAGTCCACTCTTGTCTGCCCGGTCTGCGACAAAGTCAGCATTACTTTTGATCCTTTCAGCACTGTAACGGTGCAACTGCCGATTGAAAATATTTGGAGTCATGAGATCTACTACTTCCCGCTTAATGACAAACCCATTAGGATTGCCGTCGATATGGACAAGCAAGGCAGTATCAAAACGTTGAAGGAATTTGTCAGCGGCCGAGTTGGTGTTCCTGTTGAGAGATTGTTCATCGCAGAGGAGTTCAAGAGCCATTTCTACAAGCTATTCGATGACATGAAGCCAGTATCTGAAGAAATTCAGACCAATGACAACATCCTGGTCATTGAGCTCGAATCCGCGCCAACAAACTGGCCGCCGGTCAAAAAGCCAAAGCAAAAGGCGAAGTCGATGCTTTCCTTGAGCAATTTTCAAGATTCGGATGAGGAGGATGTGCCCAGTTGGGACTCGCCCAGAGCTGAAAGAATGCTAGTACCAGTTATTTCTCGCCGTCAAAATCCAAGTCCGACCAGGTTTGGGAAGCCTTTCATGTTTGTTCCAGTTCCTTTTTTCATCACCTTGACTCCAGAAGAGGTATGTTCTTATAATCTTTGTCGTGATTTGTGATCTAACTAATTCCCATAGGCTCGCAGTGAAGATATAATCAAGCGGAAGGTTCTTGAGAGAGTCGCAAACCTGACTACGTACGACTTTGGAGGATATGAGTCTGACGACGATGCAAACACGGGTAGCATCGATCAGGATATCATTGTCACTACAGCGTCAGATGCCTCCTCTGGCGATGGTAAAGTCGTCGCTTCATCCATAGACGGCGAAGATGATGTAGTTGATGTCACCATGAAGGAGACCAACGGAATGGATACCGAATCTAGCACAGAGCTTAACCCCAGAAAGCGCAAATTCCGTTCCAGGCGGCCGAAATGGATCGACCCTAACCAATTTCTTCCTGCAGAATTCAACGGTCTGTTTGAGCTTAGCTATTTCGGAGGCAATAAAGAGCTCGTTCCCTCAGGATGGAATATGGTGGACGAAGACAAGAAATTTCCCCTACTTTCCACTCGGGCTCCAATCCTTCGCGAAGCTGTCGAAGCTGTCGAAGTTGATGACGAACAAGCTCATAGCTTTGTCTCGACCAATCTACAGTCAGATTCTGAGAGCAGCGAAGAGGATGTCGAGGATATCCCGCAGCTGGCCCCAACGCGGATGAATGAAGAATCCAGCGATGACGATGACGTGGGGCCAAATACAAGAGTATGTCCTGGACTTTTATTGTACTTTATCAGTTCTTTCATACTATTTTGCTTCGCTCTTAACTCAATTATATGGTAACTGACTGATCGACGTAGATTTTGCCTGTCCGACCCATCGCCCAGCATTCGCTGCTCAAAGTAGGTTCCAATAGATTCAGAAATGGTATTCGAACTTACTCAAGAAAGGGTATCAAGCATACACCACAGATTGCACGAAACTTCAGTGAGGAACCTGAAGATGATGGAGATCAAGGCCCTCTGATCCGGCTCGGTGAAGGAATTGTTGTGGACTGGTACAACGACCCTTATGAGACATTGTTTATGGGCCAGGGGCAAGATACAATGCGCGGACAACAAACATATAGTGAAATACCGCTAAGGGTAGATCCGGTTCTAGACGCCAAACGCACAGCACGCCAACGTCGTCGCAAAGAAGGCTTGTCTCTCGCGGAATGCTTAGATGAATTCGGGAAAGATGAGATTTTGTCCGAGATGGATACTTGGTATTGTCCGAGATGCAAAGAGCACAGAAGAGCCAGCAAGAAACTTGAATTATGGAAGACCCCGGATATTTTGATCTTCCATCTCAAACGCTTCAGCTCCTCTGCTACGCGCCGAGATAAGCTGGATATCTTGGTTGACTTTCCAATAAATGGTCTCGACATGAGCACGAGAGTTGTGGAGAGCGAAGACGGCAAAAAGGAGATTTATGATCTTTTTGCAGTTGATAATCATTATGGCAGTCTCGGCGGTGGTCATTATACTGCATATGCCAAATCATTCGTCGACAGCGACTGGTATGATTACAACGGTATGCTGTTTTGAACCATTTCTTTCAGACAAGTGAACATTTATTGACTATTATCAGATTCCTCCGTCTCTAAGCTCAAAGATCCTACGCAAGTGATCTCCGGTGCAGCATACCTGCTCTTCTACCGCCGAAGATCAGAGTCGCCGCTCGGCGGACCGCGGTTCAAAGAGATCATTGAACGCTTCGATAACCCCAGTGCGCCCTCCGAAGATGAATCAACCGGCTCGGGGGAAGGCCAGCGTCTCGGCGCGGACTCCTCCCATCGTGGGTCGTCGAGCGCTTTGACAGGAGTAGAAGCAACTCGCCTTCGCGGGTCTGGTTCGGGAACTGGAGCAATAGCAGTGACTGAAGCGGACACCGTTGGCCTCAGCCACATCAAGCCAGAACAAATCGATAACCCCCCAGATTACAAGACGGCTTTGGCGGAGGACACGGCGCCGTTGCTGGAGCGCGATGCGGTCATGAATGATGGCATTGAGATGCGCGACGGTTATGACGATGAGGCCATCGACCTCGGTTCTGCCTATGGCGAAGATTTCGATCAGACGCGAAACCTCTTCAATCAAACTGGCTCGAACTGGGACTTCTCGGGCCTGCACGACCTACGCACAACCAACTCCGCCGACGACGAGCTGGGATCCATCGGCGCTCGCAGCGACGACGTGCAGCACAACAGCTCTGCGTCGGAGGGCTCAATGGCGGGCCGGATCGCGGATTTCGACGCTGCGGAGGTCGATGAGGACTATGTGGAGGAGAATCCAGTGCCAGACGTGGACGAGGAGGCGATGGATTTCTTGGGGCTGCATGATGATCTCGTGGCGCGCAACACGTATCCGACGCCACCGGTTTATCGAGAGGTCACGGTGCCGCCGCCGAAAACGAGGGAGGAGGAGGATGCGGAGGATGCGACGGAGATACATGTTGAGGAGGGGGAGGGCGTGAACTAATCGTGTGAGAGGCTGTGGGGGCCTCGGATGGGAGTGGGAGGGTCGGTGGTGCGTGTATTGTGAGCGACCTTCTTGGAAGGTGCGGTGTGACGCTGCATTGGGATCTTAATATCCATTAACCGATTCTTGGCTGGAGAATCCAGCGTGCGGGGCAGAAGAGGGAGAGGGCAGAGAGGGGGCTGACGACGTCCATGACCTTACGCATACGAATCAAGAGGTTATGTGGGCATGCATGCATAGGGATAAAGCATCCTGTTATTGGAGGATGGGCAGTGCAGTACATCTGGGTGGTGGGCTTGCATATATGAGTATTGTAACTGCTTGGGGGAGGCAGTAATGGGGGCGATAATAGTGATCGTTGAACTGAGAGTGTGACTGAATAATTCGGTGACTTGTGTGAGTGATGTGACTGACATTGAACGCTCTGTTTGAGACACGTCACCGCGTAGGATGCAGGTAAGATAACCTCCTGACGGGGGTTAGACTCTGAGAGTGCGATATTAAGAATTGGACCAGTCTTAGGCTCTTAGCTGACCCTACTTACCTTCTCAGTTGCTCTCCATGAGCACCACGACTTCCTCCCCCACGTCTTTGGACAGACACCCTAAGGTGCGGTAGCCGGGAAATATCTCAAATATGTGAAAAGCTCTCAAGTTTCTATACGGAGTGCGCTCTACTAGATATGAACGATGTGGACTTTGTTTGCTACACGAAAGAAGCCCAAGAAAAAAAAAAACTCACTTGCCTTATCTCGAGCAGCCTTGCATAACCTCGTCCTCGCTGGCGAAATCTCGCAATAACGAGTACCTAGCGACCTACGTCCACATTGAAATGACCTCCTTAGCATAGTAGGGAGTGTACAGCTCAGTTGGTAGCAACATCGCGATGGCCATCAATAAGACACCATCTAGGTATATAAGATCTATGAAGAGAAGAACTGTCACATACGACCATAGACTAGAGAGAATTGGGCATCCCGTCCGCTCTGCCATACACAAGCTTCAGGTTCCCCTGGTTAATATGGCGCGGCTGGACAGCAGACCTGCCCTCTCAATGTCTGCTGCTCTCAATTCGGGTAAGTTGTACTATATATATAAACATATATATAATGTCCCGTTCTATGCTCAATGATCAAACGCTGACATTTCTCCTAGGTTTGTGGTAGCGCCTCGGACTTCTGTGATACAGGATGTCAGGAAGGCTTTGGCTCATGCGGCGATGCACCTAAGCCCTCCTGTTCAAGTCCAGGTGTGAGCAAGCGTACTATAGGCTACTATGAGTCGTGGCCGTCCACTCGGAAATGTCAAAGTGCAAGTTCACCATGTAAAATCTCAATACTTTGAGTCACTCATTCTGACATCGCCAAGGTACAACCCGAGGATCTCAATCTGGCTGGCTTCACTCATGTCAACTTCGCGTTTGCTTTCTTCGACCCCGATACCTTCCAGATTGCTCCTATGGATTCGAATTCGGCCACCCTATACAACCGCTTCACTGCTTTGAAGGAGAACTACAGCGGCCTGCAGACCTGGATCTCTGTCGGTGGATGGTCATTCACAGATCCGGGACCAACGAGACAGGCCTTCTCTAATATGGCCAGCAATGCCCCGAACCGTCAAAAGTTCATCTCGGGCGCTTTGTCCTTCATGAATACCTATGGGTTTGACGGACTGGACATCGATTGGGTGAGTACAATCTCGCACCGGTCTATCACTAAAACTCACCATCTAACATGTCATCTAGGAGTATCCCGGCTCAGATGACCGTGGAGGCGTGGAAGCAGATACCGACAATTTCGTATTGCTGGTCCAGGAGTTGAAACAGGGCTTGGGTTCGAAAGGCCTCACTGTGACGTTGCCAACCAGCTATTAGTACCTGCAACACTTCGACGTCAATGCAATGCAGGACTATGTAGACTGGTTTGTTCGCTCTTCCTTGTGGAGAATTGCTCTCGCTGACGACTTCTTCCAGGTTCAACCTCATGTCGTATCTTGCACGGGACATGGGACGCTGATTCGCAGTTCGTCGGCCCTTATATTGCGCCTCACACCAACTTGACAGAAATTGACTTGGGCCTCGAACTCCTGTGGCATGCAGGCGTGAATTCATCCAAAGTCGTCCTTGGGCAAGGCTGGGTGAGTTGATACACTCCAAACAATCGCGATATGGGTACTAAGATGTAGCAAGAGTAGTACGGCCGCTGTTTCACTTTGAAGGATCCTTCATGCAACACGCCAAATGGAGTGTGCCAGTTCAGCGGCGGTGCCGGTGCTGGGCCTTGTTCTGATACGGCCGGTATCCTCGATTACCAGGAGATCACCGATGTCATTAGCCAGTACAGTCTCGAACCGACCTGGGACAAGACTGCTGGCGTCAAATGGATTACCTGGAATGACAACCAGTGGGTGTTGTACGACGATGATGATACTTTTTCACAAAAGAAGGTGAGCTTTCCAAGCCCAAGAGACCAGAACTCTGCTTACCATCGACTATAAAGTCATTCGCCAACGACCGATGTCCCGGTGGCATGATGGTGTTGGCTATTGATCAGAAGGACCAGTCTTCATCAAACAACCTAGCCTCAGGTGTTACCCAGGATCAACAGAATAGCGCTAAACAATCTTCTGCGGACCAGGCGGCCAAACTGACATGCTACACTACGGACTGCAATACCGAATGCAAGAGGGGCACAAATCAGGTTGCTCAGATGAACGGTCAGCCTGGCCAGTTGTCTACCAGGTTAATACCGCCCTCGCCCTCTCTCTCAGAGGATGTCCACTAAGACTAACGACTTGATAGTGACCGCTGCCCCAGCGGACAATACCGAAATCTCTGCTGCAACGACGGAACCACCATGGGGCAAGCGTCAGTGGCGCGGATATCGGGGAGTAGGATTGTCTTGTATCTCGGGCTGCGCAGACGGTATGTTCCATTGTTCAATGGTCTTGAAACTTTTACTGATGTGCTTATGCCAGACGAGACTGAACTCGTTACTGATACGAATAACCACAGCGGAAATAAAGACCAAACGTGCAACGGTGGTTTACAATCCTACTGCTGCTCAGGCTTCAAGACACCACCAACCAAATCAGAACAACAAGCCGCAGACGCAGCGAAAGGTGCAGCAGAGGCTGCTGCGGAGCAATTGGCACTTGATGTTGCAGCAAAGGCTTTTTGCCGAGTTGCTGTTCCCGCACTGCTAGCACCGCTGGAACTTATCGAAGATCTCATCCCGTTTGTCGGTAAGTTCTATAGAGCCGGAATCGTGCTTGTTGAAGACGCTCACACGCATGTGCAGGTTGGATCTTAGATGCCGCCGAGATCGCGGCCACTCCAGAACTGATTCAGCTTTGCGTTAATGGCATCGAGAAAGAAGGCAAAGCTGAGTTCAAAGTCTTCGGAAAGGAAAAGTCTCTCTCCTTGGCAACCAAGACGAAGCCGGTCCCTACGAGGCCGCCGTCCTCCAGCCACAGCTCGCTATCTACGAGCTCTGCTAACTGCAAGCGAGCGGAAGGTGACGGCAATTGCGGCAGACCACAGCGTGACGGTCCCCCCATCTATGAGAGTACGGCGTCGACAACTATCAAGCCAGCTCCGATTGTTTCAGTCTGCCGTGGTGGAGATTGGCCACAACCGTGCCTGCACTACAGCTCTGTAATTGCCCGAAATCCGGCTTTCAAGACTTTGAAGTGTCCTCTTCACAATAGAGCGAATCCGAATCGTCCATGGAGAAACCAGTGGTATGCCGATCATAACGCAGAATGGTAAGAAGACCTTTAAACACCCCTTCGTGTAAACGCTAACATATAGGACCAGGTACAACGGCTTCATGCAGCAAAGGGGCGTGAATTGCCAGGCCGACGAATATCCACCTGCTGCATTCTGGCAGGGCGCTGTGAGCCCCAAGCAATACATCCACTTTGCTCCGGGAAGTCAAAACGGAGGTGCTGGTTCTTCCCTGTTCGGGCTGGCCTTCTGTGGATTCGACGATCAGGGCAATATCCCTGTCCAGAGAAGCGACGAGAGATACGTCAGCGATCGCGTAGTAGGAGGTCTCAAAAGAAGAGTCACTCATTATTATGCGTGAACCACCCGCAGCGCGGTCAGAATCGATTTTGACAACAATGTTGTAGATCCGGACGGTATCATGGGTCTCCAAAACAATCCTTGCTGGCCAGAAGTGCTTCTAGAAGATCCTGGTTTCGCATTGCTCACGGATGACCCATATTACGCTGGTAATCGAGATGCTCAGCGGTATGCCAAGGCCAATTCTCCGGGCCTCATTCCGTCAGATGTGCTTGGTAACAATGTAGCCCAAGCAGGATTCAGAAAACGCGATGAGGACTCCCACGCCTTGGACCCCGATGCTTGGGTGTTCGACGAGGGAAGCACTACTCGACGTGTCATGGATGCCGAGTTGCAGGAAGAGTTGGGTATTCTGCGATGCAGTTCGGCTGACTGCCATGAAGAGATGGAGGCTTTGGGTATTAATACAGCGGTTGTTGTGCAGCCCGACGCGACCGGATACCCTCAGGTGGTACCGACTGCGGTAGCATCCACGACACAGTTGACGGTAGAGGTGGTCGCTTGAGCGGTGCTGGTGCTCATGGGATACTTGTACAACCACGGGCGACAGGTATAAACGCGCTGATAGACAGTGTCTGACCGTAGTTCATGAAATGAATAAGTCACCCGCTATTCCCGGTTACAATGATCGTTGATATCTCCATATGTCTGATACTAAAACACGGTATATGAAATATATGTCTTCTCACGCCTTGCCATTAACTATCCATTCTCGACACTAACGAAGGCACCATAACGGAGTTCTGTCACACGGGATCTCACATTCGGCGCGGGCGAGGTAGATGCAGTGGGCCGGGAGGGGGTAGAATAGCAGCCTGTCTTGGTTGTCCGAGTAGGAGATCGGAATGGTTTCCCAGTGAATGATGAGTTCTTCGAATGCATTCTCTGGGCGGAGGTATGGGAGGTGGCAAAGTAGGTCGAAGACGGTTCCGTTTTTCCCTTCTATGTTGATCGGGATCCAGCCGTTTACAGGCGGTACGATGAGTGTGCTGTTGTTTAGATATGGGTGGCGGATAACTGTTTGATAGAATCTCAGGACGGCGTTGACGGTTTCATCGCGGGAGTACATGTTGAAGTTGTGTTGACAAGGTCGTAATAGAGACAGTTCTACCTTTGCTTTCGAGGCCTTGAACCTGAACCTTGTACTCGTGACAGCAACCTATATTACGAAATATCTGATTTTATACTAATCTTTATACTACTTAAAATAATTAATATACTGTTAACCTTATTACAACCTATATTATATAATATAGGTAGGTAGTACCCATAACCCACCTAATAACCCACCTACGGGTTTTCAGGAACGCTATAGCCCACCCGCGGGTACAACCCGAACAGGAACCCATGGGTAAAACTTAATTAGAGTATCTACGCCCCATGGGGTGTAAAAGTTGACCCTAACCCGACCCCTAGAAGCCAGTTTACCAACAACCATATATTTTAAATCCCTAGCTTAATTGCCTATTAAACTACATAAGAAATATAGCAGAGGTTAGCAAAATAGGTGCCCGCGTTTTGCGCAATTGTAACGATGGCCTTGATTGTTGGATAGGAACCCGGGCCAGGGGCCCGGGCCGGGATGACTTTTCGGATGGATGCATGAGAATACTCATGCATCCTCCCAGGTGGCCCCGGCTGGGATGACCTGTTAAGATTCAGGTGCATGAGGATCCTCAAGATCCTCATGCAAACATTCATTTGGCATTCAAATAGAGCTCCGTAGGTAGATAGTTTCTTTCAATCAATTCAATCACTTTTATTATATTGTATTCAGTTCCAACATTGATCTCGTCTGAGAACTAGATATGTTCAATTCGGTCTGTCAGGCTTCCAAGCAAGAGCACTCCTCTCCCCTGGTATGCCAAGAGGCGACTATTGCAGTCCTCTCGACATCCATCGTTTCAAAGCTGTCGAGCACCGCTGCGGGCGGAGTTGGCGTGTATATTCTCATTGAACGCTCAAAGGGCAGTTGAGGTGATGGGGAAATGGCTGCGGCCATCCCTGATCGTTGCGGAAAGGCTTGCGGCCGGTCGGCCAAGGATCTCTTCGATCGAGTTTGTACATCGGTCGTAATGGCCCCCTGCATGGAGTTTCGCCATAGTCAGAATGTGCTGGTAAACGTGCTCGGGAAGTCCACTCTTCTCGAGCGCTTCGTCTCTCAAAGTCTCAAATGGAACCTCCACGTAGTGGATGGGCCGGCCCAGCGCGGCGGAATACTCCTCGGCAAGACCGTACATGTCAACGGAACGCGGGCCAGTAAGCTCCAAGATCCGTCCTATGTATCTGGAGGGTTCGAGGAGAATCTTAGCCGCGACTTCTGCAACGTCGTTGGCGGCAACTGGGGACGTGCGGCTGCGCCCGAATGGCATACGGATCGTTCCTGACTTTCCAATGGACTTGGCGGCAAAACCCCAGAAGAGGGGATTCTCCTGGAACACTGTAGGTCGGAGGTGCGCTACATGCATGCCTGACCAGTCGAGCACCTGTTCACCCAGCCATTGCAGCCTATGCTGGGGCGATTCGGTGACATGAGTGAGGTCCATCTCGGAAATGGTCATCTGGGACATGTTGACGAGTAGCTCGATACTGGCGCTGGCCCGCGCCGCCGCAGCCATCACCACGGTCGCCTCGAGATACTGGGGAGAGATGCTCATGCTGAAGAACACACGCCCACACCCCTGGAGGGCCAGAAAGACCTCTTCCGATTTCGTGAGGTCGGCGACCACAACTTCTGCTCCAATGTCCCGAAGCCGCGCGGCCCGCTCATCGTTTCGATGGACCAGCGCGCGCACTGGCACACCTGAGGTTCGTAGTAGTTCTACAACGTGGCGCCCAACTCCCCCGACTTGGCCGGCGGCTCCAGTAACCAGCACGGGCGCTAGACTTCCTGACATGGCGATTCCTCGTAGCGCAATGGCGTAAGGATTATAGGATATTCGTCAAGCGTCAATAGGTAGGCCCATGGACAAGTGATAGGAGAAAAAGGCCAGGGATAGTTCGCCAGACTACTCATCTTGCTTGCCAGGAGTCCCACGTTGCTATATATCTTTTTCATGTCCAAGAGGATGCAATCAATTCTTATTAAATGACGTTTGCCGAACCATCGTCACTGGGCGGCAGACAGTATACTGGTGTGATCTATGATGTAATTCCTGGTCCAACGTATACTGTTTTATAGGTGATAGTGTTAGCTATTAATCCTAAGCTTATCCTTAGTCTAAGGGTGAGAACAGCTTACACAAACCGTTCTTATATTTTAGTAATATTAGCACCACTATAATTAATAGGTTGGTTAACTAAAGCTTTATAGTATCTAGCTTAACACTCTACACAGAATATCCTCGCTTCTATGCTAGAGCACTTCGATCTTCCTAATAAGGGCTTTCCGTCTCATTGTACGTAGGTATCGTCTCATTGTACGTAGCTATGAGAATAGACGATGTTGTAGATGGACGACCAGGAAATGTGAGAGTGTGAGGTTCGCTCTTTATACTATTTTCATGGCTCACTCTCCTCACCCTCCTCACCCTCCTCACCCTCTCACCCAGCTCACCCATGACCATCTAATGTCGCGGTGCAATGCGTCCTGATATGGCATCCATCTTCTAGGGGTCGAGGTGGTCACCATCACATAATTGAGGGGGACCACCTTAGCAAGGCAGCAACATCGTGAGGCCATCAACATTCTGAGGGCGGCGACGCTCACCCGCTAGGCCCGATGGCACCGTTCTAACTACTATCCAGGTGATTGCTCCAGATCGGCAGATTAGTAGTTGGGTGGGTGACCACCAGCGAATACTGCTGTTGTATGTTTTTTGTCTTTTTGGCCCTCTTTACTGCTTTCTTGGGTTGAGCTCTGAGAGTCAGATATTGAGATGTGGATTACAGTCTAGTCTCGGCCGAAAGCTGTGTTCACCAAAATAGTATTTGGTGCCTATTTTGGTGAGCACTGGCTGAAAGGGCGGAGTAGTGAGCTTCTAGCAATGGTGACTTATTGATCAAGCGTGGCCACATAGTGATATTTCCCACCAGTCTGTTAAAAATCTTCAGTTTCGTCAATGTCAAAAGGGTATCAATATCTCCTCTCCAGTCTAAACGTAATCCGATATCTCCACACACCCCACACCCCTCCCTCCTACCACCCATACTTCCCACTCGCCTCCTTCCGATTCGCATACCCCTTCGCGAAGCTCTCCTCCAGCGCCTCCTTTTGGGTCGCCGCCGCATTAACCAACTGCTTAAGACTGTGCTTGCCCGGCGCAATCGAGCGCACAGCATGATGGGTGACCTGCTCGCCGCTGGCACGCAGCTCCTCGTTGTGCCGGTACTCCTCGTCGGTGTTGAAGTTTATGACCTTCGAGGCAGTGGCGTTGCGGCCGTTGCGGCCGAAGAGCTGGCGGCGTTCGGCGGCGGAGAGGTGCAGGTCGCTGGCGATGGAGGTGAGGGAGTGGTCGGAGGTGGGTTGGGGGACGGCGGCTGGTTGGGGGGCGCTGGGGTAGGGTGCTTCTTCCGGCGCGGGGTCGGGCTTTGCGTTGTAGATCAGGGGTTGGTATTCTCGCCTCGACGTTGGGGCTGGCGCAGTGTAATCGTCGGTGTCCTCGGCCATGGAAAATAGCGAGACCTTCGGTAGCAGCGCTGCTGCAGGTGCTGGGACCGTAGGCGTTGTGCTCTGTGTGCCCCCCGCTAAGACCGCCTTCGGCCCATCCACTGGTTTCTTCTTCTTCTGCGGTTTCCGCGAGACAGATAATGGCTTGAACATCAACGGCTTCCCCACTAGCTTGACCTCCTCCGCAGGTTTCTGCACGGGCTCTGGCTCCAGCGAGGCTTTCGGCGGCGGGAGACTCATCCCGCCTCCCGTACTCCTTGTTCCTCCGACATCATCATTATAGTCCCCGTCGTTGTAAAAATCGGGCGCCTCTGGAGTCCGACTAAATGCAGGCGCCGCGCCCGTCTTCAAACTGATGCCCGCACCGAGGCCAACTCTGCTGGCGCCGTTGCCGCCACCGCCTAGACTCCTCGGTGCTGCTGCGCCTGTCTTCTTAGGAGGGGGGAGGAAGGAGTTGAAGCCGCTGAAGGCGCCTACGCCTGTCCTTGCGCGCTTTGCAGGCGGCTCATCGCCATTCTTCGTTTCGCCTTCTTGAGCTGCTGCTGTGGGTAGAGTGACGCGTATCCTCCCCGGGTTCGATCGGTCTACGACTTTCTGAAAGGAGGATTTGGTAGACTGGATTGTTGCTTTAACCGCGGGTTTCTCTTCATTGTCCGAGGAGTCGGAGTTGGAGGGGTAGTCTACTAAGGCCATGCTAGGTGATGTTGTTGGTGATGTTGTTGATGGGAGTGATTTTTGGGAAGGCTGCGAAATGATTAAGTAATGGTGGTTGGATGACGCTAAATCTGGCCCCTGTACCCCGCGAATCTCGTAAGGCTGCGGATCCAACAGGGCCATAGCTACAACCTACAGCAACGAGGAGATTCAGACAGACATCAGCCAGAACAGCGGAACTACGATATTTATATATTCTATCGCGACAACTTGCTGGACAAGATATGTCGCCGTGAGAATTCGAAAACACAATGTCGGTCATACAAGTGGAAGAGTGCGTGTTTGCTTCTATAGACCATAAGATCACAGATCTCAATTCCACGGACAGCACTGACACACATGCTCTAGTCTTGTATCATACCAGCTGCGCTCAAACTATCTCCATAGAATCAAAGATGGCGTCGGCGAGCGCCTCATCACGATCAACGATGCCTTCCTAAACACCCCCGGCTTCAAAGCCGCCGGATGGCGTTCCAGTCCCGCGAACATCAAACGAACACATTCCCCTCCTATACCCACCGCAATCGCCTCCGAATACTTCCGAGCCCCAAGGTCAGCTGGTCTGCCGCCTGTGTCATTTGAAGATGAGTTTGAAGAAGGCGGGATGGTGACTGGTGGCGGCGCTGGAGATACTGTAGGGCCGGGAATCGCGATCAAGAGGAGACGCAGACGTGAACAGATGGAGGAAGAGGACAGTAGTGATCTCAGCGATGATAGTGATGAGGAGGATCAGCGGGCTGCTCAGCAGATTAAGTTCGCGAAGATGCCCGTGCGGCTGCGCTCTGGGTCGAGTCCGATACGAGATCCGAATACAAGGAGTTCGTCGAATATGACTTCTCCATCACGGCATCCCGGCGCGAGACGGGGGTCACAATCTGCAGTTGAGGCGGTCAAGGAACGGGCAAGGCGGGATACAGTTACGAGCAGTGAGATGTCCTCAGAGAACGAATTTGATAATTCCGGATTCAAGAGGCAGCAGGCTCAGGCTAAAGGGGCAGTTAAGGCTGGCAAGCCTCTTGCGAAGGAGACTTCATCAGAAAATGGACCAGAGCGACGACCGAGTGATCTATTGGAGGAGGAGATGGAGGATGATTCAGATGCATCAGATATGTCTTCAGCTTTTGCTGGTAGCATGGATTCTCAGTCGATGCTGGATAGTGTCGTCAATGGAATTTCGACAACACAGGCTGTGGACACAATGGCTCGCACCAATGCGAGATCATCACCCAGGAAGTCGAAGGCTGCACCACCTGTTCTACAAGCATTACCACCACCCCGTCCTATCAGCTTCATCCAACCTAAAAGTCTTCTCACGGCAGCCATCAATGCAAAACGCGCCAAGTCCGCCATGCCCTTTGAGAAATTCGCGTCCCTCTCCGGCGTCGGCGACCCAAATCCCCTGAAACTGCGCATCTGGGCTCCCTTCGCCACCTCCAAAGAGACCTACTTCGAAGTCCTCATCCGCCGCACCATCCATGGCGGCGAGTCCGGCGATCGCCAAGTCAGCGTGGCCGACCTCATCGGGCTGAGTCTGTGGCGCTACTCTGAAGAAAAGAAAGAACCAGTCCTATCCTCAGAACAACTGAATGTAAATCGCTGGACCCTCCGCCTCATCGAAGACGACGAGGTCGACTACGACTTCCCGGCCCTCGATCGCACCAAACCCGTCGTCGCCTTCACCACAGTCAACAACCGCGGCGCACGCTCTCGCTCCGGCTCAAAACCCTACGACGAATTCGCGCTCGTGGAGGCGACCAACGAACAGTTCCGCGAGAACCAAGAGCGGACACCGCAGTTCCAGCAGGAGTCTGCCGCGGCCGCCGATGACGAGGAGCTGACCACAGTGGTGGCGAAAGCAACGGTGCCCGCGCTCGCCACGCCGATCCTGCCCCTGCGCAACCCCGTGCTCACAACTATGAGCAAGAGCTCCCTCCTCGCAGACCAGCCGGCCGCGCCGGCCCGCGACCCCGTGGCGCGCAGCGGCGTGCAGAAGCTGCTGCGAGTGCACATTCACAGCGCGGACGCGGCGCCGGGGCAGATGGTGACTGTGGACGTGAACACGGGGACGTACCTGGCGGACGTGCTAGACGTGGTGTGCAAGAAGCGGGGGCTGGAGAAGGCGAACCACGTGCTGAAGCTCACGGGGTCCGGGACGGTGGTGCTGCTCGACCGCACGGTGGAGAGCATCGGGCGCGGCGCGGACCTGGACCTGTTCCGGCGGCGGTTCGCGACGGACGGCCCGCTGACGATGGCCGGGTCGCCGAGCAGCACGAGTCCGCGGACGCCGATGGGCGGGAGCTTCGAGGCCGCGGCGGGCCGCAAGATGCGCAAGCAGGCTGCGGCGATGGGGCCCGGGCTGGGACTGGGGATCGGGACGCATCCGCTGGCGCGCGAGGCGAAGGCCGACGAGCTGGGCAGCGCGAACTACCGCAAGTATACGGTGTGGCGGAAGCAGCCGATGCGGTTCGTGGGGCTCAACGAGAGGGTGATCGCGATTGATGGCGAGTACCTGCATATCATGCCGGGAGGCAGCGGCAAGGGGGTTTTCGAGGGGGGGAGGGGGGAGGGGAAAACAACAACGGTGCATTTTAGCGCGGTTATTGGGTGCAAGGTCACGAGGAGGCATCCGACGAATTTTAAGGTATGTGAAGGTGTTTTCTTGTGGGCGCAGATAGGAAGAAGGAGAGATGTGCTAATCCGATGTGTTCCAGTTGGTCGTGTACAGAGCGACGGAGACGAAACGGTATGACTTCGAGGCGAAGTCCGCGGACGAGGCGGCGGAGATCGTGTACGAGATCAAGAAGGGGATCGCGCCGTACCACGACGTGTGACGTAGGCGTCACAGAACCTCCGTGCTTGCGATGGCCTGGGGGAAACATGTATGCTATACATACTGCACCGTACTTCTAGCACACAACACGATCCCCATACAAACACACCCCCTCAAATCCCTCACTCCACGTATCCGTGCCATGACCTCCCTCCGTGCAAACCACCCCATCGATCTACGCCCTCACCATCTCCCATCCGGACCACGCCGAGAGGCCAAACAGCGCGAACTGGCACAGCCAGAAGGCGCCGCCCCTCATCCTCCCCATGCCGTTCTTCCCCCAGCTCGGCGTCGTGTAGCCGACCATGTACAGCCACCTGTTCAGCGACCAGCCGAAGCCCAGCGCGGCGGCGAGCACGGGGTGGCGCAGGCCGGCGATCAGCAGCGCCGCGAGCACCGACGGCTGGTTCTCGAGGTAGTTGGCGTGCGCGCGCTGCGCGCAGTTGAAGAGGAAGGCTGCGGGGGGGGTTAGCGGGGAGGTCTGACGAGGGGGGCGAGGGAGGGGGAGGGGGGGATGTACCGTTCTCGTCCTCCTTCGCCTGCTGCTCGGACGCGTAGCAGGTCGGGTAGGCGATCTTGGCCTTGCCGCGGAAGCGGCCGGTGTGGATGCCGTGGATGAAGCCGAGGACGAAGGTTGAGGAGGCGGCGAGGAGGACGTAGCTATTAAGGGGGGTTGGTTAGCGGTGGTTTGAGAGGCGTGGGGTGGGATAGGTGTGTAAAGGGTTGCTTCGGCGCTGGAGGGACGGGAGGGGAGTGCGATTGCGAGGAGGAGAGGGGAGCGGAGGAGGGGAGAGGGAGGAGTGAAGTCGAAGCAGAGGAGGAAGTGAGGGCGTTGGATTGTGAGGGGAATAAAGGAGGTGGGGACGACGTACCCGTACTCCTGGGGGAGCGTAAACGTCACAGACATGTTTTCTTTCGCTGTTGCTGTTGCTGTTGCTATTGTAGTTGTTCTTTTGTTCTTTCCTATGCTGTCCTATGCTAACTCCTCTTTTCACTCGAGAATCCGACTGTTATATAGGTGTCTCAGTCTCAAGTGACACCAGCGACACCTTTGTTTACCCCGTGTCTCGGTCCACCACCGAGACGCTGGCGTCGGCGATTCGGGACAATGGCCATCCGCGCGACCTGATTTCCGAGGCTGGGACGGGAGAAGATTCCATAGGGGGGCGCAGAGACGATGGATTGGGGATCGATGTGTGAGTGTATCATAGTATCGGATATATTGCCGGCACATGCCCTCGTTCTCGGTGGGTTCCTATGTTCCCCCGCTCCCGCTCGCAGGCAGGCTGCTGTGTACGCGTCGTTGTCATCGGGGCGGAATCGCATGTGCCAAGTCTCGGGCGTCAACCATACTCATAGCTACTGTATATATGGTTGAAGGAAGGACGGGCCATTTAACAATGGCTCCACAGCAGAATAGGGGTTTTAGAAAACGAAGAGGAAGACGAAGATCGAAGATGGAGATCTGAATAAGCTTTCGCCTCCCCCGCAGATCTCACATATCGTGGGGAAAGACATGGCGATGCGAAGCAGCCAATCCGCAGGTCACTTGTTGAAGGGGGAGGGATCGCTCATCAAGCCTTGTAAGCACGCCATTTAGTGCCGCGATGCTGTAGATGCGCACTTGGTGTTGCGGTTTGGTAGAGTGCATATATGTATGTATGTACAATACAAATGATGCAGCGTGTGCATGTCGGCATGGTAGGAGTGATATTTGCGTGGAGGTCGAGGGCAGCATATACATACATACATACATACATACACCAGAGTGCCTTCATAATATCGATAGCCATTCATTCGAAACCATCTGCCAAAGGAGCCACTGCGGCACTGCCAGACAAGAAATCGTCGTATCATTCCGATTTCCCCGTTCACTCTCAGTATTCGCTTTCTCGAACTCGTCATTCAACGTCTTCTTCAATATTCTTTGATTTCATATTATTCAAGAAAACTCGTTATAAAAACAAAAAAACTCGTATTAGGTCACAAATTAGATGCCGGTCGATGATGATGCTGCCCAGACGCCGTGCGTGCTATATGTTTACACTGCGAACATGTCACCGATGATGCTTGCCTCCATTCCTTTCCGTCCCATGCGCCTCATATGCGACATTATTTTTCCTCGGAGTATGCAAACGCGTCTCTCATCCTCCCTTCTTCTTCTTCTTCTCTCTTCTCCCTGGCTCCTGCTGGCTCCGCTGAAGCCTCACTGGGCCTCAGCTGAAGTCTCATCTTCGTCCGTTCCAGCTTAGATATAGCTAACCTTCGTCGCCATCCCGGCCGTCGCCCGGACCTTGTTCCACGAGTTGCCGGTGATGCGACGCAGACGCTCCTTGATAGCGCGATTACTCAGCGCCAAGAGCAGAGCGACGATAAACGCCAGCGTCCTCAGCAGAATCATGGGATTGGCCTTGAGACTGAGCGCCATGTGCTCGATCAGCTTGCGGAGATTGCCCATGAGTATTCCCACTTTGTGGAAAAGACCCGGCGGGGCTATCGCCTTCTTACTCGACATCGACGAATTGGGCGCGTGAGCGACTTTGTTCTTCGCTTTCTTCGCAGACGCGACTTTAGGTGACCTCAGTGGCCGGGACTTGACCGAACCGTTCGGCGATCCATTCCCATGAGATGGATACGAGCTGTCGACCCCGTAATCGACCTCACTTCCCGCCCGCTGACTGTGCTGCTCCTCAAGCCGCTGGCGCTCCCGCTCCTCGTTCTCTATCCTCTTCCGCCGCGCCTCCTCCAGATCCTTCTGCAGCTGCTCCTCGCGCTCCCTCTCCAACTCCCGCTCTCTCTGTTTAGACTCCTCTCTCTCGTCTTCTAGGCTCTGTAGAGCGTTGAGGAATGCCTCCCGCCGCTCCTCGTCGAGGATTTCGGACATGCTGATGAACTCCCGTGCGTAGTCCCACTCGTCGTTGCGGAGGAGCACGTGCAGGGTGTAGAGCTCGAGGATCTTGACACGCGCGTTGAGATCGCGCGGGGTATTGGTGCCGGCGGACTTGGAAGGGGAGGCGCGGCGAGCCTGGCCAATGGGACCAGAGCGACCAAAGCGGTCGGAGATGTCGAGATTTGGGGTGCGGGCGGCGGCGAGGTAGTTCTCGAGGCGTTGTTGGTTGAGCTGTTGTGTTCGTGCGTGGGCCAGCAATAGTGTAGCTCTGATATGAAATTAGCATGTGATTGAAACGAAACGCAACATTTTGCGAGAACACACAGATTTATGACGACGTCAGCGTCGACGTCGCCTTCGACGCCTCGATAGCCGTTTTGCACGACTTCTTCCCAGACCGCTCCCTCGCGGACCTTGGTGACCAGGCCGCGCCATTCTTGCGTCCCGAAGGCGGCTTTGCCCTCGTCGGGGTCGAGCTCGACGATGGCGTTGAGGATGGTCAGGTATAAACTCCACACTTTGATGCGGGTCGTACGTGAGGCATTGGCAATCGGAGCATGGTCGACGATGCTCGTATTGCCATTCGAATCCGTGACCGTCGGAGCAGTGATGACAGGCAGGATGGTCGACAATGACTCGGGCAGCCGACGCGTGAGGAAGAGTGTTGAGGACTGCCGGTAGATCTTTGAGATCTGAGAGCTGCCGTGCCGGCTAGATGTCGAGCTCGCCATTGATGCTGAGAGCAGCTTTGAGGAGGACAGTGAATCTTTGGGATTCAGGATTGAGGTTGATGATGCATTACTTAAGGCCATGTTTATGAGAGGGAGGGAGGGAAGGATGGTAGTGAAGGTGAAGGTGAAGGGAGAGGGAGCATAGGGCCGAGGAGATTGAGGACGGACGTGAAGCCAGGAATGGAATCTGGAGAGCTGGGGAATTCAAGCAGCTGATCCGCACGCAACAGCAGCTCCCGCAGCAGCAGCAGCCTCGGCAAATGCGCCATGTTGGGGTTTGGGGAGGAGCCGACAAGGCTATCCAGTGGTCACGTGAGGAGAGCCTTCACTCTTCACTGCCATGGAAACGAGTCACGAGTCAAACAATGGCCGATGGCGACTTCCACAGATCAGAGCCTCAACTCCAACTCCGTACAAAGCAGTAGTCTTCTACATCCTACATCTCTGCAAACCCATGAGGCAAACTCATGGAATATAAACAAAGGGGAGTCAAACATCAATCTTATTGTCCTTTATATATGAATTCCATATATCTTGACCTGCAGTCCTCCAGGCTCCACTGTCCACATTTGTCCGTTGATGTGAATGCTGCGATGGCATGGTCTTCTCATGCATTGAAGTTCACCACCACTGCGCCCCTATAGCGAGCATCCTGCAGCGAGACAGCCTGCTCTACGCATATGCTTCATGCTTCATGCTTCATGCTTCATCGACACGCCGACCACAGGGACTTGCTTGGCTCAGCACGTCTGATCATTTCAAGTCTCATCATTTCAAGTCTTGAATTGCTTCACGAGCTCTTTCGCGGATTTTCCCCCGCATACCTGGAGTTATATTCCACCTCATCCTGCCAATGCCCATCTTAGTGTCTCCACCATCCTTCCACCAAGATGGAGGTCGATCAACAGCACTTCTGGGCGGAGCTGATCCCGATACTCAAGAACATATCGAAGTCAAGCTTCGTCACTGTCGATGTGGAGATGAGCGGTATTTCGACCAGGCAACGCTACTCACCCAATGGTCGATTCAACGAGACCGGCAAGCCATCTCTCCAGGAACAGTACGAGGAGACGAAGGAGGCCGCCGAGAGATATAGGATCCTTCAGATCGGATTCACCTGCATTGAAGAAGATCGGCAGAGTGGTAAGTCATTCTAACATCAGGCAGCACTCGTAGAATATGCTTCCTTGGTACTAATACATGCCAGGTGCTTATGTTGCCCGTCCATACAACTTCTTCATCAATCCCCTTCTCGAAGATGGCGACAGGCTTGACATCTACCGCGATATCACTTTCTCCTCAAGTTCCATGCACTTCCTCCGGAGCAACTGCTTTGACATCGGTGCAGTCTTCACTAAAGGCATCTCCTTTATATCACGGGACGAGCAGGCGCAAGCACGCTTAGCGTTCGCAGAGCGCCAGAACCGGAACAGCACCATCCCTGATCTTGATATTGCTCCAGGCGACCAGGCGACTCTGGAGTTCTACCGCAATGCAAGGAGGCAGCTGAAGGAATGGACGGATCCGAAGAATAAGGATGTTCAGCAGGCCATGAGCTACTACAACGTCTCGGCGCCTGGCGGACTCAATGGCTATCAGAGGAGATTAGTCTATCAGCTTGTTAGGACAGAGTTCAAGCAGTACAGAGCCTTCTTGCCGAGAAAGCATGCCGATTTCGTCCAGATCGAGAAGATGGACCCAGAGAAGGAAGCTCGGGTTGCAACCTCAAAGATGATGGGCTTCGAGGCTCAACTCGCAAGACAGATAGTTTTCCGCTGGATCTTCGAAGCCCTCGTTGGCACTGATATATCTATCATGGACCCAAACTGGTTCTGTGTCACCCCCGATGGCACATCCTCCTTCATCGACACCTCCGCCAAGAAACTCGAGATCTCATCGCTCTCCAAGTCCCTCCAGTCTAAACCCCGCGTCCTCGTCGGCCACAACCTCTTCACCGACCTCATCTTCATCTACAAGACCTTCGTCGGCAAACTCCCTGACAGCGTCGTCGAATTCCAGCAGAAAGTCCACGCGCTCTTCCCCTCCGTCATCGATACGAAGTACATGGCAACGCAAGAGAACCTCCTCAACCCCGGCCAAGCCTCCGGCCTCCAGCAACTCCATGACGCCCTCAGACCCCTCCGCAACCCCGTCGTGCTGCTAGCCGACGGCTTCAACGCCTACCACAGCCGCCAGGTCCTCCACGAAGCCGGCTACGACTCCTGGCTTACAGCGCAGATCTTCCTCAAGCTCGCCTCTAAGCTGCAAGCCGGCCTTTCAGTCAGGGACCCCTTCACCTCGCAGACCCAGCTCTATAACCCGGGCCTGCAGCCCTCGCCCGAGATCGAACCCGCGAGCCCCGATATCGATGTCGGCGACCACGACGAGGACGGCGGCGTCAAGCTAGATTTGCCGTTGTTGAATGCGAACCAGAAGACCGCGAACCGCTTCCACGTCCTGAGCAGCGGCTCGCCGGTTCGTAAGCATCAGAAGACGCAGGGCGCGGGACCGAGCCTGCTAGACTCTGACATCGAGGATGATCTGCGCGAGAGCCCGACATTGGGCCAGCAGGCGCCTAGTAACCTGGCGAACGCCAGACCGAAGATTGCTGTTTTCATCAAAGGCGTGGAGGACAAGTTCTGGGGCATCTATGCGAATAAGCTCAGGGTCTACGGGACTGATTCCGAGGTTTGTGATTTGAACGCTGGAGGTCCGTCGGAGGATTGCAGGGCGTAGTGATGGAGGACAGGGTATGTGGGCCACGGCTAGGCTAGGCGTATATGGCGTTTTATGGCAAGCGGAGTACGTGGATTCATGGCTGGGTTGCATCATCGGCTAGGTCAGGAAGAGGTTCTCTTAGATGATGGAAGCACAAGCTGTGGATTTCTGCACAGGAATGAAAATCCGTCGCACAGTGCCTCCTAGAATCAAAATCGAAGATTTAACAAGATTGTGCATCTATGCTCAGAGCAGAATTGTGACTCCTGAAGGGTGATATAGTGGCTAATCCCCTCTACTCTCTCACCCACTTGTTGCCTGTGGTGAGTTTGCAGTCACGGCAAGCTAGGCTGCAGAGTGCCGCTTGAGCAATCGTGATGTGCTGGTCCTGGCTGAAGATAATGTGAATACTATGAGAAAGAGGTGTGAATATTTGGATATCTTAGAAAGAAGTCGGGTTATGCGGAGTATAAAGGTTTCTGCACTGCATCCTCTTCTCCTCCTTCACTGAAAAAAGCTAGACGAGATTGCACACATTTATCCTATGGTTCGCCTTTCTTTCTTTCTTTCTTCCTTTCTTTCTTTATTTTGATTGATTTCTGATGCACGCAGCTCTGCCTCTAGGCTGGTTTCCGAGTTGGTTCGTCACAGAAGAGACCCTCTGGCAGTGAGATTGCTACATGGCACTCTCAGTACCCAAAGAACTATGGGGGATCGTTCCTATTTAGCGCTACACTCCTAAGACGATACTTCGCAGAGCCTGGGAACAAGATTGCTTTATTGGATTATATCCTCGGACCTTCACCGAAGCTTAAGCTTATGGCCTACGAGCTTGGCATTCGATGTTATGAGCATGGGACTTTGGCCGACACTGCGATCTTACTATTATTTCTTTCCTTGCCGCTTTCGTTCTCATCATTGTCTTTCCCACTGTCATGTCCTTTCCTTACACTATTGGCACTCCATCACATCACACAAATACAGGTGAGTGTCTCTGTTTCCTTGCATGAGTTGCCCCCTATGAGCGCCAAATTGGTGGAAATAATGTCTGTCTCTGGTGCGATGGGTTTTTGCAAAAGCACTCTTCCGAAGTGAAGCACAAGTGGTGCGCCTTCCAAAGTGTTTGGGGTAATAAACAGCGCCTGGATTTGCTTGGCAAACCCATTTCACTCTCTCCACAACCACACAGAGACTGCTCATGCAGGTCTTTAGACCTCTTCCTTGTCTGCAGTGACAAAACAAAAGAGCGAACGGGGCATGGCTGCGTTGGTTTTGTACCACTTCTGCGATATGTTCGTACAGTGCTCTGGTGGGAGTATAAAGATCTCTATCCTGCGCCCTCTTCTCTTCTCTTCTCTTCTCTGCATACCGACTTTCGAACCCTTCAAAAGAACTTACGTGCCTCCCATCATCTGTCTCGCTTTCTCTTTTTGATGCACACGGTTTTAGCTTTTGGCTCTGGCCTCGCTTCTGCATCAGTTGAAGGTTTGTCACACGAGGGAGCCTTGCTGTCTCTTCCAATCTCACTATTTTCATTCTCATTGTCACTGTCATTTTTGCCACTATCCCACTCGCTCTCTCGCTCTCTACTGTCCTTCTTTCACGCTCTTAGCATCACACACGCGTGGGACGCTGCCGCAAAGATATGACTGTCATGTGCAACACTGTTGTGCTTCACTTTTGTCATCTGCACTACTGGACCAGAAGAGGGAACTGGGTGGCTGCTGCGTTGGATTTATACCACTGCCTGCGATATGGATTCGGGCTGTAGTGACGCTCTGCTGGGTTTGACGCTAGACTTTGTATGTGGTGTATCCCAGATGCACATACAGTGTGCAAATCCCCATAATCCTCAAATCTTTACATGCGCATCTCACGAAGTTTCTGGGAGGCTTTTGAAGATGGCTTGACGGCGAGGTTTGCGTGTGGATCTGGAGTATAAAGTCTACCATTTCCACTTCCTTTTTTCCTTTCTTCGTGCCACACGAGCCTGAAGACAATCAACAACATGATCACCCAAAGCACAGCTGTGAGCCTGTGGCATCTCCCATTCCAGCAACTCTCTTTCCACATTCCATCTTTCAAAACGAAGGGCGATCAGGATCCATCTTGCCATTTCTCTCTTCCTGCAGTCGCTGTTGAGATCTCACTGCTGTCATTCCCGCCACCGTCGTATCATGTAAATATTTTGTGTTCACGCAAATTGAAGCGGCAGGGGAACAGAAACGGGGTATACAGATTATGCGGCATTGCGCTCTGATGCAGCTGGTATTGTGTCGAAAGGAAGACATGTGGATGGAAGCCCTCCTTTGGCTTACAGAACTTTTCTGTCTGTGGAGACGGCAGGCAGAGAGGAGGGGCCTGTTTAAATACTACCGCATGAGAGGATCCCGCAGCGCGGCGCGGCAAGAAGTTCTGCATCCCCTCATAGTGTTGAAAATGGGCCTTAAGATGCATATGCACTGGCCTGGGGACGTCTAATGCTGCATTGCCATTCCCCTCTCTCTACTTCTTGGCCGTTTTGGCAGGTTCTCTGGGCCTAAACCCACGTCGGGTCTGGAGTTATATATCCCCTCCCCCTTCCCCACAACACTCCATCTCTCCCGCCCTTCTCCCCTCCATATTCCCCAGTGGAACAGCCGTCCCAAAAGAAAAACGGACCGTGCCTGAACTGCTGCAGCTCCATTCGCAGAGATCAAAGGTCATGAAATCCCTCAGTATCTGACAGACAACACCATTCGGATCCGTGCTCTGCAAGATTGAGCAGTGAGACTCTTGCGATCACGTCGTACACCGCCCTCCTTTCCCGCTACAAGCATCGCTGTCGCCGTTACCATCCCCACCGCCATCGCGGTCGTTTGCACCACATGCTCACCCCCGTCTCCCCGCCCCTCCATCGAACATCTAAAGCCTCGCGTCGCCTCTTACCACTCCGCCGCTCCTAAAAAAAAATCTGTGCCTCAAGCATAGGAAACAGGCAGGCTCCACTGTAACCTGCGCAAATGTGCGTACAACAAACATCTATTGAAATTTCGAGTTTATCCTTGAATTTATCCAAGAACCGAGATGCATTGTCAGGCATCAGCATTGCAAGAATATTTTCATAATTCCTCGTTGTTTAATTTTTCAGAGCTCTAGATGTTAAAGCCTCCGTTCTCATTCTTCCATCGTGCGTCAGATATTGTATACAGACCAAGTCTCCAGCACAGGAAACTCGTTAAAAAACAATCCTCGTCACACCTCTATTACTTCGACTCGCCACGGATGCAAATACTCACATATAGCATATGCTCCCGTCCCCATCCTCCAGACCCTGCGCAACAAAGCATCACCTGGGGCCCGCTACTGCAACATCTCCGTCTCGATCTCGAACCCCTGCTCCCCCAAACGATCTATATAAGGCTGCCCAAGCGTCGCAGGCGTGAGAAACCCACCGCCGAGTTTCTTAGCCGCCACGTCGTCCTTCAGCAGCGTGAGTGCCGCCTGGGCGAGGAATATGCCCGTCACTGCAAGATCAGCGCCTTTTCCGCATTTCTTGCGCCGCTCCAGGGAGGAGAAAGAACCAGAGAGAACCTACATCTGTACAACCCTCCCCTGAACTCCGCATGCGCGTAGGCTTTCTTCGTCGTCGCCGCGTCCGGCCACCCCAGCGCGCGGTACTCGACGAAATCATTCCGCGTGACCTCCTCGGGCGCGCCCTCGCCGGGCTGCGTCACCCAGCGCTTCAGCGCCCATCGCACGAACGGCAGCAGCAGCAGGATCTTCCCGACGGCGAGGGCGACGTGCACGAGCAGCCCCTTGGCGACGCTGCTGGTGTGCATGTACTCGGAGTACCGGAAGTTCGGCCCGTAGACCTTGGCGTCGCCCAGGAGGCCCCACGAGCGCTCGACGATCGGCACGTCGCTGACGGAGCCGACGTAGGTCGTCAGGAGCCCGAGGACGGGGAGGCGGCGGAGCCCGAGGAGGCGCGTGGAGAGCGGGGCGGAGAGGGGGGCCGTGGGCCCGGGGACGGGCGAGTGCGCGAAGGGAAGGGAGGATGCGGCGAGCTCGCGGAGGGTGAAGTGTTCGATGATGCCGATGGCGGAGGCTAGGGTGCCGCCTGAGGCTTGCGATCTACGACGTGTCAGTGGTGTCGCCGCGTGAATTTGTTGCCTAGACGCTTTGCATGAGAGGCCCTACTTAAAATCATGCAGCGAGAGAACGACCTCCCGCGTCGGCACACCGAGGCTCCGGCGGATAAACGCCACGAGGCTCCAGGAGAGCAGATCCGATGGCGTGGCCTCGATGCCCAGCTCCGAGATGAGGATGGCGCCGGTGCTCTTGGCCGTCTTCTCATACTTCCGCGTCATCTTGAAGACCCAGGGCAGCTCGCCCGTGACGTCGAGGTAGTGCGTGCCATTCTCGGCGCAGGCCTTCACGGCCGGCTCGCCGTATTTTGCGTAGGGCCCGACGGTGGCGATGAGGACCGTGGTCTTGCGGGCGAGGTCGGCGAGTTCGGCTTCGTCGAGGTTGACGATCTCGATCGCTGCATGGAGTGTTAGTGATGCGGCAACTCAGAAGGGCGCGGGGTGTCTCAGAACAGCTAAAGCATCACTGAGACCTGCTGAGAAGAGCTTCAAGATACATGAAGATCGGGTCATGCAACGGGGTAAGACAGGACTCAGTAGGATTCAGGCAGAGGGGGGCTGTATTCCACGTCACGTGATTCTAAGAGGATTCATCATACATGGCTGCGAGCGGTCTGGGTTTATCTTCGCGCACGATTCGACGACGGCTTGGAGCTTGCTGACGGATCTCCCAGCGACGGCCCATTGGATGTCCGTGGGGAAGCTCTGTGCGATGTGTTGCGCCGTCAGGCCGCCTGTGTAGCCCGTCGCGCCCCAGACAACGACGTCATATTGGCGGCTGCTCATCGTACAGGGGAATTGAGGTGGAAAGTGGACAGCAGAGGTTTGGGAGATTGCGGCGATTAGATTGTTTAGATAGAGGATACACAGTCTAGCAATGGATGAGAGATGAAAGATATAGAATAGGAGTAGGAATAGGAATATCAAACAAGTGAACACGACTTGGGTCGTCCAAGGCTATGAGAGTAACTCCCGATACTAGATGGGACGCAAACGGATGTCATGTGAATGTCATGTGAATGTCATGTGAATGTTAAAAGAGAATGGTGGTTCATTTTTGAGATTCTAGATCTGTTGTGGTGAGGACTTGGCACGTGCATTTCCTTTGAGGAACCCATCGAAGCCTAGGCTCTGGCCGCTCTGAGCACCTCTTACTTCCAATCTTTCAGGCTGTAACTTTCCAGGCACCAAGGCACCAAGGCCACACACACACTCGCATTAGGGCTCACTAAAAAGAATCTCGCGAAATATCGAGGAACACGAAACCAACGACCCGTATTTGTTGGCCAGCGACAAAGAACATCACCGACTTGTTCATCACCGCCAAACCACAGCCAAGATGACGAAACGCACCAAGAAGGTCGGAGTTACCGGCAAGTACGGTACTAGGTACGTTTGAAAGAAATCCAGAAGAAGAAGAAGAGGGGCCTCTCAACCCTCGCCGACCCCCCCCGACACGATTGCGCCGACTGTTCGATATTCGATCATAGAAGAGGGAAGGATAGGGCATGGGGCCAAGGACCTCGAACTGGACGACGGGCGCCATATCGACCAGCATCGGCGCAATTGGGGGACGGAGCACACTCGAGCTTGGAATGGCGCTGACTGTTCTTCTCTCACAGATACGGTGCTTCCCTCCGTAAGCAGGTCAAGAAGATGGAAATCACACAGCACGCCAGATACGTATGCACATTCTGCGGCAAGACCACCGTTAGACGCCACTCTGTCGGAATCTGGAACTGCAAGTCCTGCAAGAAGACCGTTGCCGGAGGAGCTTACGTCGTTTCGTACGTCCCCCCCTTGATCCCAGCCACAGTCGATGGCCTGTCGATGCTTTTGGATGCAGATGCTAACGGGCGTCGCTGCAGTACCCCAGCCGCCGCTGCCATGCGTTCCACGCTTCGTCGCCTGAGGGAGATTGCTGAGGTTTAGATGGATGTGACTTTGTTGTTGATACATTTGCTGGTGCATGGGATCGGTCCCTCCGGATGAGACCGATATTTATCGATGCGGACTTCGATCATGGCTGCGATAGGGTCTCAATGAAATCAATCAAAAATACCTCGCAACGAGTTGCACGATATCCATGAGATCCAGACTTTGGCACTACTATGCAGTTTACTACGTGATATGAATGTGCAGAGGAGGTTGGTTGATGGGATGATGTGCTTATAGGCAGCGAGGGACTTCAGCATCTAAAGCCAATCGAAGCACAGTCGAATGCTGTGACTCGGTTTACATCGTCTTAATCTCTGGACTTGGGCTGGCTTTGGATTCTGGAAATGCTGCTGTCATGCACATATGTATACGGTATGAGATTGTCTTTCCCTTCATCTGTGCACTAGGCTGTCATATCTCAGGTCAGATGCTTCGATGATGCCGCAAGCTGCAGCGAGGCGGCCGGCTACCTAGAGCGCATCAGTCTCAATATGCAACGGCCATCGTCGCAATCCAAGGCGACGACGTCTTCTGAGTCACCCTTTGAATGCTCTACATGTATCCAAATATGATGCCATGTTTCAATACAGAATCTTGCGGAAATGATGTCTGTCCCGGAGGTCACATGTTCATCTGTCCCATCCAAATAACTTGGGGTTCACAATCAGTCCGCAGTTCGCCTCATGTTCAAGAGCTCCACGTCCTTCTCTGTACGCCATTTGAATCTGGCATAAGCCGCCCGAGAATATCGCCGTGGGGACCGAATAGACAGATCTGCCGGGCGCCTACTTCATCACCTTAGGCATGTATCAGGAGCTTGCTGAACTTCGTGAAGTATTATTTCCAAAACGCTTTGCTTCAAGGTCTCAATGGTGATGGTCGGGTGAATGTTGGTTTGCAGGACAGAACGCATTCTTTTCATTTTCATCCAGTCGCCAGACGAGCCACAGACAACAGGACACAGCACAGACAGCAGCACAGCACACAGTACAATAAAGCACAGCACAGGATAAAGCACGGGGTGGCGGGATAAAGCACAGGATGAATAAAACACTCGGTCACCGCTCCAGGCGACGACAATTTGTCCTCTCAGGCTCGCAGCTGCGCCCGTGCTCTCCGCCGTTGAGGGGAACTTGCCAATTGGACTCGCTTCGCCCTAGTGCATCCGCCCATACATCGCCCAATTCCTTACTTACTCCACCCGCCGCTCGCTGCCTCTTATTCTTAAACATCACTCTCACAATTCAATACTCCATGGACCTCGAACCTCGACTTTTATAAAATTCACAAACCACCTTTATGACTTCTTCAATCTCACACATCCGCGACCATCTCTTCACTTTCGAATGCCAGCATGGCTGATCAATGTATTGTCTGTCTGGACGTGCTGGACGTTGTACCCGCCGAGGACGACGTCGCTCCATCTGAGGTTATCGCCAAAGATGACCTGGGGGGTGCCGCTGCCACCATAGCTCATCCCAGCAATGTCGACGCACAACAAGATATCGCTGTCATACAAACCTGTGGGCACATCCTTCATGATGCATGCCTGAAAGAGTGGACACAGAAAGCAAATAGTTGTCCGATTTGCCGCCAACAGTTCAATCTTGTCGAAGTCCATAGGACAACGACTGGTACGTCAGCCAGGCACTCCTCAATCTACCTAATTGTGCTGGGATATCCGGCTAACCATCATTCACAGGTCCGATCATATCTACATACACAGTCCAAGACAAAAAACAAGTTGCGGAGTTCGATCCCTTGGCTTGGATCCAGGATCATGATGAAGAAGAAGAGGAGGTGTCGAGACCTTGCCCCATATGCGGCACGTCGGATGACGAAGATGTCCTTCTACTCTGTGACGGATGCGATGCCCCATACCACACCTACTGTGTGGGCCTTGACCGTGTGCCTCATGGGCAATGGTTTTGCATGGAGTGTGAGCACGAAGGTGCCCTTGCTCGTAGTGTAGAGCCATCTGCAGCATTTGGTGGACTGCGTCGCCGTGAGCGGACCCAAGCTCAGGTCCGTCAAACACGCGCGAGACGCCGCAATCGAACCGAGGCGTGGCAGGGTGCGTGGAACCAGATCAGCGGTCGCATTTACGATGCCTTGGATCTCGACCTCGACTTTGATGAAGATCATGCCCTACGAACATATCGGCAGGTGCAGCGTCGGACGGAAAGAGAGCGTCGCGAGCTACAACAGTGGCAGCAGCGCCTCGCTATCGCTAGCCGTCAGGGTGCCAGGGACGTCTTCAGGAATTCGGCTCGATCGATGCTGAATACCAGAGTCGAACCGGAGCCACCTAGGGAAACTGATGAGGAGAGAAGAGCATGGGAGACGTATGATAGAATCAGAGAAGCAGAAACCGGTAGTCCCAGCCGCAAGCGAAAGTCTCGCTCAGCTACGCAGTCTCCAAGAGAGCAACCGACCGACGAACCAGAGCGCAAGCTCAAGCGTCCTCGAACTCGCCGGGTTATGGACACTGCAGGACCTTCAGCCGATGCCAACGCGGAATCGAGTCGGGCGAATGGTCATCGTGCTCCTGTGTCACCAGCTCGTCGCAGATCACCACCAGCCTCTACTACTTCCGCCTCGGCTGCACCTTCATTCCTCTCATCACTTCTAAAGGAAGTAGAGATGAGCTCGACGCGGGATGAAGACAGTGACATCAACGAACATAATCATAACAACGTTACCGCAGCGAGTCCTGGTGCGGAACATTCCTCACCTGTTCTCTCCCCAGCTACCAGCAACTATTCCACACCCCGTGCGATGTCATTGACACCGCCTCCTCCCGGCACCAAGAGATGCGGATCTCCATTATCGCTGAGCTCACGAGTCGAGCCCATCTACCCACCCGCCGACTACTCACCCAACCGCTCTCCTCCAGCACCAAAGCCTGAGAACGGGCACTCACATTCCCGGCCGACAACGCCTCCCGCGCCGCACCTCCGCCAGCCGGCGCCACGCCGAGCATCCCAGGCGCTCCCACACCACACTCCGCCACGCGAGGCGTCTCCACCGTACGCGAACATCCCGATCGAGGCGAAAGAGGGCATCCAGAAGATCGTCAAGAAGGCGCTCGATCCTCACTACAAGAAGCCGGCGGGCATCACGAAGGAGCAGTATGCGGACGTCAACCGGATGGTGTCGCGGAAGCTGTATGAGAAGATCGTCGACCCGAACGCACTGGACGAGGAGCAGAAGAGCCGGTGGGAGAAGGTCGCGTCGGCCGAGGTGGCCAAGGCCGTGCAGGGTCTCACAGCGTGAAGAACGACGTGGCGCTTTCTCTGGGTTGGGATAGATATATTTTCGGATTGGAGTTAGCAGGGATGGAAAGGCGTGAGCTGGATTCAGGAGTCTTGCATTTAAGATGAGATACGATACCCTATTGGCTGAGCGGTGAGGAAGGCAGGATCTTGGCGTTGGGGTTTGATGACTGCAACGAAATGAATTATATGAAATGATGGAGCATGTGCGATGGAATTGGATTGGGGGGGATTGTAAGAATGTACACTTTAGGCAGATTAGATAGATCATGGAATGGAATTGATTCCACTTCATCATCTGAACAGAACTTGTATATGCCTGGCACTAATGACTGAGTCCCATGTACTCCGTACAGTACATACGTCCGTACTTGGCCGGCTGATGCCAAAGCGCCTGGAGACACGAAGCAACGAACTTGGTTGGCCTGCGTGTCATCCCCTCCCTCGCACACGCTCTCAGTTCTGTATATGCACAGTTCACAAGGCCTTCATGAGATTCCACATATACAGATCACCAAAACCAAGCAGCACGATAATAATAACAATAATCATATTTCCACTCAGAATATCAGCAGGATCTATCTAACCGTACACCGTAGGGAAATCTCCAGGTACCGCTAGCGAAAAAAGTCTGCGGTGCGTTCGCTCTAGCCGCCCGTAAATGATCAGGACGTTCGCGGAGGAAACAGGTCTTGATGATAAGGAAGAGGTGGCATAGAGAGGAAGAAGAAGAGGAGGAGGAGGAGGAGGGAGAAGGCTTTTATAGCACGGATTAATTGTTCGCGTAGGGGCTTGGCGCAATTGGCATCGAGCTAGCGCGATTGGGCGTAGCGGGAATAAAGTTCGTTGAAGCAGACGGAGAGACGAGAGATGAGAGACACGCATAGAGAAGGACGTTTGTCCATAGCAAGACGACGAAAGACACAATGCCGGCTACCAGTCGAGGATGTAAGGCTGCGGCCTCGCTCATGAGTATGTTCCTCCCTTGCCCTCTGAGTTTCCTGCTCGGGCATTGCAATGGCATGGCATGGCATGGCATGGCATGGGATGCAATGCAATGGCAGCAGCAAGCTAACCCGACGTGTGCACAGGAGCAACCCAGAACCCACGACTCTGCACCCCTCTCCCCGCCTCCCTCTCCCCCCTCGCCCGCCGCTCCTACGCCACGGCCACCGCGCAGATCACGAACCCCTCGCCGCCCTCCCCACCGCTCGCCAGCGCCGCCGCCCCCTACACCGTGCAGTCGGGCATCGTGCTCTCGCGGCCGCCGCTGCTCACGCGGCCGCAGCACCCGTTCGAGTCGTCCTTCTTCTTCTACCAGCGGCGCCTCAACGAGCGGCTCACGCTGCCCTTCTCGCGCTACTTCTACTTCAAGAAGGACACGCCGCCGGACCTGGCGTGGAAGCGCAAGGCGGCCCTGCGCAACGGCAGCCCCGCGCGCGACCTCGGCGGCTACAATCCCTACGCCGAGACGGGGTGGAACGACGAGGTGCTGGTCGGCGTCGAGACGGGCCAGAGGGCCACGCGCGAGGCGCTCGTCGAGGATGCCGTCAATCGCGGGCTGAGCGCCGAGGAGGCCGGGGCCGAGGAGGAGGAGGTCGTCGAGCGGCCGTTGGAGAGGTGGACCGAGGCCGATGCGAGTAAGGATGTGAGGAGGCTGGATAGGAAGCTGACGCGGACGCTGTATCTGGTCGTGAAGAATGGGGAGGGGAAGTGGCAGTTTCCGGCGGGGGAGCTGGTGGGGAGGGAGAATCTGCATCAGGTACGTTGCGTCGTTGGCCTGCCCGTGGCCCCTAGTTCGAGTTCGGGGGGTCTGAAGATGGGAAGGAAGGGAGGGGGCTGAGATGAGATGAGACTGACACCCAACAGGCCGCGGAGCGCATCCTCGTCCAGTCGGCGGGCGTCAATATGAACACCTGGATCGTGGGACACGTGCCGATCGGACACTACGTGGCGGAGCCGTATGTGGACGCCAGCAGCGGCGCGGTGGCGCGGGCGGGCGCGAAGACGTTCTTCATGAAGGGGCGCATCATGGCCGGGCAGGCGGATCTGAAGGGGAACAAGTTCGGGCTGAGCGACTGGAAATGGCTGACTAGGGAGGAGGTCGAGGGACATGTCGGGCCGAAGTATTGGAGTCGCGTGAAGGCGATGATTGCGGCGAGGTAGAGGGAGGGGGAGAGGGGTGGGGTGGGCTGTATCAAAATGGAAAATGGGGGGGAGGAGGGGAGAGGGGGAGGGGGTGAGATGAGATGAGATGAGATGAGATTGCATGTAGCAGCGGAGTTGAGCATTGTAGAATAGAATCTGTATCATATTGTCATCACCACAGGATCAAAAGCGCACGCACGCATGCACATGATCTCCGATCCACGCCTCCCTTCGCCTTCGTTCTCTTTCAAAGCCAACTTCCATTCAAATATCTGCGCGGGTCTCATCATCGTGATGAGGGCGCTCGTCGACGTGGCGGTCTTGCGGATCTGAGATGCGGATGGGGGGCGGCGGGGTGTTTAGACGGCTGTTATTTCTCCTCTGTCCAGATCCAGAGCCACATCGCAAATTCCGAAAGGTAGGGATTGCGCGAGTGTTGTGTTCGCGATCGTCTGGAAATAGGATAGGAGTGGCGTGAAGAAAGAAATGCCTACCTCCCATCGCAATCTGCAGCTTTAGCCGAAGAGGAATTCACCACATCCCACATCGCCTCGAAGCCATGCATCAATGTTCTATCTTCCGCATCGTCAATGCAGCGTCGCATCTATCTTACACCTGTCGCGGGTAGTGATCGCCACAACGTCCCTTCTCTCATCACCCCATCCGACATTCCCATCCCATGTCGTCATCATCATTAAGCCCCCCTCTTAGACCATCCCTCCCTCCTCCCCTTCCCTCCCAACTCCGCAATGACCCTATTCGATCTCGGATCCGAACATGGCGTCGCATCTCGATCTCCCCAGGACGTACGTTCTCTCGACGCATCTCCCTGAACAGGCGCGTCTGCGCCTCGAGGACGCGATCCCGAACTTGACGTATGACGTCAGCGAGGCGAGGCTGGTGCTGGGGAAGGTCGCGACGAGGCAGAGGGCGGAGTTTGAGTTGAGGAGGAGGGGGTGTTGGACGGAGGAGGTTGTGGGGGGGGAGAAGGGGGGGAGGGAGGAGAAGGGGGAGAGGGGGGAGAAGGATGGTGTGGGAGGAAGTGGCGGGGAGGAAGGGAACGAGGGCCTGCCGAGGAAAAGGAGGAGGATTGGTGGGATTGGGGGGAGGCGCGGAAGTTCAGGCAAGGCGAAGGGGAAGGGGAAGAAGGGGAGGGAGACGGAGGCTATTACGATTGAGTCGAGCACGGAATCGCGGTCTGAGACTGAGTCTGAGGCTGAGGCAGAGCAGCGGCAGGAGAAAGGGGGGAGACGCAGCAGGAGTAGCACGCGGTCGCAGGACCGGAGCAGTCCGCCGCCGGAGGAGTCTCAGAACTCCGTCGCGACGTCGGTGGAGAGCCGAGCTGAACCAGTGAAGATCGACTGGGGCGACGCGGACACCATCAAAGTTGTGAAGCTGGCGTGGTATGAGGAGTGCCTCAGTGCGGGACATTTGCTGCCGCTTGATGGCTTCCTAGTATATGAGGGAAGGCGTATACCGCGTCCTGAAGGGCAGAAGCAGGTTGCGAAGGCACGGTTCCAAACCCACATAACAATGACTTATACTAACACCTCCCTCCCAGCCTTCCCAACGCCATCCCTCCCCCACCATCGTGTCCCGCGCGCGCGACGACGCCCCCAGCGCCCCCTCCCCCTTCTCGCAATCCCACCACGCCCCGCACCAGCCCTCCCCGCAACAGCCCGTAACTCGTCCCACGCCTCTCCCCCACCAAAGCACCTCCGAAGAAGCCGCCGCCACCACCCTTCCCGCCATCCCCGCCTACCTCCACACGCCCTACTCCTGCCAGCGGCCCACGCTCCTGCACACGCCCAACGACGCCTTCCTCGCCCTCCTCAAGAAGATCCGCCACGGGCGCGTCCTCACCGGCGACGAAGTCGGCGTCCGCGCGTACAGCACCGCCATCGCGACCCTGGCCGCGTACCCGCACGCCCTCACCTGCGCCACCGAGATCACGCGGCTGCCGGGGTGCTCCGACAAGATCGCGGCGCTGTGGAGCGAGTTCCACAGCAGCGGGCACATCGCCGCCGTGGACGAGATCGAGGGCGACGCCGAGCTGCGGACGCTGGATCTGTTCTTCGACATCTGGGGCGTCGGCCCGAAGGGGGCCAGGGACTTCTATTACAAGAAGGGCTGGCGCGACCTCGATGACGTGGTGGAGTTTGGCTGGAAGGGCCTGACGCGCGTGCAGCAGATCGGGGTGAAGTTCTACGACGAGCTCCTGCGCAAGATTCCGAGGAAGGAGGTCGAGCGCATCGGGGCGGTGATCCTGGGCGCGGCGCAGAGGGTCGAGCCGGGGGCGCAGATGGTGATCGTCGGGGGCTATCGGAGGGGGAAGGAGGAGAGCGGGGATGTGGACGTTGTGGTGAGCCATCCAGACGAGGCGCAGACGCACCATCTGGTGACGAGGATCGTGCAGGAGCTCGAGCGGGGCGGGTGGATCACGCACACGCTGCTGCTGTCGACGCCGAACTCGGAGCGCGAGCAGATGCCCGTGTCGTGGAAGGGGAACGAGCCGCACGGGGTGTCGCCGTCGGGGTTCGACACCCTGGACAAGGCGCTGGTGGTGTGGCAGGATCCGGAGTGGGAGGGGAAGACGGACGATCCGGAGGCGAGGAATCCGAATGTGCATCGCAGGGTGGACATCATCGTCAGCCCGTGGAAGACGGTGGGGTGTGCGGTGGCGGGGTGGACGGCGGATATGACGTTTCAGAGGGACATGAGGAGGTATGCGAGGAAGGTGAAGGGGTGGAAGTTTGACTCGAGTGGCGTGAGGAGTAGGGAGGATGGGAGCTGGGTTGATCTTGAGGGGGTGGGGGGCAAGGCGCCGGATATGGTGACGGCGGAGAAGAGGGTTTTTGAGGGGTTGGGGCTGGAGTGGAGGGAGCCGTGGGAGAGGTGTACGGGGTAGGGGAGGTTGGGATGGATGGTGGTTTTGGACATGAGGATGCGTTGGACTAGGACAGTCTGGTTGGATGCATAGTGAACGAGACTTGGATATCCAGAGCAGGAAATTTTTGAACGAAGTAAGATGCGGGAATTGGCAGAAAGGAGCAATCAACCACTTCAATCATCAAGAGCCACAACCTATATATGAGCTCGTCGAGGTCATAGTATGGCTCATTTTCAATACCCCAGAAGTCCCCAAATATCCTTCGGCATTGCTCTTCTTCGATCCAATCCGCATGGTTTAACCCAGCCTTAAGCATGGCGGATGCATATGAAGACATGCATTCCAGGAACCTTTTTTCAAATTTTCGCCGACCTCGAAGCTTAATAAGCTCAAGATTGCATTGATGTGGGGATCTGATACGCTAGGCCGACCCAAAGGCTAGCAGAAGTTATTGAGGAGAAATCATTGTTGAAAGGGGCAAACACTGCTCATATCCTCGAAGGTATGAAGATATATAGTTAAGGCCCACGAGGGGCTGTGGTGGCATTCTTAATTGCCTGCCTGATGTGATAATGCAGGCTGGTGGGATTTCTTAACTGACCGACCAATCCCTTGGTGCGACCACTCAAAAGAGCTACAGTGGCTACATAGTGTGGGCATGAAGGCGCATTTGTACTCCAATCATGGCATCATTCTCTCTGTAATGTCGAATATGTTGGAGACATCTTAGCTCAGTCTCCTTCCATCTATCCCTTCTTCTTCTCACGGAGAAAGCGAAGAGTAAGACGAGAGGTCTGCCTACTTACTCCTCACGCCGTAACAGACGAGATGAGACGGAAATAAAGGCGAGTCACCTTATCGCACTCACTACAAGCTCGATGCTTTGCAGCAAATGGCACTCTAGGTCGAGTTGCCATTCTTCCCGATTTGGGGGCCGAGTGCTATTTTGAGGCCATCGATCATCGATCGACGTTCATCGAGGGCTACTTCGGCATGTTCCTGAGCTGAAAGAGGGGAAGTCGGGGCAGATAGATAAACAAACCGTTCGACAGAAGCGTAAGGCGACGAATGAGAGCCAGCGACGAGGTGGCGTCGAAACGTTCAAAGAGCCGTCCTGTGGTAAAGAATGTAAATATAGCATTGCATAGCTCTCAAGCTGGATGCTCATTTCCGAAGCTGAGCGGTCTGTGAGTTGGCATCTGTGAATCGGTCGGTATGAGCATGAGCATGAGCATAGCCAGGTAGGACGTGATGACCGCTATTCTGGCAATCCCATCAGGAGTCCCCCTCTTCGTCCTGGTATCCTCACCATGGAGTCCAATCCCCCCTCTTCACCCACTTTTGCGTGTTAAAGTGCTTGCTCTGCAGGTTGACATCTCCCCTATTCGCCGAATTGTTGATGTGTTGTTGTTTCCGGGCGCTTGTGTGCATGTCGGTTCCCACAAATACCCGCCTGGAGGTGCATTGGCCATGTCACCGTTTTTCTATTTCTGAATATCGGAGAGATCAAGTTGACATCTGCGATCTCCGACGTCAACGCTGCTCTATGCCTCTCCATGAAATAGCTGCAGACAACGAGAAGGGCACATGTAAGCGCTGCTGCACCTCTGCAATGACGGTAAGAGGGGACTATGAGCATACCGAAATTGTGTTTCAGGAGGCCTTTCTCCAAGAGGAGTGCGGAAGTCCGAAGAGGGGGAAACACACCTGGGAGAGCTCCAGAGCTGTTTGCTTCAGAGAGGCTTCCGTGGGGGCCCGTTTCATCTTTGTTTATTTTTGACACCCGGCATACCGCGTGGCAGGCACTCTGCAGCGTGTAGATGTTTCGTTGTTTTGATGTGCCATCCTGTTCTGGAGCTTCGTTTCAGCATCTGCGGGCTTTCGCGATGCTTCATGTTTTCTTATAGATATTTTCGTTTCCTCGGTTTTGGATATCTTGTATGGCTCTTCATGTTCGGAGTCGTCAGCTTCTTGAAATTCGCAGCACTTGCGTCGTTGCTTTTACTGGAAGGAAGCAGAGATACCAAGGCAATGCACAGCTAGCCACCATGGCCATCTCGAAATCCTGCATCTCCTCGCCCATCGAGGCTGGGCCCTCACTTCTCGACTCCCAGAACCTCTCTTCGCAGCTTGTCGAGGCCCTCGATTACATATCGGCGCGGCTGATTCGGAAGAATGTCAGCTTGACGCTCATCCTCGTCCGCGATGACATCCAACTCCCGCTCCCCTCAGCAAACTCCACGACGTTCGAGCCACAAACACCGTCATCGCCAACATCATTCTTCAGCCGTGCACTATCACCAACACAATGCACATCGCCTATATGGCCGACGACACCAATGACACCAACGACGCCACTCTCCCCACTCTCACCACTCTCACCACTCTCCCTCTTCTCTCCCCGACTCCCACTATTCACGCAATACCTCCCCTCAACACCCCTCACACCGTCCTCGCCCTTCCCCCGCCCCTCAAGTCAAAACAGCACCACAACAACCAGCACCAGCACCTCCACTTGCTCGCCTCCTCCGACCACCCTGACCCTCCTCCCCGCCTTCCTCCACACCCCCAAAGCCCACCGCATCCTCCTCTCCACCCTCCACAAGGCCTCCCACAAATTCTCCCTCTCCGTCTCCCTTCCCTCAACATCTCACCTTCTCATCCTCCGCTCAATCCACCAAAACGACGTCCTCTTCTCCAACGAGGGCCTCACGCTGCTCAGTCTCGACCGCACGTATACCCTCAAGCTCGCTCTATCCAGCTACTCCCGCCTCCTCTCCCACCGTCCTCGCCCCGGTCCTCAACGCCCTGCGCCTCCACCTCCTGCACTCCAAGCAGCCTCTTGCGAAATCATACCTCCTGCGGTCCTACGACCATCTCCCCGTCTCCATCTTCGCGTTGCGCGACATCAACCGTGCGTACCAATCCTACAACGCCGGCGAGCCCGAGCCGATCAGCGGCGTGGAGGCAGAGGTGCCGGGCCTCGTCGCGACGGTGCCGCGGAGGCCGGCGCGAGAAAGGGGGAGTGCGCTGACGATGTCGAGTATGCACAGCTGTCGGGGGCCGTTTGCGAGGGGCCCCGTGACGCCGGGGGGTTGGGAGGATATCACGCCGATTACGCGGGGGGAGTGGAGTTTTCTTATTGGAGGGAGGGGGGCGGAGAGGGGGGGCGTGGAGGCGTGGTAGATGGGGGGTGCAAAACACTGGAAAAGAAATAAAGCAAGAAGGGAAGATAGGAAGAGGAGACAAAAAGACCAAAAACATACAACAGCAGGTATTCGCTGGTGGTCACACACCCAACTACTAATCTGCCGATCTGGAGCTTGTGTATGGCAGAGCGGACGGGATGCCCAATTCTCTCCAGTCTGTGGTCGTATGTGACAGTTATACTCCTGAGAATGTTTATGTCTGGTATATTCTGCTAGAGCTGTGGTCTCAATTCCGAAATTCAGGAACAGCCGCCGCGAAGTTATCAAAAGAAGTTATCTAAAGATCTGAACCGGCCGCCCCACCATGAAGCGTGATTTCCACCACCATAGAAGAAATTCATGGATCATACAAGATGCACTTATAAGTAGGCTTCATTGTGGCTCAGGACTAATGGTAATATTTCTTGAATTCCTAGGAATATTCTATGAGTCGGCCGTTCCGATATGTTTTATCACAGAAGTGATCCCGGATTATAAGCTTCCCCGTCTCAAAGGGTGGGCTTCCGTATTTAAGACAAAGTCGTCTAGACTAACCACTCCGGGCTCACTATAGAGCAGATAAAAATACTTAAGCGTCTCTGCTAGCCAAAAACTCTCCATGGAATCTTCCTTGGCTGGATTTACGTCCATCACATTTGCGAGCCTCGCATTTGCAATGTCGGTCCTCGTGTGCTTCACTATGGCCTTGAACATTTTCCAACCCTTATCCTGCCAAGAAGGGTCGGCGGTAAGACGGAACATAATAAATACAGACTCTATAGCTTCTGGGCGGAGTTGATAGGAGGAATCATCAACGTTGCGAAAGCCGTTTCCTTCGCCGTTCCAGCTACAAGAGCTAGGATCAGCACATTTATCGACATGGAATATCTCAGGCATGATTCCCGACGGGGTATTATCATAAGCCCAGACACAGCCGTCCGTGAGCTTTTTTGCAATATCCAGTTCTTCTGGAGAATTACTTATTCTAGACCCAAGACCCACCATCCCGCCGACAAAGCAAGCCAGATGTTGGATTTCGGTGTCGAGATGTGGCGGGACTGAATTAGCGTTAAGGGAGCCTGGGAAAAGGATGTCAGGATTACCAGGGAGAGTGGGCCGGAAGAAAAGGTTCTTGCTAAACGAGGAGAGGGCGGCGCGGTACATGTTGAGATACTGTTGGGACGAGGAAGTCGAGTGGAGAATTAGATAAGTTTTGGGCAGGTATTCGAAAGTGGAGTCTAGTAGCTATATGTTAGTGAATAGATCATTCGAAAGAGGGATGATGAGCGGCGACTCACCTGCAAACGCGCCGAGCGTAAAAGCGAGACTCGAGAACGATAATTTAGGCCCTGCGCAATCTGCTTGGGAGGGCCACATCCCAGGTATCGCAGTGCTATTTTGCGTCTCCTCCAACTGATCTGTGATTCTTTGCACCACGTTGGCATACTTCGCATTCCCTGTGACCTGGCTTAGCCGGATAAGCTCCAGACTTAAGCTTCCGATCTGCGCGACCAGCACGCCGTTCTCGCCCGCCAGCTTCCCAGCGCCATGATCCTGCCATCGATAATAAGGGACTGGGATTCCACTCTCAGTATCGAATGCCCCGTAAAGGAAGTCTCCCAACTGTGTGGCTTTTTCGAGGAGGATTGGGTATTTATGCCCGCTGATATCCCATGCACCAAGGAGTCCGCCCAGGTAGCGGATTGTAGTTTCGAAAACAGGGACGCGTTCCGCGTTCGGTTCGGAGAAGTCGATCTGCTCCAGCGCTTTGAGTGCATTCTCAAATTCGTCAATCATTCCCATGATGTATAGAGTATCCAACCCATCAACCAGTGTTGCTGCCCAACCGACAAACGGATCTCTATGTCCACCTGAGAGCGGCATCACCTCATCATGAAGCCACGCATGTTCTTTATATCCCTTCCAAGCGTGCCTGAACGCATCCTTAACCTCCTCCTGCCGTAGTAGCCGCACGGATTTTGTAGCAGAGGACTCGACTGGAAAGAAGGCTTGTATTCGACACACACTGTTCCTGGTCGGGAAGACTTCGCTAGGGAAAGTAAAGAACAAGGCTAATGCGGCGATTGTAAGAATAATATACCGGATCCTTCTCTGTTGTGGGAAGAGGCGAAGCGTCGGGGAGCGCGGGCACGTAATGCAGCGAAGCATTCTGTCGGTACAACTGTCTTGAGGATATGTGAGTATCAGAGTTCCGAAGCAGGAAATGATACAGATGATGAGTCGACAACGAGATGTGATGCCATGGTTATAACGGAGAGATGGAGCATTGCGGTAGCAATATGGTTGTGATAATGACAAGGATATCTACTCCACAGAAGTAGCACTAGCATGCTACTCTGTACGGAGTATGTCCTCGCTGGGTATTTTGGTGCACGAATGAGAGAGTAGTGCAGCTCGGCGGTCTTCGGTCTTGTGTAGGAGCGCTTAGCGCTTAGCGGTCACCGCGCAGCAAATTATTATTACTCTGAAACGTGGCCCTAGCTACGATGGCCGACCTGCATTTTCCTCATGCAAGCCAATCCGCCAAACCACCCACCTATCAGGGAGCATTCGTTAGCGCTGTCAGTTGAGCCGAGCGTGTCCAGCGTCTCTAGGTGCGCTCTTCTTGGTTCGCCTTTTGAGACCGACAAGTCAAGTCCAACACAGCTATAATTGTACACAACCGCATTGTCACCGTCTCGTTTCTTACCCAGCAGATAAGCACACGAAAAGGTACTATGTCTCTGCGGGTCAGGACCAGAGCGCTAACATTTGTCCCATCCATCTTGCTCCCTTAATAGTCGTCTTGACTTCTATTATTTCTCTTAAGAATGACTGTCTCCGCTCGCTGTCTCGCATACGAACATTTTCCTTGCTTGACTTTGTCCAACACTACAACATTCATTTTCAGCCCATAATAAAGCGAACATACATCATGATCGAAAGCTGGACTTTCATTTTTCTTCTTCTTCTCGGATTGTTGAGAGGGAGTGCGAGAGCAGCAGGTTCAAGAATCTGCTACTTCCCAAATCACGCTATCGCGGTAGATGACACGGCTTGCACTTCTGATACTGTGTCAACATGCTGTATGGCCGGCGCTGCCTGTCTGGGCAATGGGTAAGAATACTTATGCTTCATTGCTCTTTTTAGGATATTCGTTGCTCTGGTCATTCTCCTTTTCTTTTCGCATTAGCATCGTACCATTTTGCCAAACCTCCAACTAACTGCTGCTATAAACTTTAGATTATGCTACCAGCCCTCCGCCTCGGCAGTTGGCGGCTATATTCGCGGCTCATGCACTGACCAGACTTGGGGTTCGACGGGTTGCCCGCAGTATTGCTCTGCCGATATACCTGGTGGGATTTTCAATTCCCTCTCTGATGCCGGTGTGATAAATTGCGGGAATAATGGATTTTGCTGCGAATCTGACCCTATCACCTCCTGCAACTGCCAAACTGGCAACGGGACCTTCAAGCTCTCTGGCTCCAACTCGCCCTTCACCACCATCCCCAGTCTAAGCACATCGACCTCCTCTTCCTCCAATGCCGCCTCTGTGGTTACAACCCTTTCCACAGTCTCAAAGCAACAGACAATATCATCTATGACCAGCACTAGCTCACCAAGTCCGTCTTCATCCTCGTCGTTTGATTCCTCCGGCGCTTCGAAGAGCACTTCTGTGGCTGGGTTTCCGGCTGCTAGCTCTAGTACAGAATCAATTGGGCTCAGCCAGGACGCGAAGATTGGTATCGGTATTAGCGTACCGCTCGGCTTCTCCTTGCTAGTTGCTGTCGGGATGTTGATATATCGGAACAGGAGGATTAAGAAGAATCTTGCAAGACAAGGAATTGCAGTTGACTTTCAAATGGCGGAAGCGGAGTACAAACCGCAGGCGGAACAAGAATATCATTCCAAAGAAACTTTCTACGAAGCGCCGGCTCAGAATTACCCACTGGGACAGCCACGCGATGTGCAAGTTGAGAGACCGATATTTGAGGCACCATAATAAGTAAAAAAGTTGGTGTTCCCTTAACCTCCTCGTTATTCGAAGACAAATGCTGAACATCACGCAGAAATTATGGTCGTATTGCAAACAAACATGGCCAATGCATAGGATGCTAGAACAGTCGATCACGTCTTGACTATATTGGCTATTTTGTATCCTACATTCCACCACACTGGCGTATCAAGTCTGAAGATCTCGTAGTTTACACTCCTCAGGAATGGTCCCGCTCCTTTCGATCAATTTCTTTCTTTAAATGACGAAGTTTTCTCTGCAGGTCCTTTACTGTCAACTCTAGCTTCTGCATCCCTCGTTCATTCTATTTTCTCCGTCCTTCGTTGCTGGACTTTGGTACGACGCAGCGGAGATAGGCATCAGGCCGTATTTGAAGCGCTGCCCACCCCTAGGGAGTTCGCCATAAAAGCTGTTCTCCTGCAGATCAGTCGTATATAGATTGCCCGAGGATACTGTACTCGACGATAGGTCTAGGCCTGCGCGCGGATGCGACATGATGTAATTCCCGAAAGCCTTGCCTTGATAACCACCTTCCCCGTCGACGCTATAGATACGTCCCGTCGACGCTTGATTCCCAAACCCACTCATCCCATCCGTCACATTGAAATTAATGGCCATCGGCCACTCCATATTAGAGATGCTGTCGCCCATCTTCATCGGCATGGCTAAGCAGCTATTGTTGACGGCAGCATTCTGCATTAGCATAGCCGCCATCCTCTCCTAGACCAGACCTAGTTCAACCTCTAGTTCTCGATTCTGCTGCTGGAGATCCTCGATTTGTGCTTTCGTCCGTTGCCGAATCGAGCGTTGGGTTTCTCGAGCATCCGCACGTTTGCTGGCAGAGTTGGGCGGCGGAGAGGTTCAAGACGCAGCGAGTGCCTGCGCGGGAAGCTGCAGAGTGTCTTGTTAGTGGCATGTCCGGAGTATTTTGGAGAATGAAGAGAAGGACGTATCAAGATAATGCATACCACGATGCCTTGCCTGAACAGTATTCTCATTCTGATGCGAGCCAGGTTCTTTTTTCGCCGCATCCGCCTTCTGCGGACACCTCTTGTCTTTGCTCTAAGTCGACAGTCGTCTGGACATGGCCCAAGGGCGAGGGCAATGCTTAAGTTGTAACTGCCAATGCTGGTGTTGTCTTGCGTGGGAGTTGCTGGCTGCAGATGGGTCAATGTAGGGCTGATTTGAACCTCTAGAGCCACGATCGATGCAGAGGTTGGTAGACATTGATGCGTGATGCAAACTTTGGAGAGAACCCATACCCTCATATACTCCTTGATTCTCGTATCATTGTACACAATATTGAATTCAAAGTCGGCACTATAAATACAATACCTCAATCCCACCCACATCTTCTCTTCTCTTCCTTTTTCTCTTTTATCAACTACATCTTCTCTTCCCTCCTCTATCATTCACATCTTCTCCTTCTTTTATCTTCCTTTTCCTCTATACCTCACCTCATCTACTTACTACTTATGAATTCTCGATATGTGACTTATTCTCAATATTAAATTCAAAGTCGGCACTATAAATACAATACCTTAATCCCACCCACATCTTCTCTTCTCTTCCTTTTTCTCTTTTATCAACTACATCTTCTCTTCCCTCCTCTATCATCCACATCTTCTCCTTCTTTTATCTTCCTTTTCCTCTATACCTCTACTTATGAAGTTGTAGAATAAGCAACCTCGATCCTACCAGTTCTTAAACCTCATCTTCACATTCAATCAAGGTATGTATTTTCCTACTTGAAAGCTGTGTTTTGAGGAGTTTTGACGCTTCGTCGCTTTCACCTCAAATTCACCTTCCCCTACGCGTTCTAAAATCAGCTAATGATTATAATCTTTAGAGAGCCCTTTCAACGCAAAGAGTGGACTGCATCCACGCTACAATCAGCTAATGATTATAATCTTTTGAGAGCCCTTTCGACGCAAAGAGTGAACTCCACCCACTCTCGCGCGTTCTACAGTTAGCTAATGATTATAATCTTTAGAGAGCCCTTTTAACGCAAGGAGTGAACTTATACCATGGAGACCGAGACTCTAGATCCCGGGACTCCTACACCCACCACATCAGAACAAGGACCCTACACGCTGAGAAATCAGACTAACCTCCCAGTTCCGCCCTCTCTCAGACCTGATGCGACGCTTGAAGGATCGCTGAAGAGGGGAAGGAACGGGCGGCCACAGCAGTTTACTAGCAGAAGACCTTCCAATGAAACCCCGTCGAAGGTTCCTAAGGCTGCAGAGAAGTCGAAGGCGCCGAAGATCCTGCTTAGAGTGTACGTTGAGGATAGTTGCTATGACTGGGTCAACAGACGGGCGGACCTGGCTGGATATCTACGTCTTTCAAACCTGATCCAGCTCGACGCCGTTTTACATAGTCCAGGTATGTATGTCCCTTAAGGATTAAGTCGTTAAGCACCAGCTCACTATGTATAGATGTTGCAACCATTCTCTCAGAGTGGTACGAGGGTCGCAAGAACAACACAGGCAGTTGAAGACGGTTATGACGCCTTTGTCCTAAACCCACGGTATACAAGACCTTTGCCTCATGTAAGAATCCGAATCTCGACCTCATTCGCCAATCTCCCAAAGTATACACGGTTCCACTATGAAGAGATCGATGAAACCCTCATCATTAAGTTAATGCCCTCGACGGTGCACGAATATTCTCATCGCCAGCTTTCTGAGAGAACAATGATCCAGATCATTTCAACAATGGGAATCGACACAGACACGCTCGAACCTTTAGGGTCTAGAGTGTTAAGCATTACTTTTGTTTTCTTTTTTGCAGAGAGATAGGCGGAAAGCTTTTTAATATGCTGCTTTGGGAGGAAGTGCTATGTAGGTGGTTTGGTGAGTTTAGGCGGAATGATATTTTTATCATCTATATTGTACTAACTACTATATAGATCTACTATCTCTGCCCGCGCCCGCGCCATAATGGAGCCGCCGTCGTCCCCTGCTCTGATCTGAGCAGCCTCACCTCAACCTGGTGGTTGTGCTGGTGTGGCTGAGAGGTTGCAATAAGGTGCGGACAGTCAATTCTGACGCCCAAAATCTGACTGTCCTGAGACAATCCGTATGTTGAACCTATCTAAAGTCTTGCTAAACTAATATATCTACAGCCAATGCCTCCAGTATTGAGCTATACAATGCACTAAAGGATCCCTATCGAGCGGCACCTAGCAACAAGATCCCAGTCCCCATGCCGCATGAGACAAGACTACCTTCACCAATAGCCAGAGAAATATTCAACGCAGTCGAGAATAATATTAGAGAGGTGCTCCAGCAGTGCGATGTTACAGTCTACCATATCATGGCCTTGTCTCTATGGCAGCGAGGATTTCCTGAAACAGCAAAAGACACAATAATTATTTCAACCCATGATACAAATGCTACAGGATGGATAGGTGTCGCTCAACTAGTCTTTGAGATAGTGGAGGAGAGGGCAAGATGAGAGTTGAGATCCGCAATCCGAAGCTCATGTATTTCGACGAATCAGAAATTGTGAGGCGAGATACTCCAGCCCTTAGAACTTTCCAGCGGATCAAGCCATATGTTGAAGCTGTAGTTCGTCAGAACTGCTCAACACTTTGGACGTCAATAGCATATCATAATCGCCATCCGAAAGGCCAAGAAACTGATCTCACCCTAACGGTAATTATATTCGTCAAGCTAGGATCCATCTACTTATGGTCCTTAGTGGAGGAAGAAATGAGAAAAGAAATTGCCTTGTCTGTGGTCGTATGTGACAGTTCTTGGCTTCTATCCTTATGTTAGATATAGCATCTTGACGGAACGGCGGGGAACGGCGGGGAACGGTGTGTAAATAGATAGCAAGGGTCGATGACTCTATTACTAGAGTTTATGAGAAATGCGATATGATATGATACCGTTGGATGATCTTCCCATACATAAGCTGAAGACGTCGTGGGACGCGACGCTTTGGGTAGGCGTGCAACGCGCGAGTTGGCCCCCTCGCGGCTCCTCGCGCTCTTGGCGGCCTCATCTCCATCCTCATCTCCCCTCCCTCCCCCTTCCTATAAAAAACCTCTCAAATCCCTCAACTCAATTCCGGCACCCTAACCCTCCACTCTCCCCCCTTTCCACCTCCATTATCCTCTTCCCCGTCCGCAGTCTCCATCACATATTCCATTCGATGCCTCTGCTTCCTCTCCCTCTCCCTCTCCTTCACAACTGCCTCCGCCTGCCCTCTCGTCGTCTCCTTCCCCACCTGCTGTTCCTTCCCCCCGTCCCCCTCTCGAACTTGGCGAATCTCCCGCGTCCTCGCCCCCGCCTTCCTCTTAGCCTCCTCCATCACTTCGCTCCATTCTCTGACCTCACTCTCGCTCCTCCCGCGATTGCTGGGGGTCTTCTCCTTCTGCTTCTCCTTCTGTTTCTCCTTCTGCCTTCCCTCCACCATCCCAACCCTGCTCCTCTCCCTCCTCCACCCCCACCAGCGTCCGAGCATAGCTCTACGATTCCTCTTCTCTCCCAGCACCGGCTCTGCCTCTTTCTCCCCGCCGTCCGCGGTCTTCGATCGTGTCGTGCACCTCTCTCGATTCCTGCACTTCTCGCATTTCTCGCTCGCCTGGTTCGTCTCCACGTTTCCGCTCCCAGGAACCCTGTCGGGCCTTCCCCTGGGACGGCCAGGCCGCTTCCGCAGCTTCGCGCACGCAGGGAATGTGCTCTCGCGCTTGACGTCGCGCATCCACTCCGCGAGACGCCTGCGCACACCCTTCCGCTCGACGGTCCCCGCGCCCGTCCGGCGAGCAATCCATCCGTGCCCGAGCAGCGGGTCCGCGTCCGCCTCTGCGTACGGCGACGAGGGCGGCGTGTATTCGACGTCAGAGGTCAAGGTCGCCGTCGCCGTCGCTCTCGGATCCAGATCCCACCGCGGACGCGACGCAACAGTACTTCCCACCACATCCGTCGACATTGCCAACTCCCTTACCACCTCTGTAAAATCTTCCTTCCTCGCCCACACCTCCACGCACCTAGTTCTGGATCCGTCCTCCTCCAGCACCACATTCACCATCTCCTTAATCCGTTGCAGGGACCTCTTCGGCGCCCCTCGAATTACGACGTATCCCAGCTCGCTGCCTAGCTCGATCACCATCTCATCAAGCATATGCTGCTAACTCCAAAACTCGACCTCCCATCCCACGCCCTCTCCTCTCCACTGCAGCCTCTGCACCGCCCTTCTAGCCACACATGCATACACTCCCGTCCAATCCCTATTCTTCCCCGGCCCCGCGGGTCCCAGCCCCTCCAGCATCGCCCTCCCCTTCCCATCCGCCTCCCTTACCCCCTGCCGCCTCAGCCACTCCCGTCTCCGCTCCCCTGGCTCCAACAGCCGATGCAGCCGCAGAGTCCCCAGTTGCGGATCCCACGCCGCCAAGTGCGGGCAACGGAAGTCCTCGTAGGGGACTTGTAGGATGTCGACGCCGGGGAGGTGCGCCTGCATCGAGGTTATGAAGCGGTAACGGTATTGATGGTGGCGGGCGATCAGGGCACAGCGGATCTGCCAGGGCAGTTGTGGGGCGTGCGGCGAGGGATCGGCGGTCGGGGGATGGGAGTCGGCGGGGCGGTGGGATTGTGAGGCGAGGATCGTGGCGGAGCGGCCGAGGGAGGCAAGGAAGTTGTACCAGTTCAGGATCTGGCAGACGGTGAAGGTGTAGCGGATGCCGGAGAGGAGACAGGCGTAGCCGGCGATGATCTCGTGGTCGGGCGGATGGGGAGGCGGGAGGGAGGCGGTCGTGCTCGTGGAGGAGGAGGTGGAGAAGATGGTGGGGCTGGGGGAAGAGGGGCGGGACGGCGTGGAGGAAGGAGGTGCGAGAGTAGCATGGGATGTTATGGTGGCAGTTGGGTGGTTGGGGGAGGGAAATGTTGGCTGAGGATGTGGTTGGTTTGGGGAGGATATCATTATGTGGGAGTCGGGATGTGCGGTTCTATCCATTGTCTTGGTGTCTTGTTTGCCAAGATAAAGAACGACTGAGCTTGATGATATCAAGAGATTGATAAATGCAAAGGTGGCAGATGATGGGCGTCTCGTGTTATCCCAGAGTGGATTGCAGGATCCCTCGTTGAGAAAGGCCAACAAGGAAGGGAACTGAGTGGGCGACGGGAGGAGGGAAACTTAGAGAGATTCCAGAGGAGATGGGCAGATCTAATTGAAAAGTCTAGCAGGGATTGAACGTGGAATAGGCAGAATTTGAGCTCAATCGAATGATGGATGGTTGGAAGAGCAAGAGCTTAGTGCGAAGGTATCTTCGATGGTGAAAGTCAAAATCAAGACGGGAGGTTTTGGTTTGGGAGTTTCAGTCATACGAGCCTCGTGGAATAAGGGTCCAAAAGATGCAGATATCCTCTCGCTTGAACTGTTTATAAACGGTGTGAAGAGGGGGATGCGATGGAAGAAGAATCCGAGAGAAACATCCATCTGCCTTCTCTTCGAAGAGATGGACTATTCCACATGGCAACAAAGAAGCAAGCATCAATAGACGCATGAGTATAGATGGAATCAACACATTATAGTCGCCATTAGATGACGAAGAAATCCAACAGACGGCAAAGTCTATAATCTGCAAGCACATATGAAATGCATATGAAACGCAATGAGCGCGTATACTTCTTGAAACTAGTAGACTTGAACAATTATCTTCTAGTTTTAGTAAGGTAAGAAGATTTTAATCTTTAAAGGGTAGCTCTATGCTTTAATAAAGTAAAAATAAGAATAATAGTTAAGAAAAGCTAATATATAAGCTATAAATAGGGTTAGCAAAAATAATTAAGAAAATTAAATTGTAATTAATTTAATTGATTTTATAATCATGATTTTAATTTTAATTATAGATTTTTGTAATCATGATTTAATCGTGATTATTAGGTGGGTTGTGATCGTGAGCATAAGAAGCGTGGGACTTTCAAAATGCATCAATGGAAAGAGCTGCTTAGGAAGCAGCCATATCCCATACTCGTTAGCTCCTGCCCTGTGGTGTGCGAATTACAAGTTACAGTTGTACGTGCGCCGTCTTCATGCTTCCCTTTCTCAAGTAGGAATATTTTCTCCTTCACGGAGTCTTTCGGCGGAACTGGGAACGAGAAGTGAACGAGCATCCAAGAAACTCCAGACTGGGAACTTTCATTCGGGATCGGTGAAGTCTAAAGCAAGGGAGTCACAGAACGTCCGCATCTCGCTACCAAGACAGACGAACGCAAGCACCATCAAAATGTCCTCTTCTACACTGTGTACGTCGACCGATTTCTACGAAGCAGCGGTAACCAAGAAAAACACATCTTCAGATATGCAGGAGGAGTTCGACATCACGAAAGGCATACAAGACGTCCGCGTCTTCTCGAGCGTGTCAAATTTACGCCGTGCAGTCAAGGTCCATGCAGAAAGACTTCAGAACGAGACCTCACACAATCAATATATTGGCTTCGTAAAGGTGACGAGCGATGCGATGAAGGATATTGAAAACGATAGGCAACGGGGAAATATCCCAAAGTATACACGGTTCCACTATGAAGAGATCGACGAAACCCTCATCATCAAGTTGATGCCCTCGACGGTGCATGAATATTCTCATCGCCAGCTTTCTGAGAGAACCATGATCCAGATCATTTCAACAATGGGAATCGACACCGACACACTCGAGCCTTTGGGGTCCGCCCGCTTCAAAGCCCCGCATTCGTCAAAGGAAGCGGATTCTTGCTTTCTGCCAGAATCAAGGAACCCGAAAACCGATTGGCCGACACTCGTGTTCGAAGCCGGAGTGTCCGAATCGCTTACACGCCTCCAAGTCGACGCAAGGTGGTGGCTGAGCAACTCAAATGATGAAGTCAAAATTGTTATTTTGATTGCTATAAATACAAGTGTGCCTAGCATTGTTGTCCAGAAATGGCAGATGGCTAAGGCGGAACAACGAGGTGTAACAACGGTTATACCTCAGCAGACTCAAGAGCTACTCATCACCCCCAACAGTTTAGACGGAGCACCGCTTATCCTTGAATTCGAAAAAGTGTTCTTACGACCGCCTGTTGCACCCGAGGAGGACATCGTCTTCACTGCTCCGCTGCTTACAAAGTGGGCAACGAAAGTTTGGAGGCATTGTTGATGGATGGCGATATGGGTGTGAGCATTTCGGTGCCAGGAGCGCGCATTAGCGCATGTCTAGACGGATGTAATGGAAAAATGGAAAGCTGCACTACTGAACCTGAGCCTAGAAAGCGTGTAGAAGGATATTTATCGCTGTGTTGTAGAATTAAGCTGTGAACATAGAGCACGCAAGCGCCTGAATGATAACATGTTCATGACGTAGAGACCAACCAGCCTTTAAAGATTAAAATATTTTAGCAGTGAAAGCTGACTTATGATACAAAGTTCTAGTGAAGGATAGAGATTCTTTAGGGTAGGATAGTCGCGGAGCTAGGGCGACTGTGATGAAAGTGATTTGGGAAAAGGAAAGGCTAGACGCGGTGTGTTCTAGGATGATTCATCTTGCTTCGGCCAACTGTATCCAAGTACAGTTTGTCGAAACCAACTATTATGTCTTTTACAATCTGTCTGATATAGTATGCAATCACCTCAAACTGTATTGCTTTGTAACTCCTATTGTCTGGTTAATAGATACGTAAAGTAATTTGCATTGTAACTAGAATATCTATCGAAGGTGAAAGCATGTTATAGGCAAGATACGATTGATTACCTTCAACCGTATTCTAGGACAATTCGCATTGTGTTGCAGGAGCTATGTCCTATGTGGCATTCGATTAGGCAAGCTATGACTATTTCCTCAGAGTCATCACATCACATATGCCCAATTCAACTCTATACGCAAGAATGCATCATACTCCATTTGGGATTCGTCATACAGCCTCGACTCGAACGCTCAACCTCGGTCTCTGGTTTTGGCGGGGGCAGAAGATTTTAATCTTTAAAGGCCAGCTCTACGCTTTGATAAACCTCAAAGACCGAGAACGACGACCTGTCGAGTTCACCTCAAACAAGGTTATCACAGACAACCTCACCACGAACGACTTCACTTACAAATAACTCGAAAACACTGATAGGACCTTTGTCGATATACACCTCGAAGAACTACGAAGTATACCATACGAAGTATACCATAGTATACTTCTTCGCAAGTGAACCAAACGGCCTACGCGCTTGCTTTTTTAATTGTGAACCAGACTGAGTCTGCCTCCAGGGACCTCTGACTCTGTAACTTCTACCCTACTTTTTTCCATTCTACTTTTTTCCATTCAAGAATAACTACTCTACAACCTACTACATACAACCAATCACTCCAGCAACTCCAGCAAGGCTTAGCAATAATGCCGGTCCAACGTGCGAAGCGAAAACACGCGTCTGACACCAGCTCCTCGGAATACTTTGGTCCTGAGGGTATGTTGAACCTGTCTAAAGTCTGTCGTGCTGAGCTAATGTATGTACAGCCAATGCCTGCAGCATCGAGCTATACAATGCCCTGAAAGATCCGTATCGAGTTGCACCTGGCAACAAGATACCAGTTCCCATGCCGCACGAGACGAGCCGGCCTTCACCCCTCGCTGAAGAAATCCTTGACAAAGTTGAGGATCGCATTAGACAGGCACTCGACGAATTCCATTTGACAGCATTTCACATAAGACCTACATGTTTGTGGCAGCGAGGGTTCCCCGAGAAAGCAAAAGATACCATTGTTATCTCGACCTACGATACAGATAATACAGCATGGAAGGAGGTGGCCCAATTGGTCTTTGACATAGTGGAGGAGAGGGCGGGTCCAGCGGGTCTTCAGTTTCGAGTTGAAATACGGAATCCACAGCGTATGTATTGTGACCAGTCCGAAATCGTACGTTCGGGCACCCCAGCCCTCAGAACTTTCCTACGCATCGAGCCCTATGTTGAGGCTCAGGTTCAAAAGAGCTGCCCAACACATTGGACCTCAATAGCATATCACAACCGTCACCCGAAAAACCAAGAAGCTGATGTCACTGCAACGGTGATAATTTTCGTCAAGCCAGGATCCATCCACTTTTGGTCCTTAGTGGAGGAAGAAGTGAGAACAGAAATTGCCTCAGTTAGTCTCATAGACGATATTACAGTTAATGTCGAGATCCTGCCAGGATTTATTACACCCACGATTGACGAAGGGACGAAGCCACGATTTCTCGACTTAACTTCTCTACCCGAATCTCCAAGAAATGGAGCATCCATTTCACCACGTCTTGATGGCCGCTCGGCTGGGACACTTGGACCAGTGGTATTTTACCAGGCTAATGGTGAAACAAGAAAAACAAAATGTTTTTTGACTTGTTACCACGTAATCGAATCTGGCGACCCACAGGGTCGAATGACGAACAAAAGTGAAGGAATTGGGCTTGACGGCAAAGAAATAACCCAGCACATTATCATAAACTATCCGGCGATGTATGATGCTAGACATACATGGAAGATCCTTACTGCTGAGCTAGCAGCGGGCCGCGACCCTAACTCAATCAATTCTACGACTCTCCAAAGGCTTGATAGATTGGCTGGAGCAGATGGAGGCATAGGTAGCGTCAAATACGCGTCAGGCCACCGCATTAACGAAAATGATAGGCGGCCCGACTGGGCCCTGGTTGCCCTCAACTCTCCTGGTCCTGGCGACACTATGGAAAACAAGCCGGCGCCGAAGACGGCTATTGATCCTGATTTTCTTGAAGGATTGCATCACAGGTACAATGCAACATCAGACGATGTCATCACAAGCATTGCAAAAACTTTCAAGCGAGACGTAGTTGTCAAAATTGGCCGAAGCTCAGGGACAACTATTGGAGAGATTAGTGAAATGCGCCGCAAGATGCAATGGGGGGGAGGAGTTATGTCGCATGAGATTGAGGCGAAATCGATAGCTTCGGGTAAGGAATTTGCAAGGCCTGGGGACTCAGGGTCTATGGTGTACAACCTAGGGCTGGAATGGGTCGGAATGGTCTTTGCGGCCGATACATTTGCTGAGTTGGGGTTTCTAACGCCAGCACATGATATCATGGATGACATTCAGGCGAAGACGGGAGGAACTATCAGTCTGGTTTAGTTGGCGCATGTGGCGGGAGGAAATGGAGCGGTTGGGGAGATGCATGTGCCATAGCATACATAGGCTCTTTCACAGGAATTGATGGTTTTCACCTAGGGATTTTATAGGTATTGAATTTTTATTATACAACTTTTAAAAGGGATAAAAAAACCTAGGAAGGCATTATACCTTAGAGTTCATAGGTTTAAAAAAAACTCCCTCTTAAAATATCTTCCACCCTTTGCTAATTCTCACTATGAATATCGGGAGATGTTAACTAGGGTTTATACGCTCCGTCTTCCTTATCCTCGCCCTTCTTCTTCTTCTTGTTCTTCTTAGGTTGTTGAGCTTTTTTTAGAGGCTTGGCGGCTGGATGTATCAGAGATTTATTATTCGACGAAAGGACTGGCCCGAGAGTGTCCATTCGAGACGGTTTAGATGAAGTTTTCTAGTGTTGGAAGCATCAATTCTCCATCTGCCGGCCGCTTTTTAGGTTTAGAAGCCGTGTCTTGTTCGGAGCGGGATACTTTAGAATTCGAACTTGCACGCTGGCCTAGAATGGGTTAGCGAACGGGTCCTTAAAGATTATAATCTTGGAGACAAAGGTTTTACAACCTTGTGGAGAAGGTAGAGTTGGCGAAAATAGCGGACTACTTGGAGGTAGAACGGAGGTACGCGAAGTAGTAGGAACGTCAGTTTCATGCTGCGAGTTTGAAACGTGGGGCAGACTGCCTGGACGGACTCCGGTCAGGTCTGAAGATCCTTCCATAATTGCATTAGAATCATCGTCAGCCTCTGCATCCTGTCCATGGATGTCCTTCGTGATTTCCGTGCTGGAACTATCGATATCGCCGTTGGGAAGAACCGACGGACCACCCTTGGCGACATCGTCATTAGAACTCAGCCCCATAGCGGAGACCTCGCGTTGAGTATGTATGGCGGTAATCTTAGGTGTAGCTTCAATAGGGGCGCTAGACACAGGATCCTGCATCTGATTCTTCTGAATCAATGTGTCCTTCCGACGAGCGACCTCAGCATTGACAAAAAAATCATAGGCGCTCTGAGGATCGGCGATGTGCTCAGCATCGTCCGGCACTTGATATGATGGCGGCAACCCTGTAACTAAGTTAGCAAGACACGTCTCTAAAGAGTTTAATCTGCAGACATACCACCAAGCGTTAGTTGATCATCAATTTCTAGGTGGATTGGAGGTGTAGCTTCTAAGGCCTTGTATATCTCATTATATTCATCAAATCGCGCTTGTGTAGCAGCGAGACGCCTTTTCTCCTCTTCAATCTGCTTATCAATTTTCTCCCGCTGCTGCTTAATGTGCGCGGCTGTGGCTTTCTGTTCCGCCGAGGTCTTCTCTCGAGCTCTTCCAGTCGCCCATAACGTTCGGTCGTGAACTGGCAATTCTTAAGCCAGTTGGTCCTTGAAAAGGAGGTCCTTCTTATGCCATAGACCACGGGGACATCTTTGCCCTAACATCCGAGTAATGATCTCGTCGCATTGCTGCGATAGTTCCTCCTCCGTCAACTCCTTAGGGCCATCCTCGGTCTCCCGCACTCGAATCTCCCCAGCCAGTTGAGTCTTGTACTTATTAGTGATATTAGCTTGTAAGACCTTGTCATACGTGTGATCCACTGTGTATATGTGAACAGACTGGACCTTCAATTGTCCTAGGCGGCCAATACGGCTCATCATCTGCAGCAAAGTATCGCCGGTAACGACAATACAATCATATTATGGCATGCGAGATGTAGGTTGAGGCCTAAGGAGCCAACGCGGAAATTGACGATTAACACTTCGACCTTAGATTTTGGGTCGTTGAATAACCGAGTCTTCCTTCTCCGCATTGCCTCGGAATCATTCGCTGAGATGGAAATTGTCCGAAGTAGAAGTAGCTTGCAGATCATTTCCGTTATCCTAATGTTCACGTTAGTGGACATGAGGGTTTAAAGGTTAAAATCTTTATAGGATAACTAACCACTGCTCCCCAGGGTAGTCCACTACGACGATCACCCTCTTGTCCTCCTCATAATGCCGTATGCCAAGCTCATACACCATAAGCTTGTGCTTTAGTGACGGTCTGAGGATATAGTCCAATAAAGCAATATTGTTTGCAGGCTCTGCGAAATAGCGTGCTAGGCATGTAGCTCTGAACAAGAATGATCCCCCATAGTTCTTTGGGTACTGAGAGTGCCATGTAGCAATCACACTGGCGGAGGGCCTTTTCTTAAATATTGATGTCGGCGGGGGCGCTTAGATCGGAGAGGGGGGACGACGGCGGCGGCGGCAGCTCCATTGTGGGGGCGCGGGTCAAGATTAGATGTCTATATAGTAGTTAGTATGATGCTCATTAACATGTGCAATAGATCAATGCACTTACCTAGTGATGGATGGTGGCAGCGGCGACGACGAGGGTGGTAGCGGCGATGAGGGTGACTGTTGATTAAATACAAATCAAGAGCAAGACAATCACAAAGAAGAGGGTAAGCTAACATGAATTTTGAATTCTTCTAATTACTATTCTAGCTATTAGCGACGATAGCATCTCACATCAATTCTGCTGTCGTCAATCACTCACAGATCACGGGCACTTGGTGTGGCTAAGGCTGGCAATAACTGCGGACAGTCAAAAAGTGACTGTCCTGAGACGAGCTGGAGGTTTAGGGTGTTATACTTTAGCATCCTATGCTTATCAGCGTTCATCCGGATATTTTGACCACTATCACCCTCTCTAACGTTACCGTGAGAATGTAAGTGTTTAGAGAGCTCCTTGTAACGGCTTTCGTACACTTCCTGGTCCTTCCAGCTATTACGGACTTCGATTGTCGAGACCTCCATATGCAGAACCTCAGCGCTGATTTTGACCATGCCCCTACCATGCCCCATATTAATCATAGAGTCCATGAAACATCAACAGTCCTAGGATTTTGCGGTGGGCTTTGCGAATTATCTCGATATTCGGACTCTTGCAGAACGACTACGCCATAACCGTCTTCGATTGCCTGCGAGAGGGCCTGGTGCTGTGGGGAAGCCACATTCCTGTATCTCTTCTTGTCTTCATGAGACAATGAAGACAGCCCGGGCTTATCGTAGACCACCCCAGAACGATATGTGGGATTGAGGTATTGTAGTTATAGTGCCGACTTTGAATTCAATATTGCGAATAAATCACATATCTTAAAACTTCTCCCCTTAGAGAGGCACCCAAAATGACAAAAAGAGAAATAACACTCCAGCTGGGGCTCGAACCCAGAGCCTCAAGATTAGCTTGTGCGAGTCAGGTGACTGGTGCAGTAGAAGTCTTGCGCGCTACCATTGCGCCACTGGAGCTTTGGATGTTAGAACTGTAGCAGTTTGTGTTTATGAGTAGATTTTCACCGAGCAAGAGCCACCGGGAAAGTAATGAGCACCAGGGGAACCAGGGGACGGAAGATGGGACAATGTGACATAACCATTCAATTATTTTAATAGGACATATAATAGAGCAGTTCAACAGAGAGCTAAATAAATTCCTAATCACCTTCTCGGGTTAACGACAAAGATATTTCTAATTTCAGAGATTTAAATAATTTAATGCCATCTTCTAATATATACGATTTGAGATATTTAGTCCTGTCTTTTAAAGTCCAACCTACACCATGCACATTTCACAATTTCACCAAACTTCAAAGTCTAAAGACTATTCAAAGAACGTCACGAATCCATTTATCTCCTCTCTATGTTCCCAAGGAGCTGCTCAATTGCGCTTCAGAGTCATTCATGCATGCTCATAAACTCATAAACGCCACGCGCCGAAACTCCGCCACTATGCCAAACCACTGCTAGATTCACATCCTCTCCTGAAGCCCAGCCGGTGTCAGACTACCACGGCCACCTCGGAGGAGCATCGCATCGCATCGCCGCATAGTTGAACCATGCACAGAGCGAGCTGCCCGCAAGACTCCTCACGCTTCCCAGCCACCACGCAGCCAGCGCCTCCTTCAATCTCATATACACTTCCCCCCTCCCCTCCCCCAGCTAAGTCCTCCCGCCAAACCCCCTCTGGCCCTTCTTCTGGAAGAACAAATCCGTCCTACTGCTGCCCAGATTAATGATCTTGGGACAGCCATCGCGGTCCTTCTCGAGGCGCGTGCACTCGAAGCAGTAGAAGGCGTCGCTGATGCCCTCGCCGCCGCACACCACGCACTTGTTCTGGTAGTTGCCGAAGCTGCACTCGTCGCAGATGCGCACCAGCGTCGTCGGGCGCACGTACGAGTCGCACACGGGACACTTGCCGTCGCACTTGTCGCAGAGCCGGCCGATCGAGATGCCGGGCTGCTTGCGGCACATTACGAGGTCACTGGAGGCGGTTAGCTGGTGTCTGGGGAGAGAGGAGGAGGAGGGAGGAGGGAGGAGGGGAGGAGAGGGAAGGAGGGGGCGAGGCTGAGAGCTGAGGGGACTTACGGATGATGGCGCGACATAGCTGCTCTATCCTGCTATCTTTCTATTCTTAAATAACTTCTTCCCTTCTCTTCTTCCTCTCTTCCTCTCTTCTTCTCTCCGTAACTTCGTGTGTAGTGGTGAAGTGGAGTCGAATGTAGCTTAATTCGTGGAGAGTTTGCAGCCTCGACCGCCAAATAAATCGCCGCCACTGCCTCGCCTTGCGCTTTTCCGCTTGCTAAGCTCAAGACACGCACGAATCTGATTGGCCGCCTTGCGCGCCTACCCTTCGCGCTCAGGACCCAGCCTTCGATTCTCACAGCCTCACGCCTCGATATCGAAATCGAAATCGAAATCGAAATCTCACCAATCTCCATCTCCATCCCAATCGAACAATCGACCGCGGCCAAAATGGCAGAAATCATAGATCTGTACGTCCCACTCCTCTCCTCGAAAGAAGCACAAAGCCTAACCACGAAAGCAGTCACGCGCCCAGCCCTGCGGAAGAAAGCACAAGCACAAGCAACGAGACCCTCCCAGCGCCCACATCACAAGCCGACAAAGCCGCCCAGAACGACATCCCCATCCCCGTCCCTCCATCAAGCGCACCACCCCCCTCAACCTCGCCCAAGCGCCGAGCCTCCTCCCCCCCTCCAGGCGAAAACAAACGCCAGCGTCTCTCCCCCCCAGCCTCGCGCCCCAACGCCATCGACGACAAATCCCGCACGCGCCGACTCTTCGGCTCGCTCCTCTCGACGCTGGCGCAGACGCCCAGCGCGGCGCACGCGCGGCGCAGGGCGGAGGTCGAGGCGCGGCAGGCGGAGCGGGCGCGCGAGAGACGGCGCGGCGAGGAGGAGAGGGGGAGGGAGGAGGGGGCGGTGCGGGCGGGGGAGCGGAGGGAGAGGTGGGCGAGCTGGGAGGGGCTGAGCGTACGTCGATGATGTACTGATGATGGTGGTGGGCGAGGCTGACGAGACGCAGATGCGAGCGCGCCATCGGAATCTGCGCGCACAGGCGCCGTTCCTGCGTACGCGTGCGGAGCCGCGAGTTGTACGTTGTGTCCTCTACTTGACTCCACCCAGCCTTCTTCTCGCCCGTCTCACTGGGCGCAGACGTGGATGCGAAGCACTAACGCAGATGCAGTTCTACAAACCGTACATCCTCTCCAAGGCGCAGGAGGACACCGTCGCGCGGCAGATCGCCGAGGCGGAGGAGCGCATCGCGGCCGAGGTCGCGGAGTACGAGGGCGCGTGCCGTGATGGAGCGGCGGGTGGGGGAGGTGGGCCGGGTGGTGTGGAGGGGAGTGAAATGGGCGGGGAGGGGGCGGGTGAGAGTGCAGGCGGAGATGCGGACGTCGCCGCGCTGCCGCGGACTACTGAGACAGCCCCCAACGAGGCAGGAGCGCAGAAGGAGCCGCAGCCGGAGCCGCAGAGACATAGTTCGGAGACGCTGGTGGATGAGAACGAGGTCGTCGTCGAGGGGGATGAGGATACGGTGATTTACTAGAGTCTAGCCGCGGCGGTTGCTATCCTGTACGATTCGTTTTGTGGCATTGGTATTGGCATCGGCTTCAAAGCCAGGACGAGGACCCAGATGGCGGGCAAGGAGCAGAGCAGAGAGAGGAAAGGCTCGGATCGCATGTAAGATAGCCTTAACTTAATACCCCAAACCCTATCCCCTCCCATCCTACAGTACGCACCAGACATCCCTCCCCTCCCCTCCCCATACCCGCCACGATCCCCTCGCACGAGCGCCGAACAGCGCCCTCCCCCTCCCGCCAGAAGAACTTCCTGCCGCGGCGGCGTTCACATAATAAGCATCACCACCGCCTCCGTCTCGAGGACCTGCGTGCACGTGACTGCTGGACGGGAGCGCCGCCGCGGCCGTGCAGTCCGCGTGGGGACGTGGGGAAGACAAGACAGATAGACAGATAGACAGACGGATGCGAGATTATGGGATTTGTGTGCGTGGGCCGGGCTGTTATGGAGGGAGGAGAAAGGGGGGGGGGGAGGTTCTGTGACGTGTTGTTTGTGGGTGTCGTGTCACGTGCCGACTCAGGGGGATCCCGGGGGGATCAGCTTTAGATGCAAGGAATGTCTACTGCGTACGTACCTGTATTTTTCACAGATTGGTTTCTATACATTGCTCTTTGTATTTGCCATCCAGTGTGTGCATGCATGCATGGCTGTAATGGAAACCACTTTTATTTCATCAATTATCGTATGTAATGCTACATCTCGCCGTCCTGCTCTTTTTCTGCATGACAAGCAGCGTGCTGCGTGCGTGCCATGCTTGCCATCCTGTATACTCGGATTCCGATATCCCATCCAAACGCCTGTTTGCCTGTTTGTCTTCATGTCCGTTCGTGTCCATGCCATGCCCATGCCCATGCCAATCCATATCCATGCCAATCTATATCCATATCCATATCCATATCCAAATTAATCACAATCCCTCATCATTAAATCCTCCAACTGCACCCTGCACATCACCCTCACACCGCCCCACTAAACGGCGTCACCAAATCCACACTCCGCGGCCGGTGGCTGAACCCCCCACTCCTCGGCGGCAGCGGCCTCTCCACCGCCGAGCGGCCCCCGAGCCCATACGCAGGCGCGTACGGGATCGAGCCGCCCGGCGTCACCGTCCCGCTCCCCCCCGTCGTCGCGTACTGGTAGTTGTAGTTCCCCGCCGCCGCATACCCGTAGCTGTACGCCCCGCCCGCGGCTGCGTGCGCGGGCGGCGCGCTCGTCAGCGAATACGACTTCGACGCCGACGCCGTGAACGGGTTGTAGCCGCCCCACGCCGCGGCCCCTCGCGCAGGACTCGTCGACGCCGACTCCGCGTCCGTGTCCGAGTCCGAGCTGGCCGAGGAGTCCTTGCGGTCGGTCCTCGCGCGGCGCGAGGCGTCGAGGGCGGAGCTGAGGCTGCGGAGGGAGTCGAGGGCGCTGCTGCTGCCTCCGCCGAGGGAGGGCTTGCTTGCGTGGGAGACGGTGTGTGGTGCGTGGCTGTTGTGGGGGGCCGAGGGGGGGAAGGACACCGAAGACATGGAGAGTGGGAGCGAGATGCTGGGGGAGGCGCGTGGGACGATGTCGGGGCCGTCGGGGGGCAGGTAGGTGGAGAGGGGGCGGGTGTACGGGGAGAGTGGGGGTGAGGCGGGGTGCGTGGTGTGAGAGGAGAGGTCGTGGAGGCGGCAGCTGGAGGGAGGTCAGTCTGGTTGCGTTGAGGTGTGTATGGGTGGAAGATGGGGAATACGGGGAGGGGAGATAAGCTGGGAAAAGAAAAGCAACAAAGAAAACGTGGGGAACAAGCAAAAAACGTACCTCTCGGAACAATATAAGAAATTGCTGCCATGCGTATTCATCTGCTTATCGCAGAACGTACTATGAGACCTCGTCAGCTCTCATCCTTTCTCGCAAGATAGCCACTGGTGCAACATACCAGAAACTCAGGAAGCTCTCTCCCACAACGCCCCGATCCTCATCGGCACCGGCATCCCGCTCGCGCTCCCTGTGTGCGCGGGACTTCGGTCGCGACGCCTTGCCGCTGCTGGACTTGCGACGCTGGCGGTCAGATGTCGAGGTCGAGGTCGAGGTCGAGGTCTCGGGTCTCGAGTATGTCTGGCGGGGAGAGAGGGGAGGGGAGGCGATGCCCCGGAGAGGTGGGCGTGAGAGGGCCAGTTTGGCGGTTTGTGAGGTGAAAGGGGAACGATGGAGGTGGACTCGTGGATTCGTGGATTCGACGGGCGAGAAGAGGGAAGTTGGTGAGAGGGGAGGATGGGTATGTATAGTGTAGAGTATGCAGAATGCTGATGCTGTGCTGATGCAGATGTAGATGCAGATGCTGAGGAATATGCTGATGCTGTGCTGATGCTGATGCTGAATAGAGTGTGTGAGGTGAGGTAAGGATGTCGAGGATGAGGATTGAGGAATTGACGTGGGATGGATGAGGGAGAGATGAAGGTGGGGGATCGTGGTCGACTTGATTTCCCCTGGCTGGCTGAGAGATGAGAAGGATAAGGATAAGGATCGTTATCTGTGACTGCAATCAACAAGAGATAGATGCTCCGGTGTCGCTGAGATATATGTGTATATGGATGTGTGTGTGTGTATAGAATAGAAATGTCTAGAAATATAGAAATATAGAATATATATTCCTGAATTATATATGATTATATATGTTCATCTCAACGGACCAAGATTCTACTTATAAACATCGCATCGCATCGCAGCTACTTATAAACATCGCATCACGTCGGTGACTCAAATGGTGAAATTTCTACCTGGCCTCCCCACAATAATGGCCCTCAGTGGCATCATCAGTGTATTTATTGCTACGAAGGTACTGTCCACGTCTCACTATACAGTATGTACTTCGTACACATGGCCCTCTTCCACCATCGTATATGGCCATTGTGCGATCCACCCGTTTCCGTTTCCGTTCCCGTTCCTGTCCCCGCCCCTGTTTCTGGCTCCTTTCGCGCAGGATGACTGTGGGAGAATGTGAGAAGGAAAAAAGTAGGGGAAACGTGCTCGCTCGTGATTACGTGCTTGGATGATGGATGATGAATGAGTGGAGACGGAGGCGGAAGAGAGGCGGAAGAGAGGCGGAAGAGAGACAGAAGAGAGGGGCCATAGGGGCTTTAGGGGCCATAGGGGCTATGAGGGCCTATGGCCATGAGTATGTAGGTACTGTATTATGGTACGGAGTATGTACTGTATTATGGTATGTACTATAGGTATTATGGCATTATGGCATTATCATATTTAGTATGTGTCTTAGTATAATACATTAATACTTGGAAGAATACCTAGAATAATACTAGAATTATACACAATATTAGTATCTATTTCAGTATATACATTTATATATACATATACATTTATATATACATATACATATATACATACATACATACATACATACATACGTAATCCCTAGATTCCAGTCTGGCCTATGTCTGTATCCACCCATCGCATCGCCTTGACATCAGCACATACTGTACACACAAGGCGTGAGCCTGCACCTACAGAGCATCCGAGCGTGCATAACGCATAACGTATAACGTCTAGATCTATCGATCTACAGCGGCATGGTGTCATTCTGACTGGTCCTTGCATACTTTTTAATATACTTTTTTAATATTAATAATTAGGTATGTTATAGATATATATAGATATATATAGATATATCTAGATATATCTATATGATACATACCAATACCTATACATAATATACATCCATGCGCATATACACACGTAATATAAGACATTAGACATAGATCGCCATACACACAATTCGAATCACACATGGCGTATACAATCACACAATCACTCTCCTCTATTGCAGAGTACGAAGTACCTTGACTTCCAGACTTCCATCGCATTCGCCATGCCTGCAGCATACTCATGATTCCGCAGTAAGTACTAGACTACCCCAACCCAATGACCTCAACCCCTCCACCCCGTGCTTCAGACAGCCAGCCAGCCATGACGACATGACAAAAAAAAAACCCCCTCTCAACCTCCAGAGCCTCCACTCCAGCATATCCACCCACCCACCCGCTACCCGACCACCTCCCCTCCCTCCCTCCCTATCCACAAAACCGACGCAAACACACACCCGCGCGTCTCTACCACTGACTCTCCCACTCTGCCACTCCATACATCCATCCCACTCACCCACTCCCTCCCTCTGCATCTGTGTTTCGGCACGGAGGAGGCCACAATAACACCAACGCCTTCACCCACATCCGTCCGTCTCGTCCGTCTCGTCTCGTCTCCTCTCCTCCGATCGATCCATCCATTCATCGGTGCCGTGCCGCGCCGCGCCGGGAGGACTCGGATCCTCACTACCGCCGCATTCTCTCACTGACTGCAATCCCCAAGGTTACTTTCCTCCCTCCTCCCTCCTCCTCCTCCCTCCTCGCATCACCGCATCAGCATCACCATCACCACCGACCTACCTACCACTCTCTCGGCATCCCGTCGGACGTCCTGCAATTCGAACCACCGATGCACATCCCCCCGGGTCTCATCCATTCCCATGCACACATCCCCCGAGGCCTCTCTCTCAGTCCGCACCACCCATACACATCCCCCCAGGTCTCCAGTCCGCACCACCGAGCAAGGCAGGCCGCCGAGCGAGCGCATGCCGTGGACGCCGCACAGAAAATAGAAGACAAGAGGACACTAAGCACAGCCACGCCGTGTCGTCGCAATCACAGCAGCCTGCACTCGAGACTCCACATCATCCTCAAGCATCAATGAATGAGAAAGCCCGAATGAATGAATCCATCCCCGGGACATGCGCATATTCTATACATATACACCCCCCCACAAAAACCCCCTAGAGCCGTATCTTGAAAACCAACCTTGAGACACCCAAAAAAAGATTACGAACGACCTGGAAAACACCCATATGATATCACCCCCCCTCCCTTCCCGCCCTCATCCTCATCATCATACATTCCCCACCCGCCCGCCTGCACGTCATAATCACCTCCTCAGCCCACCCCCGCCCCCACCACCACCACCAGCCACATGCGGCGTCGCGCTCGCCATCTCGCCGTACCGCCCGCGCTCCCGCGTCGTGTCGTATGCGTTCAGCACGCGCGTCTGGCTCTCGTCCGCCTGCGAGAACGCGTACCCGCGCTGCTTGCGCATCCGCTGCACCTGCCGCACCTTGCGGATCGCCTTCTGGAACTGCTCCATCCTGTGGTGACGTCAGTTCCCTGGCCGGAGTGGAGAGTAAATGAGAAGAGGACTCGGACATGGACATAGACATACCTGGGCCTGTAATCCTGGATGTTGTACTTCTGGATCTCCTGGATGTGATGATACGTCTGCGGGTAGTACATGCGCTTCGCGTACTTCCACGCGAAGTCCCGCGTCAGGCACAGCACCGGCAGCACCACGATCTGCAGCCAGAACACCGGGCTGCCGAACAGGCGCGGGATCACCCCGATGTACTCCTTGCTGATGTTCGCCATCGGCAGCAGCGTCCCGTACACGGGGATGAACACCATCCAGATCACCAGCGATCCCGGGATCGCCATCACGTGGTACTTGGTCCACGTGTTCGTCACCAGCGCCGCCTTGCCCAGCACCGTCACCAGCACCGCCGTGTACAGCCCCGTGCCCCACACCCAGTGCCCCGCGATCCGCCCGTCGCCCTGCGGCAGGTCGCGCAGCCAGATCAGCTCCGCCGCGATGTACAGGATCAGCGAGTGGTAGAACCCGTTGAGGACCCACGAGAAGAAGCTGTGCATCTTGAAAAACACCCCCTTCTGCCCCAGCTGGTAGAGCTGCGGATACCGGTCCAGCAGCCGCGCGCTGATGAATTGATCAAAGATGCCCATCGCGAACGGCGGCAGCACGGCGAAGATGACGTTGTAGAAGGACAGCGTCCAGGACTCGTAGATGACTTCACCCGAGAACACGTTCTGGAAGACGTACCAGAACTGCGTCATGTAGAGCACGATGTTCTTGTAGAACGAGTATAGGATGACCTTGCTGATGCGTTGATAGCTCCACGCGCCGTGCACCAGGAGCAGCTTCTGCAAGTACCGGAACTGCCCGATCGACACGTCGGCCGACCGAGCAGCCTGGAGACCTTCCATGCCACTGATCCCGACGCCGATGTGCGCTGCTTGGATCATGGAGACGTCGTTGGCCCCGTCGCCAATGGCCAACAGGATCGCCTTGAGATGGCGCTTGACGAGCTTGACGACGAGCGCTTTCTGGAGAGGGGACACGCGGCAGCAGATGACCGCCTTGCACATGACCGCCAGGTCGAGGAAGTCCTTCTCCATGTCGCGCTCGAGCGCGTACGTCAGGGATTTGCCGTCGATGACGAGCGCGAGCGTCTCGAGCTCGAATTGCCCGGCACCTTGGCTACGGATGGCTTGGAGCTTCTTCTGCAGGTTGTCGCGCGTGGCTGCGGCATTCTCTTCGTTGACGATCATCAATGTCATATCCTCGCTGATGAGCTTGCAAGACATGCCGATGTTGATGGCTGTTTCTTGCCTGTCACCAGTCAGCACCCAAACCTTGATGCCAGCTTCTTGTAGAGTATGGATTGTCTCCGGAACACCATCCTGCAGACGATCCTCGATAGCTGTGGCGCCCAAGAGGTGGAAATCATGTTCCAGGAGCTCAGCAGCTTTGTCAAGCTCCTCTGCTCTGTTACCGCTGACAGTCGTTTGCGCCTTGTCGAATACCTGCCACCACTCCTGAAACTCCTGTTCCGGAATTTCCCTCATCGCTAAGCAAAGTGTTCGGAGACCTTCTGTGGCGTACTCTTCCAGATGCTGAAGCGTGATATCCACATGTGGATTGTTAGGCGACAGACGCTCGAGAATGACCGTATCGGCACCTTTACAGTAACATCTGATTTTTCCGTCCGGACACCTGAAGATCGCAGACATTCTTTTTCTCGTCGAGTTGAATTCACAGACAGCAAGGAGTTCATACTCCAGCTGTTGGCCTTCGACAACGATCTGAACGGACCTGGGCTTCCGAGCTGTGAATTCATAGCCCATCAACACAGCGCCTTCCACCAGAGCTCCTTCGTCGGGGGAAGCAGCTTGATACCTGATCTTTCCGCCCTTTTCCTCCAGTCTCTCGGGAATGACGGTATGACACGTTGCCAACAATGCCAAGAAATGATGGATGGCGGTCCGCGATTCGTGAGTTTTCAGGTTCTCCTTAAGCCTATTGAAATCATGAATTCCGACTTCCACCCCATCTTGAACAGTAGCTCTGCGATCTTCTGGAACCTCTGTTGCGTATTGGATACCACCAATGGAACATTGCTTGAACTCCATTTGATTGCATGTAAGCGTTCCAGTCTTGTCTGAGAAGATATACTCCACCTGTCCAAGTTCTTCCACCAAACTCGAAGTTCGACATACTGCAGGGGTATCGGATTTGTCATAGTACATATCCAGATCATCACTGATGAGCATGGCCTGGTAGTACTTGACAATTTCGATGGTGACAAAGAGCGAGATGGGGACAAGAGCTGAGAAGAGAACCCAGAACGTAAACATATCAAAGAAGAAGATCTTTGCAATGTTTCCTGCGCCGCTTGGTGTCTCCAGGTGGATATATTGGAGCTCTGTGGATCGGGTGACTCGCGAGACAAGATCTCCGATAGATCCAATCACACTTAGTATTAGCAGGATACCGACAAGCATGAGAATCTGCATATTTAGCTGTCGCTCAACTGCAGTCCTTTTGATGGGTGTCGCTGTTGCGTTTCTCATCAACTTTGTCTCGTGACCAGTAAATACAACAGCTCCGTAGATCCAGGGGGTATTCCGTAGCGTCGCTCCTCTCAGGAGAAGTTGGTCGGGTTGCAATGACAGCTCTTTTTCCCCACCTCCAGCTTGCATGGTCAACGTCGCTTCGTAGGTGTAAAGACTGCTATTTGGCTGCTCTGACTTGATCTTGCCACCAAGTCTACTCAATTCTGTTGGGCTGACAATTTCCGACGTTTCTGGAATGGCCTGCTTGATCTTGAGATTCGTCTCTCCATCCAAATTAGCCGTCTCGATGTAGCACAAGCCCTCAGGTTCTGAGCTAGCCAAAAGAACCAAGTCTGCAGGAAACGGCTCCTCAGATTCTATCCGAAGAATATCACCCACAACGACGTTAACCCATTTCGTGTCCTGAAACTGTGATCCGCGCAAAACCTTTGTCTTAGAGTAGTTCAGTTGCTGATCCGCCGTTTTCCGTCTGTAGTCTTCCACCAACTCCTTTATGGCGGAGACACACAGCACAATTATCAAAGGTGCGATCGTCGTGTATTGATTCGTAGGTGAGATGTTTGGAATCTGTTGCAGCCCAGCAGTAAACAAGAAGAACAGATTGGCATATTTGCTGAACTGCTCGTAGAGGAATTTGGGTAGGAAAGTGACGATGTTATATTTGGCCGTCGAGACATGATTGCTGATGTACTTATTCACGGCGTTCGCAGGAGGATTATTCAAAAATATGATCCGAGGTCCTAGTGTAGATAGATCCTGCTTGCCCCTGCCGAAGCCGAACTTGAAGTTCTCGAAATCGAAGTGCTTGCGTTCTGGTTTTGGCGCTATCAGCCCAGGATCCTCTGACCTGGCTCGACTCCCTGGCTCTGTAAGAGGTAGGTCCATCTCCGAGTAGGCTGGCGCCATGCCCAGCATGGATTTTGCCTTGCCCATGATGCCTCCACCCATGCTGAGCACACTATTGCGATTTTTTGGTTTGCCGCCTCGTAGACCAGCCCCATCGCTCGCCTGTGCACCGTTGTAGTACATCGAATCTACCTCGTCCGGGTATCCGTCTCCATCATCGCCGTACCTGTCATAGTTCCCCAGCCCAGATGTTTGACTGCTGAATGTTCTATTCAAGTTGCTGTTGTACGGGCTGGTACCGGCAGGATGCAAGCTCTCTGGTCCTCCTGGAAGATTCCCCAATGAAAGGCCCGCTCCTGACCCTGAACCCACGAATTCATCGTATGAAACTGATGGCCTCGACTGTGGAATGGCGTGGTCTGCATTGTATGCCCTTAACAAATCATCATCGTTCATTGGCGGCCGTTGGCCATCGTTGTATACGGGTTGCTCATCATCGTTGAGATCCAACAGCAGGTCGTCGCGATTGCTGGACGATGCCCCTGGAGTTCGCCCAGCCATGCTGGAGACGGAGCTATTGGACGTCGCAGTCGGGGGATTTGTTGACTTCCAACGCTTTCATAGGTGAGCCCAAAGGCAAAGAATAGTTCTATTTCTCGTCGGAAGCGCTGTCGGGAGTGTTGTCGTCGTGAATCGTAGGAATACGAGATAGTTGAGCTCCTCGTACTCAGCCTCTTTAAAAGGTTTGGGGACAACGCGCCAACGCGGCTGAATCCAGGGACCTTGGTGGTCGCTCGTTCGTCGAAGACTCTGAATCAAGGTCAAAGCCAAGTACAATAGATGGAGTAGAAGAAGAAAGAACACAGCGACGAGAATCCAAATGCAAGTCTCAAATCCGAGCTCCAGCACAGTACATCACAGTACATAGGGATGTAGAGATTAATTGGTGATCTGACGTTGCTATTCTTATTCTCAAACATCCCCAAATGATCCCTGTTCGCTTATGCCTGAGCAAAGAGCATGGTTGACGACCGACCGACGACTGACTGTGCCACTGTGGCTAAGCTTTATCGCCCCAGCCTTATCGATGACCTCTAACACCTCCATCCAACCTCCAACCTCCAACCTTCAACCTTCAACTCCGTCCGCTATAAACATCAGCTTCACACATAATAACTCTGAACGTCCAAAATGGTTTGTGCAAAGTGCCAGAAGCTCACCAAGCCAACCTCTCTCGCCACACCTGGCGTCAAAAAGAAGAATGACATGTACTATGGCTCCCCTGCTGGCTCCAAGACCACAGCCTCCTCTGCGGGCGGTGGCAGCAAGACATCAGCAACTGTTGGACAAACTGGCATAGGAAAGGTACCATAACTATCTGCCTCCTTTCACCATCCAACAATCCCCAATGCTAATACACATGCAGTCCAAGTTATTGTCCGCAGGCGCCAAAAACCCCTACGCCGCCTATGCCAGCAAATGCACCGGCAAGGAATGCGTCACCAAGATCGAATCCGGGCGCAAGTACTGCAATAAATGCGCCTATAGAGCCAATGCATGCGCGATCTGTGGGAAGAAGAATGCGCCAGAGAAGCCAGGGGCGCCCGTGATTGCGGGCCAGAAGTTTACATTGAAGTGACGCATGGGAGTTTGAAACAAGCAGAGGCGGCTGAGACGGAGATAATGAGATGGAGTTGGAAGATCATCAGAGAAGATTGGAATTCTGGGAAGACAACAGAAGGCAGCTGAGGAGGTCTACTGGGACAATTGCGTCTCAGGAATATCAAGGCCACGGCCGCTGATTATGTCCCTTCAGAGGCTCCGAAGACGCCAAAAGTCAGAAGGCTGGAATAACCACGAGAGAATAGGGGAATAATAAGAAAGCAGCTAGGAAGAAGGTTGCTGGGACAAGTTGGTGCTGAAAAGCACCTCAACGACCACCACTGATATCTCCTGGAGTGGAGCAGTTTTCGACACTCCCTCACGTACACTTTCTGTCCCTCACTCAATGAGAAAAGACACGCTCTGCACCCACCTCAACACACTATCCGACCAAGTATTGTCCAGCGGCACAGGCACAGACGCATGCTCGTCCTGCTGCCCACACTCCCACAGCAAACCCAGTCACCGGCACCCCCTCCGAATCGCAGAACGCCACAGAGGCCGCATACAGGCCAGTCTGGAGGCGGGAGTATATTGGCTTAGACACCCAACCACAGTCGAAACAACTAGAGCCGAGCTTAGGATATAGAAACCACTCCCAGTCAGGGAACAGAATTCGATTGACCCCCAAGCATATATATATATATCGTGCACTCTGAGACCACTATGCCTGTGAATCCCCTTCCCTCTGCACAAGCGCCTTGCCTAGTCGGCGGGATTATCGCACAAGGGAAGACAGATCCGTGCCATCTCTCTCTCTCCCTACCTCTCTTTCCTTCCCCCTCCCCATTCTCCCTTGATTCAGACACTAAGAGTCTACACCTAGCCCCTCAAACCCAGTGTCTAAAGGGACATCCACATCAAGGCACACCTCCCGCCTCCCGCCTCCCCACACCATCGCCATCAGCATCGCCATCCATCACGGCTGCTTCATCTCGTAAACAAACGAAGACGACCACAGAGAGAGAAGAGACGCGCATGAGCATGAGCAGCAGAACGAAGACGCAGATGGAGATAGAGTACTCCTCGCATTGCATCTTATTTGCATTCATCAGTCATTCATTTCCCCTCCTAAACACCACATACAACACCAACACCGCGAAACAGTAATCCACAAGATTCCACAGCAGGCCCCCTGCCTCAGTACGCCCCGCCCCGCCCTGCCCCGCCCTGCCCCGCCCTGCGCAATGTCCACGCTGGACGAGATGCGCCGCCTCGCGTCCAAATAGTACAGTGATATATACGCCTTCGAATCCTCCACACGCCCCACCGCGCCTCAGGCATCGCCACTCCCGCTCCTCTCCCGGACCTTCGTGCTCTTCTTCGCCGTCCCGATATGCGTGTTATGCACCTATGACCGCGTCAGTAATCCATCATCCATCCCCTCTCAAGTCCCTCCCTCCCTTGGGAATGGGATGCTGACAGAGAGTCGGAACGGAACGGAAAAAAGGGGGCTCACCTTCGTCGCGAACTTCAGACTCGTCAACGTCTCCTTGACATGCACCTCCAGCGGGCTGATCATCACGAACATCAGCGTCTTCGAGTTGCCGCCCAGCGAGTATTGCAGGAGATACGTCAACTACTCCTCCATTAGCCAGTGACCATTATCCCCTCTCCCCTCCTCTCCCCTCCCTCGCCACAATCCAACCCCAGGAAAGGGAAGGGGTAAAGAAGAAGAAAGAAAAAAACATACCTTAGAATTCCGATACGGAATATGCGCCCCCTCCTTCCCCGCCCCCAGCGCCCCAATCACATCCCCCAGACAACTCAGGCTCTTATTGATATTCTGCGTCTCCTTCATCCGCTCCCCCTCCGCCCCGCTCTGCTTCAGCCTCTCCGACCCCGCCAGATCAACCAGGTTCAGCGTGCCCTCCGACGTCTCGCCCGTCGCGCTATTGCGCCCTACAAGCTTGAGGATGAACACCGAGTGCGACCGCGAGCTGCGCTCATTGCTCTTCGTCGCCGCGACGCTGCGGTTCGCGTCCGCGCGCTTGAGGATCTGCTCCACGGCATCCGCGCCATCGAGTCTCACCGTCCTCAGGTTCGTCACCGTCGTCTGCTTCCTCTTCTCGTCGTGCCGGATCTCGTGCTTCACCTTGCCCTCCGGATCCCGCGCGCTGCCCAGCAGGTCGTGTAACTCCTCGTTGTACACCTCCACGAAGCTACCCTCCATCGCGTACTCCCACCCCTTCTCTCGCAGTTCCACCGCCTTCGCGTAGATCATGTGCGTCGCCCGCGGGATCATCCCGTCCCCAGAAGACATCGTGTGCGTCTTGCCCGCCCCCGTCTGACCGTAACAGAAGATGCACACGTTGTATCCGTCCAGCGCGCTCTGCACCAGCTGCGAGATCTCCCCGAACACCTCCTCGTTCTGCGTGCCCGGCCCGAACACCCGGTCGAAGGAGAAGGCGTTGGTCTTCCGCGTGATCGTCCCCAGACTGCTCTTCTCTTCCGGCCCCTGCAGTTCCAGCTCTTTCGACTCTTTGTCGATGTCGGGGTATGTGATCTTCGCTACCTCTTCCGAGGCACTGGTGGGGCGGACTCGGCACATGACGCGGATGTTGCCTTTGAGCTCTTGGACCTGGTTGAAGAGGATGCGGCGGAGCGTCTCTTCCTTGATAAGTTTGGCTTTCGAATCTTCAGCAGCCTGCAGGGCATCTTGCAACTGCTGCTCCATTAGTGCAAAGCGATCCGACTGAGCTTGACTGCCAGACTCGAGGAATTGGATCCTGTCCCGTAGTGAACGCACTGTACTCTCGAGGCCCACGACGGACGAGGAAGAATCGGTAAGGGATTTCTGAATATTGCTCTTAAGCGTCTGTTCCCTGTCGAGCTCTCCGCGAAGCTCCTCAAGCTGTCCCCTCAGGTTCTGGATCTCCCGGTCCTTATTTCCAACGGCCATATCCAAATTCTGTTGTTCGAGTGCTATTTGTGTCTTGATCTCGCCGACTTCTTGTATGCGGCGGCGATCCTCTTCTTCCAGGCGGAGATTGCTTCGACGCTCCAATTCACGGACTTCTTCTCGGTGATTCCTCTCCAAGCGTTCCAACTCATCACTCATATCCCTCTGATGTGTCTTCTTCAATCGATCGAGCTCTTCGCTCATATCTCGTCGTAATTGATCTACCTCGCGGCGATGATCCCGCATAGCATCATCCAGCTCGATGCGTTGCGAGCGTCTGTCATCATCTGCAGTTTCTGTCACGGTAAGTATGCGCTGTCTTGTACTATCTAGTTCAACTTGTTGGGCAGTAATTTTAGAGTCGAGGGTTGCGTTTTTGGACTCCAGTGCTGCGTTTTTCGATTCAAGCGCCGCATTCTTGCCTTCCAATTCAAGCACTAGAGCAAGCAATCAGCACCAGAAGCGATAAAATGGTGATCCATTACTCACATCTTATCTTGTAGTGTCCAACAGCTTCTTCAAGACCTCGTCGCTCCAGACTGGTGTCAGCCATGCTTTCTTTCAACTCAGAATACATGGTCTCCATATCCTCGAGGCGGCCATGAACGTCCCATGCTGCAAATCCAGTTATGTTAGAATCTTTTGACAAAAATGGAGTTTTGATAGGAGAGGATTTTGGGGCCCTTGAGGGGGTAGCTGGTGTAGCGATCGACGCCTCAGCTTTACAACGAACTGGAATTTGGGAGGGGGTTTTTGGGAGCCTGATGTTCTTCTCAGGAGAATCGAACAGGACCAGAGCACTGCTACTGATGTCGTGTTTTAACTTCCGCTTTGCGGCGCACGGTGGTCCCATCGATGATCCAGAAGAACTGTTGGATGACTTGCGCCAGTCGTCCAATGAGCTCTCGGACTTAGAGTCATCTATTCGCAGCCTACTTAGAGCGGTACTGACAGAGACTTCTCTTGATGACTGGTGGAGCTGATCCAAATGCTTTGTCCCGCGTAGCTTGTAGTTTTGTAACGGCCGATCTCCAGGACGAGAAGGAATTGAAGACATCGTTGAATAATATTGGGGCATACCCTTTCTTTTCCCATCGGATGGGCCACCTCCTGGGTCAAGGTGGTCGTCCATGGCAGTTGCTGGACGCTTGGAGGAAAGTCCAGTTGATCGACTCGATGCTGACTGATTAAAAGCCATCGAGGTCTGTGGCCGATTTCCATATGATGAAGGGGGTCGACTTCCAGGGCCAACGCTGCTCGCAAAACTGCTAGCTGATGTATTTCTAGAAGAGGTTTGTCGTGACGATATAGATGATGCTAGAGACGTGTTGCGTGCACCGACGAGGGATGTTCCTTTGATTGATGGCCGGACTCCTTGCACAGTACCAATGTTGGAGCGTGCAGGCTCGCCGGCTCGTTCTGCGAGGGTTTTTCGTTTTGGTTCGTCATCGTTGACAATCCGCGAAGAAGCTGCAGCTGAAACCAACTGTTAGTAGAGTGAATCGAGCCCAGCCAGACAGAAGACCCTACATGATCCATTGTATTTTGAGCCAGGAGGTAGTATCTGAGGAAATCTGATTCGAGAATTGCTTTGCGAGTCCGATATCTCAGAGAGCCCTTTGCCCGGCGATGGTATGCGACTCGGCGGGCGGATCTGCGATCTCTTCATAATCTAATAATGTTGGATGTGATTAGTTGATGGCTTTGTTTACGTCGAGCTTGGTCTGGAAGATGAGAGTGACTTACCGAATTCTCTGCCTGATCCATGACGCAAAAATGTAAGCAATACCACTATTTGATTTGAGCGACCATATCATGAAAGGTTGAGAGGCAATTGAAGCTTAATTGGCGATAAAGTTGGTTGTCGATGCTCATCAGGTCCTGGTTGTCTGGAGAGTTATCCTTGGGTTCGTAAATACACCGAGTAAACAATGGCTAGAAACCTTGAATATGAGGCACTACAGCGCATTCAGGCTAAGACTCAAAACGTCAGAATACGGTGTACGATCACAAGCCAAAAGCGGCAGAACAGAATTATATCGTTATTCGTTGTCCTTGGATCCTTGGATGATGAGAAGGTCTGGAAGAGCACGATTATCTGTTGTATAGAAACGGCAATCTGTCGCTTTCCGTGACGAGGTACATAAGTTCGTGTCGTCTCTTAATCCTAAGCGGAGTTGTGGTAGAGTCCAAGTTCCTCCTTGTTCGATTTATACTCCACAGTTCTCCCTCTCGACTATTACTTACTGTGGACGAAGATGGAGAAGTACTCTCAGTTTCGAGATCGAGGTGAATACTACCAGCACGCACTATTTCCCCTTCTATGGGAAAATGCTAAACCATCTGTAGGATCTGGCATCGCGCCTTTCTTCCCCGTCAGCTCGCCGTCCTCCGGGCTTTACGTCCCCGTCCATATCTTCCTCTTCATCGTGAAACTCCCGCTCTTTCTTATGATCGTTGCGGCATACTTTCTCTTTTTGCAATGGCTACCTCTGGGAGTTTTCGTCAAGAAGGCCATGTTATGGGTGATACTTGGCGCCCCGGGCATATGGTGGATCGACCTGCAGATTGACGGTGTCAAGAAGGGCTCTCTTGCGCGAGAAAAGCAACGCCTGCCAGCACCCTCGAGCATAATCGCATCGTCTTTTACGTCGCCTGTAGATGCCCTATATCTGGCAGCGATATTCGATCCTCTCTTTACAGTGTCCTACCCCAACACACGCCAGGTGCGGCAGATATCGCTCCTGACCGCGATGCTTCGTGCTCTATCAGCCCCCCAAGAAGTCCCGCCTCCACACACAAAGCTGGTCGATTTGAAGAGTTTGGTGGCCAGGAATCCCCAGCGAGTGATTGTGGTGTTCCCTGAGTGCACGACAACGAACGGCCGAGGCATCTTGCCCCTGAGTCCCAGTCTATTGAGTGCTCCGGCAACGACCAAGATCTTCCCCGTCAACCTCCGATATACACCTCCGGACATCACTACGCCAGTCCCAGGCCTCTACTGGTCGTTTCTGTGGAATCTTCTGTCCCAGCAAACACATTGCATCCGTGTTCGCATTGCCGAGGCCGTCTACAATACCGCCAAGCCGACGGATGTGGCTGTGGAGAAGAACGCCAGGTACCTGGCGAACTTTATGGACTCACTCGGAGGGGATTCAGCAATGACGAGCAGTACGGATAGTGTGAGCAGTTCGACAGACGCAAATGGGGAAGCAAATGTGGAGGAGCAGAAGGTGTTAGACCGGGTTGGCGAGGCACTGGCGAGGCTGGGACGAGTCAAGAGAGTAGGACTCACTGTGAAGGACAAGGCGGAATTTGTGGGAGCCTGGTCCAAGAAGAGAAGCTAGTAGTACATATGCATACAATGTTGTGGTAGGGAGGGTCGGGCTTTTACATAGGATATCTCGCATTATACCCCTAGGTGGCGTCCATGCCGTTGCTGAAAATGCCTCACTGAAACGGTACCGGTACCGTACATCCCAAGGCGTAGATAAGCATGCGTGAAATAGAAAGCAGACTCCATACCTAATAGCTAATACCTAAGAACATGGACGGGCGTAAATACAACGCTTCTGTGCCCATGCCCATGCCCATCTTCGAGATTTATAGCAAAGATGGACTACTTATGTACACATCTCTTATGTACACACCTCTGATCATCTCTATGTCAAGGCAGAATGGAATAGCTGGCTTTGGCTATAGTACCTAATATCAGTGTAGCGGCCTTCTACGCAGAGGAACGGCAAGGCTGAGAGGGTGAGAGGCCTTGGATTGGCTTGGCTTGTCTTGCCTTACCAGGAGTCACTATCGATCGGAGCGCATTTACAGATTGCCAATTTCTCTTAAATGGAAAATCCGATAGCGGGCAAGGTCGATGACTCGATTGGGAGGTATTGGAAGCGATCGGGAAGTAGTTGTACATACCTAGGTACATACATACCTACACACATATTGATAGTATTGATAGTATTGATAGGGGACTCTGCGGGTCTTTAAAGAGATTCTCCCAAGGCTGAGTGAGGAGTGAGTGAGGAGTGATTGAGGAGTGAGGAGTGAGGAGTGAGGAGTGAGGACTGGGGAGAACTGGCGGTAGAGTAACGTTACTCACCTACTCTAGCTGGGAGACCCTTACAAGTTACAAGTTACATATATAGATTGGTATCTTGCAGCATGTTCATACATAGATCCATGAATTGGTATCTTACATATGTACATACATAGATCCATGAATTGGTATCTTACAGTATGTGCATATATATCCATGAAGGTATATTACAGTATGTGCATATATATATGTACATAGGTAGGTGCAAGGACCAGAAGGGACTCTCGCCCAATGAGCCTTGGCACGCTCCTCCTGGCGCCTAATCATCCTTCTAAGGCCAACGGCGCAAGATTTGGATCACTTGATCGATGGATGATGGATGATGGATGATGGATGAATACCTAATGACTGCTGCTCTGAAGGAAGTGAAGATTCCAATCTTAGAGCCAAGGGACTCTTCTCTACCCGCCTGTATACCTACATACCTACATACATACGTATCTACCTACGTTGTATATGAGTACCTACGTCTATCCCTATGTACCTATCTATGTACCCTTAACGCTTGCATACATACCAACATACCTGCACCGTCATCCCATCCCATCCCACCGAACCACGACCTCAGCATCTCCCACAGGCTCTCCTACGAAGCTTGACTGGTTACACTTCACCACCAGAGCAGCAAGCAAGACCTGCAAACTCTCAAAATAATGTTGCTTATCGTCACCGTCAGCATCTCATCGCCCACGCCATTCCCATCTGTCTCGTGAGGGCGCAGCTGTTCACACCACCTACTCTCTGCTGGCGTCATCCTTCTTCCTTCTTTTGTTGTGGCGCAATGATGTCAAGCCTGGAGAGTGAGCTTTCGGAGCCACGAAGCCAAGATGACGACAGCAGCAGCTTCCAGAAAGAATATGCGACTCGAGGAGCAGAAGAGTCGACCAGCTCCATAAATGCTCAGAATGCCAAACACAACGCTGCTGTGCTGCTGCAGCACACAGCTGCAGCGGATCCGATCTTCAGATCTACCACGATAGCACCCTCGCCGCCGCCAGCCGTGTGCGACCGATCGAGCGCGCCGACGATTCCGTCGCCTCTGGACAATACGCGACAGAGATACTGCGAACCATCCACTTCGTATTCGAGTCCCATAAGCGCATCTGGTCTGCGACTACAGATTGACGTCGCTACAAGCCACGCACGTTCCGCAGCATCTGATACCAGTGAAGAACGTCTTCCCTCAAACCCCATATCCATAGCGAGAACACCGAGCATCAAGCAAGTCCTTGCAAGCAGCATCGGGTCAAACTCACACACTGTCTCGGCACCAAATTCAGCGTTGTCGTCGCCTATGCTTAGTTCGATGCCCGATCTCACCCCTCTCCCATCTCCTGTCATGTCGAGCGACTCTCCTGGACCATGGAGACGACATGGATCCAGGCCTACATCCGCTGAATTCAAAAAGACGCCACTGACGGGCGACACAGCCCTTGTTACCCCAAGCGGAGAATTGATCCTTTCAGCTATAGCGAACCAATCCAAACGTCGCGCCTATCACGGGCTTCTGAATTCGGACGATGCTGCCTCAAAGGTGGCAGATAATCACAAAGAGAAGAAAGACGCAGGACATCAAAGGAATAGGAGCCTGAGTGAATATACACCCGGTCCCATTTCATTGTCCAAGCCTCGACAACAAGCTGTTTCGGGCTCTCACCCTGCAGTTGCAGGAGACTCGATATCAGAATCTATACCATATGCGGACTCTCATATGCGGAGAGAACCTCATCTCGCATTACAAAGAGGTATTGCGCCTATACCTCGACCACCGACTCCTCCCTCTAGTCGGACTGGAGGTGAAAGTAGCGACAGTGATTCATCTATTTCTAACGCAGCTACATCATTTGCCAGAGCCTATAAGAAGTCTAGAACTATGTATTTTGATGCAACTACCGTTGCCGATAATAAGAAGAGGAGATGGAGGGCCTTGAAGCCATTAGGAGAGGGAACCTTCAGCAAAGTAGTTCTAGCGACGAGTCAATTGGACAAGGACGACAATAGGATAGACGAGGATGATGTATTTGGCCAGAATGGTGGCGTCGCGAGGACAACGGCACCGGAAATGGATCCTAAGAAGCTCGTAGCCGTCAAAATCTGCGAGCATGGGCCCAAAGGAGGAGCGTCTGAAGAGAGGGTAGAAATATCTCTGAAGCGAGAGCTTGAGATTATGAAATCGATACATCATCCATCCCTGGTGGATTTGAGAGCTTGGAATATTGAGGAAACAAGAGCGATTCTTGTGCTGGGTTACTGTCCCGGTGGAGACCTTTTTGAGGTCGCAAGCCAACGCCCATCAATCCTCGTGCCTTCGCTTCTCCAAAGGATTTTCGCAGAAATTGTTTTTGCCGTACAGTACTTGCACGAACGTCACATTGTCCATCGTGACATCAAGCTTGAGAGTAAGTTCATGCATACTTACTCGCACCATGTATCTGTTCACTGACAGAGTGCAGACGTATTGGTCAATCTTCCTCGCGCGGAATTAGCAAAATCTACCGATTGGGCTACATATCCATACTCTGTCATAACTGTGACAGACCTTGGCTTGGCGAGACGAGTTACAGATAATGAGAAGCCCCTCACCACGAGATGCGGAAGCGACGATTATGCCGCACCAGAGGTGATCATGGGCCAGCCATATGATGGCTGTGCTGTCGACGCCTGGAGCCTGGGTGTTCTTCTATATGCGCTTCTGGAGTCACGACTCCCTTTTGACCCCAATCCAGGAATGGCCGAGGGACACAAGCAGCGGTCCAGAACCTCGCACCGTATTGCCAGAGTTGAATGGAGATGGTTCTTGTGGGAAGGCGAGGACGGCGATCACGAGGGCAACATTGCGAAATTCGAAGCTGCTGGCTTAGGAGGAGCGATGGAAGTGACCGAAAACCTGCTGAAAAGAGCACGCAGTCGCTGGACTGTGGAGAGGGTCACACAAGTACCGTGGGTGAAAGATGCCATACGAGTGGAGGGAGGCATTAAATTCCGTGAAGAAGATCGTGCGGAGGAGGTGCTCCCTGCAGAATCATCATCTTAATTCGGGCGAGAGCCCAGCTGTATTAGTCCACTGGTGGTTTGGGGTTTGCAACTGGAAAGATAATTGGGAGTTACAGGAGTTTTGGCAGCGAACGTGCTATATAGGAACAGCTTTTACGGAAGGAATCCACAGGGCAATGGAGCAGGATAAAGGCTGGTTTATGTATAGTTGTACATTTTTAGGTGGATAAGGGTGGGTTTGGTTCCCAGAAACTCGGGATAGATAGTTGGATACTATTAGTCCAAATCTATACATTTTGCCAAAGTTTGCTCAATATACAAATGTCTCCAAAATCTGCATTGCGAATTGGCCAATCACGATACGGTAAAATCTAGTGACCCGGGCCTAAGATATTCCGAAGTCCCGGGATCGGGAAACTGGGCCAAAAAGTTTAGATGAGTGATGTAAGGAGTCACCCATTTTACAATTACACATCTAGGACGGCTCACAGTCATTTACAAAGCTGAATATAGCTGCAGATAATATAGCAGAAGCTTGGGACGATTGTGAATTTCTACAAAGGAGCCTTTGGAAGGTTTCCACACGCTTCTATCACCATGCTCACACAACTGAGAGCTCGGGCGAATGCCTCGGTGTTCAAGTCTGCTAGAGCTTCTCAATATGTGTATGTATGCCCTGGAGCTGATGGAATTGAAAAAAGCCATGGCAGTTAACACAAACCCAGCCGCTCCTTATCATCCACCTCATCCTGCCGCAATGCGACCGCGAAAGACTCAGAGCCGCAGCTCAATAAGGTCTCTGCGACCATCACCCAGCCAAAGTCGCAGGGCGCATCACAAGCTATGCTGTACGCTACGGGCATGACGGAGGAGGGCTTGAACAAGGCCCAGGTCGGTATCTCGTCCGTCTGGTACTCTGGCAACCCGTGCAACATGCATCTTCTGGACCTCAACAACAGAGTCAAGGAGGGTGTCGAGAGAGCAGGACTTGTGGGATACCAATTCAACACCATCGGTGTCTCAGATGCCATTTCCATGGGCACCACGGGAATGCGCTACAGCTTGCAGTCCAGGGATCTCATTGCAGACAGCATTGAGACGGTGATGGGCGGCCAGTGGTACGATGCGAACATCTCCATCCCCGGCTGCGACAAGAACATGCCGGGTGTCATCATGGCCATGGGCCGCATCAACCGTCCATCTCTGATGGTCTACGGCGGCACCATCAAGCCAGGCTGCTCCGCGACACAGGGCAACGTCGACATCGACATCGTCTCCGCCTTCCAAGCCTACGGCCAATTCATCACCGGCGAGATCACAGAGGAGGTCCGCTTCGACATCATCCGCAACGCCTGCCCCGGAGGCGGCGCCTGCGGCGGCATGTACACCGCCAACACCATGGCGACCGCCATCGAAGTGATGGGCATGACGCTGCCCGGCTCGTCCTCGAACCCCGCCGAGTCCAAGGCCAAGTACCTCGAGTGTCTCGCCGCTGGTGGCGCCATCAAGAACCTCCTTAAGGAGGACATCCGCCCGCGCGACATCCTCACGCGCCAGGCCTTCGAGAACGCCATGATCCTCGTCAACATCACCGGCGGCTCCACCAACGCCGTGCTGCACCTGATCGCCATCGCGGACTCCGTCGGCGTCAAGCTGACCATCGACGACTTCCAGTCCGTGTCGGACCGCATCCCCTTCCTGGCCGACCTCAAGCCGTCCGGCAAGTACGTGATGGCGGACCTGCACACCATCGGCGGCACGCCGTCCCTTCTCAAATTCCTGCTGAAGGAGGGCATCATCGACGGCAGCGGCATGACGGTGACGGGCAAGACGCTCGCGCAGAACCTCGAGAACGTGCCCGACTTCCCCAGCGACCAGACCATCATCCGCCCGCTCACGAACCCCATCAAGAAGACGGGCCACATCCAGATCCTGCGCGGCTCGCTCGCGCCCGGCGGCTCCGTCGGCAAGATCACCGGCAAGGAGGGCCTGCGCTTCACGGGCAAGGCGAAGGTGTACGACGCCGAGGACCTGTTCATCCAGGCGCTCGAGCGCGGCGAGATCAAGAAGGGCGAGAAGACGGTCGTGATCATCCGGTACGAGGGCCCCAAGGGCGGCCCGGGCATGCCGGAGATGCTGAAGCCGAGCTCGGCGATCATGGGCGCGGGCCTGGGCAAGGACGTCGCGCTCGTCACGGACGGGCGCTTCAGCGGCGGCTCGCACGGCTTCCTGATCGGCCACGTCGTGCCGGAGGCGCAGGAGGGCGGGCCGATCGCGCTGGTGCGCGACGGCGATGTCGTCACGATCGATGCCGAGACGAAGCGGATGGACGTCGAGGTGTCGGAGGCCGAGCTGGCGGAGCGCAGGAGGAGCTGGGTGCAGCCGGAGCTGAAGTATAAGAAGGGCACGCTGGCCAAGTACGCCAGGCTCGTGAGCACGGCGAGTCTGGGCTGTATCACGGACGGCGCCATCGATGAGCATATGAAGAGGTGAGGAGCTGTAGGAAATAAAAAATGGGGGGCAGGGAGGGAAGGAGTTTTGTATTTATCCAGTTGGGTAGGCATGCTTGCTTGTATTCAGCATAGTCCAAATTCAAAGTTCGGTCTAGTCGACCTGGATGGCTGTGGGAGTGCGTGGGCATCTCGCACAACTATGTGATTTTTTTCTTTCAAGTGCTGCATACATGCATTTCCTTTTGGCAATTAACCTGGGGCTTAGATACGGGATTGCAGGATTTCTGCGCTGGTTTCGCTTGCTCAGCCCCCTCCTGTAGAGTGATTATGACGCTCAGAATATAGGATTCGACTATCAACTGAATCGATCACTAGATGCCTCCATGCCGCATCGACTCTGTATACGTAGCCTCGATAATTTCGGCATAAACGCCATGTGCTGTGCATGGACCCCGCAAACCCACGGAATCCATAGCCTCAAAAACTCATTCAACGCCTCTAATGCCTCGCACGCTGATGCTTTGCCCAACGCCACTTTTCATCTAAACAATCAAGTCCCCATGGCCCAATTTTGCCGTCCAATATGCTTATGCTTCCCGTCCCAACCGCACGCCCCTAAACATCCTCAAACTCAACGTCCTCCTCACTCTCATCCTCCTCCTTCGGCGTCGGCTCCTCAATCCTGACCTTCTTCGCCGCCCTCCCACTATCCGGCGTCCCCGGCCCCGTCGCGGGACTCGGAGCACCAGTGCTCGTGCCGCCCGTCGAACTGCCCGTCCCCGCGCTGCTCTTCTTCAGCGCGCTCGCGAGGCCGCCAAGGTGCGTCTTGGCGTCGCCGAAGGAGGCCACGCTGCTGGGCGTGCCGGCGCCGGAGCCCGTGGCGGCGACGACGTCCTCGAACTCCTCGTCCTCCTCCTCGTCGGTCTCGAATTCCTCCTCGGCTTCCTTCTCGGCCTCGCGCGCTTGTTCGGCTTTGAGCTTCGCGAAGTAGTCGTCGATTTCGGCGCCGTCGCCGGTGAATGATGGCGTGCTGACTATGTCCTTCTTGTCCTTGCTTTCCTCGAGGGTTTGCACTGTCTTGAATGCTGGCGTGGCTGTCGCGACGATCTGCTCGCCGGTGACGGTGCTATGCGTGAAATGCGCCGGCAGGGCATTCTGCGCCAAGTATGCCGCTCTGCGAGCTTGCTCCGCTGCCTTATCTTCCTCGGTCGGCCCCTCAGAGCTGGTGACAGTAACCGCGATACTCGTTGGAGCAAGATTGGTGAGACCCCGGACTGCGGTTGGTCTATCGGCGAACGACTCAACTGGAACTGTGTTGACCGCAGGGTTAAGCAACGCATCTCGAAGGACCGGTCGGGCGCTCGCATATGCAACCTCAAAGGTGTTATCCGGGATAACGACATGGTCGATCTTCGGGAGTAGGTCTGTGATGAATTTGAATTGCGCGTTGAGCCTTGTAGACTGCTCGTGGCCGCCTTTGTCGCCCTCTTCGTTGAGAATGAGGGGACAGCTGCACTTGTGGCACAAGAAGCCAAGCTTATAGTCGACCTTATCCAAAACCTCCAATTGAGTCCATTCTGACTTGCACCGAGGGCAGATGTATTCCTTGCGCTCCTCCTTCGGAACTGTACTGCCCTGCACTATCTTGTTGATGCAATATACCCTCCACTTGATCGCATCTATGGTAGATCGATAATCGATGAAGTAATATGTTCTATTGATAGGTCGCTGCTGCCCTTCCTTCGTCTCTGATCTCGTATGCCTGTGTGTCCAGCTATGTCAACATCGTATCCAAGGATAGCTTGTTCACACATACACTGCCAAGAACCGGTCTTCCCTCAGCTTGCCGCACAGTTTGTGGAGCTCTTTGGTGTTCATGCCCATCAGAAACGCCATGTCGTCATCTCGTAAACTGTTCGTGTCAACATCTCCTTTCAGAGTCATTGGCCAGCATCAAGAGACATACGCTGAGTGGATGATCAGTGCATCGATGACCAAGATGTGCTTCGTGTCGTAAAACGTCCGCATCACCGAGCGCACAAGGGTTTGAGCGAGATCCATGGCTGGCTCCTTCGTTTCCTCGAGGGATTTAAATTGATATTTTAGAAGAGAAATAAAAATGTTCCTGTCCTCGATGCGCGATGTCGAGGTATCGTAGCCTCGATCGTCTGACTGGGAATAAAGGCTGAAGAAAGAATGGTATTAATTAGTTGTGCGCGCGCATACTTGGTCAGACAGACTGTATCCCAAGGAAGTGAGAGTCGTCAGGAGTAAATGGATCAAGACCTCAAAGCACCAAGTCTCAACTCCGCACAACCATTTCACTTGCAGAAGGACAAGAAAGTTGCTTCACATGCGACGTAAGGCTGAACGCCGCTAGTGCGGTTGTGGCGCTTATCTGGCGCGACGGGCAGGGTTTACCGCGTCTAGCGATAAATTTGGGTAGGAGCATGCAAGAAAAGTTAGGAGCTTTCGGACATATCCTTGACGACGATGCAAAGCATCGTAAATTTGACAAGATGGCCGACAACAATAATACGTCTAACGCGGGCAGCAGTGCCAATCCGTCAAATAATAATGCCAATGCAGCATCGGCAGCAGAATCGAAGCCTGGCGACAGCCGTGACGGCAGACAAGACCGCCAACGCGGCGGCAGAGATCAGAAACGTGGGCGCGGCAATGGTAGAGACTCGGGGAGGGGCAGAGGGCGGGGTGGCAATAACCACGGCTCGCGCCAGAACCAGACGAGGGGGGAGAAGGGACGCGGGGAATGGAGGTTGGTCTTTGAGACTCCCTCTGTCGACTACTGACTAACTAAACAAGCCGCAATCCTGTAGATAAGCGCAAAAGAAATGAGGATGAGCAAGCCGCAAAGAGGCGCAAGATCGAGGAATTGGGGGAAGGTGCCGTTCCTGGACCACTGTTTTCGAAGGATGAAATTGCTGCAGAAGAGCGCAGACCGAAACGCAAGGTAGCTGTACTCATTGGCTACGCAGGAACGGGATATAAGGGCATGCAGATCAATATTCTTGAGAAGACGATTGAGGGAGATCTATTCGCAGCCTTCGTGGCAGCGGGCGCCATTTCGAAAGCCAACGCGGACGATCCAAAGAAGTCTTCCTTGGTGCGATGTGCGCGAACCGATAAAGGCGTCCATGCCGCCGGGAATGTCATCTCTTTGAAGCTCATTATCGAAGATGCGGATATCGTGCAGAAAATAAACAATGCTCTTCCCCCACAGATCAGAGTATGGGGCATTGAGAGAACCAATGCGGGCTTCAGTTGTTACCAGACTTGCGATTCCAGATGGTACGAATATCTGATCCCAACCCATTCATTCTTACCACCCCACCCGCAAAGCTTTCTCGGAAGAAAATTGGTTGATTCGGCCGAGACCGAAGGACTCTACGAGTCATTCAGATCTCGACAGGAAGAAGTTGCCACCTTTTGGGAGGAGACCGAGGAAAAATATATTAAGCCAATATTGGAAAAGCTTGATCCCAAATTGCGCTCTGCCGTTATGGCAGCTATCCACGCTGAAGACGTTGTCGAAGCTTCTACAGAAAAGAAATTGGCTGAGGAGGCTGTGGCTCTGGCGGTTAAGGAAGAGGCTCAGCCTGTCGAGATGCAAGCCAAGGGTGAGCAGAGCGCTGAAAAGACTACCCAGCCATCTTCTGCTGAGCCAGTGGCGGCTAGTGAGGAATCATCCGCAATTGCCCCATCTACGACTGAGAAGGTTCCCAAAGCCCTCACTCCGTTAGAGGCTGCGATAAAGGAAGTCAAGGCAGCCTATATCAAAGCGAAGAAGGCGTACCGCATCTCGGATATCCGTCGCCAAAGGGTGCAGGACGCCCTCTCGGCTTATTTGGGAACGAGAAATTTCCACAACTACACAATCCAAAAGAACTTCAAAGATGATTCTGCGAAGCGCGTCATTCGATCTTTCGAAGTAAACCCCAAACCGGTTTATGTCAATGATACGGAGTGGCTCTCTCTTAAGGTTCATGGCCAATCATTTATGATGCATCAGATCCGGAAAATGGTAGCCATGGCAGCTCTCGTCGTTCGCTGCGGATGCCCCCTCGAGCGCATCCACGAAAGTTATCAGAACAACAAGATCAGCATCCCCAAAGCTCCTGGCCTCGGTCTCCTTTTGGAGCGGCCAGTGTTCGACAGCTACAATAAGAGGGCCGTCGAGGATCTTGGACGTGAGAAGATTGACTTCACCAAATATGAGAAAGAGATTGATGAGTTCAAGCAAAGGGAGATTTACGAGAGAATCTACAGAGAAGAAGAAAAGGATAACCAGTAGGTTGATGTATGCTCCCGCCGAGTTTCAGTGCTAATGATAACCAGATTCCATACCTTCTTCCATCACATCGATCACTATCGCTCAGACTTCTTCCTATGGGTCACGTCTTCTGGTATTTCGGCTGCAAGACAGGCTTTAGCCAAGGGGGAAGTTGCTGCTGGCAGAGCCGAGGCCGCAGTTGGTTTGGATTCGGATGATGAGGAGGGCGGAGTCGAAGAGGGTTAATCATGTCCTTCTGAAATACCGGAGGATGCTGTGTGTAAAGTATCAAGCCCAGAGGTGGAGATACCCAATTTAGCTTTAATCAAGAGCTTCATAAGCTATTGTACAGTCTGTAATCCCTGTGGAATGCCTTGCAGAAATACGATGCTCCTGAGACCTGTAGCAAAGGAATCGAACGTGAATGGTGATCCTTTGCGGCCCTATCCCTGACCCTTTCAACGCCATGACCCAAAAGGGGTGTGATGTGAGGTAGCTCTCCTGTTAATTTCTTCCCGTCCGCTCCCTAATCAAAGCCTCCACCATCTCGCCAACTCTCTTTGAGTCGTCCTCAATCGAGCCCTCCTCCTCTCCCTCGCCCAGCTCTCTCAAGGGACCAAAGAGCCACAGCTCCTTCAGCTCCCGCGTGAGACTGAGCAGATCCTCCGCAGCGCGAATCTAGCATCATCAGCCTGTCGTCGCAGATCCACAGCAGCATAGTGCATGGGGAAAACAGGGGAAAACAGGGAAAACAGGGAAAACAGGGAAAACATACCAAAGCCTGCGTCTCGACATTCGTCTGGAAGGCCTGCGCGGCAGCCACCTCGGCGGTGACGTCGTCCTTGGGTGCGGCAGCAAGCTCGACGATGTTCTTGAACCGCAGGAGCAGGGCGTCGACGAGTCCCTGCTCGCGTTCCATCAGGCTGTTAGTGCTGGGTCCTAGGTTTGGAGCTCTGGGGACATTGGGTGAAGGAGAGAGGGGGACCACGTGAGTGACGGCTCCGACTTGGACGATGGATGCTTGTGAGGCTTCGTTTGTCTCCTTGGCCCGATCGGCTGCTGGAGAAGACATGCGGCGGCGCCTCATTGTGCTTGGCTTTCTTTCTGGCATGTCTTTCTTTTTCTCGTTCTATCAAGACTTTGATTGAAGGGGTGGTTGTGGTGTGCATTTCCAGTGCTGCATCTCCAGTGCTTCCTCCTGACAGAGAGAGGATGCAGAGAGTTGGAAGTGGAAGTGGAAGTGAAGTGGAAGTGAACATGAACGATCAGAATAGATATGAACTGAACTCACCCAGTAAGGCACCCGTAGTTCGCTCTGAAGCGGCCATGGTCGTGGTTGCTACATGTGCTTGTTTAATGATATTGCCCTCCGTCTGGAGTGAGGGAAAGGGAACTGGGAACTTTAGATTTCGCGTATGTAGGTACATTGTAGGTATGTACATACAGTGCTGTAGTCCTACCCCTCAGGCCTTCAGGTACCGCCAATCCCTGTCTTGTCCCCGCCTGTTACCCCTCCAACGAGCCTCAGCATCATCAACCGTACCTGGTTGTAACTTGTAAGTGTAGGCTGTCCATCTCAGACGTCATATTCACAAAACAGCCTCAGACCTCACAATGCAGTCCGGAATCGCAGGTGATTGCCCACTCACTTATCCATTCATTCATGTTCTACTATCTTAATAAAACAAACCTCCAAGAACCACCCACTAACCAGCCCTCCCCCAGCCTCCCAAGACCTCCACGCCGCCTTCAACACTCTCGTCTCCTCCCCCTCCCAGCGCGGTCTCCTGGCCACCATTTCCTCCGAACAACTCCTCCCCGGCCCCACAATCTCCTCCTCCTCCTCCTTCTTCGACGACCTCTCCCTCCTCGCGCCCCTCCTTAAAGACAATGAGGCCGCCTACATAATCCTGCGCCGCTGGCCCGACGCCTCCGACGGCTTCGTCGCCATCACCTACGTCCCCGACTCGGCGCCCGTACGCCAGAAGATGCTGTTCGCGTCCACACGGCTGACGCTCGTGCGGGAGCTGGGCATCGAGCGCTTCCGCGAGACCATCTTCGCGACCACGAAGGCGGAGCTGACGGCCGAGGGCTTCAGGAAGCACGACCAGCACACGCAGCTCGAGGCGCCCTTGACCGAGGAGGAGCAGGCGCTGGGGGCTGTGAAGCGCGCCGAGGCGGAGGAGGGCAGGGGCATGGGCGTCAAGAAGAGCCACCTCAGCGATCACTTCGCCATGGCTGTCTCCGAGGACGCGCTGGACGCGTTGAGGCAGCTGGGAGCTTCGGATACGGGGGACAACCTTGTTCAACTGGTATGCACGGCCGGCCCTCTTCCTTGCTACATGTCAGATCGCGATTTGCGGAATCTAACTTTTACTCCTCCAGAAAATCAACACGTCCGCCGAGACCGTCGAGCTGGCCTCCACAACCACCACGACCCTCGCCTCCCTCTCCACGGCCCTCTCCCCCACCGAGCCGCGCTTCTCCTTCTTCCGACACGCCCACGACTCCTCCGCCGGCTCCTCCATAGTCTTCATCTACACCTGCCCCGGCGCCTCCAAGATCAAGGAGCGCATGCTGTACGCGAGCTCGCGCGCCGGCATCGTCAACCTGGCGCAGAAGGAGGCCGGACTCGCGATCGCGAAGAAGATCGAGGCGAGCGAGCCCGACGAGGTGGGGAGGGAGGACATCGAGGAGGAGTTCAGGCCGAAGGTCGAGGTTAAGAGGGCGTTTGAGAGGCCGAAGAGGCCGGGAAGGAGGTGAGTGGATGGTGGGAAGAGAGAAGAGAGGAGGAAATGTTATGTTTAGGGGCTGGAGATGATATAGGAAGGGATGTATGCGGCTTGCGGGGCGGGCAGGGCAGGGCAAGGCACCTGAATAGCTGTCGCTTCGATGTAGCGATTGTCGCGCGAAGAGTCCTTCCAAGTCCCACGGTAGGAAGAGCTGGAAAAATTAAGCATATACGGATAACCCATATTATCTCAGCAAACCCGAGCAACCTAGAATCGATCCCATCCATTCTTTCCCGGCCGCTTCTCTCCTGCATCTAGCGCTTGCTACCTCACGGAGCGGGGCCAAAACCCATACAATACCTCCACATGCGCCGTTCCAATGCCTTATCCCTCCATCACTCCATTTTGTTCAGCCGACGTAAGCCTCCAGCCTGTCCCAGTGGCGATGTGATGATGGCCCCGGTCGTTACCCCATAAAGTGCGCCATCGCTAAGTTTCAAAAAAAAAATTAAATGTACGCCGTGGGCAATGATGAAAAAAAGGCAGGGGTTCGTAAAGTCGTCTGAGCTGATCCTAGAGCTGCACATCGGCATCGTTCATGTCGCTGCCGACGGCACCAACAAGATCGTTGATGGGATCCAGAGCTTCAGACGAGCTGAAAGCGTCGTCGGAGTTGTCCCATTCTTCTGCCTGTTGTCAGTAGAAGCCATATATGTCCGAGGAGCGAGACAAACCTGATATATCGTCTTCCGGTTCATCTATCATTAACTTCCTCAGTTGTGGAATAACATCTTCCAAGTATTAGCAGGTGGACATGGGTAGTTAGTGGGGGTTGCACTCACTGATGAAGAGATCCCTGAAGGACACATCCTCTTCATCCTCACTGGATTCGTCAAAGAATTGCTTGCACAAGTCGATGACATTCAGAATACCCGTGACGCTGGCTCTCACAGCTTGGGCTCGCGGTCTAACGTGCTGCGTATGAAGGTATCGAAGGCATGAAAGACCAAGGAGGCGTATAGTAGATATAATAGCCTGGGTATTTGCTTGGGTGTCATCAGAAAGTCCAGTGTCAGGCTCAGGAGTATCCTGAAAGAGAGTAAGTTGGAGATAGTCCTCGGTCTCGCTGCGCACAACAGGATCATAATATGTGAGAAGTCGGGGCGCCCAAACAGGGATTTGCTCAAGCACAAAACGATAGAAAGCACCAGAATCAACATGGGTGTTCTCTGATGAAACATCAAGCAACTCTCTGAAGAATCTAAGATTTTCTCTGCTCTCGTTGTGCTCGATTCCAGCAGTTATGTTGCTGACATGATGAACCATCTTTTCAATGCTTTCAACGGACTCGGCCGTACGACAATATGTCAAAGCTGCGGTAACGAAAGGCGCAGAAGCTGTCAAGGTCGACGTCTTCCTGATGCCATGCCTAATAGCATTAAAAATACTTGCATAAGTGTCGTCGAAGTTTTCCAACATCATTGCAATGATTGATTGTGTTGACCGTGGATTCTGGTTGTAGTTCAGCAACTTCTCCACCAGAATATTTACATTGCCTCTCGTCCAGTGTTGTATGAGAAGATTATACTCTGCACGATTCAGCGGCAAGGTCTCTCCTTCCAATGGTATATCAATCCGATTGTCCATTTCCGAAATGCGCTGAGCAGTAAGGTCGCATGACTTCAGTAGAACTTCCAGCAGGCCTATAACGTTCTCCAACGAGACAGGTTTCGCAACAGGCCTCTTTGCCATAATAGAAAGCATTCGTGTGTACTGAGGATGCGGTGGCAGAGCGGAGTCTGCGGTCAGGATCTCAAGCACTTTGATGAGGAAACCTGCATCAAGAAGAGCAGCGACCTCGAAGACACCAAGTCGGGCAATGCGAATTAAGAGACCGAAATATTCCGGCCAAGCTCGGACGCAAAGATGGAAGCTATCCCAGAGCTTCAGAAAAGTATCTATCATTCTTGGAAATAAGCTTGGATTCTCGAAAACCTCAGCATCATCCTCGACGGCACTGCTATATCCGGATAAACCATAGTCAGATGCGGCATTCTGCTTCACCTTATTCAGGGCAGTCACGACGGTTAAAGCAATTTCGCTGCGAACCATTTGCTCTGGATTCCGCATCAATAGCTGCCTGAATGCTTCCCAATGCTGTATCAACCATTCCAAGAAATCCTTGCAACAGTCGGTGCAAGATTTCAGTCTGTGAGAAATTGCCAACATATAGGTAGCAAAATCCGGGAGGTCTTTTGTGCGTGCAACAACTTGATCAAGATGGAACATTGTGGTCGACAACGCCAATCTTTCCAGGCCATGACTCTCGGAACAGCGACCGCGACCGAGATGCCGATCATTGTCAAGCATTCTCAGCACAAACTTTGCATGTGATTCGTCGTAAAGACAATACTTCCGAATGAGACTCTCATTCTCTCCTGTGATGAAGTTGTTGAGTCGTAGAGGCATTGAGACACGGAGCGTGCGTAGGCTTTTTGACGCCATCAACTCTTGCTGCTGCGCCTGCAAGACAGATGAGCGTTGATAAAAGAGCATGTATGCGCTCCAGGTCTTGTCAAATTGAAACGTCCCGCTCTCAGGACTGCGATAATCCAGGCCGCCAAAGCAATTGGCTTCAATCGTGGTTGGATCAAATGAGGTGACATGGTCATCATTGAACTCGACCCACGTCGGGTATTTTCCATATGATGGTCTTTCGCGAACGTACGAGTAATAGTGACCAGATTCGGCAGTCCCTGAATGAACAAGTATGCCAACAAGCTCAAAGATATCATTCGGAATGTCTTCTGCCGGATCCATTAAGTGTTCAACCTTGTATGGACGCATGTCGATTCTGTGCGGGAAGCTGAAGTAATCGTTTATCTTACTCCGCTGCATGGTACGCAGGTTGAAATCAAACCTCTTGAGGTGGAAAATGAGGTTATCAGGAATGTCTTGTAAGCAAGCCCGCTTAACTGCATTGACATGCCGATCACATGTCGAGCACTTGTACTTGTTGTCTCCTTCCATGACCTCGCCATCAACATAGGCCTGGAGACTCTCTTGAAGTGAGCTCTTGCCTTTAATATCACATTGGATGGCCGAGAATGGTTCCAAACGTTCCGAGATATGAGAACACTCCTTGGATTTTACTTGCTGAACTAGTTGTCCGCCATAGAAAGATCGAAATTTGCGTTTATCTGTAGGAGACTGCATTTGGCCCTCCCAACGGTCGAAGAGAAGATTGTAAAATTCATCGACATCCATCTGGATGTTGACGTCGATGTTGGTGTCGTCATATGTTCGTATGGACAGGGCGAGACTGCTTGGATCAACGAATCGCTTGAAACTATTTTGCATGAACCCAAAGAGCTTTTGTGTCTCATGAAGAAGTTTCTGAGAGGAAGCTGTGTCTATCAGACGAACATTCAGCATGAAGCCTCGGAAAGAGACATTCATAAAAAGCTGCGTGAACAAAGAGTTCAAATAGCAGGTATTTGATAAGTTTCTCAGTCCGACATAGCCGGTTGAGGAGCGTATGTACTTAGATCTATCGAAACCAAACGGCAATTCAAGAGCATAAGGATCTATAGCTTATGTCAGCTTCTGGGCCGAAGAGACATGGGCAAGAACATACTCTCTTCTCGCTGATCATATGGAGCTAGCTCTTCCATTAACCCCATGATTTCCTTGTACTGTCCAACGTCATCCCTGGTTAGATTAACAATAGTATCCGACAAGTATCTTCGTGTTATCGTATTCAAGACCGGCGTACTCTCTGGGATTAAATGTTCGTCTTCCGTGTCTGATAGCTCTGGAAACAGATGCTTAGTGAACAATTGGATACCTAGTTCGTTTGGAGCTATGGAATGCTCCGAAGCCTTGCTAAAAGATGTACACCAGTATAAAAGATTCGATAGGCCTCGAGAAACAATATCAATGTCGTCTAAATACCCAATGGTCTCTTGGGACGTATGTTCCACTAAGAGCGACCCCCACTGTGAGAGGCATGCATTTAAATCGACGCTGGTAACCGAAGCTTCTGCAAGGTGTCGAAACACAAGGAGTGCTACAGAAAGGGTTTCCTCGCATTTGTCCGGAAATGACACAGCTGGTAAAATTAAGTCATAAACCAGTGGCCAAAAGGCGGCGGCGATGTCCAACGTGGAAAGAGTAGACAAACTAGGAGTAAAGGTGCACTTGCTAGTTATCTGTTTCATGACACTCCTCCGAAGTGAACTCCGAGGATCTTCCAGGAGCAGCTCACGAAGGAGTTGAGGCATGTCTGGCGAACATATAAAAGCTGCCCAGAATGGCTGGCTACGGAGAGATGCTTCCAAAATAGCCTCAAGAGTTGCTGACACCATTTGCACTGAGTTCTTCGCGGCATTGCTCAAACGTGATGTCTCCAAGAGCTTCAGTAAACATTCAAGGAGTCTGGTCGTCAGACAAGTCGCCAAAGCATCAGCAGGTATAGGTTCTCGCAATAACTGAATAAGGCAATCAACAAGCGTCTGAGCGAGGAGGCTTCTGAGGTCCTCATTTTCGCAACTGTCCAAGACTTCCTCGTTTGTTATAGCAGAGACTATCAAACTGAGAGATCTAGCAAGCATTTTGCCGTCGGGTACACCTTCTCTCATTCGAGTTTTCAGGTTTTCGCGGAGAGCGTAGACTACATACAAGCATTTGAACGGCTGTTTAAGCGGGAAAATGTCGGTCCATGCTGCACTGTCATCATCAAATGCAGCGAGAAGCTTGGGATAAACTGGAAACTTCACGAGAAAATGATAGATCTCTTTTGAGAGTCTTTCTTCCATTCCGAGATAATCCCAGAACGCGTCGAAATGGTTTATGATCTCGGCTTCCAAGCTTGTGGATCTCATTGTTGGAATTCCGTCCTGGGATTGCTCTCCATCTTGTTTAGCAACGAGCACCAGTCCCTTTCCGATTTGTAGATCCTTAATAGTCGCATTTTGGTCTGTTGTGTTGAGATTAAGCTCCACTCCCCAGTGGTATAGCTTGAAATACTTGAAACCGGTGACCTTTTCAATGATGGCGAAAAGTTCGGGAACCGTATTTAAGCCTCCGACATCCAAGGAACCTACCACGCCATGCTCCTTGCCATCAAAAGTTTGGTATTTGAAAACTTGTACCGCACCTTTGACTTCAGTACTATGGGTAGTAGGCACTGCAGGCCTGAGCTTCTGCATGGCAAAGTGGGGTTTTGACTGATATGATCGTAGAAACTCGCGAAGGAGGACCAATGATCGAGTAAATATCAACTCTTCTTCACCAACATGTTGTTCTGGTGCGACGATGACCATGGATTCGTCATCGCCGCTGGCGTTACCATCACTGGAACCCTCCAGCTTGCCTGCGGCATATGAAAGTTGCTCCAAACAGCGATTGACCAGCTTCAGATGCACGGCATGCGCTCTGGGTTTCGCCATTGATTGAATGATCGGACTGTCCACGTAAATTTCAACCAACATATTGATCGCTGGATCTTCAATTGTATTCGGTGGTGCCGTAAGGATCATACGCCAAAGCTGCTCAAGTCCATGTGACCGGGACGCTTGATCTTCATCGAGCAGGTCCCCTTGTGCTTCACGAAGCCATGCCTGAATTGCTTCTCGAGTAAAATCCAGAGATCCGATACTATAGCATTGGGGCTCAAGTGTTGGAAGATATTCCTTGAAACAAGTGTCGATAAAGGTATTCCTCGAGGATGCCTTGGTTGCGGCGCTATTCAAAATTTGCCAAGCTGTTTCTCTCTCTGCAAAACCCCGTGCGTCTTTCCCAACAAATGAGTCCCATAACCGCTTTCCTAGATCTGATGTTAGAGTTCTCGGCTCCTGGAGAATAATTGCAAGCAATAGATCACGACGTGCTTGGCGTGCTGGGCTGTTGACATTCGCTGGTACTGGATTGGGATGTGTAGATTTATTGGTGTATTCGACTTCTTCAACCATCAGACGAGTAAGTCCGTGATTTGTAGTCAGTATGTGCAAATCGGTTGCAAGATTCGGACACAATAGCCCGAAAAGAGCACAAATGCTTCCGGAAGCCGTGGAACTTCGACTTGATATATCTTTAATGCAAGATAAATATATGCTATTCCGGACCTCAGACTCCGGACCTTGGATAACAAGTTCGCGAAGGCATCTTGTTGCCCAATGCTGTATCTCGAGGAGACCAAGCGGGGCTTCTGGACGTGGCACTGACGACTCCCTGATAAGCCGCACGCAAAGTTCATATGGTGGAGCGGTAAGAGACTGTATCATTTCGCTGCTTGCAGTCTTCTCAAGCAATTGATTGAATATCCTCTGGCAATGGTCCCTCATTGCAGGTGTAAATGCTTCAATAGGGAGTGCGCGAGCCTTGTCGCACAAGTATAATAATTTTTCCGTGTCAAGCAAATTGAGGACGCTCGAGAGCATTCTGAGAATCGCTTCTACTACTCGTGGATCTTGACTCGTGGTGACAGTTTGCCAGATAGTATCCGTTTCCTTGTTGGTGTAAGCCTTCGTCACAACCAGGAAGCCCACGATATTGCCACTTTCGCTGATAAGCTCGGGGTGAGATCCGGTGCCAACAATATAATCCACAAGCTTATTGCCCATAATGTAATGAGCAAAATGGATAAGGATAGGTTGACGAGTGGCATCGTCCCTTTTGTACTTCTGGTACATGTTCAACAGCTCTGAGCACATATTCGTTACACCAGATACGCGCAATTGCATCTGACCACATACGATAAGTTTCTTGAGCATGCCAAACTTCCATTCCATAGATATGACGGTACCAAGAGACTTCACAGGTAATGTCGGATATGACTGCGAATGCTGGACGATGATCTCTTCCGCTGGAGAAGGCTCTAGGTTTAATGCTGTTTGGTATATTTTCGCGAGCCCCATGATGTGTGTAAGAGCAGCTTCTGTCGTCAGCAATGTTGCATGCTTCTCGATGATCAGATCAAGGGCTGGAGCAAGAGCTTGGTAGAAGCGATATCCCTGCTTGATGAGTCGCGGGGCATCAGTATCGTAAAATGACAGACAATGAGAAATGGCCATATCCACGATACGACAGGGCTCGGTCAAATCTTCTATTGCCTTGGGCGTTTTCGTCATCAACGCCAAGTGTCCTCGGACAAGTCGAGCAAGTGTAGAGATATTGGCGCCGCTCTCAATGAAGTGTTTTACCAAGACAATCGCCTCTTCATTCCAGTCGAAGTGATAGTGTATTTCCAGGTTCTGGCCAATGCTGGCCTCTCTCTTCTGGATCAACCATCCAAAAGTCAAAAGATATGGTCGGGAGGCTAGAACGGGCTGTGATGCGGATCCCTCGTCATCATTCTTGACGAGGGTTCTGACATCCATCGCAATGAAACGCGCTGTAAGTGCCGCAAATTGTAGGAAAAAATCCAACAAAGCCTGGCGGCCATCTCGACTTCTATGCAGGAAGTTTCCAAAGAAGTTTCTAGACCGTATCAGTACATAACCGTCGAGGAGAGGGGGGAATTTACCTTCGTCGACTAAGCGCCCCCACAATATCAGGAAGTTTGTCCCAGAACTCCGTGTGCTTTTCATAAGATTCATGCCATGACCTTTCAGAGCTCTGGGTGACCTGTAGGTAACTCTCTATCCAATCTCGCAACCTGCAGAACATATCATCGTTGTCCACAGGCTCTACAGGGCCAAGTCAGCTATATTCTGGGCATCAACAGATAGATGGACCATACCGTATTCAAAGAAGTGTATAATCTTGCGGAGAGTAGTCGTCAGAGGCTCCGCCCGTGAGTAATATGGAAACTCAAGGACTGGGTCGCCTTCAAGAAGGAGCTCGTCATCGTCGATGATGGCAACTGGAGGGCTCCGAGCGTACTCGACGACGTCGTCCTCTTCCATAACAAGCTCCACTGTTGGACTTCCCAATGTTGACGATGATGAAGAAAGCGTCTCGGAAGGGGCGGCAGTAGATTCGACCTTTTGGTCTATGTCCAGCCTCGCCATTTGGCCAGGACTAGACATTTTGGACGGTGTGGTGGGGGAAAGCGAGCGAGGCGATGTGCGGCCGTTGAATACTTTGCTTGATCTCAAGTTGATTGTGACCTTACTTGACGTCGGTTCCGGTATGATCTTATTGGAAATGGTTCGTGTGGGCGTCTGCGGTCGTGCAGGGCCTATGTCTATGTGGACGGCAGTGCTATTGTCCTTTGGGGGCGTGTCATAAGTTGTTGAAGCTGAGCCCGTACCGGTATCCGCCGATCTGCTCCTGCTCCTGCTCCTGCTCCTGCTCCTGCTCCTGCTCCTGCTCCTGGATCCGCTGGACAGACGCTGTCGTTTCCTCGCCGAACGCTCAGTGTCATCAAAGGGCTTTGGTCGACTTGAACAAGGCTCAGAGGAAACCGCACGTTCTTGCGACACCTCGGTCGGTTCGAGGTCCATCTGGTCGAGCCAGGGCCCTGTGAACTGGCTCGAGATGAAAGCCCAAGAGCTCAAGCTCTATCTGAGTAAGCTCAGTGGCCTCGGGGGATCACAGAGCTGATTTGCATGTATTGTTGTGCAGGTCAAGAATCGCCATGAGAAGCGTCTGGGTGGGAGGGGAGTTGGTATGAGTGGAGTGCAGTGTACTCTATTGTATGTACAAGCTTGAGAGATGCGCGTCGTAGTCGGTCGTGGTCGTGGTCGTGGTCGTAGTCGTAGTTGTAGTTGTAGTTTCAGCGGGCAGTGTCTGTGTCTCTCTTGCTGAATATTCACCCCACCAGCTCGGGCGGTGAGAATAGCTGAGTGGGCAAGAAGGAGGTATTCAGAATTCTGATGAGCTCAGAAGCGTGTCGCTATATTCGCTATATTTGCTATATTGATGGGAGCGAGATGGATGCTCGGAGGGAAGCTCTGTAGACTCAGAAGAGTTGTGGTGACGGTATGAGTATCGCGGTACCTTTTCAGGTGGTAGGTAGGTAGGTGGTAGATGGATGGTAGATGGTAGGTGGTAGGTAGTGGTAGGTAGTGGTAGGTACCTAAGGTAAGTGGGATAGCTCGGTGTGTTCAATCAGTCACTGTTGATCTTATGTACATATGTATTTTTGTACATACATGCCTCTCTTATCGAGACGCCAGTCCATAAAGAGCCCAATCTTAGTACAAGTGCAAGTGCACAGCTGCCTACCTATATTTCAGGCAACCACTCACTATTCAGGCAACCACGACAGCCTCTGTTTCGTACAAACTTTAGCCTGTTGATCGACGATCTTGACGTTGCTTACTCATCACCAGATTGTTGGCTTACCTCATCACAGGACTGTTGGAAAAGAGTAAATATACAATAGAAATAAGATATTAAAACCGCCATTCTATAACAAATAACAATATTTCAATCTATATATTTCCATAGAACAAAGCAAATATTCTATACATATTCTATACATATTCTATACATATTCTTCTATACATATTCTATACCACTACCACAGACAGCGTCTACAGACTACCCGCAGTAAAGCCCAGCTAGAACAGACGTCCGTCTGTCACGCCATCTGTCGTCGGGCCCTTCAACCTTTCAAGCTATGAGATCCTTTAAGCTTCTCTAGACCATAATCCAACATGCCGCCGAAGACAAAGACCGTCTTCCAACTGGATAGCCCGTATGCCGATATTCCGTGGTGAGCTCTCTCCGTTCTGTTCCGCTCCAAATCTAAAAATAAAAATAAAAAAAGAAGACAGAGGAGACTGATATATTCCACAGGCCTCAAATCAGTCCAGCAGATCAAGATACCATCTTGGATCTTCTCACAAAGTAGCCATATTTTCTTTCCTGTTCTATCCATCCTTTCTATATTTGTCCAGACTTCCATGTCCAGACACGCGTTTTTCATTAACCCCTCATTTGGAATTCAGCACCGTATTCCCATCATCGTCACATTTTCATACACAGTGTCTGGCCACTGAGCGCTGGATATGCGAAGTCTCTAAGGAAGTGAAGTGCCATAGATATTATACTCAAGAGAGCCCAAACTAGGCCAGAGATGCAACAAGTTTCTTCTCTTTCCCAGTGAAAACGTTGCACGCCAGGTCCCCGTATATCCAGCTTTGGCTGGCCAGACACTGTGTTCAAAGACAAAAAAGCCCTTCTTCCTCATCACCCTCCTACATCTCCCTCACGAGTCAACTCCCCAGAACCCCCCAAAACTGACACACCCCCTCTCCCTCCAGTCTTCTCTCCCCCCTCGGCCACCACCGCACCACCCACATCCACCCCTCCCGCGGCAAACGCTCCCAAAAGCGCAAACGCACGTCACCCACCTCGCCCACCCCGCCCAGCACCATCGTCCCCATCATCGTCCCGCCCGCCCCCGAGCTGCACTCCCACGTCCTCATCGGCCTCAACACCATAACCCGCCACCTCGCCTCCCAATCCCTCGCCACGCGTCCCTCCTCGCTCGAGCCCTCCTCCTCAGAGGCCCACACATCCACTCCTCCAGACGCCCCGGCCCACCTCTCCGCCATCTTCCTCACCCGCCCGCCCACCCCGCCGCTCCCCTCCCACCTCCCCCTCCTCGCGCACACCAGCACGCAGCTCCACCCCTCGCAGCCCGCCACCCGCCTCGTCCTCCTCCCCAAGACCAGCGAGGCCCGCATCTGCGCCGCCCTCGCCATCCCGCGCGCCGGCTTCATCGGCGTGCTCGCGTCCGCGCCGAACGCGTGTGCCTTGCTCGACTACGTGCGCGATCACGTGCCTGAGCTGCAGGTCGGGCCGTGGTTGACGGCGACTGAGGACGTTGTGAGAGATGCGGTTTACTTGCCGGTTAAGCTAAACGCCATCGAGACGGCTGTTCCGGCGCCGCAGAAGAAGAAGTAGGCAAGCCATGGATACACTCGAGTCGATGAGATAGTTATATCATATCAAATCACACCTCAGGATTTGCAAAAGCCACATGGAATCATTGAACTTCTTATTATTACCACTGGATGAACAAAAACTTATATTTAGCACCTCAGTCTAAAAAGACAACTCGAGGCACCGAAAAACAACAACGCATGACTACCCCGTTCGATTCGCCAGCATATGCCAAATACCCAACACGGAATGTCTCCACAAAATCCCATACAATCCAGCCCTACTTTTCCATGGCCGTCTCATTCAATCAGCCAGGATTCGCGAGAGAAAAGAAACAAGCCACGCGGCTCAAAGTGTAGAATTCGAAAACAATAGAGTTTGGCCCGCCATCATATCGTATACCCATCCATCATAAGTCGTTCATACCGTCGCGCTCTGTGCCATGGGCATCTCAGATGATCATGCTCTTCGTCCTCGAGTGGTATCTCGCCGCACTCTGTTTCTCCACACTCGTCTTCCGCACCTCCCTGCGCTTCAGACTCTCTTCCCTCCTGAGCACCATATCGCACCAGGTCGAGCCATCTCTGCCCTGACTGTTGGTACCGATGCATTGGTCCAGGACTTTCATCCAGCCTTCCTTATCTTTGCCCGTGTCGGCGTAAAAGTCTATCACTTCACCGTTGCCGAAGCGGATGCGGAAGCCTTCCTCGACGAACATGTAGCCCTCTTCCTCTTCTGCGAAGCCGGATTTGCGACGACTGCCACCCTTACCAGTCGTCTCTTTTTGGGTCAAGGCTCGACGATCATCAATGAGCTTTGATGCATTGGCCAGGTTGATTGTCGCACGAGGCTGGCCGGTGGACTCGTGGTACGCGGTTAACTTGCTGCCATTGAGTTTGAACAAGCGACGGCGCCAATACTATAATATGTCAGCTTGGTAGCTTCAAAGGCATGAGGGTATTAACTTACAGGACAGTCTCCACCTTGCTGGCTGAGGAAGCCTTCGTGGCTGCGAGCAACCGCCAACTCCGCTTCCTTCATCTCGCGGATGCATGAGTTCATACTCTTTGGCATATCCTCATCCTTGGCGCCCTTCGGCTTTGGAACAAAGAGAAGCTGTAATTCGAGCTTGCCAACCTTGTATGGAGCACGACGGCGAGCTTGTGTAGCGCCAGTCTTGCTTTTCACACTGCTCATTCCTCCAACTTCTTCTGTAGCCCATTCATTGAAACAGGTAACGTCAACGACGTAAGGTCTTCCGAAACAACGCTGTTCATGGTCCTTCAGACAAACATATGATCGCCCAAAGCTTCCATCCTCTCCAGCCAGGGGAGATAACAGATCCCAAGCGGTAGGTTGTTGCGACATGCGCTTGGCAAGCATCTCATTCTGCTTCTGGTTTACCAAGCGTTGCTCCTCTTCCTTTTGCCTCATCTCAAGCTCCTTCCGCTTCTTTGGCGAGGCAAAAACGCGGGAGAACGTCGAGGGCTTCTGAACCTTTGCTGACTTGGTTGGAGATTCTACAATGCGTTTCGGCGCGGGTTTCTGAAGCTTTGCGTTCAAAGTAAGTTGGAACTCGAGCTCATTTGGGACCACAAGTTCAAACTCTTGCCCGATAGGGGCATTCTTGCCAAGCTCGAGCCAGGCAGTTGTAACGCAGTGTACACCGTTGTCGAGAGTGAGAGCGAACCAAGTGCGCTCATCTATGGCAAGTGTTAGCATGCTAGCACAAAAAAGCGGCAATAGACTAACTCTTTGGTAATGGGAGATCAAGGTCTTTAACACCGATCACCTTGACGAACAATCTGCCTCTTTCACCATTCTCGCCCTCGTTGGGGTCGACTTGAGTTTCATCTTCGGCGACCATTCCTAGGCCGTCGACATTGCTTTTCTGTCCAGGAAGCGGAGGTGCAGGGCCGGTTGGAAACTTTTTCTTCGCACCAATACTGTCCCTTACACTTCTCTTTCTCGGTGATCCGTTCCATGGTTCTACCGTCCATGACTGTGGACGTTGCTTTACAGGAGAATTGCCCGCCGATCGATACCCACGGAAGTCTTGAGCAGCCCTATCGACATCGCTACTTGCGATCACCACCTTTGTATTCTGTCTCATCAGATACCCGCGCTGTTTTCGAGGAGTAACGTTAGCACAGAATTCTTTGAATCGGAGATCTTCGGCCTGGAGATAGGACACTTGTCCAGAGCCGCTTTGAAAATTCATTGAGTGTGAATAAGATAGGTCAAACGCAACCTTTTGAGCTTCAATCACCCGATCAAAGTCTTTGTCCAAGCTGAGTCCAAGATCACTTCCTATGTCGAGGGTGAGGCTCTTCTCCTTCAGACTTGGTAGACGAACAACACCCTCCTCTGGAGGACTTTCTTCCGGCTCCTCCGAATTACGGTCAATGTTGAGAGAAGGACGATTGCGGTGACGTTCTGGAATGGGTGGCACAGGGTATTCAGTGCTGATTTGACGCCTAGCCTCTCTCATGGCCATGAGATCGGAAGGAGTTGCTGAAGGCCGAGTCTTGAGTTTTGAACCTGATGATGCCTTAATGGTAGCAACTTGCTCTGGAACTGCAGGCGAATCCCTTGCAGGAGATTTTTCAAAGGACATTGCATGATGCAAAACGGATTCGGGAGTACCTGGATCTTCTTCTTCATCGTCAGATCCCCAGCCGGCACCATCATAGTCTGGCTTTGGAAGAGATTCATAACGCGCCAAAGGCTGATCCAGTGGCGTAGAAGGGCGCTGGGCAATCTCCACAGATTCGTTGACGACCTTGGTCTCGTCTTCATGCTCATCCTTTGGCGGTGGCGGTGGAGGAGATGGGGTCATATATGATTGCAAACTGAGGCCAAAATCATTGTTGGACAGGAATCCCGAGAATTCTGGTAGTGAAACTTGCTCTTCCTTTTGTTCAGGGCTAACAGCAGCAACGTCGGTCTTTGGAGTGATTGCACGAGGAGTTGGCGGACCATCATCTTCGGGCGCACTTTGAGAGTCAGGTGCCGGGCTCTGATTGAGAGGAGTGGGAGCAGAACACAGGCTGTCTTCTTCGTCGTCGTCATAATCACGAAGGGAATGGCGAATAATTGAGTCGTTGATATCATAGTCCTCAATTCTCGATTCTGCACGGCTTTGATACATTTCCGGAATGGAATAAACGTCAACTTCGGAGTCGTCTTCCTCAGGTTTGATAACGACACTGTCGTCACCGATCATTGATCCATCTTCTGTTGATGGAATCGGAACATCAGGATCCAAAGCAGCGTGACGTTCAGGGCTGGAACTTGGCATCGGTGAAGAGAAATTATAATCCGAGTCCAGACCACAGGCATCATGGCCGTTGACTTTGCGCAGAATAGACTCTCTGGAGATGCGTGGAGGAAGTTGGTAATCGCCCAGGTCTGCAAGGGTATCTTCATCCTCATGGATTTTGATTTCGCTATCGTCTGCTTCTGGGGTCGCACTGCAACGTTCACGAGCGCCACCTCTCCTCATACGACGCTCTCGCTGGAGTTCAGCGGCAGTCTTTGGCTTATCCTCATCCTGGGTCATCATGAGGCGGAGACGTTCCTCGAGAGGCATTCTTCCACCAGCCAAACCCTGAATATCAGATTTGCTGAATGAAGCTGCGGCAAGGCCGCCTATCTGGCTTCTTGGAGTACTTGCACGTTCGGCCGCTGCAAACAGTCCTGAGTTTACCCTCTCTGAAACACCGGGCAGTGGCGGCAGAGGGCGATGATCTCCACTCATATTTCGCATGACTGTTGGAGATGAAGGTTCGGATCCTAACATAGGGCTTGACGGATCATATGCGCTGGCATACAGATCAGAGTTTCCTGCATTTGAAGACGGGCTGGCGTGTCGCCAGTCGTCAGGTCCAACAACCGGAGTCTTCTCAGTATCTTCGAGTGATGCGTCAAAGCTGTCATCATGCTCTATGGATCCGGAATGGTTATAGCTATCTTCTTCATCTTCCTCAGCAGAATCATAGCTGTTCTCTCGAGAGTTTGTTCCAATCGAAGACAAGTCGGGAGTGACCATTTCATATTCGTTGATCTGAGGCGGCGCCGCGTCGAAGGTGACGCTCTTTGCATGTTGCCGTAAGCTTCGCCCTTCAGGAAGTTCACGTTCATCGCCCGAGATTTCTTCAGGCCATGCCTTATTTTCTGGGTCATATGTAGTCTTTGTATTAAATCTGTTGGCGGCGAGCGAGGATTTCATAGGCGAAATTTGCTCCTTTGCTGGCGATCCTGTGTTTACGATACTATTTCCATTTGGCTTAAGTGGCAACTTTGTAGGTGTATATGGAGACACCAGATCTTTGCTCTGGCTGCGTGCATGTCCAAATGCTCGTCCTCGGTCCTGTGAGCGAAGACCATCCAATCCTAAGCCGCCGTAGGCGTTTCCTTGAATCTGTTTTGCCAGTGGTCGCTCAATGACTGGAATTGATGTAGGATCGTATTCTTGTTTCTGTTCACGGGCAAACATGTTGCTGTTCTTCACACGCGACGCGCGCTGCAACCTCTCGATGGATGATCGTCTTGTCGGTGAGGGCGATAATTCTCGCTGGCCGAACACATTCTCTGTATTGAGGCGATTTGGGGTTGCTGGGTCACGGCCTTGCCAAAATAGTCGCGGCGAAGAGTTGCCCTCAGATGCATTGAATGGCGACGACTGGAATGGAGACGAATCCGCATTGAGCATCATTTTCTGTTCCGCCTTGTTAGTTCCATGCCGGCAGTTTGGACGCGACACAAGGTGTCTTACCTTGGGCGATGTCTGATTAAAGCTTGGCGAATTCCTTCTCCTCTCTGTCGGCGCCAATTCAGTGAGCGCACGTGGAATTGAGCTGCCTATCTTCACTGGTGATGATGATGGAGTGTTCTTTTGTATCCTCAGAGGATGGACCTAAACACCAATGTCAACAACTGACGGCTAACACGAGAGGAATGCCTCCACATACTGGCTGCGAAGTCATTGTTGCCTCATTCGATCTGACACCTATCTATGTAATGGTGATGCCTATGGCGACCTCGATCCAAGAATAGCAGCTCTGTGGATTCGTAGAATAGATCGATTGTTGCGCCGTCTGGAATGTGGATAACAAGCGAAGGATGTCGCGTGGCGGTCTTCCAATCTGCTTCAAGTCCTTCAACAATAGCTTCGAGAATAATGAGGAACGATAAACCAAAGAGAAATAACCCAAGGCATGTAATCCTCTACGTATGTATATCAACTACAGATGCGGATGTGGATATATCGTACTCTCTTGATCTGTGGAGTCGGTAGGTAGTAGTGTAGTGTAAACGAAGAAAGCCGTGGTTGGCTTGTTTGTCATCAACAACGGTTGCTAGGCAACCGATAACCCCTCGTCAGCCTCGCCAGGACCAACAGTACGTTTCATCTTTATACGATTAAACACAAGAAATTTGGCAGTTGATTGGCATTATTACACACTACAATACTACAGTATGTGTAATATATATATATCACCCGAATGAACTGTTACAACATTTCGATGTGGCAAAGAAGCCCTGTCAATGACGCGCATAACCCAAGGCACTTCATGCTTCTCTTGTCAAACATCACGAGTCCTCATGAAGAAGCAAACATCTACGTTGGCTATAGGCTTAGCAATACAACCCCGTTTGCCTGTTGGTGAATCTCGAATGTAGATACTTTACACATGAAGTTTATACGCCCCGCCCTCCGTTACCAAAATCCGAAGTAAAAAAATCCCTCCAACCCCTCCACATCTTTTCCTTCGTACCAATTCGTATAGTGATTGAGCTCAATCTATTGCAGTCGAACCACTCTAGATCTGACTCTGTCTTTGACGCTTGCGCGAGCCAGTGGCGGGCGTTCCAGCATGAGGCTTCTCAGCCCTCTCATTCTTGGCCTTCTCATCCAAAAGACGAGCTATCATTGATGTTAGCAACGGACTTCAAAGATCAGGATACAGTATGGCTTACTAATAACGTCGAAACTGAATTGAGGAAATTCCAAGCACATGAGCCTGAACTCGTCTTCCGCCTCGGCACGGAGGACGTGAGACCTGTGCGCCCAGAACGAGGCGACTGGCTTTCTGATAGTATCGTCCTCCTTTGGTGTAGTCGCATAGACGTATCTGGCGTATGCAATCTCACCCTTTGCGCTGGAATTGACGCAGTGAACTGTGATCAATGTCAGTAAATGAAGATCCTAAACGTTCATCCTCATGGTGAGACGTACTCTTCGAGTGTGCCAACGTCTTCAACTTATCCATGCCGAACTTGTCGGCGAGTGTATAGACACGCGCATGCTTCAGGAGCTGGTCGCCGGTCTGATCCAGATCTGGCATTGTAGGATCTTTAACTAATCCGCGCTGTCCGGCGACCTTTTGTGGGAAGTATTCTCCCGTGTAGAGGTACTCTAGGAAGCATCCGACGGCATCCAGATTCTCCTCTGCGATATCAATGGATCGCTTCTGACCACATTTATCAGCGCCATTTCAATATCTGAGAGTAATCGCTGTTTCGCTGTTCCTTACTGATGTACTGGGTCCGAATTGAGCGCATGCTTCGGCAAAGAAGGGGCTCTGCACCAAGAGAGCTTGATGGGCAGTGAGAATCGTCTGTTCGTCGCCTTGTCCGATATTAAGCTCGATGATGGGGCTTCTGAGATAGTCGACATAAGTTATACGGGCAGGCCTTGCCTCCTCTTCCTCATTTTGGAAGGGCAATCCGTCCTCTGGATCACCGTTCTGCTCAGCCTCTGCATTTGCGACAGCTTCGACCTCGACCACAGCGTCTCCACCCATCTCAACATCAACATTTCCCTCATTCTCTGCCACAATCCGCTCGCCTGTGATCTCAACGTCGGCAATTCTTGCGATGTGATGGAAACTGGTGGAAGTTCTCCAGTGAATGCGCGGGTCGATCGATTTGCGAGAAAGTAATGGATGGCGGTCCTAAATGATCGAGGGCGTCGCAAAATAGAAGAATCCCCAATTGATATATAATCAGTGACCGCAGCAATTGATAACTTAAAGATGGAAAGTTGGAACAATTTATTGTGATTGATTGCGATTGATTGTGAGGTCTCCTCTCTTCTGGGGAGCTCCCAGACTCCCAGCCACGACTTTTTGGTCGACGCCTTCTGCGCAAGGCTGCGAAGGGTCGCTCGCACTTGCTACCCCCCAACTTTAAGGAGATGGACAGGCCCACTTTGCTGATGCACAGTCACACATACCTTCCCCGATAATTAGTGCTTGGTCTGTGAGCAGATGCAAGGCTACTGTCAGGTACCATCCCAGACGACTGCAAGGTACCAATTTCAGCCTTGCTATGAACCTCGTACATATGTACAACAACAGAATCTCACAAAAGGACGAGATAGATTTCAAGGCATACGAAAGAGCTCTCTTGATGTTCATGTTCATTTTTCATTATTCTTCATTCCGTGTATTTGCTTTATCCAAAACGACATGTTCATGTGCCGACGCCACCAATGGCATTCGCAATATGATCCTTATAGAGTGAACCGCTCCCTCTTTATCCTCACTCTTCCACTTCTCCTGCGCCCTTGGGTATCATCTTCCGGCGCAACAATCTCTTCCTCCTCCTCTTCTTCCTCCTCCTCTTCTTCCACCTCCTCCTCCTCTTCTTCTTGCTCCTCCTCCTCCTCAAGAACACTGCTTGTACCACGGCTGGCAGTAGACCTATCGCTTTTACCCCTCTTCCTGATAGACCTCTCTTCATCAGGCCTTATGAAGCGATGGACTGTCCTGTGGTCAAGGACTCTCTCCTCGGTGTCGTTTCTCCCCTCTTTATCAGTCTTCGGCCATTGATATCCATATAATTTGCTATGCCGTTCACACCTGGGACATGAAGACCGAGTGAAATAAGCATCCAACTGCACGAAAAACCCGTCACAGATTTTGCACGATATCCAAGCTGACGAAGGCTGAGCAAGTAAACGAGAGGTCAGAACGTAATCCCCAGGCTTGCGAAATTCTGGAGCATGGTCGATATCTGTTATTACGGGCGCCTTTTTCTTCGTGTACTTCCTCTTTTTCGTTGTACTTGCCAATGTCTTGGTTAGGAGTTTCATCGATGGACGTTTCAGTTTGCGAGAATTTCGATCCTGCGCGATAATTGCACCGTTCGTTGATGTAGGCTCAGTGATTACCTCCTCAACAGCGGAATGCTCTTTGCGAGTAGAAGGTCCAACAACGATGGGATTTGTCGAGCTACGCCCATTTGATACACCGCTGATTAGCGTAGATAACATTTTTCGGGCATTGGCAAGACGGGATGGCCTCTTTCGTTTCAACGGTTGGACCACAATCGTGTCTTCGTCAACGGATGTTGCATCTGTCAAACTGCTATCCAATCCAGACGGTAGCGGAGCTGCGTTATCGTTGAGATCAAATACCGAAGCAGCCCTCGAACTCTCAGGCGTCGAATATAGCTCTTCTTGCCCAGGATCGCTCTCCTCCTTAATCCTTGGCTTAATGCGCTGTTTCTTTTGATTCGATCTAGGTTGCTCTTCGTCGAGCTCATTCTCTTCTCGTTGACGCTTCTTGCTCGATTCAAGCAGCTGTTGGCTAGGCGAAAGCTCTGGCTCGGGTGATGAGACCTCTTTAGCAAGTTTTGTCGACTTCTTGGGAGTGATCTTTGGAACATGCGGCCTAAGATCCGGAGTCGCTGATGGAGTTCGAGAGGAGTCAAAATAGTCAGATATCCTTCTTCGACGTAACGAGTAGCTCTTTTCAGCTTCAGGGGTTTCCTCGATGGAAGGTTTTGCAGCTGTCTTGTTGGCAACGTCTCCCTCTTCGTCTTCCTGCTCCCAACCATTCTCCAGTTTATCCTCACATGTCTTACAAAGACACTCACAGTTATCCTCACCAAAATAATTCTCACCATAAGTGACCGTTATTTCCTCTCCAACCTCGATATCTCTTACAGCAATGATTTCCATACCAGCAACTCCTGAAGTCATCAATCTTGCATTTGCGCCACAGTCGTGATTCGCGAAACGTGCTGGACCCAGAAACAACGAAGCTGATTTGTTGCGGCTCGAAACAACAATACTAAAGTCGCGTCTGCGTTGGTTTATGTCGGCCTCTTCTTCCTTTGTCATGATAACCTGCACTCCACACAAGTACTTGACTGTCTGCCCCTTTCTAATAAACTTGCGAGCTGTCACGGAGGCCTCGTGCGTCACCACAGTGTATCGATTGGTACTGGTGACTTCGAATGGACAGTCAGATAGATATATATTGATATATCTTCTCATATGCTTTCGGAAGTCGTCCTTTTCTTTGTCTGACTGCAGTGCGTCTATGAATTTGCGCAGTCCGGGAAGTTGAAGAAGTTGCGACTCGGCTTCGCCCGGGTTCTTCTCGATAATGGCCTTCTTTTGTATGATCGGAGTGATATCTTCTTCTCGAATGCCACGAGATGCATGGTATAAATTCCTGTTCTTGCGGATTGTTGTCCAGTAGTATACCTCAAAACATGGCTGTCAGCATGCGATCTCCAAACCACAACTGGAAACTTACATGGTCCACCAAAGCATCTGTTAGAATATCATCATATGCGGTCAATTGCGCAAGCGTCAGACGCTGCTTCTTCTCCGAAGGGCCTTTTGGTGGCATCGCGACGGTATGGGCCCCCTTTTCACCTCATGCGACAGCTTGTACCAGCCTGGTGATACTCGGTTTGACGTAGAATCCCAAGGAGACCTCGCAAGGCTGCGCTGCTCAAATTGCTGAGAAAGTTGGAGCAAAAGGAAAGACTTTGACTATGCACGTCCAAGGAAAATATGAGGTGATATATTCATGAAGGGTGGTCGTCAGAGTCGAGGAACGTGAATGGCAGCCGACTCAATGGCAGGAATCCTTTGGGCAGCACAGTCCCATTTCTTAGATGCGGTCCTCTATAATACACCCTTCTTAACCCTTATGCACGAGATACCAGCCACACATTATTCGACGCCGGTTACCTCATTTGGCATTCTCATATATTGCGAACGCCTGTCAATTCCTTGTGATGGCTATTGGCACTGTATAGCTGCTTCAAGTCGATAGTATGTGTTAGACCATTCAGTAATTCTCATTCCCCAATCTTAATAATGAAGACGCAAACCAATCATTGGCTTCGCGCGGCAGTTGCCAGATTCTTCGTGGACACCTAGGTCCCCTCCGTAGCCGTAGCCTTATGTCACTCAGTTCATCGCCCTAAGCTGCGTTAATGGTTACAACGATTAACCGTAGTTTGGCCAAAGCCATCGAATCTTTATATCTAGATCATTTTCTGAGAACGCCGCATACAGCTACGAATTGTCGCGATACCACAATGATTCAATTAAAGGTGTGCAGAAAACCTCGAGGCCCATGTCCTTTTCTTTGATGTAACTAACTTTGATCCTAGACGATGCTTAATTGCATCGACAACTCCGGCGCTGCCGTTGTTGAGTGCGTCAAGGTCTTGAAGATGAAGAGACATGCGAAGATTGGTACGATGAACTCAGTGTCCTCGGAATATATGCGGAGCTGACTCTTCCCAGGAGAGCGCATTATCGTCGTCGTCCAGAAGCAGCGCAACTTCGGTCCGGAGTCAGGCCCAGGCAGTGGCAGTGTATCGACCGCCGCCGCAAACAAGGTCCGCCGTGGAGATATCCGACACGCTGTTGTTGTGCGCACAAAGAAGAAGCTGCAGAGGCCAGATGGAAGTGTTGTCAAGTTTGACGACAATGCATGTGTCTTGATCAGCAAGACTGGAGATCCTATCGGTACCAGATTGAACGGTTGGTCCTCCACAGACACGGGAATTACAGGGGAATCTGGAGCTAATACTCTCTTTAGGTGTCGTCGGCACTGAATTGAAGAAGATGAAGTGGTCGAAGATCTTATCATTGGCACCAATGCATCTTTGAACATATTGGAATTATACACAGCATGTACTTATACTCGGCATTGTACAGGTACCACAGGGGCGCGGCGTTCTAGACATGGCAATGATTAAGATTTCGGTATATCTCCGCTTCATGTCTGGGTTTTCCTCACTGCTTCTCTATGGCTTCTACGTATTGAAAACGCCCGTTATGCAACAATCCATGACGCCTGTGACCCATTTAGCCACCCCCAAGCCACCAACTCCAGTATTAACTACTTGCGAAATATCGTAAATGGGAGGACCTCATTGGAAGATCTGGCCACATGAGCAGCAGACGTAGAAGAGTTTCTAGCACCGAAATCCCCATTAGCATGGACTCGATCATAACTTCGAAGATGGCTTACCATTCCGGTCTCCGCAGAACGCTGCTGAGACTGGAAGAAGACCGCATCCTCGTTTTTGCATTTCGGGCAGGGCTTGTTTGATCTTGGAAGCTAATTACGGAGCACTGTTAGCAAATATCCTATGTGAAATACTGTGCTCTCCATGCTTCGCAATTCTTCGACCAAATGGGAAGACGAACCGTTGGATCAGAACCAACATCCTGTGTCACACCAGCAGTCTCTCCCACAGCGTTATTCAGAACATTTCGGAAGACACAAGATGAAGCAGCTTCTTCAGCGTATTGGCATGTGCGACAGGCGAAATTCAAACGATGCGTCTCGTTGTCTTCTTTCGGGTAGAGCATGTTAGAGCTATGGCTTGCGTTAGTGCTTGCTTGACTGGGATGAATGAGAATTTCTTACCACTCGCTACAAAATCGAAAAGTGATCTGCTCGAGGTTCTTCTTTGGCTCTTCGCCGGGGCTGGAAGCTGGTGAGGAAGCCATCTTAAACTACGCGCCTTGACTGATGGGAGGTAGGTATTTTGTAGTTGTCTGGATGTAGGACTATCCTGAGAGGCAGCTCTTCTTTCGTGATCTGAATAGCAAGTCACTAAAACTGGTAGTAAAGTTTGCGATCTGATGGTGAAGCAAGGCTGAGGGCTGTTAATGAAGTGGAAACAACCTGAATGGCGGCGTCTGGCAGATACCGCAATAAAGTTAATGCGGCAAAAATCCGGTCACGTGGATGATATGTAACCTATCAATCGTCATGCCAAGATCACGAAGTCTGGGCCCAAGCGCTCCACATCTTCCCCGCCTTGCGCACTTGAGCTGTGATCAATAATAAACAATAACAACACAAGCAAACCTGAACTCTGTGAGGCAATATAGCAAGGAAGGGAATTTAAGATATCTCTGTGCTTTTCTCCTGTGTAGATTTTTCTTACTTTGTTCTCCATCACTACGTCAAAACAAATCTCAGCTAAACCTGAGACGCTTCATCTCAGCCTCGTCACCCATACCTCATATTCCTCTTCTCAATTCAGCACTCTCAGAACAAATATTCATGATGGTGAGATCTCCTCTGAAAGGCCATAGTCATCTTCTTGCTTCCAAGTGTACTTTCGGCAGAAGGCTAACCTCTCCGTAGAGCGACGCAGGTCTTCCAGCTGGCTGGGAAGTCAGACACTCAACCTCCAAAAACCTCCCATACTACTTCAACGCAGCGCAACAGATCTCAAGATGGGAGCCACCGCAAGGAACCGATACCGACAAACTTAAGAATTATATGGCCAGGAACCACAGTGCTTCAGAGATCAAGCCCGAGACGTACGCCGTCAATGGAAACGAGGGAAAGATCCGCGCTGCGCATCTGCTGGTGAAGCATAAGGATAGCAGACGCCCAAGCAGCTGGCGTGAGGTATGGCATATGCGGTGGGCGCTCGATTTGTTGATGGGAAAAGGACTGATTTCGTGACCTCTAGGCTGAAATTACCCGTACGAAGGACGAGGCTATGGCAATTATCTTGGCACACGAGCAGAAGATCCGTAGCGGACAAACCTCTTTAGGCAATCTGGCTATAAGCGAATCGGATTGCAGCAGTGCACGAAAGATGGGAGATCTTGGGTATTTCGGCAAGGGTGATATGCAGAAGGAGTTCGAGGATGCTGCGTTCCAGTTGAAGCCGGGCCAGGTTAGCCACGTTGTTGAGACTGCCTCTGGCCTGCACCTGATTGAGAGGTATAGTGCCATTTTCAACCTGGCGGATTTCCTTGCTAATCATTGCCTGCGCTTAGACTTGAATAAAGGCCATCAATACCAATGGCCCAGGGCCCGTTGGTTGAGGAAGCGAATAAGGGCAAAATGACCGATCTCATATTTGAAAAGCGCTGATAGTCAATGGTATGCAACGCATGTATATGCAAGTGTCATATGATAGGAAGGTGGCGTGCGTCGAAGCTGTTTATGGCCGTAAGAGCCATCTCATAACAAATGAATGAGGATGCATAATAAGCCGATATTCGGGAATGGAGAACCTCAAAGACCCTATATGTACTACTTCATCACATCTTCGTCCCATTGTCTCCAAGCTCTAATCCTTAAGTTTCACCGCTCTAGGCCTCGTTTATGCCCAAGGTAGCCTCATCTAACTCGTCTCACATTTAACATTGCCAATGCACCTTTTTCCTTGTCCATTGCTGTTCGAGTAAGGTCCAAAGCCGTCTTTTTGGCGGGGCGGGCTGATCTCACTGCGACACCCGCAAGGTGAGGGCAAAATGAAAATACGGATAGTGCACGCTAAATCTCCAGCTGAAATGAAGAATCTCATGTCTGTGTGAAAACAGTTTATGGTGTGAAAACAGTTTACGGTCAACAGCCATTAGAGGTGCTGTGGCGCGTAGCCTAGAGTAGGCGACTCGGCTTAGCTTGTTTATATCCCCGCAGTTGTAGATTCTCTGCCTGCGTTACTCTATCAGTCTTACCTAGTATCATTTCATAAAATCGCTACACTTCATCCCGCAGGGTAAAAAAAACAGAGAGAGAGAACTGTGCGCCGCAGTGGCGATGCAGTGCAGGTACATTACAATCTGCAAGTACCTGGCCATCAAATCCCGATATGTACGACCTAGTATCAGAGTTGTATATTTTGAAGACCCAGCTGCGCCAGAATGTCTGCAATCCCCGAAAGCTGCAGGAACAGTAGCACGAGCAAACGCGTTCCGGCAGTCCGGGTATCGGTATGTTTCAAAGTATCACTCTAATGTCACGCTTAATCCTTTGGAGTAACTTTGTCGTCCTTGCTCTTGGAGCATCATGCTCAGCAGAGTGCGGGATGATTGTGAAAATGCCAAAACGAGCAGTATAGCTAGTCTCTCTGCCAGCTGAACAAGATGACGGCCTGGAGGAGCATCTCTTTGTCATGGTCCCTTTCATGAGTTCCTAACTATAAGATTCATAGCCATCTCATAAAGTAAATATATAATATAATCATCAGAAATCCGACGATGACAAGCAGAATGTTGGCAATTAGCAACACCGAACAGCTCGGGCATCTTTTTTAGTCAGCTGTAGTGCGGATTGTTACAACGCTTCAGACTAGTGAAGAAGAATCTACCTCTAGCATTAAGCGTTTGGAGACAGATTTGTGAAGTAAAATCCAAAAATGGGTTGTCCTTGACTTGGCTTAGGTGTAAGTAGTTCTTTTTGCCATCTCGCCCTCATTAAATAATTACCATGGCTTCCTACCTCGTTCCTTCTCTTTTTTGCTTCAAGTCTCATTTCTATAGCTGATTTGTATATCATTGTGCAAAACAAGGTCAAGAATGTAAAATCGTCAGGACGACGTGAAATATATATATATGGAGCTTTAACTACCTAGAACAAAGCAAAGATATGTCTGAAGAACTAACTTAGGAAACAGCTAAGAATGCAAGTACATGTACAAAAGTCTCTATTAATGTCAAGCCCCCTCCTTCTGATTTTCCTTGCACTTCATGAAAGAAAGAATAAATTAATGGTAGGACGAGCTCATATGAAAGAACAAGATGAGAGTATGGCGACGAATGAGTGTAACAATGGTAAAGGCATTGGACTTAAATAAACAGAGTCATGCCATTCCATTCCCAATGGTAGAATCCTTGTACAAAGGTAGGAAAGTAGAAAGGTAGAGCAGATGTATAATAACTGTAGATGGTTCCCTTGGCATCAGTCCCTGCTCCCCAAGAGCCAGCCCACAAGGTCTGGCACCGTCGCGTTAACGCATATATATAACTGCAAATAACGCACAGTATCCCAACCAACACAAGTTGGTACAGCGGTTACAATACCTCCCTTCCGAAATACCGCTGCGGGTTCGAGGTTCGAATAAACTCCAGGGTTTTTCACCCTGAAGGGGCTCTCCCCTTGAGGATCTTTTTTTGGGTTTTTTTTCTTTTTTTCTTTCTTCGTCTTCATTTCTTCTCCTTCTGCAATACTCTGACTTTAAAGCAGAAGTACTTCTAGTCTTGGAATATTGATTCTTGGAGATTTAATGATCTTTTAGGATCAACTTCAAGTTGCTCTTCGTGGATTGTCGTGATGAAGAGGTTTGATATTTGGATAAAGGTGCGTTCGACGCGTTTAGTTCGACGCGTTTAGTTAGACGCGGCGGCAGGTACCAACCAGCAGGGGTAGCTATGAGGGTGCGACGGAAGGGGTTGGTCCGTGTTGTTACCTTGGGGATTCCGCCCATGACTCCTAACTTCGCTCTCTCAACTCCGTCCTTTTGGTCCTTCTCAGCTTTAATCTACAATCCGTTTATATTGCAACGAATCTAGCATTATATCTTTGTCGCTTGCGTCAACAGTCAAAATCAAAATGCCCTCTCTCCGCTCCCTCCTCTCTGCCTTTGGCGCCGGGACCCTGCTGTCGCAGACGCCTATCCTCGGCAACCCTCCAACAGCTTCTGTATCAGATGCCATACCGCCGTTCGGCCTTGCGCCCAGCTGTCCTATCGACGGGCCACTGAGCTGTCATAATAACACTGCTGCGGGTGACAGCTGTTGCTTCATATATCCCGGCGGCCAACTTCTCCAGACGCAGTTCTGGGATACGCGACCGAGTATTGGACCGAAGAATAGTTGGACACTGCACGGATTATGGTGCATGAATCTGACTCCGTCCGTTTGAATGGAAGAGGCTAATATGTCTGGTTTCAGGCCTGATCTCTGCGATGGCACATACGAGCAGTATTGTCACGCTGCACCACATTACTATAACATCACTCAAATTCTGAAGGAAGCTGGGCAGACAGAGTTGCTTGAGTATATGAATGAGTATTGGCTCCCCAATCTCGGCACTGCAGAGCACTTCTGGCAGCACGAATGGAACAAGCACGGCACCTGCATCAACACGCTCTCGCCGTCCTGCTACGGCAGCTCCTACTCCACTGGCATCGAAGTCGTAGATTTCTTCACGCGCACCGTGCAGCTGTTCAAGAGCCTTGATACCTTCAAGGCGCTGGCTGAAGCAGGGATCGTGCCGAGCACCACCAGAACGTATACGAATGCGGAGATCCAGGCGGCGCTGAGTAACGTGACGGGCAGCAGTGTCGCGCTCGGCTGCCAGAGGGGAGCTCTGAACCAGGCGTGGTATACGTATAATGTGAAGGGGAGCATTCAGACGGGTGAATTTGTGGCGACGGCCCCATCGGGCAGTGTGAAGGGTTCATGCCCTGTCAGAGGGATCAGGTACTGGCCTAAGAAGTAGGCGGTTTGTTGTGGTGATTTGGGTATATGGGTATCTGTGAGCCGAATAGAATTGCTGAGCCATGCAGTGATGTGTTTCAGTCCCTCTCGTACATCTCGTAGACGTATTTGGTGCCGTTCTCCTCCTGCTCGCCTTGGGCAACATCCTCTCCTACCCAGGCATCCAGCTCCTCCTTACTCTTCTTCTTCCACTCACTCTCGCCCTCTTGAAATGTGACGGGGAACAGCGTATCACACTCGAAGTCGGAGAGGACCCTGGTCAGTAGAATCCGCTTCGTCGCCTTCTCTTGCAGAGCAGTACGATAGATCTCAGCCCCACCGATAACGAACACCTTCCCAGTCTGCTTGCTTCTTCGTAACGCATCAACGGCATCAGAGAGGGACGCAACGCGCAGGGGCTCCTTATCAGTATCTATCGATGGAAGAGCAGCAGCATTCACATGCGAGCGACTGAGCACGATATTAAGCCTCCCCTTTAGCGGTCTAAACCTGGGCGGAATGCTGTCCCATGTCTTGCGGCCCATGACGACAGCATTTCTGAACGGCTTCTGCGCCTAGACATCGGTCTTAGAAGTGTCCTGGTGCCAAAGCAAAGATAGGAGAGCTGGGGGAAATACTTCTGGATTTGGAGAGTCGACCGAAGGGGTGCGTTTCGTGACACGTGCAAAATAGGCCATCTCTTTCTTGAGACCGGTCCAGGGCAGGTCGCCCGCGCGGCCGATGCCCATGTTGCGGGTGGTGGCGGCGACGATGAGGGTTAGCTCTGGGGGAGGCATGACAGGTGATGGTTCTGATGGGTCTTCTGATGGCATCTCTGATATTGTGCTAGAAAGTTGTTTGATGCTCAATAGTCGTTGCAATGTGAGGCTTGAATAAATGTAATGCCGCTGCTTACCGCTCTCCTCTCGACAAAAGTGATCAAGTGGGGGAAGGTAAATGTTGGGGGGTGCTGTTCGTACTTCGTACTGGAGTGGAACTAGACCTGACCTGACTAGATCCGACTTGACTAGATCCGACTTGACTAGATCCGACTTGACTCCAGTAGTCTGATCTGGTCAGGACGGACTATCGGACAAACTCTGTCATCCACGTGACTGAGCCTTCTTTCCTTCCGTCCTCCCTCGGTGAGCCTCGGCACGTCTATTCTGTCTGCACGCCTCCGATTCCAATTCTGCCCGATCTCGCTCGCATTTGCACAATTTGACGGTTCATCAGAGCCGACTTCGCCCGACCCCGTCCGACCCCAGTTCCAATCCCCGCAGTGTGGAGAGGACCTTTTCTGTGCAGGCATTGTAGGAAACTGAGCCGGGATGCGGAAAGCTCTGATCGGACGAGGATAATGGGATGTTGGAGAAGGGACTGGAGAAGGGTCCCGCACGCCCGCACGCCCGCACGCACGCCGCACCCATATGTACATATGGCAGGCGGGCACATGTCTCGCATTGGAGAATCGATCTTGATTTTGTACATTTACTTTCTGGTTGGGGTTCTGCTTAAAAGAGATCTGGATCTGCTGGCTGAAGTAACCACAAAGATTCATCAAGGGCACTCATATACTGATGAGGACAAGAGAAGACGGAAGACGAGGAAGACGAGTAATTCGAGGAAGACGTGCCGTTATGCGAAATTTGGAGAAGGCAGGGAGAAGAGGGGGGTGTCGATAGAGCGGACATAGTGGACATAGTGGACAGAGCGGACGAAACGTCATCGGTCATCGGCAACGTTTGACCGAGGATAAAACTGTGTTGCGTTTTTCGCCTTCACTACTCGCACTGCACCGCACCGCACACAAGGCTCACGAGGCTGAGCGACTTTTTCGGTGTGCAAGGCCGGAAGTAGCCAGTCATGAACGAGTGAACAAGTGAACCCCCGTTCGGCCGGGATCCTCCTGGCCTAGAGACTAGAATTTCCATAGACTAGAATTTCCATAGACTAGATTTACATGTCCTATATGTATATACGAGGTACCCATAGAGACCAGTTGTACTGTGTTAGATACCTTTGTACTTATAGGTACACAGTCGGTAGAGTACACATGTATCCATACTCCGTCCTCGTGGGGCTCCCGAAGCTCTTTCAAAGGCTAGGTAGTATTAGTCTGCTTGCTCTCATCAAACCCTTCGAATCCCTCGAATAATCCCTCGAATAATCCCTCGAATCCCTCGAATCCTCGAATTCCCATCCATATTCCGCAATTCAAAGAATCCACAATCCCACTCCCACTCCCACGCCCACGCCCACGTCCCACGTCCCACGGTCCCGTATGTATGTACATACATGAGTTCACGCCTCTTGCGGCAACGCCTCTGACCAATCTTCCAGCTCCAGCAACCGCGGAACAAGTTAAGTTAAGAAATTTAAGCAAATTAAGCAAGTTAAACCCAGATCAACAAGTACCTTAGGTACCAAGTAGTCACTACTCGCGCCTTACTGCTCTCGTGATAGGTCTCGGCAGACCCTGACCCCATAACAATCTTCGAGCACGCGGCGGCGCCTCAGAATATTACTACAGCACCTTCCTCCTCCATCTCCTCATTGCTAAAATTCCTGCGCCTCCTCCTCCTCCGCATCTGCCCCGCGATTATTTTCCAGTCCTTCTCTTGGAACATCTCTCCTCACTCACTCTTGTCATTTACGCCTTGCACTGTATAGCATACGCCTGCTGTATTTTTGAATTCGGATCTTTGTTTTCGCCGTTCGGAACCTTTACAGCAAAGCAATTGTCCTCGGCACCCTTTGGGTCAGAATCACGACCGAGAGCCTTTGGAGACGGATTGAGCAGTACCAGCAGGAAAAGGCCAACTACACACAGCAGTCATGTCTGGAAAGAGCAACAACGCCGAGGGCAGGAAGTCTCCGTCCGTGGCGACGAACCTGATCGGTGAGCTTCAATTGCATGTTTGGAGTCGCAGGAGCCATGGCCTCTAACATTATCATAGCCGGAGGAGCTGCAGGAATGATGGAGGCCCTCGTCTGCCATCCTTTAGGTAACTTCCACTCCCTCAGATTTACCGTGACTCAAAATTCTGACATGTCCTCCAGATACCATTAAGGTCCGCATGCAGCTCTCGCGCAGAGCTCGCGCGCCAGGCGTAAGTCACAGATGGTGATCCATGGCCACATCAGCTTCTAACGTGCATCGCAGGTCAAAGCGAGAGGTTTCATCGCCACCGGCGCAGAAATCGTCAAGCGCGAGACTCCTCTTGGTCTCTACAAGGGTCTTGGTGCCGTCGTCACGGGTATCGTGCCCAAGATGGCCATTCGATTCACTTCCTTCGAGGCATACAAGAAGTGGATGGCGGACAAGGAGACTGGTGCTGTTAGCCCGCAAGCGACTTTCCTCGGTATGTTTTCCCATGCGCCGACCCTAGCCTCGATCATATATATGATATGATATGGCAAATGGCAAAAGGCAAAAACACTCAAAAATCGAGAATGAGCTGGCTAACGTGTGAGAATTTAGCTGGTCTCGCTGCTGGTGTCACAGAAGCTGTGGCGGTCGTTACCCCAATGGAGGTCATCAAGATTCGTCTCCAAGCACAACACCACTCTATGGCCGACCCGCTCGATGTTCCCAAGTACCGCAACGCCGCACACGCCCTTTACACTGTCGTGAAGGAGGAAGGTTTCGGCGCATTATACCGTGGAATCTCCCTTACCGCATTAAGACAAGGTATTTAATTTCTCTCTCAATCCAATCCAAGAAATCGTGTTCCGATATGGGCACGTGACGTCCATCCACGCAGCCGTCGCTTTCACATGCAAATTCGACTTTCATGTGATGACGTTCCTTGTGGAACAATTTCCCGCATACTGCATGACAGATGCTAATTTCAGGACCCAGGTACCAACCAAGCTGTCAACTTCACCGCCTATACCGAATTCAAAGCCATCCTCCAGCGCTGGCAACCCCAGTACGCTGATGCACAGCTTCCCTCCTACCAAACAACCCTCATCGGACTGGTTTCCGGTGCCATGGGCCCGCTCTCCAATGCACCTATCGATACCATCAAGACCCGTCTCCAGAAGACCCCTGCTAACCCCGGAGACTCTGCCTGGAGCAGAATCGCATATATCGCACGGGATATGTTCAAGCAGGAGGGCTTCCATGCCTTCTACAAGGGTATTACACCCAGAGTCATGCGTGTGGCACCCGGACAGGCCGTCACATTCACGGTGTACGAGTTCTTGAAGGAGAAGTTGGAGAACAGAACCGTCGTTACGGAGCCAACCGGCAGCAAGTATGAGGAATAAGCGCCAGGTTCGAAGATCAGAGCGCAGACTCGGTTGGTGCTGCGTGAGGGGAAGCGGATTCTTATCATTTTGAAAACACATAGAAGGCTTGAGATTTATGGCGCGATGGGGCGACCAAAAGCGATGTAGTCCGATGAAAGGACGCGGGACTGTGCATATAGTTGTGTTCGTATATATCTCTCGATCTTGTGCGTCTTCTTCGGCGTTGTTTCTGCTTCTTCGTCCAGAGAGGAACGCTGGGGTATCATGTTGAGGAGGCACGAGCACAGCATTTCTGTTATATCATGAAAAAGTCGTATCGAAACTTAAAACATTGCCCAATATTCGCTGATCAAGGTTTTTATGGGTGTTCATCTTGTCAAAGAGCCGGAACTGGCTTCCACGTGCAGTTCCTATTCTTCAGGTGCCAGATCTTATTGGACTCCCAATACCCCTGGTTGCTCGAAAGTCCACACCATTACGTTGCCTGCTGTGGTTTTTTCTTCTTTTCTTTTTTAGTCTCTCTCTCTCTTCATATACGTTCGGAGCCTCGAAGACGTTCTCACAGTCGACATCCTCAGCTCCTCTTCCTAGAGATCCATCACTGCGTTATGTGTTAGTGGGGAGTCTTTATATAGTAACGAGTGTTCTTGATTAATATCTATCTGTCCAGCTTAGCCTTTCTTCTCTCCTCCATTCTTGACAATGACCTCCTTCTCTCTATCACTGTTTCTCGCTGCTCCTCCTATTCTCCACCATTTTGACTGCTGTGCCCTGCGCACTTCAAAGTGTGAGGATCGTCTGCTCCAACAGTCGCCAATCTGCTCTATATCTCTGTTTTAACTCGTTCTATGAATGTGTCGTGTAGTAGGGTCGGCATTCGTAATGTGAGCTTTCCTCGTATAGGATCGTAGTTGTATCTGCAATGATTAGGAATGGCACATTCTATATACGTAGCATATAGGACTCACTTTACTTTAGCTTAAATGAAGGCTTAAAGGTCTTCGTCGTTGTTTAGCTGTTAAAGAAGCTAGGCATACTGGTGTGGCTGAATGTTAAACTCCTCCCACGCGCACCTTGAGTTGAAATGACTAGTCTTCCGACGCCGTAGATGGTCGACAATCTCCATGACAAGGTCTGCCTGTGCAGGAACACTGATGCTTGGAGGTGTGTTCGCCATGTCGATGTTTTGTGTGTTATCTGGTTCTTGGTGACTCGCGACAAGTAGGCAGTAGCAAACAGGAAATTGCAGCCTACGGCATCAAACTTATAAAGGTTGATCACTAGGCTTGGAAGTGGCGCTCTTTGGCCAATTCTCCAATGTACGTATTATTTGGTTACATGTGCGATTCGTACGCTACGCCTTCTTGTCGAAGGGATTCAGGTCTCACACCTGCATGTCTCGCATCGCATTCACCATTCACCAGAGCAGAGTATTCACCTGCCTTCCAGTCCAATAGCCAACTGATGCCTGAATAGGCACTGTCTATTTGGGGCATATAAATAGTAGATAGATAGCTAGACTTTATGATACATTCTTTCTCACATTTATCTTCCGTGCCCACAAGTTATCACCTTGTGACTTCAACACTTCTGCTCGTAAATGAAGATGCAGAAGCAAGGGCTCGCCCCCTCGCCGCTGTCCTGCCCAGATCCCAAAGTACTTTTGCCAAGGATGCTCATAGGCTTCTATCGTGAGAGGAAAAGCGGCGTGGTCGAAAGAGCAATTCTAGCAGTTCGCCTCATATAACAGAACATTGAAACTCGTATTCTTCGTCTGAGTTCCCAACCTCCACCTTAGCCAGCCTTTGTATTAGCTGTTAATGATTACATCTGTGGGAAGACTGTTTTGCTGGTATTTTCATAATATGTATAGGACCATCGATCCATCACAGTTCATCACCAGTATCCATGCCACCTCTGGATACCAAGGGTTCAAAAATTGAAACAAGGACACGGAAGTGTCATGTGCATGCGCACATTACGAGAAGCAAACAATACACCAGCAAGCACATGCGAGAACCTGTAGACCAAAGTGGGTATCATCATTCAACTATTCAACCGTAAACCTCCCATACATCCTCTCCATTTCTAGATTCATATTTCCAGTCAGCCTCGTGGCTTTGCGCGGCCCCGGCAGTAGTGCCACTCCCATCCTTTCCTTTTTAATCCTATCCTGCAGACTCTGAACACTAGGCCACAATGGCCGTCCCCAAGCTTCTTCTACGCCTCTCACCATTTCTGCCAAGCTCAATGGATTATACGGCCTCACGGCACGATTGTATACCCTGTTTGAGTGGCCCGGGCCGTATAGTATTACTAAACGGATGTAAACTGCGCGACGCACGTTGGCCTCGTTGATGAAGACGCCGTGCCTTCCCAATTCCTTCAAAAAGTGGATGCCACGAGTGACCTTCTCCAAAACCTGTGCATTGCGATCTTGAGGAGTAGTCATATCAACGAGTTCAAGATTCTCTTTTACAAATGTTGAGTGGGACATCATGCCGTGGATGAAGCTCCACTCCACGATGGAGCGCTGCCGCACGTCCGGGAACAGAAGGCGGAGAGGATGAAGCGGGTGGGAATGAGATAGCTGAGATCGGATGGATACGAATTTCGAGTTCAACCTTAGTGCACTCGTTTGCCCGTCCGTGTTATGATTGTAGCGGTCGGCGAGCCAGAGGCTGAGACTGTGGAGATCGGTGATGCGACCTACCATTCCAAGGCGGCGGGTTACTTCGCGCCAGGCTGTGACTGGGACGAAGCTGTTGTATTCCATGATGTTCTTCAGAATGGAGATCACGAGATCCGTGTCTCTTTTCACATAGCCTTCGACACGTAGATCGGGTCTGTGACCGCGTGTTCGAGGCCGAAGAATGCTGCGAAGGATGTAACGGATAGTGACGACCTCAACTGCAATGCGCTTCATGCGCATGGTTTCCAACGTTTTGACAATTGCCACTTCGTCTCGCTCTGTTGCATACTTGCGGAGCTGAATGTTATACTCTTCCATCTGCGGATCAATAGCACTCACAAGCTGTACAGCTAGAATCAGTTGATGCTGCCGCCAATCGCCAGCTCTAGCATGGCTTATCAGCAGATTCTCTTGCAAAACCTTGTCTTCGAAAGTCTCCGGATGTTGATCACTTTCTAATAAGCTCTGTAAAAGCTCATGTTGATCTCGTTTTGCAAATGATGCCAAGGCTTTCGAGTATGCTGAATTTCCAATGGAGATACCTCGTTGCTGCAGCTGGTCGATTCTTCTTGCAATATCGGCTGCTCTAGGTTCTCGCAGAGCGATTGACTGCAGTGAGAGTGGTCCTATAGTATTGACTTTCAGGGCATGTATCGTATTGATGGCAATGTCCAAAGTCACCCATTTAGTTGCAAACCAACGGGCACCCCATTTATCGTTGTGCAGCTTGCTTTCTGTGTGAGCGGCATCGCCACTAGCAAGCTTCATCATATCTTGAGAATTGGCATTGCTCTGACTTATCCTTTTCGTAAGTACAGGAGCCAAAGGACTGCCAGAACTTGTGAGACCACATGAGATACCCTTCGCCGTATTCATATCAAACATGGCAAAGTATTGTACCAATGGCTCAACCATATCCGCGTTTAAAGGCAAATCGCCATGATATTGAAGGAACATGTGCCAATCGAAAGCACGATAAAAGTCTTGCCGCTGAAGTAAAGGAGGCATGACTTTCGAATATGCAGCCCGATATGGATTTCGAATATATATCTCTTTCAGAGCAGCAAGATCTGCTTTCCCGGAAACATCAACGATTACGTTGCGCATCAAACGCTGGAATGTTGCAGGTCCTGGGCGATGACGATCTGAAAGAATATCATGCCAGTACACAGCCTCGGAACCCCGGTCATTGAGAAGCATATGCTGCATAATATACTGATATAACTTCAGCCATCGTTTTCCGGAGGAGTCGGTGAGTTCATTGGCATAATCGCATATACTCTTTAGGATTTCGGAGTCTTTGAAACCCAATTCCAAGATAGGAACCCAAAGACTGTCAGCAAGAGAGCCTTTGCTTATCATTGAAGTGCCAGAGACAGGAAGCTGCAAACATTCTGAGTGAATATGTTTCCATATCTCTGCGACTTCAAGGCCTCCTTGTTTTGAGAGACGTAATACCAAGAGATCCCATAGACGGTTCGTAGTTCGATTGTAAACCTCGTCATTGGCGAGTTGAGGATTGTCGACGACTTTCAATTGTGCTTTCTTCAGCCTCTCGATGGTTGACTTTAAATCCGACCCAACCATTGCAGATGCATGTCCATCTTTCATAAGGGGAAGATTGTCAAAAAAATCGCCTTTGGACTGAGAATTTTCGATGGGTGGTAATTTTTGAAGCTTTACGTCTCGTCTTTGTAGAGAATGAGCGACATTATCCTCTGTCGTTCTAGGTATGCTCGAGTGCGGTTCGTGATAATTGGGAGTCCCCGCAGCTGCTGCAGCTGCTGCTTTATGCCCTGCACATCGGGTATGAAAAGAGGCGCGTCGTCGCTGCAATGTTGGACATCTGCATTCTGAGCAGATTGCTGGATTCGTGAGGGATGGAGCCTCAATAAGGCATCGAAGGAGATCCAAGGACGAAGGCCTGGCAAGAAGCCTCTGAAGAGCTGGCCGCATGCTCTGGCACAATCAAGAGCCGAGTATCAGACTCTAGATTTACAGATGCCATGACCATTGCATCCTTTGCGATTTGTCAAGTTGTCCGCTGCGTTATCTCCAAATCGAGAAATATTTGGGGAGTGCCGGCCGGACCTTAGAGCTGCTTAGTCATCTGAACTATGGCCGATGGCCGATGTTTCTCGGGAACTTCAAGTTCATCAGCCCACCTCATCCACGACCAATTGAAGCATCTTCAGCGTCTCTCTACTTGAACATACACAATGGCAGGGTACGTCGAGCTCAATTTGTTCAATCCATAGAGATATTCAGTTATTGAGTGGCTCAATTGCTACGCCAGTGGCACAGCAGCCGGACTCGAGCTCGTCGTTGTCATGGCCAGATGCTAATAGAACTCTTTCCACAGCTTCATCAACCGCGAGAACCGCGTCCCATACTACCAGCGCCTGTTCCAGGAGGGCAACAAGCATGGTGTCCGTCAATGGAGCCAGGTACACGAGTTCCCAATGCCTCAATCGCCCATTCGTGGGAGGACCAGCGGATGCCCAACTATGAGCTCTTGACTAACCGACTCGTACAGACCGCAAGAAGCAAGGTTCTGCTCTACCCATACTACTTCGTCCTCTTCGGTGGCTTCTTCAGTAAGTCCGATTATCCTGCGACCTCTTGCTCGGTGCTTTCGGAATGTCCTAACCTTGTATGCAGGCTCCATGTATATGATGAGCCGCATGGTTGCGGGCCACAAGACCTGGTTTGCCAAGAACTAAGGAGGAGGGACCGAGGGACTGTACAATTCATGGTGGTTAGCGAGGGCATATCGTGGTTGACAGCCTCTGGAGGTTGATTGTACATGGTCATTTAGGACATTCAAGACGGTTTACTGTGGACACGCTCTTCAATTTCCCCAATATCCATTGTGAAACAACAGTTCCTGGGAATTCCAAACTGCATGCTTATGGAAAGTAAATGAAACATCTGCCTCGACCGCATGAGTTCAAGAAATCTTCAAGTAGAGGAAAACCCTGAGAAATCGTCTCCCGGTGATCCGTAGATGCTCCTAATCGGTGGCTATAAGTCATCTCTCAAACAATCAGACACTTTCCATTGAAATCTATAGATGAGCAAAGCACATAAACATTATCACGAGCTGTGCTGTGCTGGATGGAGATCTCACAATACTCTGCAAGAGAACAATTGATGATGGTCGTATGTGTCATGTTATCCTCAACGCCCCGTGCTCAAGCTAAAATCGAGCCATGATGCCTCAGATACCTTCAAAGCGCTATAATTACACGTTCAAACAAGGAATATTTAGATGCCACTTGCGCCTGGAGCGTTCTCATCCTTTCGAAGATTAAGCAACAGCTCCCTGAACTTCTCCTTGCCAGTTCCACTGGCACCTCCTTTGACGCCCTTTCCGCTGAGATCAACAAGCTTCGCAATGCGCTCCCAGCTGGTACCTCCGGAGCTGGTGTCCTCCCTGTTGGCCAAAAACTCTTCAGCTTCACGGCGGGTCTGGGCGATCGTCTTCTCCTTCTTGGAGTTGTAGTTCTCATAGAAATCGTCAATATTCTGTTGGGCAGCCTTGATTGTCTCCTCTTTTTTCTGCTCAGACTTCTCCTCTCGGTCTTGCAAGGCAAGATCTCTGCGCTCACGCCATTCGCGGATAACTTCTGGCTCTGGCTCGTTGTCTTGTGGACGATAAGAAGACGGGTAAGTGCTGGTGATGGCTCCGCCTGGTCCAACATCCTATGATGATATTAACTGCTGTTTCCAGAGTAAATATTTTTGCAAAATATATACCTCGTTGCGTGTATCTATGGCTGGGAATGAGCTCTCGAATTCGAACACTTCCCCTCCACTGTTATTACCGCCGCCCCCGAGCAGATCGTCGTCATCGGCGTCATCGACAAAAGCGGCTCTGTCATTGCTTGATGTAAATTGACCGGCATCGTCTCCCAGGGCTGCTCTTTCGCGCGAAAGGAAGTCGTCGCCAGATGGTGAGCCAGCATCGAATCTCTCTCCTTTAGTATCCGTCTGGGCTATGTGAAGGTTAGAGCTGTCTCGAAAGAGGATTGCCTGAGGCGAGGCTTACCTCCCGAGTCAAACTCCTCCAGTGAAGGGAACCTGTCGGCCATCTTGTATTTGCTAAAGTGGCAGGATATTTCTTGAATGTTGTGGTGAAGAATGAGGTTGGATGCGCTTGGGTTCAAGGTGTATAAAGTTGACACCTCCGCGTCGATACAACGGAAATGCCCGTGGCCGTGGTCCTACGCTAACGCTAACGCTAACACCGCCTTTGTGGTGTGGTAGAGTACTTTAAAAGTACAAATTCACCTGCATCCGTCGCATATGAGATATTCACAACTCTCATATGCAATAATTTGCAGCTTCAGTGTATAAAATCAACTACTTTGCTTTCTCTTTTCGCTGCTGAAAGATATTGACTTTAGGATCCCAGAGGCAGTTAGCGACTTTAGGATTCCCACGAGCACTGCAACACACAACACACCGTGATATTGCTTGATCGTTGAGACAATTGCTACAAGGACAACCACTGTTGCTTTGTGATAGTACCAGAAAGGCAAGCTTTGTAGAGTCGCGACCAACAGCCCCGGGAACCAACAACATTTCAGCTCTTCCAAAGCTCTACTATTGATCTGAATTCTTGCGAAAAGTTTCAATCATGGCATACACCGATGATGCCGTTCTGGCAAAGCTCTCTGCTCTAAATGAGACCCAGGAAAGCATCGTCACTGTTGCCCAATGGGTCATGTTTCACAGGTAAGAGTCGCAAACAAGCAACCTCACCGACACTCTGTACTATACTAACTCGCGCAAACAGGAGACATGCAGATCGAACGGGCCAGCTGTGGCTCCAGCGTCTCAAAGACTCCAATAGCAATAAAAGGTTGAATCTTATTTACCTTGCGAATGGTAAGTCGAACCCTTAAGCAATCATGATTTTCGAACCTTTCGCCTCCGAATTCGCCTTCGAAGTTCTAGCTACGATGCTAATGTGTAATGCCCATGTTGTAGAGGTAGCTCAGCAATCCAAAGCTCGCAAGAAGGATGACTTCCTGATTGCCTTCTCGCCGGTCATAGCAGAGGCAACGGCAACTGCTTACAAGGGAGCCACGAACGAAGTCCAACAGAAGCTCAGGCGTGTTGTTGAAGTTTGGAGACAGCGAGCGATTTTCGAAACCCCAATCCAAGATGCGATAGAAACTCGTATCGATGAGCTGGACAAGAACAAGACCTCTGGCAAACGTGGCTTCGGTGATGGTGGATTGTTTTCCAAAGGGCCTTCCATCCCAACCGAACTCACTCTTCTTGTCACTCCTCAACAAACCATAACCAAGCTCATCCTCACAGCCAAGACGACCATCAACACCGCCAACATCGATTATGACAAACTCACCGATCCTTCAAGTGTCCCACCATCTGCGCCCGTCCATGCTGCCCGTCTTAATGGCCTCCTCAAAACCCTCGCCAACGCTGAAGGCGCCGTAGCGGAGAGTATCAGAGCGCGAACGCTTCTCATCGAGGGACTTGTAAAGTTATTGGACAGCAACCGCACTGCTCTAGCCAAGGAGGAAGAGCAGCTCGCCGAGCTCTCAAGCCGACGCAATGAGATTGATTCCAAGAAGCGTGATGTGGAGGATACGATTATGAAGGGCTTTGCGACTGGTAGTAATCCTGCTACGCCTACAGATGCTGCGCCGGGACAGTCGCAGTCACCCAATACGCCGGCACAAGAGGTGGATAGGCCGGAAGTTGAGGCATTGACGCCGCCATCTTTTGAGCCTTTGAGTCCATCTCCTCCTCCTGAGCCAAAGCCTGAAATTGTTGCCAGTCAGACGTCAGCGGAGTTTGCAGCCAGGTCACTGTCCTATTCAGCTCCGCCGCCACCTGCTGGCTCGGATCTGCTGGCTAGTTTATCGACAGGATCTTATGGCAACGGTGCACCGACAAATGGATATGGAGAGGGAAGCGGGCATAAGAAGAGAAAAATTGAGATAGCGGATGATTTTCCAGATTTGGGAGGCGATGCGATGGATGGCATTGATGACGATGTGGCGGAGATGTTGAGAAAGGATTCGGCGGGAGCGGTATGAGGGATTTCAAAATCGAGACCTTAGATGTTAGTATGGGAAATAAATAGATTTCGACGAAACATGATGAGAAGTTAGCTTTGTGTTAGGGATACCATATGTGCTGCATGAAGGAAAAGAGAAACGGTGAGGGGGAAGGGAAGTGCTCAGGAGATATAAAGGGTAGAAGGGGATGAAAGAATGTAACAATACAAGAAATGTCAAAGTGCCAACTGAAATCTGAACCTTTAGTTCTGAGATTTGTATGATGTAGGTACTAAAAAACTGTCCTATATCTCCGAATTACAAGGGTTTGGCCAGAATCCAGAAGTAGCATCATATCTGCCCAACTAATATATGATTGGCTCGACCATACCAATTCCAATCGCTCTTTTTGGTGAATCTATACTTGAAAGGGCTAAAAACATGCACTTTCTGAAATTGTTACTGAAAAAAATTCACTTAGCAAGTTCAAGAAGCTTTATGTTTGTTTCACATGAATTTGGTGTTTTTAGGCCTCAATGTTCAGATCTACTCTGAAAATAGCATGTGGAGTATGTGCACACATAGAGCGTAGACGAGAATGGAAATGAATCATAAAGTCATGACTTTAATTGTGCATTGCTGCACGACTCTAGTAATAAGGCCGTCAACTGAGTGGAAGTAGGCCCCCAAAATATGCACCAGGTATGCTGGTCATCAACGCCAAAACGACCCCGCTAAATGCTTGAAAGTGCCCGCAGGCAAAATAGATCCTCAAACATCCTATGAACAGAACTTATCAGTTCATATCTCCCATCGTCGTGACCAGCAGCGACCCCACTCGTCTTTCCAGGCATTAAATCACCCAGGGAAGTGCTGAGAAGATGGTAATCTCGAACGAGACATAGAACGCTTGTGCGTGATCCTTGTTCTAGACTGGACGTGATCCTTATTCCAGACTGGACAAGCAAGCTGGGCTTAAGCGTCCGCGGTGACCTCCTTTGCAGCTTCTTGGGCAATCACATTTATCATTTTGCTTTTCAGAGATATTTGAACATCCAAGCCATGATTGTCAAACGCCCCTTGGCCTGAACTGATTTGCTTCAGTAGCAGAGCGTGATCCAGCAACATCTCTTTCGTTGTCCGTAGCTCGAAATTGGTGAGAAAACAGAAGCTGATCTCCAGTCTTGCAAGCTCGTTCTCACTCACTCCACCTACCTTCGCGAATCGTCGATGGGGATAAGAGAGGTCTTCCAGGGCCTTCATAGCCACTCGGAGTCCGGCCAGGAGCAGACGATGGCAGTTTCGCCTAGTCACAGGTATGGCACGCTCCTCAACAGCTAGGCGGTGGATATATACACTCGCTGCCAGATATATGCCTGTCGACATAGGACAGAATTTATGGATGCGCGTAAGATAGTCCTCGATCGAGATCTGCGGCGGTTTCTTGGAGTAAAACTTTCGAGTAATAGCACTATGCTGAAGATTGAGAGGTTCGGCATTGGCTCCAATCACAATATATGGCTCTCTCGGGCCATGTTCTGAAACGACAACGGGCGCCTTTCTGAGGTTTACCCCGTCATATTCATCATGTCCACTGCTTGATCCAGAAGGCATCTGTGAACGTTGATGCTTATTTAAATCGGTCAGGGAGTGACTCCGCACGATATTTTCCTTCTCAGCTTGCATGCCCCGCATATTCGGAGTCGTGTGTCCACTTGAAGGGGGTGTCGGTGGGATGTCCCCCGTGATGCGGACAAGAGCCTCGACGCCAGCGCAAAGAAGTTTCAGTGCGGAGATAGGCGGCAGCATAAACACATCGAGGGTCGACGGCGAATATGGCAGCATGTCATCGTCGCAAATTAGAGGGTCGGTTGTGAGTCCCAGGTCTGCCGCTGGGTCTGGAGGAGGTGGTGGGTTGCGCTGAGACGGCGAAACATCCTGAGCATCTCTAAGGGGTGCAGCAGACACTGACGAGGCTATGACATGGCTGGAGGAGCCGGTAGTCATGCTGAACGAAACAAGTGCGACGGACATTGCTGAGTTTCTCGAGTTTCTCAAAGCTGCTGTCGCTGTCTCACTCCCCTCTCTTTGTTGATTCTCGGAAGCTTCAGCCACGGGGGCTGCTGTATTGATGGCTCTGCTTGCCTCCAGAGGCACATTTTTGGAAAGACGATTCGTTGGACTGTCAAAGACAATAGACAGCGGGGAAGAGGGCCGGAAGACGTGTCAAGGTCTCCAGGAAGTCGTCCGAAGAGAGAAAGGCGTGGGGTTTATCTGTACGGGGTAGAGTAATAGAGTACCCAGGGATATGTACAGTAGCGTGTGGGGTGTTGGGGTGTAGAAGTGTAGAGGTGTAGAGGAGTAGAGGAGTAGAGGAGTAGAGGTGTAGAGGATAAGATGGAGGCCGATTCGCAGAAGACCTAATTATGTAGACATGTGTTGATTGGATGGCGACGGTCCGATGGAGAGAATGACCGAGATGATCCAGATAGGAGTGAGCACGTGTCATGCAGAAATGCAAAATGAAATTTAGCCATGACCGGTACTTCGTAACGCCACCCGAATCTCCAACATTATTAGCAAGTACCTAAATACTCCAACAGCAACCGCCTCCGATTTGGATGCCGACTAGTGCTGGCGGATAACTGGTACATTGGTACGTAGAGTCTCCAAGTGGACGGACTACTAACTACATGATTACATGAAGTACAGTTTGGCTGGCCCTTACAAGGAATAGTTCCCTCACGCGCTTCCGTGCCCAGAGCCTCTGGCATTCTCGAGCGGCTCTCATTTCAATTCAGTACAATTTCCCCGGCTGAAGAGAATCTTCGCCGGCCATGTTGCCTTCATGAATATGTTCTTGTCTTCATCTGGAAAGTGAACCGGTATGTACACATATGGTCTTTATGCTCTTGGCAACCCATGCAGTCTGATCATAGACAACCTCGAGATATATCCCTATGCATGCCGATGTATTTTTGATAACGTCCGCTGGAAACTCAAAAGACCGAGGCTAGACGTGCAACTTTGCACCACATTCCCAAGACATCGGTAACACCTAAGATCCCAACACAACGACTGCGTCAATGACGGCTGTTGTGCCGCTCTTGACCGATTCCACGGCCTTCTTGAGTACATCTTCGAGCTCGGAAGCTTTGCATACCTTCTCAGCAAACAGCTGACCACCAGCTGCTGCTTTGGCTATACCTGCATAATCCGGCACAGGTGCGAAGGAGATGTTCAGCTCCTCATTTGTGGCCTTCGAGCCCAGCCCATCCGGATGGACGAGCAGTAATGATCTCTTAGGAGCATTCCATCCTGTTCGCGATTAGAATTTACGTGTCGCTAGACTACGAGATCTCATACCTTCATTATTGAGCACGATTGTCAGAATAGGAATTTTGTATCGTTGACAGATCCAATAAACACTTCCTGGAACACTGAACAAGAAGGTTCCATCGCCGACGATTTGACAGACAAACTTCCCTTTGCCAGGACCATTCTCGTACTCGGAGGCCAGTTTGATTCCCAAAGCACCACCGCCGGACCACCCGAGCCCGCCGCCTCCACAGTTGATCCAAGAACCTGGAAGTGTGGGCTGAATATTATCGGCAACAAACCCCGTATTTGTTACGGCTTCAACAGCGAAAATGGTATCCTTCGGCACAATTCTGCGCAGAGTGCGGCACAGGTATCCAGTCCCAAATGAACCATCTTCTTTGGGCTGTGCCAGTTGCTCAAAGTTTGTAAGGCGTGCTTGGTGAGATTCGGCCAACGCGTCCCATCTCTTGCTAAATACGTCTTCACCTAGCCGTTTGACATTGTCAGAAGACGATAGATATAGTGTAAGTTGAGTGATGGCAGTGTAACTGTCAGCTCTATATCTTGACATGGCGGCTAGATAGAAGACTGGCATCTGTTGTTTGAGAGGATCAATGTCGATATGGAAGATCTTGGCGCTTTTAGAAGGATGGCACTGTGTGTTGATCCAAGGAACGTCACAATCGATGACAATGATAACATCTGCTGTCTCTATGCTTTCATCAATGCCGTATCTAAGACCCAGCGATGCACGATGATCGAAGGGAAAGCACAGGTCGCTACCACCGGTATCCAGGACTCTCAGACCTTTGACAGTCTCGGTCAATCTGACCAACGCCGGAACCGACTTATGATTTCGGCCACTGTAGCCCGTAATTACCAGAGGACTTTTGGCATCGAGCAAAGCTGCTGAGATAGTCTTTATCGCAGCTTCCGACAGAGCTGTGGGCTCGACGGGATTCCAATGGCTCTGCTCCAACGAATACGGCGTGAGGTCCTCTTCCATGACTTCCCTTGCGCCGCAGAGATATACGGGTCCAGCAGGGTCGCTCATAGCAAACTGCAATGCCCTGTTCACCATCTGCTTTATATTCTTGCCCGTCTTGATTTCCGCCGAATATCGGCAATATTGAGAGACGATCTGCTTTTGATCTGGGACATCCTGGATCCAGTGAATGTACTCGGTCCTGGAACCACGCATCTCCCCTTCGATAGTGAAAGGGGAGAGGCCCGCGAATATCAGAACCGGCGCTCGCCCGCAGCTTGCGTTATGGACAGCAGCTCCGAGGCCTTGTGTGCCGACATCAACGTGCACGATCACGCACTGTGGCCTCCCAGTCAAACGAGCAAATCCATCTGCCATTGAGAGTGCCACCATCTATGTTTGTTAATTCAGTGCCAGCGAGAGCAGGAAAAGGCCCAAGGATGGGGGCGAGGGCCTTCGTACCTCATTTGGGCAAGTGATGATTCTGGGGAACTCATTCTTCTTCTCATTTTGGCCTTTGACAATTGCCTCGATGATGCTGGGATGATCTGAGCCCAGATTGACGAAGCAGTGGGTCACACCTGCCTCCCATAATGCTTCGAAGAAGGCAAAGGATGCGGTATACATGGTGATGGTGATGGTGATGGTGATGGTGAAGGTGAAGGATGAAGGATGAAGGATGAAGGATGAAGGATGAACAAGAATGGGATAGAGAGAACCTAAAGTATTATAGTATGATGTCAGCAGGTTATCAGCACGTACGTAGGTACTACTACTGTTGTTCTCTCTAGAATAATGTGAGTGTTAAGGTATGTACAGTATGTACAGTATGTACAGTAAGTATGTAGGATAGGTATGTACCTTCTCCCAAGATAAATGGCGGGGTCTTTGTGAGCCGTCACCTCGGGATTTCTTCGTGTTTATCCTCTCGTTCGAGCTAGAGGAACAATGACATTCCTAAAGGGGAAGGATAAGTGGGGGCTTGCGGAATGCTCTCCGCGGTACTGAGGTACGTACTACTCTAGATGGTGGGTTGGTGGGTTGGTGGGGTTGTGAGTGCGGGGTATGTGAGGGTATGTGAGGGTACATATGTGAGGGGATGTGAGCGTATATGACTGACAGTTGGACAGTTTTCGTCTTCTTCTAGACGACATCACGGCTTACATTAGTATTACTAATACTTTAATAAATATGGTCCTATGGTCCCTATGGTCCCTATGGCTGATCCAAGCTTGTGAGGTTCACTGCGCTCGCTTGGTGACGGCTACAACCGGCCCTCGGCCTTCGATTTGGTACATGGCCACCATCTTTAAGTCTTTGAGTCTTTACGAAGTCAGTCTTCAAGTCAAGTCTTCAAGTCTTCAAGTCTTCAAGTCTTCAAGCCTGTGGTGGTCGAGGCAGTACTTAGTGGAGAACACTACATACACATATGCAAGGCTGTGGAACTCTTCTCTTATACCGCTCATGGATTGCCGTTGGGGGCCGTTCAGCTGGTTAAGGGTTGCTAAATCATCACGGCGCAAGGCATCATCGACAAAGCAGGGCATCATCGATAAAGTCTTCTTCCCATCAAGGCAACTTAGGCAAGGCAGAAATGGGAGAGGACTCGAGTTCCTCGACTTGGCCTCGACTTGGCCTCGACTTGGCCTTGGAATTATCGTGAAGGCTCGCATTCTCCCTCCTCCTCCTTCTCTCCTTTTGCCAATGTATGTTCTCGCTATGGGCGAATATTAATCCAAGAGATTTAGCATCAGGTCGGATGGGATTCACTGTTGCGCAATGCGCCTCTTCGGGAACTACTGCAGAGCGCAGGCCATGCGGAAGCCATTGCAAGACACTGAGTAGTGGATATTCATTATCTCCATTATATTCATTATCTGACGAAAAAAAGACATGATAAGGCGAAGTTGCTCACCCACCACGATCCATTATTCGCTAGCAACCACGAAACGTCTTCCTCACTGTCCTCAAGGTTCTCGATCTGTGGCGGTGGCGCAGGTGCTTCTGCCTCTTCCCATGTATGTACAAGGCTGGGCTGACTGATCAAGAGATGACAGAAGAAGGTGGCAGGCTGGCAGCTGTTCCCTACCATAGTCAATAAGTACCTACTTACCTTCTTGAAAGTCAGACTACCTACCTACTCACATGGGCTCCTGTGAAGTTACTGTAGATCTCTCATCTCTCATCTCTCATCTTCCCAAGTCAGATCCCTCGTGGCCAAGTTGTTTCTCCTGCAGGAGGCACACCAGTGACACCACTCAGAGACGACCTGACCATGACCTGCCCTTGCATTTAGCTGTGCTGTCGGGACTCAGGACTTGGGACGCAGCATAATGCATCGTATCGTATCGCATCGCATCGCATCCTACCCGTCCCGCCCGCCTGAACACCAGATCCTCCAGGAGCAAATATCGACATGCAGTAGGTATCTACATATGTACGCAGTGATTAATTAAAGCCGCATCCGTCTGCAGGTCGGGGTATTCTTTCATCGGGGTTCACGATCTTTTTGGCCCAGTTCTGTTCAATAAAGAACAATAAAGAACAATAAAGCAATAAAGCAGTGAAGATATGAAGATATAAAGATATAAAGATATAAAGACGAGAGATAGAGTAGTAGAGTACCTAACATGGCAATTGCATGGTGTGCACCGGCCACAGCGGCCACACCGGCACTGTAGCACTCATCTATGATCCATGATCCATGATCCGTGGCTGCTGGTGCTGGCTGTGCTGTGGCAGAGTCTCCAAACCCTCCCTCTTCTCTCTCTGGAAACAGCATCAGCCACCCACTTGGTCCACAACCCAAGGAACCTCACAAAGACTGGATATCTATCTCCCTAAAAATCCCAAGCAACCGCAACATTACATCACCGTTCTTCCATTCATTCACCTCATCGAGGCGCATCGAGGCCAAGGCCAAGGCCGAGACGCCCCTATTCTATCGTCTATCGCTGCAATGCTGCGCTTGTTTACTGATCTACTTACTGCTCACTGTGGCTTGATCGCATAGAGAGTGGCTCAGCATCGCACCCCTTCCATACCACCCTGGCCATACACCCACCCAATTGCCTTGTCTGGTGCTCTACCTTGCACTTCTCCTCCTGACAATTCTTCTGGCACTCACTGCTCCTCCTAGCACTCCAGCACTCCAGCACTCCAGTACTCCAGCATCCCTTGTCCCAGATCGGAAACAGGCGTCGTCCCCCACAGGCACCAGCCACTACTCTATCCAGCTTTCTTTATATCTCATCTCATATATAAGACCAGCCGCTCTCCTCCATCTCAGCCTCTGATACGTCCACTCATCCTTCATTCACTGGAAGAACACTGAATAACGTACGTTGTACATCACCACCATTCACACCCCGCTACCTCTCACACTTCACTTCATCTTTCTATAAGAGAGCCGCCCAACACCTCACAAGCACCGCAGTCTCCTCAGCCATCAGACACTGCCTCGCCAATACGCAATAAACAAATGACATCCTCATGTCTTTTGCAAGCCTTTTAAGTCCAGGAGTGCGTTTACTATCCGTACCAGACTTGGGCGACTGACCAGCCAATCTTCCATAAGAGGAAGAAATCAACGACGGACTCATTAAAACATCTCAGCATATAGCCACGTGACAAGGCTATCTGGGAGGAAAGAATTCAGGAACACACTGTATCAACAATCGGCAAGATGTGTGTCACTGAGATATTCATTGACCGCTATCCGGACGGGGAGGAGGTCCGGTTTGAGCAGACGAGGCTTTGCCAATATGGATACACCGATGACCCTTGTGAGATTTACTCCATAATGGAGAATCCAATCCGCCATATCCAACGTGGCGAACCAACGTCGCGGTTCCTTATCTCGCAGCTGAGAACTCCTCCTCATTCTTCTGGCTCATCGCAACGCCCCCCATCAATTATTGAAGTGATAGACGAGCGACCACCACCGCCAAAACCACACAAGAAGAAGAAACCATTGACAGGCATCTTCATGGGAGCTCTGTTTGGTGAAGCACCCAGACGAAGGAGAGCAAGATCAAGAACAAGATCAAGAGAGCGCGTAGTCGTTATAGACACACCTCCGTTCTCGCGTCGGCCTCCTCGCACTCCTCCACCTCCACCCCCACCTCCACCACCAATCTACTATGCGCCAGGGCCGAGAGGACCAGGACCGAGACGACCCATGTCGCCCATGTCGCCCATGTCTCCCGGATATGAAGATTGCGAACCGCCATTAATAGTTGATGCATCACCACCGCGGGGTCGCCAAAGACCAATCATCCATGATGTCGGACGTCGTCCGCGTTCTGCGTCAATAGAAGTGCATATAAGCACTTCGAGGCAGGAACGTCCACGGTCACGTTCGCGTTCACATTCACGTTCAAGCCGACGTTCACCATCCCCACTGTCATATGAGGAACGGCAACGCGAACAACGCCTGGAAGAAGACCGTGAGCGACGACGACGTCGCGACAGGCGAGAAGCGAGGTTGGTAGCAGAAATCGAAGTAGAACGCGAGCGTCGGCGTCTTGAGGAGTTCCGCGTGCTTCATGACGCCGAAATCAACGCCCGCCCGCCTGTGCCGGCACCAACGCTACCTCTGCGGCCACGGTCAATACTGAGACCAGTGGTAGAACAGACAGGCCACCGGAACAGCGTCCTCGAAGATATGAGACTAAGCTCAAGAGGAGAACGAGTAATTGCCGATGCCATAGCAGAAAGAGAACGAGCGGAAGAGCGTGAGCGGTTGCTTAAGGCAGGGCTTGAAGCCGAGGAAGAAGAGGCGCGAAGAGAGAGGTTGAAGAGGCGCTTCACTGTGAGCGGAGGAGGGGGTACGGGGCCAAGTGGTAGGAGGAACCGAGTTGAATATGATGATGGGACCTATAGATGGGTTCCTTAAGTATAAGTGTAGTGTATACGGGCATATATAGAGGCATTTTTTTTTTTTTCGTTACTGACCTCTCCGTATTTCAAATGCAATCCATTTCCCGTCAAGAACTAACAGGGTTTTCCGTGATCAACGAGCCCAACGCTCAACCAGAGCCTCTCGATTCACATTCCGCTCCCTCAGTTTCTCTAAATCGACACTTTGCAGATCGTTTCTCAAATTACTTAGATCCTGCTCCAGTCCCGATATGGCTGCCTGGACCTCCTCATCAACCAGTTGGACCCCACGAGATTTGGTCTCACTCAGCATGGAGTCCTGGAGAAGCTGAACTGTGACAAAGGCATCTTGTAAGTGCTCTGCAATAGCAGACTCGGAAGATGCCTGCAAGTTCTGTTCATGTGCCTTCAACTTTTCCACTCGATCGGTAAGCGTGTCGTGGAGACTCCTCGTAAGTTCCTGATCCTTATATGGCTCATCCGGGAGAGAAATTCCGAGAAATCGTAGGATCTGATGTTCTGGCGCTATATTCTCGTCGAAAGACGAGGCAGACGAGCGCCGAGGTGCAGTTATCCGCGAGCGAACGGGGGGTATTGGTTTGGAGTCTCTGCGCCTAAGAGGGCTACCGAGCGACTGGTGTTTTGTAGGCGATGACGAGCTGATCGAATTTATTTCGGCGCGTAGAAGTTTGATGAGAGCGTTCAAGATCGCTGCGTGCCCTTGATACTCCTCTGCTTGGCTAGAGAAAGCCTCTAGTCGCTTGGTAAGAAAGGAGACACAGCCAGAGATCTACGAGGGAATCAGTAAATTGTCTGACGCATCGAATGAAGGTCTTCGAACATACGTAATCTATGATCTTTCCTGATCTCTCCAGTCCCTGGTTGCCTTGCAAGGCAATGGTTCTGAGGGCACATTGAAGATATCTCTGTTCCACTGACATCTGGGCAACAGGAAGTATTTCGGAGTACAACGACTCTAGCTCCTCTTGCAGGGCAGTAACATCAGCATTTCGTTGATAACCAACTTCGTCCGTGTTCAACTGAGCTCCCTCCACACCCTCGAGGTACACACGGTCGAGACGTATGCGGACACTCTCTACGGTGTATTTTATTAGACTGTACATGTTAGCAGCATCAGTTGCAGTGCACAGCTAGACATTACCTTGCACATAGCTGTCGAATACGGTCTGATGCAGTGTCATCGGCCGATGAGACATGGTCTAAAGCTCCCGAGAGTTTCTGGAGGCTTGCGAGAATTTTGTCATCAGACCGCACCATGTCAGATGATTGATGCACCAAGGTTATGTCTGTCGTGGAAAATTGTGATTCAATCTCATTAACATACTCAGACAAGCCACTGATCAGTTCTTCGACCTATGTTCTATTAGTCAAGAACATGTGGGTGCAGCTCCAACCTGACTTACGGCGCTGTTGAGCTGATCACACTCGGCAATCCATCCTCTCTGTTTGACACCGTTCGCAGTCAACCGGTTCTGACGTTGTCGTGCGTTTGTCGCCACCAGAGAGGCTACGGCATCCTGCTGTATTTTAAGGATTTCACTTTGCTTCTCGATGATGGCGGTTGAGCTTTGAAGCTGGTCAATGGCATTTTGGATCTCCCAGTCGTCAAGACCTCGCACATGGTCTAGGTTTTGTGAAGCCGCTAAAGCCTGCGCCTCACCAGTCTTCTGCAACGAGCTGTAGCTATACGGTATTTAGCATGTAGGACTGTCATGTATCTATCCAACGGACCAACATACAGTGAGAGCTCCTCCTTTGTGAGCAGAGTTTCACGTCCGAGGTTCTCCAAAACCCATGCCTCGAGGCCTTGATGTCCTCCACGCTCGATTTCGCTTAGTAGCTCTGATGTATTGTGCTTTAGATTCCTATCTTTAATGCATGAGACCAGCAGAGCAGCAGCGCCTTTGCCTGACATTCTGATCATGCGTATTGCAAGACGATGTGTGATCGAACGTTCTATATCCGGCACGTGATGTGTGTCGAGAGGGAAGTGCACGGGTGGAAATCAACGTTGCTTATGTCAGAATAGATGATACCTCAAGGCCGGTTAGTAGGTTGTAAAACCTCAGTCGATTTGAGTTTAGTTCGAGATCGAATGGGATGAGAGACGAAGGAGTCCATTCATAAGAGAGCATGATCAGCACGGTTTCGACTTTGATTTTGCCAGTGAGGCTGCTAATTTCTGTACCCTCCCTATGTATGGGCAAAGTAAACAGACCCGCCCAAATATACATATATATACAGATAAAACAATCTGCGCTGTGGACTCCCAAACTCGATTTTGAGAGGAGCGCCTAAGAACTCCGAACCCAACAATCCAAAGCGCCTTCGCCATGCAACAACTCGTCAGACACTCACCAGACGATTCCAAGGTCCCTTCGTTCAACCTCGATTCGCGTAGCCCTTCCTCACACGTCTCGATAACTTGCAAGTTCACTCTCACTTCAATCATTGCTCACCAAGTCTCCGCAATATACTGTCCCGCCTCCTTTTTCAACTTCCAAAACTCCTCCGCCTCCTGCACACTCATATTACCCATCTCCATCGCCACCTGCACAAGCGCCTTCTCCACGCCCTCACCCATGCCCTTGGAACTCCCACAAACAAAAATCCGTCCATCAAGTGCATTAATCACGAACCAACATAGTTCCTTCTGATTAATGACCTCCTCTTGCACGTATCTTCCTACACCCTTGCGACTCTGCACAACCTTCTTCACTTCATCCTCGTGCACGCCCCACTCCCCGCTATATAGTTCGTCGAGAAGACTATCGCGTACGCCTTGTAGCACCCAGACCTTGTTGGCACAATTGGCGTTCCTAAGGCGGCGCTGCACAAAGCCTCTAAATGGCGCGACACCCACGCCAGCACCAATCAACAACATTGGCCCATCAGATACAAACTCCCTCGCAAGCGGATTGCTCATCAGACCCTTAAACATCGGGACTCTCAAATCTGGTTTCTCCCCTTTGGCTTCGGCTTCGAGGAACTTCCGTGCCTGGCGCTCGAAGAAACCAGAGGCTAGACCAGTCCGCTCGCCGCCACGCCAATCGGGAGTCTCATGCACGGTGACGGCAATCTCGATCAATCGGGAACAGCCGTCAACTGGCACACAGTTCTCGTGTGGGTCGTTGGAGAGGGAGTAGAAGCGGGGCACGAGCTGCTTCAGAACACTGAGGAGATGGTCAAGGGGTGGCTTGGAGGTTGGAAACGCATGTAGGAGCTGTGGAAGAGTGACGTGTGGGCCCGTTCGGAGCTCGCAGAATGCGCCTTGTCCTTCGGCTGAGCAGAGATAGCTCAGAATCTTTTTCTCATTTACGTCGGTGGCGTATTCGGCCATGAGACGGAGCAACGGCTTCGTTGGCGGATAGGATTGGATGTCGGAGCACCAGGTAAGGAGATCGCGGCGTGTAGAGATCAGTTCTCGCGCCTTGTCGTCGCCCCAAATTGTAGGCCAGCGTCCGCCGCTGGTTCTGACGATGACTTTCCGATCACGGGCAACGCAGGGAATAGAGAGGAGATCCATCACCTCTTCGACCATTGAGAACTCGTTCGGTGCTTGAACGCCAATGGCGCCTCCGACCTTGAAATCGACACCTGTCTCAGCTGGATAGTGTGAGACGTCAAGGTCGAAATGGAACGTCCTCTTCTGTGCTCCAGGCTTTGTAAGCTCTCTTGTGCTGAAGATCTTAGCAGAGAAGACCTCATATGGAGCATGTGGTTGGACGAACGCCGGCGGGTGCTCGGCTGGAGTTGGTACGCGGTTGTGATGTAATTTTTCTTCAATTTCGGCAGTGTATGGGGTAAAGTCAGTCGACTGTTCGGTGGTGGGTCTGACTGGTTTGGCGTCTGAATCGGTTCCAAGTAATGCTCGAGGCTGACCTTTGACCGGCAACAGAGAGACTGTCTTCTCCGGAAGTTCGGGAATGGCAGAGAGTTCTTTCGGAAGAGATTCGATCTTCAGCTGCAGCGATCGAAAGGCGTCGTGGTCAGGAACTGGAACGGCTTCGGAGGACAATGAGTCGCCCTTGGGAATTGACATGCAACAGCCTCCTCCACAGCATTTCTCGATGAGCTTCGTGCCGCTCTCGCCAATAATTCTGCGTACGTCTTCGGCATTTTGTGAGATCAGGACGGTCGACGCTCTTCGTGGACGTGGCAGCGGCTCCTTTGGAATCTCCTCGAGCTCGTCGGCCGACGAGCTCGAGGTGAGTGAGGGAACCTGGGATTTTGGAGAGGCATTGTCGACTGGAAGTTCTTCAGGTATGCAGTGCGACTTTGTCTTGGTGCGTATGCTCATCGAAGGCCGCAACATGGTGATTGCGGTGGTAAGAGGCTAAGAGGCTACAACAGAAGTAGAAGAATACAATTGAGGGACGAGCGATGACGGTGTCGTAACGTTAGCATTCAAAAAGGTGTAAATAATGCCATGCGCAAGGTAAAATAGTAGAGTGCTTATCTGATCCTTAGCATTAAGTCAAGAGTCTAGTAATACTTTAACAGAGTAGATAGTAGTGAGGCGAGCGAGGTAAGAGGTGGCGTAAATAATGTTGGGCTGATGTTCCACATGCGTCTAGAGGAGCCGAGACCGGGGAAACATGGGGACTGGCCGACTGGGGACTGGACGGATGTTCATTTTTATCAGATATCGAGATTAGATCCAAGGCCTGCCCTGCACGGTGGTCAGTGATTGGTGGTCAGTAACTGATGGTCAGTGGCGGGTGGTGTGAGTCGTGAGTGGTGTGGTGTGAGTCTGCGATGATGATAATAATAATAATAACAATAATAACAATAATAACAATAATAATAATTAATTAATTGATGATTGTGTGATATTTAGCCTTTTGATCTTCCTTGGAGAAAATCGTGTGCCGATGGAGGAGCTGCAATGCATGTGGCGGAAATTACTAGACTATGTACTTATGTAGAAATTCATCGACCCCTATCGATTATTAAGAACCAAATAGGTAAAGACGCAATTATTTATTTTATCTATATCCGTATATCATCTCCGGCTAGACCACAGACTACAAGACTTCTGCATGCAGCATGCAGCATGCGCGCGGGAGTCGGGAGTCGGGACACTTTTTCGCTGGAGGGTGAACACGCAGAGATGAAGTTGAGGAGTAGCGTAGCGGCTCTTGGCGAGAATCGGCACCCGTCATACTGTACAATAATGAGGCGGGTAGGGTACCTAGCGAATCCTTCATATTATGTAATCGCTCACCTAACCCCCAAAAGGAGAGAGTAACAGGTGAAGCGAGGAGCGGGCGTCTTGGGCATAACAAGGAAACAAAAATAACGGTTTCATAAGGTGAGGTCACACCGAGGATCGAACTCGGAACCTCTTCGGTGTGAGCGAAGCGTCATAACCATTAGACCATGCGACCTGTTTGTGATTGTACTGTTCGTTTTTATATAATCTAAATACTTTTAACTTCTTCTATGCCAACAACTTGGTTCATCTCGCCTTTTTTGCCCGGCCCGGAAATTTAATGATGGATTGCTGTATTCAAGAGCCGAGTGTGTGGCACTGTAGATATGCCTCGAAGGATTCTCAGTTCTGAGAAGGTAGGGAGCCCGTACCTGCCTACATACTGTAGCTTCGGTTGCGAAGAGTATGTACATACTCCCTCGTTCGTATGTACTCTACAGTACCTGTCTCAAGGCAGCCAGCGGCCTGTTTCAGGCTCTCGCCATCGCCAGTGCATCACTGACCTACCGTAACGCCTAGCTCCCCAAGTAATCACAACCCAGAGCCAACGCCTACCCCAATTTCCAGGAACGGCTCTCCTATCTCTTCTCCGACACCTCGAGATACCCCAACTCACTCTGCCTGTGTATTTGTGTCTGGTAGATGAGCACAAATGGCAGGACGCTTTGTGCGCGCGTCGAAGTATCGTAAGCTTGCCAGCTCAGCTCCTCAAGCACACGACAGGCTGACATTGATATCCCATTCAAGGACATGTCTTCGGGAAGCCAACAAGAAAGGAAGCGACCTACGATAATTTGCACATTAGTCGCAATGCCTGGGATACCAATTTGGTGAAGGCAGGGAAACCCCGAGTCCAGCTCTGAGATGTGAGACGGAGAGCTGACAAGATCCTAGGTTAACCCCGAGTACCTAGCGGTCAACTGGGAAGCAAGCGGAGGCGGCGCATTCGCCGTGATTCCACTGAGTGAGAAGGGCCGCTTGCCAGAGCAGATTCCATTGTTCAGAGGCCATACTGCGCCAGTGCTGGACACTGACTGGTGAGCAAGCACGGCTTCCCGCATAGAAGCCCAAGCTGACCACGCGGCTAGGAACCCTTTCAACGACCGTGTCATTGCCTCCGGATCAGACGACGGAAAGGTCTTCATCTGGCAGGTTCCACAAGGCTTCACCCTCTACACCGACGCGGAAGAGCCAGAAGACGTCGCTCCAGTCAGCAAGCTGTCTGGCCATTCTCGAAAGGTCGGGCAAGTCCTCTTCAACCCCGCTGCGGAGAATATCCTTGCATCGGCATCTGGCGACTATACAATCAAGGTTTGGGATATTGGCACCGGAAACTCTGCTCTGACGCTGAAGCATGGCGACATCGTGCAAAGCTTATCCTGGAGCGCTGATGGTAACCTGATGGTTACAACTTCTCGCGACAAGAAGCTCCGGATTTGGGATGTTCGCCAGGAAAGGCCAGCACATACGGTTTCAGGTCATTCTGGCGCAAAGAATAGCAGAGCCGTCTGGATGGGCGAACACAATCGCGTTGCAACAACCGGATTCTCGAAAATGAGTGACAGGCAAATGGCTTTATGGGATGTTGGGAATCCGAGCGAGCCAATTGGCGGTTTTACGGTTCTGGATTCCATATCTGGAGTTTGCATGCCTTTCTGGGGTGAGTTTGGCAAGAAAAAGGCATTGCTGATCTATACTGACGTTTCATCTCATAGATGATGGAACCCAATGTTTATACCTTGCGGGAAAGGGGTACGTTTGGTTAATCCCCCTGTTGCAACAAATCCTAACAGTCACAGTGATGGAAACATTCGATACTTTGAATATGAGAACGACAAATTTGAATTTTTGTCGGAGTACAAGTCCGGTGATCCCCAACGTGGTCTGGCCTTCATGCCAAGGCGTGGCATTAATGTGAGCTGCAGAATCTATGTTGTTATTACAGAACTGACTCATTATAGGTTCACGAAAATGAGGTAATGAGAGCCTATAAGACAGTCAATGATGCTTATATTGAACCAATCTCGTTTGTCGTGCCTCGTCGCGCAGAAGTCTTCCAGTCAGACATTTACCCACCGGCAACAGGCCTGAAGCCAGGTCTCTCTGGTCGCGATTGGTTATCTGGTAAGACTGCACTTCCACCGAAGATTGATCTCGAGAGCATCTATGAGGGCAACGCACCAGTAGAAGTACCATCGGAGTACAAACCACTGGCCTCTGTACCTGCACCAGCTCCAGCGAAGGCACCTTCACCTGTTAAGAAGGAGCCAGAGCCCGCACCAGCGGCTCAAAGGGCTCCGCCTCCAACCATCTCTCAGCAGAAGGGCTCAATTGCCGAAATGGCTTCGAAGTTCCAGGACAATGAGGATGAGGAGGAAGACGATGATGACTCTTCCAGCTTTGAGGAGATACCCAAACCCATCGTCAGATCCCCAACAGCCGCTGCTAAGCCACAGCCCAAGCCAACATCACCAATCACCGCGCGACCTGTCCCAATAACCTCTGTTTCTCCGTCGAAACCTGTCCCAAGTCAGGCGCCCGCGAAGGCTGCAACGGCCCCTCTCACATCATCTGACTCTAGCTCCGCCAGCAGCTCGCTCGTGGACTCCTTGGAGCAGATCAAGAGACTGCTGGAACAGCAAACGAAGACAATCACGGTACAGAGCGAGAAAATCGAACAGTTGACTGCAGAGGTCGACACGCTGAAGAAGAAGGTTGGTAGCGGTAGCAGTGACCAGAGCGAGAGGATCAGGCAATTGGAATTGGAGCTCGAGGCGGCGAGATCTTAGGATAAAAGTTATGCACGGGTAGGCCAAGGAAATTGTTACGAGTTTTGTTGATGAGGAGCAAGCACGTTTGATGGTTGATTGATTGGTTGATGCTAGCATTATTTTGATGTCATAGCGAGCGTCAATTATCGACTATCAAGCAAATGGGTGGTTGTTAGTCAGGGAATAAGAATGGGGTTTCTTAAATCCCATCATGCTTTGAAAACAGAATCAGCCCTCGGAGCTGCCAGCGATTAGGTGGCAGTCTAGTATGTGAGCCATGTATATCTGAAGATCAGTACGTACCTATTCTACCTACCTCCACGCTATCCTCTCCCCTCGTGAGGTTACGAGGGTAGATCCATAGGTCTTACTACTGTCTAAGGAGTAGAGTTATCAAGCAGATAAGTAGTTGTGACTGATAACTTGGAGGAACTGAGGCTGGGAGTGAGGATCGGCGCTGAGTGACAGAATCCATCCGAACTGTGACGGGAATTGTGATGGATGTGCGAGATTCTGCAGCTGGGCTTACCACAGATCATAATACCTGACTGAGATCTTCAATAGACTTGACGTGATGACATACATGATGTTTGAGATGCCAAGTTCTTAGAGTCCCATTTTTGTATTCTGTTTACATACGCCATACGCTGAGATGAGATGGCCGCATGGAAGGGAGGAGAACGCCACTTTGGCAGTTCTAGAGCCCGAAAATTGTGCGGCGTGCAAGATAGTTTTTCCGATGGGATGGATAACACAGCCGAGTCATGACTGAGACGGGCGATAAATGGGACAGAATTTATCAAAATTCGGGCATTTATACAACAATTCCTTATGTAAGTAAAGTATTGTAGAAGTACTTTGTATTCGTTATTTCTCCAAGCAAAATGCATAAGCCTACTCCTTTAAAAACAATGGGTTACTTACTTTACTATAGGCTTTTAAAACTTGCTTGTGTGCTCCTTACAGTAGCCTATTGTTATATAAGTAAGGCTTAAAATTTTAAAAATAACTGACAGTGAAGTTAGGAATTAATGCGTGATTTGCATAAGCATAATTTATCTCCGTTTCCGAATTATTGCCACGTTATGTACTCCATGATTCCCTTCCCACCTACTACTACTTACTACTCTACCTACAGTATCTATCGGAGCTCCAGCCTCCACGGGAAACATTCCGTCATCGCATCGCACATATCTGAAAATCCGAAAGCCGAAGAAAAACACAAATTGCTTTCTAGACGGCAAACAACGCCATAACCCATGATGAGGTAGGATTACAGAGTAGGTGACATTCGCCATTTCCCCTCTTTTCGATTTCTGCTATTTCGGATTACCAATGCTTGCTATTCTGCACAAAGGCGTTTTGTAAGGATTTAGCAGACATTATTAAGCAGCTGAGGCCCAGGTGAAGGCGGCTAGACGATTCATTCGGGTTCTGGGATCCGCTATGAAGTATATAGCGACATGGATACGGTGCTTGATAGGACTATCTGCTCTGATAGCTCTCCTTGCAATGGCGTCGTCTACGCTGGGCTCCGCGTTGGCTCTGTCGTCCAGAGGGGTAGTCCGTTCATTCAGGAACTTATATAGCTCGCGGATCTTCACTTCTATTGCATCTTCATCTCCAGTATCCAATTCACTCTCTCATTATCTGTCCTCACAAACTCGTCTATATTCCCAAACGAAACCGAAAATGTCCGCCAACGCCTTCATCGAGACCCTCGCCGGCCGCAGAACCATCTACGCGCTCAAGAAGGAGTCCCCAATCTCCGATGCCCGCATCCAGGAGATCGTCACCGAGGTCATCAAGCACGTCCCGTCATCCTTCAACAGCCAGACCACTCGCGTTGTTCTTCTGGTCAAGGAGGAGCATGACAAGCTGTGGGAGCTGCACAAGGAGGTGTTGAAGCCAATTGTGCCAGAGGCGGATTGGACCAAGACCGAGGGCAAGATCGATATGTTCAAGGGTGCTTACGCCACTGTATGTTCCATATCCCTTCTTTATCTTCCCATTATCTTATTATCCCTTCATTGTTTCCGTTCCCAAATCTTCCGTTCCGCAGACAAAAAGCTAACATCCAGGGAGGTCCTCTTCTTCATTGATACCCCAACCGTTCAAGGGTTCCAGACCAACTTCGCTCTCTACGCCGACCGCTTCCCACAATGGGCCACGGAGTCCAGCGGCGCCCACCAAATCGCCGCCTGGGCCGCTCTCGAGGCCGAGGGTCTTGGCGCCAACGTCCAGCATTACAACCCGCTCATTGACGAGAAGGTCAAGGCGACATGGAATGTGCCGGAGGGATGGGAACTCCAGGCCGAATTGGTTGTTGGTACCCCAGTGGCGCCTGCCGGCGAGAAGACGTACAAGGATATTGCTGGCGAGAGACTCAAGGTTTATGGTGCCTGAACTGGCGAGGCAAGAAAACAAGGGGATGATGGAGTCGAAAATGTGAATAGCAAGCGTTGATATATAAATGGGCATAACCGTACATAAAGTTCTGATTTAAACTTAGATAAAGTCTCTGACTCGTTCTCTCGCCGCTACTTATGCTTTATGGCATGGTAAAATGCTCATATTCCACATGAGTTGCAGTTGACGACACGAAGCGGCTGGGGCCTTCAAAATTTTAGCCCTCTCCATGTATTCTTTACCTACACATCTCTATAGCCACACCCGCTGAACTTCGCATACCAAGAGCGGAGTATCATATCATGCAGTATATACAATACATTGCCAAAACCTCGCCCATTTATGCTAAAACGCCTTCAATATCCCGCCTTAATTCTATCTTTCTCCATTTCTCATTTTCCTCACGTCCATCTACGGTCTTCCGGTCTTCCCCTTCGCCGCTATCTCAATCGTCTCTATTTTCTCTCCCTCCTCCTCTTCCAACTCCTTCTCTCCTCTTGCAAGATCATCTTCGATTTCTTCTCTTTCTGTAATATGTCCTCCCTCTTCTCTGCCTATGGCCTCGTCCGCGTTCTCTCCACCAGACATCTGCCACTCCATCAGCCTGCTAAAGGCGCTTTCCGGGTCAGAACTCAAATCCTTGTACGTTCCCATTTCCGCGACCTTGCCATCGTTACCGAGGACGATGATCTGGTCACTCCTCTTAATCGTACTAAGTCTATGCGCGATGGATATGGTGGTATTGTGGCCTCTCAGCAGGGCCGCTAAAGCGCTGTTCACAAGGGTTTCGCTTTCGGCATCAAGCGCTGAGGTCGCCTCGTCAAGAATTAAAATATCAGGATCTTTGAGCAGAGCTCTAGCAATGGCAATGCGCTGCTTCTGGCCGCCAGATAATTGAGCGCCACGGGCTCCTACTTGCGTGTCTAGACCTTCCGGGAAATCTTCAATAAATTGACAGTTCGCTTTCCTCGCCGCGGCCACAATCTCGCTCCTGCTCGCCCTTGGTTTACCATAGGCAATGTTCTCAGCAATACTGCCCGACATCAGCACAGGTTCCTGACCAACAAATCCGATTCGTCGACGCAGTGATTTGCCGTTCATCGTCGAGATGTCAACGCCATTGACGAAGATATGTCCTGAGGTTGGGTTGTAGAAGCGAAGTAGAAGGGAGCCAATTGTACTTTTGCCGCCGCCTGAGGGGCCGACGATGGCGACGTTACTGCCGGACGGAATGGTGAAATCCAATCCTTGGAAAATGCCCACAGCTGGACGGGTAGGATAGGCAAAAGAGACATCCTTAAACGTAATCGGACCTTGGGCGGATTTAACCGGTGTGCCAACAGTGGCATGGATAGTTGGTTTACGATCCTGCAGCTCGAAGAGGCGGGATGCGGCGCCCACGCCTTTCATGAGCTCAGAGTAGAATGACGATAGCCCGAAAAGAGATGAACCGGCATAGGCAGTATACATAAGAAAAGACGTAAGATCGCCGATGCTGATGACACCGCTCTTGACCATGGCGCCACCGGAATATAGAAGAGCCAATATGGTCATATTACCCATGAATCCGGTGCTTGAGAAGAAGGTTGCGCTGATGATTGCTTCGCGCTTGCCAAGGGCGAAGATCTTCTTTACTTGCTGATTGTAGCGACCGACTTCTTGGATCTCGCCTGCAAAAGCTTGCGATGTTCTGACGTTACCCAGACGCTCTTCAGCAATCTTTGTCAGGGTGCCTAGATTGTGCTGGATTTTGCGACTGAGATTGCGAATCATGCGGCCGTAAAAGAAGGCACCGATAGCAAGAGGTGGAAACATGAGGCAGAGGATCGTGGTAAGCTTTAAACTGACCCATGCCATAGCTCCGAATCCTGCACCACCGCTAACGAGAGCACGAAGGCCATCAGAAAGGTTCTGCGTGATACTTTTGCCGACGATGACGGTATCCGAACTCAATCTAGATATCAGATCACCGACACGGTTAGCGTCAAAGAACTCGGCGTTCTGGACGTATGTGCGCCTATATAGCTGACTCCTCAACCGTGACACAATTCTCTCCCCCACTATCCGTAGAATGATAATGCGTCCATAATTCGCCACAGCTCCAAGGGTCAACACGCATCCAAGCGCAATATAGAACTGCTTCAAATCCAGTCCAAAAAGCCTTCCCTCCCCATTCTCGTTGGTCGCTAGATCAAGTATCTTGCCAATCGAAAAGGGGATCGACATCGTGATCGTGCTTGAAATGAGGAGGAATACAAACGCTGCACCTAGCCATTTTGCTTCTGGCCGGGCAATCTTGATCAACCGCCATATCTCGCCGAATCCAGCGGTGTTCTTTCCTCCTTTACCTTCCTTACCGAGGCGGGCGGAGAGGTTCACCTGGGCGGCCCGAGAGGCTTTCTCACTGCGCCCGAATCCTTCCTCGCCTTCTCGCGCCTCTTCTTCTTCTTCCTCCCGCCGCTCTCTGTCCTTCCAGTCTTCTGAATTTTGTGAGGAGTTGGGCGGGCGAGTTCCTTTGTTTGGGGAGGTTGTGGAGAGAAGTCGTAGCTGAGAGGTCGCTGGTGGCCAGGCTGCTGAGAGGTTTGTCTGCGGCACGCCGTTGAGTTCTATGGACTTCTTAGATGTGACCGATTTGCTCGTGAGTGGGATGGGCGTCGTGTGAAGCTTCCTCAAGGCTGCCCTGTATATTGGCGACGCCTGTCGGGAAGACCTTGGGGCATGTTGTACAGCCGGCGCCTGTCTCTGTCTCGCTGCAATGTTGTCCAGCAAGGCTCCAAGTGCCTTACTCCTCGGCACAACTGACCCTCGCATTGCACCTCACACGTCACTCGAAGAGGAAAACTCTGCGCTCGCTCGCTCGCTCGATCGGTCGTCGGAGACTGCAGTCACTAGTGAGAGTGATATCACCTGTCGACTAGAGATGATTGTCGTCGTCTTTGTCTCATTGTCACCTTGAAGTGCAAGGATAGGTGACGGGATGAGATGAGGAGGACGACCTCAACATTAACATTTGTCGATGAGCCTCCGCAATCCGCAAGCCGCAAGCCGCATTGCATTATTGCGGGAGACTAGTGCACGGCGTTTGGCCCTCGTTTGCCCGTTGCCCCCCGTGGGCCCTTCTGTGCACATGGAGAAAATCGGTAAGCACGTGCTTTCCGTCATGGATTTTCAGGGGTCAGAAACCTCAAAGAAAGATTCTTTCAGCGGACGACAAAGCTTAAAGTCCACTTACCAAGAGAATCGTGCTTGGATGCTGGAATAGTATACCACTGCTCACCTTGAAACTGTATTCTGGCATAGGAAGTCATCTAGCTGACTCTGATTATATATATATCTGTGATTTGTAACCGTCGTCTAGACGCCTGTCTTAGCACTTATAAAAACTCGTGTACAGAAAGAAAGTATATGGCTATTAAAAGGCTACGGGGTTGAGGTAGGTAGGGGTGGATTATAGATTATAGAATATAACGATGTTTGGCCCCTTACATGTAGACTTGCGGTTGTGTGAAAGGACCGACTATAACAAAGCTATCTGAACAGGAAAATGAATATTGATGTTTGTGAAATGTTATATTGGGCCAATAAATAATCTCCAATCTCCAGAACTCTCCAAGTCCGAATTCCTGTCTAATATTCCCATTTGTTGATATATTCAATATACTCCCCAATCCATAGCAGCTATTACTATGTGGAGGGACGTCTTTTTTTTCTGTATTAAGTCGTAACAGCTTCATTTCATTTAAGCGTTTTCGACAAATAGCTTATTAGACCCTCGCAAACACCATAATCTGTTGCATAAAGACACACCTTCATCCTGGCATTGTCTACAACCCTCTCATCTACCCCAGATCAGCAGCATCTCTAATAGTTCTCTCCCTCTCATCCTTTGCTTGCCTCTCCTCCTCCTCCAATCTCTTCAGCTCGGCCTGCCCTTCCTCAGTCGTGGTATCAATAATCTGCTCCCCTAAACTCAACATCCCGCCCTCACTCAGCTGTCCCACGATCTCCTCTGCCTCATCCACACTCATCTTTCCCAACACTTTATTAACCTCCTCCAGTTTCCCACTCTGCAGCGCCCGCTGCAGCCCCGGCGGAAATGCCTCGAAGATCTCCCTACTCCTCCTTTCATCCTCGTTACCACTCTGAGAGAGCTCTTTTGGCGGCACAAAGATCCTAATCTCGGTTCCGGGCTCGACGGCGTGGAGTTGGATTTGCTCCACCCCACCAGCCTCTTCTTCCTTCTCCCGCTCCTTCAGGATTTCCTTGGCGCGCTTGCGGATTCGCTGATATGTATCTGTCACGTCATCCGTAAATACCTTCTGCGCCTGATGGCCGGCTGTGGTGATACGCTTGAAGAATAGGCCTACACCGTCACGGCCGAGAGTCCTGCAGTACTGTAACAGTAGAGCTTGGTGTACACATTGCTTTGCAAAATCAGCCTTACCAGAGAGCTCGGAGTCGAACGCTATGATCAGTAGGCCGTCGGTTTCCCGCTCGGTAACGACATTGGGATGCTCGGCGATGAAGTTGAGGCAAGTGCGGTAATCGCCAATCCTGATATTCGCGAACTTCTTCCCCAGCTCGGTGGCATGGTGATCTTCTTCATCTGACTCGTCGCCTTCTAAAGACGCAATCGGCTCATCGACATCAGCGTCTACGCCGGAGTCTCGACTGCTTTGTTTTTGTAAGGCGTGGGGATTGAGGACTTCGACGGCTTGGACCTTGGGTTTTGTGCCGGAGGAGATAGGTTTCTTGTTGATTGAGGAAGGAGGGGCTTTGGATTTGTTGACGGAGGAGGAGTCGAAGCCTGTATGGATGCTTTCGCTGGTGATTTTTCTGCTTTCTGCTAACTCGAGCTCCTTTAATTTTTCTTCGAGTTGGCTCTGCAGGTCAGTCACCTTGGCCTTGTGTCCCTTCACTTCTGTAACATATGCGGATAATTTCTCAGATTCGGACGGCTTCTTCTCGCCGACTGCATTTTTGACCTGGTCGATGAGTGTAGCAATCATCTTAGAGTATGTTGGTAGCTCCTTCTCGTCGGTATGTACGCCTTCAGGTCTGGGTGGAGGTTGGTCGTGGTCTGGATCTGCGGATTCCATGAGAGACTGAAAAAGTATTTCATCTGGGTTCCGGGACTCTGCTTCGGCCTTATGGGACTCCAGGGCTGAGAGAAGGCCCTCAATCCGTTTGAGGAAGCCGTCATTGATGATGCGCTCATATTTGAGTGTTGCGATGTGATGTTTGCGTTGTTCGCGTTCTTGATGGATCTGATTCTGTTTGGCGCGGATAAAGGAGCGTTTGTCGACGTTCGGGTGGACTTCAATGTCAGAGTCGTCGCTCAGTTCGAGAGCATCCTGAGATGGTTAGCCTTGCGATGAGGGGTTGGCGGGGTAGGGCGAGATGTTTGAAAAGTCATAAACTCGAGATACTTACCCATTTACTGTAATCTAGAGACATCTTGGAGTGGCGACAGATTATAGAATTTACTTTAGAAAGGCTGAGAACTTGTCGGCGATATGCGACATAGAGTATTGCTATATGCTGGTGGTGATGGTTCTCGAGTGTTGTCGAATGTTCGATGAGGTACATATGTACTCGTTTAATCACGTGGTTTTATAATCACGTGACTTCTACAGCCTTAGCAATGCTCAATAATTTATGAAGATGCGTGTTTACTCCTCCCATGTCTAAATGCATAAAAAGTCGAAAGTACGGATACATTCATACAACTCTATATAGTACTTCGTACTAGATTGATTCATTATTATTGATTCAGAACTTCACAGGTACTTCACGAGTTTCACAGAGCACATAGTCTAGCAGTTGTGCCCCATAAGCTCAGTCAAGTATCATGGAAGTACCTACCTAGATATTCCAGCAAGCTCTGCTCCAGCTACGCTCTGCACTACTACTGTGAGCGCGGCAAGCTGTGGACTGGGATTTCGCCATTGATTGGTCGCTGGTACTGGAAAACGACCTTGCATTACTCCGATGGTCAGTTATGTATCTTTATTGCTGTTTATTCTTGTCCTCCGCATTGCTCGACTTTTATTACGAATATTGCTTCTTACTTTTTTTGTCTACAAGATCCGAGTGGTCATCTCTGGCGTTGTCCGGGGTCCCCCATCTTGGACATTCTTCCGGCGGCTAATTCGGTACGTCCGGCGCCAAGAATACCTACAAATGATTAATAAATTGCACAAATATTATAAGGGTCAAGGGTCAAGGGTCAAGGGTCAATCACGCCAAGAGAATGCGCCGCACTAATCGCATGGCAATAATCTCCACAATTTCAGGGGTAAAATGGTAAAATGGGGGTAAACGGAGAAGAGTCGAATTAGACCTCCTCCCATCCAAAGAGGCCATCCAGACCAGACCTCATCCAGGCCATCCAGGCCATCCAGGCCATCCAGGCCATCCTCACCGAGTCACCTTGTCCCAAAGCGAAGCGAAGGCCCGATGCAGACTGCCACGCTATGCCATGCTCTCCTACCTATTCGTAGGTAGGTAGTAATGCAAGCCATGCGATGCAGGGACTTAAGCCACTTCGTATATGGGCCTCTTCTGAGCCTCTTCTGAGCCGCTCTTCCCTTCCCTTCGATCGCTTCAGCCCTCGAGGGTCAGCGATGTTGAAGCATGTTGAAGCATGTTGAAGCAAGCCTCGGGGCTCATCTTGCCGTCTTACATGTAGGCACTCCATCCTCTATTGTTGCTATGTATGTACATACATACTTTGCCATGTATGTATACTACGAAGTATCCAGACGAGGAGTTCCCGCACAGTTCCCACCACTACGCCGTATCTACTACTCCGTACATATGTACATACATATGTACATACATACACCACTGGAAACTGTGGTGTGATACGCACCCCCCCCCTACTATCCAGCTTGTCCGAGACCAGAGGTGGAAATGTTCCTTGGGTATAATGAAGCGCATGGGGGCAACCAACCGAATCACCATGACCCTCCCCCATCCAAGATGCTGCTACTCCTGTTGCTGCTGCTGGCTGCCACTCGACTGTGTTCGTCCAGTGTAGTACGGAGTATTTTGCATCCAACACCAATATTTACTATAGTCTATAGGAGCCCCCTCGTTTATGCAGCGCCAGCTTCCTCGCGAGTGGAGAACCATCAAAGGTAAGCTCCAACGCTTTGATCTAGGTACGGAGTTGGATCCAGAACGGATACAGTAAGTGCCAGTGAGTACCTACATACCAGAGTACTCTATTATATTATTACCTACCTCTTCTCTCTTATACTCTTATCATTCCTTCTTTCTTTGAATCTCTGGAGTACTACACGGCTTCAGACATCACTTCCCATCACTCTTTCTGGGATCTGATTGTTCATCTCTCGTTTTAGTCGATTCGTCGATACCACGGTCTTTACACCCATTCTTGTTTTTGTAGCAGCGGTTTATCATGGCCCCTTCATCACTCTTTCTGAAGGCCGGCGCCGTTGTCATGGCTGCCTTGACCACTTCGGTAGCAGCAGTGCAGGTCCCCTATGAGAAACACGATGTGTACAAGGGAGAGACCTTCTTCGATCAGTGGGACTTCTTCACGGTAGGCATAACGTGGCCTTTCATCACATCATCAATACTAATATGAATAGGGGGTTGACCCAACACATGGATTCGTTGACTTTAAGGGCAGAGCCGAGGCGCAGTCGAAAGGTTTGATTGACATCAACGCACAGGGCCAGGCATATATGGGAGTTGACTACACGACGAAATATACTCAAATAAATGCACGGGGTCGTGCCAGTGTTCGAGTGGAGAGCAAGAAAAAGTACGATGGCGGCCTGTTTATTGCCGACATCGCCCATATGCCCGGCTCAATCTGCGGAGTCTGGCCAGCGTTCTGGACTGTTGGCTTGAATGACTGGCCGCAAGACGGCGAGATCGATATTCTGGAGAATATCAGCGAGGCCACAGTAAATGTAGAGGCGTTGCACACTGGCGATGATTGTGTTATCACTTCTGACGCTCAAGGGGGTTCGTTACGGACAGCGCACTGTTCCAACGATTGGACAGATGGATACAGTCAATGGCCAACCCAGGGCTGTTCTACCACTCACACCGACGCTCTCAACTCGTATGGTGACGGCTTCAATAAGCAGGGAGGTGCAATTTACGCCATGGTAACCGTGAATCTCCAAGAAGTACGAGGCATCTGCTGATCCAGGTACTAGGAATGGAATAATGCCACTATCAAGATTTGGATGTTCGGTCGTAACAGCGTTGATGGACTGGACGCTTTGAGCGCAAACCCAAACCCATCAAACTGGGGTAAGCCAACCTTCAGCACCGCTGCCAGCACATGTGATATCCCAGCGCTCTTTAAGAATCACACCATGATTTTTGACACAACCTTCTGCGGTGATTACGCTGGCCTGGACATTTTCTGGCAGCAGACTTCATGCTACAAGAACAATCCGCAGAAATACCCTACCTGCGCGCAGTATGTGGCTAGCCAGCCATCTGCCTATGAAGAGGCCTTCTGGCTTGTCAACTATGTCCATGTGTATCAACGCAGTCCAAAGCCTGTCTCAAGCACGTCGAGCAGCACTGTTGCTTCGTCAACAACTACTTCCACGTCTTCGACCTCCTCTGTTGCAGTTTCGAGCACTTCGTCTGCTGCTGTTTCGAGCACTTCGTCTACTGCTGTTTCGAGCACTTCGTCTGTTGCTGTTTCGAGCACTTCGTCTGTTGCTGTTTCGAGCACTTCGTCTGTTGCAGTTTCGAGCACTTCGTCTGTTGCTGTTTCGAGCACTTCGTCTGTTGCAGTTTCGAGCACTTCGTCTACTGCTGTTTCGAGCTCTTCGTCTGCTGCAGTTTCGAGCACTTCGTCTACTGCTGTGTCGAGCTCTTCGTCTGCTGCAGTTTCGAGCACTTCGTCTGTTGCAGTTTCGAGCACTTCGTCTGTTGCTGTTTCGAGCACTTCGTCTGCTGCAGTTTCGAGCACTTCGTCTACTGCTGTGTCGAGCTCTTCGTCTGCTGCAGTTTCGAGCACTTCGTCTACTGCTGTTTCGAGCACTTCGTCTTCGACGACTGAGATGTCTAGCACGACAAGCTCTAACGATCCGAGTAGCACTTCAACTGTCGAATCTTCATCCTCAAGTACCGAAATCGCTAGCAGCTCTAATGCTCCAAGCTCGACTGTCGAATCCTCCAGCAACACCTTTACCAAGCTGACAACCGACATTTTCTCCTCTACGACCTCCGCCCCGATCACAACCGGTCCATTCACGACTCCAATCCTGTCTTCGACATCCGGACCCTACAGCAACTCCTCCATCTCAGTCCCAACCTACCCAACTCTAACTTCGACAATAATCAGTACTAGCGTGTACACTATCACATCCTGCGCCCCGACTGTGACCTCTTGCACAAAGGGCCAAGTTATCACGGCTACGATCACTAGCTACACCACATACTGCCCACGCCCTACTCCTACTTCTTCGCCTGTCCCAACATCGAAGCCCGCCCAACTTACGACCTCGACTGTGTACACTACTAGTATTATCACGATCACAAAGTGCCCTGTTACCGTAACATCCTGCCCTGCACACTCGACTGTTGTCGTCACCTCGACCTACGCACTATACACGACTGTCTGCCCAGTCGACTCTCTGCCAACAAAGCCAGCGGGTCCAGGACCGAAGTTCCCATTCAGCTCCAGCATCCCAGCTGCGCCAGTTATCCCAGTTCCAACCACCCCAGTTGTCGTTGTGGTGACAAAACCAGTTATCCCAGTTCCAACAACCCCAGTTGTCGTTGTGGTGACAAAGCCAGTTATCCCAGTTCCGGCTAGCCACACCGCACCATACGGAGGCAATGGCACTGTGCCCGCTGGCCCAACTGGAACCGGCAAACCAGTGACAACCATCAAGATCATAACCACCCCTGTTGTTCCAACCTCTTCAAATAAGCCCATATTCACTGGCGCGGCGGTGAAGCTTGGAACGAGCATTAGTGCGTTGGTTGGTGTTGCTGCCATGGCGCTTTTGTTATAGGCCCATGATGTCAACGAGACGGAATAATGAGTCTCTATGCACAAAATTGTATATCTTCTTGGATATGCGATATAAGGGGAAGATTTGGCTTGATGTCTTTGGATATGCATGGATGAAATTTGTACTTGGGTTTGAGTAATTTATAATTCTTACGATGAGAAGGTTAATCTTTTTTTTCTTCTGCAAAATAAGATGAGTGTTACATGATGGGACGGTTGCAATTAGTGAGAACGTAGAAAGAACGTAGAAAGAAGAAGAGAGTGTTTGCTATTAGGTTTTCTGAGCGGCTTATATGAGATGAATAGAGACTTGTGATATAATTTCCTTCACAACCAAGGCCTTCACAAACCCGGCCCACCTATGTACTCTCCAAAATGGCTTTATAATCTAACATCTGAACATAAGAGATTCAGCAAGGATGTGTATCCTGCTGAAGTATCGCATAGTTGCACTCGCCGGCTCGCTGTGGTCAGAGAAGACGAAGTTCATAGCCAAAAGGAGAAAGGCGCCACGCTCTTACTAAGGAACAAGATGAAGAGCGTAATTGTTCTACGTTAATCGTTGGTTTTCCAACAAACCACCTCTCGGAGGTGGTTGGTAAAAGCGATATGCATTGTTAAAGCGAACATGCATTACCCGAGGATTTGCCGTTCTCACGCCTGAAGATGATAGCTACACCTAAATTATATGATAGTACTATCAATGAAAATGTAAATACATAAGCCCTAATTAAATAGATCTGGATCAATAAGATCCCTAAATGCATCTTCTTCTTCTTCTTCTTCTTCTTCTTCTTCTTCCTCTGATTCAGTGTCAAATCTAATGAATCCATCCCCATCCCCATCCCCGTCCTGGCCTACGTCCTGGCCTACGTCCCGCCCTACGTCAGGGTCTACTATTGGGGTGAGTAGCTCAATAGGCACGGGAGCACCTCTCTTTTGTAGGGCTAAAACAGCCTTCTTCCGTTCTCTCTCCGCACGACGCGCATCAATCCCCTTACGTTGTTCCATTTTACGCTCCATTTTCTGTAGAGGAAGGTTAGAATATCACTTAACCATAATCGGGGGGCCTGTGCGGCCCCCCCAAACCGGCGTCAGCCGGTTGGGGAGGTACAGCAAAACAAACATTTCAGCAAAACAAACATTTCAGCAAAACAAACATTTGTGATAATCTGTATGCCAACGTAGATTCTTGACGTGATGGAGCGCGCCCTACAAACAGCTGTATTAGCCTACGAAAATGGAGAATTCCCATCAATGATAGAATGCGCCCGCGCACA
>Ga0123337_10000064_pt1 | contig 219992 bp, 181 predicted proteins | sample frozenSSSSmetaG_FD_89792 | JGI IMG/M metagenome (GOLD analysis project Ga0123337, IMG submission 89792) | Glacier valley bacterial and archeal communities from Borup Fiord, Nunavut, Canada, to study Microbial Dark Matter (Phase II) -... | ecosystem: Environmental > Aquatic > Freshwater > Ice...
AACACGGAAGTGAAACGCTGTTGCGCCGATGATAGTATGGCGAAAGGCTATGCGAAAGTAGGACGTTGCCAGATTAAACATCATCCCGCATCTCGTAAGAGATGCGGGATTTTTTGTGCCCGCAAGTCGCGAGCGGAGACGGCGCAGAGCATCGTCAGAACTACGTGTGCCGTTGCAGCAGTGCGCAAAACTCATTTCCGGTTATCACGTGGTTTCTCGTCCGAAGATCATGGGCTCCTACGGCGGCCGACTGTGGACACAGGCTGTGTGGAAACTCCTAAATAACTAAAATGGGACTCAAAACAGGGTGTCAAATCACCTTCAGCTACTGCTTACGACGCGTTAAAACTCAATTCTGTGCGTCGTTTTTTTATTGGGCGAAAAAATCGGCGGAATTTTCCCACAGCCTGGACAGCCAGCCCTACCAGATTTGGGCATGCGAGCACAAAGCGTGAGGCAGGGCGGCTTGTTCTCAAGCCGCCGTCGAGCGTCTACATGCTCCGTTTTGCTCCGTTTCCGGAAATCAGTTTCGCAAAACACTATACCTGTGGCAGCGAAGCGATTTTCCTTGTCCGAATCCTGACGGCTGCTGATTCGGCGATGGCCCTCGCTGAGCATTTTTCCCACTCAGGGGGAAATCGCCAGTGCCTGACCTCTGGCTTGACGCCATGCGTGCGTAGCCGCATGTTCCCTTCTGGCCCGGCCACTCGTTAGCACTTCCGGCGCTTGTTTTTTATCCCCATGCTTTTTTCGTTTGATCTGACCTCGTCGTCCCTGCTCAGCCGGTCTCTGGCGGTGGGAATTGGGATGCTGGCTGTGCTCGGTCCGCAGGTGCAGGCTCAGGTGGTGCTGAAGGCACAACCGGTCGAGTCTGTTGAAGACGAGTCGAAAAAAGTGAAGCCCGCCGTGCCGGAAAAGCAGGATCTCAATGCCTCATGGGCCACGCAGAAAGAAGCACGTGCCATGACCCTGAGCGTGCCAGCACCACGCGGACAGATCGTGGACCGTCACGGCATCCCCTTTGCACAAAACCGTACCGCCAACTACCTGGCGCTGGTCATGCCCTACATGGATGGTGCCAGCGATGCGCAGATCACCACCTTTGCGCGCTCCACCATCGACAAGGTGAACGCGGCGCTTGGCAAGACCTGGTCCCTCTCGGACGAACGCGTGCTGCTGCACTACAAGCACCGCCGCTGGCTGCCTCTGGTCTTTTCCGTGGAAGAAGGCCTGAATGTGGAAATCACCCCGGACATGGAGGCGAAACTCAAGCACCTGCTGGGCGGCAGTCTCGTCATCCAGTCGGCCTATCTACGGCATTACCCGCAGGGAGCCACCGCCTGCCACATCATCGGCTACACCGGCAAGACACGACCTCTGCCCACCGGGCCCATTGTCGATGGCGATCCCGTGTTTGAAGAAATGGAAGGCCGCGAAGGCATCGAGACCGCCTTCGACTCCGATCTCAAAGGCCAACCGGGCATCGTGAACGTCCTCTTCAGTCCAGATGGCAAGCGTCTCTCCGAGGATGTTCGTCGCGCGCCCACTCCGGGGAACAATGTGGTTCTCTCCATTGACTACAACTTTCAAAAGTACGCTGAAAACGCCCTCAAAAAACACACCACGGGCGGTGCCATGGTCATCATGGATGTCACCAATGGAGACGTCCTCGCCATGGCCTCCAATCCCGGCTTCGACCTCAATGAATTCGTGCCCGGCATCCGCCAGAAGCGCTACGATGAACTGACGAAAGATCCGCATCTGCCTCTCTACCCGCGCTCCTTCCGCGGTGAATATCCTCCGGCATCCACCTTCAAGATCGTTACCGCCTTGGGCGCGCTCGACAGCGGCAAGGTGGACGCCAAAACGCAGTTTGACTGCCCCAATGCTCTGGAGATCGGCGACCGCGTGTTCAAAAACTGGAACAAAGAAGGCGAGGGCTCCATGAACGTGGTCACCGCCATCAAACGCTCCTGCAACACCTGGTTCTACCGTGCCGCGCTTGAGTCGGGCGCTGATTACATCACCAACATGGCTCTGCGCCTCGGGTTTGGCGAGCGCACCGGCATTCCACTCAAGGCCGAAGGAGAAGGCTTCGTGCCCACCAACAGCTACCTCCTCCAGCATCGCGGTCACAAGATGCTGCCAGGGGACTTGGCAAACGTCGCCATCGGTCAGGGCATGGTCTTGGCCACGCCGCTCCAGGTCTGCCAGTGCATGGCCGGTCTCGGAGACGGAGCGCGCATCCCCCAGCCGCGTCTGGTGCTGCAAGTCCAAGACCTGAGTGATCGCGTGGTGATGGCCTACGAACCCAAGGACCGCCGGCGCATCGACCTCAATCCCGAACAGCGGCAGACGGTGATCAGCGGCATGGTGGCCGTGGTCAATGGCGGCGGTGGCACCGGGCATGCTGCGGCCATCAAGCAGGCTGAGATCGCGGGCAAGACCGGCACCGCCCAGTGGCGCATCAGCAAAGATCAAAACCTCGCCTGGTTCACCGGCTTCCTGCCTGCGGGCAAGCCCATGTTTGCCTTCGCCGTCGTTTATGAAGGTGAACCCGGTGAGGACATCAGCGGTGGTAAAAAGGCCGCACCCATTGTGAACGAGGTCTTCACCAATGTCTTTGAAAAAGCCCCGGCGGACGATCCCATGCTGCTGGCCATGAAGGAAGTTCCCAAGGCCACCATGGTGGAGGAGTCCTCCAGCGGTGGCGGAAAATCCTCGGAGGTGCAGAATGCCAAGCCGGCACAGGCGCCGCCACCTCCGCCACCGGCCAAAGGCATCGGCGGCTTTTTCAAAAGGCTCTTTGGCCGCTAGTCGCCGCCCCCACACACGTATGAACATTCAGCTCGCGATCGTTTGTGACTTTGCCGCCGACTACCAGGGCAAGCTCTGCATCCAGGGTGCGTTTGACACGCTCTGCGCGCAGACCTTTCCCGTGGTCCATCCGCAGTGCTCCATCGCCGTGCGGGCGGTCTTTCAGGCGGAAGACGCCGGCATGCATGAATTCGTGATTCGCTGCGTTGACCCCGACGGCAAGGAATGCCTGCCACCCATGCCTGCGCAGCTGGATGTGACATTCCCCGCGTCCTTCATCCCGTTCGTCTCACGCAACATCGTTTACACTCTGCAGCGTTTGAAGTTTGAGCGCCAGGGCCTCTATCGCTGGCTGGTTCAGCATCAGGACGAAACCCTGGCAAGCATCCCTCTGCGGGTGACCTTGTTCGACGAGCGCCGCTCCGCCACCGGCCCCGCAGGCTAGCCACCCATGATCTCCTCCAAACCCAAGACCCAATCCGAAACCAGCACACCGGCTGGCACCCCTGTGCGGCAGCTCTCCGTGTTCCTGCACAATCGCGTCGGTGCGCTCATGTCTTTGGTCAAGCTGCTCACCGAGCACCGCATTGAGGTGCTGGGCCTCTCCTTGCAGGACACCACGGAGCTTGCCCTCGTGCGCCTCATCCCCAGCGATCCTGAAACCACGGAGATGCTCTTCATTGAAAAAGGCATCCCGCATGTGGTCTTTCCCGTCACGGTCGTCGAACTGCGTGAGACGGACCACTCCCTGCCTCACGCGCTTTCGGCGCTGCTCTCCGCCGAGATCAACATCGACTTCACCTACGCCCTGTTTGTTCGTCCTGCCCAGCATCCTGTCTTTGTACTCCACCTCGACTCCCCTGAAGTGGGCGCCGAAGTGCTCACCGCCTCAGGTTTCAAGGTGTTGACCCAGGAAGATTTGAGCCGGTAGGGCAGGGGGGCGTCAGAGAATCCTTAACCAAGGTTCAGCGTGCTTCCTCAGGTGCATGCACGTTCTTGAGCCACTCCTCCTTCGTCAGCATGAAAGTCGGGGCCAGCTGCGAAAGAAATGCGCGCGCATCCTCCACTGCATTGAGTTCCTGCATCGGGTCCTCCTGTCCCACGTGCTGCTCCGGCAGCGGGACATAGATGGAGGCCATCGACCAGCGGTGATGGATGTTGCGGAACACCGCATCGTAGTACGAGAGGAAGACGTGCTCGTAGTGGTCGGCGCAGGAGGTGCCGTCTGAGCCGATGTACCAGTAGAAATTGATGGCCCGCGTGCGGACCTTCACCCCCGGCTGGGGCTCCGCATCGCGGAAGATGCGCATCATCATGATGGAGATTTCACGGCCATCCTTCATTTGCAGCGGGATTTGCGCGCGGTCAGTCACCGTCCAGCCCTGGTTTGGCAGACATACCTCCGGGCGGTGCAGGCTGCGCTTTTCAAATCCGCTCAGGATCACGGTGGCCATGATCTGCCTGCCTGTGGCGGACGCATACACATTGCGCGCCAGCCGCACACCTTCATCCAGCAGATTTTTCTCATCGGCCGTCATGTCAAACTCACGTCCCTGATAGTCGCCCAGAGACAGCGGCAGGTAGGGCAGTCGTGAGTCATCCGGCCTGAGCTTCACGCCTGGTGCCGCCACATGAAAGCTGATGTCCGTGCACGCGCAGATGCCCAGCACCAGCAGCGGCAGCCCGATGGCCGCCAGAAACTGAGCCAGCATACGGCGCGGCTCAGGAATCGCGCAGAGCTCACCCGCCGCCAGCGGTTTGCCATGCCGCTTGAAATTGGCCTTCATCTCACGTCCTTCCAGCAGCCAGCACAGCGCAAACATACCGGCCAGCGCGATGCCAAAGACCGCAAAGCCCGCAAACGTGTGGTAGGGCGACATTTCCTGATGCTCGCCAATGTGCCTGCCCACCGCAAAATCAGCGCCGAACTGCTTCGTCCCCGCCACCAGCAGCAGCAGCCGCACCACATTGCCCGCCACCGCCAGCGGCACTGCGCAGGCAAATAAAACAAAGCGGGAGCGCGGCCGCTTCAGCGCCAGGTAACCCAGCAGTGCCGAGATCATCATCAGCGCAAAGAGCGAATTGATCCCGCTGCACTTCGCATCCACATCCAGGCTGAAGACATCCCCGATCTGCAGCCCGTGATCAGCATCCGGCGCGGACTGCAGCGCCGAGCCCTCATTCACCGCCGGCACTCCCACCGCGTTCAGCAGCGCTGCAGCCATCGCCGCCGTCTGCGGGCGCAGCGGAGAGGCCAGGGAATCCTCCAGCGGCTGCATCGGCCAGGTGAAAAGTAAAAACAGCCACGCAAAGGAAAGCGTGCGCATCCACGCCGTTCCAGCCACCAGCAGAATGAAGCCTGAAAGCACAAACTGCACGGCCAGAAAGCCCGGGTAGCCCGTGTTGGCCTTGTAGCCGATCCAGTAAAAGAACAGTCCCAAGCCGAGGGACAGCAGCCCCCGCCATGTGCCCTTCAAGGGCAGGCGGCACAGCTCTTCACGCCTCAGCCACACCAGCCAGCCCACCAGCAGCGGCACCAGCAGGCAGAACTGCCAGTCCGCACGCTTGCTCACCCAGCGGCCCCAGCCGATCAGGATGCTCTCACGACTGTCATAGTCCCACTGCTGGTACGGCCAGATGAGAAACAGCAGCACCAGCACCGCAGGCAGCCCCCACAGCACCGCCCGCCGCAGCGTTTCCGGCTGCTCAAGGAGTGGCGTGGTGGAAGGAGTGAGGGTGGACACGCTGGGCGTCCGGGTGGAATCTGTTGCCATGACATGTATTGACGGACAAAGGCTGGCCTTGTTTGTTGATTCTGGCAACCTTCATCGCGTAACGTCACTGACGCATCATTCTTCATGTCCGATCCGCTTCCCCCCACCTCATCCCCTGCCACCGACGCCGAAGACGACGCGGAAGCCGCTTTACTCTTTGCCCGCTGCAGCCCCGCAACGGCAGACGCTGAGGCCAAGGCAAAATCCACTTCAGGCCTTCCCAAGGAGGGCAATGCGCCGAATCTCCCTCCATCCCACCTGACTTATCGCCACCTGGTCATCGCACTCAGCACCTCGCTCATCATCGGCCTGCTGCTCCTGTTTGTCGGCAGGTGGTTCTATCTTGAGAAGATCGAACCCCGGCTTCCCGCTGCTGTTGCAATCGCAGCTCCCACTCCCGCTTCAGTGTCCAGCCCAGCGCCTGCACCCTCGGACACCAAGCTCCGGGAAGAGCTCGCCAAATCCGCCGAACAGATCGCAGCACTTGAGAAGCAGGTGGACGGCATGCGTCGCGAGCAGTTGCTCATGCAGCAGAAGACCCGGGAATCCCTCGAAAGCATCTCAGCCACGCTGAAGATTCCGGAACTCGCCCCTGCCCCCGATGCCCCCGTGACCAATCAACCCGGCACCCCGCGCATGGCTGACATGAAACCCCAGGTCACACCCACCCAGGAGGAGTTCATTCAGCTCAAGGAGCGCAACCGCCTCACGCAGTACGCGGACGAAGCCATCGCCACCGGCATGCGCCGCCCCATTGAGGTCCTTGTGGAGTACATGCGGGATCCGCAGCTCCCCCATCTGCATGACGCCGCGCAGGCCGAGTACCTGCGTGCCATCCGGGCCATCCAGCTCCTCCAGCGCGAAGACCCCGGCTACCGGCTCCCCGTGGCCGAACTCTTCAAAGACAGCAGCATTCGCGATGAGGCGGATGTCACTCCCGCCGCCCTGCTCAAGCTGCTGGCTGACTACAAGCTTTCATGGGAGGTGCGCGTGCGTGTCTGCTTCCTCCTTCTCGGCAGTCCGCTGCCCGAAACCAACGCCCAGCTCATCAAGTCCATCAAGGAAGACCCCTCCCTCGATGTGGCCAAGCATGCGCAGCTTGCCCTGGAGCAGCGTGTCAAAAAACGCTTCCGCCTCTTCGACATCCCGGCCATCGAGGAGTGGTTCAAATCGCAGGGGAAATGACCCTGAGAACGCCTTTTCCACCACTCGCCAGCTACCAGGCGCCATCCCATCCTCACCCATGAAAGCACTCTTCCTCACCAACGAATTCCCCCCTCACATCTACGGCGGCGCCGGCGTCCACGTCGAGTATCTCACGCGCGAGCTCGCCAAGCTCATGGAGATCGACGTCCGTTGCTTTGGCGATCAGTCCAGCCATGAGGGCAATCTGCATGTGGAGGGCTTCGGCCTCGACACCACCGGCTGGGACAGCCCGCTCAATTTGAAGTCCGTTTTCGGCGCCCTGCAGCGCTGCCTCGACTTCAACACCCATGGCATTGACGCCAGCCTCGTCCATCTCCACACTTGGTATGCGCACTTCGGCGGCATCCTCGCCAAGCTCAACTACGGCGTCCCCATGGTTCTCACCGTTCATTCGCTGGAGCCTCTGCGCCCTTGGAAGCGTGAGCAGCTCGGCCACGGTTACGACTTCACCGTCTGGCTGGAAAGCACCACCCTGAAAATGGCGGATGCCATCATCGCCGTTTCCGAAGGCACCAAGGCCGACATCCTCCAGCACTTCGATGTCGATCCCCACAAGGTCCACGTCATTTACAACGGCATCGACCTTGCTGAATACCGCCGCACCGAATCCCCCGACGTGCTGCGCAAGTACGGAGTCGATCCCGATAAGCCCTATGTCCTCTTTGTCGGCCGCATCGCCCGGCAGAAGGGCATCGTTCATCTCGTCCGCGCCATCCAGCACCTCGACCCCGGTTTCCAGGTCGTCCTTTGCGCCGGCGCTCCTGACACCATCGAAATCAAAGAGGAGATGGAAGCCGCCGTCGCCGAGGCCAGCAAAGTGCGCCCCGGCGTCATCTGGGTGCAATCCATGCTGCCCCTTCAGGAAAAGATCGTCATGTACTCCCACGCCGACGTCTTCTGCTGCCCGTCCATTTATGAGCCCTTCGGCATCATCAATCTCGAAGCCATGGCCTGCGAGACCGCCGTCGTCGCCAGTGCCGTCGGCGGCATCAAGGAAGTCGTCGTCGATGGCGAGACAGGCATCCTCGTCCCCCTTGAGCAGCAGACCGAAAGCCCCTTCGAGGCCATGCACCCCGAGAAATTTGCCCGCGACCTCGCCGCAGGAATCAACAAGCTCATGGCCGATCCCACCCTGCGCAACCGCATGGCCCAAGCCGGTCGTCAGCGCGCCGAAGATCATTTTAGCTGGAAGAGCATCGCCCGGAAGACGCTGGCGTTGTACAAGACTCTGGCGGTGTAGGGGCATTGGCTGCGCATAAGCCCCGACGGGGACAAAATTTAGCAAAAAGCACCTTGTTCCACCGATAGGCATGGAGCGGCGGCCCAAGGTCTTTCCGGCATCCCACCGGAAATCCTCGAACGCATCTTTGATCCCTTCTTCACCACCAAGGGAGTTGGCAAAGGCACAGGACTCGGCCTCTCCACGGTGCACGGCATCGTCAAGAGCCATGGCGGCTTTCTCAAGGTGGTGACAGGACTTGGCAAGGGGTCGACCTTCCAAGTTTATATGCCAGCCGCCCCGGTTCAGGGTGCAGCGGTGGACAGCGCCGTCTCTGCACCTCCTCCGACCGGCCACGGGGAATGCGTGCTCGTGGTGGACGATGAACTGGCGATCGTCAATGCGGCGCGTTCGGTGCTGGAGGCAAACGGTTACCGTGTCTTGCTGGCCAATAATGCGACGGAAGCCCTCGTCTTGTACACCGAGCATTCGCAGGAGGTTGCGCTCGTTTTGACGGACATCATGATGCCGGGCATGAATGGTGTGCTGCTTCTGCGCACGCTGCGGAAAATAAACCCCGGCGTCCCGGTGATTGCTTCCACGGGGCTGTGCAATCAGGCCCAGCTCGACACCCTGAAATTGCTGGGGGTGGAAACAGTCCTGCACAAACCCTATAATTCCAACACGCTTCTGCGCACGATCGACGGAGTGCTGCATCCGAAGGCGTGAGATGAAAAAACCGCGTGAAGAACGGGGCAGGGGCTGTCATTGCCCCGGCAGCTCTTTTCTAAAACCCCTTCATCATCTCTTTCCGCCCTTCATTGAAGAGATGGATGCCCTGCGCACCGGCAGCGCGGACTTTCGCGGCGCGTTGCTCGTAGTGCTCGCGGGTGAGGAGGGTGTGGGGCGGGGGCTTCATCTTGCCGGCGGCGATGAGGCGGTCTTCTTCGGCGGTGACGTCGTGGCCTTTGACGGTGGCTTCTTCGCCAAAGATCACGGCGCAGCCGCTGCCCATGGCCATCTTCACAAACGGCGCGATGTCGAAGTCGTAGCCGCCAAGGCCATGCTGGCCGACGACGAGGTAGTCGAGCATGCCTTCCTTCAGCCAGCTCTCGATGTCGCAGCCCCAGGTCGCGTACTTCTTCCAGTCAATGCGTGCGGAGAGGCCGAGGTGCCGGCCCTTGCGTTTGCCGGCTTCATCCAGCAATTGGCGGACTTCGCGGACAAACAAGTTCATCATCTCAAAGCGCAGCGGAAACCAGCGCGGATCATCCTGCGGCACGGTGTTTGCCTCGATGCCATACTTCGCCTTGAAGGCATCGCTCATCGGCTTCTCAAAACCGAAGAACGTGGGATGGCGCTGGAAGTCGAGGTTGATGCCGTCGATGTCCTGCTCCACCACCTCGTGCAGGATGCGGAGCTTGAACTCGCGCACCTCGGGAAAGGCGTAGGAGTGGTGGTAGCCTGGTTTGCCTTTGGCATCGACGATGAGGAACTCGGGGTGCTTCCACCAGAAGGTGCTGTTGGCAAACTTCGGCCAGCCGCCGCCCCAAGTGTCCGCCGGGTAGTCGCCGTTCATGCGCAGGGAGGCATAGCATGAGATGCCCGCTTTGTGGCAGGCGGCGGTGGCGATGCCGAGGGTGTTTTCTCCCGCATCCGCCATGCGCTTCACGGTCTCATGCGCCAGCTTGTCGCCACGGCGTGGGAACTCCGTCAGGCCGGTGCCGTAGAGCTCGGTGACTTTTGAGGGATAGTTTGAGCGGCTGCCCGCGATGACACACCACTCCATCACCGCGACTTGCGTGTCTTTGTAAGAGAGCATCGACTTCTGCAAATCCTCCGCGCGCTTGTAACGACCGCTGTGGAAGGAACTGAAGCCATCGTCATAGGCGATGACGACCAGCGAACCATTGCGCGGCTTTGGTGGCTCTGCGGAAAAGAGCGAGGTGCTGAGCGCGAAAACGGCGGGCAGGAGAAATCGGGTCATGGGAAAAGAACGCGGATGATGGAGCATTCGTTGCGGACGCGCAGCAAAGTAGACCAGTGGCGCTGCAACTGGTCCGGACAAAACTCCAGTTGCGGCGCAACTGGACAACTCTCACGGGGCCGAGCGCAGAAACGCGATGATGCTGGCCACCTGCTCCGGTTTCAGCGCATCGCCGAGTCCGGCGGGCATGAGCGAAACGTTGCGCAGCGTGTTGATGTCAGAGCGCTTGCGCAGCACGGTGCGTTCCGTGCCGCCGGGGAGTTTCAAGGTGACGCTGGTGGGCGAGTCAGACGCGGCGATGCCGAGGAGCGTTTCGCCGCGCTGCGTTTTCACGCGCAGTGTTTCATAGCCCGGGCGTGCGGCTTCGCTGGGAAAAAGCACGTCCCTCAGGATGACCTCCGGCGCGCGCTGAAACTCCGCATCCAGGTCCGGCCCTACGCTGACGCCGATGCCGTGGGACCTGTGGCATGCGCCGCAGATGCTTTGAAACAGCACGCGGCCTTCTTCGAGATTGGGCTTCTCCTTCAGCGCGGCCAGCACGGCGGGCACGCGCTTTTCCCAAGCGGTATTCTGCTCGGCGCTGGGTGCGGTGGGCACTGGCACCTCGGCTTGTTGGGGCAGGGGCTTGGTTTCTTCGAGACCGAGGCGCAGGATGTCGCCAGCCTTGCCGGTGGTAACGACCGCGAGGCAGGCGGAGATCTCCTTCGAATCCCCACGGCTCGCGATGATACCGGCGAGGTTGTTCAACACCGGCTCGCTCTTTCCAGGATTTGCGGCAAGCGCCAGCAACAGGTCCTTTTCCAAATGGGAGGCGGAGCTCGCGATCGCCGCATCCATCCACTTGAGCTGACCCTGATTCCGCGCCAGCGCGATGAGAGCTTCTTGATCGGCACCGACGCTGAGAGCCAGTTGCAGTGCGAAGTTCGGTTCCAGCTCTTGTTTGAGGCTGAGTGCGCGCGTCGCGGAATCCAGCGGCTTGTCATCCTCCTTACGCAATTGCAGCACGAGGGCCTCGCTGGTGCTGAGTTTTGGGTGCGCGTACGGTTCCTTCGCTTCCAAGATCCAGATGCGGCCGCGATCATGCCCGTTTATCACGCCATACTGCTGCTGCAGGTGTCGGGGGATGGCGGAGTAGTCTTCAATGATTTCGCGGTAGAAGTCGCAGATGGCCATGTTGCCATCGGGCGTGTGCGCGAGGCTCATGGGATGAAACCAGGAATCCCGCGAGGCGAGAAATTCACTCTGCTCCTCGCCCTTCACGCGCTCCAGCCGCAGCCGCGTGCCATCACGCACGATGTCTGCGCGGTGCACCAGATTCTGCGCGGGCTCGCACACGAAGTACTGGCCGCGCCACACCAGCGGTCCGCAGGCGGAGGTGAAGTAGCCGGACGCGGCGGCATCGCTGAGACTGATCTTGCGGTAGAAGGCGAAGTACTCCGCATGCTGTTCGCGCTTGGTGCGCCAGGGGTGCGGTTTGGAGATGGGATACACGCGCGTGTCATCGCTGGCCGGTGCATCCAGCAGCGGCGCGGCGGCGTCCGGATTGCGCGTGAGGTAGCGCCATGGGATGGGCGTGACGTAGAGTCCGGGATGCGTCGTGGTGCAGACAAAGCGCTCGCCGCCTGGCGTGAAGGCCATGCCCATGGTCTTGGTGCTGCCGCTCACAGGCTCGATGGCGCTGCCATCCGCACGGATGCGGAAGTCCGTGGCGGGCAGCTTCACGGGCTTCGCCAGATGCGGCCCTGTGATCTCGCCCCCGGCCCAGCCGCGGCCCAAGTAGTACCAGCCATCCGGCCCGAGTGTGGGCGCATTGATGCCGCGCTCCAGATTTCCTGTGCCAAAGCCGCTGAAGAGATTCTCATTCACATCGGCTTTGTCATCACCATCGCTGTCCTTCAGAAAAACAATGTGCGGTGCGCAGGCCACGATGAGGCCGCCATTCGCGGCGGCGATGCCGTAGCACGGCGGCAGGCGGTCCGCCCACACGATGGCCTTGTCCATCACGCCGTCGCCATCGGTGTCGCGCAGCAGCTTCACGGTGCCGTAGGTTTCCGCCTCGGCCTTCTTCTTTGCCTTCTCGCTCGCCTGAATGCGCCGCACTTCGAGGTCGAGCTGTCCCGTCTTGTTGAGCTCGTCGATGTCGTACTGCCCCTCCACATTGTAGCCGTGCAGCTCACACACAAAGCAGCGCCCCTTGTCATCCCAGCAGATGCCCGAGGGCTCATGGATCAGCGGCTCACTCGCCAGCAGGCGGATCTGATAACCCGCCGGCACTTGAAACAACTTTGCGCTTTCCGCTGGAGACAGCGCTTTCGGCGCATCGTCCGGTTTGGGGATCTCTCCATGTGCCGTGGAGAAAACGAGAAGCGCTATGGCCGCACTGCGGAGGCGCATTCCATCAGACAAAGAAAAGCTGGGCAACATTCAGAAGCTACGTGCTTCGAAACGCCAATCTTCATCCACCCAGGCAGACGAGTGCCGCCGGCGTGGATCAGTGAGCATGAAAAAAGGCGGGCCCTCGCAGGCCCGCCTTCGTGAATTGTCCGGCTAGGAAACTTACTTCACCTCCGGCGTCTTCGCGCCTTCCTTGAAGCAGTAGAGGTGCGTGTGAGTGGTCACATACAGTGCACCATTGGCAGCCACCACGCTGCTGAGCAGTGGTGATGGGAACTCGATGGTGCCGAGTTCCTTGAGTTCCTTGCCTTCGGCGAGGATGAAGAGTTCGCCTTCTTCATTGCCGATCCACACCTTGCCATCAGCCACGAGCGGGCTGGCCCAGATGTGACCCTTGGTGTCGAACTTCCAGTATTCCTTGCCGGTCTTGGCATCGAGGCAGAACAGGCGGCCGGTGTAGTCGGCGGCATAGACAAGACCGTCCTTCACCGCAGGGGTGGAGATGGTGCGCTCGATGCCTTTGAAGGTCCACAGTGCCTTGCCCGTGATGTTGCCCTTGCCCTTGGGGTCGATGCAGCTCAGGCAGCCCACGCCTTCACCATGCTCTGGGTCCTGGCCGATGTTCACATACACCAGGCCATCAGCGACGGTCGGGGTGGCGATGATTTCGCTCGGGCCGTCGTATTCCACGTACTTGATCGGCTCACCGGCGGAGTTCTTGCGATACTCCGGTGGGTTGGCGTCATAGCGCCAGAACTCATTGAGGATGTCCAGGCCTTCCGCGTCCTTGTGCGTCTCAGGGGCCATCGAGTAAACCCAGCCGTCACCGGCGGCGAAGACGATCTGCTTCTTGCCGTTCACTTCCACCGAGTTCGGGGAGGACCAGGAGCAGTGCAGCACGCGCTCGGAGGCGACGTGATCCATTTCACCGAGGAGCGCACCGGTTTCGGCGTCCAGCATGATGAAGCTAGGGGAGTTCGGGGCGGGGATGTTCGTGTGCGTCCAGTCCACGCCGTTGCAGGTGGGGACGAAGACCTTGCCGTCAATCACCAGCGGATAACCGGCGGTCGCATTGTGCTGGAAGACGCCGAGTTCTTTGTACATGTCATACACCCAGAGGATGTCGGCATCGGTGTCGCCAGGGGTGAGGGGAGCGGTGGGCTTGCCGTCTTTATCCAGAGGAGCCATGAAGGCACCTTCGTCCTGCATGCCCTGGTTGCCATTGGACAAGCCTTTGACGTCCAGGCAGACGATCTGGCAGCGATTGCCCGGCACATAGGCCTTGTCTCCCACGATGGTCGGGCTGGCGCAGATGCCGAGGTACTCCCAGTCATTCACCTTGCCGCTGCCCATCTTAGGCGAAACCATCTGCCACTTGAACTGGCCGGTGTACTCATCAAACACCATCATGATGCCACGGTCACCGACCTGCTTGTCATTGCGCGGAGACTCGTTGTTCGTGCCCACATACACCTGACCGTTGGCGACCATCGGCGTGCCGTAGGTCTGGGAGCCCAGCTTGGCCACCCAGAGGCAGTTCTTCGTGGTGCTCAGGTCGATGTCTTCAGCGCCCGGGGCCTTGTTGGCGTCCTGTGCGTTGGGGCGGAGGCGTCCGGCTACTTTCGGCGCGGCCTTGGGGCCGTACTTCTTGCCGGGATTGAAATCAATCGGCAGGCCTTTTTCGTCTGACACCATGTTGCGGGTGTTGCCACCGCCCCACTGCGGGTAGTCGGCGGCGTGGAGCGAGGCTGAGGCAACCAGGGCCGCAGCGAGGATGGGGGTGAGTTTCGTGGTCATTTGATCGAAAGGGATGCAGATGGGGTGGATGACTCTGGCTTACTTGTTGGAGGTGACGCTGAGGTTGTCCAGATAGACGCGTTTCTGGTTCATCGGGGTGAGGGCGAAAATACCAGGGGAGCCGTTTTTATGGGCGCGGGGTACCTTGACCTCGATGGTCCAGGCGGAGGGCTCTGGCTGGGCTTTGTCCCAGATCTTGGCCATGATCACGCCGCTGCCGTCCTTGGCCACGTCCACCTTGGTCTTCAGGGTGTACCAAGTGCCTGCCACGGCCTTGAAGGGCACTTCCTGCTTGAGGCGCTCGGGGTTGGAGCTGACCTCCAGCTTGCTGGCATTGCCACGGAGGCAGATGAGGTAGCGCTGGTTGATGAGGCCGATGTCGGACTTGGAACGGGCGCTGCCGTCCGTCATCACGTCTGCCTGCATGGTGTAGTTGGAGAGGTTGGACGGGGCCACAAAGACGGTGGCGCGCTGGAAGAGCAGGCGGTCAAAGGTCTTGGCAAAGACCTTGTTGCCGGCGTTTTCACGCACGTCGAACTTGAAGCGGGCACCGATCCAGGGGAGCGGCGGGTAGGAGAACATGACCTTTTCCGTGGGCTGCTCATCCTTGAGCTCGTAGCCGTCGAAGTTTTCCACCAGGGGCAGGTTGCGCAGGGCGCGGCCGCGGATGGTACCAAAGGTGCCGTCCGGAGCGGTGGCCTTGAAGGCACCGGCACTGGACTTGGCGTCAGGGGCCACCACGAGCTGTCCTTCGTCGTTGAACTTGCCGTCCATCGTGGCTTTGACCTTGGCGGTTGGCGGGATGAAGGACTCCCACTTCACACCCTTGACGTCCGGACTCACCAGGAAGCCAGCGGCATCCACGCTGCGCACGCGGAAGGACTGCTTGTGGCCGGTCATGATGACGGTTTCAGCAGGGATGATCTGCAGCGCCACGGCCTTGCCAGCCTTGGGCATTTCCACCACGGGGGCGGTGTCCACCTTGATGCCCTTGTTTGGGATGGTGAAGGCGTAGAAGCCCTTGGTGGTCGTCACGTAGAGAGTGCCGTCGCACACAGTGGGTGCGCCCAGACATTGCACGTTTTCGCCGAGCTTGATCTCCTGCACCACTTCGCCGGACTTCTCGCCGGGCTTCACCACCATGAGCTTGCCGTCCAGCATGGGGCAGTAGAGCAGGCCGTCCACATAGAGGGGGGTGGAGTGGAGGTTGGCGTTGCTGAGTTTGAGCTTCCAGAGGTCGGCGCCGGTGTTGGCGTCGATGGCGTAGAGCTCGGCACCGTCGGTGAGCTGGTAGATCACGTCTCCTACCAGGACGGGGGAGCTGCTGGTGGCGCCGATGGGGTTGCGCCAGACTTCCACCGAGGGTTCCAGGGTGGTGGCCTCGAGAGCGGGCGGCACTGGGGCGGTGAGCTTTTCCGGGAGCTTGATGCAGATCATGCGGCCCTTCTCGGAGTTGTCCACGTTCTCATCTCCGTGGATGGCGATGAGGTTGCCCTTGTGCAGGACCACGGAGGGGTTCACGCCGTTTTTGCAGATGGGCATCTTCCAGTAGGGCTTGCCGTTGTGCGTGTTCACACAGACGACGTGGCCGCAGCCCGTGGTGAAGTAGGCCACGCGCTTGCCGTCGCGGGTTTCCAGCACCGGTGTGGAGAAGGAGCTGTCCACCGGCGGGCTCACGCCAGGCAGTGTCCACCAGGCCAGCTCGCCGGTCTTTTTGTCAAAACCGTACACGCGGTCGGCGGCAGGGCCGTCGGCGCCCCAGTTGGAGAAGATGAAGTGGATGATGACGAACTCGCCTTCGATCACCGGGCTGCCCACGCGGGAGTTCGGGAAGGTCATGCGGCCAAAGTCCTCCATGAGCGGGATCTCAAACACCTTGGTGCCGTCCAGTTCGTAGCAGAGGAAATTGCCGGCGTTGCTCACCAGATAGATGCGCTTCGTCTCAGGATCGACCGTTGGAGCTCCGATGGTGTAGCGGTTGTAGATGGAGTCGCTGAGATAGTCGGGGATCTCATGCTCCCAGAGCTTCTTGCCCGTCTTCGCATCCATGCAGGTGATGAGTTCGATGAGATCCGATGTCTCACCTTTGTATCCCCAGAGGATCACTTTGCCATCCACCACCACCGGCGTGCCACGGCTGCGGATGTCCGCAGTCCAGGTGGGCTTTTCGTCCAATTTTCCAGCCTTGGTGTAATGCTCCAGGCTCACGCCGTTTTGCAGCGGGCCGCGCCAGTTCGTCCAGTCATTCGCTTGGGAGATTCCGGTCAGAGCCAGAGTGGCGGCAAACAAACAGCCGAAGGAGGGTCGGGGACGGTGGTGCATGGATTGGGAGGGGAGGATGGAAATGAAACATCGTGAGCACGCGACACGCTTCAATGCGATTTTCATACCTTTCGCAAGGGAGGTGTCACTAGCTGTCTATGGGGGGACAATGGCAACGCATCATACGCCCGCCATCTTGCAGACGGACGCCAGCAGGAAAAGAGAGGGGGAATGAATGGCAAAGGACGAATGGCCTGCGAGGGCCCAGCCATGAGCATAGGCTGCACGCGGTAGGGTCAAGTCCGCAGGCCATGACACCTCATCTCAAGAAGTCTTTAGGCGAATGCCGAGGGTGGCTTCCTCCCCGGAAGTTCATCCTTGGACCTCAGCCGCTACTACTTTTCTGCAGCAGCCTGACGCAACTCGGCATCGCCGGCTGGCATGGCGGCGGACTGCCGCTGCCACCGGCGCATCAGCTTGATGAACTTGATGGTGTCCTGCACCGGGCGGATCTTGGTTTTTTCGGCACCGTAGATGGTGCTCACCGGCACGCTTTGAATGGTGAATCCGGCGCGGCTGGCCAGCAGCAGCATCTCCGTTTCAAAGTCAAAGTGGTCGCTGCTGCCCATGATGTAAGTCACCAGGCTGGAGCGCACGAGGCGGAAGCCGCACTGGGTGTCCGGGATGCGCACGCCACAGGCATTGCTGATGATGCGCGACATCAGGCTGTTCACCATCCGGCGCACAATCGGCATGCCCTTGACGTTTTCAAACCGGTTGCCCACCACCACATAGGCGGAGCCATCGCGCGCTGGGGCGGTGAAGCGCGGAATTTCCTCCGGCGCATGCTGACCGTCCCCATCGAGGAGCAGAATGAAATCAAAGCCTCGTTCGGTCAGGCTCTTCATGCCGGTCTTCATGGCCGCGCCCTTGCCCTGGTTGACCGTGTGCTTGATGACTTCGGCACCAGCCGTCTTGGCGAGTGCCGCCGTTTCATCGGGGGAGCCGTCGTCCACCACCAGCACCAGGTCCACATGCGGAATCGTCCTCTGTACCACATCGGCAATGGCCATCGCTTCTCGGTAGGCCGGAATGAGTGCAGCGATCTTGCACGTAGGGGGAGGGGTCTGGCTGGCGGCCTGCATGAATTAAGTGGGTTCGCAATCTTCCACGGTTTCCCCAACCCTGTCCAACCAGAATATGCCGCCCCCAAGAATTCATCTGGCACGCTGAAAGAAGCCGGGTATGGAAAAGCCCCCCCCCATCCTCTCCTCCCTGCGGCTCCCTCATTCCCTGATCCAACCAGATGCCTTCCTCCTTCACGCTTTCACCCCAGGATCGCGTGCTGGTGTTTGCCCCCCATCCGGATGATGAGGCTCTGGGCTGCGGCGGGCTGATCCAGCAGGCGGTGGCTCTGGGTGCGCAGGTGCGGGTCATCTTTCAGACCGATGGTGATAACAATCCCTGGCCGCAGCGCTACGTCGAGCAGCGCTGGACCATCGACGCCTCCTGCCGCCAGCGCTGGGGAGCACGGCGCCGTCTTGAGGCGGTGCGCTCCTTGCAGACTCTTGGCCTCCAGGCGGATGCAGCGTCCTTTTTCGGCCTGCCGGATCAGGGGCTGACCGGGCTGTCGCAGCAGAAAGATGCGCGCACCTTGGAACTCCACGTGTCCGAGCTGCAGACCTTCCGCCCCACGCTGCTGGTGGTGCCCTCCCAGGATGACAACCACCCGGACCACGTTGGCTCCTACGACCTTATTCAAGAGGCCATGCACCGTGCCGGGATGGACCTTCCGCACTGGGCCTACCTCATCCACCGCCGCTGGTTTTGCCCTGAGGCGGCCGGGCTCACCCTGCAGCTCACGCTGAGGCAAAAGGCCCGCAAGCTCGCGGCGATCGAGTGCCACGAAACCCAACTTTTCCTTAGCAGTTCCCGCTTTTGCGGGTATGCACGCGATCTAGAAATCTTCATTCCATCCAACCCTGCCTGATGTCCACGCGCTCCCAATTCCTTACCCTCCTCGCCATCTGTACGGTCATGTTTTGGTGGCGTCTCGGGCATCTGCCCCTGATCGACCCCGATGAGCCGTTCTACGCGCAGACCACGACGGAAATGGTGAAGGGAAATGAATGGCTCACGCCCACCATCTTTGGCGAGCGCCAGTTTGAAAAGCCCATCTTCTTCTACTGGCAGTCCATGATCGCGCAGAAGATCTTCGGCCAGACGGAGCTCGCCGCACGCGTGCCCTCCGCCGCCGCCGGCACGCTGCTGGTGTTTCTCACCTGGATTTTTGGGCGGCGCATGTTCTCGCCACGCGCCGGTTTCTGTGCGGCCGTCGTGCTCGCCACCGGGGTGGAGTACGCCTTCATGTCGCGGCTCATGCTCACCGACATCTTTCTGGCGCTGTGCATCAGCGCCTCGGTCTTCTGCTTCTGGCTGGCCACGGAGGAGGAGGACAAACGCGACCGCTGGATGATCCTGCACTTCATCGCTTCCGCGCTGGCGATGCTGACCAAAGGCCCCGTCGGCTTCCTGGTGCCCACGCTTGGCTCCATCTGCTATCTCTGGATCTCGGGCAAGCGCTCTCCCTGGCGTGGCAAGGGCCTCTGGCTTGGCATCGTTGCCTGGCTTCTGATCGCAGGCCCGTGGTATGCCACCATGTTCTCCAAGTATGGCATGGAATACTGGCACCGCTTCTTTGTGCATGAAAACTGGGAGCGCCTCACCAGCGCCGAGCACAAGCACAGCAACCACTGGTGGTACTACCTCATGATCCTCGTGGCGGGCAATCTGCCCTGGATTCCGCTGCTCATCGCCGCCGTGGTGCGCACCGTGAAGGACATCAAAACCGACCGCCGCATGCTCTTCCTGGTGTGCTGGTTCGTGCCCAACCTGATCTTTTTCACCATCTGCAACAGCAAGCTGCCCACCTACACCTTCTTCCTCTTCGTCACCCTCGCGCTGGTGATGGGCCACACGCTTGATCAATGGATCGGCAAAGGCTTCCGTGGCAAAGGAGAGCGCATCCTCGTCTCCGCCCTCGCCATCCTGCAGACCGTTCTCGTGCTGGGAGCCGCCAGTGCGATCACGCTCATGCTGCCCAAGGACAGCAACGCCTTCATCAAAGACCTGTCCCCGGTCATCTACGTCCTGGCGGCGATCATTAGCGTGCCGATGGTGCTGATGCTCTTGCGGCGCACCGTTGCCTGGGCCGGAACCACGGTTCTGGTCACGGCCTTCATCATCCTGTACATGCAGTACGGGGTGGATGCCAAGGTCATGGAATACACCTCCACCCGTGGCATCGCCGCAGAGGCCATGAAAGCACGCCAGCCCGGCGAGCCGATCATTTCCTCCAGCTTTATTGCCCGCGCCGTGACCTACTACACCGGCAGCATGCCCGATGGCGTCATCTTCTTCCCTTCCAGGCCGGAGCAGTTGCAGCCCTACTTCACCCCGCATCCGCCGCTGCACATGCTGCGTGCAGACACCGGCACGAAGGAATTCGCCAGCAAATACCCCAGCATCCTCTGCATCGCCTTGATTCGTGATCTGAACCATTTCCGGTCCTCCGGCTCCGTGCTGCGCGACAACTGTGAAGTGCTCAAGTCCCTTGGGGATCGTGTCCTCATCCGCATCAAGGCCACGCCCTGATGGTGTTGCCAGAGGCGCTGTGATCGGTGCCGGCCTATAAATCTGTGGCTGCCAGTGCCATAGACCTCCCGTATTTCTCCACTTCACAACTCGACAAGCAGGCGTGGTTGCGGTGTAATTCCGTTATTCCAACCTCCTGCATGCAGTCCAAGTCACGAACAGCACCCGATATTCGCGATCACGAGACCCTTCGTATCATCGGCCAGGGGGCCTTTGGTGAGGTCTGGCTGGCGCGCAGCGTCACCGGGGTGCTGCGCGCGGTGAAGGTGGTGTGGCGGGAGGATTACGACCGGCCCGACTCCTTTGAGCGCGAGTTTGAAGCGATCAAAAAGTTTGAACCCATCTCCCGCCGTCATGAGGCGCTGGTGCCCATCCTGCAGGTGGGGCGCAACGACCTTGAGGGCTTCTATTACTATGTGATGGAGTTGGCGGATGATCTGGAGACTGGCCGCGAAATCCATGCGGACACCTACAAGCCCCACACGCTGGGGCTGCAGATGAAGCGGGACAAATGCGTGTCTGCCGATCTGTGCATCAAGCTGGGCGCGACCATCGCCGAGGGGCTGGACTACCTGCACCGCAACCAGCTCATCCATCGCGACGTCAAACCCTCGAACCTCATCTTCATCGACGGCATCTGCCGGCTGGCCGACATCGGGCTGGTGGCCCTGCTGGGGCAGCGCAGTTTTGTGGGCACGGAAGGCTTTGTGGCTCCCGAGGGGCCGGGCACGGCGGCCTCAGACATTTTCTCCCTGGGCATGGTGCTCTATGAAGCGAGCACCGGGAAGGACCGTCTGGATTTCCCAGACCTGCCTTCCTGCGCGGAAACGGGTTCCAGCCTGGAGGTCTGGCGCAGACTGCAGGATGTGGTGTGCACCGCCTGTGCGCCAAAGGCCAAAGGGCGTTTTGTCAGCGCGCGCGAGATGGCCCTGGCGCTGCGTGGCGAGCCATTGCCTTCCTCCCGTCGTTTGATGTGGTCGTGGATCGCAGTCGGCTCGGTGGCGCTCCTGCTGGCGGTGGGATTTGGCATGTGGCTGGCGCAGAATCATCGGACGCGCACGCTCATGGCGATGAACAACACCGTGCCGCGCCTCAAGATCGTGACGACGCCTCCGGGCGCTGTGGTCTTTGCCGGCGAAGAAAAACTCGGCGTGACGCCGCTGGAGCTCAACCCCGCTGAAGGCGTGCCGGTGATCTATCAACTGCGCCTGCCGGGCTACAAGCAGATCGAAATCGACCACATCGCGCTGGATGAAAAGCCGGCGATGTTTGACCTGAAACTGGAACCCTCCAAGCTGCCGCAAAAGGGCGAGCGCTGGGCGAACAGCCTGGGCATGGTCTTCAAGCCCGGCCCGGGCGGACACATCAGCGCGGAGCCGGTGGAGATGAAATTCTTCAAGCGCTTTCTGGAGGCCACCGGCAGATCGTTTGAAGGCAAGGTGGTGCGTTATCAGCGCGGCAAAGATCAGGAGTCGGCCTACCTTGTCGTCGTCCCTGACGGCGATGCGGAAGCCTTCCGCTACTGGCTGACGGACCGTGACCGCAGCGAGGCCTTTCTAAGCCAGGAACACCGCTATGAGGTGGAGCCGTTCTACTTTGTGGAAAGCGGGCAGGCCGCCGCCGATGACATGCCGGATGGCCGGGATGCGGACAAAGGAGAACAGGGTGAGGAAAAGAACTGGCGTGCATTTCACCTGCGCGTGGAGCGGCAGACCTACGGCAGCGTGGTGGTACACAGCCAGCCGGAGAAAGTGCGCGTGTTTCAGCACGATCAGTTTCTGGGCGAGACACCGCTGGAACTTCCCCGTGTGCGAACCGGACCCGTGGAGTTTGAATTGCGTGAAGAGGGCTTTGCGGATGTGGTGCTGGAGGGCGAGGTGCGGGAAGGTGAGCAGGCGGAACTCATTGCCGACATGCAGACGCGCAAGGCCGTTGCCTTTGGCCGCCAATGGAAGGCGAACAGTCTCGGGATGAATCTGGTGCCGCTGGGGGACGTGATGCTCTCTGCGTGGGAAACCCGCCATCGCGACTACATGGAGTTTTGCAAAGCCACCCAGGCGCGTCGCCCGGGGCGGGTGGACGGCACCAACAAAGGCGGCGGCACACTGCCTTTGGTGGGCGTTGACCGCGAGGAGGCCCGAGCCTTCTGCGCGTGGCTGACGGAGCGTGAGCGCAATGCCGGGCTGATCGGCGCGAAGGATTCATACCGCCTGCCCACGGATGAAGAATGGAGCCGTGCGGTGGGCCTGCCGCTGGAGCGTGGATCGTCGCCCGAGGAGCGCAACGGCCGCATCCGTGGCATCTATCCCTGGGGCTTTGAATGGCCGCCACCGGAAAACGTGGACAATCTCGCTGACATGAGCGGCGCACGTAAAGCCAGCCTCGACAGCGCCATTCCCGGCTACGACGACAAATTTCCCTTCCTCGCTCCCGTGACAGCACTGCGCCCGAATGATCGCGGCATTGCGGGGCTGGCGGGCAATGTCTCCGAATGGGTGGAAACGGATTACACGCCGCTGCCACCCGCCAAACCAGGTGACCCCGCGAAACCCGTCCTGGGCACCACACGCGGCGGCAACTGGCGCTCCGCCTCCCAGGATGAACTCCTCGCCTCAGCACGCATGCCCGTGCCGCCTGAGACACGGCGGAACACCATCGGCTTCCGCGTGGTGCTGGCGCATGGGAAGTAGGAAGAATTTCATCCAAAAGTTGATCCGATGTTCCCCTTCAAACGGGACATGTTTTACCTCTGCGCTGGGGGGCTGCTTTTCCCAATTGTCATTTTTTGGCTAGGAAAGAAGGGTGTGTTTGGAAACATTCCTCTGGGGCTTGTCTTGCTAGTGACGCTTGTGATTGGAGTCTTATTTTCGTATCGACTGGCTCGTTCAAAGAAGCTGAAATAGCCAGCCATCTCTTTATGCGGGGTCCCTTCCTCAGGGAGAAAATCATCCCTTCGTCTCGCTTCGCGCATATTTTGCTCGTAGAACTTCCTGCGGCAGTCGTTATTCTTTTACCCCATCATGCAAACCGCTCTCGAAACTCCCGCTCCGGAGAAAAAGGTCGAACAGACCGAGGCTGGAAACTACTTTGTCTCCAATTATCCGCCCTTCTCCTTCTGGAAGCCTGATCAGGTTTCGATCGTGGAGGAAGTGCTGAAGCAGCCCGCCCCGGCCAACATCCCGCTGGGCGTTTATTTCCACATCCCGTTCTGCCGCAAACGCTGCCACTTCTGCTACTTCAAAGTCTATACCGACAAGAACGCCCAGGAGGTGAAGGCCTACATCGACGCCGGGATGCGGGAGATGGAGCGCTTCACCAGCCAGCCCTACCTGAAGGGCCGCAAGGCGCACTTCGTGTACTTCGGCGGCGGCACTCCCAGCTACCTTTCCGTGCCACAGCTCAAGGACCTGACCAATCGCATGAAGGACATGATCCCTTGGGACGAGGCGGCCGAAGTCGCTTTTGAGGCCGAACCTGGCACCCTCAATGAAGTCAAGCTCACCGGCATCCGCGATATTGGTGTCACACGTCTGAGCCTTGGCGTGGAAAACTTCGACGATCACATCCTCGAAACTAACGGCCGCGCACACCGCAGTGGCGAGATCGAGAAAGCCTACCGCTTTGCCCGCACGCTCGGCTTTGAGCACATCAACATCGACCTCATTGCCGGCATGATGAACGAGACCTGGGAGAACTGGAAGGACACCGTGAGGAAAGCCATCGCCCTGCAGCCGGATGCCGTGACGATCTATCAGATGGAGGTGCCCTTCAACACCACCATGTATCAGCAGATGAAGGCCGAGGGCAAGGTCACCGCCCCGGTGGCCGACTGGCAGACCAAGCGCGACTGGGTCAGCTATGCCTTCGATGAATTTCAAAAGGACGGCTACACCGTGACCAGCGCCTACACCGTGGTGAAGGACACTCAGCGCATCAAATTCGTCTATCGCGACTCCCTCTGGGAAGGTGCGGATCTCCTGAGCTGCGGCGTGGCCTCCTTCGGCCACCTCGGCGGCGTGCATTATCAGAACCAGTCCGATGTGGGGCCCTACATGCAGGCCGTGGATGCCGGACAGTTGCCGATCTTCCGCGCCTATCAAACCACGGCGGAAGACCGCTTCGTGCGCGAGTTCATTCTCAAGCTCAAGCTCGGCCGCAGTGAGTTCGACTACTACGTCAAAAAATTCGGTGAAGATCCGCGCAAACACTTTGGCCCGCAGCTCGACTACCTCGCGAAAGAAGGCTTTGCCACTTTGGATGAGAAGGGCATCACGCTCACACGCGATGGCCTGCTGCAGGTGGACCGCCTGCTGCACGATTTCTTCCTGCCGCAGCACCGCCAGTACGCCCGCTATACCTGAAGCCCTCCGACGCAACCGAACGACAACGACGGCGATGAACGAGGCACCCCGGCAGGACGAGGACATCCTGGCACCCCTGATCTTTTTTTACGGCATCGGCAGCACACGTCCGCGCGTGACCTTTGTTGAGCCCCAGGACCTGGCCGAGCAGGAGCGCGGCCTGCTGGTGCATGACCAAGACATGACGCCGCGCCTGCGGGATTTTCACGCCAGCGAGATCGATTTGGATGTCGCCGCCCGTGCCCGCATCGGCAACTACCTCGTGCGCGCCTCCGTGCTGCACCGGCACACGGACGGCATGCCCGTGGAGTTTGGCGCCATCGGCATTCACCTCGATCTCCTGCCTGAGGAAGCGCAGAAACTCGTCCTCGAAGGCCTCGTTCCCTTCGGTGCCATCCTGGAGCGCTACCAGGTCCCTCACTCCAGCCACCCCCGCGGCTACTTCCGCATTTCGGTGGATCAGCGCCTCGCGGATTTGCTCGGAGCAACGAGCGGGCAGATGCTCTTTGGCCGCTGCAATGAGCTGCGCCACGGCAGCGGCCGTGTGCTGGCGGATGTGGTCGAGGTGCTGCCGAGGATGGGGTAGGGGATTCATCGTCCACGCTTTCTGACCGTAGGTTGGGTGTGTTTGGCGGGCGGTTGCCGCCGTAATCACCTGAAGGCCCCTTCGCCAAACCGGCCGACTGCGAGGGCGTTCGCAGGCTCATGTGCTTGCAGTGCGCTCACGGACAGGTCCATTCTTCGCACTCCGTGGTTCGAAGGACACGCGGGCTGTCGCCACACCCATCACACCCGTGGGACCGTCCTGCTCCCTGCCTTCGTTTCCACCACGAACCCTCCTGGGAGGGAAACGGAAAACGTGGCGCGGCCTGTCGTTTTCTCTGCCATGCAGGCTGGTGGGTGCTGCGGCTGGCACTGCGGAGGGATCTCCTCGGCGAAAAGACGTGAGCTTCGTACGGTTGGTGGTCAAACCATTTGCGATTTAAGGGTAATGGGGTTTGAGTTGGCCTGACCCAATCTGCGCTCTTACCCTGGTTATTTTTTGTCATGAAACGCTCCCTGTTCATTCGCCCCACCCTGACTGCCGCTTTGCTTCTGGCTGGCATTCTGCCTCTCACCGCCGCCCCAAAGGGCACCAAGGGGGTGGAGGAATTCGACCCGCTCGCTTTCCCGGGCAAGGTCGTCGATGACGTGATCGTCCCGGTCCCGAGCGAAGTTTTCTCCGTGCTCGACAAACTCGGCGAGCCCAACTGGAACGCGGAACTGCGCAAGCAGGACATGCCGAACACCAGCGATCGCACCAAGCTCGCCCTCCTCTTTGGCTACACCGTGGCCGAGGGCTTCGTGGCTGTGCAGGCCGAGGACAAGGAAGCTGTGAAGGACATCGGCCATGACGTCATCTCCCTGGCCAAGAGCCTCGGCCTCAGCAAATCCGTGCTGCCCCACGCCCAGGCCATCCTGGATGCGGCCGACAAGGGACAGTGGAGCGCCATCCGCAGGGAATTTGACCAGACTCAGAAGACCGTGCGCGACACGATGGAGCAGATGAAGGACATGGACCTCTCGCAGTGCGTCAGCCTCGGCGGCTGGCTGCGTGGCACGGCCTCCGTGACCTCCGTGGTGAAGAAGAGTTTTTCCGCTGACCGCGCCGAATTGCTGAACCAGCCCATGCTGGTGGAGCACTTCGTCAACAGCATCGCGAAAATGCCCGGCAGCACTCGCGAGCACGATGTGGTGCGGTCCATCCAAAAGGGGCTGGCCTCCGTGCTTCAGCAGATGGAAGGCGCCGTGGACGGTTTCTCCAAGGATGCGGTCTCTGACATCGGCAAAACCTGCGACAGTCTGCTGACGGAAATCCTCGCGAAAAAGTAGTCGGTGCCCTTCACCTTCATGATCTCCTCCGAAAGATACCCCCAAATGAAACGCCCCTGGTCCCGCTTTCAAGTTCTCGCCGCCGCCTGCCTGCTGGTGCTGGGAGCCACGTGCGTCTACGCGACCGTGGATGAGTCCCATGACTTTGCCATGGAGGCCGCCACTCCGTTTGTGGAGCAGGGCTTCATCGTGCGTGAAGACTACTGGAACGGGGAGGTGAAGAGCGGACAGAAGCTCCAGATCACCCACCAGCTTTTCAAGGGCAACGAATACGCCTTCTGGCTCGGCACGAGCCAGGAAGGGGTCACGCTCGACATGAAAGTCTATGATGAAAAGAACCAGCCGGTGCAGATCAATGCAAAGGCGGACAAGTTCTTCATGAGCGTGCGCGTCAATCCGCCGAAGACCGGCACTTACAAGATCGTCTTTGAACTGAAGTCGAAGACGGATGCCGGCGTGCTCTGGGCGCTGGCCTATGGTTACCGCTGATGCCCGTCGAAACGCTCACTTACGAGACGCCACAGTTCCTCCAAAAACTGATTGGCAATGACCTCGGCAGTCTGCGGCTGATCGGTGAGTCGTTTGGCGTGAACGTGACCAGCCGTGAAGGCTGGGTGCGGCTGGAAGGTGATGACGACAAGCTGACGGCTGTTCGTGAAGTTTTCACCCAGCTCGAAAAAGTGCGCCGCAGCGGTGGAGATGTGTCTGCCGGCATGGTGCGTCTGGTGATCGAGAGCGTGCAGCGTGAAACGGGCGATGCTCCGGCGGATGCGATCATGCAGCTGAAACTGCTCGGCTCAGGCAAGCGCCCTCCCGTGCTGGCCAAAACGCGCGGGCAGATCGCTTACGTGCAGGCCATGCGGGAAAGCGAAGTCGTCTTCGGCGTCGGTCCTGCGGGCACCGGCAAGACCTATCTCGCGATGGCGCAGGGGCTGCACTACCTGAAAGAAAAAGTCGTGCAGCGGCTGGTGCTCACCCGTCCTGCCGTGGAGGCTGGCGAGGCGCTGGGCTTTCTGCCGGGTGACTTGAAAGAGAAGATTTTCCCCTACCTGCGTCCACTCTACGACGCCCTCTATGACATGCTGGAGCCCGAGGAGGCAGAGCGCCTCATCGAGCGCGGCAGCATCGAGATCGCGCCGCTCGCTTACATGCGAGGGAGAACGCTGAAGAATGCCTTCATCATCCTCGATGAAGCGCAGAACACGACCACCGAGCAGATGCTGATGTTCCTGACCCGTCTGGGTGACGGGGCACGCTGCGTGGTCACGGGAGACCCTTCACAGATCGACCTGCGTCGGCATGTGAAGTCGGGATTGAAGGAGGCCGTCGAGCTGCTGCAGGACGTCGAAGGCGTGCGTTTCGTGGCTTTTGCCCCGAAAGACATCGTTCGTTTGCCGGTCGTGCAGCGTATCATTGAAGCCTATCAATCCGGGCGAAGCCGTAAAAATGAGACACAATGGCCCAAACAGGATTGAGGCCGGGGGAAAGATTCTTGTCCCAGCCCCGATGTATGATAACATCATAGCCGTTCCCCCTATTTTTTAACACATGTTTGAGTCCATTCGTCGTGCCCGCTTGCAACGCGAAGGGCTTTCCTGCGGTAAAACCCGCCGAAAGCACCAGGAAGGGGATCTGCTTGACGAGATGCGCACGCATCCTGCGGGCACGGTCGGGGCCTACGTCTTGTTTTTCGTTGGCATCGGCGTCCTGATGCGCCTCGGCACTCAGGTGGAGGCCGGATTGCCCGCCGTCACCTGGCTGCACATGCTTTACGCCGCAGCCATTGGCTTTGCCATGGTGGTGCATGAGCGCGTGGCGCTGCGGCATGATATCTGTGACAACGGCGTGCTCCTGCTCGTGCTGGGCACCATCTTCACCCACCTCGCCCTGGTGGTGCTGATGCTGGATCTGTCTTTCAGCCAGAGCTGGGGCAAGACACTCAAGGCCATCGTGCTGCCGCATGCCTTTGGCCCGGTGGTGCTGTCTGTGATTCTGGGGCGGCGCATCGGCCTGTTTGGGGCCATCTACGCCACCCTCTTCGGGGTGCTGGTCTGCATTTCCATTTCTGCGCCTACCTACATGGCCACTTCGGCCCTGCTGGGCTTCACCGGGGTGCTCCTCACCAAGCATGTGCGCCGCCGCAACCGCCTCTTCATGGCGGGGCTCTACGTCGGACTGGTGGCCATGGCTTATTCGCTCCTGCTGCATGAGGCCGCCGGCGTGATCATGGAGGAAAAAATCGGCCGCATGGTGGGCCTGCCGCTGCTCATCGGCATCGTCACCGGCATGGCCGTGGGCGGCTTGCTGCCGGTGATGGAAAGCGTCTTCGGCGTCACCACGGATGTGTCCTGGCTGGAACTTGGAGATTTGAACCACCCGCTGATGCGCCGGCTCAGCATCGAAGCGCCCGGCACCTACCATCACAGCCTCGTCGTGGCGAATCTCTCCGAAGCCGCTGCGGAGAAGATTGGTGCCAGCGCCAGCATGTGCCGTGTGTGCGCCTACTTCCATGACATCGGCAAGCTCAGCAAGCCGGAGTATTTCATCGAGAACATGGACCCCTCGGCCAATCCGCATGAGGACCTCACGCCGCGCATGAGTGCGCTGGTCATCATCGCGCACGTCAAAGACGGCGTCGATCTCGCCATCAAGCACAACCTCAATTCACGCATCATCGACGTCATCGAGCAGCATCATGGCAACTCGCTGGCCTATTTCTTTTACCGTCAGGCGCTGGATCAGAAGGCCGAGGTGGAGCGTATGGTGAAAGTCGGCAAGGCCAAGGAGGACGACGTGCCGCAGGTCAGCGAGGAAACCTTCCGCTATCCGGGCCCGCGCCCGCAGTTCAAGGAATCCGCCGTCATCTCCCTGGCCGATGCCGTGGAGAGCGCCTCCCGCACGCTGGACAAACCCAATGCCTCGCGCATTGAGACCATGATCAACGACATCGTGCAGGCTCGCATGATGGACGGCCAGCTGGATGAATGTGATCTCACCATCGCCGAACTGGCCAAGATCAAGGCCAGCTTTGCCAAGACCCTCCTCAGCATGATGCATGGCCGCATCAAGTATCAGAAGGCCATTGAGTCCAAGCCTTCATCACAGCAGGCTCATGTGCGGGATGAAGCCAGGCCCGTGCTGGTGGGCGATGAAGAAACAGAGGAATCGACAAAAATCGTCGAAGCCTCCTTTTCCAGCCCCACCGCCGAGGCTCCCGTCAAGAAGCCCCGCATCCGCAAATCTCCCCCCGCCTCCGCCGCCTGATGCCGCTGCCGAAGCTCCGCATTTACAACCGGCAGAAAGCCCACGCCATCCCGCTGCCCTGGCTGCGGCGCATCGGCAAAGCCGCGCTGCCCGGGTGCCTCGCCGCCCTCAAGTCTCCCGACGCCCCGCTCGCCTCGCTGCCAGAGATTGAGATCACCATCGTCGATGACGCCGACATCGCTCGCGTGCACGCCGATTTCCTCGACGATCCCACGCCCACGGACGTCATCACCTTCCACCATGGTGAGATCCTCATCAGTGCCGACACCGCCCTGCGCCAGGGCACCGAGCACGGACAGACCCTCGACCACGAAGTCGCCCTCTACCTCGTCCACGGCCTCATGCACCTCGCTGGCTGGGACGATCACGAGCCCGAAGAAGCCAAAGAGATGGCGCGGAGGCAACAGGCCATCCTCAATGAAGCATTGAAGAGCGTTTGATTGCCAGACCTGTTCCCGAATAGCACGGCTGGCCTTCCGGGACGTAGGTTGGGTGTGTTTGGCGGGCAAGGCACTCTTCCTCGTGCAAACGCATCTTCGCCAAACCACCCGACTGCGAGGACGTTCGTAAGCCACAGTGTTTGCCGTACGCTCGCAGACGGGTGGGCTGTCGCCACACCCATCCTACGACCACGCATGAAGCGCTGAGCTTGGAACTCTATTCCTATCCAAGAACAAGTTTACTGCTCCAGCACCTTCAGTGCATTGCGCAGCAGCGTGAGTCCAGCCTCCTGGCTTTTCTCCGGGTGGAATTGCACGGCCACGAGGTTCTTTTTTGCGATGCCGCTGATGAAGCTGACGCCGTAGTCGGTGCGGCAGAGGGCGAGGGACTCGTCCTGCACATCCGGGTAGTAGGAGTGCACGAAATAGACGTATGTCGGATTCGGCAATCCGGACCACACGGCAGACTGTTCTGGAGCCCACTGGGCGACATTCCAGCCCATGTGGGGGATTTTGAGACCGCTGCTGGGGTCGAACTTGCGCACCAGCCCTTTGGCCACGCAGAGGCCTTCCACGCCGGGGGATTCCTCGCTGCTTTCAAACAGGAGTTGGTAGCCGAGGCAGATGCCGAGGTAGGGCTTCTCCGCCTTCAGCCAGGCCTGCAGGGGCTCCCAGAGGCCGGTCTCCTTGAGGATGCGGATGGAATCTCCAAAGGCACCCTGACCGGGGAAGACGAGGACGTCGATGGCATCGAAGTCTTCCGGCTTGGTGACCAGATTGGCATGGGCGTCGATCGCATCAAAAGCATTCAGCACGCTGCGGAGGTTTCCGCCGCCGTAATCAAGCACTCCAAGTTTCATCACAGGACGTCCTTCGTGCTGGGGATGCCGGTGACGCGGGGATCATGCTTGGTGGCGGCATCCAGTGCGCGGGCAAGACCTTTGAAGATGGCTTCGGCCATGTGGTGGGCATCGCGACCACGGCGGATTTCGACGTGAAGCGTCGCCAGCAGGCTGGAAGAGAAAGCGCGGAGGAATTCTTCCACAAGCTGGTAGCTGAAGCGGTTCACGCCGCCGATGGCTTCCACGCCTTCAGGCGCGTGATAGCTGAGGAAGGAGCGGCCGCTGAGGTCGAGCGCGACTTCGGCGAGGGTTTCATCCATGGGCAGGAGGAAGAAGCCGTAGCGCACGATGCCCGCCTTGTTGCCCAGGGCTTCGCGGAAGCAGTTGCCGAGCACGATGCCGGTGTCTTCGACGGTGTGATGGTAGTCCACCTCGATGTCGCCCACGCACTTCACCTTGAGGTCGAAGAGGCCGTGCTTGGTGAACAGCGTCAGCATGTGGTCAAAGAACGGCACTCCGGTGTCGATCTGTGATTTGCCGGAACCATCGACATTGAGTTCGATCTCAATGTCGGTCTCGGCGGTTTTGCGGTGCTGCTTGGCGGTTCTGGCTTGGCTCATTTGGGGAGGAGTAATGAACACCGTTTTTGCGGTAGAGCAAGCGGTCTGGAAATGCCGAGTGCCAGGCGGGTGGCTCCAGGTAATGAAAAGTGGAGGTGACTTTTTCAAGGAGTGTCTTTAAACTTAAAAAAGCACGAACGGATTATGACACGCCTCCAAGCCACTCTCGCAGGGATTTGCATAGGGATGGCCGGCCTTGCGGCGCTGGGGGCTGGGGTATGGCACTATGTGCTGGAAGAGGAGGGGCCGCAGATCCTGGAGCGGAAATGGCATGTGAGCGAGATTGAGCACCTGCGTGGCAAAGCGCCGCCGGGAGATGTGTGGCAGGTTCCGGGCTCACCGCTGATCGAGCCTCTGAGCGTGTTGCGTGCGGAGTGGAATGAGACGGCCTTTCGCGGCCCGGATTCATGGGGCTATTTTTTGTACTACAAGGCGCGGGTGAAGGATGCGCAGCTCTCCCAGCACCTGCGTGCTGTGGAGGAAAGCGAGCTGCGAGCACTGCCCGCATCGGCGATGGCACATGAACCGGCGTGGTGGACTCCGCAGAAGTCCATCCCGCGGGGAGGATTGACTGAACTCGGCATTCAGTCAGACAATGTCTTCATCGAGACCAAAGGAGAAGAGGTGTTTCTCTACTGGATGAAATCGCATGAAGGCTAGGCCACGACTCGTCATTCACGCTGTCAGGCTAGCAGCCCCTTCACGACCTTGCCCGCCACATCCGTCAGTCGGTAGCGGCGACCTTGGAATTTGTAGGTGAGGCGTTCGTGGTCGATGCCGAGCAGTTGCATCAGCGTGGCGTGGAAGTCGTGGATGTGCAGGCCGTCTTTGACGGTGTTGTAGCCGAAGTCGTCGGTCTCGCCGTAGACGGAGCCTGCCTTGATGCCGCCGCCGGCGAACCAGGCGCTGAAGCAGCGGGGGTGGTGATCGCGACCGAAGTTGGTGCTGATCTTGCCCTGACAGTACGCGGTGCGGCCGAATTCACCACCCCAGACGACGAGGGTGTCATCCAGCAGGCCGCGTTGTTTGAGGTCCTTTATTAATGCTGCTGCGGGTTGGTCGGTTTCTTTGCAGAGTTTTGGAAGTGCGCCGGGCAGGCCGCCGTGGTGGTCCCAGTCCTGGTGATAGAGCTGGATGAAGCGCACGCCTTTCTCCGCAAGACGACGCGCCTGGAGGCAGTTCGCGGCAAAGGTGCCGGGTGTTTTTACATCGGGGCCGTAGCTGTCGAGGATGTGCTGCGGCTCATCGCTGAGATCGGTGACTTCCGGGATGCTGGTCTGCATGCGAAAGGCCATCTCGTAATGGTCGATGCGGTTCTGAATCTCCATGTCGGGGGTTCCGGCAAACTGGTGCTCATGCAGTTCCTTGAGGCGGTCCAGCATCTGTCTGCGACTGTCGGCGCTCACGCCTGCGGGATTGCCAAGGTAGAGCACCGGGTCTTTCGCGGCGCGAAAGAGCACGCCCTGATGCTTCGTGGGCAGGAAGCCGCTGCCCCAGAGGTGTGAGCCCAGCGGCTGTCCGCCTTTGCCTTTGGTGATGAGGACGGTGAAGGAGGGGAGGTTGGCGTTCTCCGCACCGAGGCCGTAGCTCAACCATGAGCCAATGCTGGGACGTCCTGCGATTTGGGATCCGGTTTGGAAAAAGGTCACACCGGGGCCGTGATTGATCGACTCGGTGTACATGGAGCGTGCGACGCAGATGTCGTCGGCGATGCTGGCGGTGTGCGGCAGCAGTTCACTGAACCAGCCGCCGGCTTGACCATGCTGGGTGAATTTGAAGGGAGAGCCCACCATGGGAATGGAGGACTGATTTCCCGACATGCCGGTGAGCCGCTGGCCCCCGCGCACGGAGTCGGGAAGCTGTTCGCCGTTTCGTTTGTTGAGCAGCGGCTTGTAATCAAACAGGTCCAGGTGGGATGGACCACCTGACATGAAGAGGTAGATGATGCGCTTGGCCTTCGGGGCGAAGTGCGTGCCGCCGAGAACGCCGTGGTCGGCGGGTTCGGAGCCCTGGGCCAGAAGCTCATTCAAGGCAATGCCGCCGAGGCCCATGCCGAAGCGGTTGAGAAGTGTGCGGCGATTGAGCGTTGGAAGGTTGGAGTTCATGCTTGAGTCGCTGGGTTTGACTTACGGAGCAGTGTCGGTGTGTGCGGCGGGGGGCGGCGCTTCCTTTTTTGAGGACGGTGACCTTACAATTTTTCCAGTGGTCCGGCCGCATTCGTCGCAGGAAGTGATGAATAGTGCAATAATCGCGGCCAGCCATTGAGGCAGTCTGGACAAAGATTGGAGCTTGAGTCGTGCTTTTCCTGCGGGAACACTTGCGTCCGCACATGTCAGGTAGCTGATGCACTTGCGCTCAGCGCTGGGAGCCAGCACTTCATCTCGCTCTCTCGTTGTCATCGCGGAGAGATTGTGCACGTGGAGCTGGCAGTGCTCGCAGAAGCGGCGCTTCTCATCGCCGACCATGGACTCCCATTTCACCGGACAAGGTTTGTCGATGAGGGGAACGAGATTGGTTTTCATTGGATCAGTTTATTGAATCTGTTTGGAGGAAGCAATCTCACCGTTTCACCACGCAGGCATCGTGGTTGAGGAGGGTGTGAGCGAGGATGGTGGCGGCGGCGGATTCTGGGAGGGGGATGGTGGGTGTGTGTTTGGCGTTGCCTGTTTTAAACAGTTCTTCCGCTTCTTTGGGAACGGCTTTGAAATGGGTGAGCTGTTCTTGATAAAGCTGGGTGCAGATCTGTATTTCCTTTGCATCGGGTTTGCGGCTGAGGCAGCGGAGGAAGCCGAGTTCGATCATCTTGGGGAGGTCGCCCTTGGTTTCGAGATGGAGCTTTTCGCCGAGGACGCGGGCGGCTTCGACATACTGCACGCCGTTGAGTAGGATGAGGGCCTGAAGGGGGGAGTCGGTGCGTTCGCGTTTGGAGATGCAGACGGCGCGGCGGGGGGCGTCAAAGGCGACCATGGCGGGCGGTGGGCTGGTGCGGCGCCAGTTGGTGTAAATGCTGCGGCGATAGACGGCATCGCCTGCGCTGGGGCCCATGGGCTTGAAGGCTTCGGTCATTTCATAGGGATAGACCGGCGCACCGCCCATGGTGAGCTTGAGCAGGCCGGCGGCGGCCAGGGCGTTGTCGCGGATCATCTCGGCAGGCAGACGGAAGTGGGGTCCGCGTGCGAGCCATTGGTTCTCGGGATCGTCGGCCATGGTCTTGGCATCGGCGATGCTGCGCTGGAGGTACACCTTGCTCGTGACGATCTCCTGAATCAGCTCCTTCACATTCCAGCCGCTTTGAATGAACTTCATCGCGAGGTAATTGAGCAGCTCTGGATGCAGGGGGCGCTCGCCCTGGCTGCCGAAGTCTTCCGCCGTCTTCACCAGTCCGCGTCCGAAGAGGCTGAGCCAGATGCGGTTTACGGTGACACGGGCGGTGAGGGGATGATCGGGCGCGGTGAGCCACTGCGCGTAGCCGAGGCGGTTCTTCGGTGCGTTTTTGGGGAAGGGTGGCAGGAAGGCGGGAGTGGCAGGGCCGACCTCGTCTCCGCGTTTGTCATACTCACCACGGGTCAGCACGTAGGCCTTCTTGGGCTTCGGCAGTTCCTGCATGACCATGATTTCCTTCTGCGCATCGGCAAAGGCGGTGACCTCTGCGCGAGCCGCTTTGAGTTCAGCGAGCAGCGGTTCCAGCTTGGCATCAAAGGGCAGGGAGAGGTCGCGATTGAAAATGCGCAGGTCATCGACCATGCCGTTTTTGAAACCGCGATCGCGCATGCGCTCGCCGAGGCTGACGTTGTCATGGCCGCCGCCGGTGATGTTCTTGGTCAGGTGGTCTTTGATGATGTCCACGCTGGCCAGTTTGCCATTGATGAAGATCTTCAAACCGGAGGCGCGGCTGCTGCCGTCGTTCGTCACGATGACCTGTGTCCACTCATTGAGCGGCATCTTGGCCTGGGTGCGGATGGAGATGGCATTGCCGGGCCAGAAGTGAATCAGGGACCACTTGATGCGGCCGTTTTCGATGAGGAGTTCGTAACCACGGCTGGCAGCATCCGTCCACGCCTGGGAGCGATGCAGCACCACGGCGCGGTCTTTCTCGTCCGGGGTTTGCAGCCAGAGGGAAATGCTGAAGGGATCGTGGCGATGGAAGTTTCCGAGCGGTGTGTCCACCGAATCATCGCCGGTGAACTGGATCGCGCTGCCAAGTTTGCCGGAGACGAGTTTGTTTTCGCCTTTGAGGATGGCCTCAGGACCTGGAGGCGGGGCTTTGGCGTCTTTCTTTTTCTTGGGATCAGCTTTGTCTTTGGACTCAACTTTTGGCTCTGCTGGAGCGGGCGGTGTTGTGGGATGCAGAGCATCGGCGAGTTTGTTGCCTTTGAGTTCGTCGAAGGTGAAATGGGCGAGCTGGCCTTCCAGTGATGAGGGTGCGCCATTCCGAAGATCGAGCGCTGTGTGGGCAGGAATGCCCGAGTTACTCAGCTTCGCCTCCAGTGCTTTCACCTTCGCGTTTAGCGCCGCCATTTTTTCCTTGGCGGGTGCGTCCATCATCATGAGCGCTGGTGTTGGAGGGGAAGGTGTGAAGAAGGAATAGAGTCCTGCTTCGTCGATGTTCTGCAGCATGGAGAAGAGGCCGTAATAATCCTTCTGCTTGATAGGATCATACTTATGATCGTGGCAGCGTGAGCACTCAAAGGTGAGGCCGAGGAAGGCGGTGGCGACGGTTTGCACGCGGTCGGCAATGTATTCGACGCGATACTCTTCCTCGACGCTGCCGCCTTCGTTTTCCTGCTGGTGGAGGCGGTTGAATGCGGTGGCGATGATCTGTTCGTCGGTGGGGTTGGGCAGGAGATCGCCCGCGAGCTGCCAGGTGATGAACTGGTTGAAGGGCATGTTCTCGTTGTAGGCCTTCACCACCCAGTCGCGCCAGGGCCAGACCTCGCGTTCGCGATCCACCTGGAAGCCGTAGCTGTCGGCGTAGCGGGACACGTCCAGCCAGTCCACCGCCATGCGCTCGCCGTAGTGAGGTGAGGCGAGGAGGCGAGTGACGAGATGCTGGATGCTTGATACTGGATTGAACTCGTGCTCGGTGACGAAGGCGCTGATTTCGTCGGGGGAGGGGGGCAGGCCGGTGAGGTCAAAGCTCAGGCGGCGGATGAGGGTTTCGGGTGTGGCTTCGGGCTGTAGTTTGAGTCCGAGTTCCGACAGACCGGAGGTGGCGATCTTGTCGATGCTCTGATCCTTGGTGGATTCGGGCTTCAAGGAGATGAAGGCCCAGTGCGCCTCATACTCCGCGCCTTCATTAATCCATTGTTTCAGGATGGCGATTTCAGCGGGCGTCAGATCGCCGAGCTTGGACTTGGCCGGTGGCATGTGATCGTCGGCATCGTTGGTGAGGACGCGCTGGATCAGCTCGCTCACCTCCGCCTTACCGGGCAGGAAGGCTTTGGCCTCGACGGCGGCATCGCGCTCATCCAGTCGCAGATCAGCTTCACGCTTCTTTGGATCAGGGCCGTGGCAGAAGAAGCACTTGTCCGAGAGGATGGGCCGCACATCGCGGTTGAACTTCACCTTCGTGGGGGCAGCCGGGAGCAGGGCGGGGAAGGCGAGGAGGAGAATGAGAAGCCGGTGCATGAGTGGAAGGATGCTGCCAGAACAAACGGCGTCCGCCTATGCCTCTTTATGGATGTTTTGTGTCTTATTCTGCTGAGGGATATGCGAAAAGCTGGTGAATGAAGGCTGCGATTGCGTATCTGATTCCATAGATGCGCATGCCGATCCGCCGCAAATACCTCAACTACACCACGCCGTGGGGCGTGGACCTTGCGCGCGTGGCACAGTCGGGCTGGACGCCGTTTTTGATTCATGAAAGCGGGTATCAGCCGGCGCTGGATGATTGGAATCATCAAGGGGTGGATTCGCCGTTCTGGCGCTTTTACTACAATCCGAAGCCGGGCTGCCATCTCGTGTTTGAGGGACGCAAGATACTGCTGGGGCCGAAGACTGCGGTGCTGATTCCAGCGGACACGGTCTTTGACTGCTGCGGGCCGGTGAAGGCGAGCCACTTCTGGCTGCACTTCACCACGGCACGGCCGGGGGTGTCGATACCTGCGGCTCCCATCGTCATTGAGGTGGATGACATGCTGCGAGCGATGCTGAGCCAACTCGTTGAAACGCATCGTGAGCCATTCACTGAACTGCGAGATCATCGGCTGCATCATCTGAGCGCCGCGTTGCTGCATATGGTTTTTGCTGGCTTGGAAACAGACGCGCCGCCGTTGATGCCTGAGCGGCTCGTGGAGGTGCTTGCGCTGATTGCGCGTGCCCCGCACAGCAGGCTGACGAATTCTTTTTTAGCGGAGCGTGCAGGCATGAGTGTGGAGCGTTTTATTCGCGCCTTCCGGGAGCACACCGGCCAGACCCCAGCGGCGTATGTGCTGAGCACGCGCCTGCGTCTCTCAGGCGAGGCACTGGCGCTCACGGATAAAACGATTGAGCAAATCGCTGTGGAGTTTGGGTTTCCGAACCGGCACTATTTTAGCCGCATGTTTGCGCGGCAGGTGGGATGTGGGCCGTCGGAGTATCGACAGCGGCAGCGGGAGAGGAAGGGGAGGTAGCGCGGGCAATCCTGCCCGCTAAGAAAGCGTTGGCTACGGGCAGGATTGCCCGTGCTACTTCAGCTTGGCGCAGAACGATTCAGGCCTTGCTAAGCCAGCACACCCTTCACGAGATTTCCCGCGATGCCGGTGAGGCGCATGTCGAGGCCTTGGAACTTGTAGTTGAGGCGTTCGTGATTGATGCCGAGGAGGTGCATGAGGGTGGCGTTGAGATCGTGCACATGCACAGGATCGCGGACGATGTTGTAGCTGTAGTCGTCGGTTTCGCCGTAGGTGGTGCCTTTCTTGATGCCGCCGCCGGCCATGAAGAGGGAGTAGCAACGGGGATGGTGGTCGCGGCCGTAGTTCGTGGCAGTCAGCGTGCCCTGAGAGTAGATGGTGCGGCCAAATTCGCCGCCCCAGACGATGAGCGTGTCATCAAGCAGGCCGCGCTGTTTCAGATCCTTGATGAGCGCGGTGGTGGGCTGGTCGGTATCGCGGCACTGGCCACGGATGGCGGCGGGCAGGCCGCCGTGATGATCCCAGCCCATGTGGAAGAGCTGGATGCAGCGCACATCGCGCTCGGCGAGACGGCGTGCGAGCAGGCAGTTCGCGGCAAAGGTGCCGGGCTTTTTGACATCGGGTCCGTAGCTGTCGAGCACGTGCTGCGGCTCTTTGGAGGTGTCCACGAGATCGGGCACGCTCATCTGCATGCGGAAGGCCATTTCGTACTGGGAGATGCGTGCGGTGGTTTCGGGATCGCCGAAGGATTCGAAGTCGCGTTGATTGAGCGCGGCGATTTCATCGAGCATCTGACGGCGCATGGGGCGGTCAACGCCGGCGGGATTGGAGAGGAAGAGGACGGGGTCACCGGCATTGCGGAAGCGTACGCCCTGATGCTGGGTGGGGAGAAAGCCGCTGCCCCAGAGGCGGTCATAGAGCGGCTGGTCATCGCGACGACCGGTGCCGAAGGAGGTCATGACGACGTAGGCGGGCAGATCGCGATTGGCGCTGCCGAGACCGTAGCTGAGCCAGGCACCGATGCTGGGGCGTCCGGCGAGCTGGGAGCCGGTCTGGCAGAAGGTGATGGCGGGATCGTGATTGATCGCCTCCGTGAACATGGAGCGGATCACGCACATCTCATCGGCCACGGTGGAGAGATGCGGGAAGAGTTCGCTCAACCAGACGCCGCCTTGACCATGCTGTGCGAATTTGAAGATGGATGGAGCTACGGGAAAGGCCTTCTGGCCTGAGGTCATCGTCGTAAGGCGCTGTCCCTGTCGGATGCTTGCGGGCAGATCCTCAGCACGATGCTTTTCCATCTGTGGCTTCGGATCGAAGAGATCCATCTGCGAAGGCGCGCCGGACTGGAAGAGGTAGATGATGCGCTTGGCCTTGGGAGCGAAGTTCGGGAAGTAACGCACGGGGGATGCGGCGGCGGCTTCGTCCTGAAGGAGTGAAGCGAGCGCGGCGGCACCGATGGCCACCGAGGAGTTCTTGAGGAAGATGCGGCGGTTGAGCCGGTCTTGAAATTGAAGGGCGGGATGATTCATATCAGTCGCGGGTGATGACGCGGTCGAGGTTGAGGAGGACGGCTGCGGTGGTGGTGTAGGCGGCGAGTTCGGCGGGAGGAAGCGAGGCGTCGGCCTTGGTGGCGCCTTGAGAGATGAGGGCGGTGGCTTCGGCGGGCTTGGCTTGGAACTCGGTGATGCGCTTGTTCAGGCCGACAGTGAGTTGCTTGAGCGCTGCGGGGTCGATGGAGCGAGCCGTGGCGCGCTGGAAGCCGTAGGCGATGCGCTGCTCCGGTGTGGTGCCGCCGTGCTGCATCATCTGCTGGGCGAGGCCGCGTGCGGCTTCGACGAAGGTGACTTCATTGAGGAGCGAGAGGGCCTGCAGCGGTGTGTTGGTGCGGCTGCGTTTGACCGTGCAGATTTCACGCGTGGGCGCATCAAAGAGCAGCATGGTGGGCGGTGCGGCGGTGCGTTTCCAGATGGTGTAGAAGCTGCGGCGGTACAAGCCTTCGCCAGTGTCGGCTTTGTAGCCGCGGAGGTCCCCGTACTTGCTGGTATCATCCCACACACCGTCGGGCATGTAAGGTTTCACACTGGGGCCGCCGATCTTGGGCACCAGCAGTCCGGCCAAGGCTAGCGCCTGATCACGCACGACTTCACCGGGCAGACGGAAACGAGGGCCGCGTGCAAGCAGGCGGTTTTCAGGATCTTTTTCGAGCAATGCGGGCGTGAGCTTGGACGACTGACGATAGGTGGCGCTCATCACGATGAGCTTTTGCATGGCCTTCATGTCCCAGCCGCAGCGGATGAACTCAGTGGCCAGCCAGTCGAACAACTCAGGATGCACGGGATACTCCGACTGTGTGCCGAGGTTCTCGGTGGATTTGGAGAGGCCGTAGCCGAAAAATTTCTCCCAAGCGCGATTCACCCACACGCGTGCGGTGAGGGGATTTTCAGGCGAGACGATCCAATGCGCGAGTCCGAGGCGGTTGTCGGGCGCATTTTTCGGCATGGGAGGAAGCACGGCGGGCGTGACCATGCTGACCTTGTCTCCGGGCTTGTCATACTCGCCGCGTTTGAGGATGAAGGCATCGCGCACGGGGCCTTCTTTCATGACCATGACGGAAGGGACGATGCGCTCGTATTTCTCCAGCTCTGCTTTGGCTGCGGCGAGGGCGTAGTCTGCATCGCGCAGGGGGCTGTCCACACTGGCGCGGTAGTATTTTTCAAGCTCGCTGCGCTGCTGTGGCGTGCGGTTTTCGGTGGGCGTTTTCATCACGGCCAGCACGGCGGCAGGAGGGCCGCCCGTGCCATCGATGCTGGCGAGTGCGGGCTCGGCATCGGTGGTGGAAAGGCGGAAGCGGCCCACATTGTGTCTGGCAAAGGTGGACTGATGCAGCAGGCGCACGGTCAGCGTGGCACCGGCGGGGACTTGCACGGCTTTGTCCACGATGAACATGGCATTGCGCTCCACGCGTTTCTTGGGGGCGTTGCCGTCGATGGCCCAGCCGTTCTTGGGATTATTGTCGAGCAGCAGTTTTACATCGTAGCCTTTTTGAGCGTAGTCTGCCTCAGCGCGGGTGAAGGTGATTTTGACGGGCTTCTTCAAGGAGGGAGCGGAGATGGTGCCTTCGATGCCGGTGAGCACGAAGTTGCCATTGGGCGCGCGGCCCAGGCTTTGATTGGGCAGCGTGGGATCTGGTAAAGCCTCCAGCAGCAGGCCGGTGAAGCTGCCTTCAGTGAGAGGTGCGGTGACGGTGTAGATGTCAAAGTCGGGATTGCGGCCACCGGCGATCCATGAAGCATCCGGCAGCTTGCGCAAGGCGGCACCGCCTTGGGACTTGGCTTCACTTATCGGAAGGACTTCCCACATGGGTTTCTTGGCGGCTTCCGGCTTTTCCATGTCGGCCTCCCAACTGGCGACGAGGTTGGGAAGTTGCAGCTGTGTCTCAGTGACTTGGGCCTGGGCGGCGTCGATCTTTTTGCGAAGTAGGGCGAGCTGCTGCTCTTCCTCTTTGTCCGGCACCTGGATCACCGGATCGGAGTTGCCACCGCTGCGGTTGGAGGAGCCCTGAATGGTGCCGCTCTCGGCGATGTTGTTGAAGAAGGCGAAGAACGAATAGAAGTCCTTTTGGGAGAAGGGATCGTACTTGTGATCGTGGCAGCGGCAGCAGTTCAGGGTGAGGCCGAGCCAGGTGAAGCTTGTGGTTTCCACACGGTCGATGATGTTTTCGATGCGCCACTCCTCGGCGATGATGCCGCCTTCGCCATTGAGGCGGTGATTGCGGTTGAAACCTGTGGCGACGATTTGATCGCGCGTGGCATTGGGCAGCAGGTCGCCGCCGATTTGTTCCAAGGTGAACTGATCGAAGGGCTTGTTGTCGTTGAAGGCTTTGATGACCCAGTCGCGCCAGGGCCACATGGAACGGCTGCTGTCTGTCTGAAAGCCGTGGCTGTCGGCGAAGCGGGCGAAGTCGAGCCACTGCATGGCCATGCGTTCGCCGTAGTGCTCGGACTTCAGCAGGCGGTCCACGACGGTTTCGTAGGCCTTGGGGCTGGTGTCTTTTTCGAAGGCGGAGATCTCTTCCAGAGTGGGCGGCAGGCCGGTGAGATCGAGCGACACACGGCGCAGGAGCGTGGCGCGGTCGGTTTCGGGTGATGGGGAAAGGTTTTCTTCCTGAAGGCGCTCAGCGATGAACGAGTCGATCTCATTGCGGATGGGGAATTTCGGATCGGTGATCTTCGGCACGGGCGAGCGCTCGGGTTTGAGGAAGGCCCAGTGGCCCTGATACTCGGCGCCTTCGCTGATCCATTGGCGGAGGATGGCTTTCTCGTCGGCGGTCAAAGGCTTGCCGTCTTTGTCGGGCGGCATCACATCGTCATTGTCGTGCGGGAGTTCCACACGTGCGATGAGCTGACTGAGTTCGGGCTTGCCGGGGACGAGGGCGATGTCGCCGGACTTTGCGGGCTTGATCGCCTGATCGCGCAGATCCAGCCGCAGGTCACCTTTGCGGTGGCCGGCATCCGTGCCGTGGCAATGAAAGCACTTTTCATTGAGGATGGGCCGCACATCGCGGTTGTATTTCAGTTTGCCGGACTCCGCCGCGAGGAGGGCGGGGAAGGCCAGGAGGATGAGAAGGGCTTGGCGCATGGGTTGGACGTTGTGATGGTAACGTCTCTCGGACCCCGCCTTTTCGTGGGATTGTGATGCACTATCTTGCTCAGTCGGCCATCTGATCCGCGATTTCCTCCGCTGGATAGGTCCAGATTTCGCTCAGTGTGGGATGGTAATGCGGGATGGCCATGAACTGCTGCACGGTGGCGCGGAAGTTCATGGCGATGACGACTTCGTGGATGAGCTCGGTGGCTTCGGGGCCGACAACACAGGCACCGAGGACCTCGCCGGTTTTCATGTGCGCGAGCATCTTCACGAAGCCGGCGGTTTCGCCCATGACCATGGATTTGCCGTGGTCGTTGAAGGGGTAGCTGGCTTCGAGGAACGGGATGTTGTGGGCTTTGAGCTTTTCGGTGGTGGCACCGACGACGGCGACCTGCGGGTGTGAGAACACACCGAAGAGGGTGAGGCGGTAGTCGATGGTTTCATCGGCCGGTTTGCCCTGAATGAGTTTCGCGGCATTGCGTGCGGCGATTTCGCCCTGCTGGATGGCGATGTGCACGACATCGAGCGGGCTGCAGACATCACCAGCGGCAAAGATGTGCGGCTGGGAGGTCTGCATGCGGTCATTGACGATGACCTTGGATTTGTACAGGGCGACTTTGGCGGCGTCCAAAGCGAGGCTCTTCGTGGCGGGGATGCGGCCCATGGCGAGGAGGATTTCATCGACGAGGATCGCGTGGGTGTGGCCGTCTTGGGTGAACTCGATGCGCTTGCGGCCTTCGTGGGTGGAGACGTTGCTGAGGTGCGTGCCGAGATGAACCGCCATGCCGCGCTCGGTGTAGGCTTTGGTGATGACATCACTGCATTCGCGGTCGAGGCCGGTGAGAAGCTGGGTATTGCGCTGAAGCAGCGTTACCGTGCAGCCCATGGCTTCGAGGTAATGCGCCATTTCGAGGGCGATGGCACCACCACCTAGGACGGCGACGGTCTTCGGCAATGTGTCGGCATCAAGGACATCATCACTGGTCCAGTAACCAGTTTCGGCGAGACCGGGTACATTGGGAACAAAGACTTCCGAACCTGTGGCGATGCAGAAACTGCGGGCGCTGGCCTGGAAGGATGCCGAGCCATCGCGAGGGAGCACTTCCACGGTGTGGGCATCCACAAAGCGAGAGTGGCCGCGATAGAGGGCGAAGCGGCCGTCTTCGAGCTGGCCCTGGCGGTAGCTGGCGAAGTCGGCGATGAGGGTGCGTTTGCGATCGCGGATGGTGCGGATGTCCACACCGTGAGAGGTGGCTTTGAGGCCGAACTCGGTCGCGTGGCGGATGTGAAGCTGGCGGTTGGCGGATTCGATGAGCGTCTTGCTGGGCATGCAGCCGCGCAGGATGCAGAGGCCGCCGAGTTCGGAGGCGCCGTCGATGACTGCGACACGGAGGCCGGCGCTGTGGGCGGTGCGTGCTGCTGCGTAGCCGCCGCTGCCGCCGCCGATGACGATGAAGTCGAAAGAGTGTTCTGACATGAGGAGAAGTGCAGGGGGGATACGGCTTGCGCAAGGCCCTGGCTCCTTTTGTCTGATTTCGCCCAAACTTTGTCCTTCAAAACACAGGGGCGGATTTCGTAGCATTCATTAACCAACCCTTTGCTGCCACCATGAAGACTCGTCGTTCCTTTCTGTCCCAGATCATCGCCACCGGTGTCGCACCGGTGTTTATTCCGGCGCATGTGCTGCGCTCGCAGACGGCGCCGTCGAACAAGATCACGGTGGGGGTCATTGGGGTGGGCTCTCAGGGAACGCATGACATGAAGGCCTTTTTGAATCATGACGATGTTCGCGTGACGGCGGTCTGCGACGTGAATAAAAAGAACATCGAGCGTGCGCAGCAGGCGGTGGTGGAACGCTACGGCAGTGCGGACGTGAAGGTGATGCGTGATTTTCGTGAGCTGAACCGCGACAAGTCGATTGATGCGGTGCTGATGGCGTTGCCGGTGCACTGGCACAGCATCCCGGCCACGGATGCGATTTTGAATGGCAAGCACATCTACCATGAGAAGCCGATGGGGATGTCCATGCAGGAGTCCAAGCATGTGCGCGCAGCGGTGAAGAAGACGGGGGTGGTGTTTCAGTTCGGCACGCAGCAGCGCAGTGATTTGAAGTTCCGTTGGGCTTGTGAACTAGCGCGCAATGGGCGTCTCGGCAAACTGAAGGAGATTCAGGTGGGCGTGCCGGGAGGAAAGATCGGGCCTGATTTTCCGGAGCAGCCGGTGCCGGAGCATGTGGACTGGGAGCGATGGGTGGGGCCCGCGCCGATGACTTCGTTCAACGTGGAGAAGCTCAAGCGCGACAACCACGAGAACATCACGAACTTCTCGCTCGGCATGATCTCATGCTGGGGGATTCATCATCTCGACATCGCCCAATGGGGCAACGGCACGGATGAGACGGGGCCGATCAGCATCGAAGGCAAGGCGACCTATCCTGACAAAGGCGGCTGCGATGCCGTGCTGACGTGGAAGATGCGCATGGAGTATGCGAATGCGGCACCGATCACGTTTGTGAATGAGAAGAACATGGGCATCGGCCATGGAACGCGGTTCATCGGTGAGAACGGCTGGGTGCATGTGCTGCGTGGCAACATCAAGGCGAGTGATGATGCGATCCTACGCGATTCCGCGAACAAAGAGGGGACGATGCCGATCAAGCTCATCGCCAGCATCGAGCACACGCGCAATTTTGTGGATGCGATCAAGAACAAGCAGCGGGCGATTTGTGATATTGAAACGGCGGTGCGTTCAGACACGCTGCCGCAGCTCACGGCGATGGCGCTGAAGGCGAAGCGCAAGCTGCTGTGGGATCCGAAGGCGGAGACTTTCACCAATGACGAGGCGGCGAATGCGCTCATGAATGCGCGGCCGTTCCGTGGGGAGTGGAAGCTGCCGGAGATTGTGTGAGGCTATCGGCGCTGCCTGACCGCTTCAAACAAGATCGCGGCTCCGGCGGCGGCGACGTTGAGGGATTCCACGGGGGAGTGGAGGGGGATGCGGACGCGGGCATCACAGGCGGCCATGATCTCGGGGCTCGCGCCCCGGCCTTCGTTGCCGAGGATGAGGAGGGTGGGCTGGCGCCAGTCGTAGTCGTAGTGGAGCAGGTCGGCTTCGCCGGTGGCGACGACGGTTTTAAGGCCACGGCTGCGGCAGGTCTCGATGGTGCCGAGGCCGGAGACATCGGGCAGGATGGGCAGGCGGAAGGCGGAGCCCATGGAGCTACGGAGGGTCTTGGGAGAGAAGGCGTCTGCGCAGCCTGCGAAGGAGAAAAGGCCGCTCACGCCGGCGGATTCGGCGGTGCGCACGAGGGTACCGAGATTGCCGGGATCCTGGACGCGGTCGAGGCCGAGAATGAGGGGATCAGGGCTGGCAAAGAGGGCATCCAGTGCAGGCCACGGGCGCTCCGCGATGACGATGATGCCCTGGGTGGAGGTGGTGTCGCTCAAGGATTCGAGCACGGACTCCGAGAGCTGGAAAACCGGGCAGGAGATGCGCTCCAGCAGGGCCATCTGGGATGCGGAAGGCACGGCGGCGGTGAAGCAGGCCTGCAGTGGGAGGCCGGAGGAGACGCACTCAGCCACGAGGCGTTCGCCTTCGATGAAGATCAGGTCGCGCTCACGGCCTTCGCGGACTCTGCGGGCGTGTTTGATGCGTTCGTTGGAGGAGCTGGTGATGAGCATGCGGGTAGGGGACCATCTATCGGCTAATCCTGTTGTAAATCCATTTGCCGAATGAACTCGGGCGTTTATTATCACTGCCCCTCACGAATGTGCCTGCATAGCTCAGTGGTAGAGCAGCGGTTTTGTAAACCGCAGGTCGTCGGTTCGACCCCGACTGCTGGCTCCATTTGAAAACTTTCCAAGACACTTGGTGGTGTCAATGGGTTAGTGGGGGGAGAAGGGGCAAAACGACCTTTCTCGAATGGGCAAAAGTCTGGCATTTCGTGTCAGCCAGCAAAACTGCCAGAAGCCGACGGATTCTTTCATCTTAGGCCTTTCATGCCGGATATGAGAAATCTCGGCGCGTGGTGCCGTACCTCTCCAGCCCCGGGGTCTGCACGGGGCATGTTGCCTGTGGCAGCATTCCATTTGTCACTGACAGCCACTGTTTATGAACATCCTCCCGACCTCGCGCCGCCGGTTTCTTCAAGCCGGTGGCATCGGCGCTCTGAACCTCGCCATCCCCGGACTCGTCGTCGGGAAGGACAAGCTTGACGCCTCAGGCAAAGCGGTGGCTTCGAAGAAGCGCTGCATCTTTCTGCTGCTGTGCGGCGGCCCGAGCCAGCTCGACACCTGGGATCTGAAGCCGGACGCACCGTCGGAGATCCGCGGTCCTTATAAACCCATCCGCACCAAGGTGCCGGGCATGCACTTGAGCGAGCTGCACCCGATGCTCGCCAAGGTGACCGATCAGTTTTGCCTCATCCGCTCGATGACGCATCCGGGGCCGATCAACAATCACTTCGATGCGATGCACAACCTGCTCAGCGGGCAGTTGATCGAGCGGGTGAAGCAGGGCGAGCCAGACGGCCTGCCCTATCTCGGCTCCGTGGTGGCCAAGCATCTGCCGAGTGAGGAGAACCTCGTCTCCAACGCCTGGCTCATCAAATGCGTGGGGCCGCCCGTCTTCTGCGCGCCGAACATCGGCTCCGGCGGCTACCTTGGATCTGCGCACGCGCCGGTGTTCATCGGCTCCGAGACCAACCATCCCGCGATGCCGAATTTCACGCCGCCGGAGATTTATAACATGGGCGATCCCGAGCGTCTGTGGGAACGGCGCAAGCTGCTGGCCGATCTGGAATCCAAGCTCCTGGCGGACAATCCCCAGGGGAAGGACTGGAACGAACTCCGCGAGAAAGCCTACGACTCCATGACCCGCCCGGAAGGACGGCGGGCTTTTGATTTGAAGAGTGAGCCGCTGGCCGTGCGCGAACGCTATGGCATGCACCCGCTCGGCCAGAATCTCCTGCTCGCCCGGCGCATGGTGGAGGCAGGCGTACGCTTCATCACCGTCAATGGCTGGGTTGGTGCCGCGCCGGATGAAAAAGGCGGCGGTCCGCCGAGTTCCAGCTGGGACATGCATGGCGGCAACATGGGCATGGGCAACGCCTTCGGCGGTGGCTCTTATGGCATGAACTTCTGTCTGCCTCGCCTCGATCAAGCGCTCTCCGCGCTCCTCACCGATCTCAAGCAGCGCGGCCTGCTCGAGGACACCCTGGTCGTTGCCGTCGGCGAATTCGGACGCACGCCCATCATCCTGACGCAGGGGCCACCCGGACGCCAGCACTGGCCCAAGTGTTTCTCCGCCATCGTCGCTGGTTGCGGTATTCGCGGCGGCGCGATTTACGGCGAATCCGACAAGACTGCTTCCGCGCCGGTGAGCGATCCCGTCACCGTCCAGGATCTCCATGCCACCGTGCTCCATGCCTTGGGTGTGCCCTTGAACGATCTCACCATGAACACTGGCCTCTCCCGTCCGCCTTTCTCCACCGGCAAGCCGGTCATGGGGCTGTTTGGATAATCTGATGCAGACAGAGGAGGGGCGAAGCGAACGCAGAAGAAATCAACGTCCTCCTGAACCTGACCGGTCCACGAGGTTTGTCTTGAGGCTCGAAGAAAAGGCTGCTGCGGTCCGTTTGTCGCTCATGAGACTTCTTCTGGTTCTTCTTGTCACGAATTCGCTGTACGCAGCCGAACTCCGCATTGGCTCAGCCACAGTCAGCATCACGCCGGACAAGCCGGTGGCACTGGCTGGACAGTTTGGCACGCGCATTTCGCAAAGCGTGGAAGCTCCGGTTATCGCCGCCGCCGTGGCGATTGAGTCGGTGGAAGGCGGCAAGGTGGTCGATCAGAGCATTCTCATTTCCTGCGACCTCGTGGCGATCCATCACTCCGTGCTCGCCCAGTTTCGGCAGCATTTGAAGCCGCTGCTGCCCGACTTTGATGCGCGGAAAGTCATCGTGTCCGCCACGCACACGCACACCGCGCCGGTGACCTCTGAGATTCCAGAGGAGACGCTAATCACCTATTCGATCCCCAAGGAAGGCGTCATGCAGCCGGTGGCATACACTGCGTTCCTCGTCGAGCGGCTCTCGCAAGCCGCCGTGCAGGCCTGGAAGGACCGCAAACCGGGTGGTGTGAGCTGGACGCTTGGGTTTGCCCAGATCGGCGAAAACCGCCGCTCGGTCTTCGCCGATGGTCACGCACAAATGTATGCGAAGACGAATGACGCGCGGTTCCGGCATCTGGAAGCCGGCTCCGATTCAGGTGTTGAGACGCTGTTCTTCTGGAATGCGGAGAAGCAGCTTCAAGCCGTCGCGATCAACATCGCGTGCCCATCACAGGAAGTGGAGAGCCGCAGCGCGCTCAACGCCGACTTCTGGCATGATGCACGGGAGCAGTTGAAGGCCAAATTGAACATGCCTGACCTCACAGTCCTCGGCTGGTGCAGCGCGGCCGGTGATCAATCGCCGCATCCGCAGTACCGCAAGGACGCCGAGGCACGCATGATCGCCCTGCGTGGTCTCACGCGGCAGCAGGAACTCGGCCGCCGCATCAGCAATGCCGTTTACGACACGGTCGATGCTGCAAAGGCCGACATCCGCACGGATACGTCCTTCGGCCACATCGTTGAAGACCTGCCACTGCCGCCGCGCAAGATCCTCGAACGCGAGTATGTGGACGCGAAGAAGAACATCGCGCAATACAGCGTCATCGAGAAGCCGGACAACCGCGTCATCACGATGCTGAAGCTTGAGCATGGCATCGTGAAGCGGTTCGAAGAGGCGGACAAGCTGCCGCCTTACAACATGGAGCTTCATGTGCTGCGCCTCGGCGACATCGCCATCACCACGAACACGTTTGAACTGTATCTCGACTGGGGCATCCAGATGAAGGCCCGCAGCCCCGCTCAGCAGACCTTTGTGCTCCAGCTTACGAATGGCTGCGGCATGTATCTGCCCACCGCGCTCGCCATCGAAGGCGGCAGCTATAGCGGTCTGCCGCACGTGAACAAGGTCGGTCCCGAAGCCGGGCAAATCCTAGTCGATCAAACCGTGCGTGCCATGCAGGCCCTGTTTCCATCACCGGCCGTGGTGAAATAAGACATGTCGTCGCGAGATCACACTCTTCGCAAAGGTTGAGAAAAGATCATGTCCACGATGGGGATGCGGGAGCGAAGTTCCGCGCCGCCTGAACTGGAGAAATGGGCCTTGCCCACCGTGGAGCGGCGGTCATGGAGAAGGGAGATGTCATGGACATTCAGGGCACGCATCTTCTCTGCCGTCAGAGGCTCTCCGCCAAGGTGCGTGTCCGGATAGGCGAAGGCCTCCACCCGCACAAACGCCCCCACCCATTGGCCGGCGGCGTCCTGCTGCAAAGGAAACTCCGCCTGCGAGGCATCGACCACCAGCGCCACTCCCTGATCGGTCACAAAACGGATCTGCACCTTGGGCCGCTTGACGCTGTCGTTGCCTGTGACTGCCACCTCGAGAGCCACCGCCTTGCCAGCGGCATCTCGCTGCACCGTGATGCGCGTGAAGCGAAAGGTGCTGTAGTCATAAGGTGGCACCACTTCCCCCGCGTCGTTGACCGCCAATGCAGAAACCGCTCCGAAAAAGGCTCCCTTTCTGTAGGCTCGCAGCGCCTCCACTTCCGCGTCGGCTGCGTGTCCTGCAGCGTCTGGGACCAGCAGCACATTGCGACCGCGCCCGAAAGTGTTGTGATCTTTGACAAAGAAGCCCCAGCAGCGCCTGCCAGTGCGCAGCAGGTCGTCCCACAGCTTGTAGAAGTGCAGATGCGGCCCCGCGCTGTCGTCGTAGAATCCTTTGCTTGATCCAAAGCCTGAAGTCAGCTGATTCCATACTTCAATGCCCAGCACGCGGGGATCAAAATCCAGAAACATCTCATAGAGTTTACGGTCCTGCGTGGGGTGGTTGAGCGTGATTCCCCCGCCATCCGCATGCAGCAGCCCGCCGGTGCGACGACCATCGATGGTTTCTCCATCCAGCGCCGCGCGGAAAACTTCGCGCCAGGGGCGGTTGGCACCCTGCATCAAGCGACACTGAGTTACCATGAGCTGCTTATTGTCATAGACCAACTGCGAGTGCAGCTGCGGTTCGGTCGTTCTGAAATAGAACGTATGACTGCCTGCCTTCAGGGGCCTGTCATGCACCGGCGCTTTGGCGGCAAATTTGCCGGTGAACTCGCATTCGGTGGCACCTTCAACCGTCAGTGTGGCGAGCCCGCCTTCGGCGATGGCCGTTAAAGTCAGGTCCAGCCGATATAAGCCTGCCCATGGGCGGGTCTCGTTGAAGACCTGCAGGCCGTCAAACTGATGGACCAGCGGAGCCGTACGGAGCTGCGCAGCACTGAGACTGCTGCCATATCCGGTGGCGAGCAAACTGCCGAGCGAGTTGAAATGAAGCCCCGCGTCTGGCATGGAGTGCTGCTCCGCGTTCGGCGCAGCCACGACATCGGAGTGCTTTGCCAGGAAGGCCTGAGGGAGTGGATACGTGGGCGCAGAGGGATAATAATTGCTGAAGGCAAAGTGGCGGTAGCCCATCGCATAAAACTCCTCACACGATGCCGCCGTCTGCCCCGTATGCTGATGTGACATCGAGTGCAGATAATCGCACTTGTCCCAGTCCACGTCCGCATAGGGGTCATGCAAATCGCCTTCGCTCTTCGGCTTTGCCGCCTGGGCGTCATGACGCAGCAGTGTCTGGGCGCCATACAAGCTGGCCATGGTGGATAGTATGCGCCTTCGTTTCATGGCTCAAACCAACGAAACCACCGCCGGATTGTTTCTGCTGCCGGTTTACTGATCAACTCTTGTCCGGCATGGTGTTGATCCAGTGGCGCAGCATTTCGAGTTCGGTGGGGGTGATGAAGGGGCCCTTCTTTTTGGGCGGCATCTCCTTGTAATGGATGAGCTCGATGAGGAGGCTCTTTTTGGCGTTGCCGGGTTTGATGGCGGGTCCGGTCACACCGCCTTCGAGCAGGGCTGCCAGGGTGCGCATGTCCAGCTTTCCATCGCGGCGTTTCGCGCCGTGGCAGCGGATGCATTTCTCTTTGAAGACGGGGAGGACGTCCTTTTGGAAATCGGGAGCGGTTTGCGGTTTGTCTTCGGCACGGGCGTTCACTCCAGCAAGGCTGCCAAGCAGCAGCCCGCTGAAGAGAAGGGGAAGGAAGGCTCGCATCAACTGCAAGGGACTCAGGCCTGGCCGACGACGTTCACGAAGCAGTGGACGTGGGGGAGGACGCGGTAGTTCCAGACGAAGCCGGGGCCTTCGATGCGCCAGGCGTCCCAGCGGTCGTTGCCTTTTTCCGCGTTGTCCTTGTAGAAGGCGAGGCGCAGTTTTTCCATGCCGCCGTTGGTCTTGATGAGCTGCATCACTTCGTCGCCGTCTTCCTGGCGGAAGGGGTCGAGGAGCTTGCGCATCACCGTGGTGACGAGGGTGCGCTGAGATTCATCGAGATCGCCGTAGCCGACGCCGGTGGCGGGTTTTTCGACCAGCTTGGGCTTGAGCGCACCGACGCCGTCTCCGGGGGAGCCGACGATGACGGCCTGCTTGCGCTGGGGCTCATTGAGCATGTCAAAGACGCTCATGACTTCCTTGGTCTGGTCGTTGTAAACGTTCATGTCGCTGTGGCCGTTGGCGGAGTGGCCGTAGTACATGGGGCCGCCGAAGGCGGTGTTGGGCTGGGAATTGCCATCGCAGCGGAGGGTGAGGTGATGGCCGGCGAAGACCCAGGAGAAGGGATCTTTGCCGGAGGGATCGCCGAAGATGGCGATGCCGTTGCCTTCAAATGAGCCGCTGCTGTCCCACTTGCCATGGCGGCTGATGCGGTCGTAGGCTTCGTCGCCTGAGAGGATGGATTTGAAGGTCTGCTTGATGAGGTCCTGCTGCGGGGTGGTGAACTGCTCGCTCAGTTTCTTGCCCAAGGGAGCGGCGTTGTGGGTCTTGAGACGTGTGGGGATGCCGCCTGCTTCTGCGCCATGGTCCCAGGGGCGCACCATGGCCGTTTTCTGCTCGGCGGTCAGGGTGGCAAAGAGTTCGCGGATGAGTTCTTCGGCGGGCTTGGCAGTGCGCGGAGTGTCTGCCGGGGCGGCAAAGCCGGAGCTGATTGAGGATGCCCCCATGACTCCAAGGGCACTGCCGGAAAGCACCCGGATGAAGTCACGGCGTCCGCGATGCGGAGAAGGGGAGGCGTGCTCGGCACACTCTGGACAGACCGGTTGATTCAAATCGGAGGAGGATGGAGTTGGGTTGGAATTCATGGCGGGGACTTATACAGCCGGGGCTTTGGGCATCTTGCTGGTGGCGGGGAGGAAGATCGTTTGCGTAGCGGGGGGGGGCGGGAACCGCGTTCACCCTCCGGGCTTCGATCCATGCGAGGCTGAAAGAACGATTTCCAGATGCATCCGGTGAACTTGCCGGAAATGAGGTTCGTAAAGGGCTAGAATTCAGAGAGTTCGATAGCTTGCACTTGATACTGTTCTAAAGAACAGTATCAAGTAGGCATGATCAATCCCTGCCAAACTCGCGCTTTGAATCTCCTTTGGCTGTCCGAAGGCCGTTCCTGGATCCGGCATCAGGTGCCGTTTCTCGGCAGCATCATCGCGGGCAGGCCGGAGATTCAGGATGGGAGGGTTGACGGGTGCATTGATATTGACCCCACGACGTTGCGGCTGCCGAAGAATGCGCGGACTTTTGCGCTGAAGGTGAGGGGGGATTCCATGCGCAACGCGGCCATTTTGGAGGGGGACATTGTCATTATGGAGTTTCGTGAGGCGAAGCATGGGGACATCGTGGCGGCGCTGATCGACGGGGAGACGACGCTGAAGCGCTTCGTTATTCAGGGGGGCGTGCCCTACCTGAGGGCCTCAAATCCGAAATACCCAGACCTCATTCCTGCGCGGGAGCTGGTGATCCAGGGGGTGCAGATCGCGCTGCTGCGGCTGTCTGAAAGGTGATGCGCCATGATTCTTCATTTCGATGCGGATGCGTTTTTCGCCTCGGTGGAGCAGGCGGCGGACGTCAAGCTGCGCGGGCGACCGGTGGCAGTGGGTGGTGAGCGGCGGGGTATCATCGCCTCGGCCAGCTATGAGGCGCGGAAGCTCGGGATCTACACCCCCATGCCGACGGCGAGGGCGCGAAAGCTGTGCCCCAGCCTGATCGTGCTGCCCTGCGATTTTGAGAAATATGAGCGCTTCTCGCGGCTGATGTTTTCGTATGCCTATGATTTCTCGCCGCTGGTGGAGCAGGCCTCGATTGATGAGTGCTACCTGGATCTCTACGGAGCCAAGCGCACGCGGGCGGGGGAGGCGGCTGCGACGATCCAGAAGGCCATCGCCCAGAGCCTTAAGTTGTCGGTTTCGGTCGGGGTGGGGACGAACAAGCTGGTGTCCCAGATCGCCAGCAAGCTGCGCAAGCCGCATTGCTTCATCGAGGTGGAGAGGGGAAGTGAGCAGGGGTTCCTATGGCCGCTGGAAAACCGGTGGCTGCCGACGGTGGGTCCGCAGCTGGCCGCCAAGCTGAATACCGCCGGGCTGCGCTACATTGAGCACATTGCCCGAACGCCGGTGGATGAGCTGTCCCTGCTGGTGGGGCAGGGGGCGCCGGTGCTGCATGAGTATGCCATGGGGCTCGACACCCGCCCCGTGGTCTGCGATGCCCCGGAGGCGAAGATCTACGGCGAGCAGGACACCTTCATTCAGGACACCACGGATCAGGCTTTCATCATCGCCCGTCTGCGTGCGATGGCAGACACGCTGATGCGGCGGGTGCGGCAGGATGGGAAAAGTATCCGGACAGTGTTACTGCGACTGCGTTACAATGATATGGATGAGGTGACGCGCTCGACCAGTCTCGATGAGCCGACTGACTTGGAGCATGATGTCTATCCGCTGATCACCGGCCTGCTGAAGCGGGCCTGGGAACGGCGTGTCAGCGTGCGGCTGGTGGGGCTGCGCTTTACCAAAGTGTATGAGACGGGCGGGCATGCTCTGTTGCCATTGGAGTAGTCTGACATTACGAGGGAGCGGTTACATAAGATCGCGGGGGTGGTGGATGCGCTGCGGCATGAAAACCGCAGCATCATGCGCGGGCATGACCTGTGGCTGTCAAAGCACAGGCATGCTCCCCGGCAGACGTTGCCCAAGCCGCAGCTTGTCTCTGATGTAACGCCGCAGGCGTCGAGTCGGACATTGAAGGAACGACCTGGGGTAGGTGTTAAAATAATAACGAAACAATCGTTACGTAATGGAGTGCCTGCTTTGAATGTGAAAAGCTGCTACAGCTTCCTCGATTCCACGCTCACCATTCCGACGATGATCGATGCCGCGGTCGAGAGGGGGATGTCTGCCATGGCGATCACCGACCCGAACCTGCATGCTGCGGTGCCCTTTTTCCAGGCAGCCAAGGCGAAGGGCATCAAGCCCATCATTGGGGCGGAATTGCACTGTGAACAGAAGCCGCTACTGGCCTATGTGAAGAACCAGCGAGGCTATCAGAACCTCTGTCGGCTGCTATCATTTGGTGACGCTGGGTGCGTTACTGTTGAGCAAATGCATGATCATGCGGAGGGTTTGATTGTTGTACCCGAGGTTGGTAATTATGTAACGTTTAAGACGATACGTTATCGGGACAAAAACGACCGGGTGTTCTTCGATATCCTGCAAAGCATGAAGACGCTGACCCTGTTGCACGAGGCGCATCCGGATAAAAGAAAGGGGGATTTTTCTTTTCACGATTTGGGCGTGTTATCGAGTTCAATTAATGTTGGTGAGAAAAAGATTATCGATACTATTCACGCAGAATGTGAATTTGAATTCGACTTCAAAACATTACGATTTCCACGTTATTCTCCAGCGGATGGAAGCACACCGGCGGCGATGCTGCACCGGCTGGCGCATGAGGGACTGAGGCGGCGGTATGGAAAGCGGTCGCAGCAGCATGAAGCGCAGTTGATGGAAGAGCTTTCGATTATTGCCGAGGTGGGGTACGAGGAGTACTTCCTCATGGTCTGGCAACTGTTGCAAGAGTGTGAACAACTTGGCATCGGCTGGATCACCCGGGGCAGTGCGGCGGACTCCTTGGTGTGTTACGCTTTAGGCGTTAGTAATGTTTGTCCGATTCGTTTCGATCTATACTTTAAGCGTTTCCTCAACCGTGATCGCATGGCGTTGCAGAAGTTGCCGGATATTGACATCGACTTTGCGCATGACCGTAAAGATGACGTGGTGAAGTTACTGTTGAATCGTTACGGATCGGAGCATGCGGCCATCGTGGGAGGGTTCAATACTTTCCAGGCGCGCTCCGCTTTTGGGGATGTTGCCAAGGTGCTGGGAGTGGCTGAAAACGAGATCCGGCGGCTGACCGAGCACATGCCCTGGACCGATGCGCGGCATGCGGCGGATGCGGTGGCGCTTTCGCGTGAGTGTGATCTTTCGGCCTGGCAGGAGGAGCCAATGCGCACGGCCCTGCTCATGGCTGGAATGATGGATGGACTGCCCCGATATGCCAAAATGCATCCCTGTGGCGTGGTGCTGTCCCGCGACCCGATCCGCGACCAGACGCCCACCTTCATCAGCGGCAAGGGGTGGCCGACCACGCATTTTGACATGGATGCGGTGGAGGCTGTGGGGCTGATCAAGCTGGATATTTTGGCGCAGGGCGGGCTTGCCGTTTTGCGGGACACCCAGATCACACTCCGATCCCAAGAGCAGGCTTTGGATCTTTTGGCGCTGGAAGTCGGCGCGGCGGGCGGCACGGAGGCGCCGCCCCGGGAGGTGGAAGCGGAGCCTTGGAGTGATCCTGGCATTTGGCAGATGATTGCCAGCGGCAATGCGCGGGGCGTGCATCATATCGAGAGTCCTGCCATGATCGGCCTTTCCTGCATGGCCGATGTGCGGGACATCGACCGACTGGTGGCCATCGTGTCCGTGATCCGCCCTGGCGCGGCCAATGGCCTCAAAAAAGTGCAGTTTGCGCGACGGGCGCAGGGTCTGGAAAAGGTGGACTACCTCCACGAGAGCCTGGCCCCGGTGCTGAGATCCACTTTTGGCGTGGTGGCCTATGAGGAGCACGTTTTGCAAATCTGCGAGGCCTTCGCGGGGCTGGCGCCGGGCCGGGCAGATGTGCTGCGCCGTGCGCTGGTGAAGCAGGACGCGGCCAAGATTGCAGAGATTCGGGGAGAATTCATCGCTGCAGCGCGGGTGCTGGGGCGTGAGGAAGGGACCATCGCTCAGGTGTGGGAGCTTCTGGCGAGGTTTGAGGGGTATGCGTTTTGCCGTGCGCATAGCACTGCCTATGCGGTGGAGGCCTATCAGGGGGCCTACGCCAAATATTATCACACTGCCGAGTTCATGGCTGCCGTGCTGACGAATGGGAAAGGATTCTACTCTGCGCTGGTGTACACCCTGGAGTGCCGGCGGCTGGGCATTGGGTTTCTGTCTCCCTGTGTGAATGTGCTGAGCGATGCCTTTGGGGTTGAAACTGCGGATGCCGCGCACGGTACGCCTGCGCCTTCCATAGGCAAAGCCATCCGCGTGCCCCTGCGGTGCATCAAAGACCTCAGCGAGGCCATGCTGGAGCGCTGGCGCAGTGAACTGCGGCGTTCTCCCTTTGTGAACGTGAGGGATTTTTGCCAGCGGGTGCGTCCTGCGGGCACCGAGATTTTAAATCTCATCCGAGCCGGAGCTTTCGACCGGCTGGGCGACACGCGTACGGCGCAGTTCTGGCATTGCCTGCACGCGGCCAGCGACAGCACCGCCGGTGCGGACTGGCTGTTTCGAAACAGCGAGCCGGCGGTTTTGCGGGCGACCTGTCGCGAGGAGCCGACGCTGCAGCAGAAGCTTCACGATGAAGCCGAGCTGTTTGGCTATACTGTTAGCGGCCATCCGCTTGATCGTTTTCCCGAGGTGGACTGGCGTACTTATTGCCCCATCGCTGAACTGCACCGCTATCCGAATCAGCGTGTCACGGTCTGCGGCCTGATCGTGGTCACGCGTTCGCATGTGCAGATGAACGGGCAGCCGATGAAGTTTATCTCGATCTGCGACCGCACCGGCATCGTCGAGTGTGAGATTTTCGCCGCCGCCTATCGTGCCTATGGTCTCAATACCGCGCGCTTCCCCGTGGTAAAGATCACGGCGGAGGTGAAGCCGTTTGAGAACGGGCAGGGGTTTACGCTGGAGGTGCGGCGGGTGGAAAAGGCGAGGACTTGGTCGTCCGGCAGCTGACGCCGTTTTATTCGTCGTCCTCTTCCCACTCCTGCATCAGGCGGGCGAGTTTGCGCTTGATGCTGACTTTGGCGACGGCGTTGAGGCGGTCGATGAAGAGGATGCCGTTGAGGTGGTCGATCTCATGCTGGAAGGCGCGGGCGAGGAGGCCGTCGGTTTCCACGGTGACGATTTTGCCGTCGAGGTCGGTGTAGGAGACTTTGATCTGGCTGGAGCGGCGGATGTCGCCACGGAGGCGGGGGAAGCTGAGGCAGCCTTCTTCGCCGATCTCCTTGGCGCTGCCGAGGTCGAGCTGGGGATTCATGAGCACGATGGGCATGTGCTGGGGCATTTCCACTTTCTCGCCGTTGATCTTCATGAAGGTGATGCAGTCGGGGTTGTGCGAGACGTCGATGACGGCGAGCTGCACATCCACGGCGACCTGCGGGGCGGCGAGGCCGACGCCGTTGGCCTCGCGCATCGTTTCCAGCATGTCGGCGGCCAGGGCGCGGATATCGGGCGTGACTTCAGTCACGGGGCGGCATTTGGCACGGAGCACGGGTTCAGGATAGCGGACGATTTTACGGACCATATCCTTCTTTAATATCACCGGGTTTTCACCGGCTCAAGCCGGGAGTGGTTTTGTCCTTGCCAAGATGTGGCGGTCTCCCTAGCCTCGCGGCCTCCCTATGACTGACACCGCAGCGCAATCATCCATCAAGATTAAATTATTCCTCATGATGATCCTTGAGATCGCGATCTGGGGAGCGTGGCAGATCAAAATCTTCTCTTACATGGGCATGCTGGGGTTCACCCCGGATCAGCAGTGGCTGGTGGGCAGTGCGTTTGGCATCGCGTCGATTGTGGGGATCTTTTTCAGCAACCAGTTTGCGGACCGCAACTTTTCGGCCGAGCGCTTTTTGGCCTTCAGCCACGTGATCGGCGGTCTGGCGTTGATCGCGACGGCGTTTCAGACGTCCTTCTGGCCCTTCTTCGCGTGCTTCATCACCTATTGCCTGCTGTATGTGCCGACGATTTCGGTGACGAACTCGCTGGCTTTCGCCAATCTCAAAGACCCGGCGAAGGATTTTGGCTTTGTGCGCATGGGGGGCACGATTGGCTGGATCGTGGTGAGCTGGCCGTTCATCTTCCTGCTCAGTGAAAAGGCGGGCGCGTCTGAGACGAAGTGGGTGTTCATCGTGGCTGGCATCATCTCGCTCGTGCTGGCTGTGTTCAGCCTGACGCTGCCGCACACGCCACCGCGCAAGGATGTGGAGGGCATGGACAAGGTGGCATGGCTGAAGGCACTGAAGCTGCTGGGCAATCCCTTCGTGCTGGTGCTCTTTATTGTCACTTTCATCGACTCGACGATCCACAACGGCTACTTCGTGGTGATCGACGGCTTTCTGCAAAAGGTGGGCATCTCGGCGAACATGAGCATGGTGGTTAGCAGCATCGGCCAGGTGGCGGAGATCGTGACGATGCTGATCCTTGGGACTGTGCTCAAGAAACTCGGCTGGAAGACGACGCTGATCATCGGGATCATCGGTCACGCGGCGCGCTTCAGCATCTTTGCTTTCTTCGGCACACCGGAAAACCAGTGGCTCATCATCGCAGTTCAGGTGCTGCACGGCATCTGCTACGCGTTCTTCTTTGTGACGGTGTACATCTTTGTGGACGCGGTGTTTCCAAAGGACATCCGCTCCAGTGCACAGGGCTTGTTTAACCTGCTGATCCTCGGAATCGGCATGGTGGTGGCGAGCAAGATTTTCCCCGAACTGGTGGTGAAATACACCGTGAATGGCGTGGTGGATTACCATCAGCTCTTCCTGGTGCCGACCGGCATGGCGCTGGCAGGCATCGTGCTGCTGGCGCTGTTCTTCAAGCCTCCGACGTATGGGCCTGAGGGCGAGGTGAAACATTGATCCCCTATTTGAAGTCCTTATGAAACGCATCGTTCTTCTCTGTTTCGCCCTGGCTACCATGGTGCATGGGGCGGACAAGAAACCGAAGGCGATGCGTTTGAAGGGGGATGTCATCTTCGCGGATGACTTCAAGTCTGAGAAGCTGGACGAAAAGTGGGTGTATGCCAAAGGCGCGGAGGCGGCGAAATTTGAGATCGCCGACGGCGCGTTGCTCATGGATCAGGCGGCGGGCAAAGGGGCGGTGATCTGGCGGGCGTTTGAGGCGCCGGCGCAGGATGTCTCAGTACAGCTGCTGGTGAAGCCCTGGGCCTGCAGCTGGATTGCCTTTGGTTTCTATGCTCCGGGGGATCGACCTGGGGCGCAGCGGAAGATTAATGTGGCCGTCACTCCGAAGGGAGCTGTGGTGGTGCATGATGTGGAAAATCAGAAAGTGCTGAAGTCTGCGAACACGCGCATTGAATCCACCGAATGGCAGAGGGTGGCGTTTGAGTCGAAGGGCGACAAGATCACAGTGCAGGTGAATGATCAGGTGGTTCTGGACCTTAAGACGGAGCTGACCCAAGGCGAAAAGGGCGGGGTGCTGCTAAACCTCTATGGTGGCAAGGGGAGCGTGGATGAGATTGAGGTGAAGAAGTTGAAGTGAGGGCTTGAGGGGGCAAGGCGCGACTCTTGATCGTGCTTGACCGTTGACCGCGAACTCCATGTCGCTTTCATCGTTTGAGTCTCGCTATTCATTCCTCATTCCTTCTTATGAACCCACCCGGCCTCGATCACCTCCTCACCTGCCTGCGATTTCCTTCTGTTTCCACTGACTCCACGCGGCGTGCGGATGTGCGTGCGTGTGCTGAATGGCTGCTGAGCAAGGTGCGTGAAATGGGGCTGACGGGCGATCTGCACGAGACGCCGGGGCATCCGGTGCTGGTGGCGAAGAACAAGCACATCGCCGGACGTCGCACGGTGCTGCTGTATGCGCATTACGATGTGCAGCCCGCGGAGCCGCTGGGGGAGTGGAAGTCACCGGCGTTTGAGCCGACGATTCGTGATGGTCGCATCTTTTGCCGCGGAGCCACGGACAACAAAGGGCAGCTCATGGCGCACATGCAGGGGCTTGCGGAGACGCTGGAGAAACATGCGGATCTGCCGGTGAACCTGACTCTGCTGTTTGAGGGTGAAGAAGAAATTGGCAGCCCGAATTTGAAGCCGTTTTTGGAGCAGCATCGGGAGATGCTGAAGTGTGATGTGGTGGCTATTTCAGACACAGGCATGGTGGCTCCAGGCGTGGGGACTTTCACGTATGGGCTGCGGGGCATTGCGTGCATGGAGGCGAAGATTCATGGGCCGGCGATTGATCTGCACAGCGGTATCTTTGGTGGAGCCATCGCGAATCCGGTGACTGCCATCGCACGGCTGACGTCAACGCTGCACGATGCGGAAGGGCGGGTGATGATTGAAGGCTTCTATGATGGCGTGCGTCCCATTGCCGACTGGGAACGGAAGGCTTGGGCGGAGCTGGGAGATGGTGATGCGGAGATGCTGGAGCTGACGGGATCACCCGCGTTGTTTGGTGAACCGGGCTACACCGAGCGCGAGCGCCGCTGGGCACGGCCTACGGCGGAAGTGAACGGCATTGGTGGTGGTTATCAGGGGGAAGGATCGAAGACGGTGATTGGGCGTGAAGCCTTTGTGAAGCTGTCTTTCCGTCTGGTGCCGGACCAGCATCCGGACCTTGTGCTGAAACGTGCGGCTGAACATTTGCGGGCGCATCTGCCCAAGGGCGTGCGGCTGGAGATCACGCCCGGCCATACGGGTATGCCGTATTTGATGGATCCGCATTCGGCGCTCGGCACCGCTGCGCAACGTGCCTTGAAACAGGTGTTTGGAGAGAAGACCGCGCTCATTCGTGAAGGTGGAAGCATCCCCATTGTGCAGGCGTTTAAAGACGTGCTGAATGCGGACACACTGCTGCTGGGACTGGCGCTGCCGGACTGTCAGGCACATGCGCCGAATGAGAACTTTCCCATCGAGAATTTCGTGGCGGGTGTGCGCTTGAATCAGGCGCTGCTGGCGGAGCTGGCGTGAAGTTTTTTCTGCAAACTTTGCAACCAATCCAGCGGGGGTCTGTTTGAGCCGTCGTGCTTCACTAACCAAACACACGCACGACATGAAACTCAAAAAAACACTTCTCTACGGGTTCAGCATCTTGAGCCTGACCTGCTTCTCCACCGCTCAAGACGCACCCAAAGGACCTCCGCCAGATGGTGGCCCGCCCGGGGCACCTCCTCCTGGCGGACCGCAGGGTGGCCCGCCTCCCGGTGGCCCCCAAGGAGGCCCTCCCGGTGGCGGTGGTGATCCTGCCGCGCGTGCTGCAGAACTCATCAAGCGCATGGACACCGATGCCGATGGCAAGGTGAACAAGGAAGAATTTGCCGTCATGAGCCGGAAGATGAGCGATGAGCGTTTTGGCCAGATGGATGGCAATTCAGATGGCTTCATCGACCAGGAAGAAGCTGGCAAGCTGGCGCAGCGTGGGGGCGGTCAGGGTGGCATGCGCCGTCCCGAAGGCGGTGGACCTCCCGGTGGTGAGGGTGGCGGCTTCCGTCGTCCGCCTGGCGGCGAAGGTGGCCCCCCCGGAGGATCTCCCGGCGGCCAACCTCAAGGCCAGGGCATGCGCCCGGGTGGCGAAGGTGGTCGTGGACGCGGCATGTTTGGTGACCCCAAGGAAAACTTCAAGCGCATGGATGCAGATGGCAACGGCAGCGTCTCCGAAGAGGAGTATCTCAAGTCCGTGGAAAAAATGCGCGAGATGTTCCGCGGCGGTCAGGGTGGTCCAGGCATGAATCGTCCTGGTGAAGGCGGCGGCCCCGGTGGCCCACCTCCGGGTGAAGGCGGCTTCCGTCGTCCTCCCGTCGAAGGTGATGCGCCGAAGGGGCCTGCTCCGGCTCCTGACAAACCGAAGGATCCAGCGTAGTCGCGGCGTCTGATTTCAATCAATCACAGTGCGGGATGGCCGAGAGGCCATCCCGCTTTTTGTGAGTTCGACCCATGTGTGCCTCGATGTGTTGTGGCACCAAGGGATCGACGGGCAGGAGTGCTCAGCGTACTTTTTAGAGGCCCATCACCTGCTTCAGGTATTGGATGCTCTGGCGTGCGATGGTGGGGGCGTCGGGGGTGTAATCGAAGACTTCGACGGACAGGTAGCCGTCGTAGTTGGTCTCGCGCAGGGCGGCGATGATGGGTTCGTATTTCACTTCGCCCTGGCCGGGGCCGCGGAGATTGGGGTCGTTGGTGTGGAAATGGACGGTCCATTCCTTGCTATCACGAATGATGTCGGGGATGGGTTTGGACTCATCGCTCATCGCTTTCACATCGAGGTGCAGCTTGCAGGAAGGATGGTCCACGAGCTTGCAGAGGCGGATGGTCTCTTCGGCGGTGTTGAGGAAGTTGGTTTCCTTACGGCCCAGGGGCTCCATGGCGATGACAACGCCGTATTTGCCGCATTCCTCGGCCACTTCGCGCACGCAGTCGGCGGCGCGTTTGAATGCGTCCTCATAATTCCATTCCGGCAGGATGTTGCGGGCCTTGGGGCTGCCCCAGACCATGATACGGCCGCCGGTGGCACCGCAGAATTGAGCGAGGTGCCGGCCAAACTTGGCGGTTTCTTTGCGCTGGAGGGCGTCGGGCGTGGTGATGTGAAACCATGTGGGCTTTGTCAGGAGCCAGTGGAGGCCGAGGATTTCCAGGCCGAAGGATTTGGCTTTGGCGCAGAGGGTGAGGGCCTCCTCCACGGTCAGTTCGCGGGGGTCTTCCTTCAGGGTGAAGGGGGCAAGCTCGATTGCGTGATACCCCGCCGCTGCGGCGTCTTCACACATTTTTTCAAAGGTCCAGTTCTGGTAGGTCTCGTTGCAAATTGCGAATCGCATAGGCGGGCAGGGTGCGCGGCTGCCCGGGCGCGTCAAGATGCCTTGCAATCGGGGGGGCTGGATGTGCTATATTTCCTCATGTCAGCCAGCCGCCTTACCTTTCTTGTGTTCGCGTTCGCCGCTTCGGTGCATGCGGAGCTGTCTCTCGACGTGCCTGCGATCGAACTGAAGCCGAAGCCGGAGGACGAGGAAGTTGAGACCACTTTCAAGTTCCGCAACAAGGGCGACAAGACGGTCAAAATCCTCGGCCTTGAAAGTGCCTGCAGCTGTCTGAGCGCTGAACTCGACAAGGCTGAGTACAAGCCGGGTGAGGTGGGGACCGGCCACGCTTCGTTCAAGGTTTCCACTTTTGTGGGGAGGCATGAAAAATTTGTCACGGTCAATACCGACGACCCGAAGCAGCCTGACTGGCAGATCAACTTCATCCTTGATGTGCCCGCAGTCGTGGACATCAAACCCAAGAATCTCCAGTGGTCGATTGGTGATGCTCCGGCACCCAAGGCCTGCCAGGTCAAATTCGTGGGCAATGAGCCGATGAAGATCATCAAGATTACGTCGACCCGTGAAAATGTGGAGTTTGACTGGAAGGAGATCAAGGAAGGTCGGGAGTATCTTATTACGGTGAAGCCTAAAACCACGGAGGAGGTCACAATGGGGGCGCTCAAAATCGAGACCAACAGCACCATCGCCAAATACCGCTACCAGCTTGCCTTTTTCACGATCACCCGGAAGCCGGAGGCGCAGCCTGCTGCCGCCACGGCAGAGACCAAGCCCTGAGCTGCTGCTGTATGTTTTCCATGCTTCGTCAGGCCACGTTTCTCATCCTGCTCGCCGCCACGGCTGCCTGGGCCACCCGTGAGTGGCACCCGCGTGCCCCGGCGCTGTATCTGGTGGAGGAGCCACTGCGAAATGACGAGGTCTCCATGCAGGTCATTCAAGAGCGCTGGCAGGGCAAGGTGCTGTGGATCGATGCCCGCATTCAAGAACAGTATGACGCCGAGCACATTCCGGGTGCGGTGCTGCTGAACGAGCAGCATTTTGAAGAGCAGCTCTTTGGTTTGCTGGACACGCTGCAGACCAACACGAAGCCCATCATTATCTACTGCAATGCAGTGAAGTGCGATGCCAGCCGTAAAATTCTCGAGCGTCTCAAGCAGACACTGCCCATCGAAAACGGCTTTGTGCTGAAGGGCGGCTGGAATGCATGGCAGCAGGTTGCAAAGAAGCAGCAGGAATGGAATTGACGGTGCGGGGGCGGACTCCGTAGCATGGCGGTCTTATGTCACTCCAAGGACTTCTTATCTGGTCGGCGCTCGGACTGGTCGCTGGCATTCTGGCGAAACTCATCATGCCCGGCAGGCAGGGCATGAACCCCATCACTACGGTGCTGCTGGGAATCATTGGCAGCATCATCGGTGGCAAGGTCGGCAGCCTTTTCCAATGGGGGGTCGTGGGCGAATTCAGCATCAAAGGCATCGCCACGGCCGTGGGCGGGGCCTTGATTCTGATGTTTGTCTGGCGCTTGCTGTTTGGCAAAAAAGGCTGACGCAGTGCTGGTTGCGGTGGGGACGACATCCTCGTAGTCTTGAGCATGCAAATCTTACGTCTTCTTCTGCTGGCCAGCCTGACGGTGCTTTCTGCCACAGGTTTCGCAGCGCCCCTGACCGGACAGATGGCCCGGGTGGGGGTCACCGATTCTGACATCGAGGACATACGGCGCTGGCGCGAGCTGCGGCAGTGGATGGATGAAGCCATCAAACAAGGGGCTGCGGGTCTGATCTTCGACATCAACGTCACACAGAGCCATGCCCAGGCTGCGCTGTCTCTGGCGGAGGAGGTGGCCCGTTTGAAAATCAAAACGAAGGCCTATGTGAACACTTCAGCCATCGGTGGTGGTGCTTTGCTGGCGCTGGCTTGTGATGAGATCTGGATGGCTCCTGGTTCTCGCATCGGCGCGGCTCCGCCGAAGGTGCAGACGGGTGAAGAGCTCTCGCAAAAAGCGCAGGACACGTTGCTGGCGGAATCGCTGGCCGTGCTGAAAGCCGGTGCCCGCAGCCTGTGCAAGCTCAAAGGGCACCGCCCGGAGATCGCCGATGCCTTTGTGGATCGCGACAAAGGCTTGGTGCTTGGCACCCTGACGCTGGCGGATAAAGGGGAACTGCTGCTGCTGGACGCTGACACCGCCGTGCAGGCTGTGGATGGCAAGCCGCTGCTGGCACGTGCGATCATTTCTGACGTGGAGGACTTGGCAAAAGCCGCCGAGCCGAAGGGGAAACTGGTCATCCTCAACGCGGTCTGGTATGACCAAACTCTTAAAAAAGCGGTGACAGACAAGCCTGCGCCTGAGCTGGAGTCCAAACCGAAGCAGAGTGAAGCCCCTGCCTTTACCAACAGCCAAAGCTATGCAGGCAGAGTCGTCGTCATTCCCGTGGGGCAGGACGATCTGATCCTGCCAGCGCGTTTTGAGTTCATGAAGCGCACGCTCACTCGCTGCAACAACGACGGCGCGGAGGCGGTGATCTTTGAGCTCGATACGCCCGGAGGACTGGCCTGGGACACGATCAGCCTGATGATGCAGGACCTGCAGAATCTCAAGGCGCGCAGCTTTGCCTTTGTGAACACCCGGGCCATCTCCGCCGGCGCCATGATCGCCATGGCGACGAACACCATCTACATGGCGCCCGCCAGCGCCATTGGTGCCTCCACGCCGGTTTCAGGCGACGGTACACCGCTGGCCCAGGCCGAGCGCGCGAAGAACAATTCCGCATTCATGGGCATGGCCCGCACGGTGGTGCGCGAGAAGGGGCACGATGTCCGTATCATCGAAGGGATGATCGACATGGACCGTGGACTCAGCATCAACGGGCAGGTGATCATTCCGAAAGGAGAGATAGTGACGCTGGATTCTGCGCAGGCGACGATGCAGATCGATGGCAAGCCGCTGCTGGCCAAGGGGATCGTCAAATCGATCGAGGAAATCAAACAACTCGAATCCCTGAAGGGGGAGGTCATCACTGCGGAGCCCACGGGCTTTGAAATGATCGCCATCTGGGTCACACGCTATGCGGCGATTTTGATCCTGATCGGGCTCGCGGGTGGATATCTCGAAATGCAGACACCCGGTTTTGGTCTGCCTGGGTTCGTTTCAGTCGCGGCGTTTGCGCTGTTTTTCTTTGGACACTACGTGGCCGGTAGTCTGGCGGGGCAGGAAACGATGGTCGTGGCGGCTATTTTTGTGGCTGGCATCGTTTTGATCGGCGTGGAACTGCTGGCGGCACCTGGGACGATTCTGCCGGGGATCGCGGGCTTTATCTGTGTGATGGTGGCGCTGGTGTATGCCATGTCCGGCTGGGAGGTGCTGCCGCCGAGCGGTGCCAGCGCGGACAGCTTTAACCTTGCTGCGTATGCCACCGGTTTCCGCAATTTTGCGCTTGGAGTGACGGGGGCGGCGGTGATCATCACGCTGGTGTGTCTTTGGCTGCCGGACCTGCGTCCCTTCCGCTCGCTGATCCTGCAAACTTCAGCCGGTGGGACCTTGAATGATGCCCCCGCGATGCGGGACGCCATCCGGGCTCAAGTGGGAGACGGCGGCACGGCCCGGAGCGCTCTGCGCCCTTATGGAACCATCGATATCGGCGGGCGGCTTATCGAGGCGATGGTTGAAGGGGGCTATGTACAAAGCGGTACCCCCGTGCGAGTGCGGGAAATCAGGGGCGAAAAGATCATCGTGGAAGCGGTTTAATCTCAATTTTTGAGCATGCATTCGCAGGTTTTGGTCGTTAATCTTCCCCTACCAACGCATGTCCAAAAATCTCAGTGCCCTCTCTTTCCGCAAAGGTGTCGAAAAAAACGTCTTTGAACGCATGGTCGATGCCGCCGACAAGGCGGGAACGGCTGAGAAGAATGACGTGGTGCACCAGATGGGGCAGGACCACCTGTTTGGGGATGCCATCACGCTCGGTGCTGTGTCCTTCTATGACTTCCTGAAAAAGGAGAATGAGGGCAAGAAGGTGTTCGTCTGCAACGGCAGCGCCTGCTTGTGTGCTGGCACGCAGGACAAACTGCACCACACGCTGGAGACGCATTTCAAAAAAGAGGAAATCGGCCACATCTGCTGCCTGGGCCGCTGCCATGAGGGCGGGGCTTTGCAGTATCAGGGCAAGAATTACTCTGGGCAGAGTGATGACGCACTGGCCGAACTCGTGAAGACGGGGAAGGGGGATGCGGAAGATCGGTATGCAGTGGTATCGCATCTGCAACCTCCACAGCTCACGGCTGAGTTTCCCGGCATTGACGCGTACTATGCGCCGTTCAAAACGCTCATCGCGGGCGGTGATCGTGACGCGCTGGGCGTGGAACTGAAGGAGAGCGGATTGCGTGGCCGAGGCGGTGCGGGTTTCCCGCTGCATTTCAAATGGTCCTCCTGCCGCGCTGCTGAGGGCAAGGACAAATACATCGTCTGCAATGCGGACGAAGGAGATCCGGGGGCCTACATCGATAAATACCTCATGGAGAAGCAGCCGCACAGCGTGCTGCTGGGCATGATGGTTGCGGGTTGGTTTGCGGGTGCTGAGAATGGCATCCTTTACATTCGCGCTGAGTATCCAGATTCGGTCACGATCATCAATGAAGCCATCGAAGACCTGCGTGCTGCGGGCCTGCTGGGGAAGGACATTTTGGGCAGCGGCTTCAACTTCATGCTGAAGTCCATCAAAGGTGCGGGAGCCTACATCTGCGGGGAGGAAACCGCGCTGCTTGCCAGCCTGGAAGGCCAGCGCCCGGAAGTGCGCACGCGTCCGCCGTTTCCAACCATCGAAGGGCTTTTCCGCAAGCCGACCATCGTTAACAACGTGGAGACCCTGGCGAACATCCACGCGATCCTCACGCTGGGCGGAAAAGGCTACGCGCAAATCGGCACACCGAAGTCCACCGGGCCGAAGCTGCTCTCGCTGGATTCCCATTTCGTGAGGCCCGGGATTTATGAAGTCGCCATGGGCACGCCGTTGCAGACGGTGATCGACCTGGCTGGCGGCTTCAAAACGAAGGTCAAAGCTCTTCAAATTGGCGGACCGCTCGGCGGCATCGTGCCGATGAGTCACGTCGGCAAACTCACGATCGATTTCGAGTCGTTCAAGTATGAGGGATTTATGAAAGGCCATGCCGGCGTTGTCAGCATTCCGGAGTCGATGCCGATGATCGAATACATTCAGCATCTCTTCCAGTTCACCGCTGACGAGAGCTGCGGCAAATGCTTCCCCTGCCGCCTCGGTAGCACGCGTGGCAAGGAACTCATCGCAAAAGCGCGGAGCGACAGCAGCTACAAGATCGACCGCGAGCTGATCACGGATTTGCTCGATACGATGGAGCAGACATCCCTTTGTGCTCTCGGTGGCGGTGTGCCGCTGCCCATCAAAAATGCGCTGGAGCATTTTGGTGCCGAACTTAATCCCTATTTCAAAGCCTAGTCTTCATCCCAAAACCACCTCTTTTATGGTCAAGGATCTATCCACTCTCACCGCTTTCATTGATGGCGATGCCTGTCAGTTCAATGAAGGCGACACGCTGCTGAATTTCATCGACCGTCATCGCGGGCGCGGGCATGTGCCGACACTCTGTGATGCGCCGCAGCTGGAGCCGTATGGCGCCTGCCGCGTGTGTTCGGTCGAAGTCGCGCTGCAGGCTGATGGGCCGCGCCGCGTGGTGGCCTCCTGCCACACGCCTTTGTCGGCGGGCATGCATGTCTTCACCGAATCGCCGAAGGTGCGAAAGCTGCGCAAGAACATCGTCGAACTGGTGCTGACGGACCATCCGCTGGACTGCCTGACCTGCGAGGTGAGCGGCAACTGCGAACTGCAAACGGTGGCGGCGAAGGTGGGCATCCGTGGGGTGCGCTATCCGGCGGGGGCGAACCATCTGGACCGCAAGAAGGACCACTCGCACGCCTACATGACGTCCGAGCTTTCCAAGTGCATCAACTGCTCGCGCTGCGTGCGTGCGTGCGATGAAATCCAGGGGCAGCATGTGCTTTCGATGCATGGCCGCGGCTTCAATGCGAAGATCATCAAGGGGCTGGATGAATCGTTTGCGGATTCCGAGTGCGTTTCGTGCGGAGCGTGTTCCCAGGCGTGCCCGACTTCGGCTATCAGTGATGTGTTCTTTTCCAAGTCCATCGAGGCGACGAAGAAGACGCGCACCATCTGCACCTACTGTGGTGTGGGCTGCAATCTCAACGTGGCCACGAAGGGTGATCAGGTGCTGAGCATTCAGGCTCCGGTGGATGCCGAAGTGAACCATGCGCACACCTGCCTGAAGGGCCGCTTTGCCTTCAAATTCTACAACCACAAGGACCGTCTGCGCACGCCGCTGATCAAGCAGCCGGACGGTCAGTTCAAGGAATCGACTTGGGAGGAAGCTTACGATCACATCTTCGCCAATCTGACGCGCATCAAAAACGATCACGGTGGGCAGGCAGTGGCGGGCATTTCTTCCGCACGCTGCACGAATGAGGAGAACTACCTGATGCAGAAGTTCATCCGTGGCGTCATGGGCACGAACAACATTGACTGCTGCGCCCGCGTCTGCCATTCGCCGACGGCGTGGGGCATGCAGAAGAGCTTTGGCACGGGTGCGGCCACGAACTCGTATGAGGACATTGAGCATACGCGCTGCATCATGGTCATCGGTGCGAACCCGACCGAAGGCCACCCTGTGACGGGTGCGCGTCTGAAGCAGCACATCATGAAGGGCACCCCGCTGATCGTGATCGATCCGCGCAAGATCGAGCTGGTGCCGTATGCGAAGCATCACCTGCAACTGCGCCCCGGCACGAACGTGGCGCTGCTGAACATGTTTGCCCGCTGCATTCTCGATGCTGGTATGGTGAAGACCGAGTTCGTGAAGAAGCGCTGTGAGAACTGGGATGAATTTGAGAATGGGCTGCGTGCGCTGGACCTGCCGGCGTTGGAAAAAATCACCGGCGTGAGTTTGGAGCTCGTGCGCGCCGCCGCCATCGAATACGCCTCCGCTGAAGCTGCGATGAGCTTCCATGGTCTCGGTGTCACCGAGCATGAGCAGGGCGCGAAGACCGTCATGCTCATTTCGAACCTCGCGATGATGACCGGCAACATTGGTCGTCCTGGTGTGGGTGTGAATCCGCTGCGCGGTCAGAACAACGTGCAGGGTGCTGCGGACATGGGCTGCCAGCCGCATCAAGGTGCCGGTTATTTTGAAATGGCCGACGTGGAAGTGCAGAAGCGTTATGCTGACTTCTACGGTGTGCCGAGCCCGAGCGAACCCGGCTGGAAAATTCCGCAGATGTTTGACGCTGCCGTCGAAGGCAAATTGAAGGCACTCTGGCTCATGGGCGAGGATGTGGTGCAGACCGATCCGGATGCGCATCATGTGCGCCATGCGATGGAGAGTCTCGAGTTCCTTGTGGTGCAGGAGATCTTCATGACCGAAACGGCGAAGTATGCCGATGTGATTTTGCCTGCGTCCTCCTTCTTGGAAAAAAGCGGTACCTTCACCAATGCTGAGCGCCGCATGCAGCGGGTGAACGCTGCCGTGAAGCCGCTCGCGGGCACCAAGCCGGACGGTCAGATTATGTGCGAAATCCTGCAGCGCTTTGGCTTCCCACAGCCTGACTACACGCCGGATGGTGTGCTGGCGGAGATCGCGCAGATCGTGCCTTTCTTCAAAGGCGCCACGTGGGAAAACCTGGGCATCAACGGCAAGCAGTGGCCGGTGAAAGAAGGCGGTGTGGACACGCAGATCATGCATCAGGAGCAGTTCACCCGTGGCAAAGGCCACTTCCATTTCTTCCCATGGGTGGAGTCCAACGAGTTGAAGACCAATGGTCAGGAATTTCCCTTTATCCTCACGACCGGACGTATTCTGGAGCACTACAACTGCGGCACCATGACGCGCCGCACGGGCAACAGCGAGATCGTGACGCAGGACCTGCTATCGATCAATCCTGAAGACGCGAAGCGCAAAGGCATCCGCACGGGTGACATCACGCGGCTTTCCAGCGCGCGCGGTGAGGTGGAACTGGAAGCACGGGTCACCGATGAGGTGAAGCCTGGGATTCTTTACACCACCTTCCACTTCCCTGATGCCATGGTGAACAATGTCACCGGCCAGGGCTGCGATGGCGACACCCTTTGTCCTGAGTACAAGGTGGTGGCGGCTGATGTGGAACTCGTCCGCATGGGCAAGCTGAAGAAGAAACAGAAGGATGGCTTTGCGCCTGCGATGGTGTGAACAATCCCCCAAGGTTTTCGAAGAAATGAGGCATGTCATCACAGGGCTGCTGGTCAGTGTGTTTGGCTGTGCAGTCCTGCATGCCGAAATCTTGACCATACCCGTGGTGGGCCAGGGCTGGCAGATCAAGTTTGAGGGCCCGGTGCTTGCCGTGGAAAGCCATGAGTACAATGCCGATGGGCTGACCTACCGGGGCAACGCAGGGCGGTTCAATGTCTCAGCTTTTGTGGGTGCACCGGTCGGCAAGGGTGGCGACAGCAAAGCCTGCCGCGATCACTTCTGGAAGCAGGCCAGCCAGAACCTGATGCTTCAGAAAGACAGCGTCAAGCAATGGAGCACGCCCATGTGTGAATGCGTGGAGTCTGTGACCAAGGATGCGAGTCAGGGAGAGGAATCGACCCAGGCAAACATTAACTGCTACTTCGAGCTGCTGGGTAAATGGGTCGATGTGCACGCCTCGATCATCTCACCGACGAACGATGACAAGCAGATGCTGAAGAAGTTGGCGGAGTCTCTTTTTTACTGCACCTTTTCCAGGTTCAAGGGGCCGGGGCAGCAGTTTAGTCTGGGCAGCATGGGCCGGGTGCAGATTGATGTGCCTTCGACATGGCGTGCCGGGAACCACTGTGTGACCCAAGGCATCGGCACCGGAGAGCAGCATGCGTTGTCGTTTTTTTCCATCACTGACCCCAATAAGAGCTGGCAGATGACCTTTTTCAAAAGCTCGGTACGCTACAAGACCCTGAACGACATCCAGCAAACGGCACAGCGGTTTGTCGCAACCGGTTCGGTTGAAGGGGCGGGGCAGATGCAGGAAATCAAGCTCAAGCTGGGTGTCGGGTGCCACGCAGAATACACGGACACCTCCCCCGCTGAAGCAGGTAAAGCCAAAGCTATCTCAACGGCCTTTGTTGCGCCGGTGCCGGATGTTCTCGTCACGATCAGCATCGTTGCCGAGGATTCGAAAGATCCTGATTTCCTTGCGGCGATTCAGGCGCTGGGAACGATTGAGTGGGAGCAGCTAAAGGCTTCGAAGGGGCAAGAATAAAACGGGCTAGATGGCCGTGGCCAGTCGTTCGCCGATTATCTTTCTCAAGAACCGCTCGCGTCTGGACATCATCAGCGGGGATCTGCTGAGCAGTATCAAAGCCGGATGATGCATGGAAGTAATTTTCATCTGGAATCACCCAAATCGCACACAATAAATGGGTGGCAGATCTGCGCTGAGGCGTTCCCAAGAGTCGCCGCTGTTTTCGCTGATCCAGACGGAGCCGGTGGTGCTGCCGAAGGCGAGGGTGCGGCCATCGCCAGTGACATCGAGGCAGTGGCGATAGACCAGGTGGTACGCATGCTCCTGCGGCAGGCCGTGGCGCAGAGCTTCAAAGGTCTGGCCGCCGTCGCGAGTGCGCATCACGCACAGGGCCCCATCACAGGCCACGCGTAATTCGTCTTTGATGCCGGGCACAAACCATGCGGTTTGCGGATCCTGCGGATGCATGGCCACGGCGAAGCCGAAATTGGAGGGATTGGCATTCAGGCTCTCCTGCCAGTTTTTGCCGCCATCTGTGGAGTGGAAGATGCCGTTGTGATGCTGCATCCAGATCGTGTCGGGATCTGCAGCGCTCCAGGCGATGCGGTGCGGATCTTGAATGCCGGGGTCATAGACCTGCTCTGGCGGTACGTATTCCGCACGGATGCCGGAACCGATGTTGGACCAGCTTGAGCCGTTGTCGGTGGACTCCCAAACGCCGCCGCAGGAGACTGCGATGAGCAGGCGGTGGCGGTTGCGGGGATCGACGAGGATGGTGTGAATACCGGGCCAATCTGCGCCGCCCCCCATCCATTTGGCGCGTCCGGGATCATTCCACAGGCTTTCGACGAGCTGCCATGAGGCGCCGCAATCGAGTGAGTGAAACAAACCGCCTGGCAGCGTGCCGCACCACAGTTCACCTGGCGCTGCTCCGGCTTCCAGTGCCCAGACTTTTTTCAGGTCCCATGGGATGGGCTGCTGGCTCACGAAATTGACCACGTCTGGCGTGTCCTCCGGTTTGGGCGGGAAGGCTGGGCAGGCGCGCTCCTCCCAGCTCGCGCCTGCATCGTGAGAGGCGTGAAATTTGGTGCCGAAATGTCCGTGCTCTACGGCGGCGTAGAGCGTGCCATCGCGCGCATCCGGCAGAAGCATGGGCACTTGCACGCCGAGAAAGGAGTTGCGGGTGATGCGCCAGCCTGTGGCGCTGCGTTCTGCTTCGATGAGTCCTTTGCGGGTGCCGAGGTAGAGTTTCGTGCTCATGGTTTTCATCCTCCTGAGAGTGCCTGCATCACAAAGATTTCCGAGTCCGGGCGCACAGCATCCGCCTGCTTCTGCCGGTCTGTGATCGCGGTGCCATCGACAAACACGACCACATGCTTCCTCACGGCTCCTTGGTCATCCAGCACGTAGCTGCGCAGCGTGGGATGCCCTGTGAACACGGCGTGCAATGCCTCACGAACCGTGGTTCCTTCCACCTTGCATACAGGTGCTTCGGTCTGGCTCGCGAGATTGGCGGTGAATTGAACCGTGGGCATGGGCGCGTTGTCGAGGGCTGCACGAAATCGTGCTTTAGGATCGCGTTTCAGCAAGCAGACTTCAACGGCCAACAATCATTTATGGAAAAACTCGGAGATAGTGCCAAGACGCAGGCCAAACTTGCGGTACTGCACACGGTTCAGCAGCACGCCGCCGGGTTGCAAGAGCATGATCTGACGAAAGTTCACATTGATCGTGTGGCTTTTTACAGGAACGGCGAGCGTGTAGTTCCACTCAAAGGCATTGCCCAGGCCTCTCCATGCGCAAGTCCGACGCTGTCATTGGCACGGCCCTCGAAGTGATGCGCATCCACCACGCGAATGTCCCAGACGCGGTGCTCCTTTTTGCCGCTGGCAAAGGTGAAGTCCTGGCTGAGGAGGAGCCCGTCTGGCTGTGGCACGCCGTGCGTCTGCGTGGAAAACTGATCGCTCACTTTGCCGTTGCGGCCTTCTACCATGCCCCATGAGCGGACGTGACCTGAGAAGTAGGCTTTGGGATCCAAGGGCGGTCCTTTGCTCTTGAAATCGCGTGCGCGTGGACCAGAGCATGACGCAAGGCTGCCCCACAGGCAGAGTCCCAAGAAAAGTCGGGTCAAGATGTGAAACGTGGAGTTCATGGGCGCAGGTGTTGCTGAAGAAAATTCAGGGCGCGCGCTGAGGCAGGAGCGGAAAGGGCGTGACCTTCCTCTGGATATAAATGAACCCGCGGCTGCGCATGATGGCGGCGAGCATCCTGCTGGAGTTCCTCGGCGAACTTCACGCGCACACGCTCGTCTTTGCGACCATGCAAGATCAGCATGGGTGGAAAGCGCTGCGTGTGTCCCTTCAAGCGATCAAACAGACCTCCCGACAGTTCTGCTGCGGCCCCAATGCGTGTGTCGGTGGTGGCTGCGCCGACCGTGAGAAACGCGCCCAAGGAGTAGCCGAACATGCCGATGGGCTCGGGGCGCACCCGCGGCTGCTGCACGATGAAATCGATGCCGTCTTTGACGGTGGCCTGCCAGACTTCAGAGTCTGCGGCGATGGATTTGTCTCCCGCGAGCAGAGTGCCAGTGCGGTCAAAGTAATGGATGAGGTAAGCCGCCATGCCGTGCTTGGCCAGCTGACGTGCGAAGGCATCGATCTCACGTTTGCCGTGAAGTGAGCCGCCGGAACCGTAAAGCACCACTACAGCGGGATGCTGTTTATCAGTGGCAGGCAGAAAGGTCTCCACCTGGATCTTTTTTCCGCCGCTGAGGTAGGAGATCTTGGATTCACGAATGCCGGAGACTCGTGCGGGGTGGGAGCAGGAGGCGGCCATTTGCAGTGCGGAGAGCAGCGCCAGAAGCCCGAGGTGTCTCATCATGCCAAATCTTCGGCCCGCACAGGCAGACTGGCTGTAGCCATGAACAAAAGATTCGGCCGATTTTACTCGGGCAGGTCTTCTCCTTGTGTCTCTGGCAGACAGGAGAGGAAGAGGAGACCGAGGAGGAAAAAGCCGCCTAGGCAGGTGATAGCGGTGCGCAGGTCCAGGGTCGATTTCATCCAAGCACTGAGCCAGATAAGCACGGGCGCAGCGAGGAGGCGGCCGGTATTGAAACAGAAGCCGGAACCCGTGGCGCGCAGATGAGTGGGAAACAGCGCGGGGAAAAACGCTGCGTAGCCCGCATGGATGCCCTGTGCGAAGAAGCCAAAGACTGGCAGCAGCAGGAGCAGAAGCGTGTAGCTGCCGACATAGGATGGGAGCCAGCAAACGATGGGTGTCATGGCCAGTGCGGCGAGGTGCATGATGACAAAGGTCTTTTTGCAGCCCCAGCGGGCGCTCAGCGGCCCAAAGGCCAGCATGCCTGCGCCTGCGCCTGCGGTTTGAATGAAACCAAAGGCGATCTTGGATTTGCTGGCCCAGTCGGGATCTCCCGCGCGCTTGAGGAAATCAGCGGCGATGTCCTGACCTGCGATCACTACTCCCCAAAATGTGGCGAGTCCCACCATGGCCAGCAGCGCGCCGAAGATCGCACGCGAGCGCCAGCGTGGCGTGCCCAGCAGTTCGCTGAAACTGCCCATGCGTTTGGGCTTGGACTGCCGCGCCTCCTTCCATGCCTCAGGCTCCTTGATGCTCAGGCGTACCCACAATACCAGCAGGGCAGGGACGACGCCGAGCATGTAGGCAGTGCGCCATTGGGTGCCGACCCAGAGGCCGACGGCGGCGGCGAGCCACAAGCCTGCCACACTGGTGGCGTGAAAGATGCCGCCTGCTCGCTCGCGTGCTTCTTTGGGAAATACTTCGGCGACCAATGCCGCGCCGACAGCCCACTCCCCGCCCACACCCATGGCTACCAGAAAGCGCAGTGCTCCGACTTCCCAGATCTCACCGGCAAAGGCGGTGATGCCGGAGAACACCGAGTAGAACAAGATCGTCAGCGCCATCACCGGATTGCGTCCCCATTTGTCAGCCAGTGAACTGAAGAGCAGTCCGCCAAAGGTGCCGCCGAGAAGGAAGATGCCGAGAAAGCGCTCTCCCCAAACTTTGACCAGTGGATTATCTGCTTTCACATGCAGCAGTTCCGGCAGCATGTCTGCCCGCGTCAGATTGTAGATCTGTCCTTCAAAGGCATCAAAGACCCAGCCGAGTGAAGCTACGAGCAACACCAGCCACTGGTAGCGGGTGACGGTGGAATACCATTTGGGGGACGCGGAGGACATGATTGCGGGAATGAGTCAATCTGAAGGCAGAAGAAATGTCGAAGCTGAAATAAGGAAAAGTGTTATGGGAGTGACTCCTGCCATGAATCTTGAACCATCACCCTGTCAGAGCTGTGGGGCGTGCTGCGCGCAGTACCGCGTCTCCTTCTACTGGCAGGAGGCGGTGCAGCGTGGTCTGGATGAAGGCATGCTGGTGCAGGTGAGTCCGTGGCAGGTTTGTTTTCGGGGAACAGAAGTGAAGCCGGTGCGCTGTGTGAATCTGGAGGGTGAGGTTGGCTCTTGTGTTTCATGCCGCATCTATGAGCAACGCACGACGCCGTGCCGGAGCGTGGAGATGGGTGATGACAAATGCCTGCAGGCCCGGGCTGCGCATGGGATGGGGGCATTGGCATGAGAGGTGAGCTCACACCGGCATCGTCGTGCCTGGAATGGCTACGGGATACCAGCCGTCTTCATCCGGCTTCACGGGCGGTTCGGTGGCCCAGGTGATGTTGTCGGGCACGAGTATCTCTTGTGAATTCATGGCCTGCTCCCAGGTAATGACCTGGCCCGTGTAGCTGGCCATTCGGCCCATGACGCCCATCATGGTGCTGTGCGCGGCGTAGTCGGCATCGTTGCGGACTTTGCCGGTCCGAATGTTTTCAAACAGGGCGTCGTGTTCGAGCTGATAAGGGTCTTCCTTGTTGCGCAGACGTTTGCCACCGGGAGGCTGGCCGTTGATGAGGAACTTGCCGCCGTTCGCCAGATCTGCCGCTCCTTTGGTGCCGTGGAAGTGCTCGCTCACATCCCGTGCACATTTGCCGCCGATCTGGCAGCACTGGCTGAGGATGCGCATGCCGCTTTCGTATTCGAACTCGACGGTATGGTGGTCGAAAATAGTGCCGTTTTCCCGTTCGCGGCGCACCTGTCGTCCGCCCTGTCCCACGGCTTTGATGGGCATGACGCCCTTCATCACCCAGTTGGCCACATCGAGATTGTGGCAGTGTTGTTCGAGGATGTGATCCCCGCTCATCCAGGTGAAGAAGTACCAGTTACGAATCTGGTAGTGCATTTCGGTTTCGCCCGGTTCGCGCACAAACCCGGGGCGAGAGGTGCCGTTCCAATAGACTCTGCCAAAGATGAGGTCGCCGATTTCACCGGAGTGGATGCGGTCGATCATGTCGATGTAGCTCGGCTGGTAGCGGCGCTGAAAGCCCACGCAGACATTGAGATTCTTCTTCTTCGCCTCCTCCGAGGCGGCGAGCACGCGGCGCACGCCAGCGGCATCCACAGCGACGGGTTTCTCCATGAAGACGTGTTTGCCAGCCTTCACGGCCTGCTCAAAGAGAAAGGGGCGTGGGCCGGGCGGCGTGGTGATCAGCACCACATCTGCGAGGGCAAAGGCCTTGGAATAATCCTCGAAGTTGGTGAACACCTGATCCGGCGGCACATCGACCTGGCCTTCATGCTTTGCCTTGAGGATGTCTAGCGCCGCCTGGGCCTTGCCTTCCAGCGGATCGACTACTGCCACCAGCTTGATGGTGGACCCAGCAGAGAGCGCCTGATTGCAGGCTCCCGTCCCGCGTCCGCCGCAGCCGATGAGGGCGATCTTGATGTCGTTGTCTTTAGGCGCCGCAAACGCATGCGTGGCGGCGGTCAATGCGGTGGTGGCAAGGAAGGTGCGGCGGGTGGTCATGGCGGTTGGTGGGACGCACCAGTGAACCGTCCTCAACGCCGCAACCTTTCAACTGTCCGCCACTCAACGCAGCAGTCCAGCCCAGGCCTTGCGTTCGGACCAGAGCAGAAAGAGAGCGAGAAGGGAGATGCCGATAAGCATAGGCTGGAAGATGCCATCACCTGCGACGAAATGATGAAAGGCGAGGATGTTCAGGATGATAGGGCCGAGGCAGAGGAGACCGAGGTTTCTTGTTTTGGGAACCAAGAGGAGGATGCCGCCAAGCAATTCAAACACCTTCACAAACTTCATGTAACCTGTGGGGCCAAAGGCGGTCATGAAGTGATAGATGGGTGTGTCTTTGGGCAGTTCGGGCATGGGTGCGAGATTGAACAGGACCATGCTGGCGGCCATGATGAATAGAAGTCCGAGAAGGATGGAGGCAACGAGGGGGGCGTATTTCATGGGTGAGCTGGGGTGAATGAGGGATGGTAAAATGAGGCTGACTTAGCGGAGGGAGGCGGCGAGGCGATCGAAGTTTTCTTCGTTGGCCGGGACGCAGATCGGTTTGAAGCGTTCGCAGATTTCGGCGGTTTCAAACTGCATGCACCAGATCATGTGCGTGCCAGCTCCGGCATCGGCGAGTGTGATGGTCATGCGGAAGTGTGGTGCGATGTGTTCATAGACGATGCGCTCGGCAGGCACGATCTCAATGAAGCGGGTGTGATTGGCGTAGTCCTTGCCATCGGGGCCATGCATGGTGAATTTCCAGTCGCCTCCGGGGCGGAAGTCGAATTCATCGAAGGTGTTGGTGAAGCCCTTGGGGCCCCACCATTGAGAGAGTTGTTTGGGATCGCTGAAGGCGGCGAAAAGCCTGTCTCGGCTCACGTCGAAAACGCGGGTGCTAATAATCTCGGAGGCTGGATCTTGAGAATGGAGCATGGACTGGGGGTGAGCTTGCTGGGGCTGGGCCGCTTGCTGGATGACGGCGATGTCGAGCTTGATCATTTTCATCATCGCCTGGGTGACACTGGAGCAAACGGCAGGATCGGGCGAGGAGATGAGATCCGTCAGCACCGTGGGAACGACCTGCCAGGAGACGCCGAATCTGTCCTTCAGCCACCCGCATTGAACAGGCGTGCCGCCATCGGCGAGAAGCGCCTCCCAATAACCGTCCAACTCCTCTTGAGTCTCGCAGGAGACCATGAAGGAAATGGATTCATTGAAGGTGAAAATCGGTCCGCCATTCAGAGCTGTGTAATGCTGGCCGAAGAGCTCAAACTCCACCTTCATCACTGTGCCTGCGGGAGGGCATGGCGGCCTGTCTTCCGGCGGCACTTCCGCATAGCGAGTTTTGCGCAGGATCCTGCCGTTTTTGAAAACGGAGAGATAAAAGTCCACGGCCTCTTCGGCTCTGTCATTGAACCACAGAAAGGGGCTGATTTTTTTACATGGCAGAGAGCGGTGGGAATTCAAGCAGGTCTGGCATCCGCGGCTGGAGCCACGGTGACCATCCAGCCCATGCCAAACTTGTCCTGCAGCATGCCGAAGCGTGAGGACCAGAAAGTCTTGCCTAGAGGCATATTGACGGCACCACCTTCCGCGAGAGCATTGAAGGCGCCCTCTGTCTCGGCTTCCGTCGGCAAAGCGAGCGAGAGCGAGAAGCCGCGAAAGCCTTTGCTCTCTTCACCACCGCAGCCGTCGGAGGCCAGGATCACACTGCTGCCGACTTTGAAGCTGGCATGCATGATTTTGCTTTCATAGCCGGCAGGGAGTGTATCGGGCGGCATGGGGGCGGGGCTGTCGCTGTAGCGCATGAGCATCTGCACTTCGGCACCGATGGCGGATTTGTAAAACTCGAGGGCTTCCTCGCAGCGGCCCCCGAAAAAGAGGTAGGGTTGGATGTAGGACTGGGACATGGGTGAGTGGACGTGGAGCGGTGAGTGTTGCTGAGATGGATGTTACTCGCTCATAAGTTCAACGAGCTGATCGAACGCCTTGCCCCAGCCTTCCGCGAAGCCCATGGCGGCGTGTTTTTCGCAGGCTTCTTTGGTCCAATGGAGGACGCGGGCGGTGTAGCGGGTTTTGCCGGTGGGCAGGGTTTCCCAGGTGATGATGGCGGTGAAAAAGTTGTTGGGATTCGGCTCCCAGCCGGGCAGGTAGCCATCGGTGAAGACGAGTTTTTCATTGGGCATGACTTCGAGGTAGATGCCGACATTGGGGAACTCCTGGCCTTCAGGGCTGCGCATGGTGGTTTTGCAAGTGCCGCCAGGACGGAGGTCGATCTCGCAAGCCGTGGTGGTCCAGGGCTTGGGCGTGAACCACTGGACGACGAGGTCAGGCTGCGTCCATCCGGCATAGAGTTTGGCAGCGGGCACATCGGTTTCGCGTACGAGGACGAGTTCGCGTTCGGAAAGCGGGGATTCGATGGGGGCGGGCAAAGGCATGGTGAGGAAAAGTTACAGGATGGGGTGGTTCAGTTCCGTTTGGTAATCGGCAGGGTTTGGCGTCGTGGATGGATCCGTCAGGTAGCGTTCCCAGAGATTGGGGGCACGGGTGAGGCCCTGATCTTCGATCATGTCGATGAAGTCACCCCAGGCATCGCCGAGACCTTCATAGGACCCGGTGTAAACAGTGCGGGCGACCTTGGCGGCGGGCAGTTCGCTCTGTTTCACCCGACCCACGGATGTCACGGGACCTGAGACGGGCACGCCGACTTCGAAATTGAAGATGCCAGGCGTCATGCCGAAGTGATGAGCAAACACCGGTCCGATGGGACCGACACCCTGCGCAGAGGCAGCGTTCATCGTTTCCATGATGGCAGGGCCCATGACTTCTTGAATTTTGTCACGTGGCACGGTGATGTGAATCACAGCAGCAGGCTGTACTTCGGTTTGAACGATGGTGAGAGGCGCGAGCATGGTCGGGCTGATATGAAGTTTCAGAGTTTTGGTGCGGCTTGAGCGACCTTCTTCAAATTGGCGAGGCCTTCGAGAAACTGGTCGCCGCACATTTTTTCGCAGTCCATGAACATGCCCATGATCTTGCCGATGAAGGGCTTTTTGCTCTGCATGGCCCAGGTGATCTTGGCGCCGGTGCCTTCCGGGGTGAAGGTGAACTGAACATCGCTGGTGCCGGTAAAGGGACGTACAAAGGCCAGCTTCATGCCGACTTTTTCATTCGGCTTGCTCTCCACCAAGGTGGTGCTGCCTTCGCCGACTTCATTGTTACCGGACCACTTGTAGATGGCACCGACACCTTCGGGCGGACCTTCGAGGGACTTCGTCATTTTTGGGTCCAGCTTTGACCAGGGGGACCATGAGTCCCATTGGCGGAAGTCGTTCACGATTTTGAAGACTGTCTCGGGCGCGGCCGTGCTGGTGGCGGTGCGGGTGATGTTCATGTCATCGGACTGGAACGAAGCGAGGATGCAAATGACGGCGATGATGGCGACGAGGCCGAGGAGGATTTTTTTAATCATGGTGTGCGTATTGTGGTGTGGTGAGTGATGAAATGAGAGGGGGCAGATTACTGTTCTTTCGAAGGCTGGCATTTGCCGAGCATGTCATTCCAGCGCTTCTGCATCTCCTCTGGCGAGACTTTTTCGATCTCATGCTGGAGCATCCATTCATGGCCAAAGGGATCGCGCACAGAGCCGCTGCGGAAGCCGTAGAATTGATCGCCTGCTGGCATGAGAGGCGTGGCTCCGGCGGCGACGGCTTTTTCAATGGCGGCATCGGCGTTTTCAACCATGAGGCAGAATTTCACGGGCGTGCCACCGAGCGTTTGAGGGGACTTGTTCCAGGCGGGATTTTCATCCAAGAGCATGAGCAGGCTGCCTTGGAGATCGAGCTCGGCATGGCCGATCTTGCCGGACGAGGCATCGACGAGGCGGAAGCGTTCCTTGGCTCCAAAAGCCTTTTGATAGAAGGCGATGGCCTCTTCGGCATTGTGCACGGTGATGTAGGGACTGAAGGATGGGTAGGCGAGTGTGCTCATGATGGTTGGGTGGTTGGATTTGTGATCAGGACTGGGAGGCGGATTTGACTTCGGCCATGGGGCGGCAGAGATCGGCGATGGGACGGACCTCAATGGTGGCTCCGTATTGGAGGATGGGGCATTCCTGAGCGATGCGTACGGCTTCATCCATGCTGCCCACGGCGATGCGGAAGTAACCGGCAATGGCTTCTTTTGACTCGGCAAAGACGCCGTCGGTTACTGTCGCTCCCTTGGGGCCGGAGACGAGCCTGCCCTCTTCCATCAAGGGCTGTGCGCCGCGATGGATGCCCGCTTTGCTGAGGCCATCTACCCAGGCGTAAAAGTCAGTCATGACATGCTGGAGTTCTGAGGGTGACATGCCGTGGTTCCAGTGAGTGCCTCGAATGAGCAGCATGTATTCATCGGTGGGGTTTTGGGGATTCATGCGGGCGGGGTTTCGTTGGTGATGTCGGAGGCGGTGCAGAGTTCGGGATCAAGCGGGCGGACTTCATAATGCAGGCCGCAGGGAAGGGTGGGGCTGTGGGAGAGCAGGTCGGCGGCTTCACGCAGGCTGCCTGCGCTGACGAACCAGTAGCCGCCCACGACTTCCTTGGTCTCCCCGAAGGGGCCATCGGTGATGATGCCCGCCTTGGAGACGGTGGCGCGGTCTGTGCCAAGGCGGCTGCCGGGGCGCATCCTGCCAGCCTTGATGTGGCGGTTCAGCCAGTCGTAAAATTCCGTGATGGCCGTGTCGATCTGCTCCTTCGACTTGTCTTTGCCCCAATGTCCGCGCGAGATGACGAGGTAGTCATGGAGGGGAGTTTCAGAGTTCATGGCGAGGGCAGTCGTAGGGTGTTGAGCGTGGAAGATGTCGTGGTTTCAAAAGGACGACGAACGGCCCGGACGGAAAAGGACATCGAAACAAAGAATATTTTTAGCGTGTGCCTTTTTGGGGCTGGGAAGTTTCGCATTCGGCAATCAGGCGCTCAAAAAAACTGCGCTCAGAGGGGAGGGCGGCGAGGGTAAGCGCTCCGCGGAAATGAGCGGCGGCCGCCTGTGACTGACCGAGTTCGGCGGCGAAGGCACCACGTGCTGCATGCAGGGAGAGGTAGGAGTCCAGGCCCTGCACGGCTGCCAGCGCCTCCAGTCCGCTCTGCGCGCCATTCACGCGGCCCACGGCGATTGCGCGATTTAAGACCACTACGGAGGAAGATGTGAGCAGCATGAGCTGATCATAAAGCGCGAGAATGCGTGCCCAGTCGGTGGTTTCATGGCTGGCTGCCGTGCTGTGGCAGGCGGCGATTCCCGCCTCCAGATGATACTCCGTGAGGGTGTCTCCACGTGCGGAGAGCTGCAGGTGCTGAAGCCCGCACTGGATGAAGGATTGATCCCAGAGGCTGCGGTCCTGCTCATGCAGGCGGAGGATTTCACCTGCTTCATCTGTGCGGGCTGGCAGGCGTGCGGCACTCAGGAGCATGAGCGCGAGCAAGGCGTGGCACTGCGGCAGGCCGGTGTGCTGATGGGTGGCCAGCAGTTCGGTGAGGCGGATCGCCTCATGACAGAGGTCGGAGCGCACCAGGTGCTCGCCACTGCTGGCCTTGTAGCCTTCATTGAAGAGCAGATAGAGGGATGCCAGTACGGCATCCAGGCGCTGCGGCAGGTCATGCGCCGCAGGCAGTTCAAATGGCAGCGCCAGCTCGCGGATGCGCTGGCGCGCGCGAACGAGCCGCTTTGAGATGGCGGCTTCGCTGGTGACGAACGCTGCCGCAATCTCTGCCGGACTGAGGCCGCAGAGAGTTCGCAACGCGAGGGCGATCTGTGCCTCGGCGGATAGCTGCGGGTGGCAGCAGACAAACATCAGCCGCAGGGTGTCATCGCGCAGATGCGCATCATCATCCGGTGCTGTTTCCAGGGGCACAGCCATCCAGCGCGCCTGCTCTGCCGAAATGCCCTCCTCACGTTCGTTCCAGCGCTGTTCGCGGCGCAGTTGATCCAGCGCCAGATGGCGTGCGGTCTGTGTCAGCCAGGCGGCGGGGTTGTCCGGCACACCGCGATACGGCCACGTCTGAAGAGCTCGCACGAGGGCCTCCTGCACCACATCTTCGACCCACTGCAGACGCTGCGCGCCGAACTGACCTGCCAGCGTCGCGACAAGGCGCGCTGACTCGTGCCGAAAGAAATGCTCCGTGGCAAACTGAGTGCTGGAGGGGGCGTCAGACATCGCGGATACGTTTATACAAGATCGCCACGTGTGGTTCAATTCGCCTGAAACAGACCATCCACATAGTCGCGGGCGAGTTTGAGATTGTCACGAATCAGTTGCTGGGAGCGGCAGGTTTTACCGATGAGCATGGAACCTTGCCAGAGGCTGTTGAGGAAGCACGCCACCTTAATGGGATCAAATTTGGTCTTTGGCTTGTGCAGTTTCTTGGCGGCGGTGAGGAGCTTGGCGACGTTTTCGGTCCAGAGATTCAGTTCCTTCTCGCAGGCAGCCTGGAAGGCAGGATGGGTGGCGGACATTTCCTGGGACATCATGCCCACCATGCAGACGACGGCATCATCATTGCGCCGCGTGAAGCCGACCATGATGTCAAACATGTGGTGCAGCTGTTTCAAAGGATCGAGTGTGGAGTCCTGCCAGGACTCGGCGTAGAGGGCTGTGCCCATGCGGCCCCACCATTCGATGGCTGCGATGCCGAGGGCTTCTTTGTTTTCGAAGTGATGAAAAAAACCGCCCTTCGTCATGCCTGCTTCTTTGCAGATCTGATCCACCGAAGTCCCGGCAAAACCTTGCTGCAGCATGAGGCGCACGGTGGCGTCGATCAACCGCTGCCGGGTGGCGGCAGGATCGCGTTCACGCTTGGTGCTGGTGGCTTTCTTAGACATACAAACCGGTCGGTATGTAACGATATGAAGACGAGGGGCAAACTTTTTTGCTGTGCTTGTCTGGTGATTACTTTCCTGACTCGCCTACGCACCACAGGTACTCCTGGCGAGTGGGGCTGGTCTTGGCGGAGCGGAGGTAGATGCGATTGTCGCAGATGGCGGGAGTGCTGAAGGATTCGTCTCCGAGCTGGTTTTGGGACAGTAGAGCGAACTTCTCTGGAGTCGCGTCGAAGACGGAGGTGACACCGCCTTTGCTCGTGACATAGATGCGCGAATCGGCCATGACAGGAGAGCCGTAAAACTCGCGGTCCACTTTCTCTGACCACAGCTCTTCACCGGTGGCGGATTTCCAGCAGGCGGCGCGTCCGCCATCTCCCACCGCGAAGACATGGCCGTTTTTCACAATCATGGAGGGCACGTAAGTGCGCGTGACGTTCTCCCAGGCGATTTTGCCAGAGCCATCGGCTTCAACGGCCATCGTATGATTTTTTGGATAACCACCGCCGAGGAAGATGCGGCTGCCATCGGTCACGGCAGTGACCACGGTTTCCTCGGTGCTGCCGTCGATGCTCCAGAGTTTTTTGCCGGTGAGGGGATCAAAGCTTTCCACCTTGTTGCAGCCTGCGAGAACGGCCTGTGTTTTGCCTGCGGCGTTGACGACGGCGGGGGAGGCGTAGTTCGCCACGGGTGGGCGGTCATGCTGCCAGACGATCTCACCGGTGAGCTTGTTGAGGCCGGACATCTTGCCGCCGCCGCGATGATCTGCTGACACGAGCACGACTGATTGATAAACAACCGGCGATGAGCCAAAGCCCTGATGCACCTGAAAGTCGCACACGCGGCGCTGCCAGAGCTGCTTGCCGGAGAAATCGAGGGCGGTGGTGAAGATGGCGCCGTTGTTGAGGAAGTTGACGAACAGGCGCTCGCCGTCGCTCACGACATCGGAGGAGGCTTGTGAGGAAATTTTATGCCCTTTGGTATTGAGGTTGCCGCGATGCACGACGGCTTCCCATTTCTTCTTTCCTGTTGCCCGATCATAGCAAAGGACGAGTTGCTCCTCGGTCTCCATGTCAGCCGTGGCGAGATAGACCTGGTCTGCCACGATGGTTGGCGAGCCATGGCCACGACCACGCACCTCAGCCTTCCACAGGACGTTTTCGCCTTCATTCCATTTCAGCGGAAGCTTTTGTCCGGCTGCTGCATGACCATCCATCGTGGGGCCGCGCCAGGCAGGCCAGTCGGAGGCGATGAGGTGAGTAGAGAGGAGCGCGGAGGAAAGCAGCAGGGCGTGGATTTTCATGCAGACGTTGCATAACGCCGCGAAAGACGGTGTGCTGTCAAAAGCAGGGTGAGCCGCGCTATTTGGCGGCGACGGGCTTCATCAGACCAGTGAGGGGATGATGAGTGACGGTGTCCCAGGCGATTTCCTGCAGCAGCTTGTTGAGCTTCGCCTTGTCTTCATCGCTCATGTCTTTGAGGGCTTTGAAGGCGTTAGGCACCGGCAGGCCAACGGGGCTGCGGCGGTAGATGACGGCGAAGTGGCAGTAGATGGAGAGGATCTGAAGCGGAGCCAGCGCGTGGCCCCAATTGTCGCGGAAGAGCTCGGCCTGAGTTTTTAATCCGGGTGCTTCGCCTTTGATGATCTTATCACGCAGCGTCACTGCCGCCATGCCTACTGGTACGATGAAAACGGACTGCTTGCCCAGCCGCTGGTTGATGCCCAGGACATAGTCCTCGATGTCCTTTGCATAGCGCATGGTCGCATCGCGTAGTTTGGCGATGTCGGTGACATTGTGATCGACCTTCTTTTTTGTGTCGAGCGGGTAAACCGGATTGTATTCATCACTCGGCATCCAGTATTCCTGTACGGTGATGCGCAGGGCTGGTTTGTGTTCGATGCCAAGTTTCACAAACTGCTCGATGGCATCATCTGGCAGCCAGATGGGGGAGAGGGTGAGCACGTCAACCATACCGGTTTTCAGCACCTGCTTGACCGCGCTTTTCTCCTCCGGTACGTCCCAATGCTTCTGCACCGTGGAGCCTCCGATACTCGACAGGCCGACCAATTGATGATCCAGCCCGGCAGCCTTCGCTATCTCATCCACCTGCTTGTAGGTGAAGACATGAAAGCTGTGCCCACAGGTGGCCACGCGTTGCCCCTTGGTGATCGGTGGTGATCGGTGGCAGCAGATCGTCTGCCCGACTAATAAATGAGGTCAGGCAAAAGACGGCGAGAAGGTGTGTGGCTTTAATAGGGGTGCTATTGCTGGGTAGAACGACCGTGGATGAACAATCTACCCGCAATCGGCTGTCTAAAACTTCAGCAGTTCACCCACTGGCAGTGGCTTGTTCTGACGGATGGATTCTTCGGCGACGAGGCAAAGGCCGGCACTCCAGAGACCGTCCATGCCTGTGGCGATGGGCTTTTTACCGGTGCGGACCATGTCGATGCACTGGGCGATTTCTTCACGGAGTTCGAAGACTTCGCCGCTTTGCTTTTCGAGCTTCACGGTTTCGAGATTTTCGCCGTCGAAAACTTTGAGGAAGTACTCGGGTTCGAGGGTGCGATCGAGCGCACCGCTCCAGGCGGCCCAGAGCGCGCCTTTGGTGCCGCTGACTTTGACGGTTTGATGGTGCTCGAAGGCGGCGAGTGTTTGAGACACCACGGCGTAGCTGCCGTTAGCGTATTTGAACATGGCGCTGAAGTTGTCGAACAAGGTTGGGCGCTGGGGATCGCGGGAGTTCGCATAGGCGTGGAGCTCAACGGGATCTCCGCTGCTTTCGAGATACCAGCGGGCGAGGTCGAAGAAGTGGATGGGCTCTTCGAGAACCCAGCTGCCGACACGACTCTGATCATAACGCCAGCCACTGGCCCCCTGTCGGTAAGGTTTGCGGGAGAGTTCGACGAGGACATACTGCGGATCGCCGATGGTGCCGCGTTCGATGATATTCTTGATTTCACCCCACTGACTCGAAAGGCGAAGTTCGTGGCCGACGGCGAGATGCACACCGTGGTCCCGGGCTGCGGCGACGATGGCTTTGCAGTCGTCAAGCGTGATGGCCATGGGCTTCTCCAGAAGCACGTGTTTGCCTTTGGCCATGGCGGCGAGGGCGATCTCGCGGTGCGTGTGGCTCGGCGTGGCGATGTCGATGATGTCGAACTCGGACTGAGCGATCATTTCGAGGCTGTCCGCAAAGATCTGCGCCTGGGGGTAGAGTTGGCGGGCCTCTTCGCGCGAAGCTTCTGAGGGCGCGGAAATGGCAACGAGGACGGCGTCGGAATTTCCCTCGATGGATTGGGCATGGAATTTGCCCCAGGCACCGAAACCGGCGAGGGCGAAGCGAACAGGCGAAGACATATCAATGACGAGGAGCGGTGGTGAGCGGTGTGACGGGATCTGGAACGCGCCGGCCCTGCACTTCATTCAGGCGGCATGACGGCAGATGCGGCAGGACGTGCTTGGCGAAGAGGTCGCACTCTTCGAGATGCGGGTAGCCGCTGAGGATGAATGCGCGCATGCCCATGTCCATGTAGCGATTGAGCTTGGCGAGCACCTGCTCGGGGTTGCCTACAATGGCGCTGGCACAGCCGCTGCGTGCGAGGCCGATGCCGCTCCAGAGGTGGGGTTCAATGTAGAGGTCGGTGCTCTGGGCGCGGAGCTCATCCTGACGCTTGACCCCGGCGCTCTGACAGTCTTGGGAGCGTGCTTTGATCTCAGCACCTTTTTCGGCGGTGAGTTTGGAAATGAGACGGTCTGCTGCGGCTCGGGCTTCGGACTCCGTTTCGCGGACGATGACATGGGCACGGAAGCCGAAGTCAATCTTGCGGCCGTGGGCAGCGGCTTTTTCGGACATGACGCGCATGGTTTCGGCGATGCGGTCCTCCGTCTCGGGCCACATGAGGAAGACATCGCAGTGCTTGGCGCATAAATCCTGCGCTGCAGGTGAGATGCCGCCGAAGTAGAGCAAGGGGCCACCGTTTTGCTGATACGGCTTGGCGGGTTCGGTGGTGGGCAGGCTGATCTTGTAGAAGTCGCCCTTCCATTCAAACGGACCGTCGGTGCGCCACAGACCCTGCAGGATCTGGATGATCTCGCTGGCACGGGCGTAACGGACTTCATTGCTCTCCCTCATGCCAGGCATGTCGGAGGAGATAATGTTGATGCACAGGCGGCCTTTGGCAATGTGATCAACGGTGGCGAGCGCTCGTGCGAGCATGGGAGGCCAGACTTCGCCCATGCGCAGGGCGACGAGCTGATTGATCTGTGTCGTCAGCGGTGCCATGGCGGCGGCAAAAGCCAGGGCGTCTTGTCCGGCGATCCAGCCCGAGGGAAGAAGGACATTCTGGTAGCCCAAGGCGTCGGCTTTTTTGACGATGTCGCCGCAGTGTTCGAAATTGGAGCGGATGGAGCCATCCGGAATGCCGAGGAATTCATAATCGTCGGAGCAAAGTGCCGAAAACCAAGCTACTTCACACTTGCGATCAGGGGTGCGAATGGGTAAGTCACTCATGAGAAGATTTTTGACGGGAGTGCATTGATCCTGCTGGACAGCGAGAGATCAACAGGCTTTTTATTCGAATGCGAAAAAACCCAATTGTTCAACGTGAAACGCTCGGGGCTGCTGTGCTGCAGGTCCGCAGCGGGCGTGCGACCTCGCGTACGACTCTGGCCAAGGCATTAGGAATTTCGCCTTCGACGACCGGGTTGTACGTGGATCACTTGATCGCCGAAAAATATCTGAATGAATCGGGCTTGAACCAAGGACCGATGGGACGCCCCCGGCGCATTTTGAGCACGCAAGCGGAGGCGGGCTGGTTTGCCGGCTTGGAATTTAATGCCCAGCGCATTCAGGCCGTGGGCGTGGATTTTTCCGGCAGCCTGAAGATGACCGTGGAACTGCCCCTGCCAGCAGATGTGTTGGCAGATCAGGTGATCAAGTCGATTCTCACCTGCGTGGCCAAGCTGGCCGAGACGATGCAAGGTCCGCTGCTCTCGGTGGGGCTGGGAGTTCCTGGGCTGGTCGATGCGCAGGCTGGGATTGGATTGTATTATGCTTTCATCCCTGACTGGAATCAGGTGCCGGTGGCTGATGAGATCGGATCCAAATTGAAAGTCCCTGTCATTTTGCAGAACAATCTGAGGGCGATTGCACTGGCAGAGCGTTGGTTCGGTTTAGGACACGGTTTGAATGATTATGTGATCCTCGGACCTCGCAGTGGTTTTGGCATCGCCATGGTTCAGGACGGCAGACTGGTGGAAGGCTCGCATCATGCCGCCGGGGAGGTTGGGCGCTGGCCGTGGCCCTTGATGGAGGGGGCGGGTGAAGGCAAGGAATTGCATCATGCACTGAGCGCCCCCGCGACCTGGCGGCGTCTGGCAGGGGTGGATGGGCTGGCAAAGCTGCCTGAAGATCTGCGCGCAGGCATCGCGGCTGTTTCTGATTCAGCAGGGCCGGAATGGGAAGCCGTGTGTGCCGACTACGCACGCGTGATCGGCTTGTTGCATATGATCATCGACACCGGAGTTTTCATTCTTCACGGCCCCCTGACGATGCTTGGGGAGCGTTTTTGCCAATCGATTACAGATGCCGCATGCGCTCAGATGCCTGCTTTGCGTGGGGGTGGACTGAAAGTCGTGCCTTCCACGCTGGGTGATAATGCCGGTGCTCTCGGGGCAGCGAGTCTGGCCATGGAAGCCTGGTCTCCGGCCTGAGAATTCTGGCTGCGGACATAAAAAACCGGGTGGCAGGAATAGTTCCCGCACACCCGGTGAGTGGAGTCTCTTGAAGTATTACTTCTCCAGAGGTTCTTTGGCGGCCTTCCAGCCGGAGATACCAGCGGACAGGTGTTTCACGTTGGTGTAGCCGAGCTGGCTGGCGGCATTGGCTGCGGCCTTGTAGGCGCTGCAGGCAGGACCACCGCAATAGGCCACAACGAGTGCGCCTTTGTCAGCAGGCAGGGCGCTGGCGAGGCTGGAGCCCTGAGTTGCGAAGTCGATGGCGGTTGGCACATGGCCGGCCTTGTAGGAGGCGGCGCCGTTCACGTCGATGACGGTGACCTTCTTGTCAGCGATGGCCTGCTTGAGATCGGCAATGCTGATGTCTGGGAACTCGGCGGCAAAACCGGCGGAGGCGACGAGGGCGAAGACGAGTGCGATGAGTTTCTTCATGATTGGATCTGGATGGGTTGAGTTAAGGGGTGCGCGTTGGACTGTGCGCGGCAGCGGCCCCGTCTGCCGGGGCAAAGGTTTAAGGTTCAGGAATACGATGACGTCATGCGTGCGAGTGAGATGCTGCAGCCAGCGGTTTTATTCCCGGAAAAAAAAGATTTCTGCCCTGCCGCAGCAGCGGCTGGAGCAGGGAAGGCATGGTGGAAATCCGAGAGGCATCATGGCAGGCTGTCGATTACAACGTTCCTAGATACGGTTGGTTTTGCCAAAAGATTCAAAAGTTCTTAGAGTGCTGGAATGAAGAGGCGCGCAAAACCGTTGCGCAAGCGATGCAGGACCGGCGCATTTTCCAGCTTCTCGCATGTGATTTCACGGCTATGGGCCAGCTTGGCGTCCATCTCCGCAGCGAGCCGCTGGCAGAGTTCAGCGTCATGGCAGGCGAGGTTGAATTCAAAGTTCAGGCGCAGACTGCGTGGATCCCAGTTGGTGGAGCCAAGGAAGGACCATACGCCGTCGATGAGGAACAATTTGGAGTGATCAAAGGGGGGGGCGGATTCAAAGATGCGGCAGCCAATCGACAGCAGATCGGGATACAAAGTCTGTGCGGCCCATCCTACGAACGGGATGTTGTTCTCCGCCGGTGTGAGAATTGTCACCTTCACTCCGCGAACAGCACACAAACGCAGCGCTGCCATGAGAACTGGATTGGGAAGAAAGTAGGGGGTGATGATCTTCACCTCTTCACGTGCGGCATTGAGCGCGGCAAAGAAAGCCGCCGGCATCACCTCCATGTCCTCGTCAGGACCATCGACGATGCCGATGGCGGTCGTGCTGCCTGTGGCGGCCAGTTCAGGGAACCACAGAGGTCCATCCAGGGTTTCTCCGGTGCAAAAGGCCCAGTCTTCGGCAAACACCCGCTGGATTTGCGCCACGCATGGGCCGGTGACTGCAAAGTGCAGATCATGCACTGCGTGCTTTGGCTTGCGGGCAACCATGTTTCCCTCGCGAATATTCATTCCACCGGTGAATGCCGTCTTACCGTCAATCACCAGGATCTTGCGGTGATTGCGCAGGTTCATCGTGATCAGGCGCAGGACCATCCTGCTGGGCATGAAGCGGCGTGCAATCACTCCGGCTTTAGTCAGGGCCTCAACCACTGGCGGCCAGGAGTAGCGTGTGCCTGCGTCATCCACCATGACACGCACTTGCACGCCTCGCTTCACTGCCAGAGAGAGCTCGGTTACGAAGTCCGCGCCGATGCCGGTGGCCTCAAAGATGTAGCTGGCCAGCGTGATGCTTTGCCGCGCAGCACGGATCGCCTCCAGCATGCGAGGCATCGCCTCGTCACCATTGTGCAGGATGTCCAGATGGTTGCCCAGCGTGTGGCTGAAGCGTGAGATGCGGTCCAGCGTGCGTGCCAGCTGCTGGTGCTCCTGCATGGCACAACTGTCGGTGGCAGTGATTGGCAGCGGCTGATCTGGCACCGGATCGCGCCAAGGTTCATTGATGCCGCTGCGGTAACGCCGGCCGCTGCGACGCAGAATATTGATGCCCAGCAAAAGGTACAGCAGCGGCCCGATCAGCGGTGTGAAGATTACCAGTGCCGTCCAAAATGCGGCAGAACGGTAGTCATTATGCCGCAGAAGCAGATGGACCAGCGCAATGACGGAGCCGACGATTGACGCAACCGCCAGCACCACAGTCCAGAAATTGTGTTCAAACCAAGTCATGACGCAGCATGCGCGAATCATGACGAAGTGCAAAGAACAACCCCGACTCAGGGCATTTCAAGCATGCTCAAACTTCCGCCAATACAGCAATGCAATGGGGATCATGCTAAGGCATTCCTGACCGGCCTTGGCGACGCCTGCCATGGTGTGGGTGCTCCATGCGCCAAGGATGAGGGAGATGGCGATCAAAATGGCGGAGCCAAAGGTGAAGACGGCACGTGGTGCGATGGTGAGATGCACGGGGCGGGTTTCCTCACCAAGGAGATCAATGAAACGTGCGGCGCAAAGAATCAGCACTATGACAGAGAGCCAGCCGTTGTCGTCAAGCCTGCCGGGAGAGAGGTAGTCGTAGGCACCGTGAGCAATGACGGCCAGCAGGAAGGTGACGATGAATTCATCAGCACGGGCAAAGCGGGTGAGCAGCATGCGGTAGAGGCTGTGTGCGCAGATGCCGGTGAGGGAGATATGCAGGAAGTTGGCAGAGAGGAAACGCGTCCAGGCGATGCTGCCGCCGAAATTTTGATAGTAGCCGATGTTTTCCTCCAGTGAAAAACCCAGCCCGACAAAAGCACCCGTGAGCAGTGCCAGCCCCGGAGTGCGTCGCCACATCAACCAAGGCAGGAAAAGTGCAAAGAGCAGGAGCTTGCAGCCTTCCTCGCGCAGTCCGACCCCCACGATGTAGTAGATTAAATCATGAGGGAAAGGGGCTGCAGCGGTCATGCCTTGATGGAACTCCTGATAGGCGAGGATGGTCAGCGTGGGCCACACGCTGGCCACTCCGGCCATTAGGGCGACGATGGGACGCGCCCAGCGCCAGCGTTCGTGGTCGCTGTGCTGCACCAAGATGAAATACCACAGAGCGGCCACGAAGAAAGCGAGGCTGAGCATGCCATAGGGGATTTCATCGAGGCGGTGACGAATGAGGCCATGCCACTGCATCCAAACATCCCCCAAAAGTGAACCTGCATGGTGCTGGAGCAGGGGAGGGCAATGCTCGATCCATCCGGGCTGGGCCGCGATGGTGCGCAGGAACTTAATGTCACGCTGCGTTACTGCCAGGTGAAGTGCCTCTTCACGGGAGGTGGTGGCATCCGCGAAGTGAAGGCCCTCGGTGTAAAAAGCCTCCATGGCCGCCGGGATGTTGTTGCGGCGCTTTTGCACACTGCCGAGCAGCTCTGCGGCGAGCATTTCAGGCGGCAAGGCCCGGGCATTTTGCTCGAGCTGCTGCAGAGAAGCTGGATCTCCTGCAAGAGCTGCAGCAAGAAAACCTTGGAACAAACCTGCCGGGGCATCCGTGGTGGCATGCTGGTGGATGAGTTGTGCCACCTCATAGCCGCCAAGTTTCCCGGTCTGAGTGAATATTGGAAACACATCTTCTTCGTTCTCCTCCACCAGCTGAGGCAGCTGCGCGAGAAGCATGCGCAGCCAGAGGGCAAACTGGCGCGGCTGCGGGGTGGTTTCATGGCGCAGGCGGTGAAACTCTTCATGCAGCCGGCTCAATGCGGAGAGGTCAGCTTGGCTCTGTTGGGGCTCCCCCTGGCGGACACTGCCGATCACGATCAAACAGGCGATGATCATGCCTGTGGCGGTGATGCTGGCGGCGGTACGCAGCAGAAAACGACGATTGCGTGTGAGGTAGTGCGTGCGCGCACGCCAGCCATGAAAAAGAGAACGCTCCTTACTCATGCTGAATTCAAGGATCCACTTTCTTCCACCAGTCGGGGGTCTGCTCCCAAGGAGCCCGCGTTTCAGTCTCTACTTCTGGCATTGCCGTGTGTGCTTCGACTGTGGATTCTTCCTCGAGTTCCATGAGCAGTTTGATATGCGGCTCCGGCTTTGTGGTGCGCCGCCAGATGAGCCAGGCCCACATGGCAAATGCACCCAGCAGAAACAGCAGTGTGCCAAGGGTGAAGAGCACAAACCAGTCGGAGGCCTCCACCCATTCACGTGAAACCTTGATCGTACCGCCTTCGGGCCGAGGGAGGAAGGCGAGATACGCGTGCATAATGAGAGGCTGCTTTAGTTTTCGTTAAAAACGAGGCGCATCGGGATCATTTTGGAAAACTGGAAGCCGTGTTGCTGAAAGAATGACTGCGAGTCGGCACTGATGCGGTCAGTCAACAGGGTGATGCGGCGGAAGTGCTTTTCGCGTGCGAATTCGATGGCGTGATCAAGCAGGCGTCCACCATATCCCTGGCGACGGTGCTGAGGATGTACAATGACATCCTCCATGATGAGGACCAGACCACCTTCCGCCGTGCTGATGGTGAAAAGCAGGTTGATCATGCCGATGACCTTGTGGTCCGTGCGCAGCACAAAGATGCGGCCGCGGTTGGGCTGCTCCAAAATGAGGCGCAGGCCGTGCTCCTGCTTTGAGCGGTCCGGCTTGAAATCCTCTTCCTCACTGAACAAGGCAAGAAGCAGTTCCACCAATTGTGGCAGGTCTTCGATGGTAGCCGGTTCGATATGGGGTTCAATGTCGGTGGCGGGCATATTTTACAGAATAACGGGCTCGTGGACAAAGGCAATGCGTTCAATGCATCGACTTCGGTAAGTTGCGCAATCTGCCTCAAAATGAAGCTGATTTTATCCAACACCTTCAGTCTTACCCCGTCCTATGGCTTTTGCATCGCCTCCCGCAGGTTTTCCCAGGCACGGCGAAAATCCTGTTTCATCATGTAAAGTGTGGCGATTTCCTGGCGGACGTACGCAGGGGCATTGGGGAAGGAGGCTACTTTTTCCAGAGTGCGCAGGGCTCCGTCAATGTCGCCCTGGGTCTTCTGTGCCTGGAATAAATCGATTCCACTTCTGACATCGGTGGGATTGTAAAGAAGGGCACGCTCCAAGGCAGAGATGTTGGTGCTGGTTCCTGGTGAGGTGCGAATGATCGAAGGAAGATAGGGGATGGCTGTTTGACACGCACGCTGGAAATCGGAATTCCGAGCGTAGTGTTCCGCAAGAATGCGCCAGCCGGTCTCCTGCCATTTGCGGTTGGTTTCCAGGGCGGTAATGAGCGCTTCTTGATTGCCATACTGGTACCACATGCTGAAGAGGTTCTTCCTTTGCTCTGGATCCAAACTTCTTAGATCAGGTTGTTGAACCAGCAGGCTTTTCAAGCAGCGGTCGAATTCATCCCGGGTCTGCACACTTCCCAGGAACTCGAATTTCAATTCGGAAGTCGAGGCCAGTGTCCAGAGCGGCTCTCGCAGTTCGGGATGCTGATAGGAATAGCCGAGCATCTGGTGGTAATAGCCGGGTGCAGCTTCTGGATAGCGGCGCAGGAACTCGCGCCAGCCGACGACTGCATACTGAGGGTCGAAATCGAGCCAGAACAGCCCTTCGGTGTAACAGGTCATTGCGTAAGTCGGATCGAGCACACGCGAACGAGAGAAATCCAGCAAAGCCATTTCCTTCGGCTGGCCGAGACGAAGGCGCAGATACGCCCTTTCGAAGTAGTAGCGAAAATCCATCGGTGCCATTTTAATGGCTTGATCCATGAGCGGCAGCGCGCCTGCAGGAGAGCCGGAGTCAGCCAGTTTTCCCGCCCGGCTTCGCAATGCATTCGCCGCACTCGAGCCCGGCAAAACCGGATGTCCCAGCGCAATGGCCGTCCAAGCCGCACCCAGTGCCAGCAGCATAACTCCGCCCAGCCGGAAGGCCAGACGTTGTGGCATGCCGGATGCGTTTGGCAATCTGCGTGGTCGAATCGCGATTCCCGCCAGCAAGGCCATGAAGAGCGCATAACCGAGGCCATGATTGGGCACATCACCCAGTCCATGGATGACCCCTAGACCGAAGACGATGGCGGCGGCATTGCGCAGACGACGATCCTGCATGCCTGATTTACGTTTCTTTTTCTTGCCATACCAGGGGCCGGTGGACAAAAAAATCCAAAAAAGCAACAGGATCGCGGGCAGCACGGTCAGCAATCCACCTTCTGACAAAAGCCAGAGCAAATCACTTTCAGGATGAAGGAAGCGGAATCTTGTTGCCGACAGCTCGGAAAATTGTGGAAAAACAGCCTCGAAATTTCCCAGTCCGATGCCTGTCCAGGGTGAATCAAGAGTCATCTTGAGGGATTCGACAAAGAGGGATCCTCTGCCCTTGTCCGAAGCAAAATGTGCAATGCCACCTTCTGTAAGCCGCTTGGAAACGTTTCCGCCTGACATAACCAGCAAAGTGGAGATGATGAAAACCAGAGATGTGGAGACGGCCAATTTCTGGAGGAAGCCACGCCGCATGGCAACGGTGCCAAACCAGGCGGTCATGCCAAAGAACAGCAAGATCAGTCCTGCGCGCGAACTGTTCATAAAAATGCAGATGACAGGAGGAATAAACCCCAGCAAACAGGGTATCCATAAGCGCGATTTGCGCCGATGAGCATCAAAGCCTGTTGCAGCACAGAGCACGCATGTCATGGCGGCCAGGCTGCTGATGTGATTGCGATTGGCAAAGGGGCCAAATGCATTTCCCCACTCCAAGGGATTGCGCGGCCACCAGGGAAGGTTGATCGACTTCGTACCTTCCAAGATGGAGAGCAAACAAAGCAGGATTCCACCAAAGGTGAGGGTTTGGATCATCGCCCGACGTTGGCTGTCTGAAAATCCCCGGGTAAGACACCACGCTAGCCAGACAAGGCAGGTGGCAAAAAAGAGCCATGCCTCCATCGTTACAGCGGCCTGAGGAGTCAGGGTTTTGGAGAGATGGATGTCCCAGTCCTGGACCAAGGCAGTCTGCCAGGCTGGAGGCTTGAACAGCCAGCCTGCTGGCAGAAAGGAGAGCAGCGGAGCGAGCAATGCGCCGAGCAGGCCGAACAATGCTATCGGCGGTAATTTGCGCTTGGGCGCAAAGAAGATCAACACCACGGCCAACAGAAGGGAAATGCCTCCTTTGGACCAAGCCTCGCGCCCCGCACCGAACATGCAGGCCACAACGGGCAGTGCGGCAAAGGCATAACCTTGCCATGCGGGACCGGGAACATCATAGGTGCGCTCCTGAGCCGTGGTGCCGTCGTCTTCAAAGTCGTCTTCCTGGAAGTCGCCCATCCGAGCTGTTGAATCCACCTCTTCAGCCTCATCTCCGGCAAGCAGTGGAAGTTGTTTCATTGCCTCATCAAACTGTTCGGACTCGTTTTTCATGCCGTAATTGAGAGCGGAAGATGGGGAGGGGCTGTTGCAGATTCGATTTCATAGCTGGACGGCAGAGCCTTCCATTTCTCCATGCATCGTTCGAGTGCAGGCAGCAGCACATCAAGACGTAGATGCCATTCAGCGAGATCGGTGGCATCCATGGGACGATGGATGGTAAAGTGCCTGCCACCGCCCAAAGCCAAAGTTTCTGGCTGACTGCCGGTCTGAGGGTGCATGCTCAATCCCATGCGTTCCAGCCCGTGCTGAAACAAGGTGACAAAGTTTTGCAGGTCTGCGCAGCGCTCCACCTCAAAATCCAGTACGCGTCCGTAGGCACGAAAGAATTCCCGCTGCCTGCGCCGCTCCATTGTCTCATTGATCTGAGTGCGAAAATTGGACCAGCTCCGAATGTATCCCAAATAGCGGGCTGCACCCAGAGCGAGCAAAAATAAAATGGCACCGACCATTGGCAGCGCGATGCCCTTGATCATCAGAATGCTCAAGCCCACCAAGCTCAGTGCCAGACAGACGGCATACATGGCAGCAAGCGCACCACCCTTGCTGTAACCAAGCAGAATCAACCGATGATGGATGTGTTCAGCATCCGCGTTGAAGATGGAAACTCCCCGGATTGCCCTTCGAATGATGGCAAACAGAGTGTCCAAAATCGGCACCCCCAGGGCAATAATGATGACCAGCAGCGCGCCGATGATCGATCCTTTGTTCGAAGTGAAGAGGGAGACTGAAGCGATAAAAAAGCCGATCAAATAAGCTCCTCCATCACCCAGGAAAATCCTGGCGGGAGGAAGATTAAAAATCAAAAATCCTCCCAGTGCGCCGGCCATTGCCAGTGAGACAACCAGGACGTCGGGCTGGCCGCTGTAGTAGCCCAGAAATGCCAGGGTCAGGCTTAGAAACAGACCGAAACCACCCGCCAGCCCATCCATTCCGTCTATAAGGTTGACGATGTTGGGGATGCTAACCAGCCAGAGCAGTGTCAAAGGCAGGCTCCACCATCCCAGAGAAACTGACCCCTCTCCGAACGGATTGCTGAGAATGTCGATCGAAACCCCCAAGGAATACAAAATCAACGCCGTGCCGATCTGGCCAATCAGCTTCACTCTGGCACCTAGAGGTTTAAGATCGTCCACGAAGCCCACACTGAAAATCAAGGCATTGCACACCGCAACAGGCAGCCACCGAGTCCAGCCAAGTCCGCCAATGAATCCAGCCACCAGCGAAGCCAGGCCCACGGCCAGGAAAATGGGGGCACCACCGAGTCGCGAGATCGCCTTCTCATGCAACTTGCGTCGGGTATCTGGTTCATCCAGCCCGATTCGCCCACCGCGATTCAGTATCCACCATGTGCCCAGCGCGGCCACCAGCAGGGCACCGCCAAAATAGCAGGCCATTTCCAACCATGAAACATGCCGCGGCGCCCATGGGCCCATGGCGGTGTATTGAATGGCGGGTTCAAACATGAGTGTCTGGTAATTCTAGTTGGAGAGCGGCCAGCATACGCGTTGCCCAATCAGGGATCAAGACTTCAGCACTGAAGAAGTCTTTTGTTGCAACTTCAAGGAACGCTTCTTGAACTTCTCCCACGCACCCCTCACCATCTACAATGCTTAACGACACTATCGCCGCCATTTCCACAGCCTTGGGAGAGGCCGCCATCAGTGTGGTGCGCGTTTCCGGCCCGCAGGCGCTGCAAATCGCTGGCCGGGTCGCCCGACTGCCGGTGAAGGTTATGCCTAGAATGGCGCATCTTGTTCCCATTCTGGACGCGGACGCAGGTTCGCTGGATCACGGTTTGCTGCTCTACTTCAAGGGGCCGGCAAGTTACACGGGTGAAGACGTCATCGAATTTCACGGCCATGGTGGCGTTCTCGTCACCCAGCGTGTGCTGGACCGTTGGCTTGCTTGTGGGGCACGTGCCGCTGATCCGGGTGAGTTCACCCAGCGCGCCTTCTTGAACGGCAAAATGGATCTTACCCAGGCCGAGGCTGTGATGGATTTGATCCATGCACAAAGCACGCTCGCGCTCCGTGCTGCCAATGAGCAGCTCGGAGGTGTCATCGGTCGCGAAGCTGCAGCCATGCAGCAGGAGATCATTCCCGTGCTCGCCCATATCGAGGCCTACATCGATTTTCCAGAGGAAGACATCTCACCCGAAACGGGTGCCGATCTGCTGCGTCGTATCGATGCCGTGCTCGGGCGCGCGCAAACACTCATAGCCACTTCCGAACAAGGGCGCATCCTGCGTCATGGTGCACGGACGGTTATCTCAGGCGCTCCCAACGTCGGTAAAAGCAGCTTGCTCAATGTCCTGCTTGGATTTGAGCGTGCTATCGTCAGTCCCACTGCGGGAACTACCCGCGACACCATTGAAGAAATCATCCAGGTCCACGGCATTCCGCTGCGCCTCGTGGACACCGCTGGCCTGCGTGAGGCCGGCGACGACATCGAACGCGTTGGCATTCAGCGAACAGAGCGTGAATTGGAACGCGCCGACCTCGTGATTGAAGTTGTTGATGGCAGTCGTGCACCGAGTGGTCCCCGACTGGCCCTCTCGCCCGAAATGGCCCGCCGCCGCATTCTCATTCTCAACAAAAGTGATCTGGGTATACATGCTGATTGGAGCGGCAATCCCGGTGCCATCCCGCTCTCCTGTCTTTCCGGTGACGGCATCGAACCGCTGCGCGATGCCATCCGTGATGTCATTGCCACTGCCGGGCCGCTCGCTGCGGATCATCCCATCGCCATTAATGCACGGCACAAGGCTGCCTTCGAACGAAGTGCCGAGCGTCTCCTGGCCGCCAGGGCGGCGCTGGAAAGCAATGAGGCTCCCGAATTCATCGCCCTCGAGATTCGTGAAGCGCTCCAGGCTCTAGGCGAGGTCATTGGCCAGGTCGATGTCGAACGCATCCTTGATGTCATCTTCTCCACCTTCTGCATAGGAAAGTGATCCTGGCACCGTTTGACTTCTCCCACCATGAACCGCCGCCATTTCTTCGCCTCAGCCCTTGCTGCCACCGCTGCTTCACGTCTCAGTGCTCAATCCATCGATAAAGCTGCGGCTGATCCTGCCTACGTCATCAAAAACCACGGCATCAAGCACACCGTCATGGGCTGGTGTTTCAAACCCATGGATATGATGCTTCTGGCCAAGCACTGCAAGGACATCGGCCTCGTTGGCATGGAGGGCATCGACAGCAAATACTACCCTGATGTGAAGGCCCTCGGCCTCGACATCTCCCTCGTCGGCAGCCACGGCTTTGCCAAAGGACCGTGCAATCCCGAATTCCGCGATGAAGTCGTCACCAAGCTCACCGATTCCATCCACCTCGCCGCTGATGTCGGCAGCAAAAAGGTCATCACCTTCACTGGCATGAAGTTTGAGGGAATGGACCGCGACAAGGCTATCCATTCATGTCTCGATGTCTGGAAGCATGTGCTGCCACTCGCCGAAAAGAAAGGAATCACGCTTGTTTTGGAGCACCTGAACTCCCGCGACAGCTCCCACCCGATGAAAGGCCACCCCGGCTACTTCGGCGATGACGTGGACTTCTGCGTCGATCTCATCAAAAACATCGGCAGCCCCAACTTCAAACTGCTCTTCGACATCTACCACGTCAGCATCATGAACGGCGACATCATTCGCCGTTTGCGTCTCCACCAGGACTACATCGGCCACATTCACACTGCTGGAAATCCCGGCCGCTGCGAGCTCGACGAGCACCAGGAGATCAACTACCCTGCCGTCATGCAGGCGCTGCTGGAGATCGGCTACCACGACTTCGTTGCTCACGAATTCATTCCCACCTGGGACGATCCGATTCTCGCACTACGCCACGCCGCGATGGTTTGTGATGTCTGAGTCCTGGGCAGCCCGCGAAAGCTGCCAGGTGAGAACAAACGAAAAAACCCCGCCGAGTGAAACTAGGCGGGGTTGGAAATAGATTAACGAGGGAGGATCAGGCTTCGCCAGCGACCTTGCTGATCACCTGACGACCGCGGTAATAACCGCAGGAGGGGCAGGCGACGTGGCCGGGGACTGAGGTGCCGCATTCTGGGCAGCTCTTGAGGGTGGGCGCCTTCCAGCGGTTTGCGCCTTGACGCATGCGTTGGCGGCTCTTGGATTGTCTGCGCTTCGGATTGGCCATGAGAGTATCGAGGTGGGGTCTGTTCTTCTAATTTAACTTGTTCAAAGCTTCCCATACACCCGGACCCGCACTTTGAGGCTCGTCGGGAGTTGTTTCCAACTCCTGTTCAAACCTGCCTTCGGCGGGACACTGACGAGGATGGACATTGCCAGCATCGCAGCGTGGGTAGCTCGGAAGGGCAAGCAGAGTATCTTCCCGTACCGTATCCGTCAAGTTGATCGTTTCATCCTTTGCAATCTCGACTTCGGAATTGTAGTCGGCCAGATCGACATGGTACTCGAAGCGTTCCATGCAGGCGCCGCATTCCAGGCTGAAAGTGGCCTCCAGCCGACCGCTGATGAGGAGCTCGCTGCCGTCACGCTCGACGTGAAGATCGTATTTCAACGGGGAAACGGCTTGGATGGAGTCTTTGGCGTCGAGGTCAAAGAAAGCCGGCAGTTCCTGCCCGGAGATGTCCTTGCCGCCATCTGGCAGAGAGCGAAGGTCAATGAAAAAGGGGCGGTGCATAGGGGGATTGGGTGAAAAATCAGGCCTTTTGTAGTTTGTTGCAGAGGGCCGCCACGACGTTGGGCGGGACGAACTGCTCAATGTGGCCGCCGAGCCGGCAGATTTCCTTGACCAGCCGGCTGCTGATGTAGGTGTATTCTTCGCGGGGCATGAGAAAGAGTGTTTCGAGATTGGGCTCTAACTTACGATTCATGAGGGCAAGTTGGAACTCGAATTCAAAGTCCGACACCGCGCGCAGGCCACGCACGAGGGCGCAGGCCTGATGCTTGCGGGCGAAATTAACCAGCAGGCCATCGAAGGGCATGACCTCGATGCCAGGAATCTCGGCGGCGGCGTTGCGAATGAGTTCGACGCGCTCTTCGACGGTGAATAGGCTCTCTTTGGCATTGTCGCGGGCGACGGCAATGATGAGATTGTCAAAAATACCTGCTGCACGCTGCAAGACGTCGAGGTGGCCGTTGGTGATGGGGTCAAAGCTGCCCGGATAGATCGCGCGTCGCATGTGGATGAGTGCAGATTGTAGCGGCTGGGTTGGGGCGTGAAAAGCAAAAGCTCACGCGAGCAGCACCTGCGCCATGGCCAGTTCGCGCGTATGTGTGAGGCTGACGAGGCAGGTTGCCTCACCGGCGTGCTGTCTGGCTGCGCCGTGCAGGAGGATGGAAGGTTTGCCATTGTCCGCACGCACGACTTCGATGTCGGTCCAATTCACGCCTTCCGCCCAAATGCCGGTGCCAAGTGCTTTGGCCACCGCTTCTTTGGCGGCAAAACGTGCAGCGTAATTCATGGCGGGCTCGGCGCAGGCATCACAGTAGGCGATTTCGCCGGCGGTGAAGGTGCGTTCTTTGAAGCGCTGGCCGTGCCTCTCCAGCATCTCGCGGATACGGGACACTTCCACGAGATCTATGCCGATGCCGGTGGCTTTCATGTGGGATCAATTGCGATAGGTCGCCATGATGGCGAGCATCTCACGCACCGCACCATGCAGGCCGATGAAAACGGCGCGTGAAACGAGGTGATGGCCGATGTTCAGTTCCGCCAAGTGGGGCACGGGCCATAGGGCAGGGAGATTTTTTGTGGTCAGGCCATGTCCGGCATTGATCTGGAGACCAAGGGCGTGGCCTAACTCCGCTGCGGCGCAGAGGCGCTCGACCTCGGCGTCACGTTCTGCGCCGGTGTGGTTGGCAAAGGTGCCCGTGTGGAGTTCGATCATGGCCGCGCCGATTTCTGCGCTGGCTCGAATCTGTTCGAGGTCTGGATCAACAAACATGCTGACTCGTGTGCCGTTGTCGCTGAGCGCCTTCACTGTGCGGCGAAGCGCATCACGCTGACCGGCCACATCAAGGCCGCCTTCGGTCGTGACTTCCTCGCGGTTTTCTGGCACCATGCAGACGAAGTCGGGGCGCACTTGGAGTGCAATGTCCAAAATTTCCGGGGTGTTGCCCATTTCCAAATTCATCTTTGTGCCGATGCTTTTGCGGAGCAAATACACGTCTGCGTCCTGAATGTGGCGGCGGTCAGCACGCAAATGCACGGTAATCGAATCAGCGCCCGCCGCTTCCGCCGCCAAGGCGGCAGCCAGGACTGAAGGCTCCGCATGGGGAGATTCCGGCATGGCGCGGTAACGTGCCTGGCGCAAGGTCACGACATGATCGATATTGACTCCAAGGAGCAGGTTGGTTTGGGGCATGAGGGCTATGTAGCGCAGCCCATCCCACCCGCAAGTATCCGGTCTATGAGTCTTTTGACGCAAAGTTTGCAGAAAAATGTAACTGCTATCCCAAGAAATTGAAGTACTCAATCGCTGTATCACGCGATAGCGCGTGAGCATTTATCTATAAATACTCCCATGAAATCACTATTCTACACAATCCTCATCCTTGGCGGCGCCTTTCTTGCATATGACTATTTCGGGGCGCCCCCCGGCAAGAAGCTGGTCTTCAAAAGTCTCAATCCGCCCGCGAAGCCCAAGGCTGTGACTGCGAAGCCTGCTGAAGAGGAAAAGCCCGTTGTTGTTGTCAAGGAAAGTAGCCCCGTTCCTGAGAAGCCTGTTGAGGTGGAAAAACCAGTGGAAAAAGCCCCTGCTCCAATGTCTGCAGCAGCTTCATCTGGCCCGAAATTTGAACCCATCGAAGCACTGACCGGCAACTGGTTGAAGATTCCGACGTCCGCTTTTCCTCGTGAAGTGAAGCTGGTGCAGGACGCGATGTTCAAGATGAGCGTGGGCTCGAGCAAGATTGCCGCAGGCGGCAAGGCCTATGCCCTGGCTGCGGATAACGGGGTGCTCACCCTCGCGCCGACCGCCTCTTCGCCAGCACGTGCGCAAGTGCCCATTGATGGCACCGATTTGAAGGCGCAGCTCAATGCGTCCTATGAAAAGTGGAAGATCACACGCGCGGAAGAACTCAAGACAATTGCTGCGAACAAACTGCAGAATCAGCCCGTGGCATCAGCGCCTGATGCCGGGCCTTCCAGCAGCGAAGTGGAGGCAGATGGCAAGCCGGTGCGCGATTCAACCAGTGGGTATCCACTGCTGATTGCCAGCATGAAACGTGGGCAGATCACTGAAATCAAGCCGGAGAATGTCACCAGTTGGCAGGACCCGCAGCCCACCGTGGTTCAAGGCAAGCCGGGTTGGGCAGTAAAAGTGGGCTGCAATGTGAAGACGGTGTTTGGGCTTCAACCAACTGAAGCGCAGGCATTGGTGCTCAATGGCAAGGTCGTCGGCTGGTATTACACCGGCTCAGGCGAAGAGGTGCCGTGATGATTTTTTAAAACTATGTAAGTTTCCGTTTGCCAGCAGGAGGGGAGCGTTTATTATCGCGACCCCAAACGGCAAAGGAGCGGTAGTTCAGTTGGTTAGAACGCCAGCCTGTCACGTTGGAGGTCACGGGTTCGAGCCCCGTCCGCTCCGCCAGTTGGGTTATATGGGCCGCCTTGCATTTTTGCAGGCGGCCTTTTTTTTGCTTCTGCTTAAATCGGGTGCAATGGCCTTGCACATCGGGAAGTTCCAAGGTGCTCAAAACCCCAGTTGATGGACATGGTACGTCCTGCCATCAGCTGAAATTCGTGGAGCTGACCGCTATGGAGCCTTTACTTTTTCACTAAAACGCTCTCAAAGCAGCGCTGCTCCTCAGGCAGCATGCTGGCCTTGGGATTGATGTCCTTGATCACACCCAGCGCTTCGTTATGAAAACCGCCGCTGTTGGCAATGGCGGCAAAGACGGCCTGTTGTCCTTCTGTGAGCGGATTGAGATCAATGTATTGCAGATTTTGGACTGCCTGTTGAGTATCATGCAGCCGCCAGCGAGCCAGGGCGACAGTGAGTTTACGCTGATTGTCAGCCGGCTGAATTTTTAGCAAATTAACGGCGTTGCGCAGAGCAAGTTCGATGTTTTTGCCAGCCAGCAGGCTGACGTAGAGATAGGTCTCGACGAAATTGGTGTCATCTGGCCATCGTGTCACCGCCTCTTGAGCGGCCTGAAGCAGAGATTCCGTGCTGCGGTTGGCCCGACACGCTTTGATCAGTCCGGTGAAGGCATCGCGTTCGATGCGGGGGGAAGCTGAGGCGCGCTTTGCCGCCTTGATGGCCAAGCGGTAGGCATCCTCGGCAATGTCAAAATGGCCACGTTCCTCACCATACCTGGCGATTTGCAGCAGGGCATCGTAGCGCCCGTTGAATTGAGCCGCATCCTTGGCGGCTATCAGCTTGGAACGCAATTCTTCGGTGGGCTTTTTCAAAATGTAGGCAAGGTGCGCTCGGAACATCGCCATCGTTGTGGGATCGAGCACATCTGCGACCTTGGGATCGTTGACGAGGCGCTCCAGGTCATCGAAACGCTGCAGCATTGTTAGAGCGTTGAGATAGTTTTCCAGCAGGCGCGGATGGGCTTTGGCTTCATTCTCAGGCAGGACGGACAGCACCTGGCGAAATTCCCCCTCTTCAACCAGCCAGCGTATGAACGGCAGCAATGCATCACGTTTTTTGTCCCGGTACTTGGCTGTGGCCGCCATCACGATCTCTTTTTTATGTCCTGGGGACTGCTGAACTTCGCGCTTCAATGCATGTACGTAGTGAATGTCGTCCGCTTTGGGATGGTTTTTGAGGCGGCCGATCAACCGTGTGGTGTCCGCAGGCGTCAAAGTTGGCAGGCTGTCAATGTACTCCAAGGTTTGCAGCCCGATCGCATCATCTTCTGAGGCCAGCTTCCAGAGTGACTCCATGCCGAGTCCGACTTCAGTCGAATTCCCGGAGGTTAGCTGCACTTTGGCGAAGCGCAGCGCTGCTTCCTTGTCATCTGGATGGGCCAGAGTGTAGCTGCGCAGCACTTTGAGCAGCGGTTTGTTCTGTTCACGCTGACCCCAGACTTCTTCGGCAAGTTTTATCAGCGCTTCACTGGGCTGCTCCACGCGCATCAATTGTTCCAGCGCTTGGGAGGCCTCCTTGGGCTTTCCTAGGTTGAGGAGGCAGCGCACATGGAGTTGCTCGTCGGCTGGGGTGAGAACGTCAAGGTTCTTCAACTTGTCATAAAAGTACAGCGCTGTGTCGCGCTTCATGAGCGTGAAATATTCAAAGTTCAGCCGGATGGCCTCCTCGCTCTCAGGGGCTTTCGTGTAAGCCTCCTGGGCTTTCATCACCGCATTCACGCCCTGGCCGTTTTCCATCATCTGCCGCGCCTCCTTGACCATGCTGCCAGCACGCATGTTTTTGTACGAGTTCTTCAGCGGTCGTGCATAGACGATGCCGAGGATGAGCAGGGTGGTGCAGATGCTCAGGATCACAAAGGCCGCGATCCAGCGCGCCAGCGGCGACTGCCGGTCCCGATGCGCCACGGTCGGAGGTACCAGCCATTCCCAGGCGGCAATAAATGGCCGCCACAAAATGAAAGGTTTTTGAGTGAGATCTTTGGTGGGATCAATGTTTTGGTTCCAAAGCATGAGGATTCGCGACTGGGGCGCAGAATGTAGGTGTGCTGGATGCGCCGTCACGTTGAAATTTATTCTGCAACCTGATTGTCTAATTTGGCGTTGAAGGCATCCCGCAACCCGAGAGAATTCAGTTGAAAAGCCCTTCTTACCTCCTAAAGCAGCAATCCGCGATTGAACGTCCGGAGGGGGGCGAACAACCAGAACCGCCTCCCCGTGGCGTTCCGTTCTCCCAACCAACCGATCCAACGACGTTATGATCCAAGTTAAGAACCTCATCAAGGTGTTCGGCACCAAAGTGGCTGTCGATGATGTCTCCTTCTCCGTGGAAAAAGGAGAAGTCCTGGGTTTTCTCGGGCCGAATGGTGCCGGCAAATCCACCACCATGCGCATGGTCACAGGCTATTTTCGCCCCACCAGTGGCAGCGTGAACCTTTGTGGAATCGACATGCTCGAAGAGCCGGAACTGGCCAAGCAGCGCCTCGGGTATCTCCCTGAAAACGCGCCGCTCTATTCTGACATGACCGTGGCCAGCTTCCTCGGCTTCTGCGCCGAACTGCGCGGCCTTCATGGCTCGGCGCGCACCAAGGCCATCGACCGTGTCCTCGACATGTGCTTCCTCGACAGTGTGCGCAATCAGAGCGTGGACACACTGTCCAAAGGCTACCGCCACCGCACCTGCTTCGCGCAAAGCATCATTCATGACCCGGAAGTGCTCATTCTCGACGAGCCCACCGATGGTCTTGATCCGAATCAGAAGCATGAAGTGCGCAGCATGATCAAGCGCATGGGCAAGGACAAGGCGATCATCTTTTCCACCCATATTCTGGAGGAAGTCGAAGCCGCCTGCTCCCGTGCCATCATCATTGATCGTGGCAAGGTGGTGGCCGACGGCACGCCTGAAAGCCTGAAGAAGCTCGTTCCCGGAGCGAACTCGCTCGACGAGGTATTCCGCAGCATCACAAAATCTGATACAGTTGCCAAAAAAGCAGCCTGAGATCTTTTATTTTTTCCACCCCCAATCCAATCAACGCATGAGCAATCGAGCAATCCAAAACACTCTGGCCGTCTTTAAGCGGGAGTTTATGGCCTACTTCAACTCTCCCGTGTTCTACGTCATCGTCGTCATCTTCCTGCTGGCGACGAATGGCTTCACGTTCTTTTTCTCACGGCTGCTGGATAGTGACGATGTTTCACTGGCCACCCGTTTCTTTGTCTGGCATCCGTGGATTTACACGGTGCTGGCTCCTGCCGTAGGCATGCGCCTATGGTCGGAGGAGCACCGTCTGGGAACGATTGAACTGCTCATGACGATGCCTGTCTCCCCATGGCAGGCGATTGTGGGCAAGTTTCTGGCTGCGGCAGTGATCTGGCTCATTGGTCTGGCTTTGACCTTTCTGATCGTTGGTACCGTGTCCTATTTGGGTGATCCTGACAGCGGCCCTATCATCAGCGGTTATGTGGCCAGCTATCTCTACGCCATGGCATGTCTGGCGGTGACTTCTGCCATCAGCGCCTTTACTCGCAGTCAGGTTGTGTGCTTTATCATTAGCGTCGCCTTCTGTCTGGTCATCGCCCTCATCGGCGATCCTGGTCTGACGCAGACGGTCGTGAACGCTGTCCCTAATGGAATGGAGGGCATTGTGCGATTCATCAGCTACTTCAGCTTCATGGATCACTTTTTTGAAATGACCAAGGGCATCTTCGTCCTGAGTGACGTGCTCTACTTTGTCTCCGTCATCGTTGTGGCTCTGCTGGTGACCGATCTGGGTCTCCGCTCCAAACGCGCCTGATTTCCCATCGAGCTTTCTTTTTCAACCAACTTTTTATCTCAATATGAGTGCTTCCAACAAGAACGCTACGGCCGGCGTCACCACACTGTTGATCATTGCCGTTATTTTCGCCCTCAACTTCCTCGTTGGCGGGGTGCGTTTTGGCAATCTCCGCCTCGATCTCACCGAGGATGGTTTGTTTACCCTCTCGCAGGGCACGAAAAACATTCTCAGCCGGATCCACGTCGACGAGCCGGTGACGATCAAATTCTATTCCACGAACGATGACCGGGTCATGCCGAACATCCTGAAGCCGCACGCACGTTCCATCGAGGACCTGCTGCTGGAATATGAAAAGCAGAGCAACGGCAGCGTTTCCCTGGAAGTCATCCATCCGAATCCGGACACGGATGATGAAGACAAGGCCAAGGACGATGAAATCCGTGGCATGCAGGTCAATCAGGAAGGCGACCAGATTTATCTGGGACTCACCGTCCAGTGCCTCGACCGCAAAGAAGTCCTGCCGTTCCTCAATCCAGAAGATGCCACGGCATTCGAATACGATGTGTCCCGTGCCATCGCGAAGGTCATCAAACCCACCAAGACGGTCATCGGTCTCATGAGCGCCATGCCCATCGGCGGAGTGCCCTCCATGCCCTTCCAGCAGCAGCGCGGCCCGGAAGCCTGGGCGATCGTCCAGCAGCTTCGGGCTGACTACGAGGTGCGTGAGGTTCCAATGACGACTGATAAAATCGACAGCGACATCACTGTGCTTCTTGTGGTGCATCCTGCAGACATCACCAAGACGGCTGAGTTCGCCATCGACCAGTACCTTCTCGGCGGCGGCAATGTCATTGCTTTTGTGGATCCTCAGAGCCTGCTCGCCCAGGCCATGAGCAGCCAGCCCAATCCGATGACCGGACAGCAGGGCAACATGATCAACACCTCCTCCGACCTGCCAACTCTGTTCAAGGCCTGGGGCATCAGCTACCAAAAAGACATGGTGCTGGCGGACATGAACTACAAAGGCAACCTGCAGGGACGGCTCATGCCGACGGCTCTGCAACTCCCCGGCAAAGCCATCAATCAAGATGACCGTGTGACTTCCGGCCTGCAGTCCTTCACCCTCATCAACGCCGGTGCCTTGAACATTGATCGCAAGGAAGGGCTGGATGTGATCACGCTCGCCACCAGCTCGGAAGCTTCGGAACTTATCGACACGGCTGCGGCTGACAAGCTGCGTCGCGAACCCTTGGTGAACTTTACCGCCAGTGGTAAAAAGCAGGTGCTCGGTGTGCGTATCGCCGGCAAATTCAAGACGGCTTTCCCCGATGGCAAGCCTGCGGCGGCGGCTGGATCCAAAGAGACCGGCGGACCTGAGCAGGATGCCAGCGCTCCCGGAGCAGCCGCGGCTGCAGCGAAGGCCCCGGAAAAGAAAGCTGACAACTCGCTGAAAGAGTCCAAAGACAGTGAGCGCAATGTCATCCTCTTTTCGGACGCCGACATGCTCTATGATGCTTTCTGCCTGCGCCAGGGAGATCTCGGAGTCGGCCTCATCACCACGGGCGGCAATCTGCCGATGCTGCTCAATGCTGTGGAAGTGCTCGTCGGCGGTGGCGACCTCATTCAGGTTCGCAACCGCAAGTCTCCGGTCCGCCCCTTCATCAAGCTGAAGGAGATGCGTGAGACGGTTGAAGAAAAATACCGCCCACAGCTGATCGAGTTGGAGAAGGAGCGTCAGGAACTGGCGGAAAAGCTCAGCAAAGCACGGCCTCAGCTCGACCTGAAGAAGGGTGCGTTGATCGTGGATCAGAGCACCATGAACAACATTAAAGAGATGGAGAAAAATTCGAAGACCATCGACAAGGAGGTGCGGAACATCCGTAAAGAGGTCAACAAGGAGGTGGAGTTCCGCAAGACCCTGATCAAAACCATCAATGTCCTCGTCGTGCCTCTTTTGGTGGGGATGGTGGGCCTTGTTTTCGCCATGCAACGCCGTACCCGCACAGCGGCGGCCTGATTTTCATTCAAATACTCGTTTTAAGCACCCGTTTTTTCCTCAACGCCATGAAGAAGATCGCCATCCTTTTGGTTTTACTCGTTGCCATCATTGGCACCGCCTATTTTCAGTCTAACAAGCGCAATTCACGCCTGAATCGCTCCGTCATGAACGTGAAGTTGCGGGAGCTGTTGTTCCCGGAATTCGACATCAACGGCATCAAAAAAATCCGCATCAAGGAGGACAAGTCTGAGGCTACCCTCGCTGTCCAGAATGACACCTGGGTCGTCCTTGAGCGTTCGGGGTATCCCGTGGAGAAGGAGAAGCTTCAGACCGCGCTGCTGAGCCTCAAGTATGAAAAGATCAAAGGCGGCCGCCACATTGGCAAGGATTCCTGGGGCAAGGTGGGTGTGAACTCTCCCGGGAATGCCACGGCCCCGGGCGCGGGTACCCTCGTTGAGTTGTTCGATGAGAAAGACACTCTGAAGTACTCCTTTGTTCTTGGCGGGCAGGTGGCCAGCTCAGGAGGGTCCAACAATGATCAGATGCAAATGTTCGGCGGCCCTAAAGGCAACCGCTTCATCCGCATCCAAGGAGAGGACACCATCTGGGAGATCAATGACCAGCTGCCTGATCTGGTGACCAAGCCAGACGCCTGGCTGGCAAAAGGCTTTTTTGATGTGCAGAAGCTCAAGTCTGTTGAAGTCACAGCCGCTAAACCGGCAGACTCATGGAAAGCCACCCGAGTCAATGAAACGGGAGACTTCACTCTCGAAGGTGCCGGCCCCGGTGAAAGCATCGACGCTGGCAAGGTCTCACTTGGGACACTGCTCTCCAGCTCGACCTTCAATGACGTGCTCAGCAAAGACAAAGCCGCCGCCACCATGAAGGACGCAGTGAAAGCAAAGCTCGTCACCTTTGACGGCTTCACCTACAACATTCAGGCCGTGAAGCAGGCCGGGCAGGGGGATGGAGACAAATACTACCTCACCATGAGTGTCAGTGCCGACCTTCCAAAGGCGCGCGCCGCCGTGAAGGACGAGAAAGCTGAAGACAAAAAGAAAAACGACGAGGCTTTCGCTGAAGAAAAGAAGAAGCTGGAGGAGAAACTGGCCAACGAGAAGAGATTCGAAGGCTGGGTCTATGAAGTCACGGAGTACACCGTCAGCAGTCTTTTGAAAAAGCGCTCTGAAATCCTCGCCGCACCTTCGCCGGCGAAGCAGCAGCCTCCTGCCGCAGGTGGCAATTCCAGTCCTTCTGGGCTACCCGATATCAAGAAGATGATTCCCGGCCTGAACATGGTCCAGCCTCCAGCCGCGCCAAGCAGCTCTGCGGCTCCGGCCGTTCCGGCGGCGAATCCAGCCCCCCCCATCAGCACGACCACGCCTGCTGTGCCACTGCCCGCAGCTCCCAAGACCGAGCTCAAGCCAGCCCCGTCTCCTGATGCAAATCCCGTCACGGGCGAAAAACCCGCCAAGCCAGCTGCAGACAAACCGGCAGAACCCGCCAAGCCAGCGGCTGACTCCCCGAAATAAGCTAAAGCAGCAGACTGTTCCAACACGGAGTGATGCCATGCATCACTCCGTTTTTTTTGCCTGCTAGCAGCCCTGTTGAGGAGGGTGATGCAAAGCTGTCAGACAAGTCTCCGCCTTTTCAGGATGGAGAGGCTACTCGCTCTTCCCACCGCGCTAGCAGCCACAGCACATCTGACAAACGGTTGAGGAAGCGGATGAGTTCCTCATTGGGCACATGATCGACGGTGCCTTGGAGGTCGATGACGTTGCGCTCGGCACGGCGGCAGGCGACGCGGGCGAGATCGGCATAGGCACCGCTCATCACACCGGCTTCGCCGGGCAGCGCCCAGCCTTTGAACTTGAGCGCGCCACCAGCCTCCAGTTTTGCCACCCACTCATCCAGCCATTCGACGTTGGGGGTGGAAATGCGATCGGGATGAGTGGCTGCATAGCGGCTTTCATCGCCAGGCGGTGTGGCCAGCTCTCCCATGAGTTCAATGAGCCAGCGCTGCACCTTGGGTACAATTTGCTGCGTCTCCTCGCGTGCAGCGGCGATGCGCAGAGGGCCGAGGGCGGCGTTCAGTTCATCCACCGCACCAAGGGCATGGACACGTGGATGGGATTTGGCGAGACGACAGCCAAACAGCAAGTCGGTCTGGCCTTGGTCTCCTTTGCGGGTGGCGATGGACATGGGAAGAGAGTTACGAATTCAGAAGCGGTAAGGACGGATGAAAGCGTTCATTCGTCAGGGAAGCTGCTGGGTGGTGGTTCGTGAGGAGGTGCAACTAGGGCGGGCACTGGTGGCGCAAGGCTGATTGTTTTTCCTTTGCGGCATGAGCGTACGGTCCAGCCAAACAGCAGGGCCATCAGGAGCAAGGCGGCCAGGCGTGCGGAACGTGTGGGTAGCATGTGACGTGGTGCTGTTTCAGCCACCTTTGGCCTGCCTGCGGCGATCCACTTCCCGGCTGGCACGTTCCAAAGTGAGCAGCTCCTCCGCTGTGAGGCTGTCTTTGCCGTGAAGGTTCATTTTATCCAGCAGAGGATTCACCACCTCCTCCATCCACGCTTCCATCGAGTCCGGCTGCCGCTTTGTGGCCAGAGGCACCGTGTCGATTTCGAGTTCATTCGTCGGCCGTGCACGCGTGCGCGCCATGGCCGGTTTGCGCGGCTGCTGGTACTGTGCCGGCTGCCACTGACTGGCGTAAGTCAGTGGTCTGCCGCCATAGCCGAGGCTGCGTGCATAAAACCAGCCCAGTGCAGCACCGCCGAGATGGGCAAAGTAAGCGATCTGCATCCCTTCGGGCAGGATATGAAACAGGATTCCAGCCAGGCCAAAGACCAGCTGGATGATGAACAGGCCCTTGGCCAGGGTCCAAAGGCGCAGCTGCACGGGAATGATGAAGTAGATGAACGCCGTGATTTTTTCATCCGGCATCACCACCGCCAGCGCCATGAGCAAACCAAAAACTGCCGCCGAGGCGCCCACGAGCGGCGTGGTCATGTCACCTGTCACAAAGCCGTTCACGGCCATCTCCGTGGCTGCTCCTACGACGCCGGAGAAAATGTAGATCAGGGTAAAATGGCGGCTGCCAAACAGCTGCTGCACCCCGCGCCCGGCGAACCACAGCATCATCATGTTCAGGGCAAAGTGCACCACACTGCCATGCACAAACATATAGGTGAAGAGCGTCCAGACATTGCCACGCATCAGTTCGTGCACGCTCACGCCGCCCAGGGGCATGTACATCTCCCCCGTCAGAGGGTGCCGGACCCAGCCCGTCTCAAACACGAACTGCATGACGAACACCACGATATTGATCCCAAAGATTACGTGGAATGCCGTAAACTCCCGCACCATTCCGGCAACGGAACGTGGCGGTCCTTCACGCATATAGTCGCGGTCATATAGGGACATGGGCTGAATGTGCCCGTCTGCGCGTCCTGTGCGAGGTTTTTTTCGCGTTGGCGATGACAAGCGCCGACGCTTCGGTTACGCTTTTCTTACAGTATGAAATCGTCTTCTGAATCCCTGCTCGACGCCGTATCTCAAAGTGGGGCGCATGACGCCGCTGATCTGCTGGAGCAAGCCTCGGGCGAGGACGCCGCCAAGGTGCTGCAGCAGCTGAACCCCATGGTGGCTCAGCGCGTGCTTGAGGAGATGCAGGAGGAACCGCGTACTGCTGCCATGACTTTTGTCCCGCTGCGAAAGGCAAGACAGTGGGCCAGCAACCGCGAACACCCTGAAGACAGTGTCGGCTGGTTGATGGAGGAGCCGGTGGCAGTCTTCCGCCCTGACGCAAGCGCGCGCGAAACCATTGAAGAGGTGCGCAAGCTCGCGAAGAAGGCCTTTATCACCTACGGTTATATCACGGATGAACAGGGACGCCTGCTCGGCCTGCTGGTGATGCGCGATCTCATGCTCGCCGAGCCGGACGCCAGGCTCATGGACGTGATGGTGCGGGATCCCTTCAAGCTCGATCCCAATATGGAGCTGACCGAGGCGATGAAGATGGTCGTGAACAAGCACTATCCAGTCTATCCTGTGTGCAGCAAAGACGGCATCCTGCTGGGTTTGGTGCGCGGGCAGACCTTGTTCGAGGCGCGTGCCATTGAAATCAGTGCCCAAGTCGGCTCGATGGTGGGGGTGGAAAAGGAGGAGCGACTCTCCACACCGCTGCTGCGCAGTTTGCGTTTCCGCCATCCATGGCTTCAGGTCAATCTGGTCACCTGCTTCATCGCTGCGACAGTTGTCGGAGTGTTTGAGGGAACGCTCGGCCGCCTGGTGCTGCTCGCCGCGTTTCTGCCGGTGCTTGCCGGACAGTCTGGCAATACGGGATGCCAGGCGCTTGCGGTGACTTTGCGCGGCATGACGCTGGGTGATCTGAAACCGGGAGATGAACGCCGGCTCGTGATCAAGGAGGGGCTTCTCGGTTTGTACAATGGCATGCTCGTGGGTATATCCGCCGGCATCGGCATGGGGATCTATGCACGCATGAATCACAATCCCAACGCGCTCATGCTGGCGTTTGTGGTGTGGGTAGCGATGACTTTCAGTTGCGTGGTCAGTGGCTTGAGCGGTGCTTTGATTCCGCTGCTCCTGAGAAAATTTGGTGCTGATCCAGCCACGGCATCGAGCATCTTCCTCACCACCGCCACGGATGTGATCAGCATGGGCACCTTTCTCGGACTCGCGACCTTGCTGGTGCCATGATCATTTGGAGCAGGGCAGAGTGGAGGCAGCGCATGCACGAGCATGCCGCGCGCGTCGCTGCACACGCTGACGCTTTCGTGGACCGCCGCAGTCGTGACGCGAAACATCCGGTGCATGATTTTCTCTTCACCTACTACAGCTTTGCGCCTGCGAAGCTCAAGCAGTGGGTGCCGCCTTACGGTGTGGGCCTGGAAGTGATCAGCGCTGATCTCGAGGCCTGCCCATGGTTGCAAAGCGAACGGTTCCATTTTGGAAATGGACTGCTGCATGTGGACGCGCGGCGCTTCATGCAGCGGGAACGCGAATTCGCGGCCTGGGTGGCCATGCTTTGCACACGCATCCTCGGCAGGGCAGGGAGGTTCACCTGCTTCGGGCTGCATGAGTGGGCCATGGTGTACCGTCAGTCGGTGCAGCAGGTGCGGCATCAAGGCTATGAACTGCGTCTGCCACCGAATGAACTGGCCGCCTTTGTGGAGTCTCTTCCCGTGTGCTGCTCACACTATGATGCTTTTCGTTTTTTTACTCCGGATGCAAGGCCATTGAATGTCCTGCAACCCACGCTCGATTCTCGTCCTGATCTCGAGCAGGCCGCCTGCCTGCATGCGAACATGGATTTGTACAAGTGGTCTTCCAAGCTCTGGCCCTGGACCGGTTCCGATTTGATTGGCGAGTGTTTTGAACTGGCGCTCAAAGGCCGGGATCTCGACATGCGTGCAAGCCCTTATGACCTGAGTCCTATCGGCTACGAACCGGTGAAAATCGAAACGGTGGAAGGACGCACCCGGTACGAACGCGAGCAGCGCGAGCTGGCAGCACAGGCAGCGGAGCTTCGGCTGAGATTGCTCGAAGTCTGCTCAGCGCTTTCACAGATTGTCGTTGCTCATCCGTCTGCCAACTTCCTCGCAAAGACCGATGAATGTGCGCTCGGGCAGGTTTAGCGGGCGGTTCTTGAGGGTGGAGACAATCCAGCGGCGTTTGAGTTTTGCTTTCGGCAGCGGCAGTGCGATCAACTGCCCGGCTTCGATCTCAGCACGCGCAATCCAGCGTGCGGCAATCGCCACGCCGATGCCCAGCTTGGCCAGTTCCACCGTGGCCTCGGAGCTTCCAAGTTCGATGAAGGAGCTCAGGCGTACACCGTTCTTGAGAAAGTATTCCTGAATCATCGAGAAGTTCATGCTGTTGCGGCTTGCAACAATGAATGTCTCGTTCGCTGCATCCTTCAGCTTTGGCCGTGTTTGAGCCCACCGGTGCAGCGGAGAGACGAGGAACTCCAGCTCGTCATCAAAGATGGCGTGGCAGTTCATGCGCGAAACATCGAGCGGACGCAGGCTGACTGCGAGGTCGATCTCGTTGCTCACCAGCCGCTCGATCGTGTCCGGGGTTTCGCCACAGGTGACCTTGATCTCATAGAGCGGGAAGGACTCTTTGAACTCGCGCAGCACGGTGGGCAGAATGAACTGCGCCGCCGCCGTGGTGCAGCCGATTTTCAATTTGCCACGCGGCATCTGGTCCAGCGTTCCGAGCACCGCCCGTGCGTGGCTCATGGATTGCAGAATCGTTTCTGCATGGGGCAGCAGTTCGCGCCCTGCATGCGTGAGGTGAACGTGCTTGCCCTGGCGGTGAAACAGCCGGCTGCCGAGATCTGTCTCCAGGGACTTGATGGCATGGCTGACAGCGCTCTGCGTGAGATGCAGTTCGCGTCCGGTCTGCGTGAAGCTGCCGCTGCGTGCCAGGCGGACGAAGGCGCGGAGCTGTCGGGTGTCGATCGCTTGATCCATGAATGCCATTCATACATGAATTGAAAAACATTGCGCTTTGTTTCTGGCGAAATTCTGGCACGTGGCTCGTCTGATGCTGATAGAGAGGGCATGCAGCAGCTCTCCACAGTTCCAAAATCCACTTTAGCCGGGGTCGTTCAGCCAGTCCGCATCGGGTTCATTCCCTTGGTTGATTGCGCCCCATTGCTGGTGGCCAGGAAGATGGATCTGTTCCGCAAGCACGGTGTGCATGTCGAGCTGAGCTGTGAGGTTGGCTGGGCCACCATCCGGGAAAAGCTGCTCTACGGCCAGCTGGATGCGGTGCACGCCATTGCCGGTCTGGCTCTGGCCATGCGTCTCGGAATCAGCGGCCCGCCATGCCGGGTGGTCTCTCCCTTTGTCTTCAATTTGCATGGCAACGCGATCACCCTCAGCAAGGATCTGTGGAATCGCGGCGTGCGTGATGCCGCCAGCTTGAAAAAGCTCATCCGCAGCGCCTTCAGCCGCCGCTTCACCTTTGGCATGGTGTCACGCTACTCCTCCCACAATTTCCTCCTGCGCCAGTGGCTGCAGGCGGGCGGCATTGATGTCGAAAAAGACGTGCGCATCGTCGCTCTGCCGCCCACGCAAATGGCTTCCAGTCTGGCGGCAGGTCTCATTGATGGTTACTGTGTCGGTGAGCCTTGGAACTCTTATGCCGTGGAGCAAGGCATCGGCTGGATCGCTGCCACCAGTGAACAGCTTGCCCCAGGGCACCCTGAAAAAGTCCTGCTCACCACCGAGCGGTTTGTCAGTGCTCATACGGCAGAGTCCCAGGCGATCATCAACGCTTTAAAAGAGGCCTGTGAGTTCTGTGATGCCAAGGAAAACCGCCCTGAAGTTGTCCGCGTGCTTTCCGAAAGCGGCTACTTTTCCGGGTCTGAGAAGATCCTAAAGCGCTCGCTGGTTGGCCCCTTGGATCTCGGCTTCGACAAATCCGTCGCGGTCACGGATTTCCACATCTTCCACCGTCGTGACGCCAATGCTCCCCTGAGCGAGCGCGGACGCTGGCTGCTCGATCAGTTCATCACCCATGGTCTGCTGACCAGCAGTCAATACACAGATGCCGCCACCGCATTGCTCGAAGCGTGGACCGCAGAACTCCAATTTCCCAAAGCCAAAGCTGCCGCCCGCACCCCCGCAAAATCCAACAAACGCTCCAAACTCGTTCAAGCATGAATCCCTCCTCTCCACTCACACGTCGCTCCATTCTGCGCACCGGCGCCACCGCCGGTCTCGGCGCTCTGTTCTCCGGTCTGCCTCAGGGCTGGATCGGCTCCGCTTATGCCGATGATTCTCCTGAAATGCCCGACATGAAGTTTGGCATGATCGCCCTCACCGATTGTTCCAGCATCGTCGTGGCGCATGAAAAAGGTCTGTTCAAAAAATACGGGATCAATTCCACCGTCAGCAAAGGCGCCAGCTGGGCGGCGATCCGTGATTCACTGAACAATGGCGACATCCAGGCCACCCACATGCTGCTCGGCATGCCGATCGCCAGCACGATGGGGCTTGGTGGCGCACCCAAGAAGCCGATGATTGCACCTTGGATCCTGAATCGAAACGGCCAGGCCATAACGCTCGCTAACACCTTCAAAGGCAAGGTCGCCGACGATCCGAAGGCGTTGAAGCCCTTCGTGGATGAAGCCAAGGCCAAAGGAAATCCGCTGACTTTCGCTATGACCTTCCCGCCGGGAACACACGCAATGTGGATGCGCTATTACCTTGCCGCAGGCGGCATCAATCCTGGTGATGCCGCAGGTGCAGGCGCAGATGTTTCCCTCATCACCGTGCCACCACCGCAGATGGTGGCCAACATGAAGGTCGGCAAGATGGATGGTTTCTGTGTGGGTGAACCCTGGAACGCGAAGACCATCGCCGAGGACATTGGCTACACCTCCATCGCCACGCAGGGCATTTGGAAAGATCATCCAGAAAAAGTCTGCGCCTTTAGCGAGGAATTTGCCGCGAAGAATCCAAAGACCGTCAAAGCAGTGCTCAAGGCGCTGCATGAGGCCAGTGTCTGGCTCGACAAGATGGAGAACCGCGAGGAGCAGGCCAGCATCGTCAGCGCCGCGACCTATATCAACTGCCCGCCCGAGGCCATTCTGGGGCGTCTGCAAGGCAAGTACAATATGGGAGACGGTCGCAAGTTCAAGGACCCGAACTACATGATCTTCAGCGATCGTAACTGCAACTACCCGCAGGCGAAGTATGCCAAGTGGTGGCTCACTCAGCTCCGCCGCTGGGGCTTCGTGGATGGCGCGCCCGATTACGAAGGCGTGGCGAAGCAAGTCATGCGCTCGGACATCTACGAAGAGGCCATGAAGGAAATCGGTTACGTCCATGGCGGCGTCGATGTGAAACCCGAAACATTGTTCGACGGTGTCACCTTCGATCCGACGACCGACCTCGAAGCCTATGCCGCATCATTCGCGGTGAAGACGCTCAAAGCTTAACCCCAGACCGCATAGCCGCATTATGCACCTGATCCAACGCTACAAACTCGACTCAATCATCCTGCCGCTCGGTGCGATCTTGATCTGCTGTCTTCTCTGGTACCTCATTGCCGGAAAGTCCGTCATCACTGAAAAGATCGATGACTTTGGTGACAAGGTCAAAGTCACGAAACGTGCGGGCCTTTCCGCCGATCTCCCGACTCCGGTCGAGACATGGAAGGCAAGCAGGCTCTACATCACTGAGCCGTTTGCCAAGCGTGGAGAGTTGGATCAGGGCATCCTGCGGTTCACCTGGATGTCGTTGGTGCTGGTGGTGCAGGGCTACTTCATCGCCCTCGTTATTGGGACGCCGATTGGTTTCTGCCTCGGCCTATCGAAGAAGTTTGCCACAGCCTTTGATCCCATCATTCAAGTGCTGCGACCTGTCTCTCCACTCGCTTGGTTGCCACTGGGGATGATTCTCTTCAGCGGTGTCAAAATCGTGAATGGAGATGGTCGCACAACCTTTGGCGCTTCGGATGCGGCCGCGCTCTTCACCATCGCCATCTGTGCCATGTGGCCCACGGTCATGAACACCGCCGTCGGTGTGCGCGCTGTGCCACAAGATTATCTTAACGTCGCCAAGGTGCTCAAACTCTCCAGATCAAAGACGCTCTGGAAGGTCCTTGTGCCAGCCACGCTGCCTTACATGTTCACAGGCTTCCGTCTGAGCCTCGGCATCGCCTGGCTCGTGATCGTGGCGGTTGAAATGCTGACAGGCAGACCCGGTGTAGGCGGCTTCCTCTGGCAGCAATACAACGCCAACAGCTACGCCCACATCATCCTCTGCATCCTCACCATTGGCGTCGTCGGCTACGTGCTTGACCGCCTGATGAGCGTCGTCGAATCGCGGTTCAAGACCGCCTAAACCTCAACTCTGATCCAGATATGCCGCTTATCGAAATCAAAGGTGCCTCAAAAGGCTTTGGGCTTCCGGGCAGTCGCACGGAAGTGCTCAAGAACATCAATCTCTCCGTCGAGGAAGGAGAGTTCGTCGTCATCGTTGGGTATTCGGGGTCGGGTAAATCGACGCTGATCAATCTGCTTTCCGGACTGGTCAAACCTGACACCGGAATGGCCCTAATCGAGGGGGAGGTGATCACAGAGCCGGGTCCCGATCGAGGCCTGGTTTTCCAGAATTACTCGCTGCTGCCGTGGTTGACTGTGGAGGAGAACATCGCCCTCGCCGTCGATGAGGTCTTCAAGGACTGGACTCCCGCTCTGCGCAAAGAGCACATCGCGAAACACATCGCGATGGTGAAGCTGAGCCATGCGGCACACAAGCTGCCCAAGGAACTCTCCGGCGGCATGCGCCAGCGCGTTTCGGTTGCGCGTACGCTCGCCATGAACCCCAAGGTGCTGCTGATGGATGAACCATTGAGCGCACTCGATGCACTCACCCGCGCCCAGCTTCAGGATGAGATCAGCGACATCTGGATGCAGAATAAAACGACGGTCATCTGGATCACCAATGACCCCGACGAAGCCATTCTGGTGGCGGACAAAGTGATTCCTTTGCTGCCCACCTCGCCAGCGACACTCGGTGAGACCATGATCGTGGACATTGAGCGGCCACGTGACCGCAAGGCGATCAATCACGATCCCAAGTTTAAAAAGCTCCGCGCCGAACTCATCAGCACCTTGCTGGACGCCAAAGGCCGCAACAAGGTGAAGTCTTCAGTGCAAATCAGCCTGCCTGACATCCTGCCCGAAGACCTCACCTACACCAACTCGCTGCAGTTCCTCAATCGCACCGGACCGAAGCGCCGCAGTGACAACAAGCGTGAAGAAGTGGAGGTGGCAGCATGAGCGCGATCCTCCCCATGCTCGAACTGGATCGTCTGTGGAAGACCTACGACACCCCGAAGGGGCCGATGACCATCGTCAAAGACTTCAATCTCAAATTGAAGGAGGGCGAGTTTGCCACGCTCATCGGTCACAGCGGCTGTGGCAAGAGCACCGTGCTTATGATGGTCGCAGGCCTTAGCGATCCCAGCAATGGGAACATGATTCTTGCTGGTCGTGAAGCCAGCGGCCCCGGTCCGGATCGTGGCATCGTGTTTCAGTCGCCCTGCCTGCTGCCGTGGATGACCGCCTTTGAAAACGTCATGCTCGGCGTGAATCAGGTCTACTTCACCGCCAGCAAAATGGAGCGTCGTCAGATGGCGGAGTATTACCTCACCATCGTGGGTCTTGGCGATGCGATGCACAAGTATCCAGGTGAACTCTCCCAAGGGATGCGCCAGCGAGTAGGCATTGCCCGTGCGTTTGCCCTGCAGCCCAAGATGCTGCTGCTCGACGAGCCCTTTGGCATGCTGGATTCACTCACTCGTTATGAGTTGCAGGAGGTGCTTCTGGAACTGTGGCGCCGCAATCGCATCACCACACTGATGGTCACCCACGATGTGGATGAGGCCATCTTCCTCTCTGACCGCGTCGTGATGATGACGGACGGACCCGAGGCGGAAGTCGGCGATATTTTGCAGATCCCCTTCGAGCGCCCACGCAACCGCAAACAGATCATGGAAGATCCGCGCTACTACGAGCTGCGCGAGCGCCTCATCACCTTCCTCAACGACAAGTCGCACATCCGTCCCAGCCGGGATCCGAAGTTTGTTCCATCGCCAGACATGGCCGCCGAACTGGCCACCCATGCCTCCCCTTTCCCTGCAGCCGCCGCTTAGCCGAATTAACAACGCACCCCTCCCATACCCACATGAAAAGGCTACTCACGCTTTTGCTCGCGACTTCATCGCTCGCACTCGCCCAAACCCCCGCTCCGAAAACCACGGCTCCCGCACCAGCGCCTGTCCCCGGCTTCACGCTGGCCCCTCCGCCTCCCACTTACGCTCCCATGAAAATGGGCAAGCTGACGGTCGATGTGCAGGAAAAGATGCGCTACGAAATCCGAGACAATAACTTTGACTTCAACAGCGCAGTCAACAGTCCGCAGGACGCTGCCTGGCTGCTCCAGCGTTTTCGTCTGGGGCTTGGGTATGATTTGAATCCATGGCTCAAGCTTTATGTGCAAGGGCAGGACGTGCGTGAAATTGGCGGCAGCCGGGCGCGTCAGATCGGAGTGAACGGGGCTGAAGGCGATGATGTCTTTGATGTCCTCAAGGCCTACATCCAGATCGGTAATCTCAAAAAGGGTTTCAGCTCCGTCCTTGGCCGCCAGTTCCTGTCCTATGGCGATCAACGTCTCCTCGGGCCGCTGGAATGGGCCAATCAGGCACGCACCTTTGACGCCTTCAAGTTTCGCTACACCGCGAGCAAGTGGTCCCTCGATCTTTTCACCGCCAGCCCGGTGAACTTTGCCAACAACAAATGGAATAAGTCGGACTTCATTGATCAGTCGGATCATCGCAATGCCTTCATGAGCGGAGCCTACCTGAGCACGCTCTTTGTGCCCTTCAACACCACCACGGATTTCTATGTGTTTCACAACCGCGACGATGGTACGGCAGCCTTCGGTGCGCCGATCGGTTCGACAAGTTTTGTCACTCTGGGTACGCTCTGGAAAGGTGATCCGAAGAAGCTGCATGGCTTCGACTATGACACCGAGATGGATTTCCAAACCGGCAAGGTGGGTGGACGCTCTCTCACCGCCTACGCCGGTCACTGGGGTGCTGGTTACAACTGGCTGAAGCACGCATGGAAGCCACGTTTTGGCCTTCAATACAATTATGCCAGCGGCGACGGTGATCCGAACGATGGCAAGATCGGCACCTTCCAGAACCTGTATCCGACGAATCACATGTTCTACGGCTACATGGATACCACGGCGTGGATGAACGTGCACAACCCCCAGGTCAACTTCAGCTTCATGCCGACGCCAAAGATGAAGGTGATGCTGGACTACCACCTCTATTGGAACGCCAGCAATGCTGACGCATGGTATCGCGCCAATGGTGCCACCAGGGTGCGCCCGCTTAGTGCTGCCGCCAACAATGCCAGCAGCTTTCGCGGTCAGGAGTTTGACATCACGATGAGCTACAAGCTCAACCCGCACGTCGCGTTTCTGACCGGCTACAGCTACTTCATCGCTGGTGATTACCTGAAGCAGACAGGCGCGGCGAGCAATGCCCAGTTCGGCTACGTGCAGGTGCAGATCGATTTCTAATTCAGTTCAATCTCAAGCCGCTCTGATAGATGAAAATTGTTCCTCTCATTCCCGAAAATGCACCCTTCAGCGTGGAGCAGCGTGCCTGGTTGAATGGGTTCCTTGCTGGAGTCCTCAATCGTGGCGCTGCTGCCGGTGGTGCAGCATCTGCGGAAACAAAACGACCATTGCTCATCGCCTTCGGCAGTCAGAGCGGTAATGCGGAAAGTTTGGCCAAGCGGCTGGCCAGGGAAGCATCGGGTCGGGGTTTTGCAGCGCGCGCTGCAGGCCTCGACTCGCTGCAACCGGCCGACCTTGTCAAAGAACAAAACGTCCTTCTCATCACCAGCACCTGGGGGGAAGGGGACATGCCCGACAACGCCGTGTCCTTCTGGGACAGCCTCAATCAAAACGGCAGCAGCCCGAAGCTGGATGGAGTGCAGTACAGCATTCTCGCGCTGGGGGACAAAAACTACGGTGATACTTTCTGTCTGGCTGGCAAGAAGCTCGACACACGCCTCGCAGAACTCGGCGCGAAGCGCATTGTGGACCGGGTTGATTGCGATGTGGAGTTTGACGATCTCGCTAAGAAGTGGAGCACCAATGCCTTCACGGTCTTGAGCGGCGTAGATGCAACCACATCCTCTAGTGCAACCGAGGCAGAGGAAGAAACAGGCTATAGCAAAAAAAAGCCCTTCCCAGCCAAGCTCATTGCCAACGTGCCTCTGAATAGTCGTGGCAGCAGCAAGGACACCCGGCACATTGGCTTCTCCCTCACTGGCAGCGACCTGACCTATGAAGTCGGAGACGCACTGGGTGTGTTCGTGCAAAACTGCCCGGAAGTGGTGGATGCGGTCATCGCTGCGCATGCCTTTGATCCGCTGGCGATGGTGGCTCTGCCTGACGGTGGCAGCGCACCGCTGAGGGCGGCGCTCATCAAGCACTACGAGGTCAGAAACCTGTATGGAAAGAGTCCTGAAGCCAGTCTGACGCTCGTAGCGTTCGTGGAAAATCTGCGCAAGCTGCAGCCTCGCCTTTACTCCATCGCTTCGAGTATCAAGAAGCATGAGAATGAAGTCCATCTCTGCGTCGCGGCGGTCCGCTACAGCACCGATGGAGTGGCTCACAAAGGCGTGGCTTCCACCTTCCTCTCGGATCGCCTGCCACTTGAAGAGACCACGGGCATCTACTTCCACGCAGCGAATCATTTTCGCCTGCCTGCGGATCTCACAAGACCCGTCATCATGGTCGGCCCGGGCACTGGCATCGCACCTTTCCGTGCCTTCCTCGAAGAACGAGAAGCGACACAGGCTACGGGAAAAAACTGGCTGTTCTTCGGAGATCAAAAGCGCGCCAGCGACTTTCTCTACCACGACCAAATCATTGAGTGGGTGCAAAAAGGTCACCTCACACGGCTGGACACCGCCTTCAGCCGTGATCAGGAAGAAAAGATCTACGTGCAAACCCGCATGCTGCAGGCCGCCAGCGAACTCTGGCAGTGGCTCGAAGAAGGTGCCCACTTCTACGTGTGCGGTGACGCCAAGCGCATGGCCAAAGATGTGGATGAGGCGCTGCACAGCATCATCCAAACCGCCGGTGGCAAAACGGCTGAGGAGGCCGCCGCCTACGTCAACCAAATGAAAAAGGAGAAACGCTATGCCCGCGATGTCTATTGAACCACCTCCAGCAGCACTGCCGATGAACACCGACTTTTCCGGCGAGCAGAAGCGCTACCTCGAAGGGTTTTTTGCCGGTATAGCTGCTGGCGGAGTTTCATTCGGTGATCTGGCTCCCGTTCCTGCTGCTGCGCCCGTGGGGCCTGCATTGGATGATCTGACCAAGGAGGAGCGCATCAAGCGGGAACTGCATCCCTTTGATGCCATCGAGCAGCTCGTCATGGATGCACGGTGGAATTCCAAGCCCGAGCCGGAGTCGGTGTTCCGTTACAAGTGGAACGGTCTCTTCTGGCTCAATCCCGTGAAGGACGGCTACATGTGCCGGTTGCGCATTCCTGGTGGCATCGTGAAGAGCTACCAATTGCGCGAGTTGGCTGCCATCGCTCGTGAGCTCACCACGGGTTACATCCAGATCACCACGCGGAATAATTTTCAAATCCGCCTCATCGAGCCGAAAAACTGCCCCGAAGTGCTGCGCCGTATTCAAGGCTGCGGCCTGCACTCCAAAGGTGCCGGGGCAGACAACATTCGCAACATCACAATGAATCCATGCGCGGGTTACGATCCGCATGAGCTCATCGATGTTCGGCCGCTGGTGAATGAACTTGCCACGCTCATCATTGCTTCCAAGGAGTTCTACGATCTGCCACGTAAGTTTAACATTGCCTATGATGGCGGTGGCCTCATCTCAGCGGTGGAGGATACCAATGACATCGGTGCCAGCGCGGTGAAAATCGGGGAGAACAGCGAAGGCATTGAACCGGGAGTTTACTTCCGCATCGTTCTGGGGGGCGTCACAGGACATCAGACCTTTGCCAGTGACTGGGGAGTCATCGTGAAGCCGGAACAGCTCAATGATGTCATGGTTGCCCTGCTGCGGGTGTTTATTCAATTTGGCGACCGCACGAATCGCAAGAAGGCGCGTTTCAAGTATGTCATTGAAGACAAGGGGCTGGATGGCGTGCTTGTCGAAGCTGAGAAGCTGCTAAAGTTTAAACTCACCCTCCTCGCACCCACGGCACCGTGTCAAGCTAAGCGTGAGTTCTCCCAGCAGGGGCATTCGCACGTCGGCATGTTTCCGCAGAAGCAGGAGGGCCTGGTTTACATCGGTGCCAGCGTTCCTGTCGGTCAGATGACTGCTAAGCAGCTCGACCGCATTGCAGATCTTGCTGATAGCTACGGTTCGGGAGAAATCCGGCTCACGGTCTGGCAGAACTTCATCATTCCAAACATCAAAAGCGCCTATGCCGTCACTGTTGCGAAGTCGCTGAAGAAGCTCGGTTTCCCCAGTGAGCAGTCGAATCTCAAGAGCGGCTTCGTAGCCTGCACCGGCAACAAGTACTGCAAGTTTGCTGCCACCGACACCAAGGGGCACGCCATCTCCATGATGGAGTATCTCGACAAGCGGGTGAAGCTGGACAAGCCCGTGAACATTCACTTCACCGGCTGCGCACACTCCTGCGCTCAGCACTTCATGGGAGACATCGGGCTGCTCGGCACCAAGGTGAAATCCGAAAGCGGAGAGGGCTATCACATCACGGTGGGTGGCGGCTTCGGCGAGAACCGCAAGATTGGCCGTCAGATCTTCAGCGGCGTGGCTTTTGAATCTCTCGGCTCCACCCTGGAGGCGATGCTCAAAGGATATCTGGACAAGCGCAGCGCAGAGGAAACTTTTCATGCCTTCTGCAATCGGCACACAGTCGGTCAACTGCAGGAGGTGTTCAGCTCTGAGTCATGATGTGCGATCTGGAGCGCTCGATCTCAGCTGGCGGCTCTGCCGTCAGCATCATCGACGCGGCACTGCGTGAGCAGCAGACATTGCGCACTCCGGTCGCTCTTTTCTCCGACGAATACGATTCTAAATCAGTGCGTGATCGCTTCACGCATCTCATCCCGCTGAGCAAGCCGGATCCCGGTGAACAGTATGCATTTGAGGTCAATCTGGACGCCTGCACCGGCTGCAAAGCCTGCGTGGCAGCCTGTCATTCCCTGAACGGACTCGATGATGGTGAAAGCTGGCGCGACATGGGCTTGCTCGTCGGTACACGGAAGCAGCCATATCTGCAAACCGTCACCACCGCCTGTCATCACTGTGCAGAGCCCGCCTGCGCGGAGGGCTGCCCGGTGCTGGCCTATGACAAGGACGCTGTTACGGGTATTGTGAGGCATCTGGATGATCAGTGCATCGGCTGCAGCTACTGCATTTTGAAGTGCCCGTATGAGGTTCCGAAGTTCAATCTGAAGCGTGGTATTGTGCGGAAGTGTGACATGTGCCAGGGGCGCCTCGCTGAAGCGGAGGCACCTGCCTGTGTGCAGTCCTGCCCAAACGAAGCGATCAAAATCAAGGTCGTGAAACTCGATGCAGTGCCGAACCGTGGCAGCATCATCACGGGTGCGTTTGATTCCAGCTACACGCGGCCTACGACGACCTATGTTTCTTCGAAACCGTTTCCAACATCCGCCAGACCTGCAGATGCGGGCCGGCTGGATCTCGATCATGGGCATGATCCGCTCGCCTGGATGTTAGTTCTCACACAGATGAGCGCTGGGGGCTTCATTGGTTGCGCCATCGCCATGTGGATGAATTTGATCACCTTGCAGCAGGCTGCCATGACCAGTGCTGCAGCCCTTGTAGTGGGGCTTGCCGGGGTGGCTTTGAGCACGCTGCATTTGGGGCAGCCATTAAAGGCCTGGAGAGCGTTTCTTGGCTGGCGCAAATCGTGGCTGTCCCGCGAGATCATGGCTTTCGGTGCTTTACCAGTTGGAGGACAGACGATCTTTGCAGCCTGGTGGCTGGGAAATTTTGAATGGATGCGGCTGGCTGTCACGGGTACGGCAGTTGCTGCCGTGCTTGCGGTGTGGTGCTCGGTGATGGTGTATGTGGACACTCGCAGGCCTTTTTGGACACTGACCAACGTCGCCACCAAATTCCTTGGCACGATGTTGCTGCTGGGGGGCGTCTTGTGCGCAGTCGTTTGGAGCTGGACCGGCATGGTCTTCGCTTCGTGGGCCATGACATTCTCGCTGGTGTGTCGTTGGAGTTTGTCGCTTTGGGAAATTTCCGGTTATCGGCGGGCCTTGGTCGATGAGAACTGTGTCTGGCACAAATCTGCGCGCGTATTGCAGAAACACCTCTGGAAGCAAATCGAAGCGCGGGGGCTGCTGCTCATTGTGACAGGCTTGTTGATCCCTGTAATGATCGCCGCTGGGGCCTCGGTGGGGGGGATGTTGAGCTTGTCGTTACTACTGACCTTTGGCAGTCAGTTGATGGAGAGGCTATACTTCTTCACTGCTGCCGCAGGCTCTAAGATGCCGGGGAACTGACCATGAAAAAACTGCCCGCCATGACTCTGCGCGAATGGGACGGTCCGCTCACAGCCGATCTCGTGCGTGAGCCCGCCAGGTTTGGCCTGGGGCAGGTGCCGTCTCATCTGCTGCCGGATGCGACGACGAAGGCGATCTGCGGTTTCTGTTCCACTGGCTGCGGTCTTAAAATCCATCTCAAAGATGGTGCAGCGATCAATCTCACACCGGATCCCGACTATCCGGTCAACATGGGCACCGCCTGTCCCAAAGGCTGGGAGGCGCTCAGCGTTCTCGACGCGCCGGATCGTGCCAGGATGCCGTTGCTGCATGGCAAAGAGGTCGACTGGGACACGGCGCTGCGCTACTTCTGCGACCAAATGCGCGGCATCCTGGATAAGCACGGCCCAGAGTCCGCAGCTTACCTGAGCACCGGACAGATCATGTTTGAGGAAATGGCCTTTCTGGGCGCACTGGCAAAGTTTGGCATGGGCATGATCCATGGAGATGGCAACACGCGTCAGTGCATGGCCACCGCCGTGGCCGCCTACAAGGAGAGCTTTGGTTTTGATGCGCCGCCTTTCACATATGCCGACTTTGAAGAAAGCGATGTGCTCGTCTTCATCGGTGCGAACCCTTGCATCGCGCATCCGATCATGTGGCAGCGAGTGCTGCGGAACAAACGCCAGCCTGAGATCATCGTCGTTGATCCCCGGACCACGGAGACGGCCATGGCCGCCACTCAACATTATGCCATCAAACCCAAAAGCGATCTCACGCTGCTCTACGGTCTCGCCCATCTCATCATCCGCGATGGCGGCGTTGACACCTCCTTCGTGGAGCAGCACACCAGTGGATTTGATGACTTTCAGCGCTTCCTAGCAGACTTCCATCCGGCGCGCGTCTCGCAGGAGACAGGCATTAGCGTGCATCGCCTCGTTCATTTTGCGCAAACCATCATCTCAGGAACACCGCGTGTCTCTTTCTGGTGGACGATGGGGGTGAATCAAGGACATCAAGCTACCCGGACAGCGCAAGCCATTATCAATCTGGCACTGATGACGGGGAACATTGGCAAGCCCGGCTCCGGGGCCAATTCGATCACGGGCCAGTGCAATGCCATGGGCTCACGCCTGTTTTCCAACACCACGAATCTGCTTGGCGGGCATGATTTTCGCAATCCGCGACACCGTGAGAAAGTCGCCGCCGCCACGGGCGTTCCGGTGGAGCGCATTCCCGACCAGCCCAGCCTGGCGTATGATCAGATCCTCAAAGCAGCTGACGAAGGTAAGGTGAAAGCACTGTGGTTTGTGGCCACCAATCCGAGCCACTCGTGGATCGATCAAAACGAGATCAATCGCATTCTCGACAAGCTCGATTTCGTGGTGGTGCAGGACATGTACTGCACGACTGAAACGGCGAAGCGTGCACATCTGGTGCTGCCAGCGGCGGGCTGGGGCGAAAAGGAAGGCTGCTTTATCAACAGCGAACGCCGCATTGGGTATAGCCCCAAAGTTCGCCGTGCACCCGGGCAGGCGCTGGCGGACTTTCATATCTTCCGTCTCATCGCCCATTACTGGGGTTGTGAAGAAATGTTTCGTGCGTGGAGCAGTCCGGAGGCGGTTTTTCGCGTGCTGCAGCGCTGCACGGAAGACCAGCCCTGCGACATTACTGGCATTGATGGTCATGAGATGCTTCGCAAATCAGGCGGGGTGCAGTGGCCGCTGACCCGTGAGCAACGACTCAAGTTTGACGTTTCCAGTTCAAAGGAGCGCCGTTTGTTTGAGGATGGAAAATTCTTCACTCCCGACAAGCGGGCTAAGTTCATTTTTGATGCAATCGAGGTCGTGCCAGAGCCGCGTAGCAATGAGTATCCATTGATTTTGATCACCGGGCGCGGCACTAGCGCGCAATGGCATACGGAGACACGCACCGGCAAGTCCGCCGTGCTGGCGAAGATGATTCCTGAAGAGTTGATGCTGGATCTCAATGCACAGGATGCTGCCCGTCTCGGCGTGCGTGATGGCATGATGGTGCGCGTCATTTCGAAGCGAGCTGAGCTCACGGTCAAAGCACGGCTAACCACCACGGTCTCCCCTGGTGAGGTGTTTCTGCCGATGCATGACAGCCGTGTGAACCAGCTCACGCACGCTTCCTATGATCCACACAGTCGTCAGCCGAGTTATAAGCACTCGGCGGTGCGGGTGGAAAAGTAGCCTTATTGCTGGGCAACAAGGATCCCTGTTCCACAGGAACAGGGCAACTTTGAGCTACTCGATTTTCCGCACGGTTGTCAGCGTTAGCGAAGGCTTCCCGTTCTCGCGTGCCTGCGCCAGATCCACGGTGAACTCCACTTGCCAGTCGTTGAGGTCTTCTGGATCGATGAGCACCTGGCAGATGCGCCAGGAGGTGTTGTCCTCGCTCGGCTCCACGTAGGTGTGGCGGCCATTGCGGGCTTCGTTGTCGAGGCGGATGCGCTCATGCTCCGCATAATACGGCTCCATGAGAGCCGCCAGGGATTCGGCGTTGAGTGGGCTGCTGACGGTACTGGCCGCGGCGGCGTAGTTTTCCACGGAGAAGGGGCGCAGGAAGCGGAAGATCTCGGTGCGGATGAGGGCGGTGAATTCGCGTTTGTTGCGCGTGATGTCCGGGGCTTCCGCGGGCTTTTCCTCCTGCTCGTCAGGCTTGAAGTTGGGATCGCGCATGCGTTCCCATTCATCCAGCAGGCTGGAGTCCGTGCCGCGCAGCACCCCGGCGATCCATGCCTCCATCTCCTGCACGGGCTCGGTCTTGAAGTTCTCGGGCACGGTCTGCGCCAGCACCTTGTGTACGCCGGAGAGATGGCGCAGCAGCACGCCTTCGGCGCGGTGCAGTTCGTAGTCGTTGATGTAGTCGCTGAAGGTGCGGAAGTTTTCGAACATCTCGCGGGCGATGCTCTTGGGGCGGATGTTCTCCTGGCCGATCCATGGATGCGCCTCACTGAAGGCGTTGAAGGTGTTGTAGATGAAGTCGCGGCAGGGTTTCGGGTATTCCAGCTCCTCCAGCTTGGCGATGCGTTCTTCAAACGGTACGCCTTCATTTTTCATCGCCACCATGGCCTCGTCCTTCACCTGATCGAGCTGACGGCGCAGAATGATGTCCGGGTTTTCGAGGATGGATTCGCACAGCGTCATCACATCCGCTGCATAGGTGGGCGAGGCTGGATCAATGAGCGCCAGGGTGTCGATGAGATAAAGCGAGAGCGTGTAGTTCAGCGAGAAATCCTCCTGCAGCTCCACATTCAGTCGCAGCTTGGTGCCGTCCTCATCACGCTGCGCGGTGGGGATGATCTCGATGATCTTGCGCTGCACCAGCGCGCGAAACAGCTCCCACGCGCGCTTCTCGTGCTGCTTCTTGGCATTGGTTGTTTCATGCGAGTCGGCAATGAGCTGACGCATCGCCGCGCAGGCATCGCCCTTGCGGCTGAGCACTTGCAGCAGCATGCCATGCGTGACTTGGAAGCGCGACATCAGCGGCTCGGGCGTGGCGCTTTGCAGCTTTTTGAAGGTGTCTTCATTCCAGCCCACGAAGCCTTCCGGTGCTTTCTTCTTCACCATCTTGCGCATCTTCTTCACATCGCCGGCGGCTTTCGCCTCCATCTTCGCATTCTCCACCACGTGCTCCGGCGCCTGGCAGACGACATAGCCCACGTCATCATAGCCACGGCGTCCGGCACGTCCGGTGATCTGGTGGAAATCACGTGCACTCAGTGTGGCCACCTTTTCGCCGCCGTACTTGCTCAAGCGCGTGAGCAGCACGGTGCGGATGGGCACATTCACACCGACGCCCAGTGTGTCCGTGCCGCAGATCACTTTCAGCAGGCCGCGTTGCGCCAGCTTCTCCACCAGCACGCGATACTTTGGCAGCAGGCCCGCATGATGAATGCCCACGCCATGGCTGAGATACTTCTTCACTTCCTTGCCATAAGGACTGGTGAACTTTGCGCCCAGCATCGCTTCTTTGATCGATGCCTTTTCTGCGGCGGTGCAGAAGTTCAGGCTCATCAAATCCTGCGCTGCCTGCGCGGCTTCGTTTTGCGTGAAGTGTACGAGATACACCGGCGCTTTGTTTGCCGTCACCAGCTCCTGCAATGTCACATCCACGGACGTCTGCGCATAGCTGAACTCCAGCGGCACCGGGCGTTCATACGCGGCCACCACGGTAGTCTCGGCCTTGGTCAGGTTGGTGAGCTTCTCTTTGAAAAAGTCGGAGCCGCCCATCGTGGCGGACATCAGCAGAAAGCGGGAATCGCTCATGCTCAGTAGAGGCACCTGCCAGGCCACGCCGCGTTCGCGGTCGGAGTAGTAGTGAAACTCGTCCATGATGACTTCGCGGAAGGGGGACTGGGAGCCATCGCGCAGCGCGTAGTTGGAAAGGATCTCCGCTGTGCAGCAGAGGATCGGTGCGGAGCGGTTCACCGTGGCATCACCCGTCGCCATGCCGACATTGTCAGGGCCGAAGTCGCGGCACAGGGAAAGGAATTTTTCATTCACCAGCGCCTTGATGGGGCAGGTGTACACTGAGCGGCGACCCTTTGCGAGAGAGCGGAAATGCAGTGCCAGCGCCACCAGCGATTTGCCCGAGCCTGTGGGAGTATTGAGGATCACGTTCCGATCATCAAACAGCTCAAGGATCGCCTCCTCCTGCGCAGGGTAGAGTTCCAGGTTTTTCTCCGCGACGTAGTCAAGAAACCCCGCCAGCAGCTCATCATTGGAGCAGTCGGTGGATTTTGGCAGTCGGCGTAGCAGAGGGTGGTCGGTCATGTCCCTGCACATCGCCTGCGACGATCACGCATGCAACCGCCTGACGAAATCAAAACGGGGGTGGGAAGAAACCTGGAGGTGGGCGCATGCCTGGGCCACCGGGGGGACCTCCAGGACCACCACGCCGACCGCGTCCGGGCGGGCCAATACCTCCGCCGGGTGGGCCACGCCGTGCAAAGCTGGCATCCGGCGTGCCGGCGAACTGATGTGGCACATAGGGATACTCATTCGTGAGCACGTAATAATAGGTGCCCTTGGGAAATTCGGGAGTCACTCCAAAGCGGCCGTTGCTGGCATCCAGGTCTCCGCTGCCTTCCACGTATTCGTAGTCCTGCACAAAGGCCCCATCATACTTGCCACCAGGAGAGCCTGCAGGGCGGGTGCCTTGCTTGATGGCATAGCTGGAATCGAGCTTCTTCAAGGCGCTGTCGCCATCCTTTGCCGTGCTGTAGCCCCAGGGACCGTAAATGGGAAAACCATCTGCCGCCCAGCCGACGAGCACCATCTTCGCTTTGTCGCCAGCGATTTTTTCGATCATGCCATTCGGGATGCCGTGGTAGTGATAGGCCCCGTTTGGCTGTACATGCGCGTTGCTCTCATCGAGCCCGAGATCAATCGCCCCGCCATGGGGCTCGTATTGCCAGCCACTGGCAGGATTGCCCTGCCACCACTCGGCGGCGAAGGGATCAAAGACAACGCCATTCACCGCGATGCCAAAGGGCTGCATGTGAAAGGGCACCGGCTTTTCCGCGACTTTCGGGTGCAGCGGCACCTTGTAGTCGTAGCTCTGTGGCGCGATCACGTTGGGATTGTGCCGGTTAGGAAACTGTCCGGGCGTGTGATCGGGAATGCCGTTCGCCTGAATGCGGCGGTAATTGTCATCCGTGGTGATCTTCACCTCATTCGGCGGCAGTTTTGATGAAGCGGCGAGGCAGGCGGTCACAAGTACGGTGCTGATCACTTTGGTCAGCATGGCAGGAGCGGCAGAGAGGCGGGAAAATCTCATGTCGGGGAGATAACCCCACGGGCGCGGTTTCGTTACAAAAATTATCCGGCGGGGCATGGCAAGGAGCCGGGGTCTCCTGACCCCGATGATTCTGGGGGTCGGGAGCCCCCCACTCCTTGGTGGCTCACGATTCGCGCTTGCTTCCAGGCTTGAATTCCGGTTTGCATTCTGTCATGCCGAAGGCTCCACGTTCCAAACCCGCCCGCATCCCGCAGGTCGCCGTTCTTGTCGATACTTCGCGGTCCTACGGCCGTGACATCGTGCGCGGCATCCGGCGCTATGTGGCGGAGCACGGCCCGTGGTCGCTGTACCTGGAGCCGCGTGATCTGCGCAGCCGTTTCCCTGACTGGCTCAAAGACTGGCCCGGAGACGGCATTCTCTCGCGCACAGTCGATGCCGCAATGCTGCGCCAGCTCAAGGCGACGAAGCTGCCGGTGATCGAGCTCCGCACCACGGTGCTGCCGCATTCGTTTCCCTTTGTCGGCATGGACAACCGCATCGTGGGCACGCGGGTGGCGGAGCATCTGCGCAATCGCGGCTTCCAGCGCTTCGCCTGCTATCTGGACACCGCCGAGGCCTTCTTCGTCGAACGCAGCGAGTACTTTGCGCAAACTCTGCGCGCGCATGGCTTCGAGTGCTCCCTTTTCAAATCCGGCGGGGCAGGGACGAAGCGGCTGCGCTGGGATGAGCACCAGCGCGCCTTGTCCGAATGGCTCATGTCCTTGGAGAAACCCGTGGGTGTGTTTGCCGTGAATGACCAGCTCGGCTTCTGGCTGCTGGATGCGGCGCGTCGTGCAGGCATCGCCGTGCCGGAGGAGGTGGCGGTGGTCGGGGCGGAGAATGACAACATGCTCTGTGACACCGCCTCCCCACCGCTCTCCAGTGTGCGTCTGCGCGGGCAGGCCGTGGGTTACGAAGCAGCGCGCATGCTTGATGAATGGATGGCGAAACGGCGTATTCCCAGGCCCGGTGAAAAGCATCTGCTGGCCCCGGGGGACATCGTCGTGCGTCAGTCCAGCGACATCGTCGCGGTGGAGGATCCGCGCATTGCCGAAGCGCTGCGCTTCATCCGCCAGCATGCCACGGAGCAGATTGATGTGACGCGGGTTGCGCGGGAGACGGCGCTCTCACGCAGTGTGCTGGAGCGGCGCATGAAGGCGCTCATCGGCCGCAGCCCGGGGGAGGAGATCAATCGCATCCGCTTTGCGGCGGTGGAGAAACTGCTCACCCAGACCGATCTCACGCTCGATGCCATCGCCGCCCGCTGCGGCTTCACCCACCCGCAGTACATGGCCGAGGCGTTTCGGAAGCGTGCAGGCATGACGCCGGGGGAGTTTCGCCGGCACAGGGCGGTGTGATTTCAGCGCTGTAGTTCCTGCCGTTTCACTTGAAACAGCTTCACGGCTTTGAGAATCATCGCAGCACGGGAGCCGAAGACGAAGTGATCGAAGTCCGGACGCAGTTCCATGATGTGCAGGCACATCGCCTGCAGGATCATCAGATCAGCGCCCATGAAGGAGATGGTTTTCCCGTCGGCAAAATAAAACTTCGCACCGCTGCCCACGGCGATTTCCACCTTCGTCAGATCCTCCACGCGGCCCTCACCGAGGTTCCTGCGGCGGCACAGCCAGTGCGAGATGACGCCGTCTTCAATGCGGATGGAAAAGAGCAGGGTGGGCAGTACGAACACCGGAATCAAACATCCCATGCCCAGGCAGATTCCCAGCAGGAGCTTCAGATCCAGCGGGCGTCCTTGATGGTGGTTCATGGCACCAATCGCCACGGCTGCCACCGCGCCTATGACCAGACCGGCGATAAAAATAGATCGTACCTGTTTCCAAGCATTGCCGAATTCGGTGCGCATGGTGGAGCATGCTTTAACTAAATCCTGCCTGTGACGGCAAGAAAAAAGGCGGTTCCGATGATTCGGAACCGCCCTGTGAAACTGCTTTCAGCGACTGATTAAGGAACCGACTTCACGCTGGAGAAGATCTTGCCCAGGGTTGCGAGGCTCTTCTCGCTGTCTTTCTTCGAGATCCAGTAGGTGATGGTCAGCACTTTGCCGTCGCCCACTTCGGTGAAGAGGAAGCCGATCACGGCCGGGCCCCATTCCTTGCTTTCGCCACTCCAGGAGATGCGGCTCCACTTGCGGCCGGAGTCTTCAAAATCTTTCGTTTCCTTGGTGGCGGCATCCACCTTCACCTCATGGTCTTCGGTCAGCCACTTGAGGCTCTCCTCGATGACGCTGTCCATCTGCTTCTCGTCGGCCACCACTTCGAGGTAGATCGTGGCCACATTGTCGGGGGATTCGGCGAGGATGCCGTCGTCGGAGGCTTCGGGCTCCCAGGAATCTGGGATGCTCACAGTCGTCGCTGGTTTGTCCTCCGGGAGTTTGACCGTGCCGGCCGGAGCCAGAGCAGGGAAAAGGGTGAGGACGAGGGTGGCGGCGAGGAGGGTGTGTTTCATGGGAGAGAGTGCCTTGGCACTACAGATCGCAGCAACGCGGCCCATGGGTTTGCCGCAAATGGTATTCCGGCCGCTTTTTTGCGGTCGGTGGTAAAAAAAACGGGGTGGATCACTCGATCCACCCCGGTTCTTTGAAGTGCGTACCAACAGCCATGCAGGAACCACTATCTGAAAATTTCGACTGGCGGCCTTGCGCCGCTTTCGTTGTCTGTTGGGAGAATCACACATCTTGAAGAAGATGTGTCAGAACGATGTAAAACATTCGCAAGAAAGACGGCTTTCCTTCAATAAGGGAAGTTTGCCCGCTTATTGAGACTGCCTGGTTTTGCGCTTTTGCAGCAGCACCTTGGCCACCAGCAGCACGATCACCAGATTGACCACCAGAGCGGACACATGGATGACCGTGGCTTTCTGGTAGATCGCATAAGCCTCGGGTGGCAGGTAGATGCAGCCGCCCACCAAGGCCAGCCATTCGGCCCAGGTTTTCTGCTTCCACAGTCCGTAGGCCTCCGCAAAGCGGATGGTGGAATACAGCAGCGCCATGCCGGCCATCAACCACAGGCGCTGGTCGGTAAGCGAAGAAATCAGATCAATGAAGATGTGGGGATACTTCCGGGCCGGATTGAGATGCAAATGCTCCACGATTTCACTGCTCAGCACGTGCAGATCCCGGTGCAGCAGCCCCAGCAGGCCAAAGCCCGCCAGCAGCACGATCGTTCCCTTGGCCGCTTCGATGGCAGCCACGATGTCGAGACTTTTGCGCAAGCCGGAGGATGTCATTCGGGAGCATGCGCCAAAGGCAGGGGGCGGCAATAGGAAAGCGGAAGTGATTAAGCTGAGGCGAACCGTCCGCGACATTAATCGTTACGTTTTATCGTGATGATGAATGGCCGCCCTCGATTTTTGACAATCTTGATGGGTGTGACAAGACATCCATTAACATAGGTGATGTCATAGCCGGTAGTTGTGCGTGCAAACTGAACATAATCACATCCTGTGAGGATCGACGAGTCCATTACATGAAGGCGATGGCTGCTCGGGCTGAAGGCGAGGCCCAGCCAAAGGTGCTGATCGTTACCAAGAAGAATGAAATGCGGGTCGGATGGTTTCGCGAAACACTCGCTGATCACACGCCGAAGCTCAGCACGTTCATCACGCGAAAAACTGGGATCGATCCTGTATTGTCCCGTGCGGCATGCAGAGTGGACATAATCATAGAACGACTCGAGGTCAACCAGCTCGGTCGAGGTGAGCCCAGCGTTCTTTGCCTCGAGGGCTGTCGTGACATACACCCGCGAGGGTGATGAGGCTTGAGGTTTCGATGAAGTCTTGCAACCCATCAATAGCAGAGAGAGCAGCAGCGCAGACCAGCGTGTCATGGTGCCGGATTATTCTATGGCAGACCGACTTGTCGAGCACCAAAGGGGTGAACTTGCAATGAGATGCAAAGATGCGGAAAGGGAACGGACTCACTCCACAAACCGTACCGTCACACCCTTCACCTGCGCTGCCATTTTCAGGCCGCGTTCCTTGCCCATCACGCAGATGGCAGTGTCCAGGGCATCGCTGGTCATGCAGTTCGGGGCGATCACCGAGCACGCGATGCGCTGCGTCAGTCCCAGCCCGGTCTGGGGCGAGACAATGTGGGAATAACGGACGCCGTCGATCTCGGTGAACTGGTATAAGTCCCCCGAAGTCGAGACGCCGCAGTTGTGCAGGCGCACGGTGGTCAGCTCTTCTTTGGGCGTCGAACTGGCAAACTGCCGCAGCTTGATCTCCCACGCATCTTCTCCCGGCGGTGGATCGCCGATGGCGATGTCCCCACCCGCCATGACGAGGGCGCGGGTGAGGCCATGCTCACGCAGCACCCGCAGGCCGGCATCGGCGGCGTAGCCTTTGGCGATGCCGCCGAGGTCGAGCAGCATGCCGGTCTTCAGCAGCGTGATGGTGTGTGCTTTGGCATCCATCTGCACGGCGCGCCAGTCGGTGGCGGCGAGCGCCTGCTGCAGGCGCTCTGCAGGTGGCAGTTTGTGGGTGCGTTTGGTGCGCCGCCAAAGGTGGGTGAGATTGCCGCAGGTGATGTCGAGGGCACCCTCGGTGAGGCGTGCGAATTCGAGGGAGTGCGAGATCAGGGTGAAGAGATCGTCGCTGGCTTTGAAGGGCTTGCTGGGGCCGGCGTTGCAGAGCTGCATGAGCTCGCTGTTGGGCTCGTAGTCGGAGAAGACGGCGTTGAGCGCGGCGATGCGTTTGAAGGCGGCATCGGCGGCAGCTTCCGCCTGTGCTTTCGTGTCCGCATGCACGGAGATGCGGAAGGTGGTGGCCATCAGCGGCGCGGAGAAATCGAAGCGCTCCAAGGCCTGCGCGGGGATGGCACAGAGGAGCAGGAAAAAGGGGAGGATGGAATACAGGGAACTCACGGCAGGTGGATCGTATCGACGAAAAACCCGGCCTTGGAAAGGCCGGGGTAGGCAGCGGGACGTCAGTCTCCCAATCCTTGTTACCAGGCTGGCTCTGCGTGCAGTGCGTCGGAGAGATTCATGGAAGGCGCAGAGACAGGGCGGATGCGGGTGGTGATGGGCTTTGCCAGTCCTTCACATGCCGTACGGATCAGGGGAATGACGTCGGTGTTTTGGCAGCGGACGAGCAGCACGCGGCGCTGCGGCAGACCGTGCAGGTAAATGACTCCGCCGTCATGCTGCTGGACGATCTCCAAGCAATCGCCGCTGCCAGAGCGGCGGCCCAGTTCGGAGGCGGCGGACAAGGTGGCATGCGCCAGCACCAGGATGGCGGCGGTGGGTGGCTCCGCATCGCCTGCGCAATCGAGCAAACGCCCGGCGTCGTCAGCGATGGCGATCTGAATGACTTCGGGAATGGAGGCGAGGGCGGTGAGTTCCATGGTCAAAGCACAAGGCGGGTTTACGCGGCGAGAGCGTGGGTGGGAAGCTCGTGAGGGGTGGCGGAGGTGCTGTCTGCAGGCGCGGTGCGCAGGCGGAACTGATGCAGCACGGCCTGGGAAATGGCATTCAGCGTCGCCAGCACGTTGCGACCGCTGCGTGCGTCCGATTCAAAGCTGAGAAAGGGAGTGGGCCGGTTGTTGAAGAGGTACTCCAGGTACTCGACGGGCGCGGCATTGGGCAGGTCACGCTTGTTGTATTGAATGACGATGGGCAGGCGATCAAGCGCGCTGCCATTCATACGCAGGTTGGCTTCCAGGCTTTGTAAAGAGTGCAGATTGTCGCGCTGGCGGTCCATCTGGGAATCCGCCACAAAGACCACGCCGTCGGCCTGCCTCAGTACGAGCTGCAGCGTGGCATTGTAGGTGATCTGGCCGGGGACGGTGTAGAGATGAAAGGTGGTCTTATAACCGGGAAGGGCATCCGCCTCGACGGCGAGGAAGTCGAAGAAGAGGGTACGGTCCTGCGCGGTCGAGAGCGAGACGAGATCGCTGCAGCCATTGGGGTCCAGCTTGGCGTGGATCTGCTGGAGATTGGACGTTTTCCCGCTGAGCGGAGTGCCGCAATAGACGATCTTGAAACTGACGGTGCGGTCGTCGTGATTGATGCTGGGCATGGCAGAGGGGAATGACGAATGGAATGGAATGAAGACCGCAGGCTGTCGCTGAACGACGGGCTTTTAGTCCAGCATGCGGGCGAGCTCGCGGGCGATGAGAGTGATCTTGTCGCGCATGCCGGTGGAGGGTTCGTCATCATGCAGCACGCCGATGATGGACTCTCCGGGGAAGCAGAACGTCAGCAAACGACCACCCGCATTGAGCGTGAATGTTTCAGCACCTTCAATGCCAATGAGCGGGGCAAGACCGCGCAACTGACGGGCGATGTCCGGTGCCTGGCGCTGGAACTCCACGGCATCCTCCTTGGATAAATCCGCGTGACTGAGCACATGGGAGCCATGCAGGCAGACGCAGGCGCTCAGACCCGGCTGCAGGGCCAGCAGTTCGACGACCCGTGGCGCGGTCAGCTTCTCCTCAGTGCCAAGCAATGCGCGCAGCAGGAGCTGATCCGTCTGGGTGTCGAGCGGGGAAAGACCGAGGAAGGAATGCTTCACCGCCGCCATTTTAGCCGGAGCCGCAGCGGGTGGCGCGGCCTGAGCTGCGGGTGCCTTGAACAAAGCGGGCGCAGCCGGAGCGAATTTAGGTTCTGGCCGCGACTGCGACGCCGGGGACTCCGAAAACAGCGGTGCATTCAGCGCCTGGGCGCTGAACAATCCACGTGAGGCAGGCTGTGGCGCCGGGGCCGCAGGCGTGGAGACCGAAGGGATTTCTTCCAAGGCTGGAGCGAAGGAAGGTGTGGGCTGGAAGAGAGCAGGTGCCGGGGCGGCAAACAAGCTGGGGACGGGTTTGGCCTCGGGCGCGGGTGCAAAAGAAGCGGCAGGGTTCTGCGGTGTGGGAACCTGCCCGAGCAACTGGGCGCTGCTAAACCCTGATTCCGCAGGCCCTTTGCCTGACAGGGGGCCTGTGGAAGAAGAGGCAAAAGGATCGAACGGTTTCACCGCTCCGAGCATAGGTGCACTCGGAGGAGCCGCTGAGTGAGCCCCTGCTGACGAGAGCGATGCACCGAAGGATTGAAACGCTCCGGCAAGTGGTTGCAGAGGTTGTGTGGAAGACGAAGCCGTTGGCTGTGCCGAGGGGAAAGAGAATGCTGCTGGAACTGGAGGCGGGGCCGCCTCGGCGGGTGCTGCGGGAGGGGAAAACCCAAACTGAGCTGGACCAGCGGCTGGCTGAGGGGAGCCAAAGGCTGATGCGAGGGATGAAGCTGCCGCAGGCTGGCTTTGGGTAAAGGAAGCCAATGCCGCAGAGAACATCGGCGATGGCGGCTGTGCTTCAGCGGGGGCAGGCGGGGAAGCAGCAGCAAACATGGGCTGCGAGTTCTGATCTGGCGGCTGCTGCTGAGGATTGGGCTGCACCGAAAAGCGGGCGGGGGCAGGGGACGCTGCCGGGCTGGGACTGCCAAAGGAGGCTGCCGCTGCTGGTGCCGCCGACATGTTGGTGAGGGAATGAAACACCTCGTTCTGTGGCAGCTTGATCTTGAAATCGCGCTTCGCATTGGAGAGCGTGTTGCGAAAGCCGAAATCGGAGATGCCATCAATGAGCATGCCGAGTTCCAGCACCACGTTGCCGGACGCAATCTGTTCGTGCAATGCACTGGCCTGCACGCTGGTGGTGATCCACGCTGGCAGTGTGGTCGGATTAAAGCCCAGTTCTTCGACGCTGTAGCCGGCTAAAACAGCAGCGAATCCTAATTTCGCCATGCCTGATGTGCCGGAAACATGGCTAGGTGCCGCTGCTGGCGGCTGCGAGGCGAAGGCGTTGGGCGCGGGAGATTGTGGCTGTTGGACGAAGCTGTTCGGCGCGGGAGATTCTGCCGGTGGTGGCGCCTCCTTCATCGCAGAGACGAAAGGGGAACCAAAGGGCATTGCGGGTGCCGTGGCCATGTCCGAAGGCACGGATGCTCGCTGCTGCGCTGCGGGCGTAAATAAAGTGGAGATGGATGCCTGCGGCTGAGCTGCTGGAGGTGGCGAAGCTGACCAATTTTCCGCCGGTGCAGGGGAGAAAGCGGATGGCGCAGGTGCTGCGGGCTGCTGCTGCGAGGTGCCGAAGGGGGAGCCACTCGGGCCACTCCCGAACGAGAAGGGAGATCCGGGTGGTGATGATGGCGCAGGTGCTTCGGGTTGCTGCGGCATGCCAAAGGGCGAGCCATTCGAGCCACCACCCATCGAGAAGGGAGATCCTGCTGAGCTGGCGGGCGCAGGTGCTGCGGGCTGCTGCTGCGAGGTGCCGAAGGGGGAGCCATTCGGGCCACTCCCGAACGAGAAGGGAGATCCGGGTGGTGATGAGGGCGCAGGTGCTTCGGGTTGCTGCGGCATGCCAAAAGGCGAGCCATTCGAGCCACCACCCATCGAGAAGGGAGATCCTGCTGAGCTGGCGGGTGCAGGTGCGGCTGGCTGCTGCTGTGGCATGCCGAAGGGGGAGCCGTTCGGGCTGCCACCCAATGAGAAAGGAGATCCTGCTGAGCTGGCGGGTGCAGGTGCTGCGGGCTGCTGCTGCGAGGTGCCAAAGGGCGAGCCATTCGGGACACCACCGAACGAGAAAGGAGATCCTGGCGGTATGGAGGGCGCAGGTGCTGCGGGTTGCTGCGGCATGCCAAAGGGCGAGCCATTGGGACTCGCGCCAAATGCGAAAGGAGAGGCCGGGGGCTGCTGCGCCGCCGGCTCTGCGGTCGGTTGGCTCATTTGGAAGGGGGAGCCGACGGGCGATGCTGGCTGACCGAACGGGGATGGCGATGGTGCGGAAGCGGGTACCGCACCGTTTCCCTCGCGGGCTTGCGCAATCAAACCCGGCAGCTTCGCCGCCGGCAGTGCCACCATGCGTGGATCCTGGGGGGAGATGGGCACTTGGAAAAGCGCCGGGCAGACGCGATACAATTCAAAGACCGGCAGTGCCGCCTGTCCGCTGCGCAAGGCGTTTTCCAGCAGGGCAGGTGGCAAGGAGAGAGGCTGCTCCGCAGGCAGCGCCCCAATGCGCACGACTTCGGCGGGAAGCTGGTTGATCACATCCCCGACCGTCAGAGGTGAATTCGTGGGCGTTGCCCCGATGACGCTGAACGGCGACATTCCTGCGGCTGAATTGATCGGCGGTGCAGCAATCGATTCATTGCCAGCCGTTTTGAAGAGTGGATTGCCCCCAATTTGAAAGGGGGAAGCACCGGCTGGAAACTGTAAAGGAGGAGACGCTTGCATGGAGGAGGGGCTGTTTGTGCCCGGGCCAGCCATTCTCTGCAGAGATGCCCCCGCGAAGTATTGAGGAGCGTCGTGCCCCGGTTCGTTAGAACCGGCTCCACGCTGGAACAAACTTCGGAACGAAAAACTCATCTGTGGATGTAGCGACCCGACTTAGCAAAATAGCAAGCCTGTGTGAAAAATCTAGTAATTATAAACAAATACCTCAGCATCTGCGTTATTTAACTGAGGTTAAGTATTATTGCCACACACTTCAAGCATTTTCCATCAGTTTTCCTGCAACTGAATGATTGTTCAGCAACCATGTGACCCTGCCTGTCGGGATGCCGTTTCTTGGCTCAAAGAAATGGATGAGTTCGTGTCTTCAAGAATCAGATCAAGCTTGTCCGAAAAAGAATTTCAGAATTGATGAATTTTCTCTTGCGCAATTCTTCTTTGAAAGCAATATCCCCGCCCGCTCAATCCGAGCAAAACGACCCCTTCGTCTAGCGGTTAGGACACATCCCTTTCACGGATGCGACACGAGTTCGATTCTCGTAGGGGTCGCCACTCTCTTCAAGAGAGTGGCGGCCGAGGAAACTCAGCCACGCTGAACATCGGCACATCTGCTGCACAATGGTGACATATGCCACGCCATGGTAGTGCCGGTCGGCGACCTGACCTCCCTGTCATTGTCGCTGGAAAATGAAGCTTTGCTGGACACCGCAGGCTCATCCGCTAGGCATGCAGGCATGTCTTCATCAGGCGGCAAACTTTTCATCACGGGTCATCAGGGTCTTGTCGGACGCGCATTGATGCGTCACTACGCGAACAAACCCGAATGGCAGATCATCACCCGCACCAAGGCCGAGCTGGATCTGCGTGACCCGCATGCCACGGATGCCTTCTTCGCAGCAGAGAAGCCGGATCAGGTGATCCTCGCTGCGGCCACCGTGGGCGGCATCAAGGCCAGCTACACCCAGCCGGTCGATTTCCTGCTCAACAATCTGCAGATTCAAAACAGCGTGCTCTCTGCGGCGCATCGTTTTGATACGAAGAAGCTGCTCTTCCTTGGCAGCACCTGCATCTACCCGAAGGTGGTGGAGATGCCCATCCGTGAAGACAGCCTCATGACCGGGCCGATGGAGGAGACCAATGCGCCGTATGGAGTCGCCAAGATCGCGGGGATCAAGCTCTGCCAGGGCTACCGGCATCAGTATGGCCGTGATTTCATCTGCGGCATGCCGGCGAATCTGTACGGCCCCTTTGATAATTTTGATCCCGAGCATTCGCACGTGCTGCCCTCTCTGATCCGCCGTTTTCACGAGGCCAAGCTGCACAACAAGCCCAGCGTCACCCTCTGGGGCAGCGGTAAGCCGACACGTGAATTCCTCTTCGTGGACGATCTGGCCTCCGCCTGCGCCTTCCTGCTGGAGAACTACAGCAGCCAGGACATCATCAACATCGGCACCGGCGCGGAGATCAGCATTCGCGATGCCGCAGAGGCCATCAAAACGATCATCGGCTACACCGGCGAGATCCTTTGGGACACCACGCAGCCAGACGGCAATCCGCGCCGCCTGCTGGATGTCAGCCGCATGGCAAACCTGGGCTGGAAGGCCTGCACCGACTTCCGTGAAGGCGTGGCGCGCACCTACCAGTGGTTCCTTGACAACCGGGCCACCGCCCGCGTGTGAACCTGCCAATGAAGTCTAGCTGGACACGCCAGCACAACAATGCCAATTGAACCCATGGCCATCCAAGCTTTCCGCCCCGTCCTCATCACCCGCAACACCTGCCGTATTTGCGGCTCACGCAGCCTCACTCCTGTCGTCAGCCTTGGGGATCAATTCATTGGCGGCGTGCTTGCCAGCGCTGATGGCAGCGCCCTCATCAAGCGCAAGGTGCCTCTCGATCTCGTGCGCTGCGATCCTTCGCAGGATGAAAACGCCTGCGGTCTGGTGCAGATGCGCCACTCGGTGCCGCCGAAGGTTCTGTATCATCGCTACTACTATGAGTCTGGCATCAACCAGTCCATGATCGACAACCTCACGGGCATCACCCAGCTCGTTGAGCAGACCGTCAGCCTCCGCGCCAAGGACATCGTGCTCGACATCGGCTGCAATGACGGCACGCTGCTTTCCAGCTACAAGACCCAGGGACTGCGCCACATCGGCATTGATCCTTCGGACGTCGCCCTCAAGGCTCGTGCCAAGGGCTTTGAAGTGGTGAACGACTTCTTCTCCGCCCGCGCCTTCAGGAGCGTTCACGCCACGGAGAAAGCCCGCGTCGTCACCAGCATCTCCATGTTCTATGACTTGGAAAATCCGCACGCTTTTGTGCAGGACATCGCCGATGTGCTGGCCACGGACGGCATCTGGATCCTGGAGCAGAGCTATCTGCCTGCGATGCTCGACATCAACAGCTTCGACACCATCTGCCATGAGCACCTGGAGTACTACTCCCTCGCCGTGCTGGAGCGCCTCTTCGGAGATCACGGCCTTGAAGTCATCGACGTGCATCTCAACGATGTGAACGGCGGCAGCTTCCGCCTCGTGGTGGCCAATGCCGGACAGGTGAAGCCTTCCGCTGAAGCCGCCGTGCGCGTGCAGGATCTGCGCATCCGCGAGTTCGAAATGGCGATCGATTCCGACGCCCCTTACGCCGTCTTCCGCGAAAACATCGAGCGCATCCGCACCGATCTCACCGCCTTCCTCCAGAAGGCCAAGGCCGAGGGCAAAGTGGTGCATGGCTACGGTGCCTCCACCAAGGGCAGTACCACGCTGCAGTTCTGCAACGTCACGCCCGATCTCGTTTCTGCCATCGCCGACCGCAATCCGGTCAAGTGGGGCAGCTACACCATCGGCACGCAAATCAAGATCATCTCCGAAGAGGAATCCCGCGCCGCCAAGCCCGACTACTACCTCGTGCTGCCGTGGCACTTCATGCCTGAGTTCCTCAAGCGTGAGACCGAGTTCCTCGCCCGTGGCGGCAAATTCGTCGTCCCGATGCCGCAGGTGCATCTGGTGGGTTGATCGTAGCGCATGCGTCCCCCAAGCAGCGGCACTTGCCAAGTGCCGCAGTTTGGAAGGTGGGAGCTGCGTGGCTTTGCGGTGCGTTTCCAGGCCGGGACTTGGCAAGTCCCGCTCCTTGGGCCGCACACCATACGCTGTCATTCCACATTCGGTTTGAATCTAGCACCGTGCTCGCTCGTCTAGCCACACACCCATGGACGACAAGCCCGAGCCGATGACCAACAGCGCTGCACTGCGCCGCCTGCTTGTGTTCGCACGCAGCCACTGGCGCATTGCCGCGTGGCAGTTCACCCTCGCTGTCGCGGGCACCTCGCTCATCTTCGTCTTTCCCGGAGTGGTGCGCTGGTTCATGGATGAAATCATCCCGCAGAAGCGCAGCGATCTCATCTGGCGTGCCGGCGGTCTGGCGCTGCTTGCCTTCGCTTTGCGCGAGGGCCTGTTCTACTTCCGCACCCGGGTGAACTGCACCTTTGAGCAGCGCATGATCACCGATCTGCGCAGCCAGTTGCACCGGAAGATTGAGCTGCTGCCGCTGCGCTGGTTTGATCATCAAAGCACCGGGGACATCCTCACCAAGCTGGCCGACGACGTGCCTGCCACGCAGCGCGTCATCCTCGAAGGCATCGAGCAGGGGAGCACCGCCGTGCTGCAGATCATTATCACCGCCATCGTCATGCTGGTGGCGGATGCGAAGCTCGCGCTCATTGTCCTGGCCCCCACGCCGCTCATTGCCGCCGGTGGGTGGATCTACTCACGCTGGGTCTCCCCACGCGCCACGGCAGCGCGAGAGGCCACCAGCGCGCTCAATGCCACGCTGCATGACACCATCACCGGCATTCGCCAGATCAAGAGCTTCACGGCTGAAGAGATGCGGCAGTGGAAATTTCTCGCCGCCAGCCATCGACTCAAAGAAAAACAGACCAACCTTATGGCGGCCTGGGCCTTCTACTCGCCCTCCATGACGCTGCTTGGAAACGGCGGCCTCGTCCTGCTGCTCATGGCCGGTTCCTGGTGGTGTGTGCAAGGAAGCATGACCCCCGGTCAGCTGATGGAGTTTCTGCTCCTCGTGGGCTTTCTCTACGAACCCATCGCCCGGCTCCACGGCGTGAATCAAACCCTCCTCAACGGACTCTCCGCCGCCAAGCGCGTCTTCGCCATCCTCGACAATGAAACGGAGGAGGACCTCGATGCCGGCCAGTCGCTCGAATCCATCCGTGGTGAGATCGACTTCAATGCCGTCACCTTCAGCTACCGTGCCGACAAGCCGGTGCTGCACGACATCACGCTGCGCGCAGCACACCATCAAACCATCGCCATCGTCGGCGCTACCGGTTCCGGCAAGAGCACGATCTTCCAACTTCTCACCCGCTTCTACGATCCGCAAAGCGGTGCCATCACCTTGGATGGCGTCCCGTTGCAAAACCTCAGCAAACGCTTCCTGCGCCAGTCCTTTGCCTATGTCACGCAGGAGGCCTTTCTCTTCGCAGGCACGGTGCGTGATAATCTCCTCATCGGCAAACCCAGTGCGACAGATGAAGAACTCTGGGCCGCTTTGCGCGACGCCTGCGCCGAAGACTTCATCCGCCGCAGCCCTGAAGGCCTCGATGCCGAAGTGGGCGAGCGCGGCGTCCTCCTCAGCGGAGGCGAACGCCAGCGCCTCGCCCTCGCCCGCGCCTTCCTCAAAGACGCCCCTGTGCTCCTGCTTGATGAAGCCACCTCCGCCGTGGACGTGAAGTCCGAGCACCTCATTCAAACGGCGCTCGCCAGACTCCGCGCCAACCGCACCAGCCTAATCATTGCCCATCGTCTCAGCACCATCGTGGAGGCGGATGTGATCTACGTGCTGCATCTCGGGAAGATCCTCGCCCACGGTACGCACGAGGAGTTGCTGCAAAGCTCCGCCTACTACCGAGAGATGGCCGCGCTGGCCTTTGACGGAGGATAGGCCTCCGGCCTGTCAACGGACTGGGGCTTCCAGCCTAAGTCTGGATCAAAAACGGAGGCGAGACGCCCCGATCCGCAAGACAGGCCGGAGGCCCATCCTCCAACGCAAAAACGCCTGAGCGTTTTCACACTCAGGCGTTCGCTAATTCAATGAACTCAGTTCAACTCAGTTCGCGCGGCCGAGGTAGGTGCCGTCTTCGGTCTTGATGCTGATCTTGTCGCCAGGGCCGATGAAGAGGGGGACCTGCACGCGCATGCCGGACTCTGTGGTGGCTTCCTTGTACACGTTGTTGGCGGAGTCGCCCTTCACACCGGCTGGGCTGTCGGTGATGAGCATGATGATGTTCGCTGGAAGTTCGATGCCGGCGACGACGTCATCCGCGAAGACGACGAGGTACTTCTGGCCTTCGATGAGGTAGCCGCGGGTCTTGGCGTCCAGCTTGTCTTCACCGATGAGCACATCTTCAAACGTTTCAGGGTGGATGAAGTGGTAGCCGTCGCCGTCCTTGTAGCTGAATTCGTGGTTGTCGCGGACGAGGTTCACGGACTCGAGCGACTCATTGGAAGTCATGCGCAGGTTGTAAACCTTGCCGATGGTGATGCTGCGGACGGACATCTGCACGAACGAGGCCATGCGCGGTGGCGTCTTAAGTTCGGTCTCGGTGACGACGCAGACGTCGTTGTTGTGGCGGACGGCATGTCCTTTGCGGAGATTGATAACGGGTGTGGCTGGCATAAGAGCGTGTTTCCTTGGCGAGTTTGGCGTGCATTGCAAGCGCCGGTTCGAGGCCCCCGCGCTTCAGGCGGGCGGCGGAAGAATGGTTTCGGAGTTTATTGGCAGGCTGTTTAAGACAGATTCAGCGCGCCACCCTCGCAGAGCTCCTTCTTGCCGAAGGTCTGCAGGTCGTGGCCCATCGACTGCGCGACGGACATCCAGAGGCGGTTGTGCGCGGCTTTGGTGAACTTCAGACTGCGACCCATTTTGAAACCGCTGCCGCCACCGATCATGATGTAGGGGATGTTGTCGAGCGTGTGGCTGTTGCCCTTGCCGAGTTCATTGGTCCAGACGAGCAGCGTGTTGTCCAGCATGCTGCCGCCACCGGTCGCTTCGGGGGTCTCACTCAGGCGCTTGGCCAGGTAGGCAAACTCACCCGCGAACCAAGTGTTGATCTTCATCAGCTTCTCGTAGCTGTCCTTCTTGTCGTCCGGATCATGCGAGAGGGAGTGGTGCCCCTCCTGGATGCCGAGCCAGCGCATCTGTGCCATGCCCACGCTACGCATGTACTGCAGCGTGCCGATGCGCGCCATGTCATTGGCCAAAGAGTTCACCAGCAGGTCGATCTGGATTCGGCTGATCTGCGGCGTGTTGTCGTTCACGAGCTCGATGCTCGGGTCCACCTGCGGGACGGGATGCACCAGCTTGCCCTGCTTGTCGGCATCGGCCAAATCCTGCTCCATGCTGCGCACCAGCGTCATGTGCTGGTCCAGCAGCGCCTTGTCGCGGGCGCTGAGCTTGGAGGACACCTTTTTCAAATCCTCGCGCACATCGTCCAAAATGCTGACGAGACTGTCCTTGTCCTTCATGCGGCCATAGACCTTCTTGAGGATCTGATGCGGGTCATCAATGGGGGCCACAGGCTGGTTGCCGCCTGCATAGCTCATGCGCGTCCAAGGGTCAGCGCGTTCTGGAACCGCCACGCCAAACTCCAGCGAGCCAAAGCGCGTCTTCGTTTCCGCGCGGCTTTGCAGGAAATTCTTCAGTTCCTGATCAATCGAGATGTTGCTCGCCCATCCGGCCGGATTGCCGCCGCCGCCCATGATGTTGCCCTTGAGCAGTTCGTCGCATGTCAGCAGGCAGCTCATGCCGCGCATGTGGCTGTCGCCATCGCCGCCGACCTTGTTGGCGATGCCGTGCAGCACCAGCATCTGCTTCTTGAACGGCTCCAGCGGCTTGAGGATGGATTTGAAACTGAAATCCGCGCCTTCCTGGTCCGGCCAGAACTCATTCGGCAGCGTGCCGTTCGGCGAGAACATGATGATCAGCCGCTGCTTCCGCTGAGGGGCAGGGGCGCCCGTGATGCTGGGCAGTCCGGCAAGAAAGGGCAGGGCACCGGCAGAGATGCCGAGATCGCGCAGGAATTGGCGGCGGTGAAGGTGTTTCATGGGGGGGGAATAATATACCACCTCAGAGGAGCCTATCTAGCACGGAGGCGGGGGCATTGATGATTTATGATTTACGATTTCAGAGCCGGAGCGCATGGGGCTCTTCCAAATCATAAATCGTAAATCCGTTCACCCTCATGCCGCCCCATCCTTCCAGCGCACTTCAGGGCACTTCCTTGATCTGAATATGCCGGTACTCCATCACGCCGCGGTCACCTTCGAGGCCGATGGGGCCGGTGGGTGGCTGCGGGATCGCGAGTTCGAGGTCTTCACCGTTGCAGGTGGCGTGGGCGAAGCCGTTCTTCACTTCGACGACGATCTGATTCCACTCCTGCGGCTTGTACTTTTTCAGTTCCTTGTAGGGGCCGGCCACCAGGTAGTCGCGGCACTGAAGCTGCGGCTTGCGGATGAAGACGCCGCTGTCCGCATTCACGCTGGCGCGGAACTCCAGCTTCAGGATGAATTCCTTGGGGAACTCGGCCTGGGTGTAAAGCTGCCCGGTGAGCTTGTCCATCTCCGTGGGGAAGGTCACGGCAATGACGCCATCCTTCACGATGTAGCGCCCTGCATCGGCGGCTTCGGTCTTGCCATCGTGCTTCGCGGTGATCGCGCCCGGATTCGGATCATCCTTCTTCGTCTTCTCGCGAAAGCACCAGCCGGTGAGATCCTTGCCGTTAAAGAGCGAAGTGAAGCCCGCCTCCGGCTTCCAATCCTCCGCATGCAGGGTGGAAACGGCGAGGGCGAGAAGCAGGGCGATGTGTTTCATGGTTGATGGTTGTGTAAAAGCAGTGCACGAAGGTTTTCTTCTGCCCGGCGGAAAAAAGCAAAACAAAAGAGCGGGCATATGAGCGCGATTTCGCAAAGGGCGCAGCGGGTCCCGCGCGCGATGGCGCGTATTTGGAGTGCGGTCGCGAAGTGAGGAACGAACGCAGCTACCGCTTTCGCAGGCCGGACGGCACGTGGAAGCCACAAGACCCACGAAAGCACACGATCCTCGGCACACGCCAGCTGCATGATTCACGCCCACCACGAGACGCTCGAAAGCGGCAGCTACACCCTTTCAGGGTTGCGCAGCCGCATTCCAAATTTATCCCGCATGCAGCGCCGCTTACTTCGCCACCACGGTGAAGCCTTCCTTGCTGTCCTTGATCAGCCATCCGGCGGCTTCGAGTTCTTTCCGCAAAGTGTCGGCGGCAGCCCAGTCTTTGGCCTGTTTGGCATCCCAGCGCTGCTGCGCGAGCGCCTGGATGTTCGCTGGCACATCGGTGGCGGCTTCATCGGCGAGGGCGGGCAGCGTGAGGCCCAATGCGCCGAGCATGAAGTGCAGCCCGTTGCGCGCTGCTGCCGCTTCCTCGGCGGAGAGCGCGGCGGGCTTGAGCTTGTTCAGCACGCCAAAGACGGCGCCGATGGCACCGGGGACGTTGAGGTCGTTGAGCAGCGTTTCCCAGGCTTCGGCAAACGGGCCCGCCGATTTCGCCTCGGGCAGGGCAGGGGAGAGGGCGGCCAGCGCCTTGTCGGCCTTCGCCAGCTTTTGCAGCGCCTGACGTGCGGAGTCCAGGCTGTGCATGGTGAAATTCAGCGGCGCGCGGTAGTGGCCGGAGATCAGCACGTAGCGCACCTCCACGGCGCTGTAGCCGCGCTGGGCAAGGTCTTCCAGCGTGTAGAGATTACCGATGCTCTTGCTCATCTTGCCGCCGTCCACCATGAGGTGGGCCACGTGCATCCAGTGGTGGGCGAAGTGCCCGTGCGTGCTGCAGCAGCTCTGGGCGATCTCGTTTTCATGATGCGGGAAGATCAGATCCACGCCGCCGCTGTGCAGATCAAAATCCTCGCCGAGGTATTCGAGAATCATGGCGCTGCATTCCAGATGCCAGCCCGGGCGGCCTTCGCCCCAAGGGCTGGGCCAGAAGTTCTCGCCGTCCTCCGGCTTACGCGCCTTCCACAGGGCGAAGTCGGTGAGGGAATCCTTGGTGTACTCGTCGCTGTCCGTCGCGCTGGCGGCCTCGCTGGCACCCAGGCGCAGCTCGCGGTCTTCCAGGTGGCTGAGCCTGCCGTAGTCTTTGTAGGATGAGACGCGGAAATAGACGCTGCCATCATTCGCCGGATAGGCGTGACCACCGGCGATGAGCTTTTCAATCATGGCCACCTGCTGGGAGATGTGCGCCACGGCCGAGGGCTCGATGTGCGGCGGCAGGAGGTTCAGCGCGGCGCAGTCGGTGTGAAATTTCTGCGTCCAGCCCTGGGTGAAGGTGGTCAGCGTCTGTCTGGCCTTCTGGGAGTCGCGGATCGTTTTGTCATCCACGTCCGTGATGTTGCGCACGTGCAGCGTCGGCGTGCCGGAGGCCTCGACCACACGGCGCATGACATCCTGCGCCACGAAGGTGCGGAAGTTGCCGATGTGCGCCGGGCCATAGACCGTGGGTCCGCAGCAGTAGAAGCGCAGCGTCTTGCCATCCAGCGGCGTGGTTTCGCGATCAGTGCGGGTCAGGGTGTCGTGGAGCTTCAGGGCGGGCATGGGGGCGGGGAAAATGAATGGTGAATGCGGAATGTCGAGCGCGGGAATGCTGGATGCTGGGCTCCGTAGGCACCGCGCCAGACGTGGCTCGCGAAAGGCTTCCATCCAGCATCGAGCCGCTAGCATCCAGCAACATCCCCCCACCGATGTCCCTTGACCCCGCCCCGCCATGGGTTACTCTCCCTTTCTCCAAAACGGGGGCGTACTGGTTTCGACGGGTAGCCTTAGTTCGGAGCTGCATGCCGAGGATGATTCGTTGGCCTCGTTAAACACCGGATCAAAAACACAAATGCAAACTCTAACGAGCTAGCACTCGCAGCTTAAGCCCTGCGACATCCTTCAGGCAATGTCTGGTAGCCTGAACGATGCCACTACCAGGCTGGTTTGTTGGCCGGGCGACCGGGTCACAAACGAGATCAAACAGGACGCTGGGTGAAGAGTAGGCTGTCTCAAGCCGCCTCCCACCGAGACCAAAGATGAGACTGAGCATGGAGACGCTACGGGCAACGACTATTCGGACAGGGGTTCAACTCCCCTCGCCTCCACTTCCTTGATTTCCAAGGAAGTGTGATGAAATGGTCAGCATTATTACAACGCTGGTTACAACATGTGTGACGATAGTTGTGCTTGTCTGAGTATGTCTGGTTAAGACATCTTGAGGAGGTACTTGTTCTCGGAATCTAAAGCGAATTAATGACATATTGTCTCCCTGAACTCCATGAGCGTGCACAACGAGAACGCCCCAAAGATGATGAAAAAGCAGAGGAGGGTCCCTTTCCTGAGTCCTAGCGCGAGGATTGAATTGCGAATTAGTAGGCTTCGCAAATTGGCTGTTGCAGGACGTCACAATATAAAATTTTTCCAAGGAGAAATGAGGAGCGAAAGAATTTCAGCAAGGATTTGGAATGAATTTCTCCGGACGGAAGCATACAATTCGCTAACAACCATCAGGCACGGACAGTGTGTGGAGGATGAGATTTTGTCCGCGATGTCTCGTCTTGGTCCGTTGTCAGCAGAGGCTCTTGAACAGGCTCGCAAGTCTGCACTTTTGCAGGCACGTGCGGCGTTGTTTGATCATTTCATATCAGAATCGCTTATCATTAAAGGGTGGGGCAAGATGCTCAACATGCGACATGCTTATTTAGCGGCGAAACTGCTTCACGACCCTTATTGTGTGACGACCGATGTCTTGATCGCCTCTGTTCTAGCCGAGGGAATTGATCGATATGAAGTCGATTTTTTACGTGGTCTTGCTGATGTTCAGTATAATGTGAGCCGGCGCAGCAAGCGAGTGAGTGATGATTGCCTATTTATGCTCGCAACCAATTGGACCAATCCGCACTGCCCTCTATGGCTCATGACGCGAGGTGCCATTCACAAGGCATGTGTTGGACTTTCGACCAACTTGGACGCCACTAAACCTATGATAGAAGAACGCTTGAAGAAGCTTAAACTGGTGAGGGCAGCCTCCCCGCCAATTGTGGGAGTTGAACTCAACAGTGATGGGAGAATTGAAAAATTCGTGGTGTCGAAATTTATTTTTGATCTGATAAAGACAAGGGATTTCACCAATTCGCATAATCGGAAATATTGTCTGGTTAAACGGCCTGCAAGGCATCGCTCATATAGTAGGGTTGAGAAATAGACACATATAGGTGTTTCGCGGTGTGAACTGGACGCCTCCTTGGGTGCGCCACATGATGCTTGATGGGACGAGCAAGTGGCACACCAAACTGGTCCCGAGTGACTTCGTTACAGATAGAGGTTTTTAAGGTGGGGTGAAAAAGCCAAGCGGTTTTACCCCAACATCACTCTGGCGATGCGAGCCACACTTGCCGCATATGCTCAACGATAACAACAAGCGGCAATGTCGTCACCGCACATCAATGACGACAGCATCTGTAAGCTGCGTGTCCCCCCTCACAGCACAGAGAACACCGGAATTCATTCGACTTCCTAAATCAGGTAATCGCTGTTCGTGGACAGGAATGAGCCGGGCTAGTCTTAATGAACTTGTGCTGGGAGTCGGAGCTCCCGTTCACTCAGTCGTTTTGCGCCGTGAGGGTGCATCAAGGGGAATTCGGCTCATTCACTTGGAGAGTCTTCTGCACTATTTGCACCAGCAAATGGAGGCACAGATCTGTTCGCCGCAAGACGAATGCGAAAACCAATCCGCCTCCAAAACAGAGTCTAAAGCATGAAGAAACAGCGCGCCCGTAAGGAACATGGGGGGGCTTTTCGACGAGACCTCGAAATGTGGACCAATGGGCAAGCGACACAACCGAAACCATTGCGCCCATGACACGTTCTCTACTCAAAACAGTCCCGCCGTTTTATTCAGCTGGGTCTCCATATCCAGGCGGTCTGGGTACAGCAAGCCACGTCCGCTTCCCGGGCCTGCCCCCGCCGATCCGGCCGCAGGGGGGGGCTTCGTCGCGTGCCATGGCCGCTTCTAGGGACACAGGAGCCACCTGCGTCAGCCTTTTTGCTCATCAGGGGCATTCCACAACCTTGGAGCCACAACTCAACTGGGAGGGCTCGCAATGCGCCTTATGATGCCATTCACTGCTAAAGAGCGCTCGCTGATTGAATCCTGCCCACCAGCAGACTGCGGAGTACACGACTGGTCCTTCGAAGTGCTCAAAGTGCTTGTGAAGTACTACGCCAGCGATGAGATGCTCGTCGCGGCCGCGCGTGCGATTTTTGACCACTTTGCCACACGCTTAGTGGATGATGGGGAAATTCGACGACAGATAGGCAATGCACGTCGGCTTCGGTTTTCATGCCCATCACTTGCGTGCTCCGGCGAGAATGCAGCAACTCCTCCACGTTGGCCCTTACCGGCCATTGCCAGGATCGAAGAGATTATCCGCCAGGGACCAAGCTTGGCGCAATTGAGCGGGACCTCTCCCGTCCCCACCCACGACTGCGCAGTGGGGGCAGCTCAGGTGCTTGATCGGCTCTTCCCGGGGGATCCTCTTATATGTTGCTCAAAAACCATCGACTCACATGCAACGCGCGCGCTGAGCAGTTGGGGTCACCTTGCTGAATATCAGTTCATAGTTCCATCGCCCATGTCAGAGGTCTGGGGAAAAACCAATGACGGCAGGCCGTCTCAACGGACTTTGGTAAATACAGGGCCGCGTCGGTACTTGGTTGTTGAGTTCGATTTTAAAGCTGTTCCTGAGGGTGGCTCCGTGCAAGAAAAAGTCCAGGGACGCCGCCGTACGGCTAAACACGCCAGCGCTTTGGAAATAGGACGGATGGTCACACTGCTCAACAGCGACGGCTACACAGTGCAGGACATGTGCGCAGCGCTGATTGACCACCTGTCCAAGTATATGCCTCCTGCAATGGTCGTGCATTCGGGTGGTAAAAGCCTTCATGCCTGGTTCTATTGTGCAGGTATCGAGGAAAGGCTTGTGCATCGCTTCATGCATTACGCTGTGCACTTAGGCGCCGATCACCATACTTGGAACCGCTGCCAGTCTGTTCGCATGCCCGAAGGACTTCGCGACAATGGAGCACGCCAGAAGATCGTGTATTTCAACCCGGAAGTGCTTCCATGAACAAGGTTCAAGCCCAATGGAGCAACCTGAACCTCCCACAACCAGACAGGACAACATCGGTAGGTGTAAACGCACTTGAAGCGCCGGAGAACCTGATCGTCCTGCCGTCCGGAGAGGTCACCATCTCCGAATGTGCTGGAAAGCTCTTTCAACGGATTGCGGCGTCAAAAAAGCTTTTTCTGCGATGCAACACCATCGTTGAATTGTGTGAACATGATCACGGGAAGTTGCGATTAATTCCAATTAAACCATCGGCTTTCCGCAGTCGCATCGAACATTTCGGCAAAGTTGTGGCCTGGAGGTCTGGCAGAAATGGCACTCCCGAGTTGAAATCAGCGATCTGCCCTGAAAGCACTGCAAATGCTCTCATGGGGTCTACTGAGGCACAGCAACTGCTTCCTCGGATTTCAATGCTGGTTGATTGCGCAGTGGCTGTGGAGAGAGAGGGTAGAATTGAAGTTCTAGGAGAGGGCTATCATGCTGATCAGTCGGGAATTTTAGTCACCGCAGGGACTGCCCTCCCCCTCATTGATCCAATGACGGCAGCCGGATGGCTGCTGAATCTGCTTGGTGAATTTCATTTTCAATCCGCCAGTGACATGTCTCGGGCTTTTGCATGCCTGATCTCTCCGGGATTAAAAATGGGGGGGCTGATACAAGGGCGAATCCCGATTTTCATCACCGAGGCGGATCAATCGCAGGCGGGCAAGTCATATCTGCAGCAACTCACGGCAGCGCTGTACAATGAATACCCATCTGTTATTGCGCAGAGAAAAGGCGGAGTGGGATCATTGGATGAAAGCTTCGCACAAGCACTGTTTAGTGGAAGGCCCTTTATCCAAATCGACAACTGCAGGGGAAAATTTAATTCACAGTACATTGAATCTTTCATGACTGCGAGAGGTGTGTTTTCTGTGCGAATTCCAAATCAGGCTGAGGTCGAAGTTTCCCCCGAGAAGTTCGTGGTCATGTTGAGTTCAAATGGGGCAGAAACCACACGGGATCTCGCGAACCGGTCATGCGTCATTCGCATTCTCAAACGCGAGGGGCATTCGTTCCGCCGTTATCCCGAGGGGGATCTTTTGGAACACCTGAAACGCAATCAAATCGGATATTTAAACTGCGTCTTTTCCGTCATTGCCGAATGGTTCAAGTGGGGCAAGCAGCGAACCGAGACTGTTGGCCATGACTTTCGCGAATGGTCACAGGTGCTCGACTGGATCGTACAAAAAATCGGCCTTGCACCTCTGCTTGACGGACATCGAGAGTTGCAGGCTCAGGTCAGTAATATCGCGACAGCATTTCTACGGAGGCTTGCCATCGAGGTTCGAAATTTGAAACGTCTTGGGGTGGTGCTATCCGCCACTGACATTCGAAACATTTGCAACACTGCTGATATCGACATTCCTGGAAATAATTCCCAGGATGACGACGACACCAACAGACGAATCGGCGTTTTGTTGGGACAGGCTTTCTCAGCTGGTGCCGATGAGTGCAACGTCGATTCGTACATGGTGTACAGAACTCAACAGCCTGTTCCTCGCGAAGGCGGTGGTTCGTACATGAGCAAGCATTATCGCATTGAGTACACGGGGTGATCCCTCTCCTCTTTTGGGGCACAACGCTCTGGTGCCGCAGTAACGCATAAGAGGTACTGGATGTTCATAAAAACAACAAGGTGATTTTATTCTTCTCCTAGATGTCTTATGCGCCCGGTGAACCAACGTGCACATTCTCATGACAATGGCATTGTCAGCGCACTTGTACAGCGACGCTCTAACGACGTACATCACCATCACCACGTTGCTGGATCAACATCGGGAACTGTCGGATCATATTCATCAGTTCCTGACGTTCGAACGTAACGACACAGATCAGCGGTATGCCGACGTCTTTCGGTCGGCATCATCCCATCGGCGGATCAGCTAACACGACCGCCAACCATCGACGGTGAAGCAGTTCATCTTGACAGCGTCTCAGCTCACCCAGAGCTTTTACCAAGCACATTCCAAAGCTCATCGAAATTGATGCTGGATCTGCAATCCAACGACCAGCTTGATTGTATCTACCCCGATCGGCACCATGTCAGCTTCCCCAGCCTCATCCACTTCAGCCCTTCCCACATCCGACAAACCTGCGGCACCACCCGTTCCGAGTGCCGGCGCTTCCCAGGTGCTCACCAAGCCCGGGGTATCCTATGGCAGGCATATCGAAGGCATTGCCATTGAGTTCTGCCTGCACCCCGTCGATGTGGCAATTGGGATCGCAGGTGTACTGACCAACATTGCCGGCCCTCATGCTGGCCTGGTCGATTCCAGTGGTGGCCGTGTCAAACCACACCTCAGCCTGCTGCGAATCGGTAGTACGACATCCCGGCTGCATCTGCTGGAGAGACGTCTGTTTCATCCGCTCCGCACTCGTGCGAACTGGCTGCGCCAAAGTGCCAGCAGCCACTCGCGCCGTCTCGCCGACATTTGGACGTTCACCAGCGGCGCTCCGCTTTCGGGCGGCATGAAACACGGAGACCTCCCCGACTTCTTCCGCCAGCGGCGGGACAAAGCTAATGAGGAGCAAGAAAAGCTGTTCACAGAACGCGGACTCGATCCCCAAGTGTTTGATGAGATGAGCCTGACCGGCTCAATGATGTACTTTGGCCGCGGTGGCATCCCAGTACGCAGCAGTCCAGGCGCAGTACACCTGCCATCTGTCTTCTTTGAAGGGACCTCTCTGGACAAGGTCGCCACTGCCTTGAACGAATCCATCCATCGCGAGGCCCTGCTGTTGATGCCCGCCGGCGGAATATTCGACCCATTTCACAAACTCTCCTCCAAGGATGAAACACTGGCGCGCGACTTGGTGCCCCTTTTGCGCGGTCACGATGCAGAGTTTGCCCCACTGCACCCAGATCAAGGACCGGGCACTTTCGAGCACACGCGAGTAAACCTGTGGGCCGCGATGTCATTGGAACGGCTCAGCGATACGCTGCAGGATGATTCATCCCCATGGAATGCGCTGTACGATCATTGCCTCCTTTGGGATGGCTCCACGGGAATGGCTACTCAGGATAAAAAGTACAAAGCGGTCAAAGAATGGCAGCGCTACGACCATCTCGTACACGACCTGTTGGATAGACGGTGCTTCGGTTTGATTCAGATGCAGAGCCGAATACCGATTCCCCCAGACTATCAAGAGAGGTTTCAATCAACGCAGAATAGCTACCTGGAGGCGCTTGAGGAGATCCTGCCACGCGACAATTCACTCATCGCTCAGTTCTGTGACCTGCCGGAACGTCTCATGTGGGTATTCCTCCAGTTCCACAGAGAGAAGGAGGAGTTCTGGTGCGGGAAGGCGGCGTTCACGACTGCCCTCTATGCGGCCCGGATGCACGCAACCATGCTGAAGCAGGCGCGTGAAATGAGCAATGTGCGTGATCTCCTCAAAGGTGCTGAACAAGTTACCGCTATTTTGAGCCGCAAAGGCCCCTGCAAAGTGCGGGACCTGCAGCGTTCCTGCAACAAGCGCAGTGCGGATTCATTCAGGCCTGTACTGGACCTCCTGCAACAACAAGGACGTGTCCGGGTCGATCTGGATAACCGCCTACAGCTAATTGGCCAATCTTGAGCATTCATTGTACAACAGGGCAGCCCTCAGCACGGCACCGCTCCATGTACAACTATCATCTCAAATACGCACCCTAATCGCACATGACACCTCCACCTCCATTTGTATTCGGCAGCGGTGACAGCTTTGCTGATGTACGTGACTGCATACCACCCCGGCTGATTGCTCTGGCCGCCAAAGGTCCCGCACTCCTGGGCCTAGACACACCCGTTGTGGCAGTTGCTGGCCTTGCCCACCTTGCCGCCAGTTTGGGGCGTTCTTGCTTCTTCGACGATGGTTCCTCGCAGTTTCCACCCTGCTTCAGTCTCGCTGTGCTCTCCGACAGCTTGCTGCCCTTTGACTGGCTGTCTTTACTGGGCCGGGGTTGGGTTGACGATGCCACCCGGATACAGAATCTGGATTCCGACCATATTCGAGCAGTGATCAAGAATGCATTGCGCGATGTCGCGACCAAGGGGCCGGACCGCAGCTCCATCGATCCTCAATTCGAGGCCTATGCGGAAAAAATTCCGCTAACCGTCGTGGACATGATGCGACGGCGTACCATCCTCTCCAGAGTGGAGCCCGATGCAGCAGCGCGTGCCGTTGTTGATTCCCGGGATCGCTGTGCCGTCATCATGAATGGCGCAGGTGACCCCATGGCGGAATGGGCCCAACTCCCCCCTGGCAAACAACAGAAGCTGACGGAATTGCTCACGCTTAGCTGGCAGGGAAAGCCGTTGACGGTCACATCCAAGGGGGCAGAGGTCCCAGGCACGGTACATGCACTATGGCTTACTGGGCGCGAGCCAATAAGGAGAGCATTGTTTGACCGACGTGGCACCATCGTAAACCAGTCTGCACCTGTGCTATTGTTCCAGCAGCACGGAAATCCCAAACGGCTGCCAGATGTCGACGCAGCGGAGTTTGTGGAGTGGTCCAAGTGTTTGAAAGCGGCCTTCGATTATCGCAGTAATGCTTCCCAGGGAGGTCCATCTACCATCGTGATCAACAAACACGCGAGGCGGGTAGCGGAAGAATTCTACGAGCAGTTTGCCGATACTCTTGTACGGGTGCCTGAATCCTTGCATCCACATCTGTCCTGGTTGCCAGATCTTCCCTTGCGCCTCTTTATCAACCTTCTGTTGTCCAAATCAATTGAGAGGCTGCTGGACATGAATCCTACCGGAGTGGCGCAGGAACCGCCCAAACCTGATCCAAACGAACTTCAAGCAACCATGCGGCAGGCTGTGCGGTTGACCCGATGGTTGTGCCAGGAACATTACCGGGTCGTGTGCAGCTACGTGGATGCGGCATCCACCGACAGCACAGGACCAGCCACTGACAGCACTGACATGGCAGTCTTGGAAGAGGTCATCCTGGCCAAATTGAAAGACAAAGGCCCTCTGGAACCCAGGGAATTGCAGCGCAGCTTCCATGCTTTGAGTGCTCAGACTCGCAACAGTGCCATCCAGAGGCTGAAATCTAATGGGTTGGTGATCGATGATCCAGATGGAAGGCTAGCGGCGGCAGCTTGAACGGCGGTTTCCGCTGACAGTCAGCGTGTCAGCGCATGACAAAATGGGCATTGCGGCCTGATCGTGAAAAAGGGCACTGACATGTCCGACCACGAGGGCGTTACGATGGCAGGCGCCAAAAATCACCTTGGTGCAATTCTGCACCGTTGGCGATTTCTGAAATCACCCGTCTTCTCAGGTCCACCAAGGTGCCTTCAATTCTGCGGCTACAGCTTTGTTGCAAGCAGGCCATAAGCGTTTCCCTTCGGACCTTTCATCCGTCAGTTCTTAGCGGGTCCGGCCAAAATTTTCGCCAGCAAACGCTTCCACCACTTCTTGCGCCCCATCAAACATCCAGTGAGATTCGGCAGTTCTGGCTGCCAAACACATGCTTCACCAAACTTCTATTTCACTTATTTTTCACTCGTTTACTCATCTTCAGGAGATTTGTGGCATCGACTGGGATGGGTCTGAACTCACTGGAAAACCTCTGTGCTTCCGCAATTTGCTGCGGTGACATTTCTGCCCCAACAATGTTGCGCAGTTGTTCGGCATCATGCTGGTCCTGAGCTGCCGCCAGATTGATCCACTTGTACGCTTGCACAAGATCCTTTTTGATTGCCCCTCCCCGGAAATACATCATGCCTAAAAATGCCTGCGCGTTTGGATCATTCCTTTCCGCAGCCTTTGAAAGCCAATGCATTGCCTGATTTAAATCTTTGCTGACGCCATTCCCCGCCAAATAACAAATACCAAGGTTAAATTGAGCCATGCAATCATTTTGATCGGCAGCCTTTTTGTACCACTTAACTGCTTCTGCATAATCCTGCGGAACTCCTGTTCCGTAAGCATAGCAGAGTCCCATGGAGGTTTGAGCATTTGAGTAACCTTGCTCAGCTGCCTTTCGATACCAATAAACTGCTTCGATTGGATTTTTGGACCCGCTTTTCCCGTATTCATAACACATTCCGAGAAAACCTTGGGCCATCATAAAGCCTTGGTCTGCCGACATCCTGTACCACTTCATTGCTTCTGCAACGTCTCTGCTGGCTCCATTGCCCGAGTCATGCGCAAATCCCAGATAGAATTGAGCTTCCTTTTCATTCTGTTCGGCAGCTTTTCGGAACCATTTGACCGCCTCAATCATATTTTTCGGGACTCCCTCACCATTTTGGTAGCAGAGCCCCAATAAACACTGGGCGCGTGCGTCTCCACTGTCTGCTCGTTTTGCCAACGCGACATCAAATGCAAAGTCAATCGTCGGCATGTTGGATGCCTGCTTTAACGCGACATCTTTTCGACATTGAGCGATTAGAATGCTGAGTGCAAAGGCCGCAAAAATCTGTGCGAAGCGTTTCATATTTTTGCTATTGCAGCTCGCACTTGCATGCAGGGCAGCATGTAACGGCTTTGCTATACAGAGGGTTCTTGCAGTTGCCGCAGATCCAGCGAACCGACTTCACCGAGCCCACAACCAAGAATATCAAAAGCAAGGCTCCTCCGTACATGGCCCCGCTTTCACCAGCCAAGGAGTAGCCCACCACTGGCGCTAACAAGCCGGCGAACTGGATCCAACATCCAACACCCGCGACTTCTGATTTGCGTATTTTCTTTGCGATCTGTGCCATGGCAATCACCTTTCCGTTTTGGTTCAAACAAATATCGCTCATTGCTTGTGCCTACATTTGGGACAACACCGCGAAAAATGATCAACGGCCACGCCAACGAGAGCGCCGATAAACAAGCCAATTACTCCCCACCATCCGATCACCCCGGCAAGCTCAGTTACAGCATGGCCCCAACCGGAAGTCGAAGGCTTGCTTTGAGAGTGGGGTAGGAATCGAGGATCAACTGGGGGGCTGGACAAATCCACGTCGACGCCTTCAACGATTAGGTGTCCAAAACACAATCGACAGATGATCGCACCGGCAATTGCAAACCCCACCGGTGTCACAAAAGCTCCAGGAGAATTTGCAAAAAACTGATTTTGACAACTTGGGCAATTGATCTGGGGCATAAGCAAATGATTCGAACTGCTTGCAGGCCAACGAAGCGGCGATTGTTAATGATGTTCAGATCTTGAATGCCACTTGGCTTGTTTTGGATCGTCTTTTTCGACGTCCACAGCAGTGATCATTGAATTCAGCACTTGGTATGCGTCAAGCCATTTTGCTCCGCTATCGGAGCAATTATGACGACAGCCCTCCCTAGTATCTGCGGCCAGAAACATGGCGCAGCAGAACATCATTGGCTCAGCAGTTCGGCGCATCCGGGTCGAAAATGAACTGACACAGGATGCTTTTGCCGCACGCTGTCAGCTTGCTGGTTGGGACTTGTCCCGGGAGACCTTGTCAAAGATCGAAGCCTGTTTACGTCGGGTGAACGATGCCGAGGTCATGATGCTCGCCAAAATCTTGGGCTGTAAAATCACGGATCTCTTTCCGACAAATACCAAAGCCGTTCTGCCAGTGCTTCGGCACAGCAAATGAAGTGCATCAATGGTGTCCGCTACTGAGTCGAAGTCGAGTTTCCCCAACAAGGAACACATGAGCCAGCGTCTCCGAAACATTTTTGGTCCGAATATTCGCAAAAGCCGCCAGATGAGGACGGTTTATATCAGGATGATCTGACGGCCAGGTTGCAGCTCGCAGGCCTGGAAAACATCGACCGTGTGACGGTGGCGGAGATCGAATCGCAGATCCGCTCCCTCTTTGATTATGAGCTGATTGTGATTGGAACTGTATTGAAGATCCCTCCCGAAGAAGTGATGGCCGTCTCGGATAGAAGCCTTCGTGCCAATTTGCCGACCTTGTGTGGTGCCAGACTGCGTGAGTGATGAACTCTTACACGCGACTGATGGCCATTTCGCCCAGACGTCCTGAAATGCAATGACAGGCCTGATAGGCCTAAATGTGGAGGTTAGGGTGAAAATAATTGACAAAATACCCCCGAAGCTCACTTGAAAGCGGCCACAATCATAAGCTCCCGAGACACTCTGAGACTTTCTGGAACAGGCAGGAGATGACCGTGATTCAATCTCTCAGGTCAGGCATTTCAGCCTTTGCGGGCGCTACTAGAAACTTCGATGCAGTCATAGTTTCAATGGTTTGAGACGGACCGCGATGGAGCCTTGAAATTCCGGCAGGATGATTTGAATGCGCTGTTCGATCACGGCAATGCGGCACTCACCGGTTAACTTGCCGGTGCTGGGTTCGATGAACTCGACCTGCCAGGAATCACCTTGTGCCCCCAGGCTTACGGTTTGGCCGGACAGGGGCTTCAGCGGCCAGCCGGGAGGCTCGCATTTGGCATCCCGGAACCAGCCGAGGCGAGTGTTCGCAGTGCCAATCATAGCTCCCTTCAAGCCGTCGGAAAGCACACAGGTAACTGGCGCGAATCCCGTATAGTCCACACCCCGAACGAATGCTGCAGCAGGAATGGCGGCTCCGTTGTAGTGGCGACAGATGTCCGCTTTTTCAAATTGGTCGTAGCCGTCCTGCCACCAGAGTGCACGCCCGTTCATGGCACCGCTCACCATCGCTGACCAGATCGCGTGTCGAATGCCGATCTCTGCGTGTGGTGCTGTCTCCAGTGTGCCATGCGGCGGACCGGAGTTCAGTCCCGATTCGCCGATGAGGACAGGCTTGCAGTATTTTGCGAGGCGTGAACGGACGGTCGAAAGGATCAGGTCATCCAAACGGCCTCCGAAAGCACCGTCGGTATAGGGATGGATTTCGATGAAGTCGAGAGCGCTGCTTTGCAGCAGTTTTGGCCACTCGCCGATACCCGCCTGCGAGGCTGTGAGCGGTCGCTTCCACGGGTCTGCCGCACGAATCACGGCAGCAGCATGTTCGGTGAACTCGACCGCCCGTGCTTCGGTCGCTCCAGTAACCAAATCCAGTTCGGAGAATATCTCCCAGCCCACGATAGCGCGGCGCGGTGCCCAGCGTTTGACGAAGGTCTCCAGGCGTATCAACCAAAGCTTACGGCACGTTGTATCGTCGAACAGCTCGCCGGGCAGCTTCGCCGGGCCGCCGCGTGTGACGTTGAAAGGATTCTGGTCCCAAGTATGCCACGTCTCCTTGTTGCTTCCGTCATTCCAGTCAGCCCACACGCCTAGCACCGGCAGCACGGCGAGTCCGTGCTTTTCGGCGGCGTCCAGGACCGCATCCCAGGACAGCAGCATCCCGGCATCAATCTCACCTGGTCTCTCATTGGGTGGGGTGAAGGTGAAATGGATGCGCATAAATTTCTCGCCCGCCGCTGCGGCGTGGCGGAAATGCTCGTCATACTCCTTCGGGCTCATGCCCACTGGATTGCGTCCGAGCAAGAATGCTGGATGACCTTCGGCTCTGAAATAGTTCTCACCGGGATGCAACTCAAGTCGCGGGCTCTTGCCTGGTTGGCTTGATAGGTTGCCTCCGGGTATCGATTCAGCGGGTGCATCCTGCGCGTGCGTGCTTCGGAGGAGCGCTTGGAATACAAGTACGAGGGCGGTCGATTTCATGGTAAGATCAAACATAGGACGACGCGGCCGCCCCCTTATGGGCGAAGTTGGCAGGGAGTACATGCTTTTTTAAAAGATGTTGTTTCACGCAATAAAACGTATGGGACGTGATGCTAATAGCTAGGCAGGTCACACGGTATCATGCCTGAAACGCACATCGTCTTTGCCGACAAATTGGGGGCAGAAAACCAGCAGCCTAAGATACTAAGTCAGTACCATTCCACCCTGACCATTTTCCGCCGATCTCAAAAATCCCGCATGAACACCCGCATCTGTGCCTTCAGCCACGCACCCTGTTTCTCCTTGGATTCCAGTCGGCCAAACAGAAGTTTCCCGGCGTCCATCAGGCGGGCGATGGCCTCGTTCTTTGCCCGTGGGATGTAGCCGAGGTGATGGCCTGTCTCGTTGAAGATCATGATGGCCAGCGTGTCGTGCGCATTTTCTGCCTCGCGTTTTAGTACCAGCAGGTTGCCCGGCAGCAGCGTCGGCTCAACCTCTTCGAGGTCGCGATGGCTGGTACCGGCGATTTGACATTCGATGAGCATGATCTCCTTCGCAAAGGGCATCAATGCGCCATCGGTGCGGAAGGCGCCGTGAATCAGCGCCAGCAGCGCGGGATCAATTGAGACCAAACTCGATTCCTGGGACATGTGGGTGTACAAGGGTTGCCAAATGTTTCTCTAGCGCGGCAGCCTGCACCTGCAACGGCTCCGTTTCCTTCTCGATGGTGGTACGCTTCATGGCAATCCATACCTCGTTCTCCAAATCCTCCCGGAGCGTGAAGGGGGGCTGGCTTTCGAGCTGCTTGATCTTCGTCTCTAGCTCTGCGATACGCTTTTCCAGCATGGCCTGCTCCGTTTGTAGTTTTTCCAACGCGCCCGCTGTATTCTCTGGCGGCTGCGGGTTGTGAAGCAGCAGGCCCAGCGCGCGCAGCTTCTCCAAATCTCCCGCGTCATAAGCGTCCTGCACCTGCTGCCACAGCAGCTCGTCGCCTGCTGGTTGATGGGGATGCAGGTCCGGGTGCAACTGCTTCACGAGCTGATGATACAACTTCTTCAGCTCTGCACTCTGTTCGTCGGGGAGCAGATTAGCCAGTCGTTGCTCCGCGCTTTGCAGCTTCGCGGCAGCCTCGTGGATTTTCTTCTCCCACAGTACCTGTTCTTCCTGCACCTGGGCTTCGATTTGAATCATATCCGGTTTCCCACCACGATTCAGGGCCGCCTGCACAAGTTCGATCGTGCGCTTCAGTCGTGCCACCCGGAACTGAGCTTTCAGTTTCTCCAGTTCCCATGCACCCAGCTTCGTTTGGTACAAAGCCAGCAAGTTTGGGCGCAGGGTATGAACGAGATCATGCGCCGCCGTCAGCAGTAGTGCCAGCTCGGTGCGCAGTTCGGTGTTCGCGTCCAAAAGGTGCTGAATTTCTGGATGAAGGATGGGAGTCATGGTGGGGAGCTGATTTTAGATGACCGTGTCCGGAGTGGAGGCCACCTGGTTGCTGCCTTGGAAGCGAATTAGAGGAGGTTGTGTCGAATGGGCAAGAAGTGCAAAAGCACGGTTACTTTTTCACACAGCTGCTGTGTGGGGGACCTTGAAAGCTTATGTCAGGCCTGCTCCAGCTCCCAAACCACCAGGACCGTGTCCTCGGAATCAACGTCGGCTGGGTTGAGATCCAAATCCATTGTTTTGCCCTCGAAGAGATTGCCTAACGAGTGACTCGCGGAACGCATCACGATCTCGGCGTGGCCGTATTCGATGGCGTGAATGCCCCCAAGCTTCTGGCCTGCCGCCGTAGCGATCACTTCCGCGCGGCTGCGGGCGTTGCGCACGGCGGCTTCCAGCACGCGGCGCTTCACCTCCTCGGGGTCTGACACCGTGAAACTCAGCGAGAGACTAGCCTTGGCATTGGAAGCAGCCACCGCAACCAGCACCCGGCCCAGATGAGCCGGGTCAAAAGGCAGCCGCAGGCTCAGATTGTGCTTCACGCAGTAGGCACGGAATGTGTATTTGCCTGCTTCATAGTCACTTTCCACGCCCACGTTGAAAGAGTCCGTTTTGAGCTGCTCGGTGGTCAGGTCCGCCTTGGGCAGTGCGGCACGCAGCAGTTCCAGCTTGGTGCCGGCGTCTGCCGTAGCCTTGCCATAGTCGCGGTGTTCACTGATGAGTTCCAGGCCAAGAATGACGGTGTCCGGGCTGGAGGTCACTTGGCCGCTGCCTTGGACGCGAATGAGAGGCGGGTTGGGCTTCATAGTTGGGGCCGGCCTTAAAAGGTTAACATCTTCAATGCTACTGGTTATTTCAAACTCTGTGGGGTAGCCTGTTGTGAACAGGCGACGCTCTGGCTGCTCTTTCAAGGAGGGCCGCCCGGTCGATCCCACCACCTGGCGCCATGCCCAGCGTTGAAGGGGGCTGGAGTTCATTTCTTCCTCTATCCGTTGCAATGAGTTCAAGTGCTTTCGTGCTTCCTCTGCCGCTTTACCGGCTTTCTCAGCTGCGAAGTGAGCATTCGCACGATTGAGCCCCTCGATGACTAGTGCAGTCATTTCGTCGGCGAACTGCGTGGCAGTCCTGTTGCCTTTTTTAGGCTGTCCAGAATTCTGGGGCAAACTCGGTGAACTCATGCCTGGTTTGATTCTGCCTCCTGCTGCCTAGCTCGTCAAGAGAGGGGGCAACGAGGGCTGGCTGCAACAGCTCAACGAAGTGCCATCCGATGAACTCTGTGAAGATCCCGATTCAGCAGAGCCTACAGGCACCGCCTCTACACGTTTTGCGTGGCGATGATGGAGCGGATGACAGAGAGAATACCCTTCGGAGAAGTGATGGCAAGGACCTTGTCGCCATCCTGAAACGAGTGGCCAGCCTGAAATGGAAGGCGGCCCGGCTTCCCCTGAAAGTCAACCGGGCCTACGAAGCAGATGAGAACTGGGCTGGAGTTCTCAGGCTCTACACACGCCCGCCAACTTTCTGCCGAGACGGACGCGGGTGCCGCGAAGGAATTCATTCTGGACGTTCGTGCCCGCTTTTCAATCCTACACATTAGAAGTTAGTGCCGTCCGATGGCTTGCTGAATCTGTGCAAACAACTCCTGCGGCACGTAGCCCTTGGCGGCCCGAACATGAAGAATGGGCAGGCCGGCTGCCTTAAGGGCTCCATCCACCAGTTCGTCGCGTTCCTGGCGGTCCATTTTCTGATGGCTGCGATCATCCAGTTCGATGACCAGTCGCGGCTTCATCGTGGCCGTTTCGCACAGCATGAAGTCCACATGCTTGCGGTCAATCCTGTTGATCGCGCCCCTGTTTTTGTGCGGTTGGCGGACAAAGAGGATGTCGCGAAGATTCGGTTTGATGACAATGGTTACGTCGGGCGAAAGTGTGCTGCGCAGCACATGGTAAAACGAGATTTCTGCGGCGGAAAGAAACTCATCCCGCAGTCCATACGGGAAGTCCAGACCTCTCGGGGATGTGGAACTGCCACGCCCGAGAAGGCCGAAGGTAAGGAAATAGAGGCAACCGTTGTTCATTCAAGGAAAGGGGGATGGATAGCTGGCTTTGTTCTCGCTTACATAGGGCCAAAGCGAAACTCCTCAAAAGTCCGGCAAAGCTTGGTTCCCTGTCGCAGGTGCCTCTTGCCCACAGGCGACGGCTCCAGGAGGTCTTCAATGATGAACTCAACGAGCTCTTCAAACCGTTCCACGGAAAGATGATTTCGAGTTCGCAGCTTGAGGTGGAACTTGGTTTTGATCTTCTTGCCCAAACGTCCAGCATTCATTCCTTCCACGCCATCCCAATATTCGATGGCGAGGCCGAAAAGGTAATCGATGTAGTTAACCAAATTGGCGTCCGCACCGATTGCGTTTTTGGAGTATTTGGATTTCGGCGCTGGCTTCGGTGCTGGAGGGTGAATGTTTAATGTGACGTTACGATGATCTCCGTCGCCGGCTGCGTTCACATTGATCTCGCCACGTTGGCTCACTGAAGCAACGTTCTCTTTCTGCGGCTTCTTCACACGCTTTGCTGAAGCGCGCACATCTTCAAGGGCCCGCCCGAGATGCATGGAGAACAGTTTTTCAAACTCCCGCCGGCTTTGAAATGTGAAGAACAGACCTTTGCCGCTCATGTCACGACGGAATTGCTGCAACTTTTGATACTGGTCTTCGTCATGCACCTTGCTGGTGGATACGAGGTCAGAAAAGTAGAGAAGCACCCGCTTTTTCTGCTGAATACCACGCAGGATTTCCTCTTCAGTCCCCGATCTTGCTTTACCTGTTGGCGTTCCCAATCGGCCCCAAAAGATGGCCACAAGGATGTCGGCTCTGTCAATGATCTGCCGGTTTATGACTCCTTGCCCCCTGTCCGAGAGGTCTGGTGTCGCATCCGTTTTCCAATGGGCAAAATGAACAAACCGATCAGCCTCTAGGCCGATGGCAAGATTCCACTGATCGACAACTTGTTTCACCAATGAGATCTCTGTCGAGACGTCTGATGGGCCACAACATACGAGCTGGTAAATGGTTTGAGTCTTTGGCATGGAAGAAGATAGTTTTGTGCATTTGGCACCCATTTACAGCTCCACAAAAGGCATTCGTGGAGGCGCAGTGTCCCACATGAGCTGCACATCTTCGGGTGTAAGGCCGTATGCTTGATTGATGAGGTCGCTGATACCGCGTTCAAGCTGGAGCATTTCGTCGGCGAGTGCGCGGGCGGGGTCAATGCTTTGGGTGTGCTCGGCACGCAGGGCGGCGAGGCTGGCTGCGGTGAGCGTCTGGCTTTTGCCACGGACCTTTTTCACTTCGGCGATGAAGGCATCGGAATTGAGCTCCGTTAGGGCTGCCAGTTTCTGGCTGGGCTTTTCGATGGCATACTCCATGCGAAGCCAGTCGAGCACGGTGCGATGCGTCTGCTGCTGGCTGGCGGTGATGTCGATCAAGCGGCGTGAGGCGATTTCAATAGCGGTGCGGATGGCGATGGTGGGTTCTGCGATGGGAAGCGCCTCCATCAGGAATCCCATGGGCGAAAGTGCTTCGTCTTTCATGTGTGGAAGGTAGCGCCAGTTGTGCCACCACATGAGAGGGGAGTTCAATACGGCGAGGAGATAAAGATCGTCGCAGGTGATGAAGAAGGTTTTGTTGTTGCCGTAAAAGCCCTTCTCATCCAAGGCGTAACTTGGATGAAACTGAATCTCCTGGTAACTGATCTTGGGCTTATCGAATTCACGCCAGTAATCAATCGAGTCCTGTATTTCAAACCACTTGTAGGTGCCTGATTTGCGCCCCGGCCACTCGCCACTGGCCCAATCATTGGGTTTCGGTTCCAGCTGTTGCTTGAACTTCTCCAAGTGTGTCTTCACTCCGGGATATGCTTCAATGTCGATACCTCGACGAGTGAATATGATCCATGTCTCTGCCCACTCTGACTGCCAGCGGTTCACATCCTGACCACGAAGATACGGATGAATAATCTCAGCGCTCTTGGGGTCGGTTTTGACTATGTCATTTCGAGTCTTGGAGTCGATGAGGAATGCCTCGTTGCATCCCGTGACGATGCCTCGAAGCGGCTTTACGCCAGCGAACTCTTTCAGCGGTTTGCCGGTAGAACGAATCTTTTTAAGCAAGGCTGAAACCGCCTGCGGTTCCAATTGCCAGCTTTCCACACCAAGCTGTTCGGCATCCATCTCCGCGCCTTCTTTTTCGATCTGTACGCTGAGATCGTCGATGCGAAGCTGCTCGCGGGGGATGGTGCAAAGGCGGGCGGTCTTGGGCTTCTCTTCGTTGGTGGGTTTTTCGGCGACGATGATGCAGGGGAAGACATCGGCCTCTTCGAAGATTTGCTTGGCGTGGCCGAAGTCCACGACGCTGCGAATCCACGTCTGATCACGGAAGAAGCGGCGCAGGGGCTCGCCGTAACCGGCTTTCATCCATTTGTTGGTAACGATGTAGGAGAGCAGGCCGCCGGGCTTCAAGACGCGCTGGCCCAGCTCGTAGAAGTACACGTAGAGATCGGCCATGCCGTGGTAGCTGGCGTAGTGTGCTTCGAGCCAGGGCTTGTAGGGCGTGAGAAGTTCCTGCCTCACGTATGGCGGATTGCCCACAACGACATCGAAGCCGCACTGAGCGAAAACTTCGGGAAAGGCAGATTGCCAATCGAAGGCTTTGGGATGTACAGCGGAGTCGCTGACTACGCTGTTCCCTTCGCGGATGCTGTGGTCGAGGCTGGTGAGGCGCTTGCCATGCGCGGCGGTTTTGATCCAGAGGCTGAGCTGGCAGATCTGAATGGCCTCGGCATTGAGGTCGACGCCGTAGATGTTGTGCTGGAGAATCTGGCGGTCGAGATCGAAAAGCGTGCGGTGGCCGCGCAGTTCTTCCAGACGTGCGTTGGACACCTCATAGTGGGCATGGAGCTGGTCGAAAGCCTCGATGAGGAAGGCACCACTACCGCAGGCGGGATCTAGAATACGCAGGGTCTTCAAAACCTCCTGCCACTGCTCCCAGAAGCGGATTAGCGCTTTGCGCTGCGGCTCATTTAGCGCTGGGAGGTCGTAGGCATTGGGATCGGTGAGCGTCTTCTTGGCGGTACCGGTGGCGACGGCCTCTTCGGTGATGCGCAAGGCTTCAAAGCGGGCACGCAGTACGGCACCGAGAGTCTGCTCGACAATGTAGCGGGTGATGAAGGAGGGGGTGTAGAACGCGCCTTCTTTTTTGCGGCGTGTCTTTGCAAGCTTTTCATCGACAAGGGTGCTGTAATCACGTTCCAATTCCTGGCGCAGACGCTCCAGGTCGGTGATGGATTGCTCAAAAATGTGGCCGAGGATGTCCACGTCGATGACGGGACGTATTTCCTGCGTGTCAGCAGCCTCTGCCATCTCACGAGCTGGACGGTAATCGTAGTCGGCGAGATCGCGGAACAACGCGCAGATTTCATCCGGCACGGCGAGCGTGTCTAGGCCAGCGTCATGCGCAAAGAGGCCACCATTGTAGGCTGGAATCTTCAGCCCGGCATTGCCGACATCGACCGAGCGGAAAAGGCCGCGAAAGTTATCCCAGATGGGCCGGGGATTATAGGGATCGTTGTGCTCGAAGGCGCAGCGGACAGTGTTCGGCGGGAGAAGGACGCGGTCTTCGCAGAAGGAGCAAAAGAGAATGCGGTCGAGCAGCTTCTGGGTGCAGCGCAGGATTTCCTGCGGCTCCACCTGATCATTGGCGACCCTGAGACGGCCGAAAACCTCCTGGCGGATGTCGGCGTAGAGCGCGTAGAACTTGTTGGTCAGTTCACGGCCGGCGGTTTCGGACGTTCGGAGCAAGGCATTGAGATGGCTTTCACCCTGAGCTGGCACTACACGCTCGGCGCCGAGGAGGAAGATGAAGCGTTTCAGCAGCGCCGCATCGCTGGCGAGACGCGTGGTCTCAAAGCGCTCGTAGGTTTGCTGATTGGATCCTTTGTGATACAGGCGCGTCTCCCTCATGGAGGTGACGATGATCCAGTCGCAGGGGAGATTGATGGCGTAGCGATAGGCCTGATCGACAGCGGACATCCGCCGTCCTGCAAAGGGGCGCTCCAACGGATCGCGCGTGCCTTTGCCTTCGACAGCGACGACGAACTTCTTGGTCTCCGTGGTAAAGCGTCCGAGCGCGGCATCGGCGAACTGACCGTCCACCTCGACATGCGTCTCCCGCAGCAGGGTGAAGCTGTCTCCGGCACCCGCCGGGCCGGTGTAACCGAGCAGCTGGCCAAAGATGTCGGTAAGGAACTCGGGGAGCAGGGCGGTTTCCTTGAACGTGTCCGCTTTTCCCGATGAGATGAGGTCTGCCCAATGCTGCAGGCGTGGCAGTGCTGACTCGGCCGATTCCGGCAGTGTAAAGGCATGCACCTCCTGGCGGACGAGCTCGGGATTGAAAAGAGGCTTGGTTTCGACTGCCATGAGGGAGGCTGCGATGATGGCAAGCAAGCATGATACCGCACTGACAAAGTTGCCTTTGTCGCAGGGGGGGCACATGCTCCGTCATTTCATTGGCTGACAACACTTTGAACCCCTTGCGGTAATGAGGGGTAGGGACTAGACCTGTCCGACATGATCGTTCGTTTGCCTCTCGCGCACTTTTTCGTGCTGGTGCTTATCTTTACCGGCACGTTTCAAGAGATCAGCTTTTCGGCTGACTCGCTCCGTTTGAAACCCGGCATTACGGTGGTGGTGGCTGCATCAGAGTCTCAGCCCGTTCGTCGTGCAGCCCAAGATTTGTGTCGCGACTTGGAATGGGTCTTGAAGTTGCCTTCTCCTCTAGTGGAGACGCTGCCCGACAAGGCCGGCGCTGCGATTGTCATTTCCAGTATTGAAAAAGACTCCAGCCTCTCCGGCCAGGAGGCTCATGCGATCAGGGTTCGTGGCAATCAGGTGCTGCTTCATGGGACCGACATGCGTGGAGCGATCTATGCGATCTACAGTTTCAGCGAGCACTTCCTCGACATGCCGCCGTGGTGGTTTTGGGCGGATTGGAAGCCGCGTACCGCCGACTTCATCGAGATTCCAAACGACACCCAGCGGGTTTGGAAGGCCCCGCAGGTGAGATGGAGGGGCTGGTTTCCCAATGACACGGATCTGCTCTCCCCATGGATCAAGCGTGATTATGCCGCCCACTGGGACCGTGTGCTCGAAACGATGCTGCGCCTCAAACTGAATCTGCTGGATGTGGGTGAGTTCTCGGATGAGTCGTTGCGAAAGCTGCGCGTGCCCAGAGATCGAGGACTTGCGGTCACCACCACGCATCTCGCTCCGTTTGGAGCCTCGCTGCGTGAGTGGGCGGACTACTGGAAGAAGCAGGGACGCGCCACACCGCCGCCCCTGCGCCTGGCGGAGCTGCCTCAGCTGGAGCAGTTTTGGGAGCATCACATTGGACTCGCCCTGAAAGAAGAAGTTGAGATGATCTGGATGGTCGGCCTCCGGGGCGATGGTGACAAAGGCTTCTACAAGACCTTTGCCGATGCACCGCCGGAAGATGCAAATCGCGCCCAAGTGATCGAGGAGGTCATCCGCCGCCAGGTGGCGCTGCTGCAGCGTGTCACCGGTCAGGACCACCCCCTGATGCGCACCGTGATCTATGATGAGGTCTCGGACTACATGGCCGCCGGGCTGCTGCATCCTCCCGATTTGCCGAGCCTGATCTGGAACTTCAGCGCGGCGCGGCATGATCACTTTCCCGCGCCCGATCTCCGCCGTTATCGGGCCCCAGCGGACCGTCCGCTCGGCTATTACTTCAACGTCCAATTCACCAACACCGGGTCTCATCTGGCCGACGGGGAGGGTCCGTGGAAGATGGAGCTGAATCATCGCATGCTGCTGCAGTCCGGCCCGAACCTCCAACTCTCCATCGTGAACTGTGGCAACATCCGCGAGTTCCCGCTGACGCTGGCAGCTCATGCACAGATGATGTGGGACTTGGGCGCCTATGACAGCGATCGCTTTCTGGCGGCCTTTTGTCGCTGTTACTGGGGGGACAAACAGGCCCCGAAAGTCGCCGCGCTTTACCGTGCGTACTTCAATGCCTACTGGCAGCAGCGGAAGCCGGACCTCCCGGATTTCCCACGCCAATACATCTTTCATGACCTCCGAGTCATTCGTGCCGCCCGCGACCTCATGAAAGCCACCGTCGCCGAGACCGATTTGCTCGGTGATCGTGGCATCGGCTACTATCGCATCGTGCCTGCAGACAGCGCTTCAGGCTCAAAGGTGGACGCCGTGCTCGTGGGAAATCGGCAGGCGGCGGATCGCTTCGCTGAAGTCGCCCAGGGCTGTAATGCGCTGTCGCCCCTCCTTGATGCGCAAGGCGTTCACTTCTTCGATCAAAGCCTGCGGCTGCAGGCCCGCTTCATGACGGCCGCCTCCGCGTGCACCGCCGCCTGTGCGGAAGCCTATATAGGCAGGGACGAGAAAGGCGTCTATGATCGCTGGATGCAGAACGCCGAGGCTGAAGCTGACGTCATGTCAGAAGCATTGAAGTCTGCTGACACCAACGTCTCTCTTGAAGGGTGGTACGCTGAGGAGAAGATCTTCGGCCTTCAGGAAACTCGCGAAATGATCCAACGCCGCGTTTCTGGAAAGGTGTTGCCCCGCATTCAGCAGTGAGCTCCCGACATTCACTCGCCACTACCATGCCCCCCCCAATCCTTCTCCTGTGCTCATTCACCCTCTGCGCCCTTGCCCAGCATCCTGATCTCAAAACCGGCTCGAATGCCGATCTTGGCGGTTCTTTGCTCATGCCGCCGAACGATGAATGGAATCGCGATGTCTCCAGAGACGAAGTCGATCCGCTGAGTGATGCCATCATCGCCAGCATCGGTGCGGAGACAGGGCTGCATGAGGACTTCGGCATCGTGTGGAACGGCGCTCCAGGCGGCATTCCGTATTACGTCGTCAGCGGCGATCAACCAAAGGTGCCAATCACTTTCGAATATGGCGACGAGAGCGATCCCGGTCCCTATCCCATCCCGCCGGATGCCCATATCGAAGGCGGTCCGCAGGCGGAGGGCGACCGCCATGTGCTCGTGCTCGAAAAGGATAACTGGAAGCTCTACGAGCTGTTTCACAGCTTCCCGCTCGATGGCGGCAGAAGCTGGAAAGCCAGCAGCGGTGCCATCTTCGACTTGAAGAACCCAAAGCCTCGCCCCGCCGGCTGGACCAGTGCTGATGCCGCTGGCTTGCCGATCTTGCCGGGGCTCGCCCGCTACGATGAAATCTGCGGCACCAAGAAGCTCACTCATGCGCTGCGTTTCACCGTGAAAAAAAGCCGTCGCGCCTATGTGCCGCCCGCCACGCACTTCGCCAGTCCGCACAAAGACGAGAACCTCCCGCCGATGGGCATGCGTGTGCGTTTGAAGGCAGACTTTGATACCTCCAAGTTCACCGGAGCCGCCAAAGTGATCCTCGAAGGCCTCAAGACCCACGGCATGATTTTAGCTGATAACGGCGGAAATTGGTTCATCAGCGGCGCACCCGATGATCGTTGGAATCATGAGAAAATCCTGCCCATTCGCAAAGTGAAGGGCAAGGACTTCGAAGTCGTGAAGATGGGGCCGATGACGACGCGGTGACCCATACTTCTCTGAAGCCCCCTCCAATCCGTCACCTGCTTTCTCTGCTCTAAAAAATTCATGCCAACAATCATGAAACTCCAGTTCCTGTTTCTTTTCTTTACCGCATCCATCTTGTCATCCGAACTCATTGAAGGTTACGGTACTACCACACGCGGCGCGGATGCGGCTCCTGGAGGCACGCAGGATTACCACGTCACCACGCTCGCTGATGAGGGTGCTGGCTCATTGCGCGATGCCATTTCCACCTCGGGACGGCGCATCGTCTTTGATGTTGGCGGGGAGATCGTGTTGAAGAGCGATCTGCTCATCGGCGTGCCCTTCCTAACAATTGACGGCTCAACGGCACCCAAGCCCGGCATCCTCATCCGTCAAAGCGGCCTCACCACCGCCATTGAGGCCAGCCCCACTCTCGGCGAGGTGCATGAAATCATCATTCGCCACCTTGCCTTCGACGCCACCGGCACACCCCATGGCAGTGAAAAAGACATCCTCGGACTCGATGGCGAACGTGAGGCGGTGCATCATGTCGTCATCGAGCACTGCACAGGTCGTGCCTCGGGCGACGGCGTGTTTGATGTGTGGGGCCGTGTGCATGACGTGAGCATCGGCTGGAACCTCATCTGCAACACCGAGACTGCGCTCCACCTCTCCACCGGCGACCTGAAGTTAGTGCGTGAGCGCATCACCTTCCACCACAACATCTTCGCCAAGAATAACGAGCGCCAGATCCGCATCCGCCACGCAAACCGCGAAATTGAGTTCATCAATAACCTTGTCTTTGGCTGGGGCTGGCAGGACTGGGGCGGCAGCGGCCTTCACATCGCCTACGATGCAGGCGAAGAAAATCCCAGTCTCTCGGTCATCGGCAACCTCTACCACCATGTCCCGCAGCGAACCTCCAAGCCCGATGAAGGCATCAAATGGGAGCGAGGTGACGACGAAGGCCGCGTCTATTTTGAGGACAACCTCATCAATGCTGCTGAAACCGAAGTCGTTTCAAACACTAAGAAGCCGAGCCTTTCCAAAGTGTCGATCCAACCCGCAAGCAGCCTTGTGCAGAAGGTTCTGCCAATCGTTGGCTCTAAGAACCGCTCAGTAGCCGATAAAGCGCTCCTCGATGAGATCGCTGCTGCACTGAAGTAAGCTTACTCCCAATTCATACCGATGTATTTCCCAGCTGAAACCCCGCAGCGATTGATTGTAACTCTTTGCCCGGCATTTGCGCTGGTGAGAAAAACTGCCCGCAGAGCCATCTGAGAACGTCACCGCAGGGTCAAAACGCTGCAACACTCATCCCAAGACCGGCGCCGCAGGATCGGATCAGCCGCGCCGCCAAGATCGAAAAGCCGGAGCACTGCGCGGTTTACCAAACGCCGTCGAAGAATCGGGGAAAAGCTTCCCCCCAGGGCTAAGTTTTGGGCCACTTGACCGCGAACCGTTCAACAACCGTTATCATCGTGGCCTCGCGCAATGATAACCATGTCCGTTAGGCGTTGCGGTCATTCTGTTAAGCGGGCCATGAAGAAAGAGATCTGCTGGAATGGCGGGCTGCGCTCATCGGAATGCTAGGAAGCAAAGCATCCCTCCGGCCAAAACAAATGCGCCAAACGCAGCGAAAAGGATTTGGTGTCGTTGCAATGCGGTAGCCATCCGATACTGGCGAAAGAATAAAGGGATAGAGAGCATTACTGTGACGAAGAGGAGGAGAAGAAAAAGGTCGTTCATGGGATTTGGTTCGGTGTAGGTCTTGTGGGTGAGTGAGGGCTTTACGATTCTGGACGCACGAGCGACGCCTAAGGTCTAGCTCATCCACGGCGGGGATGGAAGCCTGAATTCGAACTGGAGCGTTACCCGCCGTTGGATGGTGCGTCTTGTTGAACGAGTTCGCCACGCTCAAGCGCTTCGCGGCGGTCGAGGTCGGGGATGATTGGGGACGGGTTTGCATGCGTTCGAGGCTTGCATGGTCGATGGAGAAAACGCCCGGCAGCTCCGCATTCTCCGGTCTGCCCGCAGCACCAGTCGCGTTCCATTTATCCACCACCGCTGCCGGAACTTGCGGCCCTGGGTTTACGGCCTGTGCAACAGTTGGGACGGTGCCCATCAAAAGGCAGCGAGCGGGGATGTCGACAAGTGGATCATTGTGTGGCCGGCCTTTTATGGGCGGCTGAATTATTTGTTCGTGTCCAAGCGTTCCGCTAGTTGGAGTGTCACGGGGCCGAGTAGGCCAGAAGCGGTGAGGAGCTAGGAGGAGGCGTCAAATCGTTTGCCGGTGATAGTCATGAAGTTGATGTCGTGGAATATGCGCCACTCCACGCGGCGCTGGTCGAGGTCGCGGATGCGGTTGGCGGCGACGTTGGTGACTTCGATTTCCAACTCATTGCCCTGCGGCTTCAGGGCCGGAAGCATGACCTGATAAGGTGCGGCCAATAGGGTGACGAGGTTGGTGCCGTTGAGACGGATGCGGGCGCTTTGGGCGACGGTGCCAAGGTCGAGCAACCAACTTTCCGCCGATGGCTGAGGTGCAGCGAAGGTGAGGCGGTAGCGAGCGGTTCCGGCAAAACTTGCGGACTCCGCGCTGAGGTTGGTCCACGAGGCGAGCGTTGTGATTTCGGCAGGCGGCGGCAGGATCGGGCCACCTTGGACGAACTCCACCTTCCATGGTCCGCTGAGGGCGATGGGTTGTCCTTTGACTCGTGAGTAAGACCATTGAGCACCCTCTGCTGGCGCGGCGGCTCCCTCTTCCGTAAGCGTGCGCAGGATGACCGAGAGCACCTTGATGACCTCGGTGGCGGGATCGTAGTCCTTGCGGCCAATGGCGTGCGTCTTGATGGACACGAAGCCGCAAGCGAGCAGGGATTGCAACAAGTGGATCATTGTGTGGGGGTGAGCCACTCCAGATTGAAGCGCGCGCAGTCGATGGGCTTCATGTTATTGGAGGCGTAAAACTTTACCCAACGCATTGATTCGAGCTTCGTCTGGTTTGCCATCGGCACCGAGCGTGGGCTGGAGCCAGCCGCCTTCGTCGTGCTCGTTCCAGGCGTAGATGATGATGGCGTTGGCGGGGTTGAGATCGCGATTAGCTTTGGTCCAGGCGATGGCGGCGTGGACGTGCGCCGCGACTTCATCAGGCGTCGCGGTCGTGGCGTCGATGAGCGGTTTTTGCTGCGCGGGCGGCGTGGGATCTGGTGTGGCCTTGACCCATGAGCACCACGATGGCGGACGCTCCTGTCGTGGGCGTGTGTCCCAGCCTGCGGTGGCAAAGGTGATGCATGGGGTGCGCTCGTGCTTCCATTTGCCCCACAGCTTCTCACTCGCCGAATGGGACGTGAGCCTCTCGTAGGTTTCGGGATTAGTCGTGTAGCCTTTGCCTGAGCAGGCGTACTCGGAGACGGCATCGAAGCCGAGCGCCTCGCGGTCCTTCTCCGCCTCCCAGCCCATGAGCACGAGATACGGTGCCTTCATGCCTGCGGCGATGGTTTGAAGCTTCAAATCGTCCCACTCGGCTTTGCCAAGCTTGGTGGTCTTCCCGAACAAACACAGCAGCGGCCGGCCATCGAGCACGGTTTGATAATCAGGATGCCGGAAGTGCTCCACGAGCCCGCTCCAGACTTTCACGCCTGCTTTGTCGATCCGCGCACCTTCCTCGACAAGGCAGTAGCGGATGCCTTTCTTGTCCTTCGCGCCGAGGTAGCGATTCAAAGCGATGCTCAAGCCAGGCGCTTCGCCCAGGTAGTCCACGAAAGCCCAGTAGTTCAGCCCCGCCTGCGCCGCATACGCGATCTCCTGTTCCATGATGGCCTGCGAGTCGCCATTGATGCTCACCTTGCCCTCGCTCATCACCTGAGCAAACCACGGCAGGCGAAAATGATACTTGGGTTGCCCCAGCGAAAACTCCACCTCATTCACGACACCGCCATCGCCATACCAGCCATCCCAGCGGATGGCTCCGACGATGGGTTGCTCGTCACAAAAAGCCGCTCCTGAAAGGAGCGACAGAGCGGCAAGGATCAGAGTAAACTTCATGACAGGAAGATGATGAAAAATGCTACTGGCGGAAGCCTTTCTCGGCACCGCCGCGTTTGCCCTCGTCTTTGAGGGTGCCGGGTTTCCAGGTTTTGGCGATCTCGATGTCGGCGGCGACTTTTTCGGTGATAGCGGTGATGTCCACATAGCCGAGGCGATTGTAGAGGGCGGGAACGTAGTTGGCATCGCGGGTGGCGGCGTATTTCTTCCAATGGGAAAGGGCATCTGTGAGGCGACGGAGTGAGGCGGTGTGCTCGAAGGTGTCGCTGTTTGCATCGAAGAGGGCGAGGGCGCAGGAGCCTCGAATTTTGGCGGCGTAGTAGCGGCCTAGCCAGGCGAGGGCTTCGCAGTCGTTGACGTTCTTTTGCAGCTCGGGATCGGCTTTAGCGGGCTGGTGGAGGGGTTCGAGGGAGGTGAAGGTTTCGGTGGCGGCGCGGTCGAGGGCTTCGGCGATTTCGAGCGGGGTGGTTTCAATCGTGGGGCTCCGCTCGGTGAGGCGTTTGCGCCACTCGCGGATGCAGAGGACATTGGCTCCGGGCATGGTGTTGCCTTCCATGAACTTGATGACGTTGTAGAAGCCTTGGTTGTTCTTGTTCTTGGGATGACTCCAGCAGGCTTCGGGGAACCATTTGAGGTCGATGTCGCCCCAGAAGAAGCGGGTGATGAGCGGCATGACCTGGGAGGCGCTTTGCAAAGCGGTGAAGAGATGTGCGGACGAGGCCTGCGGATGGCGGGTGGCGAGGATGCGCTCGAAGTGCGAGTCAGGCAACGAGGGATCGTAGGCGAGGCGGCCCCAGAGCATGAAGGAATACCACTGCTTCTCCATGACCAGCGGGCGCTTGCCGGGAGCGGGGTTGCGATCGAGGAACTCGCGGCCCCAGCAGTAGCCGTCCGGTCCCATGTAGAAGCCGGCGATCTTGTCAGCAGGCGGAATGTTGAGGATGTATTCACGGGCGTAGGCGGGATCGCCGAAACGAAAGGTGTAGATGTCGTCGTTGCGAATGGTGAGCCAGGTTTTGCGACCTGGGGCGAGGCCTTCCAGCAAAGGTTCGATAAAGGGCGGCTTGGTGATGGAATACATGTGCGCCACGCTGTATTTGAAGCTGAAGTCAAAGGTGCCGGGGTAGTCTTTGAAGGCGTCGAGGATGTCGCTCTGCGCGGTCCAGTGGAAGCGGTGGATCATGTTGAAGTCACGCTTAGGCTCGTCCTTCAACGCATCGCGCACGCCTTCGCCATAGGTGTCCCACAGCCACTTCTCTTTGAGTTTGGAATCCATGTCGTGCGGCATGCCTTCGCCAGCCGTGATGCCCATGCCGCCGAGCAGTGGGTAGGTCTTCACCATCTCACGGACGCTGGCGCGGAAGTAAGCCTTCGTGATGTCATTGCCGAGGTCGTCGGTGATGCCGTGCTTGCCCTCGGCACCATAGGTGAAGACGTTCCAGGTGAAGACATAGATTTGGATGCCGCGGTCGGCTGCCTGTTGCATGACCCAGCGCCAGAACTCGATCTTCTCATCCATAGTGATGCTCTTCACCACTTCATGGTCGGCGAGCATTTCCTTGCGGACAAAACCTCTGCCGCTGAAACCGAAGTTGTCATCGAGCTTGGCTTTGGTGCGCCAAACATCGTTGAGCGCGACCTCGGGGAACTCTGGCACCTTCACCATCGAAGGAAACAGGTGCAGGCTCCAAAGCGAGAGCACGTTGTAACGATGACGCGCCATGGCATTGAGGTAGTCGATCCAGAAATCGCGCTCCCAGACTTCGGGGATGTTGGCTTGGGCGGCGTCGGAGGAGTCCGTGTAGCTAGGCGTGCGCAGATCGAGAGGGATGTTGAACTTGATGCCGCGCTTCTCGATGTGCGGTTTGTTTTCGGAACTTTTCAGTGTGTCAAGTGTGCCAAGACGAATGGCCTCCGCGATGTCGAGGCCGCCATACATTGCGCCAGCCGTGTCGGCACCGATCACGCGGATCTTTGTGCCATCTCGCACGATGCGATAACTCTGCGCTGCGGCTTTGGCGTCCTTTTCGACGGTGATGGCGATGCGGGTCGCGGTGGCGTCATCGCCGATGGTCATGCCTTTTGCCGTTGCCTCACGGCGAATCTCTTCGGCGGCGAACTTACCGGGTTCGCCTGTGGAGGGATCGTTCGCGAGATGGAGGCTCGCAGCGAGAGCGGGGGATGCGAATGCAAAGAGCAAGAAGGCAAGGGGGGCAATCATGGGAGCTATTTGAGCTGGTAAAAGGTTGGAAAAAAAGATTTCAGAGCCTTAGCGGCTCAAGAACAGCTCACTCGTCACAACGGCTTCGATGAGAGCACGCAGGCCGTATTTCTGCTTCGGTAGATCAGCGACGATCTTCTCCACGCTGGCTTCATCGAGGGCGTCGATGCGACGGCCGCAGGCATAGGTGAGGAGGCGGTCGGTGAGCATGTGGGCAAAGAGGTCTTTACGCTGGACGAGTATCTTTTTCAAACCGGCTACGTCGTCGAACTTCTCGCCGCTGGGGAGTTCGCCACTGGAGTCGATCTTGGTCTTGTCGATGCGTGGTCGCCAGTCGCCGATGGCGTCGAAGTTTTCCAGGGCGAAGCCGAGTGGATCAATCTTCTGATGGCAGCCGTAGCAGTTCGGCGACTCGCGGTGCTTGCTGAGAAGCTCACGCATGGACTTGGCTCCGCGCACATCTGGATCAATGGCGGGCACGTCATCGGGCGGCGGTGGTGGCGGGGTGCCGAGGATATTTTCGAGCAGGAAGACGCCGCGTGTGACTGGTGAGGTGTCGATGCCGTTCGCCGTGATGGTGAGCACGGAGCCCATGCCGAGCAGGCCACCGCGTTTCGAGTTCTTGAAGCTGACTTTGCGGAACTCGTGTGCTTTGGCGGGATCGCCAAGCTCACCGAGTTCATAGTGCCTGGCGAGCGGTTGATTGAGGAAGCTGTAGTCGCTGTCGAGGAAGTTCACGATGCTGGCATCGTGCTCGATGAGGTCGCGCATGAACATCCGTGTCTCGGTCTTGAAGGCCTGCTGAAAGCCCTTCGAGTAGTATTCCTCGAACTCCTTCCGATCCGGCGGCGTGCTTCCGAGGTTGCGGAGATTCAGCCAGCTATCGAGAAAGCCGGAAACGAAGGCATCCGAACGCGGACTGGAGAGCATCCGGCGTGTCTGTGCGATGACGACCTCGGGCTTGGTCAGCTCGCCACTCTCTGCGAGCTTCAAAAGCTCCGCATCCGGCATGGTGGACCAGAGGAAATAGGAGAGCCGTGAGGCAAGCGCGTTGCCAGTGAGCTTGGGGCGTGGCTTTGTGTCGTCAGCTTCATTCGAGAGGTAAATGAAACCCGGCGAGCACAGCGCGGCCTTCAGCGCCGCTTTGAAGCCATCGAGCGGCGAGTGGCCTGTGCTGATGCGCTTCTCAGCCACAGCCATGAGACGATCCATTTCATCTTTAGTGGCCGATCTGCGATAAGCGCGACCCGCGAAGGTCTGGAGCAACTCGCGGATCTTTTCCGGCGCGAAGGCTGTTTTGCCCAAAACGACCTGCTGAGGCGCTGGAGGCCATTGCTCAAAAATGGGTCCGCGAATCTTGACCTCATCAATGCGGATGTGCGGGAACTTGCACACATGCAACGCGAGGTCCTTTGCTCCGGAGATGCCGATCTTGCCTTCCTTCTTGTCTCCTTCATCCATGAACTGTGGCCACAAGTCTTTGTGGTAGTCGGCGATGTCGAACCAAGTGCTGCGGATTTCTTCAGGTCCGTTGGGGAAGACGAAGCGAGGCGTGTGTCCGGCATCCAACCAGACTTTCACCGTGCGCCACTCGGCTTCGCCGTCATTCAATGCCACTTCCGCCAGCATGGGCTGATTGGGCTGAGGAAGCTCTAGCGGACCGAGTTTGGCATCGCCCGGCACGATGCCGAATCGGAAAGGCTCGCGTGAGTCGGTGCCAAAGATTTTGGGATCATACGGATGCTGTCGGTTCATGGCCTTGACCAGGACTTGAACCTCGTAAAAGCCATCGGCACGCACTCCCTCCTCGAAGTCGTTGATGAAGCCGAAGCCTGCGGTGTGCTTGTCCGAGTCCATGCACTCCATGACGAGCAGGTGACGGTTGTCGTATTCGTTTCGCTTCTGTTCGGACTTCGTTTTGGTTTTGAACTCTCCTTTGAAATGCCATGCCTGCTCTTTCGGCTGCTGTTGGTGAGCGAAGACCTTTTCCACCACAGCGTCCGCCGCGTCGAGATACTGATCGAGCAAGTAACCGGAGGTCTGGAGCACATCACCGAGGTTCTCCATGTGCTCGGCGGATTGATCGCGGGGGAACTTCGTCGTGGGATCAAATGCCTCCATGTTGAGCGAAAAGAGATCGCCGATGGTGTTGATGTATTCGTGGCGATTCAGTCGGCGCAGAACGGTGCTACCACCGGTGCTCGCGAGATTTTCACGGCCTTCGGTGAGAGCGTGCGACGCCTGCTCGATGAAGGCTTTGAGTTCGCCCGATGCAGGTTGCTTCGACTTCTTCGGCGGCATTTCGCCCAGGTTGATCTGATCGAGGATGTCTTTGATCTCGATCAGCGTGTCCACCTTGCTCACGGGCAGCACGAGTTGGTCGAAACGACGGTCGCCCTTCTGCTTTTCGGCTCCGTGACAGTCGTTGCAATAGGTGGCGAGGAAGTGCTGAACCTTTGGAGCATCAGCTGCGGCGTGAAGCGGCCGGGCTTCTAATGCGAGCAATAGACCGGCGAGTAAATACGAGGAGCGAAGCATGTGATTTTTATTCTGAAGCCTCAAGCGAGGCCGGTGAGTGTGCCGGTGCTGGTGCCGAAGGCATCCACCTCTGCGCCGAAGCGCTGGAGCATGGAGAGATAAAGATTGCAGAGCATCTGACGACCCGGTCCCTTCGCAGGATAAGTCTTGTGCTCGCCGTGCTTGAAGCCGCCACCAGCGAGGATGAGCGGGAGATTGCTATTCGTGTGTGAGTTCGCATTTCCCATGCCGCTGCCAAAGAGCACCATCGAATGATCCAGCAGCGTGCCTGCGCCATCCTCAATGGATTTGAGCTTGGCGAGGAACCTGGCGAACTGCTCCACCTGGTAGCGCTCCATTTTGATGAGGCCCTTGATGGCTTCTGGGCGCTGGCCGTGGTGCGAGAGTCCGTGATAGCCGCCATTCAAACCGAAGGCCGAAGCCTCAAAATCTCCACCGATCTCCAGTGTGGCGATGCGAGTGGAATCGGTCTGCAAGGCGAGCGCGATGAGGTCATACATCACGGGCAGGTCAGAGACGAAATCGGTGTTCTTCGGCTCCTTCATCTTCGGATCAGGCTTCGGCACGCTGGCCCACTTACGATGCAGCTCGATCTGCTTCTCCACATCGCGGACAGAGGTGAAATACTCGTCGAGCTTCTCCTTGTCGCGCTGACCGAGATGACGCTGAAGCGACTTCGCATCGCCATTCACGGCGTCGAGAATGGAACCCTTCATATCGAGTCGATCCATGGAGGCAGCGAGGCTGGAGGCGTCTTCATTGATGAACAGCTTCTGGAACAACTCACGCGGCGTGGTGATCGGCGGAACGCGGGTGCCGCTGCGAGTCCACGACATGAGGCAGCCGCCATGAATGCCGCTCTCTGATCCGAGTGTGAGTGAAGGAAACCTCGTAGCTCCACCCATCGTCTCAGCGGCGCGTTGATCGACGGTGATGTTGCCTTCGGGCATGCCTTTCGCATCCGAGGTCTTCACCCCGCTCAGGAACGAACTCATGGCGAAATGCCCGCCTTTGATGCCGTGATCGAGGCCCGAGTAGAGCGTGAAATCTTTCTGGTGCGGCTTGAGCGCTTCGATGGACTCCGGCAACTCGTAAGCCCCACCCGTTTTGGTCGGAAAGAACGCCGGAGGATAAAATCCAAGCAAGTTGCCAATGCACACCATCCGCAACGGACGGTCGGCATTCACCGTCTTACCCGCGAGAGAACCCACAGCCGCGCTTTGGCCGAAAACTCTGCCTCCGAGAGATTCAAGGAGTGGCAGAGCGAGACTGATGCCGGTGGCCCGCAGGAAGAAGCGGCGGTTGGGTGAGAACGGAGAGTTTGTGTTCATGATTGTGAAAGGTCGGCGGCGTGGGTTCAAGGCAACGTTGACTCTGGGGTAAGAAGCGAAACCTGCACCTCATCCAGGTAATGCACAGAAGGCTGAATCGAAGGTTCCTCCGGCGGCACAGCACCGAGAATCAACACCAGTGTCTTTGATTCGGGAGGCAACCGCAGTTTCAATGAAAACGTGTGCCAGCCACGATCTCCGGGCTTTGTGTCGAACCGCTGGGACTCAGACACGACTCCATCGCTCTCAGATTTCGACCAAAAGTCCATCATCGCCTGTTCGGGCGCTTCATCGAGCGCCAAGGCACGGATCATATAGCGCGAGCTGACATCGCTCGTGGTCGAGTAAAACGAAGCTGATACCTGCACCTCGGCATCGCCGTTCAGCTCGTGGATCGGCAGCGAGCGAAGGTCGAGCAGTTGGTAGGCGCGGGAAGTGTGGTTCTTCACATCCTTCTCTCGCGGAATGGGCTCCAGGCGCATCATACGCTGGCCTTGCAGCGGCTTCACATGGCCTTCCGCTGATACCACGCTGGCTGCGTCCATGCCCCATTGGCCGATGCGGTCTGGCAAGCCGTCCTCAAGCGTCTGTTTCTCATCTTCCAGCCCCGGATTGAAAACCGCGAGCGGCATCTTTTTCACCGCATCCGCCCTTTGTGCCACATACCCAAACACCACCGACGTGCAAAACATGCCCAACACAATCCCCGCCGCCGCTGCTGTCACCGGACGCCAGGAATACCAGCGGGAAGGATGAGAGGAGGCTGGCGCAAGCACTCGTTGAGAAGGCGGCACCGGCAGGCTCAACGCCAGCTCGGCAGCCTCGGCGCTGACTTCGAGAGCTGAATCGAGATTTACCGCATCGAGATACCAGTCGCGCAGAGCGGCATCCGTTTTGAGTTGCTGCTCCAGTGCCTCCGTCTCGGCCTCCGTGATCGTGCCTGAGATGTAGCGCTGAATGAGATCGTGCCAGTCCATGTTCATGCCAGTTCCTCCTGAGTCAGGGTTCTTCGCACGCACTCCAGCAATGCCTGCCGGATGCGATGCAGTTTCTTGTAGATCGCCATCGCTGTCTCGCCGCGCTGTGCCGCCAGATCATCTATGCGCGTGTCTTTCGTGTAGGCCAGGATCACCAGCTCACGCTGGCCCTGCGGCAGCTTTTCCAAACAATGCTCCAGCGCCTCGCGCTGCGTGGTGTGCCGCGACTCCAGCTCCGCCTGCCGGTCCGCAAGCTGCTGAACCAGCTCATCGCCAAACACATGTCTGTCGCGCTTCCGCCGCTGGAGATGATGCAGCACCTTCATCCTCGCCACGCCAAAGGCCCACTTCCTGAAATCCTCCGCTCCCTCCAACTTCTGCCACAGCGTCACGATGACCTCCTGCATCACCTCCGAGGCCTCATGCCGGTCCGGCAGCATGGACCGCACATATCCATGCAACGCCTGCTCCTGCTCCGCGTAGAGACGGAGGAACTTGTCATGCTGGGGGTCGAGCGGCGGCATATTGAGGAGGCTACTGGAATGTCACAGCCACCGGCCTCATTTGCCGAAAAAAGTTTCAGCAAGTGAAGATCGGGTGGCAGGAACTACCGCCATGCGCCAGCCCCGCGCCGACGTGGAACGTGGGGATGGACTCACCGCCCTCAATGCGCCCAATCATGTCACGCGACACACCGGTCTTTTGCCAGAGCGCATAGCTCACGTGGCTTCCCAGACTGGGCTTCAAAGTCCATTGCTTCAACGGGGCCGCCCTCCGAGGAGGGCGGATAGGAGGGCTGACAACGGAAACGCTCTACCTCAAAGGGAGCTTCAACGGGGCCGCCCTCCGAGGAGGGCGGATAGGAGGGCTGACAACGGAAACGCTCTACCTCAAAGGGAGCTTCAACGGGGCCGCCCTCCGAGGAGGGCGGATAGAACAAACCTGCAGGGGCCTCAAGGACCCGATGGTGAGCTTCAACGGGGCCGCCCTCCGAGGAGGGCGGATAGCTTGCGCCCATGTGATAGCGACAGCGATGATTAATAGCTTCAACGGGGCCGCCCTCCGAGGAGGGCGGATAGCATTGGATGGTGACTTCTGAGGGCCTGTCGCCAAATGCTTCAACGGGGCCGCCCTCCGAGGAGGGCGGATAGTCCGGCGACCTTGATCGTGAGCGCCTCGTTGTCGGCTCGCTTCAACGGGGCCGCCCTCCGAGGAGGGCGGATAGCGCGCGTGAAAGCGCCGGTGCCTTTGCAGGGATCAAGGCTTCAACGGGGCCGCCCTCCGAGGAGGGCGGATAGGTGTCATGCCCTGGGCTTCGAGTTCGGAGCGCAGCTGCTTCAACGGGGCCGCCCTCCGAGGAGGGCGGATAGGTGTCATGCCCTGGGCTTCGAGTTCGGAGCGCAGCTGCTTCAACGGGGCCGCCCTCCGAGGAGGGCGGATAGCAGCGTTTCCTGTTCAGATGTCAGCGTGTCGCCAGGCTTCAACGGGGCCGCCCTCCGAGGAGGGCGGATAGCAACGGTTTTAAGTTCGCGGTCATTCACCCAGCCGGGGCTTCAACGGGGCCGCCCTCCGAGGAGGGCGGATAGGCATGATTACCTCAACACCCAACACGCCGACTTCATGCTTCAACGGGGCCGCCCTCCGAGGAGGGCGGATAGCATTCAGGGGCAAGGTCCAGCCACTCAGCATGCTCCAGCTTCAACGGGGCCGCCCTCCGAGGAGGGCGGATAGAATTGGCGCACCATTCTCACCATCGACGGCGATGCGCCGCTTCAACGGGGCCGCCCTCCGAGGAGGGCGGATAGGTCGTGGTGGCCTGCCAGGGCAGCCAGGGCCAATCAGCTTCAACGGGGCCGCCCTCCGAGGAGGGCGGATAGTTCGAGCCAGTCGATGGTGTCGATGATAACGGTCTCGCTTCAACGGGGCCGCCCTCCGAGGAGGGCGGATAGTGAGCAGAACCAGATCCCCCTGCTGCGGCAGCTCGGAGCTTCAACGGGGCCGCCCTCCGAGGAGGGCGGATAGAGCGCCGGCGCTGTCCTTGTTGTCGACCAAACGGTGGCTTCAACGGGGCCGCCCTCCGAGGAGGGCGGATAGCTCCGGCGCCACAGCCTCGCGCCACACCTCAGAATTGCTTCAACGGGGCCGCCCTCCGAGGAGGGCGGATAGCTCAAGCGTGTCACGGCCGCACACAAGCCACCTTCTCGCTTCAACGGGGCCGCCCTCCGAGGAGGGCGGATAGAGGACCGCCAATAAGATCGAGGGTGCCGTCATCGTTGCTTCAACGGGGCCGCCCTCCGAGGAGGGCGGATAGCGCATCTCCTCCAAGCTCCTTGCCACTTTCCCCTGGGCTTCAACGGGGCCGCCCTCCGAGGAGGGCGGATAGTAGTCGTAGCATGGCTGCCTGACCTTGTGGATCTGGCTTCAACGGGGCCGCCCTCCGAGGAGGGCGGATAGCGGTGGCCTCCGGTTTGCGGCCAAAGAGCAGCTCGCGCTTCAACGGGGCCGCCCTCCGAGGAGGGCGGATAGCGCTCAAGGGCGCGGGCAATGCGAACATCAACGGCTTGCTTCAACGGGGCCGCCCTCCGAGGAGGGCGGATAGTTAAGCGCGAGCAGGGCAACCGTTGTGAGGATGTAGCTTCAACGGGGCCGCCCTCCGAGGAGGGCGGATAGACTGCCAGCACCTACTCGGCAGGAAGCGGCGGCTACAAGCTTCAACGGGGCCGCCCTCCGAGGAGGGCGGATAGGCGTCACAGCCGTGACTACTTCGACGGGATAACGGCGCTTCAACGGGGCCGCCCTCCGAGGAGGGCGGATAGCTCTCCCGCTTCGGCAAGCCACACCCGCCTTTTGATTTGCTTCAACGGGGCCGCCCTCCGAGGAGGGCGGATAGTTGGCAAAAAACTCAGCGTGCTGGCCATGGTGGGCTTTGCTTCAACGGGGCCGCCCTCCGAGGAGGGCGGATAGCAGAAAATCCCCAAGCCCTCATCAGCCACAGTGTGGAGCTTCAACGGGGCCGCCCTCCGAGGAGGGCGGATAGTTATTGAGCTGCACCCAGATGCCGCCGAAGTATGAGTTGAGCTTCAACGGGGCCGCCCTCCGAGGAGGGCGGATAGAGGCCAGAGGCATTTCAATGATGCCGTAGTTGCCATGCTTCAACGGGGCCGCCCTCCGAGGAGGGCGGATAGCACAACGCAGGCCTGGAGCCCACCGACGAAGGCATCGCTTCAACGGGGCCGCCCTCCGAGGAGGGCGGATAGACCCTCACCAGTCTTCAGCCAGTGAACGTTTACACTCGCTTCAACGGGGCCGCCCTCCGAGGAGGGCGGATAGCGAGTTCCCTGAAGTCAAGATTACCGGCTCCGAAGCTGCTTCAACGGGGCCGCCCTCCGAGGAGGGCGGATAGGCAGAGAGATCACGTGTAGGCCAGGCGAAGTACAACACGCTTCAACGGGGCCGCCCTCCGAGGAGGGCGGATAGACCGGCCCTGACGGCCAGCCCTTCGGCCCTGCCTTCGAGCTTCAACGGGGCCGCCCTCCGAGGAGGGCGGATAGTTTGGAACGGGTAATATTTAAAGCCGCTTGATCCATCGCTTCAACGGGGCCGCCCTCCGAGGAGGGCGGATAGCGGGATCTCCGCGCCACTGCCTGCGGGTGCCGGTGGCTTCAACGGGGCCGCCCTCCGAGGAGGGCGGATAGAAGCTTTCGCCGTGGTGAAGGTTTTGACGGTCTGATTGCTTCAACGGGGCCGCCCTCCGAGGAGGGCGGATAGTCAAACTCCGCTTTGAGTTCATCCTTGCCCGGCTTCCGCTTCAACGGGGCCGCCCTCCGAGGAGGGCGGATAGAAACCCTTCAACGCACTGCCGGAGGCACGTCAGGAAGCTTCAACGGGGCCGCCCTCCGAGGAGGGCGGATAGCGCACTGCGAACCTTTTGGGGCCGAGCCTGGCCGCGGCTTCAACGGGGCCGCCCTCCGAGGAGGGCGGATAGGCCAAACTCACCGCCCTGGGCGTGCGGCTGAAGCACGCTTCAACGGGGCCGCCCTCCGAGGAGGGCGGATAGCAGAATGAAGAAAGGAGTGCAGGAGGGAGTTCATGGGCTTCAACGGGGCCGCCCTCCGAGGAGGGCGGATAGTCACCAATCGTGATGCCGATGGAGGCATCGAAACCGCGCTTCAACGGGGCCGCCCTCCGAGGAGGGCGGATAGATGGAGGCAACCGGAACGCAGGAAACGCCCACATTCGCTTCAACGGGGCCGCCCTCCGAGGAGGGCGGATAGATCTACAACAGCGAATACGTCTGGGCATCCAGCATTAGCTTCAACGGGGCCGCCCTCCGAGGAGGGCGGATAGGGGGGTTAACCGCACAATCTCGCCAGCCGGACGGGCTGCTTCAACGGGGCCGCCCTCCGAGGAGGGCGGATAGGGGAAGTGAATATGACGCTGAAGGGTCTGCGAGGTGAGCTTCAACGGGGCCGCCCTCCGAGGAGGGCGGATAGGGTTCATTCTGCTGCTCGGCGACTCCGGCCTGGGTAGCTTCAACGGGGCCGCCCTCCGAGGAGGGCGGATAGCCGAGGCCAAATCCGCCGCTTCCCGCGAGAATGGGAAGCTTCAACGGGGCCGCCCTCCGAGGAGGGCGGATAGGAACTCGAACGACTGCGGAAAGAGGCCGTGGAACGTGCTTCAACGGGGCCGCCCTCCGAGGAGGGCGGATAGTTCGGTTGAAGCTCAGCGTCATCTTCCCCGTCAAGGTGGCTTCAACGGGGCCGCCCTCCGAGGAGGGCGGATAGTAATACACGTTTGATTTCATACGTCAACAATCAAAATGCTTCAACGGGGCCGCCCTCCGAGGAGGGCGGATAGTTCTCCCACATCCCACCACTCTCGACCACAACACACTAGCTTCAACGGGGCCGCCCTCCGAGGAGGGCGGATAGGGCGGGACTTGCGGTCCTTGCGCTGGTTCCTACCGGGCTTCAACGGGGCCGCCCTCCGAGGAGGGCGGATAGGTGCGTAATTTGATTCTTTGCGGCACTCCAGGCATCGGCTTCAACGGGGCCGCCCTCCGAGGAGGGCGGATAGCTGGCAGTTTCCGGCCTGCTCTGCTTCCAAGGCGCAAGCTTCAACGGGGCCGCCCTCCGAGGAGGGCGGATAGTCGGCCTCGCCCGGTTCGCAGGACTCAGGCAGCAGGGCTTCAACGGGGCCGCCCTCCGAGGAGGGCGGATAGCATTGTCCATGGCGCGCCTCCGACCGTTGGACAATACGCTTCAACGGGGCCGCCCTCCGAGGAGGGCGGATAGCACCGCATTGCCGCCGTAGTCTCGCGCTGTTTCGTGTGGCTTCAACGGGGCCGCCCTCCGAGGAGGGCGGATAGCACGCGACGCCCTCGCCACCCTTTCACCCTTCACAGCTTCAACGGGGCCGCCCTCCGAGGAGGGCGGATAGTCGGCCACGCCAGCAGCCGCGCCGCCCGGTGTGTTGCTTCAACGGGGCCGCCCTCCGAGGAGGGCGGATAGCCAGAGAACCGTGGATCGTGAACGTGCTGCCAGCGGCGCTTCAACGGGGCCGCCCTCCGAGGAGGGCGGATAGGCGGGACATGCCGTTGACGAGTCGACGGATGAAGCCGCTTCAACGGGGCCGCCCTCCGAGGAGGGCGGATAGCTGCGGGCTCTGCAAGGCTGCTGTGGCATGTAGGGCAAGCTTCAACGGGGCCGCCCTCCGAGGAGGGCGGATAGATGACAGCGCGGCGCTGCTGACGTGGGAAGAGATCCTGCTTCAACGGGGCCGCCCTCCGAGGAGGGCGGATAGGTTCCAGGCACCACAGTGGGTCGTCCCGTTCCGCCTAGCTTCAACGGGGCCGCCCTCCGAGGAGGGCGGATAGCACCTTCCCCCACTGACTCCGCCAGCTGGGCTTGGCTGCTTCAACGGGGCCGCCCTCCGAGGAGGGCGGATAGCCAAGTCTCGCTGCAACTGACAGAACGCGGACAGCACCGCTTCAACGGGGCCGCCCTCCGAGGAGGGCGGATAGCGTTATCACGGAGAAGGTTCCCGGCGCGGTCATCGTGCCGCTTCAACGGGGCCGCCCTCCGAGGAGGGCGGATAGCTTGAAGAAACTCTTCACGCGTTTGGGTCATGCCGGCTTCAACGGGGCCGCCCTCCGAGGAGGGCGGATAGAACCCAGGCCGGGCGGCGTGGCATTAGGGACTGCTGATTGCTTCAACGGGGCCGCCCTCCGAGGAGGGCGGATAGATGGTGGATAAGCGCCCCATCCGCGCCATTGACCTGGCTTCAACGGGGCCGCCCTCCGAGGAGGGCGGATAGATGCCCGCATCGTGGAGCGGCACGCAAAACTCTGCCAGGCTTCAACGGGGCCGCCCTCCGAGGAGGGCGGATAGAGGGCTGGAACCGACCAATCAGGAAGAACGCACGGACGGCTTCAACGGGGCCGCCCTCCGAGGAGGGCGGATAGGACAAGATCACCTGCATGGCGCTCAAGGCCAACGCGCTTCAACGGGGCCGCCCTCCGAGGAGGGCGGATAGGCTGCGCCCAGAAGTGCTTGGAGAACCTGCTGTTACGCTTCAACGGGGCCGCCCTCCGAGGAGGGCGGATAGTCTTTGATCTGCGTCGTCTGGTTGTTCAGCGCATCGCTGCTTCAACGGGGCCGCCCTCCGAGGAGGGCGGATAGAGGGGAAGGTGAGGGTTTCCCGCTGGTCGCTGGCGAGCTTCAACGGGGCCGCCCTCCGAGGAGGGCGGATAGAAGGCCTCCAGCGTTGGAATGACAGACTGACACCCTGCTTCAACGGGGCCGCCCTCCGAGGAGGGCGGATAGCATCACTGCCCTGACACGCGCCGCCCTCGAAGCCGCTCAGCTTCAACGGGGCCGCCCTCCGAGGAGGGCGGATAGCTTTGTTTATGGAGCTGCTGGCGATCGGCACGCCGGATGCTTCAACGGGGCCGCCCTCCGAGGAGGGCGGATAGACGTCGACTTCTTCCTCGGCCCCAACCCCGACTCCCAGGCTTCAACGGGGCCGCCCTCCGAGGAGGGCGGATAGATCGTGGCGAGATCATGCATGCTCTCACGAAGGGCATCGCTTCAACGGGGCCGCCCTCCGAGGAGGGCGGATAGCCTGTCTGCGCTGGCTGGGTGGCTGCTGCATTGTGTGCTTCAACGGGGCCGCCCTCCGAGGAGGGCGGATAGATGGATATTGGCAAACGAATCGCTACGCTCAATATTGCTTCAACGGGGCCGCCCTCCGAGGAGGGCGGATAGTGGCGCGAGGCGAAGAAACCGAGATCGACAACGAAGGTGCTTCAACGGGGCCGCCCTCCGAGGAGGGCGGATAGTGGAAGCCGCGATCGCTGAAGCCACCACGGGGAATGCTTCAACGGGGCCGCCCTCCGAGGAGGGCGGATAGTCAATGCAGGACGTCTGGAGGGCATGCGCCAGCTTAAGCTTCAACGGGGCCGCCCTCCGAGGAGGGCGGATAGTAAAAGATAACAGCCGCCACCTTCAGTCTCCGCCATGCTTCAACGGGGCCGCCCTCCGAGGAGGGCGGATAGAGACATCGCCTATTGCCAGGGCAAAGCGATCCCCCTCGCTTCAACGGGGCCGCCCTCCGAGGAGGGCGGATAGGTGGTTCTTTTATTGTAGGCACATCACCGCAGATCGTGCTTCAACGGGGCCGCCCTCCGAGGAGGGCGGATAGGGGTGAGGCGCAGGCGTTTGGCGCGCTGGGAGGCGCTGCTTCAACGGGGCCGCCCTCCGAGGAGGGCGGATAGTAAAACGAGTTCCGCAGCAGCCGCGCGCAGAATTCAGCTTCAACGGGGCCGCCCTCCGAGGAGGGCGGATAGACAGAGGTCAGTGGAAGCGTGGAAACACGCGGCGAAGCTTCAACGGGGCCGCCCTCCGAGGAGGGCGGATAGCTTAGGCCCGGAATGACGCAGCGCACCCGTTGTCGTAGCTTCAACGGGGCCGCCCTCCGAGGAGGGCGGATAGAAGGCGACCACAAAGGCCGCACACCGCTGAAGTTGCTTCAACGGGGCCGCCCTCCGAGGAGGGCGGATAGTTTGGCCCCTGCCTTCGGCACACCGCCGTCGAATTCGCTTCAACGGGGCCGCCCTCCGAGGAGGGCGGATAGCAGATGGCATTCGTCAGCTCTGGGTGCTTCGTTCGGGCTTCAACGGGGCCGCCCTCCGAGGAGGGCGGATAGCTTCTCGCGGAATGACACGAGTCGGTGCGGCAGAGGTGCTTCAACGGGGCCGCCCTCCGAGGAGGGCGGATAGGCGAGTGCTCCTTCATCGCCCGCCCTGGGGATGTGCTGCTTCAACGGGGCCGCCCTCCGAGGAGGGCGGATAGCGTGGCCCGCCCCAGCGCTCGGGGAAGCCGCGCACGATGCTTCAACGGGGCCGCCCTCCGAGGAGGGCGGATAGGTGGATGCCCATGGAGACATCCAGACCACCCATTCAGATGCTTCAACGGGGCCGCCCTCCGAGGAGGGCGGATAGTTGACCGCGACAAAGCGGTTGCCCATTTCAGTTCTCCTGCTTCAACGGGGCCGCCCTCCGAGGAGGGCGGATAGTTTCCGCAGAAGCAGGCTTGAGGCCGGGGTAGTGCCATGCTTCAACGGGGCCGCCCTCCGAGGAGGGCGGATAGTCGGCGGGACATGGCGGCAGTGCAACGCCAGCGTTGCTTCAACGGGGCCGCCCTCCGAGGAGGGCGGATAGAGTCGTCTCCCGGGCATTGCAGATTCAAGCTTTCCAGCCGCACTTGGCGAGCGGTTGGTCAACAATGATGCTGGAGACGGGGACGACATGAAATAAAACGGGCGAAAGCGTTGGTTTTCAACGTGCGAGCGCTCGCGGCACCCGGAGACGCCACCGAACCGCTCGCGGTCTAAACTTGGGATATGTAAAAGATCAAAAACAGACGTGACGTGTTCTACACCACGTAGCACGGCGCATCAAACTTGGAATATGGCAATCCCAACGATGAGATCACTCGGTCGCCACGCCCCTCAGCAGGTCCGAGCGAGACGAACAGCACTTGGTCTTCGTCCTGCTTGATCAACGATTTCAGTTCACGCTGGAGCTGCACGAGTTCGCGGGGATTCAGATCACATTCGAAAACGGAGAACTGCAGGTGCGTGCCATGATTCTTGCACACCTTGAAGACCTTCTTTAACCGCCTGTCATTGGCGATGTCATAGCACACCAGGTAAGTGTGACGTGAGCTAACGATGACATTGCGGTCGGACATGCGGGGATAAATTTCAAATCATCATCGGGTGACCATAGGCACATACTCCGGGATCTCTCCTGTTAGGTGGCGTGCCAGCAATCGCGCCTGCAGTTCCAGTACACGGCGATAGCTCACCTTGTAATCGAACACCGGGTGTGTGATAAGGGCGTTCATGCGCTGTTCGTAGGCTTGGAAAAAGGCCTTCCGCCCCTGGGGGCTCAGATTCACGGCATCACCGGCACGTACAAAATGGCCGCTTTGGATCATTCGGTTGTTGATCGCCGTCAGCACCGTGCTCTCGGCAATGAGCGGGCGAAACTCCTCCATCAGATCCAGGGCCAGCGCAGGTCTGCCATGGCGTGGTTGATGATAAAAGCCGACATACGGATCAAAGCCAACCGCCAGAGACGCGATGGTGCAGTCCTTTGCAAGGAGGCTGTAGGCCAGCGATAGCAGCGCATTCACCGGGTCCGTGGGCGGCCGACGGCGGCGCTGGGTGAAGTCAAAGGTGAAGGCCTCCGCTTCGGCCTTACGCTTTTTCTCAGCGGACTGAGTCATCTCCAGTCCGGGGATCTCATCATCGAGATCGTCCTCGCCTACCTTGATCATGCCGGCGAAGTTTTGGAAATAGAGCGCCGCTGCCGCACCCTCCATGCCCAACAGCTCATCTAGACCGCGAGCCGACGGCACACGTCCGGCGATCTCCTTCATACCCTGCACGGCTGCGGCAGGGGGCTGCACATGCAGACGCATAAGCATGGTGCGATGGTTGCGGATCTTTGCCTGCACGATCTTCTGGGCCAGTGCCAGACATTGCAACGGATTGGACGCTGCGGCGAACTGCCGGATGCGCGTATGCACATTCTTCAGGCCATGCCCGCGAGTCAGTCCATAAAACCAGCCGCCCATGCTGAAGTAAGCCACTGGGATCTCCTGCTCGCAAAGCTCCTGCACCGCCTGTGTGCTGAGCTGGATGTTCCCAAACAGCGCCACATGCGTCACATCATTCATCCGCACCTCGTCGATCACGTTGTCGCCATCTTTGATCACCAACCTTTCCGATTTGATGCCCACGCGATACCCCTGCGTGTTCAGGTACAGCGCACGCTCGTCATCGCGTGCAGCGATCAACCGCCGTGGCGACGTTGCCGCTGCATTGGCGGGAAAGCGGGACGTTTCGGAGGGCAGGGGACGCGCACCTACCAGCAGTCGCGTTTCATCCGGCAGACAAACCGGTGCCAGCGAGCAGCGCACACATTTGGGACTGTTCACCAGCGGCGGCGGGATCGTGGGCGAAGCAGCGACCAAACGTGCCGCAGCGATGCGCTCGATGATCCACGCCTCGATCTCCGCCGTCATCACCAGCCGCACCCGCTGCTTTGTCGCCCGGTAATAAATCACGCCCTCATCACAGGGGTAGCCATTGTCGCGCAAGATCAGGATTTGCAGCCCCAGCTGCATCTTGTCCGCATCCCATAGCTCATTTTGGTCCACACCCTGTCTTGGCGCACCCGCCTTGTAGTCCACTGGCGTCACCGACTGCGCCTCTCGTACGGCAAAAAAATCATCCGCACTCCGGGCCTTCACCTTCACCTCGATCAGGTCCATCTTCGCCACCACATCCAGCCGCGTCGAACTCATCATGGCCGAGCGTGAATGAATCGTCTCCATGGGCGGCTCCGCATCCTCAGTTGGCGTCATGCTCTCTGTCGCCGCAGTTTCGCTACTCGGCTCACCAGCGCTTGGCTCAGCCGTTGCCTGACTCTCTACACCTGGCTCTTCGCCCTCGGTGCCCGCCTTCTTTTTCGCTCGCAGCAGCGCACCTTTGCCCCGGTCCACCTTCTCATGGATCGCCGAACCCCGCGCCGTATCCGCATTCTCCACAAACACACCTTCCACCTGCTCGTAATAAAACAGGCGCGGGCAATACACGAACTCATTCAGCATCCGCGCCCGCATCGGCTCCTGGCTTTTTTCCGCTGGCTGCCTCGTCGCAGGATCGGTCAACGACTCCGCTACCTCCACCATGCGCCGCACCCCAAAAAGATCGAACTCCGGGTGATCCACAGGCTCAGGCAGCGGCTCATAAAGATACTCCGGCTCCCACATCTCCGGTCGATGCGGGTAAGGAGCACGTGCAGTGCGATAGACGGGCAGATCCATAAAAAGTGGCCCGCAGCAGTCCGACCGCGCGGCTTCGTGAAAGTGAATCGAACGGCCAACAATTACTCGAATCAGTGCGATTCGTAAAGAAAAGTTATGCCTGACTCCGGTGCCGTCACTTGGAACATCAGCCGAACCGCCAACGGACGGCACGTTACTGATTCAAGACGGGGGATCAGCAGGGACGAAAAGACCGAGCCCGAAGTGTGAGCCGTAGCCTAGGGAGATAGGGCCTTGGACTTCGGATTCAAAAACGATCTTCAATCCGTAAAAGCAATCTTGCGGAGGGGCTTTTCCAGAATCGCGTCTGAGTCGGACAAAGCGGTGCAGGTGTGCTTGGGTGATTTGATCAAGAGTGAGCAGTTCGACCTTTGCACCCACGCCGAACCTCGCTGCCAGTTCGCTCTGAACTTGTCCTTCCACAGAGTTTGCTCCACGCTTCTTTACAAAACGAGGAGGGACGAACGGTGTGCGACTTACCCAGACGGGTGATGGGCCTACGACGCTGTTGCCGATTAAGTGTTGAAAATCCTTGAGACTTCCCATTCCGGCAACGGTGACAAAAAGCGCTTTGTCGCCACCTTTGGTCCAGGTCTTTCTCAGGGCGAGAATCGCGCGTTGGGCTTGGGCGTCGATTCCCATCGGTGCCCAAAGAAGAAAATGGTCCAACCGCCCTGGCTCACGAGTATCGAGATTGAGCGGAATGATGTGCAGATGCTGGTGACCAGTAAGTGGTTTGCCGTTGGCGTCCTTTCCAGTGAGCACTGGGCAACTTCCGTTACCAACTTTGCTGGCCAGAGAACGGTGAAGCAATTCAGCTTGAGGGAGGGCGCGAGAGAACAGTGGCAGCACTTCGTGTTGCTTCGTGTCGGAAGCTAGTGCGAGCAAGACCGCTTCGACCGGCTTGAGATCATGCACACTACGCGACACTCGAGCGGGTGCCGTGGTCAGGCTGTGGCTAGGCCGCCAATAGAGCACTCGACGACTGCCTGGAGGCTGGCTCCACCCGTGCAGTTGAAAGAAAGCTGTATCGCGTGTCAGGCAATCGAAGAGATCGGTGGGATAAGGACTGAGCGCTGTAGCACGCAGTTTCAAAAGCGTGGCTGTGGGCTTCTTGCCCCCTTCTGGCAATGAATGCACGGCATCGACCTGACGACTGAACTCCGCAAACGAACGTGTGTAATCATCGTTAGATGAGGGGGCCAGCAGCGATACTTGCTCCCAACCAGGCCCCTTGTTGATACCGTCCTTGTGCTCGATGATTCGATGATCATCGGGCACATTTGGCAGAGAGGAAAGGATGCGGCCTTCGACCCAGCTTTCAGCCCGTCCAAGGTATCCAATGCTTGTGACGATGCGGGTTAACCATTCGTGGCAAGGCTCATCAAGGCCCACCGGCCAAGAAACGATCAATGGTTCATTGCCGGGCACCGCACAGGTGTCGAGCACCAGCGTCGTTTTGCCGTCTTTGCCGCCGAGCGGCATGTAGTGACGACTATGAGTCGCAGGACTCGGAGCCACTGAAAAATGCGGAGCTTGTGATGCCAACGCGACGACCAACTTCCGCAGAGGGTGGTCTTCCGGCACTGGATCGGTGACACCGAGCTTCGTGTAGGCCGTGGCAATGAAGGCGCGCACGAGCCGCCATGGGCTAGGCGGCCACTCGACCAGCCCTTCGTTGACGTGGTGCCCCCAAGGCGTGGCATGATAGCGCCCGCCAGGGAATCGGAATTCAATGTGAATCATGGCGATCAAGAATTGACAGAGTCGTCGCCATCGGCCTCACCCTCATCTGTAGAGGTTTTAGCCTCATCAGTCTCCTTGGCCTTCTTTAGCTCATCGTTGAAAGTCACGGTTGTGATCGACATCTGAGCTTTCACTTTCTCGATTGCAGCGGCCAGTCCTTCGGCAAGATCAGCTGCGGAAGGCAGGGCAAATCCTTGGGGCTTTGTGGCAACAACCGTCGCGTCTTTGACTTCGAGATTACAAGCAGTGCGCAGCCGGAGATCACCATCTAACAGCACTCGGAGTTTGAAGAGCGCGAGCAACACCAGGAGCTTTTCCACATCCTCACCGAGGCCGTAACCACGGATTTGCGCGAGGTCGAGATTGACGAACAGGGTGATCTTATCGGCAGTGAATTCCTCTCGCGAGAAGGGGACATTGCCAAAGCCTTCTTTAGTTGATCCTGAGGGATTGACGTGGTCGTTCTTCACACCTCCGGAAATGGCCTGCCGCACGCCTTGGGCTTCGATGAATGCGGATAGCGCCCGGGCGATACGGAGCCGTCCGCCAGCCAGTTCTTTCTTCGCTAGGAAGACACCGTGCAGCAGAGTGCTTACGTCGTATTTGAGCAACGTTCGCGCGAGCTGCTTGCGGTCGATTGGTCCTTGATCGAAGACTGCAAGTTCCCCTTTGATTTGGTTAAAGAAGGTCTTGTCAGAGCCTTCCAAAAGGTAGGGGCTGTTCAACCTATGGGCTTCGGTGATGGAACTCGTCAGGTATTTGCCTTGCCGCTCGACGCGCACGTAGCTGAGGCCTGTGAGTTCCTTTCGAGGTTGGTCGGAAGACTCATCCCAGCAAACTGTTTCGAGGCGGTTTGCCATGCTTTGCGCGCTTTCCACGAGCAGGTTTGCGCCGTGCTTAGATTCATAAATAGCCGCCCCGAGGCTAGGGAATCCCGTGGGCTGAAAGCGTTCGCCTTGGAGCGGTTTAAGCTCGATGGCGAAAAGCAATTTGGTAGCATTGTTGAGGATATTGATGTTGGGGATCATGGTTGTTCGGTTTGAGATTTGGTGACGGAAAGTGCGAGTTGTGCGGCTGTGCGTTTGGAGATGGGAAAAGCGAGGCTCAAAGCGATTCTTCGGGCCACCGATTCATCACCGGCAATCTGCCGAATGACAGGCGTGAGCCCTGCGGCTTTGAGTCTCCGGATGGCCATTTCGCCTGCAACGCGTAGGCTGTCTCTTCCACCGCTAGCGAGGCGGGTGACGATGGCAGGGTCGTAGCGGATGGGGATGGCGCAGCCGTTGACTTCCAGCGGCCATGGCAGGGTGGCCAGGCGGAAGAGACTATAAATCGGCGGAAGCCGGTCAGCACGAACCTCGAAAGCAACCCCACTCACGCTACGCCGATCCAAAGCCAAGAGGGCGCGCGCCAGTTGCATCGTTTTTCGGAAATCGACGTGCCCGTCAAGCAACGCCGAAATGTCAGATGGGGAAGCGCAATAATTGGGGTGTCCCATCAATGCGAGATGATTACCGCTATGCTTGCTCCGACGCTGTAGCAATGCGAGGAGATCGCGCTCGGGCTCCAGTCCGTGACACACCAGCTCTGGGTTTTTGCGCAGCCCGCCGCTGTCCGCTTCGAAAGCATGTCCCGTCTTGTCCAGAGGAAGCCAATGACTGCGGATGCTTTCACGGCCTTTCTCATCGCCCGATTGAAGCGCCAAGGAAACGGCAAGACGAAACTCGCTAGACTCGTCATTGGCCGCGTTGATCCAGCCAGCACTGAGAGGTGGAATAGGCCGAAGTCGTTGTTTAGCAGTAAACGAGTGGCTGCGCACCATTAGCCCTTCGATTTCTGCGAGCGCGAACAGTAAAGATTGCCAAAGAGCGCGATCCTTACCCCGAGCACATACAGCCATGATAGACGCTTCCATGTTACGATGTGCGGTAATGAAAGAGTTCGGCGCAAACTTGTCTCGGGCTGAACGCTGGAGGCGATTGAGCCACATAAAGCGGTCTAGGTCGTTCAGCAGTTCTTGTTGAGGCTGCGGCTCGACCTGCCAACGCCCCAAGGGAACGGCAAGATTCGACTGACCGTTTCGTTCGAGATACCCGAAGCGCTGAAAAGCAGAAACCCCACGGGCAACGCCAAGCCTTGCAACTGCGCGGGTGAAATCAACTGGACGCGAGGCATTAACTTTGCCGAGTTGGGCGCGCCCTTCGCCCAGAAAGCTCTTCAACTCAGTAAATGTTGATGGCTGATCCCAAAGTGGCATCCACTGTTCACCACGCGGTGAGTCAGCCTCAGAGCGCGACGCACTTGCATGACCGGACGGTGCCCCATGAATTGCAAATGGTGCGGATGCCGCCATTGGAGCGTTGGTCGCCGTTCGCCGAGAAAGAGAAGGAATGAAAGCCAATACTCCTTCTAGCAAGAGAACGTAGTCCCATGGGTTTGAGAACGCTGAAGCGTCGAAACCGGAAGTCATATTTGCCCCGCCTGCAGTGCCAGGGAGAAATTGACCAACAGGAAGTTCGGTATGAGATCCATGTGTTGGAGTTTCTTCGAGCGCGCCGTTGAGCCAACCGGCGGCCTGCGAGGTGGGTGCTCCTGCGTTCCAATCAACCAGACAGCAAAGACTTTCCATGAACTGCTTTGTGAAGTCATTTTTTCCATCATTCCCCCCGCTTCCAAGAAGCGCAGGGAATTTAGCTTCACTATCAGCATTTAAGACCATTGCTGCATCCATCCATGTCAGATGTGATCCTCTCCACGTACGTCGGCAATCTGGAATCAAGCCTTCTTTGAGTCTCTTGAATCGACGTTCTGCTTCTGCAAGGCGGGATTTGTAAGCAGGATCGTTCTTGATTCGATCCTTCTCTGCTTTGGAAAGACCTTTAACCTTCGTTTGCGCCTTGATTTTGCGAATAGCATCATCCGCTTCCGACAAGTTGGTAATCGCTTGGTCTGCTTGCAGGATTGATAGCCGGAAAGGTTCGAGACGAGGCGAGACGGATTTGCGTAGGCGATCTAGTGCTGGATTGTTTGCCGCAAAGACGAAGCCTGCTCCTTTATTCCACGGCGAGATCATCGCAGTCGGTTGGTATTCGTGGAGGAAGAAGTGTTCGAGTTCGGCACGATTCAACGTGGTAGCGAGATGGAAGGCTTCGTCCTTCCACCAACCGCGAGCGGTTCGGTCTTTCTGCTCGGCGACAAGCCGCAGAATGCCGAGCGCTTTGAGATAATGCGCCAGCGGTGCGGGCGCACAGCCGGTGAGATGATGAATGTGCAAAGGCATATCGCGGGTGTCGTGGGTTATAGTCCGTCCGCTATCGTGGTGGCTGAGGATCGGGAAGCCCGAATGTCCGCAGCACGAAGAAGGGCTTCCATGTAGGGGAGAGCAAACGGCCCGTGGGCTTGCAGCAGACCGCTTACTCGTTCGGACCAGCTCGCACCAGTGCGTGGAGAGAGGCCGATGCGCGCGGGTTCAAGGTGAAGGATGATTTGCGGAACGATGTGTTCCACTCCGTCGGAAGCGGTCACCGCGAGTGCTGGAATCGAATCGCCTTCGCGAACTCCATGAATAGGCAAACCCCGGTCATCGCGGGCGCGATATTCCTGATCGGCTGGCGCGGCATGCCAAGAGCCACGAACTTTGCCGTGATGTGCGCAGGTCAGGTAAGCTAGCAGATCAAAGGATAGCTGATCGAGATTGATGATGTCTTGTTCAGACGGTGTTGCTGTGATGGTGGCGTCTGATTCAGGCAACGTCTGTCCCAAGGCTGCGAACAGTTCACGATAGTTGCCGAGCAGTGCAGGATGATCCGGTGCATGACGTTCGAGCACCCCAAACAGCGCTAATGTCGAGGCAAGTTCATGGCGGAATCCGCGCCGCTGATCGCCATCAAAACGATACATCTGGTGCAGATCAACCCATGCCGACTGAGGGGCTTTGGCAATATTGGCAGTTCCTGGATGATAGTCGGCATTGGGACGGATACAGCCTTGAAAAGCGGGATGTCCTTTGCCGAAGTCATGCCATCGCCCACCGGTCTGAAGGACGTGTATTATGGAATCTGGGAGCCCGAGTTTCGTAGCGATCACTCCAACCACGCGGGCGACATGGGCACCATGCACCGCAATGGTTTCCCAAGCTCGTTGACTGGTAGCTTCAGATTCTACAGTAGCATCCGCAGCGCTGCGATCTGATGGCGATATGGAAGCATCGGAAACAGGGAAATCCCGGTCGGTGCCTTCACCCGTCCAACCCACCTCTACCTCGTACCCACCAGCGTCATGCGCGACGAGAATACTTTGGCCTGGATAGATGTCATCCTTGCGGCAAGTCCGCCACACACCATCCAGGTAATCCCAGACCCATGCCTTGTTTTTGACTCCCTCTTTGGTGAGCCAATCACGGGCATCGCCGATTGAGACAGCGCAGAGTTCTTCGCGAGTGGCCTTGATAGTGCTGTCAGGGGTCGTGCGCGGCAGTACATCGCGCCAAAAAACAACCACATCGCGTTCATCTCCGCTGCGAATGAAGCGGCTAATGTCCAGATCAGCCCCAGACAGATCGGGAGTCGTATCGACGAGTTCCTCCAACTCACGTCTGAGCAAGAGATGTGTGGGCGAATATGGAAAGAGCCGAGGGAGCATGTCTGCGTGTTCGGCATCAAACGCCGAAAGTCCCGCGAGTGAAGCATCCGAGAGGAACGCGAGCGCCTCTCGTGAAGATTCAAGCTCGCTAAGTTGATAGGGTAATGCGGCTTTCTCCGATGGAGCGCGATCCACGACGAAGACATTCGCCGAACCGCCGTAACGCGCTGCACGCCCAAAGCGCTGAACGAGGCTGGCCCAAGGAGCTAGCTCCGCAAAGAGAATTGTTGCCGAAATATCGACACCGGCTTCGACCACTTGAGTGGCGACGATGATCCGATCGGCGCCGTGTTCGCAAGCTGACCGCTGAAGAAATTCGTCGCGCCAATTACGGCGTTCCAGTCCTCGAAACCGGCTGTGAATGAGGCGAAGTTCGACAGACTTGTTTTTGGCTTTCGTGCGCAAGGCTTCCAGTCCTGCGTGAAGTTCGCGCGCGGTTCGGACGGTGTTAGCGATGATCAGAGTGATTCGACCATGCTCGCTGGCGGAATTTAAGAGGTGTGTCTCCCATGCCTTCGCCGCCCACGCTTTTGCGTCTTTCAACGGCAGAAGTGAACATGGTTTGGAGACCTCCCAAGGACCACTTCGCTTTTCCTCCAAAGGAATGCTGACCACCGCTTCTCGCAAACCGGCAACCATCGGGCGAGTATCCGCACTCTCCAACCAGTCCGGCTGAAGAGTTGCGCTCATCCACCAAGTCACACATGGGCGGAGCTGCTTGCCTGCTTTTTGATCATCATTGCGGAATGCCTGGAGCTGTGCCGAGGTCGCAAGGCCAACATCCATTAATTGTACCTCGTCCATTGCCCAGAGGCAGTCCTGATTCAGTTGCCCAAACTCCATCGGCCATTTTGCGCGTGACGATGCGTAGCCGCGATTCAAAGCGCGCGAAAGCAGCATATCCTGGGTGCCGATAAGGATGGCGTCTTCTTCGGGATAGAGGTCCCACTGTTCGGTTTTCTCGCCACCCATGAGGATGTGAACTTTCGGAGGTTCGCCTTGTATGAGCCCTGCTTTCGCGAGGTTGCTGATCCATTTCTCGGCCTCACCAGCAGTCTGCTCCACCAAGGTGCGCATTGGCAGGCAATAGACGAGGCGGCGAGGCCAATTGGCATCAGGTTTGTGAACGCGATTCCACAGCCATGCCATCACAACAGCGGCGGTCTTGCCCAGCCCTGTAGGGACATTGATCAGGCGGCTCTCACAGGGCAGTCGAGCCAGCCGAGCTTGATAGTCGTAGGGTTGACGGTCAGAACCGCAGGCGGTGGCGAAGAAGGTGCTGAAATTAGGGGGGCTCATGCGGGCTGTGTGCCTTTCGGGACTTGACAATGTGGAGAGAATCGTGTGAGGTCAACACCCTTCCTAACACCATCCCATATTATTGAATATTGAAAACTCATACCCCACCCGAAGCGAAGCAGAATAGGCTGCGCAGGGCCAGTGGCGGAGTGTGCCCCGTTGAAGCAATAAAATGGGCTGGTATTGCATCGTGGCAGGAAGCGCCACTCCGCGCTCCTTCGGGAGCGCGGCCCCTTTCTCATGCTTGGCCCTTCCGGCCTTTGACTCAGGCGGCAATCAGCGTCGCGGTCTTTACTTCTGCGGTCTCGACCCAGTCGGTTCCTGACGGGATACCTTTTGGAAAGAGCACGGGAATGTCTTCGGTGACTTCGTCCACGGTCAGTCTCACGATGCCATGGCGCTCCTGGGTTGAGAAAGGCTCTGCCAGCACGAGGAAGTTGGGTCCCATTTGCCCCACTCGAACCGATTGGTCGCCGACGAGGAGCGACATGCGAACCTTGGCCGAATATCCGTTGGAGGTGTGAGAAAGCATGGGACAGGAGGAACTGATTCAGAATGCCGAGTCTTATGCATGGCAGCATGGGTTCGAAATTCTGGGCACGCTGGGAGACGGCACACAGGGTATGGTATGGAGAGTCAGAGACAAGGGAAAGCTTCATCAGCGGGCGCTGAAAATTCACACCTCCAGCATGCCCTACCACACCGAGGTGGAGGTGTACGAAAGGCTCCGATCCATTCCCAAACTTGAGGGCTTCAATGTGCCGGTCATACTGTGGCATGACGACCGATGGCGGGCGATTGAGATGGGTATTGTCGAGCCTCCCTACATTCTGGATTTCGCCCAGGCGTGTCTCGACTTGCCTCCGGATTTCTCCACGGAAGTGTGGGACGACACGCTGCGAAAATGGCGCAAGGCGTACGGGGATGACTGGCCGCGTGTCCAACGACTGCTGAGAGCCCTGGAAGGACTGGGAATTTACTATCTCGACGTGCATCGCCGGAACATCGCGCTGGCGATGTGACACCCAACCTGCTGCCAGGGAGGCATCTGTCATCGAATGCATGGCGCAGATTATTTCCATCTCTTCATTTAAGCGGTGGGGTGTCTTTTTTACCACGATTTTTTCTGATGCACATTTGCTACTTACACCGCCATGACGCGGACGCGCTCGGATGTGGCTTCGAGAATTTGCAGGCGCACTCCCGCAGGCAGATGCACCTGAAGCGTGTGCGGCCAGGGCACGGTGACAAACTGCCCACGCTGGAGGCTGATCAGCGGTTCACACGCACGAGCGTGCTGCAAGTAGGTGATGACAGGACGAGGCGAGCAGGCCCGGGCAGCATTCTGGCGAATGCAGCTATGACTGGCGATGCTTGCCACCGCAAAAACGATGCCCAGCACCATCGCTCCTGCGAACACGGCAGCAAGGCAACTGAGAACGCACAAGGCGAACAATCCAGTGAGGGGTGAGGTATTCATCGTTTCCTCATGGGTGTCATAGGGGAGAGGACAAAGGCTGGCCGACCCCTATGACTTTTTGTTTTTGTTTGTTTAAGAGGACTGAACTAAAATGAACTCACATGAATCTAAAATCCAGCCGTCCAGGCCGCATGGGAACCAGTCGCGTGGCCGAATGGCGTGTGGGTCGCCTCATCAGCATCATCGCCTCAGGCAAATACCCAAACTGCCAGACGCTCGCCCGTGAAATCGAGGTGTCACCCAAGACCATCCAGCGGGACATCGATCACCTGCGCAATCAGAAGTGCCTGCCCCTGGAGTATGACGGCGTGAAGCATGGCTACTACTTCACCCGTCCAGTAAGCGAGATTGCCCCGCTCCAGTTGACGCGTGGAGAGCTGGTGGCGCTGTTTGTCGCGCAAAAAGCCCTTGATCCTCTCCGAGGGACGCGTCTGCAAAAATTGGTGGCGGAAAGCGTGAGCAAGATCGCGGCGGCGTGTCCGGAAGCCGTGTCCATTTGCTGGGAGGATATTGATGCCGCGTACGCAGTGAAGACCACAGGAGTGATTGCGGCAGATGTCTCTCTGTTCATGCAACTGATGGACGCCGTCATGAACCGGCGAGAAGTGACCTTTGGCTATCAGAAACTCAAAGGTGGCGCCCGGGAGATGCGCCGGGTGAGTCCTTATCATGTGGGTCAGCTCCAAAACGGCTGGTACTTGATCGGGCATGATCATGCACGGGGAGACTTTCGCACCTTTGCGCTGCAGCGTCTGAGCGGTCTGGAAGTTCATCGTACGCGCTTTCAGCGCGATCCGGGCTTCAACATGCGGGACTATTCCAGCAGCGGTTTCGGAGTGTGGGGATATGCGGCGGATGCGAAGCGCTTCGAGGTGCGCATTCGCTTTACTGGCTGGGCCGCCCGGGTGGTGGCGGAGCGTCAGTGGCACCCAAGCCAGAGCATAACCCCACTAAAAAAGGACGGCAGTGAAATCGAATTCCGCGCCGAACTGGCCGGCCTGGAAGAGATCACCCGCTGGGTGATCAGCCATGGACGCCATGCGAAGGTGATGTGGCCGAAGGAATTGAATCAGAAAGTAAGGGAAGAGCTTCACGCAGCCCTGAATAACGCGGGCTCGTAATCATCAGCCATCTAAGCGTGCAGTCCCCATTTCACTTTTCTTTCCCACTCGCTTCACGGTCAAGGCCTGTAATCAAGTACTCAAGACGATCACACTCGGCCGCGAGGTGGCGGGCATGGAGTTGGAATTCTGCTGGCGTGAGGCCGGGTTTAGGGACGTGGGTTTCGCCGATCAATTTGCCCTGCTTGTCCACGCGCAAACCATACATGCGGCTGTGGCGGTTTTTCAGCGCCGCATTGAGGGCAGGGGTGTCATCGCTGTCACGGGTCGCGCGTCGTACCACCAACCCCCGCAGGAGCCAGGTGTGCTCGGTCTCGAAGACATGCAGGCGGTGAGAGCGGCCATCGGTAAACTGCACGAGCAGCCCTCCGGGTTCGATGCTGAAGTCAGCGGCCTTCGCATAAGTGTGCCAGGGTTGAGCGGGATTACTCATGCTGGAGATCGGTGAGGAAGGTGGAGAGGGGCTTGTCGTGCTCTAGTAGGCATTTTTCGACGGCATCGGCGTCATGCGTGACGCGCTTGATGAGATGACGAACGCGGGCGAGATCGTGGGCGGGTGCGGCTAGGAGCGTGTCTTCCTCGACGGTGAGGTCGTAGCTTTGATCTGCCTTCGCATCGAGCGCGCCGATGCGGGCGGAATGGAGATCGTGCTCACGCAGGGCTTCATCTAGCTGTGGCTTGGCGAGGTCGCGACCTACGGGGCTGATGCAGCGCACGAGGGGATGCTCCGCAAAGGATTGCAAATACAGTCCAAAGGGCTGCACGCGGCCGGTGGGGAGCAGCACCGAGCCGAAGATGCGGCCCCGCCCCGCCTCTCCCTGCTCGGCGGGTTCAAACTCCAGGCCTTCGAGCTGGCGCAGGTTCTGAAAGCGCTGCTCCATCTCTTGCGCCTGCGCGGCAGTACGCGCCAGTGTGGTGATGATGCCAGCCACATCGCGCTCGTTCACGGGAAAGGCGGTCTGCAGGCGCTCGGTGATGGCTGTGACGGGCTCATGATGACGCAGGATTTCCCGGCCCACATTCAGCGTGCGCTCGTCTGCCTGCGGCACGTGCAGGCCCTCATGCATGAGGCGTAGAAAGGTGTTCATTCGCGTGAGCAGGCGTCGCACTTGGAGGACTTCCACGGTGTCTTCGAGATGCGGGAAATGCACCTGCAGCCGGTGCTCAGGCGCAGCAGCCTGCAGGTGGAGCAGACGCCGCTCCGTGTGCGAGCGCACGCGGTCGATGCGGCCGGTCCGCTGCTCCATGGATGAAGGCGTCCACGAGATGCCGTAATGATGAATGCGTGAGCAGAAGGTGTGCAGATCCTCGCCTTCCTGCAGCAGATCTGTGCTGACGAGCACAAGCGGGTAGCCGGGCATGCGGAACTGTTTGACCAGGCGGCCATTGACCGAGCCATGCATGCCACCTACAGGCTGCTGCGCTCCTAGGAGTTTGGTGCCAAACTCTTTGCGCACATCCGCCAGCGCAGTGCCGCGCGCATCCGGCAGGTTCACATCCACAATGAGATCGTAGTTCGCGGAGATGTCTGCGAGTTCGTCAAAGCAGCGCCAGTCGCGTTTGCCTGCGGTGCAGCGCTGCGTTTCGAGCATGTCAAGATACAGGCCGATGCGGAGGCGGTCTTCAGCGAAGTCGGCAGCGTCTGCGGCTTCATCCTCATCACTCTCAGCACGGGGGCCAAGTTCGAGGCTGTTCATCTGCTGGATGGTGAGCACGTAGAGATCGATCAGGCCATGGCCCAGGCGCGCGGCGGAACTGAGCAGCTCAGCACGCAGTGCGGACTCGCGATAGCGTGAGACGGCGTCCCCCTTGACTGCTTCGGGCCACAGGTCGGCACGGAGATCTTCACGCCCGGCCCGGCGTAGCTCGGAGAAGAACGTGGGCAGGTTCAGCCAGTCAATGGCACTTACTGGTAGCTGCGGCGTCTGGCTTGACGGAGCACCCGCGGTGAAGCGCTCATGAAAGACGAGCCTCGCGCTCTCCTGCCATGGGCCCGGGCTCTGCGCCAGCCACTCCACCGCAGCAGCCTGTATTGCTTCAAAGGCATCCAGCCGGTTGAGCTTTTTGGCGCGTGTGGTCAGGAAGCTCCGCGCCCGGGTGCTGAGTTCTGCACGCACGAAATGCTCCTCATGCTGCAGCGCTGCGCTCAGGGTGCGGAGCGTGTCTTCGGCATCACAGTGCAGCAGCGCGGCGGTGTGGTTGTCCTCAAAGAAGGCGGCATACACAGAGCCTTTCTGATTGAAGCGCTGCAGCAGCCTGGCACCGCTGAACACACGTTCAGGCCTCTTGCCACGGAAGTACCACGCGAAGAAGGTGTCATGCCCGCCTTCGTCTTCATGCTTGTCATCGGCCAGGGGGGCGTCATTGCCCTGATCCCGAAACTCGCGGTTTTCTTCGCTGTATCGGTCGATCATCCACTGGAGCTTTGGCAGGGCGGCGGCTGGCAGCTCGAGCCTCAGCCGATCGCACAACCACTTGTCGTAGCGTTCGTCGAGCTTGCGTTTGAGGTCCTTCACACTGGCGATGCGGCGTACAAAAACGAGCGCCTTTTCGCCGGTGTGCCATGAGCCAGAGAGATCGTCCACGAGCGCATCCATCTTCGGATGCGGCAGTTCCTGGCCAAAGAGGCGGCGGTGGGACTTCGCCAGCCGGTTCACACTGCGTACGTCCACGCCCCGGCGTTCGTCGGTAAGTTCTGTCTGCTCGCTGTCATCGAAGTTTGACGGCTCATCGGCGTCGCCGCTGCGTGCACGCGTGTGAAGGGCGGTCTGCTGGAAGCTCTCAAAGGAGGCCAACATGCCCATCTGGAAGGAGGAGCCAAATTTCTCATGCCCGATGATCTCAGCGACTTTTTTCTGCACCAGCGCCAGCACCAGGCGCTGGCGGGGATCGGTGACGCGGATGGGGTCGTCGTGCACGGCCACACCTCCGCGCCGCCACTCACGACGGTAGAGATTCTTCGTGAGTTCCTCCTCGCCGAGCTTCAGGGAAGTGACCCGCCGCACGAGAAAGCGCTGCGCCACGGCTTTTCTCTGATCATCAGTGAGGTCCTTGTCGATCAAGCCGGGGAATTTTTTGCCATGGCCGAAGACATCGAGCTGATTCCACAGTTGCGTGTAGCTTTCCTCAATGGGTGTGGCGGAGAGGAAGAGCACGTGCTGTGCGCGGCTGCCGTAGCCAGGAAAGTCCGCCTTCGACCCCGCCGACTCCGGGTGCCCCATGGCCTGCGCCATGACGCGATTGCGCGCCGAGGAGTTGCTCTTGAAGCCGTGCTTCAGATTATGTGCTTCATCGACAATGACGAGATCAAACGTGGGCAGCGCACAGCACAGCGCGCGGGCAAAGTCATCTTTGAACTCCTGCTTCCCCTGGCGCCGGTACAGCACCCCTCTGCTCTCCAGCCAGGGCAGATGCTTCTCGAGTTTGCTGCGCAGCTTCGCGCGGTCACCCGTGCCATTATCGATGGTGTCAGCGCCCAGGCCGATGCTGAAGCTGGACATGCGGGCAAAGAAGATGCCGCAGGAGCGGAGATTGGACTGGTGCACGAGATCGAGCAGGCTCTCGCAATGTACCAGCGGTGCAGCGGCCCGGCCATCCAGGCCGCGCACTCGAAGATCGGCAAAGCGCACATTGTGCTGCACCACATTGCTCAGCTCCTTCTTCCACTTGGCCTGAATGTTTCCGCGCGGGGCGATGACGAGCACGCGCAGCCGGGGATTGAAATGCTGCATCAGGGCCAGCACGCCGAGCGCCACGTAGGTCTTCCCCATGCCCACTTCATCGGCTAGGTAGGCGCACTTGTGCTCGCTGAGAAGATTGTGCAGCGCCACGGCACCGCGCAGTTGCTCCTCCGCGCGCTGCGGTGAATCAAAGCGGGCGCCGAAGTCGAGCAGTTCGCGTGCGGCTTGGAGATCAATCGTCTTCATGGTCATTGGATTCGCGGCGCAGGAACTCTTTCTCAAACCAAGTGAGGAACTCGGGATCAAGCTGAGTGGCCAGTCTGCTGCGTGTCGTCTCGCGCAGCGCATTCACACGTCCGTAGAGCGCGGTGGCATGGCTCTTATGTTCGGCCCAGAAGTCGGGCACGGCAGCACGCAGGTGATCAAGGCTTTGCCGTGCGCAGAGGAGGATGACATGGCGGTCCACATCATCCTGAATGGGGTCGTCGGTCGCTTCCAGGCGGTCGAGCAGATGGCCCAGGGAGTCATGCTTTTTGCCAAACAGTCGCGTGATGGCATGGGTGAAGCGCTCCTCTTCGATGGCCTCCCGCACGGATTTTTCCAAGGTGTGGAAGGCGTGGAAAAATCCTGCGCAGCGGTCAAACAGCGAGCCGTGCGTGCTGGAGAGCGGTGCCTGCTTCAGCGTGAAGTCATCTGGTGCAGCGCTGAGCAGCAGCAGACCGAGGCGCTCTTCGAGAAAGGCGCTGCGCTGCTCCGGCGTGAGCATGGACCAGTAGCGCAGGATGTCCGCCGCGCTCAGCGTGTGCAGCAGAGAAGGTTTGTGAGACATCCCGTCCTCCATGACGAGGATCTGCGCCGTGCTGCCGGCATCATCGCTGACGGTGACGAGTGCAGTGGCCTCCAGCCGCTGCTTTAGCGCTGCGGTGATGTCTTGCGGGAGTCGCCGCCATTTGTCGTCTGGCGGCAGCGGTTTCAAGGTGCCTAGCGGGATGCCTCCGGAGGTGAGGTGCAGCGTTGGTGAGGGCTCCTGTTTGAGCGCCCAGTGAGCATGGGCCTCGCCTGTGCTCCAGTTGTACCGCAGCGTGAGGTGCGTGAGCAGCGTCTCCTTTTCCTCCAAAGGATCACACGCAGGGGCAAAGGCAGGCGGCTTGCTGTGATCCGGCTCGATGAGGAAGGTCGGGCGTGGCTGGCCTTCAAGATTCCGCTCCACCAGAAATCCGCACTCCATATTGCCCCCGGGCTGATGCGCGGCACGCGTGAGATTCACAGAGCCGACGAACCAGATCTCGCGCTTGGGATGGGCCTTGAAGAAGCGATACACCTTGGCGTGCACCGTGCGTCTGCCCGAGCCATTGCGCAGGAGTTCCGCGGGGAGGGATCCCCAGTGCTCCGCGTATTTTTCATGCACGCTCTGGGAGACGAGCGCTTGATTGGCCTCATCGCGCGGAAGGTACACGCGCAGTGTTTTGGCATTAAGGTTGAAGCCTTCCTTCAGTTCATCAAGCGGCGAGGAGCGTTCATCTGCATCGAAGTAAGGCGAGAGAATTTCGAGATTCATTCCGCGCAGCTCGTCCTTGGCTTCTTCGAGCAGCATCTCGGTGATGCTGCGGCCGTTTGCGGCCATGTCGGTGAAGAGGAAACGCGTTGCGAGTGAGTCCTTGGCGAAACGTTCGTACTGGGTGGCCTCCTTGTTGAGAAAGTTGAGGATCTCTGCGGCTGCCAAGGAGTCGCCGGGACTGCGCTTGGCAAGCCAGCGCAGGAATTTTTTAAGCGGGTCCACGAAAGATGACTTCGTGCCTGCCTCGATGGTCTCGATGCGGCAGCACTCGACATTGTCCCACCAGCCGGAACGCGTGAGATTCGCGGACTGGCAGCCCACGATCAGCTTTTGGGGGCGTTTGCCGTTTTCATCGGCTTCTGCGGCTTCGACGAGGGCGCAGACGATCTTGGGGTGAAAGCAGCCGTTCAGGCGCATGGGATGCCGCTCAATATCGAGCCGGGCGGAGCCGACGTCGCTGTTGGTAAGTGCTCGCGCATCGTAGTACACGGCGGGCCGTGCGGTGAGATCGCGCAGGGCGTCGTCGAGTTTGACGAGGCGCAGCTCGCGGGAGTGGGAGACTTCGATGTCAAAGAACAGGCGCAGAACCTCCTGCTCAAAGAAGCCGGGATCAAAGCTGAAGGTGGTGAAGAGGGCGGTGCGGAGGCGCTGCCCTGCAAGCTGCTCCTGGTAGCGTTTTGAGAGTTCCGCCTGCTCGATGTTTTCTGCGGTTGCGCTCATGCTTGAAGGGTGGTGGTCATGAAGGCGAGGGGCGCCAGGAAGTAGGAGTGCTCCCACAGGTTCGGAATCTGATCGCTGGCAGGCAGCTCGCGGGGCGCCTCCTCGGCATGGACACACAGGCTCTCATTTTCCAGGGTGATCCAAGGGCCGCCGCCGCGGTGTTCCATGACGCTGGCATTGAGTTCACAGAGAATGCGAATGGCCTGCGCATAATCTGCGGCATGCAGTGCGTGGGCCAGGCCCAGCCACTGCCCGCCACTCTGTGCGCGGTCTCCCGTGTATGAATGAATGCGCCCGCGCAGGCCTTCGAGCCGGTCGAGATCAAGATTCGCAAAAGGGTTGCCGTCCCAGGTGCTGCTGATGTTTTTCGCCAGCGTGCTGAGCAACTCCTTGCGCTCTCCCAGCAGGAAGGAGAACAACCGCGCGGCAGGTGCGAGCAGGCTCTCGATGACACGCACGTCGTCGAGCATGCTGGCGAGCTCAGTATCGTGCCGTGCTGCACGCTCGGCCCATGCCGTGAGCAGGGCAGGGGTGGGCGCGCAGGTCTTTTTCAACTCAGACGGCATGCATGCCACGGCACGCTTTTGCGTGGGAGTGTCTGTGTGCTGCAGCAGATGATCGGTGTAAAAGGTCCTTTCTGTCGGCGTCAAAGGGTTGCCAGGGCCTGGCGGTGCCAGCACTTCCGCGACTGCTGCGGCGAGCCGCTTGTGCTTGCCCTCCAGGTCAAGCCGGCCGTTGGGGTTCTTGAGTTCGATCCGCAGCGCTTTCACCCGCGGCCAGTATTCGCGGTCGATGAATTCGCGCGCAGCAGCAGTGACGCGGGAGTTCTTTTTCTCGATCAGTTCGGAAGCACGCGATGGCATGGAGTACAGCCCCCACAGCCCATAGGTCTTCTGATTGCTGAGAATCTGATGCTCACGCGAGGCTGAGATGGGGATCGGTCTGCCAGTGCGCAGCCGCTCATTCACGCGCTCGATCCCACGCACGGGCACCTGGCTAAACTGATGCACCCGGCAATACGCCGCCCACTGTTCCCAGCGCAAAAACAGCTCCACCTCATTCGCCTCGCCCGCCATCTCCTCGATGAAGGTATAACCCAGCATCGTGGCGGTGAAGTCACGCAGACTGGTGGAAACGGTCGTCAGATTTCCGACGATGAAACGCCCAAAACTCGTCCACAACGCCTGCACTCCGAGCGGATCGCGCGATCCTTTGACGATGGCATTGGAGTCTGTCTTGGTCAGGAAAGGCATGAGGCATGAAGGGAGGGAAGACTGCTTACGAAGAAACAGTTGTGGGCAGTAAATGCGGGATGTCGAGCGAGCAGAAGGGGACAGGTAACATTGATCATTGAGTCGAGGACGAAGACGCGGGTGTAAAACAATCCTCCAAGTTCAGCGGCGGGAGGAAATGTTTGGACGTTCGCTTGAAGGGGCCAAATTTGGCTTAGATGGATATTGCCGTCCTTAAAGTTTCCGAACATGCGAATCGATTTCGCAGCGATGGAGGGGCCCAGCGGGCTGTTCTCGATATCGGAAGGGGCGGGTGCCCCCCTTGCCTCAGGTCTGGCCCCACTTCAGCAATCAACAATCTAGCGCTTATTGGCCTTCGATGCTTGCCGGACGGAGTGTCGTGGCCATGGCTAAAAAAAAGATCCTGTGTCAGCATCATGCCAATACAGGATCTTTTCTCTTTATGCGCTTAGTCCTACATGGGTGTCGAGCAGACCATGCAACGCTTCGGTGCGTTTCGGAAGTTCAGCCAGATTGCCGTCCTTCAGCGATTCAGTGAACGCGTTGAACAAGCTCCAAACGTTTCGTCCTTCAAACGCATCATACCGAGGCTCGCGCCACTCATGCAGCACGGGTGGGATGAGGCGGTTGCTGCACACGCCGACATCCGTGGCGCGGATGACCAGGTCATGAGCTTCAATGTCGGTGATCTCAGCTTCTTTATAGGCT